>Ga0207952_1000003_pt1 | contig 659205 bp, 565 predicted proteins | sample SubbioR12Aug_8Ca_FD_184831 | JGI IMG/M metagenome (GOLD analysis project Ga0207952, IMG submission 184831) | Serpentinite rock and fluid subsurface biosphere microbial communities from McLaughlin Reserve, California, USA - CR12Aug_8Ca (SPAdes) | ecosystem: Environmental > Terrestrial > Deep...
CAAAGGCTAGGCCCGCAGAATAATTGCTTGAAAACTACGATTGGCATTTTTACAACGCGCCTAAGGTTTTTGCGAAGGGAATAAACACGGTATAGGCTCATTTAATGGCAAAAACTGCAGGCGCTATGCACTCACTATTTGCTTACATCGGACGCAAATGCCATCTTGTTTTCGTACGCAATTCTTCTGAAGGGCCAAAACCGGGTTGCAACGCTTTTATATAATATTTTATATGATTACACCTTTTAACTTGTAATGTCAAAAGTTTAAATCCGTTAATATATTAAAGTTTTAAATAAGTGTTGCAACCCGGCTTTAGCTGGCAGCAGCGTGCGAAAGGGCGCGAAACCCGTGCGAAGCGAAGCGGAGTAAGGGCGAAAGCTTGTGAGCGACCTGAGCTGACTTCGGTCCGAAATGACGCCTTTGCTAGCTAAGAGTTTTGCCCGCCCGACCAAGAAGTCATTCGGGCGGGGCTCCACCTTTTTCGGTAAAAAGGTGGATTAAAAAAATCCCAATTATTTGAAAATGCACAATACATTGTAATAGCGAAAGGAAATGGGGATGCATTATTTTCCATAAGGCCAGGCTGTCTCTGGTGTGTGCACTGCATTTTTTTACGCACAGGAGAACAAAGTTTTTATGCGAGTAAGGTGAAAACATTTGAAGAACTCCACTTTGAGGTCTTCCCAAATCCCGCATCGGATAAATTTCAAATTAAAGCAAAAGAAAATATCGGCGATTGCACTGTAAATATTACGGGTTTACAAGGAAAGAAATGCTGAATGTAACGCATCCACTAGATGAAAGAGGTTATGAAATTCCTTGGATTTGCAAAATGGTCTATACCTGAACGAGGTAGTTTTCGGGAAGCAAAAATCAACTGGGAAATTGCAAATAATAAAATAATTATTTTATCTATCCCAACATTCCATGATCAACAAATGGCCGCCGGAATATTCAATTTCCACAAATCCATCTTCTGTTACAAAATTGGAACTGCCGGTTCTTCCCGGCAATTGCAGGGACTCTCCCTGAAGGTTAAATGCCAGATTTTTGGTGTGAATACCATCTGCAACCCCAATTGGTAACAAAGAAATTTTGGTATTTTTCGGATACCATTTTTTAAATGTTTTCGGTAAATTATATACCCTTGAAAAATCATCCACTACCGCTAAATCTATAATTCCCGCAAATTGAGGCAAAGTTGCCAGGTTGTTGAAATTATGATCTGCCCTTCTGCCGGTAGCCCAAACAATGTTTGCCGCTCTATGCCCTTCCTCAGCCAAATACTGAATACCTTTTTGTAAATCCGTAAATTCCTGATCCGGGGTATGAATGATCTTCAATGTATCATATTCCAAAAATCCCGGATGATTTTCGGGAATGGAATCAAAATCTCCAAGCACTGCATCAGGCTTAATCTGTAGTTCCACCACCCGGCTCCAGGCGCCGTCGAGAACCAGTATAAAAGGATTCCACTCCAACAACTGATTCAAAAGTTCCGGGCTGCAAGACTCGCCATTGGCAATAATAAGGGCTGCTTCCTGCTTATCTCGTACAAAATGGTGGGATGACACGTTGCAAAATTGCGAAATTTATGAGAATATTGAATTCTCCGTTTTGCAAAACTTTCTCCGCACGCTCCGGATTTATGGCAAATACTGGATTATTCCGGTTTTTTCGCTGTTGTGTTCCATTTTGGTTCACCGCTATTTCCGATATACCCCGCCCCTCAATGATGGCGGTGTATTCGCTGCCATAGGCGAGAAAATTTCAGAAGGCAAATCGCTTTACTTAGATGTTTGGGACAATAAGGCACCGGGCATTTTTTTGTTAAATAGTTTGTTTCTGAAAATATTTTCCAACCCATTAACTGCCATGGCAGCGATGCGATTTGTATTTGTGTTTTTTTTGAGTTTTTTTCTGGCTAAAACAGTATGGTGGGTTCGAACTTCATACCCGTTTTTACTTTTATTACTGATCCCCTGGTGCTGGTTCCACATAAGTACCTGGGAGTTCTTTATGAGCGGCAGTTACACGGAATTCTACGGTTCAGTTTTCATTCTTGGAGCTTTATTTGCCATCAGGCAATTCCAAATCTCCAAAAAGCCCGTATTCATGTTTGTATGCGGTTTACTTCTGGCAGCAGCCAGTATGATAAAGGAACCTTTTATTATTTCCGCAGTTATTTTCTTTTTATATATTATCATTCAGATTAAAACATTTCAATTAAACGCATTATTTTCTGCGGTTACGGGATTTATAGTTTTATGGCTATGGCTCATCAGCTATTTTGCCTGGTCCGGCTCACTTCCCGGTTATATGGAATATCTGAAATTTGCCTTTTCCTATGCCGGCTCCGGGGAAACCAATCATTGGATTGAACTGCAAAATTTTGTTACTGATTGGTATAACAGGTTCCCGATTTTCGTATGGTTGATTTTGCCCTTTATGTGTTCCGTTTTTGATTTAAAATACCTGCGCGAAAATTTTTATTCTCAGGTGTTTATTTTCATTTTATTTTTGTCTCAGCTTGTATTTGTCTTTCTTGGAGAGACCACCTACAGCCATTATTTTTTACCTGTCATTATTTTTTCCTGCGTTCTGATTATCCAGGGAATGTCGTGGGTATTCTACCGAATTTTGTTAGCAAAAAACAAATTAATTTCAAATCTCTTCTTCGGAGTTTGTGCTATTTTTATTTCGATATTATTGGTAAAACAATCCGGTAGATTTCTGATTACAGAAAAATATCCACTTGCATTAAAAGCAACAGAAGAACGCGATAATTTTATGCAAAAAATAATATCCTATCGCAGTTTTTATATTGCAAAGGAAGACCTGGGCAGGTATTACCTCTATTCCAACAAAGAAGTAGCCCAACACTTTCCATGCCCTTATGCGGTTTATTTTTTAGGGGATCAGACGATTAAAAAATCCAACCACCGGACATTCGCGGCAGAACTGGTTCGTTATCGGCCAGAAATGATACTCACCGGGCCAATGCCCAATTACTGGATGAACCATCCGGATTTTGAAGGCGGACATTGGTTCGAATCGCATTACGATAAACAAGATTCCATGTTGACTGCTGAAGGGGATATGGCCTACTTCTGGGTCTATAAAAGATAAATGGGGCATTTGCTCCGACCAACTTGTCAACAGAAGGTAATCATTCTGGTTGATCTTCAATAATTTTGCACTAAATTTCGTTTCATAACCTTATGTCTGATAAACCCCGCATTCTTTGGGCCGATGATGAGATCGACCTGCTCAAACCCCATATTCTTTTTTTAGAAAACAAAGGCTATGATATGTCCACTTCGACAAGCGGCCGTGATGCTGTGGACAAGGTGAAGGAAGAAGATTACGACCTGGTTATTCTGGATGAAAACATGCCCGGAATCAGCGGTTTAGACGCGCTTAACAGCATCAAACAGGAAAAACCCAACCTTCCGGTAATCATGATTACCAAAAATGAAGAAGAGCATATCATGGAAGAGGCCATTGGGAATAAAATTGCGGATTACCTGATAAAACCGGTGAATCCCAATCAAATTTTGCTCTCTATCAAAAAAAATCTGGATGAGAAAAAACTGGTCAGTGAAAAAACCACACAGGGATACCAGCGCGAGTTTATGCAGATCGGAATGGCAGTAAATGACAAGCTTAGCTTTGATGAGTGGAAGGACGTGTATAAGAAGCTGGTGTATTGGGAAATGGAACTTGCCGATACCGATGTGGGTGGCATGAAAGAAGTTCTGGAAACTCAAAAAGCCGATGCAAACCGCAGTTTCTGCCGCTTTGTTTCAGACAATTATATGTCGATGGTAAAAGGCCAGGATGATAAACTGATCATGAGCCACAATCTGTTCAGAAAAGCCATAAACCCGCATCTGGACGGAAAAGATCCGGTATATGTGATATTGGTAGATAATCTTCGTTTTGACCAATGGAGGGCCATTTCTGAAACTCTGGATGAAAAATTCCGGGTAGACAATGAAGATGTTTACCTCAGCATATTACCCACCACTACCCAATATTGCAGAAATGCAATTTTTAGCGGAATGATGCCTTTGGATATAGAAAAAAAATATCCCGATAAATGGAGCAATGATGAAGATGAAGGTGGTAAGAATTTATTTGAGAAAGAATTTTTGGAAGACCAGTTAAAGCGCTTGAGAAGAGATATAAAAATCAGTTATACCAAAGTAACCAATTTGGAAAAAGGGAAAAATCTGGTGGAGCAGATTCCGAATATGTTTCAAAATAAACTCAATGTAATTGTATATAATTTCGTAGACAATTTCAGCCATGCGAGAACAGACATACATGTAGTTAGGGAACTTGCTGAAAATGAAACAGCGTATAGGAATGTAATGGCAACCTGGTTTAAACATTCACCATTATGGGAAGCCTTACAGCGCATTGCAGAAAAGCCCTGTAAAATTATTATTACCACCGATCATGGAAGCATTCGGGTAAAAGATCCTGTAAAAGTGGTTGGCGATAAAAATGTAAATACCAATTTGAGATACAAACAGGGTAAAAGTTTGACCTATAATCCCAAAGAGGTATTTGAAATTAAAAAACCACATGAGGCATTTTTACCACTTTTACATGTGAGTAGTGCATTTGTTTTTGCAAAAGAATCCGACTTCTTTGCGTATCCTAATAATTATAATTATTACGTCAATTATTACAAGAATACATTCCAGCATGGAGGTATCAGTATGGAAGAAATGATATGTCCGCTGGTGGTATTAAGCAGAAAATAAAGAACACTGGACAAAGAGTTTTTGAATATTACAGAAGGAGAAATGCCGAAGGTAGCGGCATTTATTTGTGGTTTGAATCCCTTGCCACGCATCATAATCCTGCGTGGAGAAGTTGGATCCGGAAAAACCACATTGGTAAAACAATTATTAAAACAATTGGATTCTGAAGATGATGTTAGCAGCCCAACCTTTAGTATTATAAATGAATATAAAACCCGAAAAGGAGAAATTATATATCATTCAGACTGGTACAGGGTTAAAGATGTTTCCGAGCTTCAGGATGCGGGAATAGAAGATTATTTATTCGGAAATAATATGCTGATTATCGAATGGCCTGAAATTGGAGAAATTTTGTTTGACGGGCTTCCTCATTTGGAAATTGATATAGAATATCAGGGATATTTTCGCAATTACCGAATCAAAACCATGAATATTACTGGGGAAAAATCAATGTAAATTCTGTACCCTTATTCACTTCGCTTTCCACCTTAATTGACCCCTGCATGGCTTCAATCTGGGATTTTACCATAAATAAACCCAGGCCTTTGCCATCTACATCATTGTGAAATCTTTTGTACATACCAAACATATTATTTTGGTTGGATGTGAGATCAATCCCTTTACCATTATCTGCAAAAACAAATTCAACATGTCCGTTTTTACGGGTAGAATTAATTTTTAAATAGGAATTTATATTGGGATTTCTATATTTAAAACTGTTACTGATTAAATTATAAAATATACTATAAATATAAGGCTTTACGGTATTTAATGTTGGTGTTTGCTGCACATTAATATCTACGTGAAATGGTTGGTTCCATTGGGATTTCAAATCATCGAGTATGGAATGAATAATTTCTTCAACTGAAACCATTTCAATGCTTTCAGATGGTATTTGTTTTACAGACAATATGCTGTTCAAATCGCGTATAACGGCATCCAAACGCAAAGCTGAATCTGAAATACCGAGTAACAATTCATTTTTATCTTCAACATTATCGGCCACTTCCAATGCATTGGTGCAACCCAGGATATTTGCAAGTGGTGCCCTTAAATTATGAGATACTATATAGGTAAATTGTTCCAGATCCCTGTTCCTGTTTATGAGATCCGCTGCTGCATGTTCTTTTTCTAATTCTATGGTTTTGGTTTGTGTAATATTTACTATCACCCCTTTTAATTTTACGGGTGTTTTGCCTTCATAAATAATTCGCAAATAATCTTTACACCAAATGGTTTTTCCCTCTTTGGAATACATTCTGTATTCTACCTCCAGGCTGGTTTCCGGATAATAAATCTCTTTCAAATTATCTAAAAGAGATTTATCGTCTTCATGCGCATGATGCATCTGAAAATTGGAATCCGCATACCAATTTTCCAGCGGATAACCAAACACTTCTTCTGCGCGCTTGCTCACAAAAACATAGCATTTTTTAATTAAATCGTATTCATGTATGATTCCATCAATAGAATTGACCAGATCCTGGTAGGTAGTCTGCTGATCCTTGAGATGCACTTCAATTCTGCTTTTATCCAATATCAATCCGCTCAATTGAAGCATTCTTTGTACAGATTCCGAATCCGGAATAAAGTGTTTCAACTTTCTGAAAATCAGAAATACTGCTTTTTCACCTTCGCTATTTTGTTTTATGCCATGCGCAGAAATTCCGGCCAATTGAAGTTTTTGTATAGTTTCGGGAATGTCAGTTTCATTCAGATAAATTTCGTAAAACCCGTGTTCATGATGGGAATCCAAAATTCTGTCCACGGCCTTTCTATCCAGCAAATCCTGAATTAATGAAATAAATCCATCCAACTTTTGAGTATGTAAGGATGTATGTATTTCCCAATTTTTATTACCGGAGTCGGCAATTAAAATTACCGGAACAATATGATCGTGGTAGTCATTTTCCAGCGATTCCAGATATTCATGTAAAACATCCATTTCCGCCATCCCCTGGGAGAGTTTTTCGAATATGATATTTTCCGTTTTTAATCTGGTGAGCATGTGATTTCGTTCTGTAACGTCACTAGCCATGATAAGCACCCCCTGCAGAATATGATTGCTGTAAATAGTTTCGGCATTTACCATTACATCCCTTATTTCACCACTTGCCAGAGTAAACTGGTTTTCATGCCGAATTACCGTTTCTCCATTAAGCGCTTTATTTATCACATTTTCCTGAAAATGGGAATAATCTTTTTCTCTTGAAAACAAATTTCTTAAGCCCCAGCCCAACATAAATTCATCCTCAGGCCGTAACAATTCTATACCAACAGGATTAATATATTTGATTTTATTTTTGGTATCCACAACCAAAATAATTTCAGTAAGCCGGTTGAGCACCAATTCCAAACCGGTTTTATCTGATAAGTGAAAAAGTTTGTATCTGGAAAATGATATTACAGCCGCCAGTGAGAAAAAGGTCATGAAAGTGGACGTAACAGGTATTTGCTCCCCGGATTGTGACAGTACAGAAAAAACCTGGGTATAAATCGCCTGAAGGGTCGGAATAAATATGCCCACAGCAATAATCAATGCCTGCCACTTCAAATCGCTGTTTTGCCAGGCTCTGAATGCATAATGAACCAGAAGAATTACGGATATAATGATAGTAAATGGCATGGCAACCAGGCCGGCATATTCCGTTGTTCCGGGTCTGGGTAAATTGGCAAAACCCCAGAACGCGCTGTATTCGTACAAGGTTGGTTGGGGAACCGCAATAAACAAAACAAAGAAATAGGCAAAAGGAATGTATGTAATCAGAAGTCCTGCTGAGGATCTCAAAAACCTGTTTCCTGTATATTCCGCTGCAAATTGCAGACTCAATGGTGCCACGGAAAATATGCCAAATGCGAATACCTTGTCCCAAATTCTGACAGTGTAGAGATCGCCGCTGATGCGCATGGCAACATCATTGAGCTGCCAACAAATAAGGGAAAATATGAAATACAGGAAAAGTAGGGTCGTCTTGCTTCTGGGAAGTCGCAGTATTCCAAATATCAATATGCCTATATTGATCAGGGCCGGTATTAATGCCAGCAACATTGCGGGTATGTGGTCCGCAGTGAATTTCATCGAATATATATCCTCCTGATATTGAGTAGATTAAGTAAAAAGGCCTGCCAGCCTTATTGCGAATATAATGAATTTCAACAAAATACACGCGAATCCATTTTATAATATACCGGCTCCCATAATTCTTCAACTTTTATAGATTTTTTGATTTCATAACCCCAATTTGTATATTTGAACAACCCTCTAATTGTCCGGATCGGTGGTATGATTAGCATTTTTGCATATTTTCGCTGCCCTCCGGAGGTTTCTGATAATGGCCATTGAGCGAATCATATTCATTGACGACGATAAGGTGAACAATTCACTTTCCCGCATTATTGCGCGGCAGGCTATAGGCCATTTCGATATATTGACATTTGAAAAACCACTGGAAGCTCTTGAGTATCTGGATGAAGAGTACCAGAACAGAGAGTCTACAGATGCCTCTACGCTTATCATGTTGGATATTAACATGCCTGTAATGAATGGCTGGGAATTTTTGGACAAAGTATCCGCTTTCCCTGAAACGGCACAGAGAAGTCTGATTATTTACATTTTATCATCTTCCATTGACCCTAGGGATAAACACAGAGCGGAAAGTCATTATTTGGTGAACGGTTATATTTCCAAACCTTTGGGATCCGGAACCCTGCGCGATTTAATTCAGGTGCAGGAGTTAAAAACCAGCGGAACAACCAAGTAAAAAGCTGCGATTAGTTCTTTTTTACCACCCATACCAAGGTGTCCTTGGCAGGTTTTAGCGAATAAATTATATTCTGTTTGGAATCCACATGTAGCCCATTTCGCTGCATCCAAATGAGATAATCTGCATCATTCGAAGTCTTTACGAATTCCAATTGATTCCTTTTTGCATGTGGCAAAAGCAAAGCATTTTGCTCCGCAGATTCCGTGTTACACCATATTTTAATTTGCCCCGAATTTTGATTGCTAATATGCTTAAGAGCCGGTAAAGCAGACAATCCCCAGTAATCCTGATCGAAAGTATTGGGCTTGCCAAAAACAGAATATCCTTCATTAAAATAAGCATATCCATAAGGTTGCCAAATACATAAAACAAAAATCGAATAAGTGCCAAGAAGTAAAGTTGCGATTTTTTCCAGTTTCTTTCCCATCGCCAACAATCCATATCCGCAAAACAATGAAACCGGAATATGCAGGAATTGCATATGCCGCCATCCATTGTAAATCGTGGGTCTGCCCAGGACGAAATAAAGTATTGGGAGTACAAACAGAATAGTGGTAATCATCCAAAATGGTTCCCTGTAATTTACTTTTTTAATGGAGAATAAAGTTCCAATCATGCTTACCATTAAAACCAATACCGGAATTCCAACCGACATCCAGACAAACAAATACCACCAGGGCAAATCTCCGGCTATTATCTCCTGGCCTGCCGCAAGTGTATTCCATGGCCAGGGATTATTGGCACTGTAATGAATTAAATTCTGAAGAGACTCCCGGGGATGTAACCATAAATAAGGAAAGAATATAAAATAGGAAATGAAAGCAATGAATCCAAATAATATTATGTTGCGTAATTTCAATCCGGAAGTATTTCCTGACAGTATCAAAGAGGCTACAACAGCAATAGCCATGAACATTCCGCTTATTCGAATGGTGCATGCCATGCCCAATAAAACACTCGCCAAAATGAGGTATTTGTATTTTCTTTTTGCAATAAATTGCATGGTAAAATAAAAGACATAAACCAAAAGGCACATAAAAAATGTATCCTTGGAATTATAAAAAGAATGCGCAAATACAATTGGATTTAGCGAATATACCATGGTTGTAGCTAATGCAACAGCCCTGGAATTAAACACCGGTAAACAAATACGGTAAAAGGCTATTACAGATAAAACGAAAAAGAAAAATAATATAAAATGACGCAACAATATTTTATAATACATATCTGAATTATAAATAATCTGTTCCAGAAGATACGTTAATGATTCGAATATTGGGCCGAAATAGCCATGTTCCTCCAGGGTTTTTACGTCTGTTGTTCCGCTGATAAAAGTGGAATTAATAATACCTATATATCGTTGGGTGAGTTCATCCAATGGCACACCATATTGGAATAAAAATACCAACCCGAAAATGGAAAACAGTATAATAAAAACAGAAAATGGGGTTACTTTTTCAAATATTTTCATACCTATTCCGGTTTCAGCTGAATGACTCTTACAATAGTATCCTTCAATGGATATTCTGAATATACCACCTTTTTATCGGGCTTAAAAGGCTTGCCGTTCCTGATAGGCTCTATTTCATAATCTGCAAGTTCTCTTTGATTTACAGAAATTATTTCCTGTTTCAGGCTTTTTGGAAAAAAGAAAGCATTATACCAGGCAGATTCGGTATTCCAGGTATACACATGAATTTTGTTTTTTTTGCTGTGCTCTGAAATCCACTTCATTCCTTGTGATGTGCTGAGATGCCAATAATCCTGATCGTAGGTGTTTGATTTGCCATACAACCAATAATACTCATTGAAATATACATATTGAAAGGGGTGAAACCAGGCTGTGACTATCAATTGGTACACAATGAATGCACCGGCGAACCATTTAAATCCCCTTAATTTTTCAATAAAATAATTTACTGATATCCCGAAAATCAAAACAAAAGGCACAAACAAAAATTGCAATTGGCGCCACGAATCGTAGAGATTCGGACGAGTAAATACGATATAGAATACTACGGAAAATAAAAAAGAAATGATAAATAACAATCCCGAATTTTTTAGATTTTCTTTCCAATTTATAACAAATAATATACATGAAATTACAAATATAATTTGATACAAAACAGGCACTGTAATACAGAACCAGACCGGGAAATACCACCATGGCATATTCTCAGGACCAACAAATTCTCCTGCAATTAAAGTATTATTTGGCCATGGGAAATTGGTAATATGTTTTACCAGAATTTGAAATTCGGAAATGGGATGTTTCCACAGGGCCGGAAAGAAAACATAATATGCCATTACCGTGAAAATGATAAATACCAAAGGTTGAAAAACAGCGAGCTTTTTCTTGACATAATTGCGATAACACCACAGTTGTATCAGCAAAAACGCGGGTAATACAAAAAAGCCGGCCAGCCTGATGGTGCTTGCCATTCCAACCCATAATCCCGCGATAATAAAATCCTTGGTTCGACGTCTGCTGATTCCTGTTACCAAAAAATACATTCCTATGCATAAAAAGGCCAGAAAAACAGTGTCTTTTGAATTGTAATGTGCATCAGCAAATAGTCTGGGATATAATGCTACACTAAACAAAATGAACCAGGCCGCAATTTCATTTTTGAATAAAATTACTGCCATTCTCCATAAATAAAACAGAGCAATTGTGAATAAGAGAAAAACAAAACAATGCCGCATTCCCCACTTCTGTATGGGCTCCGGCTCTCCATAAAACATACTGTCTATGGCATAACAAAAGGTTTCAAATACCGGACCGTAATATTTAATTCCGGCATCAATATCTTCAATTTTTTGCTCTCCAATAATTACATGGTAATTCTGTTGGCCAATTACATATTGTGTAAAATCATCAACAGGTACGCCAAAATCGCGAAAGGTAAAAATTCCGGTTAAGGCATATAGCAATAAAAATAAATAAGGCTTCTTAATAAAATTTCGCATTTCCCGGATACAATAATACCCAAAGGAAACAAAAAACAATTATGCTCCCGCCATTTGCGGGCTTTGCTCCATATAGGCTTCGATAGGTAAGCAAGCGCATACCAGATTTCTATCCCCATATGTGCTATTTACCCTGCCTACTGTTGGCCAGAATTTTCTATTCACTACATAAGGTGCAGGATAAGCAGCTTTTTCCCTTGAATATTTATGGTTCCAGTTATTGGTAGCGACTTCAGTTGCAGTATGCGGTGCATTTTTCAATACATTATCTTCTTTATCTGCATTGCCTTCTTCGATCTCGCGTATTTCAGCCAAAATGCCGTGCATGGCTTCACAAAAACGATCCAGTTCTTCTTTGCTTTCGCTTTCGGTTGGTTCTACCATTAATGTTCCGGCTACAGGGAATGAAAGAGTTGGTGCATGGAATCCATAATCCATCAGACGCTTGGCAATATCTTCTGCCTCTACTCCCGCAGATTGTTTGAATTTTCTGGTATCCAAAATCATTTCATGTGCTGCAAACCCATTCTCACCACTGTATAAAACAGGAATTTCACTTTGCAATCTCGCCTTCAAATAATTGGCATTTAGAATGGCATATTTGGTTGCATTTGCCAATCCTATGCCGCCCATCATTTTGATATAAGCATAGGAAATCAACAAAATACTTGCACTACCCCATGGAGCAGCACTAACCGCATGCATGGCTTTTTCGCCACCGGTTTTCACTACTGCATGTCCGGGAAGGAATGGTGCCAAATGTCCGGCAACACCAATGGGTCCCATACCGGGTCCACCGCCGCCATGCGGGATGCAAAATGTTTTGTGAAGGTTCAGGTGGCAAACATCGGCCCCAATCATTCCCGGGCTGGTAAGTCCAACCTGGGCATTCATGTTAGCGCCATCCATATAAACCTGACCTCCGAAATCATGTATCATTTTAGTGATTTCTTTGATTCCGGTTTCAAAAACGCCATGGGTGCTTGGGTAAGTAACCATCAGACAAGCCAGGTCGTCTTTATGCAATTCCGCATGCATGCGCAAGTCTTCCAAATCGATATTTCCACGTTCATCGCATTTGGTTACCACCACCTTCATCCCTGCCATAACTGCGCTTGCTGGATTTGTGCCATGGGCACTGGACGGAATTAAGGCCACATTTCTATGGGTTTGACCTATGGATTTGAAATATTCCCGAATTACCATCAGGCCTGCATATTCACCTTGTGAACCTGCGTTAGGCTGAAGGCTCATTTGAGCAAAACCTGTAATTTCACAAAGGTCTTTATTCAACTCCTCTAAAATTTCCTGATACCCTTTTGTTTGATCGGTTGGTGCAAATGGATGCAGGTTGTTGAACTCAGGCCAGGTAACCGGAATCATTTCGGAAGTGGCATTGAGTTTCATAGTACAACTGCCCAGCGATATCATGCTGTGACAAAGGGAAAGATCTTTGTTTTCCAGACTGCGGATGTAACGTAGCATTTCATGCTCAGACTGGTAAGTATTAAATACAGGATGCAACATAAAGTTGCTGGTTCTGTTCAAAGTTTTTGGGATTCTGCTTTCAGCCTGATTTTGCACTTCATAGGTTGTGCCATCTACAGCCTTTCTAAATATGGCGAGTAATTCATGTACATCAGCAACACTATGGGTTTCATCGATTGCCACACCAATATGCGTATCATCAAAATAGCGAAGATTTATATTGGCATTATTCGCAACTGCTTTAATCTCTGCTGCATTTGGAACCTGCACATATAAAGTATCAAAGAAATTGGGATACACCACTTTGTAATTACCGGATGTGGCTTCAATACCTTTTGCCAATTCTGACGTAAGGGCATGAACACGACCTGCAATCTTTTTTAAACCCTCAGGACCGTGATAAGTTCCATACATACCAGCCATAATGCTTAGTAAAACCTGCGCTGTGCAAATATTGGATGTGGCATTTTGTCTTTTAATGTGTTGCTCACGTGTCTGCAAAGCCATGCGAAGCGCTTTGTTGTTATGCTTGTCTATACTTACCCCTATAATTCTGCCTGGTATATGGCGTTTAAATTCATCTTTGGTAGCCATATATGCCGCATGTGGTCCGCCAAATCCCATTGGCACTCCAAAGCGCTGGGTACTTCCTACTACGCAATCTGCACCAAATTCACCCGGAGGGGTTAATACGGTTAACGCCAGAATATCGGCAATGAAGCAGGTTTTTACCTGGCTGGCCTTACATTTCTCAGTAAATGCACGGTAATCTTCAATGCTGCCTTTGTTATTCGGATATTGAACCACTGCACCAAAAAACTGTGTATTGGGTTCAAAAGTTTTATAATCACCAACTACAAGTTCCACCCCAATTGGTTCTGCACGCGTAATTAATACATCGAGAGTTTGCGGAAATATTTCCTGGTCTACGAAGAATTTCATTCCCTGGCCCTTTGGAGCCAAATCCTGAAACATATGAATGCTTTCTGCAGCAGCAGTGCCTTCATCCAGTAGGGATGCATTTGAAATTTCCAATCCGGTAAGATCAATAATCATGGTTTGAAAATTCAACAGCGCTTCCAAACGCCCTTGTGAAATTTCTGCCTGATAAGGGGTATATTGGGTATACCAGCCCGGGTTTTCCATAATATTTCGCAGAATTACACCCGGTACATTGGTACCGTAATAACCCATTCCGATATAATTTTTAAATACTTTGTTTTTTGATGCCTTTTCGCGCAACATTTCCAGAAATTCAAATTCTGACATAGGCTCTCCAATATGAAGGGGTTTGGGCAAACGTATTCCGGGAGGAACTGTTTTGTCAATTAAACCATCGAGACTTCCCACTCCGATAGTTTTTAACATGCTGTCTAAATCGCTTGAACGCGGGCCGATATGGCGGTCTTCAAATTTTTCTGAATATCTGGTGTTTAGCTGCATAAAAAGGTTCGCAAAATTAGCGATTTAACCTCAAGAATTATAGGTGAAACCGAATGCTTTTTATCAGGAAATTAAATACCTCTGTTGAAAGGAAAATCAATCCTCTTCCCGAAATTCCACTGTCCATCCATTCGGGATTTTTGGCACCCTAACTGCATTTTCGCTGCCTATCGCAACTTTATGATGGATAATTTTATTGCTGCAATTCACCTCTTCTATGGAAAAAATGTACTTGTGATTTTGGTCATCCTTTGAAACATCCAATACCAAAACATCCCCTTCCCCGCTTACCGTTTTAAATATCAATATACTTTCCTTTTCAAAATCAATTACCTGTGGCTGGCAATCTGCCTGCAAGGGAAATTTGGGATTTTGCCAGAGGCTGTCCCAATGTGCCTGAGTTGCAATAATATCTTCCTTTTGGGTATTCAGAGAAAAAAGGCAATCCTGATTTAATCGATCAATGATAATTCCATTTAAAAGTTCAGCATTATTTCTGCATTCTTTATGAAACAGCTTTTTGCAGGTGAAATTTGGAAATGCAAGAATGCATAACCCGGCAACAAGCTTCCAGGAATTTCTCATATGTGTAAATCTACCTATAAAATACCTTCATCCCCCATACTGTAATATCCGGTTGCTGTAATAATGAGGTGATCGAGAATTTGAATTTCCAAAAGTGCACCTGCCCCTTTCAATCTTTTGGTGATGCTTATATCTGCATCACTTGGTTTGTTGCTGCCACTTGGGTGGTTGTGGCAAAGAATGATCCCTTTTGCATTTTCCAGCAAAGCCAATTTAAAGAGAGGGCCGGCGTCAATTACGGTACCGGTTATTCCACCTTCGCTCAATTTTACGGTACGTATTACCATATTGGCCCGGTTCAGCAGAATGACCCAAAACTGTTCCACGTTCAAATCCTCCAGTCTGGGTGCCAGAATTTCATAGGCATCTCGACTGCAGGAAACTTTGCTCTTTTCTTCCTTCACCAGTTTCCTGCGGGAGCCTAGTTCCATTGCTGCTATTATGGAAAGTGCTTTAGCTTCGCCTATACCCTGAAGTTGCTTTAATTCCGAAACACTCATTCTGGCCAGGTTTTGCAAATTGTTCTGTACCAGATGCATCAAATCTTTGCCCAGGTCTACGGCAGATTTGTTAACCAAATTGCCATTTTCATCATGATGCCTGGAGCCTGTGCCCATTAATATGGCCAGCAGCTCTGCATCAGAAAGCGCTGTTCTCCCTTTGTGGATGAGCTTTTCCCTCGGTCTGTCATCCTCATTCCATTGTGTTATTGGTCTATACCCTTCCATGTTTTGTTAATATAATTATCAACAGCTTGCAAATTTATTAAACATTTCCTTTTTATTTGCAAGTACCAAAACAGGAAAAAATTAAAGTTTAACCAGAAATATTTAGAGTTATGAGCGAACAAAACGAAAAAATGAAAGCACTGAAGCAGACCATTGAAAGGCTTGAAAAGACTTATGGTAAAGGCGTGGTGATGAAGATGGACGACAACCGTTCGGTGAATGTGGAGGTGATTTCAACCGGTTCATTCGGGCTGGATCTGGCCCTGGGTGTTGGAGGATTTCCCAAAGGGAGAATTATTGAGATCTATGGCCCTGAAAGCAGTGGTAAAACAACCATTGCTTTACATACCATTGCACAAGCCCAGAAAAAAGGCGGTATCTGTGCTTTTATAGATGCAGAACACGCTTTTGATAAGTTTTATGCCGAAAGGTTGGGTATTGATACCAGCAACCTTCTGATTTCGCAACCCGATGACGGAGAACAGGCTTTGGAGATTGCCGATAACCTGATTCGTTCCGGTGCGATTGATGTATTGGTAATTGATTCTGTAGCAGCCCTGGTACCCAGAGCGGAAATTGAAGGCGATATGGGGGACAGCAAAATGGGCCTGCAGGCACGTTTAATGAGTCAGGCTTTGAGAAAACTTACCGGAACCATTTCCAAAACCGGTTGTGTGGCAATTTTCATCAACCAGCTGCGCGAAAAAATCGGTGTGATGTTCGGAAACCCGGAAACAACTACCGGTGGAAATGCTTTAAAATTCTATGCCTCCATTCGTTTGGATATTCGCCGTATTGGTCAAATAAAAGATGCCGATGATATTATTGGAAACAGAACAAAGGTGAAAGTTGCAAAAAACAAGGTTGCACCTCCATTCCGCGTTGTAGAGTTCGATATCATGTATGGAAAAGGGATTAGTCGTGTTGGTGAGGTACTGGATATTGCAGTGGAAGCAGGGGTGGTACAAAAAAGCGGTTCCTGGTTTAGCTATGAAGGAACCAAACTCGGACAAGGCAGGGATTCAGTAAAAGAATTGCTGGAAGACAATCCTGAAATGTTGGTTGAAATTGAAAATAAAATTCGTGCAAAAACAGCAACAGGTGCAGAGGTACTTGCTGTTCAACCCGGAGAAGCGGGCGAAGCTGCCGAATAAGTTAAAAATGAAGAAAATGAAAAAGGGGATTAAATCCCCTTTTTTTATGATCCAAACATGTTGTCTTCTGCAAATTCAGGTAAAAAGGATTTTTTTACCACCCTGGTTTTACTCATGGTATCGTGCCATCCGGGTGAACCCCCCAAAAAAGAAAATGCTTCGAAAGGAATCAATCGGGCAAATGTTCTTCCCAGAATCTGACCCACCGTAAGTGGCTCACCTTTGATGCTAATCACTTTGGTCCCGGTAATCATTTTACCAAAGGTTTTCTTGAAAATGAGTTCCTGTATAAAGTAGTAAAAAACAAATCCAAGAATTGCATATACATTGATCATGAAGCTATCCGTATCTATGTTTTGCAAACTATCCGGGTCGGTTAATCCAATAATGGCAAAAATGATAACTATGATTGTATAGAATGCAACAGAATCTATAATGGAATTGGCAATACGCAATCCATTTCCCGCCAGATGGCTTTCATAATCCATTCTTTGTGTTGGATTGGTTTCCAATATGCTGAAATCTTCCATAATGGACAAATATATTAAATCAGATTAAGCTAAATTCTAAAATCAGGGAATGCGTTTAGAAAATAGACTTAAATGGGGCCCCATTCCGATGCAAATGCGGGTAAAAAAGACTTCCTTACTACTCTGGTTTCGCTGATTTTGTCGTGCCACCCCACAGAAGAACCAAGAAAAGAAAATGGTTCGAAAGGAATAATTCTGGAAAAACTCCTCGCCAGAATCTGTCCGGTTGTTAATGGGTGATCGTTTACACTGATGATTTTTGTGCCTGTGATTAATTTTCCCAGGCTGGTTTTAAAAATACTTTCCTGTAAAAACATAAAAATGGCATACAGAATCATAGAGAAAACAATATCGAGCAATCTGTTATTTTCTAATTGAACCCAAAAACCGCCAATTCCCAATACTCCGGAGGCCAGTCCGATTAAAAAGACAAACCCGACAAAGGCAATGCGATCTACAATAAAATTAGCGAATCTCGACCCATTACCGGCCAGGTGTTGGTGGTAACTCATTTGTGCCTCGGGTGCAGATTCAAGAATGCTGAAGTCTTCCATAAATAACAAATATAGAAAATACGGTGGACTCCGGCTTTTATCTAAAATTAAAATATACCCTGAATTTTATCTTAAAAAATTTGAAGGGAATGAATCATCAGCAGGAAAAGAAAAATGCATCATCCTGCAATGCTGTAGTAACCGTTCTTATTCTTTGTCGAATTTCCCTTTATACATCACAGGATACACCACATACAACATTAACATGCGGCTATATCTGAAAATAAATGGGAGAAGAATGATAATAAAAACTGGAATTGCATAAATAGCATAATCAAAAATATCCATGACATTAAAAACGATACTGAGTGTTACAATCATTGCAACTAAAATAGCATAACTCCAATACATGGCTCCGAAAAAAAAACCGGGTTCAGGGTTGTAGTCGAGTCCGCAATTTTTACATGAATCTTTTGTATCGGTAAAATGCTTAAGATTAATGGGGGAATATCTAAAAACCTTATCTGCACCACACCTTGGGCAATTGCACATAAAAAAACTGATAAGTTTCGGCCTTGGATGGCTAAATTCCGTCATTTTTTCATGCGGTTTTTATACCACACGAAACCAACAGCGCCAATCATTACATAAGGTGCAGTAAGCAGGAATAAAATTCCTGAATTGATACCATTACCGACTGTGTTTTTAGTCTTATTCCTTCCGCTTTCCAATGCGGTTTTACACATAGGGCATTGTGCTGCTACAGAAACCGCAGTAATAGCAACAAAACACATTAAAATCCACTTTTTCATGGTTACAGGGAATAACAGGGCGAAATTAATAAATAAACTGCAACTCCGGTAATAGAAACATAGAGCCAAATCGGAAAAGTCCACCGGGCTATCTTTTTATGCCGGCTATAATTACCGGATGTACTGAAGTAAATGGTATACAACACCAATGGAAGGATGATCGCAGCCAACAGAATATGGGATATTAAAATAAAAAAATATACATACCTCATCCATCCTTCACCGCAATATGGAGTACTTGGCATTACCATATGGTATATTACATAGCTCACTAAAAACATGGCTGAAAACAGGAAAGCCGAGAGCATCAGGATTTTATGTATTTGTCTTTTTTTCTGAAAACGAATGGCGATATAGCCGGAGAGCAACAGAACCGAAACGGCAGAATTCAATATGGCGTTCACCTTCGGCAGGTGCATGGCAAACAAAGCATTTGGTCTTAAATTGTCTGGTAAAAAACGAAGGGTAACTACTACTGCCGGCACTGCGAGGGAAACACCAAGCACCAGCCAAAAAAAACTCTTATCACTTATCCAGCTCTTGCTGTCTGTATTCATATAGCAAATTATCTATATCATCGTTGATGTTCTTAATCAACCCTAGTTTTACTGAATTCCGCCGATTGTCCGGCGTGTCCTCCGGTGGCCTGGTGGCTAAAATGCTGCGTATATGCCTTTGCTTATCTATAATCACCACTTTATCGTCATGAATAAAATTCTCTCCTCTCAATTCATTTGCGAGAAGAATATCGTTTAATACCCAATCATAAATTTCCGATTTATTTCCGGTACAAAACCACCAGTTTTTTATTTTTGGATTGTATTTGCGGGAATAAGCATAGAGCGCTTTAACAGAATCTCTTTCAGGGTCAATGGAAACCGATAAAAAAGCCACATTAGGGAACTCGGAATATTTTTCCGCAATTACCTGAACTTGTTTGTTCATTTCAGGACAGACATCGGGGCAGGAAGCAAAAAAGATATTGGCTACAATGATTTTATTTTTCAAAGAATCCAGTGTTACCTTTTTGCCAAATTGGTTCCACAAATGAATATCTTCAACACTATGGTGTATTTCTTTTCCTGATGCATCTTTAACGCTATTACCTAAATATGGTAAAGGCTCATGCACCCATTTGGCAGTAGCAAGGAAATAAATAAGAGTAACAGGAACTACGATCAGGGCTATAATTGCGATAACCTTGATTGTTTTTTTGGCAGATGCCATAATTATTTGGTCATGGTAAGGGCGTGGCCTTCATACAGCAATCCCAAAATCAAGCCTATAATAAATACTATGGGCACCAGAATTACCAAAGCCAGAGTAATTCTTTCATTCTTCATGTGCATAAAAGCACCAACAATAAAATACGCTTTTACCAAGCCGAAGAAAATGAAAATTGCATTTCTCCAGCCTGTTGGATCGAGCGCAAAATAAATCGCAAAATCGAAAATGGTAATTCCCAAAAGAATCAGGAATACTCTCCACAGTTCTTTGGTCCCGTGACTTTCGGTATGCGGTACATAGTTGATTGCGTCGTAATCGCCTGGTTTATTATAAAACTCCATGAATATTTTCTATTAGATCAGGTAAAAGAAAGTAAATACGAACACCCATACAAGATCTACAAAGTGCCAGTAAAGACCGGTCTTTTCAATCATTTCATAATGGCCTCTTCTTTCAAAAACTCCTCTGGCAGCCATAATGGTAATTACAATATTGGCTACAACTCCGGTAAATACGTGGAAACCGTGAAATCCTGTTACAATAAAGAAAAGTGCGGCAAATGGAACCGGGCCATGGGTTCTCCATTCGTCTTTCCATTCAAAATGGTCGCCAAATTTTAGTTTGTGAAATTCTTCCTGGCCAACCGCAGTAATACCAAATGTATTGCCATGCAGAGTTGCGCCTTCACTGATAAATACGCTCCATTCCCAGGCCTGGCAACTTAGAAAAGCAATTCCACCAATTACGGTGTAGATCATAAATTTCACTACATCTTTTTTGTGCTTTCTATGACCTGCTTCCACCGCCAGTACCATAGTAACTGAGCTAAAAATCAGGATGAAGGTCATCAAACTCACGAATAGCAATGGTAGATGAAGCCCGTGTAAACCCGGAAAATGGTTGAAAATTGCTGCTGGTTCCGGCCAACGGGTAACCACAGGATTTTCTACGTTGCTAAATCTTTGTGCTCCATATTGAACCAAAAGGCTCGAAAATGTAAATGCATCTGAAAGTAACAACAACCACATCATGAGTTTGCCGTAACTCACGTTAAAAGGTGAGCGGCCCCCGGCCCAAACCGGTTGTTTTTCAAATATTGCTTCTGATTGATGGTCTGCCATTGGCTATTTAAATTACCGTGCGAAATAAAGGAATAAAAACAAATAAATCCATAGCAAGCCAACAAAATGCCAATAGGTGTGGGTAACAGACATTAGCGTCATGGATTTTTTGTGCACCCTGTATGCAAAAGAACGCGCCAGAGTTACCGCCAGCAGTATGATTCCGCCTAAAACGTGAACCAGGTGAATGGCAGTAATTACCCACACATACGATGCAGAAATATCCTGCGGTTTTGCATTTACAAATGGCAATCCGGCATCGATCATAGATTTCCATCCCAGATATTGTAAAAGGCAAAATACAAAACCCAAAAACAGGCTGGTTGCTAAAAACAACCGGTTGATTTTAATTTCATCCCGTTTCGCGGCTTTCCAGGCCAGGTAAATTGTAATGCTGCTAATAGCAGCAACTATTGCTGAATAAGTAAAAAATACAGGGAGTTCAAATTTGGTCCAAATGGATTTTGCTTCATTATCCGGCTTGTGTACAATATAGGCGCTTACAAATGCTGCAAAGAGCATACAGCTTGCAACCATCAGCAGCCAAATGTTGAATTTGGCAGGTGCAATTTTATATTGTTCTTTCGGTTCTCTGGTTTTTAAGGCGGCTGGCATGGTCATAGTATTATATAGGATAAAAACACCAATGGTGTATATAGCAATGAAGCGTAGAGCAATTGTTTGGCTTCCCTGATCTCCAGGGTTTGAAACAGTCTCCAGGATTTAAATAGAAAGTAAAAACTGAGCGGAATAACCACCAGTAGCGCATTAACTCCGGCGATTTTATAATAAACCGGCATTAATGCTACCAAACATAGCATTACCGTGTAAATCATAATTTGAAAACCACTCTTTTTATCTCGCCCGCCACCACTTGGTAATAACCAATATCCGGCTTTTTGGTAATCATCGTGCAGCAACCACGCAATGGCCCAAAAATGCGGAAATTGCCACAAAAACTGCAGTAAAAACAACATGATTCCAGGCTGGTCAATGGAGGGTATTACGGCGGTATATCCAATTAATGGGGGCAATGCTCCGGGAATGGCACCAATCATAACGGCAAAGGGACTAACCTGTTTCATCGGCGTATAAATAAATACGTAAATTAACAGGGATAGAAACCCGAGCAAAGTAGCTGTAAATGTGGTGGTAAGCGCCAATAAAATGATTCCCGCCAAACCGGTTAACATGCTAAATACCCTTGCATCCTTTATTGAAATCCTGCCTTCTACCAATGGTCTTCGCGCAGTACGGCTCATTTTGCCATCATTTTCAATTTCTACCAATTGATTCAATGCATTGGAAGAAAATACAATTAAGAGACCGCCAACAAAAACACCCAGAAATTCTACCCAACTAAAATCCAATGTCCAATTCTCATTGTTATTGATTTTACAACCTAAAATATATCCGAATGCAGAAGTAGCCACAACAGAGGCAGTTAACCGAAGTTTTACGAGCTGACTGTAGTTTTTAATCAACTGCTTCATGGTTTGGACGGAATAAGCAGAATTCCGGAATTGGATTGTAACCATTTATAAAAACAATAAACCGGCATTATACTTCCTATGAGTATATGTAAAACCTGTGCATAGGCCGGAAGTACCACCACTATATTGATAGCCCCTAAACAAATTTGAATAAGAACCATGATGGCCAGTATGTTAAAGTCATTTAAAATCCCTCTCCCTTCTCGGCGCCTCATTATTCCAAAATAAAGGGACAAAATTAATATAGCGCCGGGCAAAAAACGATGAATGGCGAAGTTAATTCCCATGTTGTTGTAATCGAGCATTCCACCTTTACCGGTGAGTGCACCAGCAGTTTTCATGTATTCAACAGATTCACGTGCCAGCGTACCTAAAAAAACTTCGGCCATTACCAACACGAACATAAAAATCCATTTAGTACGGTCTCCTTTCGACATATTTTCCCGGGTAAATGGGGCATTGGAATGCATGGCAAGCAGAAAGAAAAATGCACATAAAAAGGAGAGTAAAAAATGCAGCGTAACTATACCCGGGAGCAGGTTGGTTGCAACAACGATACTGCCCAACCAGGCATTTCCAACGAGCATTAAAAAGCCAAATGTTGCAAACATTTTTGTTTTGGCTGAAAATCTCCCCAAAAAAGCCATCACAAAAAATGCAAGTGCCAGAAGTCCGGAAATAACACCGAAAATGCGATTGATATATTCCGTCCAGGCTTTGGCTACATTAAATTCCTCGGGTACATAAATTTTTTCATCTTCCCTTATCAACTTAGCTTTTTCTGTCATTCCCAATTTATCCAGAATTTTTGCAAATCGCTCAGCTTTTGCGATGCGTTTTTCCAAAAATATTTGCTGGTAATTATGAGGCAGTTGACATTCACAACCGGGAGGAGAATAAAGTCCAAAACATTTAGGCCAATCCGGACAACCCATTCCGCTGCCCGTAACCCGCACCAATCCGCCAAGAAAGAATAATAATAAAACAGACGAACAGGCTAAAAAGCCTGTTCGTTTAAAGATTTTACTATTAATAATTTTGCGATTCGTGGCGTTGCGAAATTAGCTCCAGCCAAAAACCCTTTTGATTGCAGAGAAGAAAACACTGTCTGTGGTTTCCGGTTCTTTTTGTTCCGGAGCAGGTACAGTTTTTCCTGATTTTAGCGGATCCGGTGTGGATTCATCCGGAATATGCTGCGGGAAAAAATCTTCTTCGCGATCGGGTCTGCTGTATTCATGTGGGCCGCGATAAACGGTTGGCAATTCGCCGGGCCAGTTTCCATGGTGGTGTTTTACAGGAGCGCTCCATTCCAAAGTATTACTTTGCCAGGGATTTTGCTCTGCTTTTTTACCTCTGAATATGCTATAGAAGAAATTCCACAAAAAGAATAATTGCGCAATACCTGCGGCAATTGCTGCAATGGTTATCAGTTTGTTTACATCCACCCATACATCAAATTCTTTCATCAAAGTGAATTGGTAATAACGACGTGGAACGCCGGCCAATCCCATAAAATGCATGGGGAAGAATACGAGGTATGCTGTTACGAACGTAAACCAAAAGTGAAAATACCCCAGTGTATTATTCATCATCCTGCCAAACATTCTTGGGAACCAATGATAAATACCGGCGAACATTCCAAATATTGCAGAGCTACCCATTACCAGGTGGAAGTGGGCAACAACAAAATAGCTATCGTGTAATTGAATATCCAGTGCGGCATTACCCAGATAAATACCGGTAAGACCACCTGAAATAAAGAATGAAACCAGACCAATGGAGAACAACATGGCCGGAGTGAACCGCAGGTTTCCTTTCCAAAGGGTTGTAAGGTAGTTAAACACTTTTACCGCAGAGGGTACCGCAATAATTAACGTGAGAATCATAAACACACTGCCAAGGAATGGATTCATTCCAGTAACAAACATGTGGTGCCCCCATACAATAAAGGAAAGGAATGAAATACCCATCAGGGATATTACCATTGCTGAATATCCAAAGATTGGTTTGCGCGCATTGGTAGAAATTACTTCAGAGGTAATTCCCAATGCAGGCATCAAAATGATATATACTTCAGGGTGACCGAGGAACCAGAATAGGTGTTGATAAAGAACCGGACTTCCACCAATATTTTCCAGGGCACCAACTCCCTCCAGGTATATATCGCTGAGATAAAAGCTGGTACCAAAACTTCTGTCGAAGATCAGGAACAAAGCTGCACCCAACAATACAGGGAAAGAAAGAAGACCCAAAACTGCAGTAAAGAAAAATGCCCAAATGGTCAGAGGCATGCGGTTCATGCTCATTCCCTTTGTACGCATATTTAACACTGTACTGATATAGTTGATACCGCCCAACAGAGCAGAAATAATAAATAACGCAATAGCCACCAGCCACAACGTCATTCCAAGTCCTGAACCGGGCATGGCTTTTTCAAGTGCACTTAATGGAGGATAAACGGTCCAACCTGCAGATGCCGGTCCGGTTTCCACAAACATGGAAATACAAAGTACCACAGAAGATACAAAAAAGAACCAGTAGCTGAGCATGTTCAGGAATGGCGAAGCCATATCCCTTGCGCCCAATTGCAATGGAATTAACAGGTTACTAAAGGTACCGCTCAACCCTGCGGTTAATACGTAAAATACCATGATGGTACCATGAATGGTAACCAGACCCATATAAAAATTTGGATCTAGTTTTCCGCCCGCGCCCCATTTGCCCAGGAGAGTCTCCAGAATACTGAATTGCTCATCCGGCCATGCAAGTTGCAAGCGGAAAAGCAGGGACATACCCATTCCGAGTATACCCATAATGATTCCGGTCATCAGGAACTGTTTGGAAATCATCTTGTGGTCCATAGAGAATACATACTTGCGTATGAAACTCTCATGGTGATGATGTTCCTCGTGTTCCGCGTGAGCTGCTGCTGCTGTACTCATATAATTCGCTTGAATTTTTTTTTAATTTTTTACTACGCTGTTTTTAATTGCTGAAGAATCGCTTCCTGCCGGAACCTCTGCTGGTGTTGCCGGTGGATTCCATACGGATGGTTGGTTTACCAGCCAGGCATTGAACTTGGCATCTGACTCCACTACCGTTACTTTAATTTTCATATTGTAGTGAGCTGCTCCACAAATTTTATTGCAATAGAGATAGAAATTATAATCTTTATCTCCCTTTTCTGCCTGAGCTTCTGCGGTAGTTTTAACGGGAACGAACTGGAATTTTGTAGACATTCCGGGCACTACGTTGATTTGCTGACGGAAGTCGGGCAAATAAGCAGAGTGAATTACATCTCTTGCTCTGAAATTAAATACATATTGCTTGCCTTTAACCAATACAATCTCTGTAGTTATTTTATCATCATGGGCAGCACCATTAAAGAATTCTTTACTCTTGCGGTACTGCGCAATTCTGTCTAACGTTGTTTTTTTGCGTCTTAAGTCTTTTTCAAGATTGCTTTTATAGGTGCCTGAAGCGGCATCCATTGCTTTGGCTTTTAAATTTTTATAAACCTCAGGATATGCAGTGGTATTCTGTTTGGCTTCGTAAGCTTTCAACTGCAACTGCCAAATGGTGCTGGAATCTTCCGCATCGCGAATGAGACGGATGAGCCCCGGATTTTTAATGCTGTCTTTGGAATCTCCATGAATGGCAAGTTCCAAATCTGCCAACAAAGCTTCAACTTCTGTGTTAACAGCGAGCCCTAATGGGTTTGTTCCTGAAATCAAAGTGAAATTATGTGCACCGAATTCCTTATCAGCTCCGGCATATCTGGCTTTCCAGCCAAATTGATATGCAAATACTTCGATTTCACGCGCATCTTTTCCAATGCTATCTTTATCGGTAATTCTGCTCCAGGTATTGAAACCGCGCAATACCAAAAAGGTTAAAACTACAGCGGGAACAATTGTCCAGATCAATTCGAGTTTGTTATTATGGTAGAAGTAAAGTGCTTTTTCTCCTTCTCTGTAGCGGTATTTAAACATAAACCAGAAAAGCAGAAATTCAGTTATTACAAATACCACGAAAGTGAAGCCAAATGTCCAGTTAAACATGGAATCTATTTCAGAACCATGTTCGGACATGGAATTTCCGAGCAATAAATATTTCCCATGATAAATCATCTCATAGGCAAAACCTGCAGCGCTGGCAATAATTGTAATAATAGCAAGCCAGGCATTGATTTTGTTCCATCCAACCACCTTTTTCCCTGTGAGTTTTTCGGTGAGTGCGCCAATGTCGAAAGCTTTGGCAAGAACCAGAACAATGAGAATTACCAGAATTGCCGAAGCAATAAATACCCAATCCCAATGTAGCGGATCAAATTCCTTCGGTGGTTTCACCACATCGGTTGCCTCCTGTGCCAAAGCAACAATCGGTGCGAGCATGGTGAAGCACATCAGGAGTATCTTCTTTGCCCTGTTTACGGCCAGAAGCCTTGTCTGAATTAGCCTTTTCATCTAAGCCTAGTTTGAATTTTAGGTCGCAAATTTAGGAATATGCACTTGGAAAAAAACAAAACCATGATGTTTTTTTGGAAAAAGTATCCTACGCAGGCGCTATGGCCTATTTGCGCTTGCTTTGAGTCTTGATCATTTCCAGCAACTGCGCTTCTTCCCGGTCGTTTCCGGTTACCTGTACAAAGTTACCCCCGCCAATTGTGGAAAGATTTTCCAGAAACATGATGGCTTTGGGATCGCTGCCAAATGCAACTGAACTAAAATGAATACCCTCACTATTGCCCTTTGCAATCAATTGTTCAATCTGTTTGCGGCTCAGAGTCCCTCCATAAAAAATTCCATCCGTAGCAATAATTACCTGGTTGTTTCCACCTTCGATAAAGTTAGATTTTGCCAACTTGTATGCCAAATCTATTGCTGCACCACCATTTGTACCGCCTGAAATTTTTATGGTAGCAAGTTTATTTTTCAAACTGTCTTTATTATAAACTCCTGAACTTGGAACAATGATTTCTGCATTGGAACTCATAGAAACAATCCCAACCCTATCCTGGCTCCTTAAAGCATCTATTAAAATATTATAAGAACTTTTTAAAGATTCCAGCTTGCCTCCCCGGTTCATGGAGGATGACACATCCACAATGAAAATAATATTATTTAAAGCATACTCATGTGTGCTTAATTCTCTCGTATTGATAATGGTGGAATCCACCTCGGGATGTTTATGCGGATCCGGTTCAGGTTCCAAAATCAAAGTATCTTTATACCCTTCCGGTTCCCTTTCTTCTTTGGTATATACAAGAGTATCTGCAGGAGGTAATACAACAGGATCAGGATCCACCATCACCTTTTCCATGTAAACAATAAATTTATTCTGATATGGCTCCAGGGTTATTTGTGCATAATACTCATTATACCCGCTTTTGGTAGCAAAAACCTTATATCCTCCCGGGCTGATTCTCATTTTAAATACTGCATTATCCTTTTCCAGTTTTACCGATTTGTTATCTCTGGATTTTACGGACAGCCCATCCGGTCGAAGCAATTCATCTGTTTCCAAATCCCTCACTTCAACTACTACCACTTTCTCCATTTTATTCTCACTATTTCCTTCTGCCATATTTGGACAGCGGGTTTCTGCCAATGGGTCCAGGGCTTTGATATTCCCTTTAAGATGAAATACAATCGGGTCGGGTTTCTGATTTACATACACCGGAACTTCTACATTAAATTTACCTACTATTTCAGTATAGTAAACAATACCGATTTTGACTTTAGCCCCCGGAGAAACGCTGCGGTCCGAGAGAAGTAATTTATATTTTTCGTTATAAAATGTAGGCAGAATGACCAAATTTCCGCTTCCGGTATTCTTCAATTCAAACCAGGCAGTATCGTTATTCCAAAAGCTCACATCCCCATAATTGTGGAATTGATCCGAATAAGATTGCTGTGCCCGTAAATTTCCGAGCAAAACTAAAACGCAGGTTAGAATAGCGAATTTCTTCATCCCTAATACGTTAACGCAAAAAGCAATCCCTTTTTTATAATGCCTGCTGCCAATTTCGTGATAATTGTATGAAATCTTCCACACTGAGTTGTTCTGCCCGCAACCCGGCCCAATTTTCCGGTAATATAAATCTAGGATTGGATGAAGTTAGTGACTTCAGCGCATTGGAAAGTGTTTTTCTTCTTTGGTTAAATGCCGTCTTCACTACCAGTTTTAAATATTTGTAAACGAATTCCTGATTTTCATTTTTTCTCACACAAGAAATTACACCACTTTTTACTTTAGGAGGTGGAGAAAAAGCATTGGGCTCAACAATGAAGTTAAACGTGCAATTAAAATAAGCCTGAAGTAAAACAGAAGTAACGCCATATGCCTTATTCCCATGCGGGGCACAAAGACGTTTGCCCACCTCCAGTTGAAACATGCCACCAAAAAATGCGACATTTTCCACATTTTCAATGGCCTTAAATGCAATTTCTGTAGATATATTGTACGGATAATTTCCAATCAGAGCTATCTTTTTTTTGTCGAATATTTCTGCCGGTTTCCAATTCAAAAAATCTCCTTCCAGAATATTCAGGTTTTCCGCCCATTCCACTTTTTTTAAATATTGAACAGATTCTTTATCGATTTCAATTACATACAATTTTTCTTTCCATACCGGATATAAAAATTCAGTCAATACTCCCATTCCCGGGCCTATCTCCAGCACTTTGTCGTATGAATCTGAATTTAGTATTGCCGCAATATCTGAAGCTATTTTTTTATCCAGTAAAAAATGTTGTCCTAAATGTTTTTTTGCTCTTACTTTATTCATTTTTTACCTCCAGTAAGTCAGATAATATTTGGTTACTGTGTCTTTTAATGACGACAAATTATAATTGTCTGATGCCTCGGCAACATCTCGGATAACGCCATCTTTACCGAGTATTGGAATTCCGCCTCCATCTGTTTTATATGCGTTATTTTCTACAATTCCTTCGCGTATAAAAAATTCTGTTTCATGTTCGGATAAGGAGAATTTTTTCATTGCATTTTGTCTGAATTCCTGAATTTTTTCAGGTAAGAATTTCTGCGTTTGAATAACTATTTTCGGTAGATTTCTATTCAGCATACATTGCGACAACACCGATAAAACCCTGTCTGAGTGGCTGCTCCACGTTTTTAAAGCATTTATTATATCGTTATCATCCAGCATTGCATATAAATCCAGAGTTTCATCGTCCAACTCCGATTCATGAATTTCCCTACCCAAAAAATGAATGAGCGGGTGGTAACTACCAAGTGGAATTCCTTCAACCGCCAACTCGCGTGCACGTTGTAAAATTGCAAAAAGTAATTCATCAGCTGCGAGTGCGGTTTTATGCAAATAAACCTGCCAGTACATTAATCTTCGCGCAACTAAAAATTTTTCTACACTGTAAATTCCTTTCTCTTCCACCACTAAATTTCCCTGAACTACATGCAGCATATTGATAATTCTTTCTGTTCCCACAACACCTTCGGACACCCCACTGTAAAAACTATCCCGCAATAAATAATCCAGCCTGTCCATGTCCAGCTGGCCGGAAATCAATTGGCCCAAAAAAGGTTTTTCAAAATATTCCCCTTTAAAAATTCGAATGGTCAATTCCAATTTTCCGGATGTTTCCATGTTGATTCTCTCCATCATCAATTCGGAAATCTTTTCATGGTGTACGCCTTTTACAATCACTTGTTCCAGAGTATGGCTAAATGGTCCGTGGCCTATATCGTGCAATAAAATTCCCAAATAAACGGCTTCTGTTTCTTCATCGCTGATTTCAATCCCTTTCCTTTTCAGGGTTTCGATAGCGCGTATCATCAGATTCAGAGCGCCCAGTGCATGATGAAATCGGGTATGTGTGGCGCCGGGATAAACCAATTCACTAAGCCCAAGTTGCCGGATACGACGCAATCGCTGTACATAGGGATGCTGAATAACATCGTAAACCGTTTCAGTTGGTATGGTTAAAAACCCGTAAAGAGGGTCATTGATAATTTTGTTCTTGTTAAATCCGGCCATTGGGCAGGGCAAAGTTAACCCCTCTGCGCTTAGGATTTCTCATCCCACTTCAGGCGTTCATTCCCCTTGGGTTTACGCGTATTTACCGCTTCCAGAAAATCCTGGATTTGTGCCATATACGGGTCACCCGGATTTAATTTCAAATATTTCTGGTAATGGTATACCATGTCTTCATATTGTGTGGCAGTAATGCCTGTATCGTGCATCAAACGGCGGTAAGAACCACCAACATATAACCATACTTTTACATTATTGGAAGTAAAATCTTTGGATTTTTGAATGTAATATTTGAACCAATAAATGGCCATGCTGTCTTTCCTCTGCTTTTCCTGGCTCAAACCCAAATACCAGTAATTGCCAATGTTGTTGCTGTCTTTTTCAACCATTCTGCGCAACATGCTATCGGCATCATTATATTTTTTTTGATTCATCAGGGCATGACATAGAAATTGTTTCAGGGTCATATCCTCCGGATTCTGACTGAGCAATTCTCTGTAAATCAATTCCGCTTCCCTGTAGTTTCGCTGATTCATGGCGCGATTTGCTTCCTGCAACTTTCCTGCCGGTTCATCGTCCTGGGCAGACAATGAAAATACAGAAAACAACAAAAGTCCTAAAATGGAAATTCTCTTCATGGTGTATTTCTAATCCTTTTTCTTCAAATTTGCGTTCAGTACTGTATTGCCAAAATTGCGCCAAAATATTCTATTCTTAATCACAGCAATTTTGTTGTCCTTTATTTCATGCAGTAAAGGTCCGGGATTTGTGCGCTCTTATGGGGAGGATATTACCATTTCCCGACAGCTTGGTGCATTTAACAAATTAGAAATTGGTCAGAAATTTCAATTGTATATTTCCATGGATACAACGCTGCCGGAGCAAATCAGCATTCGGTATGGTTCGCATTTAACCGATAAAATCCGCACCAAAATTCACGATGGAATTCTCACCATTCGCGATGAAAATAAATACAACTGGGTGCGCGATTTACATGTATTCCCAACTTGTACCCTCAATGTGCATCGCCTGGATGAAATAGTAGCTGAAGGCGTGGCAGAATTACATAGCTTAGATACCATACGTACCCACAATCTGGTTTTTCATGCCTGGGGCAATGGCACCCATGAATTGACTGTAAAATGCGGAAGTGTTTCCGGTGAATGTGACAACGCCGGCACAGTAATTTTTAGGGGTTATGGCGGAATATTGGCATGGACATGTGAAAATGGAAGTGCTGTAAATGCATCTGAAATGAGAAGCTCTGATGTATATCTCTATCACTACACCGATAGGGTGGCAGAGGTTAATCCCACCAGTATATTTAAAGCTTATGTTTATGGTAAAGGCAACGTACTTTACTATCAGGATCCGTTATTTATGATAGAAAAACATGAGTTTGGAGAAGGGAGAATTCTGCGTCAATAATGGCAGCCATTCAGTTAACGTATTTGCTTATTGGCATTAACGTCATTGTATTTTTTTACCTCAATAGTCACCCGAAGACCGCGGAGAGATTTATTTTAATTGCAGACAGGGTTCGTCGAAATAAAGAATATGACCGGATTTTTCTTTCCGGCTTTAGCCATTTGGATATCCTGCATTTGCTGTTCAACATGCTCACGCTCTATTTCTTCGGTCCTTCTCTGGAGGAGAGTATTGGTGCCACATTGTATTTTTTGATTTTTCTGGGCTCCATCATAGCGGGAAATCTGTATTGCCTGTTCATGCGGAAAGAGGATCATAATTATGCTGCACTCGGCGCATCGGGTGGCGTAATGGGTGTGATTTATGCGTGGATTTTATTCCGTCCGGATGGCATGTTGTCCCTGTTTTTTCTTCCTATACCAATTCCGGGTTGGTTTTTTGGAATTCTATTTTCCATATTGTCTATCGTTTTAAGCCAATTGCCCAAAGCCGAATCGGCCAGAATTTCTCATGAAGGGCATTTGGGTGGCGCCTTTTTTGGAGGAATGATTGCCGCAATCCTACTTTACATTCAGGGAGAAGGATTTCTGGCAAATCAGATTTATTTTATTCTCGGCGGTTTGGGACCGATATTGATTTTTGCCCTGGTAAAATTGTTTGTTCCCGGTAGCATCTACAAGCATTTGCGCTAATTTTATTTTTACCAATAGTTATAGTTTTTCAAAGGTATTGTATATTTGCAGCCCCAAAATCTCATGGTCTGAATCTGGGATTTTGTTGTTCTAAAGTGGCGAGGAAAAATTTAATCCGAACTGCTGAATTTTAATAATTGCCCAGATGGCGAAATTGGTAGACGCACTGTCTTCAGGTGGCAGCGCCGCAAGGTGTGCAGGTTCGAGTCCTGTTCTGGGCACCAGTTCTTTTGAATAGGAAACGAGCTAAAGCGCCGCAAGGTGTGCAGGCCCCGACTATTCTTAATTGGCTTTGCCAATTTAGAATGTCGTGGGTCCAGACGTTCTAGCGTTTTTACAAAACGCAGAACTGTCAGGATTCGAGTCCTGTTCTGGGCACTAGTTTCTGATGGACTTGTTTTCTTTTTATTAAGGAATCAAAGTCGAATTCAGAATTGAATTGTTATTAGGTGAAACACCTTGGAGGGTGAAATGATCCACAAAGGTTTATTTCCACTTAAAAGGTCGCGGACGAGTATTTAAATTCCAATTTGCCCAGTTGGTGAAATTGGTAGACACGCCATCTTGAGGGGGTGGTGTTCGAAAGGACGTGCTGGTTCGAATCCAGTACTGGGCACGAACTCCGAAAGGGGTTTATTAGTTGTTTTCATGGCAGAAGGGTAGTCGCAAGGCTACCCTTCGACTTTTACACCATCTTATAAATTTGAAATCCTGCGGATTTCAATATTTATTTAGATGGTGTTACCCGGACAAGCTGCCCCGTATTTGCGGCTTCGTCGGGGTTCATTCAGGATTTCATTTTCAGCCAAAAAAAAAGCAGCCCATGGCTGCTTTCTATATTTTTTTGTTAGTTGCATTACATAATCAACATCGCATCTCCATAACAGAGAAAACGATATTTTTCTTTCATAGCCTCCTGATATACATGCTGCATAAAATCATAATCACTATATGCGCAAGCCATCATATACAATGGGGAACCGGGTTCATGCAAATTGGTGATAAATGCATTGGCAATGCTGAAACGATAAGGAGGAAAAATAAATTTATCGGTCCATCCTTCAGTTGGATTTAAAGTGCTCATGCTGCTTACACTACTCTCCATCGCGCGCATTACGCTTCCGCCAACAGCCACAACTTTGCTCTTAGCAGTAATTGCCGAATTCACCATGTCACACGCAGACTGCTCAATATTCACATATTCGCTATCCATTTTATGCTTGGTAAGATCTTCCACTTCCACTTCTCTAAAAGCACCCAAACCCAGATGTAATGTTACTTCGGCGAAGTTGATTCCTTTGATTTCCAAACGCATGAGCAATTCCCTTGTAATATGCAATTGAGCAGCGGGTGCAGCCACAGCACCAACATATTTGGCAAATAAAGACTGGTACCAGTGTTCATCGTCCTTTTTTACAGGCCTTTCAATGTATTTGGGAATTGGAGTTTCACCGAGTTTCTTTATGACTTTTGTAAAATCATCATCGGAACCGTCAAATAAGAAACGGATGGTTCTGCCTCTGGATGTAGTATTGTCTACTACCTCAGCTACCAGATCATCGTCTCCAAAATACAGTTTATTACCCACACGGATTTTTCTTGCCGGATCTACCAGAACATCCCACAAACGCAATTCGTGGTTAAGCTCTCGCAGTAAAAAAACTTCAATCTGTGCACCGGTTTTCTCTTTTTGGCCATACATGCGTGCTGTAAAAACCTTGGTGTTGTTTACCACGAATACATCGCCTTCGTTAAAAATATCGAGCACATCGTGAAATACTTTGTGTTCAATTTTTCTTTCTTTGGTATTCACCACCAGCAATCTGCTTTCGTGGCGGGTTTTCAGAGGTTCCTGAGCGATAAGTTCTTTGGGCAGTTCAAACTTGAATTGGGATAGTTTCATTTGGATATAGTATTCCCTAAATTGGGGCGCGAAATTAACATTCCATAGAGCGAAAGTCAAGTAAATAAAACGCCTTCATCGGCAATCCCGCATTTGGCGCATAAAAAAAGGACTCTGCATGAGTCCTTTTGGATATCTTTTTGGTCTTAATCAGTACTTTTTGAACTTGAATTCGTAGTTCATACCATTTAAAACTGCTTTGTATTGAAACTCCTTGCGTGTTACCTTTAGTACCGAAATTTCTACAGAAGGTTGCTTGGAAACTCCGCTGCGTTTTATCTTGGTTCCACTTGTCCACTGATAATCTCCGTCTCCTTTATTTCCATTTGGATCCCCGCTGAAGGAGTAAACTCCGCCATCGCCATAGGTTTCCATGTAGTTTTTATAGGCAGATGAGCTATCAATTCCGTCCACAACAACACTTGTTGCCACCCAGGATCTCAGAATCTGTTTCTCATCTTTTTTGCAAGCTGTAAATAGAATCACAACTGCAAGGCAAAATCCCAAAATGTTAGACTTTATCATAGATGTAAATTACTGTGTTTTTCAAATTTGAGGACCGGTTCTTCTGAAATTCGGAGCAATTACCAAATCTTTGGTACCACCACTGTAGTCGTAAAATCCACGACCTGTTTTAACACCCAAATCGCCGCTTGTAACCATATTTACCAATAGGGTACATGGCGCATATTTTGGATCGCCAAAGCCATGTTGTAATACCTCCAGAATAGCCAAACAAACATCCAAACCAATAAAATCTGCCAATTGCAAAGGCCCCATAGGATGTGCCATACCCAGTTTCATGATGGTATCAATTTCTTCAACACCTGATACACCCTGATCCAAAGCCAAAATTGCTTCATTAATCATAGGCAATAAAATGCGGTTGCTGATAAATCCAGGGTAGTCTCGTGTTACCGCTGGAATTTTACCCAATTTTTTGGTGAGGTCCACAATTTTTTCTGCCACATCCACTGTGGTTTTAAATCCACCGATTATTTCCACCAGTTTCATCACTGGAACCGGGTTCATAAAGTGCATTCCAATTACTTTTTCCGGACGGTTGGTAACAGATGCTATTTTAGTAATACTTATGCTGCTGGTATTGCTGGCAAGAATGCATTCGGGTTTAGCCAAATTATCTAACTGCCTGAAAATATTCAACTTCACTTCCACATTTTCTGTGGCCGCCTCAATTACCAGGTCTGCACCGTCCACGCCATCGCTGATATTGGTGAAAACATTGATTCTTGCAAGCGCTTTTGCTTTATCTTCTTCGGTAAGTGCACCTTTGGCAACTTGTCTGTCCATATTTTTGTTAATGGTTACCAATGCCTTTTCCAGAACTTCTTCTTTCACATCAATCAGGTTTACCAGATATCCATGTTGCGCGAATACATGAACTATTCCGTTCCCCATTGTTCCGCCGCCTATTACTGCAATTTTTTCCATAAAATTCGCCGCAAAGAAAAGGTTTTTTTATCCCCTTACAACTATGATTTTTCGGGTTGTTAAAAAATCAGTTCCGGGAAGTAAAATTCCAATTTGAAGCTTTATTTCGCCATGTGCAAATTTTTCCACGAATTATTCTTGCCAGCAAATCTCCCCGTCGCCATCAGATTCTAAGAGAATCCGGATTTGATATAGAAATTGTGGAATTGGACGTGAATGAAGATTTTCCGGCAGAATTACACAGAGAGCAGGTGGCACTATATCTGGCAGAAAAAAAATCTTCTTTTTATAACTCCCCTATTCAAAATGGCGTTTTGGTATGTGCAGATACTATTGTTTGTTTAGAAAATGAAACCATAAATAAACCTATAGACCGTGAGGATGCATTCCGGATGCTTAAAAAATTAAGCGGCAAAATGCATGAAGTTTTTACAGGTGTTTCTATAAAAAATGAAACAAAATCCCATTCATTTTATGAGCGAAGTGAAGTTTGGTTTCATGAACTCAGCGACGAGGAAATTTATTATTATATAGATAATTACCAACCATACGACAAAGCTGGTTCTTATGGTGTACAAGACTGGATGGGCTACATTGGAGTTAAAAAAATCAACGGTTGTTTTTATAATGTAATGGGATTTCCGGTTGCAAAATTTTACAGGGAATTACAAAATTTTCTAAAATAAATAAACCTGTTCATGTTTGTAATTCCACAAGAAATTGTTGCTTAAAATGGATAATTAATTATATCCATTCCAGTTTATTATAATTTCTACAAGCTCATTCAGAATTTAAAAAACAAATTGCGAAATCCCACTTTTCGCAGGTGTTATCATTTAATGGAGAACGGTAATGGAACCCTGGTAATAATGCTTGAATCCTTTATAATCCCTGATATTGATCAATACGGCATAAACCCCGTCCGGCACATTCATTCCCTCCATTTTACCATCCCAGGGTTTGCTGGATTCAGTAATATAAATCAATTCTCCCCATCTGCTGTAAATGCGCATGGAATACCATTGAATGCCCATTCCACCTGGTTCAAAAAATTCATTTTTTTCGTCCCCGTTTGGTGTAAATGAAGTTGGCACATGGAGCGTGTACATGAAATTAATATAAATGTCGTGGGATGAAGAATCCATGCAATTGTATTTTGTTTTTGCCACCTGCCAGATACGGAAAGAACCACTATCCGGAAATGCACGCAGGAAATCGCGGTTCCCATTTCGATATCCATCGGAAGTATAATACCATATGGTATCAGCGCCACTGCTTAAATCGGTAATTTGAATATTTGGATTTACAATGGTTCCAACTGATGGATTTGTAATAAAAGATGAATTTGGTGGCGGATGCACCACAATATCTTTATTTGCACCATACACGCAACCCGGAATTGTTTCTTCTAAAAGTGTTACATTATAAGTTCCGGCAGCATTGTACATGTATATTGCATCTTTTGTAGCTGCGCTATTTCCATTCCCAAAATTCCAGATGTGACGGGTTACCGGTTCCACAGAAAAGGTTTTATTGGTAAATATGGTATTCTCTGTTAAACAAGCATCAGAGGCATCAAAATCAACTTTAACCGGATTGTTTACCACTATATTTCCTAGGGCAGTATCCCGGCAATTTTTATCGGAAGTTTCTTCCAGATATAATCCATAATTACCTGCCGGAGCATATTTGCGATTTATATTCTGAGTATTTGCAGTATATCCGTCTGAAAATTTCCATAAATAAGAACTGATAGTTCCGCTGCTTATTGTTGTAACTGATTTTAGGCTAATACTGTCATCATTACAGGGATTAATTGCATCTATTTTTATTTCCGGTTTCGGAAATACATCCACGTATCCTAATGTATCGGATTTGCAACCTTTATCTGTAACAATTTTCAGTTGAATGGCATACTTTCCTTCCTTTTTATACCAATGATCCAAATTCCTCATTAGCGCAGAATCTCCATCTCCGGTAAACCACTTAAAGCTTATGGGATTTCCGCCACCATAGTAATTTGCAATGCTATGAAAAGAGTCACCCTGACAATGGTTTAAAATATTAAAATAAGGTTTGGCCAAGGGAAATATTTGCACATCTCTGCTTATAGAATCCCGGCAACCTTTGTCGCTTTGAACGACCAGTTTTATCGTATAAATTCCAGAAGTAGCATACATCTTTGAAACTGTTTTTGCATTCACCAAACTGCCATCTCCCAAATAAAACCAATGCATATTTACAGTACCGGATTTTATCGAACTGCTGTCTGATAAAATGAGGTTTTGATTCAGGCAAACATCCGATGAAATAAAACCGGAAACCGGCACGGCATAAACGATAGCATTCTTTTGAAATGTATCCCTGCATCCGTGAATGGATTCCGCATATAATAAAGATTTATAGGTTCCAAAAACCGACGCATAAACATTTGGATCAGATTGCGTGTAACTTCCAAGTGCTCCCAAATCCCAAACATAGCTGCGCAACGTATCCCCAAATAAATTGGACTGATTGGTAAACTTTAACGAATCACGTTCACAAACCGGACCAACATCAAAAACCGCTTCCGGCTTAGGATACACGGTAGCAACATCCCTAAATGTATCCGTGCATCCAAAATCGGAAGTTGCTACAAAAGTGACATTATAGATACCAAAGTTTTTATATTTTTTCACCGGATTTGTTGACCCGGAAATATCCCCATCACCAAAATTCCAACTCCAGTTTTTAATATTTCCGCTGCTCCAGGTAGTATTATTTATAAAATGCACACTATCCGGAAAACAAATTTTTCCTGCGCTAAACTTTGCAACAGGCAAAGGTTTCAGCGCTACGGTTTTGGTTATTGTATCCGCACAACCCTTATTGGATTCAACAATTAAAGTTGCTGCAAGTGATGCATTATTCCCGAAATTAAATTTCACTTTTGTTACTCCAAAAGTATCATACAAGCTTGTTTTCCAAACCCTTAAACCCAGTGTTCCGGATGAAATTTCAGACGAATCGGTAAGCCACACGTCCTGGCCGAAACAGGTTGCAGGCCATGTGAAATTAGCAACAGGATATGGATGAACCAGAATAGAAACTGAATCCGTAGTACTGCATTTTTTAATATCAGTTACATTTACATAATAGGTTTGCGATTTATATGCTTTCACCACCACATTTTGCAAACTGCTATCCGGAATTCCAAGGGAGGGTTTCCAAAGTATTTTGTTGCTCCCGTTTCCACCGGAAATGTTCGATTTTAACAGCACCGGCCGCCCTTCACAAACCTGAGTATCGCTATTGGAGATATGAATAAATGGCAATGGATTTATTACTATATCTACGGTATCTTTAGATAAACATGCGCCTCTGTTGGTGGTCAAAATTAATTTGTAAGATTCTGAATTTCCACTTTGATTGGTTGCAATAAATTTCGGATTTGCAACATGAATATCAGACAAAACCTGGTCGTTATTCCAGGTATAAGAAAAGTTCTTTACCGATTGAATACCTATTTCTAAATTTTCAGCACTGCAAATGGCTGTATCTCTGCCTGCGTTTTGCAAAGCAGGAGCTGCAAAAAGACGCTGACCAAACATACAACTACATGCAGCAGAATCTAACACGGCAAGTATTCCACAACTTTGACCTGCACTGATTTTCAATTTCCTGTTTACAATAAAAAACTTTCCATTATCCAGATTTTGATAAAAGGTATCCGCATCGATAAATGGATCTGCTGCGTCCCATTTGCCTGAATTATTTTTATCGTAATGGTAGCGAATAATAAATGGATCGTTGGATGAAATATATCGTCCATAGTTTACTACACGGAACAACAAATTCATTTCTTCTGAATCTGAATTCAAAATTTTCGTATTGGCCGCAATTGCCTCAATCTGTACATTCCCTTTATCCACTATCGGTGTAACAAGTTCGCCTCCGGTAATCACTTTGATATCACAGGCATTCCCGGTGGATACGCATACAACAGGTTGCACTACCACTGCTCTACTGATAATATCCAGATTGCCACAAGTGAGTAAATCAGATTCACCGTTGGCCCGGATATGAAATTCCATGGAATCTCCGGGTGTTATTCCGGACGGCATTTTCCAACTGAGTAATTGGGCGCCATTAATAATATTTTTTGTAATTGAATCTTTGGAAGGTGCATTTCGAACTGAATTCCAATATGAGGTATCCAGGTCTACACCATTTGGCAAAAATATTTCAACCAGGTCTTTAGCACCGGATTTGCCCGGACCCAGAAATATAACCCTTGTTTTGATGTACATGGGTTTTTGGCAAGGCAACAAAGTATCTGCCCAGGATTTTAACAAGGTATAATAAGGTCTTGTAACCCCTTTGATTTCCAGAGGGTCGCTATACGCAGGAACAGCAGGAACCGGATTTCCGCATTTAATATTTGCAAGGGCCCTTGCACTTACAAAACTGCCGCTTGCATAATCGCAATTGGTAGTAACCCTGAAAGTAATTTCTAATTTATTTGCAGAAGTATCTGTTGTTCCTTTAAATCCGGATTTCACTTTTGCACTCAATGCAGCAAGATCCCATTCATAAATGGTACCACTTACCAATTTTGGTAACCCCAATGAAACAGCCGCATTTTTTAAAGGATATTTCAGGAAAGAGCTTCCGCTTACAACCTGCATTCCAATTGGTAAATTCACACGGATTTTAGTATTATAAACAGTTACCGATTGAATGTTTTCCACCAACAAATTCATTTTATTGGTGGCACATAAATCCAATACATTTGCACTATCTGTAAGCGTTAACTGCAGTCTGGTATTTTGTGGTTCGAGGTATAATACAGCTTTATTAGGTGTGCAGGGGTAGTCAGCAAAATCTACAGGATATTCTGCGCAATTATAAGATCCATAAACAATTAAACTATCCGGATTACAGTCATTGTAAACCGCTCTGATTTTAAATCTACGCACTTTACCGGCACCCAAATTTCCTGCCCTGAAAATATCCTTTACAGGTTTGATAATGGTATCTTTATCCATATCACGGATTTCTACTACCCGAATATTGCTGCTTGTTTTGGGCGATAACCAAATGTTATAAGCATTAAATCCGGCAGATGGATTTGCATATCTCACCTCCCATTCTGCTGTATCTGAAGTAGCGTAAACGGTTGAAACCGCCGGTTGCAAACTCAACACCGGAGGATTGAAAGTGAACAAATCATAAGATCCTGTTTTCACCGTATCATAACCGGTCCCTAATGTTCCTTTTCTTTCGAAAATATAATCATAATCAATTCGAATAGGAGTATTCGCAGGCAAATTACATCTGGGTTGTACCGTATAAGTAAAATATCCCTGAACCCCATCGTCACCTGGATTGATGGTGCCTCCGGAATCTTTATAATATTTTCCAAATTCAAATACCAATGGATTGGTAGTACCTTTTTTCACAGGAATTCCACTTACATTTTCCAGTAAATAACTCCCTACACCCGTAGTTCTGTATTGTCCGAAATAGGTATTTACCAATTTTAAACCTGATGGCAGGTGAATTCTCAGCGCTTTTATTTTTGTGTAATTTCTAAATTCATATGGAAATAAATTATTACCTGCATAATTCACGCAACATGGCCCCATTCCCAAATACCAACTTTGGCTCAGGGTTACTTCTGCACAATTAGAATATACAATATTATCCGAGCAACAATTTGCATAATAATATCCATACATCAGCATATTTGCACCGAATGTATCACATTGGTAAGACTGGCTTTTTGAAGGATTAGCAACGGAACCAAAATAAAACCTATTATTAAAATTCAATTGCACTGCGGCACCAGAAACATTTTGTGAAACCCGATACCGCACAACAAGCATGATACTGTCATTTTGAGTAAATCGATAAGACGAAGACAAACATCCTTTTGGATAAATACTATCTACAGTAAAATCAAATTTAAACGTGGCATTCCCTCCTGAAATAATCTTTTTGATTCGCACGGTATTGCAGGTGCCACTTTGCAATGTAATTCCCTTGTACACGATCAATTTCGCATCAATTACATCCAGATAATTTCCATACGCAATGTAGGATTCTGCATAGCCATATCTCCAGTTGTTTATACCACTGGCATTCTTAGGTCTGCCTGTAAATACGGTTTCTATGGTATCCCCTACCATCACGCGTTCTTTCCTCACCTTGGCCATATTTAATGTACCTGAACCATCGGCAAGTCCATTATTATCGTTATCCGGTAAACCAAACGACACACGATTTGCCTGAAAATTCTTAAACCACATACCACCATTACAACTGTTGGAGCAATGCACTTTGGTAATAAAACTTGCGCAAATAGGGCGTATCCATGGATTTAAATTACAGGAAGTTTGCGTATTATAATACAAACTAAAATACACCGGAAGACCAGTATTCCCGCTATATGAAGTACAAATTCCCTTCAATTTAACTGTGAGTTCCGCACTGGTTAATCCGAATTTAAATACATTACCCAAAAAAGCGCGCAATGTGTCTTTTCTTCGCACCACACTATCCGGATACCAAGTGCTGGTAAGCGCTCCATTATCTATAAAAAAATCATTTTTATTCAGCGAATGGTCCAATGTTTTTGGCAAAACCAGATCTATATAAATCTTGCCTGTATTGGTCATCGGCAAATTATAGAAACTATTAAATGTAAATTTAAAATCCTTTATTTCATCCCTTGCAAGATCCGTTGGAACCCACATGGAAACAGTACCACCGGAATAAGCATATACTTTTCCCCAGGCGGCTTGTGAAGTGGTAACTGCATTGCATTGGTTTTTATAGGTTACATAATATATCCAGCTTAAATCATAAAAAGCTGAATTGCACGTTGCCAATGCACATCTGGTCATTTCCCAATTCAAAAAAAACGTATCTCCCGGTGCAAGAGTCCCAAGTTTAATTCGCATATATCCGGTACTATTTGCGCTTACACAGGAAATGGGGTAATACACCTTTGCGGTGGAGTCCATGTTCAATCTTTTCGAACTCCCTTTGCTACCCAATTTGCCATAAATCGCACCGGTATCGAAATAAGAATTGGAATATGCGGTGCCAACATAAATAACAGCCGTTAAGTCTTTTGCATCTTTTTTACCTGTATTGGTTAAAGTAAGCATTTGCGGACTCTTTGTTGCTCCATCATAGCAATATTTATCTGTGTAGGAAGGCCATACAATTACATTTGGATTGTCTCCGCTTATAGTAACTCCGGCGTTGTTTTTCACAATCTGACAGATTTTATTATCGCAACCCCAACCTATTTCATAATACGTAGATATTTTATTACAACCATTAATGGTGAAGGTATCTGAAATGATAAGCGATTCATTTTGTTCCAGCAGGGTATCCTTATCGCCGATTTTGGAAATATCTCCGGCAACAAAAAATGTATAAATAGTATCCCCTGAAATTTTGTGGTTCAACCCGCTCTGAGGCTTGCATGAAATATCCTTGCCGTTTATTCGCATAAACCGCAAAGTTTTCATGGGTCCCTTTCCATAATTGGTTATGGTTACCTTACGTATAAATTTGTCGCCCACATTGCCTATAAAGCTACTATTGGTAATAGAAGCAAAACCGGGAGATGGTATCACCGGTACAAATGGATTGGAACTTCCCAAATCAAAATTGCCGGTATAATCCACGCGCACATCTATTTGCGGGGAAGAACTTCCGCCTAGTAGTGGAATAATATCGCAATCTGCAACGAGCTTTACCCGAAATTTAAAATTTTGAGCAAGCAACAATGATGGTGCACTAAATACCGGCTTATTCAGGTTGGTAATATTGCTTTCCGCAACACCGGTACCGGTTACACTTCCCGAGACATATTTAACTCCGGCAGGTAAAATCAGAGTGACTTTTATGGAATTAACCACAGAAGAACTGATGTTATATACGGAAATCAGTGATGTGTCGTCAAACCCACAAACACTCATATTCTTCGGCACAGAGGCCTGTATGTTCAACTTATTTCCCTGGCCGTAAAGTTCCAGGGAAGTAAGGAACATGAAAGAAAGGAATACGGCAATTATTATCCTTCGCATCAACACCTGGAAAAGCAAATTTAACCAATTAACTGTTTTATATTACATTAATTTGGGAATTTCCTTTTCAGCGCTGCGATATCGAACGAACGTTCGATGCTAAAACGCCAAATAAAATGTATTTAATTTGTTACATGAACAGAATTTATTTGGGTTTCATTCTGCTAATGTCGTGTACACAAATTCTGTATTCACAACACTCTGTTCTTGTTTTGGGTATAGCACAGGATGGTGGTTATCCGCATATAGGTTGCAAAAAAGAATGCTGCAATCTGGCATGGCAAAATGATTCCTTAAAAAAAATGGTAGTTTCTCTGGCAATTACAGATTCTGTTTCCCGGCAATGGTGGCTGATGGAGGCAACTCCGGATATTACTTCCCAGTTGCATTTATTCGATTCATTGACCCACCATCACTATCCATTTTTGCCCGCAGGAATTTTTATTACCCATGCACATATCGGGCATTATACCGGCCTTATGGAATTGGGGCGTGAAGCATTAAACAGCAATCAAATTCCGGTTTACTGTCTTCCAAAAATGAAAACCTTTTTAACTGAAAATGGCCCTTGGAGTCAATTGGTAAAATTAAATAATATAACGCTGCATGAATTAAAAACCGACAGCTTATTTTCCTTTGGAAACCTTCAAATCATGGCGTTTCTGGTTCCGCATCGCGATGAATATTCCGAAACTGCCGGATTTAAATTCAGTATTCACCATTCCAAATATTTATTCATTCCGGATATTGATAAATGGAGCAAATGGAATCGGAATATGATGGAGGAAGTAATGCAGGTAAATACTGCATTTCTGGATGGCACATTTTATACAGAAAACGAATTGCCGGGAAGAAACATTGCGGAAATTCCGCATCCTACTATAAATGAAACCATGCAGCTGGACTGGGAAAATTACGGCAAAACCACACGCTCAAAAGTATTTTTTATCCATTTCAATCATACCAATCCCGTGATGTGGAATAGCACCATACAAAAGGAATTACAATTGCATTATTTTAATTTTGCAATGCAGGGACACTGGTATTAATTACTGTTCAAACTGCATTAAAATTCACAAAAAAAGGCCCGGAATTCCGGACCTTTTTTATTTTAATTTTTATTCTTAATTATTTTATTGTTGAAGCCATTTTCAAAGCATCGTAAACGTTTACAACGCCTCCTGATACACTCAAATTGGTGAATTTGGTTTTGGAATGGGTTCCGGGTATGATTACTTTCCTCTTGTTTACTGTAGCACTTTTCATCAGCACATCTTTCAATTGTACAGCGGTCAATTGGGGATAATAACTCCATACAAGCGCAGCAACTCCGGAAACTACGGGAGCTGCCATACTGGTGCCATCAAAGTACTCATAATGGTTGTTCGGAGTGGTGCTATAAATCTGATATCCCGGCGCAAAAACATCCACATTATTTTTGCCGTAATTGGAAAAAACTGTTGCCAGTTTTTTTCTGGAAGGCGCACTGGCACCAATTTCCATCCAGGTTGCGGCGAATTGCCCATTACCGAGAGAATCATTTGGATAGTTTGGGTCCAAATCGTTGTTTTCATTGTCATTTCCCGCAGCATGAACCAGCAAAACACCCTTTGAAACAGCATAGGCTACAGCTTCATTCACCACCTGTTTGTCCCATTTATAACTTTTACCAAAACTCATATTGATAATTTTAGCTCCATTATCTACTGCGTAGCGAATACCATTCGCCACATCCTTATCTCTTTCATCGCCGTTTGGAACCACGCGCACCACCATAATTTTTACATGGTCAGCAATACCGTTCATTCCATAACCATTATCCCGAACAGCGCCAATTATTCCGGCTACATGGGATCCGTGAGATGCATCAGGACCCGCCACATTGTTATTTCCATAATATTGTTCCCCACTATTGGCATAATCATCTCCAACGATTCCACGTGGATCATAATTGATGTTGTAATGGTATTTTGCAAAAGCCGCAACCTGATCATACTGGGATTTTAGTTGATCATATGTTGCCTGAAAAGAAACACCTCTTTTCATTTGAGACAAAGCTATGGACTTGGCTTGTTCGCCATTGCCACCCGACGGTTTATAACCTTCCACTTCGGATATAGCAGGGTCTTTTTTCCCTGTTTCTGTCTGAATTTTTTCGAACTGTTTTACCAGTTTCCCAAATTGTTCCTCATAGCTGGAATAAGTAAGATGATTTTGTGTCACCTCTGATTTTAATTTTTGATACAAAAGGTATTTCTCTGCTTTTTGTGGATTTCCGCTGATATCCTCAGCATCTAAATCCTCATATTCCGCTTTCATCAAACGATACAATCTGGTCATTTCCAAATTGTCGAACTCCACCATTGCTCCGTTGGCGCCTCCAATAAAATTCCAGCCAACAGTATCATCCACATATCCATTGTTATCATCATCAACATTGTTAAATGGAATTTCGCCGGGATTATGCCAGATATTTCCTTTCAAATCGGGGTGAGAAATATCGGTTCCACCGTCTATAACTGCTACCACTATTTCTTTTCCTGTTTTACCTTTCAACAATTCATCGTAAGATTTGTACAGGTTAATTCCCATATTTTTTTTACTCATTCCCTTCTGATACCAGTCCTTAGCGGGCGGTCCACTTTGCGCCAATGCAAATCCGGAGAAGCTTAAAGATAAAATCCAAACTATATTTTTTTTCATTATTTATTTTTCAATAAAACCATACAAAGATGGTACAACTTGTGGCAGAACTTTGTCAAACATTGTTCCATTTCGAAGAAGGGATGCAGACAACCGACAAAAGACAAATGCTGCCTCCTGCGCTATCTGGATCAAAGCCTTTACCAAAGTCCGATTTTAAAGAGAAATCTGCGAATTACTATCCAGCCATGTGCCAATAAATTTGGTATAACTCCATAGTGACGGCCCAACAATTGGTATCGCTCTTTCAGCGCTCTTTTCTCATTTTGAGAGCTGCTACCTCCAATTTCAAAACCCGCTATTATATCTCCATAAAAATAGGTAGTTGGTTTTTTCTTCAATATTTTAATGATCCAGTCTATATCTGCAGCCTGCCTGTATTGCAAATCAAAATCCGGACACATTTCCCTTCTCGCAATAAAGCTCTGATGGCATACATTCATACCAAACCTAAACGAGCCGGGACCCAATTTCCCGGTAAGTTTCTGTGGTTTAAGTTTGCTCATCCTGCCAATGTCTTTGCCTTCCAGATCCAAATACATGGTATCCCCATATATCACATCGGGATTGGAGTCCATTCGGGTAAGGATTTTCTGAACAAAATGCGGATCGTAAATGGTATCCCCGCTATTCACAAACCAGACATATTCACCCGTTGCCAGGTGCAGGCCTTGATTCATTGCATCATAAATGCCCTTGTCTTCTTCAATTTTCAACACATCTATCAGAAGACTGTTGTCTGTAAGAAATAATGCGGAACCATCATTGCTGTTTCCGTCCACAACAATAAATTCGATTTCCTCTCTTGCAGTTTGACAAACAATACTGCGAAAGGTGCGTTTCAACCCATTCAGGTTGTTATAATTTATGGTTACTACTGAGAATTTTTTAGGCATTCGCCGGCGTTTCTTCTTCTTCTTTTTTTACGAAAGCCATGCCAATTGCTGCAGCTAAAAGCACCAATGACAAGCCACTGGCAGCTCTTTCTACAGTAATAAATCTGTTACCGGCTTTATAATATATCAGTTTTACCTGTTTGGTATTTGCAGGCAATTCAGCAGCACGAAGAATATAATTTACCCGCAATACCGGCACCTCTTTTCCATCTGCAAATGCCTTCCATTGACCATTCTTTTCGTTATAATAAATTTCGCTGAATACTGCCAATCCATCATGGCTATTTTGCACCTGATATTCAATGGTATCGAGGCTGTAATGGGAAATTGAAATGCTGCTGTTGCTATCCACAGTCCATTCATTTTTTCCGGGTTTCACTTTTTCCTCTTGTTCTACAATGGCTTCTGCCCGCGGATTAAATTTATTAATTGCCTCCACTGCAGAAAGTGCATTCTTCACAGGAAGCAATTTGGAAACAAACCACGAATTACCAAGCGCAGTGGGCCTGGTATAAACTTCTTCTTTACTACCCTGCGATTTTAAAATATATGCGCAATTCAACATATCCAGTGCATGATTGTTGTAAATATTTGCTGTAGTTGGTGGCCCCCCATTTGGAGTTATACAATAACTGATCACATCCTGATACCTGCTGATTTTTGCAGGGTGGTATCCACCAATACTTCGGTGAAACGGTGCGCTGTAGTTATTGTTAAACGGATTGTTTCCGCGTAAATCATAAACCCTTCCATAATTTTTATTTCCCGCCATCAATTCCTGGTCTTTCGGAGATGGTAAAATTTCTTCGTCTGAAACGGCCTGAAAATTATCTTCTTTTAAATATCTCTTGGAAACTCCGATAAGATCTAAGGCAACCAAAAACAAAATTACCAATGAAATTGCCAATTCAGAAAGTTGGTTTCTTTCATAAAAGAAAACCAAAACCAGGCATATTCCAATAAACAACAGCGACCTACCAAAGTCTTTCCAGGCTTCACTGCTGCGCAAATCTACCAACTTCAAATAAAACGCTTTTGTCTGTGGAAATCCGGTTAAAATTTTAGACCCTTTTTCCTGAACGGTTTTTCTAAAATCCGGGTACTCACTTGCTAAAGATTCAAACTGCTGCACATTTTCCTGTTGCATATAACTGATTAACATGTCATCATCGGAAATCGATTCATATTTCTGCGTAGAAATAATAAATCCTGCAATTGCACAAACTCCGGCAACGGAAATAGATAGCACTTTAAAATAAGAAATATCTCTTTCTTCCGTATTTCTGGATTTGAGAAACAAACTCAAACCGTAAAGTCCAAAGAAAGGAACAATAAGCTCTGCAATAGTAAGTGCCATCATCGGTGTTCTGAATTTATCGTAGAGCGGTAAATTGTCAAATAAAAATTCATTAAAACCAAAATATCTTCCCCATGCAAGAGATGCGGATATGAGGAATGTAATAATGGAAAATACCAACCAATATTTGGCTTGAATTACTTCGGAATTGGAAATTTTTCCCGGTTTTAAACGAATAACGAAAACAATAGCAGCAATGAATAAAAACATTAAAATGACACCCAAATAAATAGGGCCGGATAAAATGGGTAACTCTCCAAAATATAATGGAACACGCTCTTCTCCGGTAAGTTCATTTTCTCCGATATCTTCCTGCATTCCTCCCCCTTTAATTCGCGGAAACATCAGTGAAAATGTTTCTTCTATACCATAACTGTATTCAAATGCGTATTTAATATTTAATCCTTTTCCGGATGTATTGCTTTGTTCCGGATTTGCACCCGGCTTTTGAGAATATACTTCAGAGCCTCCACGCATAGATGCTTTGGAATAATCTTTCGTATCTACAATTTTGCCAAGATTGGCCAGCACCCCCGCCAACAGGCAAACAGCGGCAATACCGGTGCTCATCAGTCCATGGCGAATTTCTTTGGTGCGAATAAAACGTATGAATTCTGTGATGAGAAAAATGGCAATTACAATGCCCATATAATATGCAATTTGGTAATGGAAATAACCCACCAGCAATGCAAAAAAGGATGCAGTAAGTGCAGCTCCCAATAAATATTTTTTTCTACCCAACAAAACCAGTCCTGCCAATACACCGGGCATTACATTGGTTGCCAGAATTTTGGTTATATGTCCTGCCTCATAACTCGAAATCGAAAAGGTCATGAATGCATATCCTATCGCACCCGCTGCAGAAAGCCAATGGTTGCAACCTACTGAAAGCAGCAGAATAAACATGGATAACATAGCCAGAAACAAGAAATTAAAAGGCGTATGTACCATGTGAAACAATTCATAAATACCACTCAGATATACCAGATTTCCGGAGGAAATACCGGTAATCAGACTGGTTGGCATACCGCTGAACAAACCATCTACCCAACCCGGATATTCTCCATGAACTTCTTTGTATTGTTTGGCTTCAGCGGTCATATACCGCACCTGATTCATATCGCCCTGAGCCAATGCCATTTCACCGCCAATTGCCGGACTGAGATAAATGGAAGAAATGGCCCAAAAACCCAAAACAAACAGCAAAAAAATGCCGGCCTGCTTTGCAAATGATTTATTCAAATTCATAGGATGCGGGCGAATTTCGGGGATTTGGGTTGTATTCCAAAACCAGGGACTTTTTCTAATGACAATGTTTACAGGAAATTCATTACCATTCCTGGCCTCAGAATCCACCAGGAGCAAGTAAGTTTTACACGGCAAACAAGTTCTCCTCGATTACCAACGATTCTGCCATACAGTTATCAATAAAAAAGTCTAAAATTGCATTTTTAACATGAATGCAGGTAACCAACAAGCCGGTAGAGATGAATTGGTTTTTTCACTTATACAGGACGAATTACACAGACAACAGGAAGGAATTGAACTCATAGCCAGCGAAAATTTCGTTAGCCAACAGGTAATGGAGGCAATGGGTTCTGTGCTTACCAATAAATACGCCGAAGGACTTCCCGGAAAACGATATTACGGCGGTTGCCAGGTGGTTGATAAAATTGAACAACTGGCCATAGATCGCCTGAAAAAATTATTTGGTGCTGTGTGGGCCAATGTGCAACCCCATAGCGGGGCACAGGCAAATGCCGCTGTAATGTTGGGTTGTTTAAAACCAGGTGATAAAATTCTGGGCTTTGATTTGAGCCACGGCGGTCATTTAACCCATGGTTCTCCGGTAAATTTTAGTGGCAAACTTTATTCGCCATCGTTTTATGGTGTAGAGCATGAAACAGGTCGGATTGATTGGGAGAAAGTCGCAGAAAAAGCCACATTGGAAAAACCGAAATTAATTATTTGCGGTGCAAGTGCATATAGCAGAGATTGGGATTATAAACGCTTGCGGGAAATTGCAGATTCGGTTGGCGCATTATTGCTCGCCGATATTTCACACCCTGCCGGGTTAATTGCGGCCGGTTTGTTGAATGATCCTATTCCACATTGTCATTTTGTAACCACTACTACACATAAAACCCTGCGCGGGCCTCGTGGTGGTGTGATTATGATGGGAAAAGATTTTGAAAATCCATGGGGTGAAAAAACTCTTAAAGGTGAAATAAAAATGATGTCCGCCATGATGGATGGTGCTGTTTTCCCGGGTACACAAGGTGGACCTCTGGAACATGTAATTGCAGCAAAAGCAGTTGCATTTGGCGAAGCATTGCAACCTGAATTTAAATTGTACCAACAGCAGGTAAAGAAAAATGCATCCATATTGGCAGAAGAAATGGTAAGACACGGTTATGCTGTGATTAGCGGGGGAACCGATAACCATATGATGTTAATAGACCTGAGGCCAAAAGGCGATGATTTGCTTACCGGAAAATTAGCAGAAAATACATTGGTAGCTTGCGATATTACCATCAATAAAAACACCGTTCCGTTTGAAAGCAGAAGCCCTTTTGTTACATCCGGCATTCGTCTTGGGGTAGCCGCGGTAACCAGCAGAGGACTAAAGGAAACCGAAATGGTAACCATTGCAGATTTGATTAACAGAGCACTGTCCAACCACCAAAATGAAATTACTTTATCAGAGGTTAAAAACGACGTGCACAAGCTAATGCAGAAATTTCCGTTATATGCCTAAGTAACGGAATCCATCCATGAAAGGTTATTTACGCTTCCTGCAGCCCCTGGGCTTTGTGTTGTTGCTTTTCCATTTTATTGCAGTTAAACTGGATGCCCTCCATATTCTTTTTTGGATTGGTATCGTACTTACTATAGCCGGAAATATTGCTGAAATTAATTTTTATTTCCGAATTCCTTACCGGTCCAGAACACAATTATTGGGAGTGTTTTTAATGGGTGTATTTTCCAAACTGCTACTGGTGGTGGCCATCATACTCAGGGTATACGATTTCAAGTATTCGTATTTTATATTGCTGGCCTGTATTCTTATCTCCTTTATATGGTTTTTTATTCAGCAATTTATCAAACCGGTCAAACGAAATAATGAAGAAATTTTGGATGTGGAATAATAACTATTTTTTATTCGCTAACATTTTTTTCAATTCTGCCCTGAAAATACCAACTGCAAAAGTTCCGAAGAGATAAAAAATTCCGGCAATAAAAAGCGCCTGAATTCCATCGAAAAAATACCTTGCTATTCCAAACAAAGCAACTGAGACAAAAATCCAGATAATGGTTAAAGCAACCTGTTGTATTTGGGGTGTGAATCCCTTCAGCAGCATGGTTCCTGCCATACATGCACCTGCGAACAAAAGTTGGGTAAAAAAGCAAGACCATGCCGCGGCAAGCGCACCATATTGTGGTATAAAATAATAATTAAATGCAACATTAAACAGGATACAAAAAAATGCAATAAATGCCAGCCATTTAACCCTGTGAGCGGCAGTGAGCCAGGTTCCAAAAACATGTACAGTTCCCATTACCAAAAAGCTGAACATCACCGGAAAAAATATGGAAGCTGAATAATATAATTCTACGCTGTCTTTATAAGTTTTCCGGTACAAAAATTGCAAAATTTCTGCTCCAAAATAATAAGCTGCCAGAGCAGCCGGAAGCGCTACAAACCAAATGATACGAATATTCAGCCATACCATAGTATGGGTATTTTCCTTTGCCACAATCATTTTGCTAAATACAGGTAACAATAAAGTACTGATCAGTGAAGAAAAAATCAATGCCGCATCGAGCAAACGAAAACTCTGGGCATAAATTCCTGCTTCCACATACCCACCTTTAGAAAAATTGCGAATCATCAATGCGTCTATTCTGGTGAAAACAGACATGGCAAATGCCAGCACCGCAAACCAACCTGCTTGCTTTATCAGAGCCTGATATCCTGGACTAATAGCATTACCTACGGAAGTTTTGGTATTGCGAAATGCCGCAATGGAGGCCGGGATTAAGGCACCAATGTATCCTGCTGTTTGTACGATTAAGAAAATAAAAACGCCGGTTCTTGCTGAAAAATTCTGGCTATAAATGAAAAATGAACAAAGCAAAATAGCGATTAACCGATCGGTTACAGATATTATACTATCCGTTCTAAATAAATGCCTGCCCTGTAATATGGATCGAACCAAAAGTAGAAACCCTGCAAGCACCTGGTTGAGAATCACCAGACCTAAAATATCAGGATCCAGCTTTTGTTGCAGGCCAATAACCAATACCAGAAGAATAAACAAAACTGCGAGCATCAACCTAAACCGGATCACTTTTTTGGCTATGCCAATGCTGCCGGTTTTTGCTATATTGGAAGTTAAAAAGCTATTGAGGCCAAAATCCAACAAGATATTAAAAAGTAAGGCAAAACTGAAAATTACATAATATTTCCCATACCAATGGTCGCCGAGTTTCACTTGTGCCAGCCTGTCTATCCAAAAAATCCACACCGGTTTCACCAGCCAATTCAGTGCCTGAAGCAAAAACAAATTACCGAGAAACTTGCGCTGCACAGGGCAAAGATGGCAAAAACCCGTGGATTGTGTAATTGTCCTGTAAATTATTTATTGAAATAGTTTTGTAATGGATAAAAAAAAGCAAAGTTTCGTTTAATAACTTTGCAGCGACTTTGCATTATATAGAGCCATATTACAATTGGTTGCACATCTATCAGGCGAATGAAGATAACCGGTCTCCTTTCTTTGAAAGGGAATACAGCGAATTTGTTTTTGAACATGCCGTATACAATTATCTCATTCATCCGCAATGGGATGATTTTGGATCCCAAACCCTGTATATCAAAATTCTCTATGTAGATTATCCGGAGGGCTATGCCATAATAGAAATGATTGGTGAATGGAACGATGCCTTATACAATGACATTATGAATCTGAAACGGGATGTGATAGAATTGATGACGGAGGAGGGAATCAACAAATTCATTTTAATTGGAGAAAATGTACTGAATTTTCACGCTTCCGATGATAGTTATTACGAAGAATGGTTTCAGGAAGTGGAAGATGGTTGGATAGTAATGTTGAATTTCCGCGACCATGTTTTGGAAGAGTTTCGCCGCGCAGGAATTGATTATTATGTCAATTTTGGCGGTGAACTGGACGATATAAACTGGCGCAAATTATCTCCACGTCAATTGATGGATCAGGTAGAGAGAATTATATCCAACCGTCTTGACTAAATTTACTGATAAATTTCAGCTGTTTTAATTTGCTTTTGCGTTAGAATTGTTGCACCCGGCTTATATCCGGTGCATGCTGCTTCACAAATTAAATACCCTTTGTTGTTGAGTTTAAAAGTATATCCAGGTGCGTTTTTTTCCAGTTCTAATGCAGCAGTAACATGGGTTGCACTCTGGCTATAAATTAAAATAGTATTGCTGTTCAGATAATTTTTTGCGAGATAACAAAACAAAGCTGCCTTATCTTCACAATCCGTATAATCATCTGCCAATGTTTGCTCAATAAAATTGCGTTTTTCTCTTGGGCGATAGTCGCGATCCGCTTTGTATGGAAATGCTCTTTGTACCATATTGAGAATAAAACTCAATTTTTCGCTGTAACTCATACCCAGCATCCAAATTTTTAAACTGTCATCCAGCGATTTTCCCGCTTCTTCACTGGGTCTCAGATTGTACAAATGAGTACCGATTCGGAATCTGGGAAGGTCATTCATATAACTCACCAAATTTGCGTTATATCTGGTATTGAGAACATAGTTTCGGTTGTTGTATTCAAACTCCCTGCTTCTGCCTACAATTGAATTTCCCAATTCAGGCAAACAACTTATGTCCAGACTCAGGGGATCCATGGCGGAATCCTGCAATAAAAGTGGCCTGAAAACTTCCATTTTGTTGTAGGGAATTTCACCCTTGGTTACGCTGAAATATTTTTTTCCTCCGCTCGACATAGAATAGCATCCATCGGGTTCCTGATCGAGCCGAACAAAAAGATTGAAATAATCATGACTGCCAACCAGAATCACATCTATACCAACATCGCGCAAGCCATACCATGCAATTGCTTTTCTAAAATCCGCACTTTGTTCCGGAAATGCTTTCATACTGAAGACTTTAATTAACTGAAAATATCCTACGCGATCCAGTTTCATTTTTTTCGCTTCCTGGCGCAATTGGCGGAAAGTATTGGGCAAATCCAGTTTGTGCATGGCCTTCAACTGGGTGCTCACTTTGATAAAACTAATGTTTTTACTGTCAAATCGGAGATGTTGCAGGGTGGGATCCAAAGGCACCATCACCGTGCGCCCGTAAAAATCAAATTGTTTGATTTCTGTCGCGGCGGAGCATATGCGGATTAAACTGCAGACGGCTATGAGTAGTGTGTTTTTCATGCCTGTTCCTTTCTGTTACGTGTTAAACTCGATTTGGGGTAGTTTTATTTTATACCCCTTATAATTATTACATCAAGATTGCGGTATACCCTCAGATGATTGGTTTTTATGTACTTTTGTTGCCCCATAAATAATCATGAGAGAAGTTCAGTTCAGGGAAGCCCTGCGTGAGGCAATGCAGGAAGAAATGAGACGCGATGAAAAGGTTTTTCTTCTTGGAGAAGAAGTGGCAGAATACAATGGCGCATATAAAGTAAGCCAGGGCATGTTGGATGAATTTGGTCCCAAACGGATTATTGATACTCCAATTGCTGAACTCGGTTTTGCAGGTATCGCCGTAGGTGCAGCCATGAATGGACTAAGACCCATTTGCGAATTCATGACCTTCAACTTTTCCCTGGTAGCCATCGACCAGGTAATTAATGCCGCAGCTAAAATCAACAGCATGAGCAATGGTCAGTACCTGGCGCCCATGGTGTTTCGCGGACCTACCGGCAGCGCCGGACAACTTGCCCAACAACACAGCCAGAATTTTGAAAACTGGTATGCCAATACCCCGGGATTAAAGGTGGTGGTTCCCAGCAATCCTGCCGATGCCAAGGGTTTGTTGAAATCTGCCATTCGCGATGAGAATCCGGTAATTTTTATGGAAAGCGAGCAAATGTACGGATTCAAAGGAATGATTCCTGATGGCGAATACACCATTCCAATTGGGGTTGCGGATGTGGTAAAGGAAGGGAAAGATGTAACGATAGTATCCTTTGGAAAAATGATGCTTCGCGCACAAAAAGCAGTTGAAGAATTAACGGCAGAGGGTATTGATGCAGAACTGATAGACCTGCGCACAGTAAGACCCATTGATTACGATACGGTTATTCGCAGTGTACAAAAAACAAACCGCCTGGTAATTGTGGAAGAAGCCTGGCCTTTGGCAAGTATCTCCAGCGAAATCAGCCATATGGTTCAGCGCCGTGCTTTTGATTATTTGGATGCGCCCATTCACCGCGTTACCAGCCACGATACTTCGCTGCCATATGCTCCAACTTTTGTGGAGGAATATTTGCCTAGCGTAGAGAGAATTGTGAAAGCGGTAAAAGCGGTGAGCTATAAAAATTAATTCACTTTTAATCCATTTATTTTATTGGAAAATATTCCGATAAAATTTGCTTTAGATTTTAAATATTCCTGAATTTCTTTTTGCAAAGGGTCCACTGCTAAAAGTAATCCCCCATTGGTTTGCGGGTCTACCAACCAGGGGAAAATCACCTGGTTTTGCAATACAATTTCCTTTTCATATGCATTCCAGTTTCGCATCGCATTATCGGGTAAAATAAATTGCGATGCAAGTGTTTCTGCTTCCGCAATTTTTGGGATTTTATCCCCCTCTATTTCAGCACCTAAACCGGATGCAGTGCACATCTCCAACAAATGTCCTGCAAGTCCGAAACCGGTAACATCTGTTATCGCATGCACTGCTTCCATTTCACCCAATGATTCACCAATTTGATTTAATTCCTGCAAATAATTAAACAGCGCTTTATCCTGACCTTCTGTAGAAACTCCTCTTTTATGTGCTGCAGAAAGCATTCCTATACCCAGAGGTTTTGTAAGATAAATGAAATCGCCATTTTGCGCACCGTTATTTCGCTTTAAATTTTCTGCATTGCAAATACCGGTAACACTCAGACCAAAAAGCGGTTCCTGCCCGTCAATACTATGTCCGCCGGCCAATGCTACACCTGCTTTGTTGCAAACATCAGAAGCACCTTGGAGTACTTCTTTTCCAAGATCCAAAGGCAATTTGTCTAATGGCCAGCTAAAAACTGCATTTGCCATAATGGGTTTGCCTCCCATTGCCCATATATCACTAAGCGAATTCGCTGCTGCTGCAGCTCCAAAAATATACGCATCATTTACAATGGGAGTAAAAAAATCAACGGTTTGCAAGAGAAATTTCCCGTTTCCCAAATCAAATACAGAACAATCATCGGCCAAAGAATTCCCAACTACCAATCCCGGAAAATGATCCGGAATCACGATATCTCCAATCAGGCTTTTCAATTCTGTGGGATTGATTTTACACCCACAGCCACTGCCTTTGCTAAATGATAAAAGGTTTATGTTGGAAGACATGCCGCGAAGGTAATATAAGGGGTTAGGGAATAGGGATCAGGGTGTTGAATTTTTGGCTCATAGATGCCACTTGCGACCCCAAACTATTATGGATGGAATGTTATCCCCCTCGCTTTCATGGCATTTCATCCAATGTTTATCGAGATATTTTACTTTTTTACTACTATGTATTGCATAATACCAAATAATACATATATCTTTGCATAGGAATTTATGGCAACGGAGAATACACAGAGTCAGATGCGCAAAGGAGTCTTGGAATATTGCGTGCTTTCGGTAATTGCCAGGGGAGAGATTTATTCCTCTGATATTATCGATATGCTCACCAATGCCAAATTGTTGGTTGCAGAAGGCACCTTGTATCCATTGCTGTCCAGATTGAAAAACAGTGGACTGGTGACTTACAAATGGGTAGAAAGCACCCAGGGTCCTCCCAGAAAATATTTTCAGATTACAGAAACCGGCATTCAATATTTAAAGGAATTGGATGCGAATTGGGAAGAACTTATTCTTACCGTCAAAAATTTAAAAACAACCCCAAAATGAATAAAGTAGTAAATATCCGACTGGGCCATTATGTGCTTACGGCCGATGAAGACGCTGCAATTGCTGCTGGGCAATACACCGATGCCTTACATCAAAAATACGCCGGTGAAGATGGTGCTGCCGAAATTGTCGGTGATATAGAAGAACGCATTGGTGAATTGCTGGACAAAAAACAAAAAGAAAATAACCGATCCTTTACCACCCTGGAAGATGTAAAAGATGTGATTGCACAAATGGGTCCATTAGATGGAGCCAGCCAGGAACAAACCTTCACCTATAATGAACCGCATCGCAGGTTGTACCGCGATCCCGATAATAAAATATTGGCTGGGGTATGGAGTGGAATCGGCGCATATTTTGATATTGATCCTGTAATCTTACGTGTAGGCTGGGCAATTTCTGTATTTGTTTTTGGATTTGGAATTCCTTTATATATCATCCTTTGGATTGTAATGCCGGAAGCCCGGACAACCGCGGAAAAACTGATGATGCGCGGTCAAAGACCAACTTTGCAAAATATTGAAGACAATATTAAATCTGAATTTTCAGAGGTAAAATCCCGATTTAAAAACACACAAACCAGGAGCAGATTTGCAGCATTTGTTCAGGGAATTGCAAAAGCCATTGTGGCAGTAGTGCTGTTTGCCGTAAATGTCGCCATGTCTGTTATCGGTGGTCTTTTAATAGCGTGTTTGATTGCATTATTAATCGCATTTTTTACAGATAATATACATGCCGAATTCAATAATTTTATTTTAAACGGTCAAAGTGGATTGGATATTTTATTGAATGCCGGAGGCAATGCACTTGCCATAAAAATCGCATTGGTAAGCTGGTTGCTTTTGGTTATTGCGGTAATTGCAATTGCCGTGTTCAGAAATTCCAGAAACCGCGAAAGAATGCGCATGCCTCGCCGTTATCTGAGCTGGGCTACCACTATCGTTTTTCTGATTTTATTTGCCTTTGTATTTGATGCCGCACGTAATTTCAGAAACAAAACCGAGAAAATCATGTTTCAGGAAATGATCCCTGTTTCCGGGGATACTTTGTATTTGGAATCCACAGAATTAAATACAGAAAAGAGCGGTTTGTTTACATTAAATTATCTGGAAGATATCGAACAATCGGATGATAGTTTTTTTCATATTGAACAACATAACAAAATCTTCGGTCCCCGCAAATACTACGGCGCACCAAACCATTCCAACTTCCCGAAAACGTATTCCATCAGAAACAATACATTGAATTTGCAACCCGGAACGGATGTAAAAAACCTGGAAAATTCGGAATTAAATTGGGTAAAATATACCATTTATGTTCCGAAAGGGAAATGGGTGAAATGCAAAAAGAACATGTATTTTTCTGAAAATAATTATGCCAATTTATTTGCTTTTGGTGATGCGGTTTTTATGGACAGCACCGGTACCGGTATATACAACGGTCGTTCCGGACAAACAAAAAGACTGGACAATCAATTGGAGCGGATAAAGATTTCAGGAAAATTCAATGTACAGATTATTCCATCGGGTAGTAATAAACTGGAATTGGTTTCAGGTCCGATTTTAAATCACCCTGACTGGATAGAAACAGATGGAAACAGTTTGGAAATTGATGAAGATTTTGGAGATTTTCTCGATAAAACTTCAGTTATCAGAATCTATTTAAAAGACCTGCAGAAAATAGAAGCAAATGGAGTTGCAGAAATACATTTCAAAAACTGGAAATCTGAAAATCTGGATATAGAATGTACCGGTGCAACAAAAATTATGGGAACGGTGCGTATTCACCAGCTGAATCTGGATTTGGAAGGTGCATCCAGATCGGAACTTAAGGGGAAAGTGGAATCCTTGAATTTAGATATTTCAGGTGCCAGCGATTACAGCAGTTTGGATCTGGAATCCAACAGAGCAGATGTACATGCCAGCGGCGCTTCCTCCGTAAAGGTCTGGACCACTGAAAGTATACATGCGCGCATATCGGGAGGCAGTTCCCTAAAATTAAAGGGAGATCCGCAGGAGAGTAATATCGACAACTCCGGAGCAGCCAGCTACGAACATATCAAATAATTTTTGGGGGATGCCCCCCTTTTCGTTGTGTTCATTATTGTAAACAGTTTGGCACGAGCTTTGGAAATTGTATACATGAAAGGACAGCACATGAAAAGGAATATCACATTAACCCTGATAGCAGCCGCATTGGCCACAGCCGCAATGAGCTTTGGTACCCGCGATAAATATCAGGAGACTCAGGGTTTCACCTATCGAAAGATGGTGAATAATGCCTTTAAACCGGGCGAGAAACTCAATTTTAGGGTGCACTATGGCATTATCAACGCAGGATTGATTACCATGTCGGTAGACGAAAAAACCACGAAAATTGGCAACCGTAATGCGTATTCCATGAAAGTGGATGGAGAAACCCTGAAATCATTCGACTGGGCATACAAAGTGCGCGATAAATTTCAAAGTTGGGTAGATGACCAAAGTCTTGCCCCTTTGCGTTACGCAAAAACTGTAAGAGAAGATAAATATTTTGATGAAGATTTGGCGATATACATGCACGACAAGAAAAAAATGCGCAATTCCGATGGTGAACTCACTATTCCGGTATACACACAGGATATAGCAAGTGCACTTTATTATGCCAGAAACATCGATTTTAAAAATGCAAAAACCAATCAGGTTTTCCCAATAGATATTTATTTGGATAACAAAATTTACAATTTGAACTTTACTTATTTGGGTAAAGAAACCATCAAATCAGATATTGGAAAAGTGAGATGTATCAAATTGCGTCCAAAATTAGTAGTAGACCGCGTGTTCAAAAACTCAAACGATATGACAGTTTGGATCAGTGATGACGACAATAAAATTCCGATTCGGGTACAAACAGCTATACAAGTGGGGTCCATAAAAGTAGATATCACAGGATATCAGAATTTGAAAAATGATTTTACCGCTTTGGTAAAATAAAGGTGACTGCCAGCACCTAATAAAACTATGCTTTTGTGTTCCCTTTCAAAAGCCCTTCCACTGCCGGAGGGGTTTTTTTATGCACATTTATCAGTGAATCCTTTTAAACCCAAAATACAATCTTAAAATATGTTTCTTATTGCGACTTCTTTTATGCACCAAACGATTAGTTAACTTGCGTTTCGAAAAAATAGATTTGCGATATTTTACTGTTCCTTTATCTTTTTCTTTATATACAGGAAACTCATATAAATATACAGTCAATTTTTTACAATTCAATTTGTCTCTTACTATTCTAATTGTATCGTTCCAATATTCAACCACAATTGTATCGGCGATTGCCAAATCACCGCTATGATCAAATCCATGATCATCCAGCACCAGCATACTTGAACGTCCATTAATATATAATGAAAAATCCTGAATTTCTGTGCTATCCTGAATGGATTTAAATAGAATTTGAAATTTCTTATATTTTGATGCGCTATCACATACAAAGAATGGTTTCTTTGGAGTGATTGCACTGTCGAAAACAAATTTCCATTTGAAAATCCCTTTTTTTACGATTCCTTTTCCAAGAGACACTCCGGTACAGTCTCTATATCTAAATGTAAATCGGCCATTTTCATCAATGATAAATCGTTGACTAGTAAAGGGGGCAGACAAAACTAAAGTATCTTGTCCTAAAAGCATTTCATATTTTAAAGAAATGAAAAATAAACTAATGAAGATGGTTAACTTTCTCATTTGCGATCATATTTGAGATTCGATACTAATGTGACTTTTTAACATAATTTTACGTCAGTTCTCCCCCACAATGTGCAAACCTTCCTTCCTGACGTCAATGAGCACATTGACGTCAATTTTCCCCTACAAATTCACGTCTTACCCGCGGTGAAATTGAGGTAAGAATTTCATAAGGAATGGTAGAACATTTGGATGCGATTTCTTCAATTGGAATATGTTTACCGAAAATTTCAACCACATCTCCTTCTTTACATTCCATACCGGTAACATCGCACATGGCCATATCCATACAAATATTTCCGGTATAAAAAGCCTGCTTTCCGTTTATCCATATCGCTCCATTTCCGTTTCCGAGCAAACGCATAATTCCATCTGCGTAACCAATGGGAATTACCGCAATATCTCTCTCATGCATTTCCACAGCCCGCCTTCCGTAACCAACACTATCTCCGGAATCCACTTTGCGAATCTGGGATATCGTAGATTTTAAACTTACCACCGTTTCCAATTCGGGATTGGAAATTCCGGACGGATCAATTCCGTATAAACCAATTCCCAAACGAACCATATCAAAATTGGAATTATCAAATCTTAAAATTCCTCCGGTATTGGAAATATGTTTGATAACCGGGTACCCCAATATTTCTTCAATGCGTTTACAAACCTGCTCAAATCGGTTCATTTGGCGTTGTGTAAATGCATCATGCTCAAAAGCTTCCGAAGCCGCAAGATGGCTGAAGACACTTGCGACGGAGACATGCACCGGCAATTTATGTAACCATTCATTTACATTTTCAGGAGCAAATCCAAGTCGGTGCATTCCTGTATCTATTTCAAGATGAATATCTATTTCGGCAGATTGCGCAACAAAAGCTTCCAATCCCTCTTTGTTATAAACCACCGGTTCCAAATTGTAATCCAGTAATGCCTGCAAATCGTCTATTCCGCAATTCATTACCATAATTGGCAATCGAATTCCGTTTTGACGCAATTGAACTCCTTCATCTGTATATGCAACTGCGAGATAATCTGCACCGGCAAATTGAAGCAGACGGGCCGCCTCAAAAGATCCGCTGCCGTATCCGAAAGCCTTTACCATGGCCATCATTTTTTTGCCGACTCCGGCTTTATTCCGGAAATAATTAAAATTATTTTTTAAAGCATTTAAATCTATTTCCAGCCAGGTTTTGTGCATTTGTTTGCGCATTCTTTCAAATACGCGTTCCATTTTGTAGGATCGGGCTCCTTTTAACAAAATAGCCATATTGGAAGTACGATCCAGTATTGCCGATTTAATTAAAGTATCCGTATTCCTGAAAAAAACCGTTGGAATCTGTTGAAACGCCGCAGCATGCAATTCCATTTCAGGTCCCACTGCAATTAATTTGGAGGTGTTTTTGGAAATGAGCATTTCAGCTACTTTTTCATACAATTTCACTTTATCCGGATGCGATTGTTCCAAATCCGTAAGAACCACCATATGCTGCTTATCCGGCTGTTGTCGCAGCAAAAAATCCAATGCGACTTCCAGGCTGTCCAGGTCATTGGAATAACTGTCATTCACCAGATAATTTCCATTTTTTCCCTCGGTAAATACCAAACGGTTTTCCAGTCCTTGCAGATTTCTGAAAGCCAGAATATGTTCGGGATCCCAGCGCTCCAAGGCAGACAATGCGCAAAGGCAGGTCATCGCATTTTCTATACCCGCTTTATCTGCGAAAGGTATAACAATCTCATGTGTAATTGAACGGTTACGAAATTGAATGGTGGTTTCAAGTCCATTTGTTTCGGTATGTTGAATGCAGAAACCGGCACCTTCTCCCCATCCCCAGCTATAGGTTTTCAATAGTGGATTTTTTCCCTTCAATTCCTGAATTTCTTCTCTTACTTCCTCTGTATCGTAAGGATATACAATCACATCGCAATTGCGAAACAATTTCAATTTTTCCCTGGCTTTGTCTCGTCTGCTGCTAAAATTCTCATCGTGTGCGGATCCCAAATGGGTTAAAATTCCCATACTCGGATAAATCATTTCTTCCAGAATTTCCATTTCATGATAACCGGAAATTCCTGCTTCTATCAATGCCAGTTGGTGCCATTTTTCTATTCCCATCAAACTCACAGGAACACCAATAGATGAATTAAAACTTCTGGGACTTCGCACAATTTCAAAGTCGTTTTTCAATAGTTGATACAACCATTCCTTCACAATGGTTTTGCCATTACTACCGGTAATTCCAACCATTAAACCCTTGAATTGTTCTCTGTGAAAACGTGCCAGTTGCTGCATTGCAATACGCACATCCGGAACTTGAAAATAATTGGAGTCCGCAAAGAATTTCTCTTTGTAATTCAGTGGAATTACAAAATTTCGCACTCCCCTTTCATACGCTTCAGAAATATAATTTTCCCCGCTGCGAACAAATCCGGATAGTGCAAAAAACAAAGTGGTTGCGGGCTGGTGAATTCGGCGAGTATCAAAGCTAACATGCATCAGCACAGCGGAAGGATATGGCAAAGTTTCCGCACTCTGCAAAATTTCCTGAATTTGTATTGCGCTATAATGCATGTTTCCGGCTTTAGAAATAAATCAATTATTTCCCAGATTTATTTCTGCACTATCCCCTATATTGAGACTATGCACAGCGCCCACCAAGGTGCTGTCGCTACCTATCAGAGAATTTTCCAGAATTGCGTTTCGTATTTCGGCGTGCTGACCAATAATACTGTTTTTAATTACAGATCTGGTAATTATCGCCTCATCTCCAATGCTCACATCCGGTCCTATAATGCTGTTTTCAACCTTAGCTTTCGCCGATATATATACGGGTGGAATGATGATGTTCTTATCCTTTGTTTCCTGTGTAATTCCGTTATCGGTAATTACTTTTAACAAATTTCTGTTGGTTTGCAAAATCACTTCTTTTTTACCACAATCAAACCAACTGTCCACGGTAAATGTTCCAATTTCCACCCCTTTGGTAATCATACATTGCAGGGCATCTGTGAGGTGAAATTCATTCTGAGTTCGAATTTCATTTTCGATATTGTATTCCAAACATTGTTTGAGCACAGATGTCTCTCTGATAAAATACAAACCAACCAAAGCCAGATTGGACCTGGGAATATTGGGCTTTTCTATCATTCTCGAAATATTCCCGGTATCGTCCAGTTCTGCAACTCCAAATAGTCGTGGATCTTCCACTTTTTTTACACCAAGTGAACTTTTACCTTCCCGTATAACTTTTTGCAAATCCGCTTCAAAAATGGTATCTCCCAATACAATTAAAACGGGTTCGTCATCCGAAATTTCTTCTCTGGCCAGCCAAATGGCATGACCAATTCCTTTTCCCAGGGTTTGGATTACAAAACTGCTTTTGCAATCCTGGTGGTTTTGCGAAACATATTGCTCTACTTTATCACCCAGATATCCGATAATAAACACAAACTCATTAATACCTGCTTTTTTGAGACTGTCGATAATATGGCCCAAAATTGGTTTTCCCGCCACCGGAATCAATGACTTCGGCTGGGTTTGAGTATGCGGTCTCATTCTGCTACCTATACCCGCAACCGGAATTATTGCCTTCATACAGGATGCAAATTTATCTCTTTATTTCCATCAAATGTTTTGTATATGCCATTTTATGGCAAGTATCCGTTTGCTTTCCCCGGAAACCTTTGCCAGATTGCTGCGCTTCAAGGCTGTCAGCCCCAAAATACCTGCAGAAGAATCCAGAACCGGGTGCAAATTTTTAGAGCTGATTCCCACCTTCGCATCTATCAGTATATCCGATAATTTTTTATGCTTTCCGGATCCAAATATTTCCATTTTGTCGCCTATTTTCCAGGTGCGGATCACTAATGGAAATTTGAGTTTATCCATATCAAATTGCCAGTATTCCCCAAATTCCCCACCCTCATTCCCTAAGGGTTTTTCTTCCAGGGTAATTTCGAATTTCCCAGCTTCAATCTGCAAGGGCAAATCGGTTTCAGAAATAATAAATTCTACTTCCTGAATTTTGGATTCTTTGTCCATCACACAGAATCCTGCAGGTTCTAACATAACATCAGCCAATGCACTGCTGAACTTGCTTCCAATACGCTTTGATGCAAGCATTTTGGCAATGGTATTTTTATGAAATCCTTTTTCTCTGAAAAAATAATTCAGGGCTGCAGAACCCATATTATGCTGCAATATTTCTGCAGAAATCCATTTTTTATTCCCATCACTTCTCCAATAAGTCTTCAGAAATTCTTCCGCATTTTTCTTTTTATTTTCAAAATAGTTCTGAAAATCCATTGAAAGATACAGAAAGTCTTTTCCCGCTTCCGGATAGTATTCCATCAACCCCGGAATAATCAAATTCCGCACTTTATTTCTCAGGTAATCCGTCTTTAAATTACTGGAATCCTCTCTCCAGGTTATATTATTGGCGGTTGCATAATTTACTATTTCCTGTTTGGTAAAATCCAACATGGGCCGAATTCGGTTACCTGAAACTTTTGCAATTCCCTTCAGCGCCCCTTCTGTGTTGTTGCGCAGCAGATAAATAAAAAAATTCTCCAGATTGTCTGATGAATGATGGGCGGTAATCAAATAATTCAGGTGATTTTCTACCATGCATTTTTCAAAAAAATGATACCGCAATTCTCTTGCCGCCATTTGAATTGAAATGCCTTTTTCCTCTGCGTATTTGGTTGTTTCCGGTAGGTGAAAATAAGCGGTAATACTATTGGTTTCGCAAAATTCCTTAACCAAATCCAGATCCAGATTTGCATCGGGTATTCTGAGACCAAAGTTTACATGTGCAATGGAAAACGGAAATTTCGCTTTCAAAAACAAATGTGCCAGCACCATAGAGTCCACGCCACCGCTCACCGCAAGCAGAGATGGGCCGGATTTTAGTCTGGACTGAAATTGCTTATCAAATTGCAAAAGCCGCGATACTAACACAAGGCAAAGGTATTGTCCTGCAAATGAAACTCATAGTGTTTTCAGGTTTGATGAAATGGCTCGTTATTTGCATCCGAATTGCTGCTCCTCATGGTCAAACGCATTTTTATACTCTTACTGCTCAGCGTCCCGGCATTTGCTGTATTTAGTCAGCCAATCAGTATTTCTGCAGGAAAAATGAAGGGTATAAAACGCGGAGGCAAAGAAATTCAGCACCTGGAAGGCAATGTTCAGTTTGAACAAAGTGGAAACACTGTTTTTTGTGACGAAGCCGACTATGACGTATCCAAAGAAGAACTTACCGGTTTTGGGAATGTGAGAATTACAAGCACTGACGGGGTGGTAATTACAGGCAGCAATCTTATTTTTAACAATAATACCAAAATTGCCAGAGTAGAAGGTGGGGTAAAATTAACGGATAAGGATATGACTCTGACTACTCCCTGGATTCAATATCATACCGATTCCAAAATAGGATGGTATGGTGCCGGAGGCCGAATTGTTGACAAGGAAATGGTTCTTACCAGTGGCACGGGAAGCTATGATCCCAATCAAAAAATGCTCTTTTTTCGGCACAATGTTGTACTCACCCATCCGGATTACAAGCTTCGTGCAGACACATTAAAATACTATACCCCAAGCCAGACATCATATTTCTATTCCTACACCGAAATAGAAAATGACAGCAATACCATTTTGTGCAATTATGGGGTATACAATGCAGAAAGCGGCAAATCTTATTTCACCAAAAATGCCGCCATTTTATCCAAAGAAAATATCATACGTGCAGATACCCTGAGTTTTGACCGTAACACTGGAATAGGCGAAGGATTTGGCAATATTTGGGTGAAGGACACCAACCAGAAAATCACCATTTACGGGCAAAGGGGTTATTACGATAAAAAACAAAAATACACCCGGGTTGCGGGGCGGCCATTGGCAAAAAAATATGAGAGCAATGGGGACAGCCTGATGTTGCGGGCTGACACATTTATTTATTCTCAAGACACTGTTTTACATATCCGCACCCTGCAGGCATTCCATCACGTAAAGATGTGGCGCCCCGATTTCAGCGGAAATTCCGACAGTTTGGCTTATATCGTTGAAGACAGTATGTTCCGTCTGTTTGGTCATCCGGTTTTGTGGAATGATAACACCAGAATTCATTCCGACACCATGAGAATTCTGATGCGCAATTCCAGAATTTCCAAGATGGAAACCAGAAATAACAGCTTTGTTTCCATTCAGGAAGACGAAATGCATTTTAGCCAGATATCCGGTACAGATCTCGATAATTTTTTTGGAGATGACCACAAATTGCAGGTGGTGAAGGTGAATCGCAATGGAAAGAGTGTTTATTATGCCAAGGAGAAAGACAGCGTAGTAAGCTCCGTAAACGTGGTTGCCTGCGAAAATATGGGCATTTATTTTGACAGCGGAAAAGTGGATAATGTGCGTTTTTATTTGAAACCGGTTGGTAACATATACCCCGTAGATCAAATACCGACGGACAAAAAAATATTACCGGGCTTTATTTGGGACCCCGAAAACAGGCCGGAAGCATCTTCCTTTGTACCCGGATTTCAAATTCCTCCGTTGCCTTCGCGAAGGAGCGAGGTGGCAAACGCGCGCAAACGAAAATCCTGATTTTGTCGTTTATTTCATGCACTCATCTGCATTACGTGTAACTTTTGCTAGCGGTGTCCGTTTTTTGTAGGCAGTATTTTGAATAAGGTTCCAGCTCTTCTGTTTCTTCTGATCACTTCACTGAAGTCGTTCGGCCAATATCAGACCGTTTCCGGTATGGTAGCCGATAGTTCTATGGCACCCATACCGGAGGTAAATATTTTTATTACCAATGGTTCCGTAGTTGGCAGAACAGATGCCAATGGGCACTATTCCTGTGAATTGCGGGAGGGCGAATATGAATTGGTCTTTTCACATCGCGATTACCAACAGGTGAGAATTAAAGTAGTTTTAAAGAAACAAAATGATACCGTAAATGTAATCTTACCCGGTTTGGTGAAAAACATATCTGAGGTAACCATTTCAGCCAGATGGAAAGATCCGGGGAATGACATGATGCGCAAGGCCATAGAGCGCAAAGAATATTGGAACAGCCGAACTCCTGCGCATTCCTGTGAGGTATATATACGCGCATTTGAAGAATACCAAAAACCAAAAAAACATGCGAAAGCATGGGTTGAAAAAAAGGATAGCTCAGCACAGAAAAAAAATAAAAAGGACAATGAGGTTTCAGCTAATCTGGCAGAAATAATTTTAAAGCGCGACTGGAATCCCCCAAATAAATTGAAAGAAGTACGCAATGCAGTTTCGTTACGGGGAGATATTTCCGGTTTGTTTTATACCAGCACCACAGAAGGGGAATTTAATTTTTATAACAATCTGGTGCGCATAAGTTCGCTTAGCGAAATGCCTGTGATGTCACCTTTAAGTTCAACTGCTATTTCTGCATATAAATTTTCTTTTTTAGGTGCATATAAAGATGAATTCGGCAGGCGAATATTGAAAATTAAAGTCACACCACGACTGGTATCTAATTCAGTATTTTCCGGTGAAATTCATTTGGTTGATACGCTATACGCTATATACCGACTGGATCTTCACTTCCCTTCAAACCAACTGAATGAATACAATGATTTTATTATCAGCCAGGAATATCAAATTACTAAGGACAGTTTTGTTCAGATAAAAACACAGCGCTTTGATTATTATGCGAAAGCAGGCAAAGGAAAATATTCCGGATATACTTTAGTAAATTATTCGGGATATGTAATGCCGAAAACCTTTGAAAAGAATTATTTTGGAATGGAAATAAGTGCGACCCATGCAGAGGCTTATGAACACGACAGCGCTTATTGGGATAAGAACAGGGCGGTACCATTAAATTCTACTGAAATTAAATTTATTACCAGAGCAGATTCCATTAAAAGAGTTCGGTCCAGCAAGGAATATTTAGATAGTATGGAAAAGGAAACCAACCATGTAACTTTTTACAAATTATTTCTTAAAGGGCAGGAATACCACAACCGCGAAAAAGGGCTGCAACTGGATTTTCAACCGCTCATATTTATTGCCCAGCCCTGGTACCCGGGAGGCACAAGAATCAATTTGTGGAACACCATAGAAAAAGAATTTAAAAATAAAAAATCCATCACTTTCGTTGAAAATTTATCTTATGGAATTAATAATACTGATTTAAAAGGCACCCTTATTTTTAGTACATTGTACGACCCTTTTCACCGGGGGAATATCTATATTTCTGCAGGCAGGGATTTTAATTTTATCAATCCATATGCCGCGTTTCTTGACCTGGCTAACCGCGGAAATTTTTACGAAAACAAACATATTTCTATCTACCTGCGCAGAGAAATTATCAATGGTTTGTTTTTTAAACTGGAATCTGAATTTGCACAGAGAAAAGATATTTCTACCTATAAATTCGATAATATTTCAACTGAAATTCTGGAAAATAACAATCCGGCAACATTCAATGAAAACAGAGCATTTACCGGTAGCTTCAGGGTATCCTATACCCCGTTTCAAAAGTATATTCGCGAACCCAAACAAAAAGTAATATTAGGCAGTTTATGGCCCACTTTTTTTGTTCAGGTGAAACAAGGAATCCCCAATGTTTTCAATTCCGTAATTGATTACACATATCTGGAATATGGGCTCGACCATGATTTCCGACTTGGTTTAATGGGCCGAAGTGAAATACGCGCCATTAGTGGTGCGTTTACCAGAAAAAAGGAATTGAGTTTAATGGATTTTAGGTATCAAAGGCGCGGCGACATCTGGTTATTTACACCTCCAATGTGGGCATATCAAACCATGGATAGCACTTTTGTTACATTTAAACGTTTTTATGAGGTGCATTACAGACACCATTTTAACGGTGCTTTGTTCAACAAATTAATCTTTTTAAAACCACTTGGGTTAAGAGAATCTGCAGGAGTAAATCTGCTTTATGCACCGGAAAGACGCAATATGTTTTTTTATGAATTTTATGCCGGATTTGATAAATTAATTAAAGTTTGGCGCGAGAGATTTAAAATTGGAATTTATTATACTGGTGGCTATTCCAACTTGTTTGAGAAACCCAGATTTGGCTTTAAAATCAATTTTGAATATTACGACAGACGTTTAAACAGCTGGTAATCAGGTACTAAGTTGTATTTGAATATTCATTCGCATTCGTTTACCTTTGCGGCATATGACGAAGCTCAGTTTGTTTGCCCTTGCAATGTTTGCAGGCAGCCTCACCTTAAATGCACAAAAGGTAGATTTGGATCCTTACAATTTTAAATTCCAATACAGGAATCTGCCTTCCACTCCATTGGATACAACCTATAAAACTTATTCTGTAAAAACCGATGTTTCTGCGGATATTGAAAATGCAATGACTGCAGATGCAGTATCTTCTAAAATAATTTTAGAAGGTTTTTCACGCGTGGATCGCAAAGGGGATGTTTCCATTTCTATCTCCGTGGAAGATTTAATCATTGAGAAATACGATATCATTGAGAATTCTACTGAAACCAAGAATAAAGATGGTTCTGTAACTAAAAACTATTCCTATTATGTAGCTGTAACCTATTCCATTCGTGGTCGTGCAGATTTTTATGGAAGAGACGGAAGCGAATTGAAAAAAGGAATGTCGTTATTTTCCAGCTCCTATAACTGGAACAGTTCTTCCTATAAAACCAGAAGCGAAGCGAGTTCCTATTATTACAACAACAAACGCGCTATCATGAATAACCTGATTCGCGAAAGAATAAATGAAGCAATCGGCAGCATTAACGGACATGTGAATTTGTATTTCGGATATCCGGTTACCGATATCAATAATTACTTGTGGCTGATAGATAACAAAAAACATCCGGAATATGAAGCGATGAATGCACGCTGGAAGGCATTAAAGCTGGTTTTGGAAGGTATTACTGCAAATGAATTATCTGAAGATGCGAAGAGCAAAATCAACGAAATGATAAAGTATTTCGATGGATTGAAAACCACATATAACAAAGACGAAAAAGCAGATAAAAAAATTCGTTACGCATGTTATTACAACAATGCCCAATTGTATATGATATTGGATATGCCAGACAAAGCCGGAATTGAAGGCAATGGATTAATTACCAATGATTACGATGCTAAAGATGGCAAACGCATCAATGAAGCAGCAGAAGCGCTTACCGCTTTATTCACTGCAAACCATTGGAATAGCAGGCATTTCAAAAAATAATTAAAAGATAATTTCCGCATTTTACGGATTGCGGGTTACAAATTTGAGTGGAATAAAACTCAAATTTGTAACCCGTTTTTTTTTGAAATAATATTTCCTTTGATGGAGATTTTATTCTTCTGGTTGTTATTGAAATTGCCTGTCTGATTTTTGGAGTACGACAAGTCATGACTTGTCGCTACTGACAAAGTACGACTGAGAACTCGGTTACTCGGCCACTCGGTTACCGAATATTATTTCCTATTCAACGGTAACGCTTTTCGCCAAATTCCTGGGCTGATCTACGTTGCATCCACGCATTACCGCAATATGGTAACTGAGTAATTGCAAAGGAACCGTATTGATCAAAGGACTCAGGCTCTCTTCAGTGGCGGGAACTTCTATGATATGATCTGCCATATTTTTAAGAGCAGTATTTCCTTCTGTAACCAATGCGATAATTTTACCTTTTCTCGCTTTTACTTCCTGAATATTGCTCACTACTTTTTCGTAATGTGCGCTATTGGTTGCAATAACAACCACCGGCATTTCTTCATCAATAAGTGCGATTGGACCATGTTTCATTTCAGCTGCAGGATATCCTTCGGCATGGATATAACTGATTTCTTTTAATTTTAATGCACCTTCCAATGCCACCGGGAAATTGTATCCACGACCCAGGTAGAGGAAGTTTCCGGAATCCTTATATAATTCTGCTATTTTAATAATTTCATCGTTGAGTAAAAGTGCTTTTTCCACTTTTTCCGGAATGCTTTCCAGTTCATACATCAGGCTGCGAATTTTATCGCTCCCCATGGAACCACGCAATTTTGCCATGGCAATAGCGATGATGGATAATACCGTCACCTGTGCAGTAAATGCCTTGGTACTCGCTACTCCAATTTCCGGACCCGCGTGGGTGTATGCGCCGGCATGACTCATGCGTGGGATACTGCTTCCCACCACATTACACACTCCAAAAACTGTTGCCCCTTTAGATTTAGCGAGTTCCATTGCTGCCAATGTATCTGCGGTTTCACCACTTTGTGAAATTGCAATTACCAAATCATCCGGATACAATACGGGATTGCGGTAACGGAATTCTGAAGCATATTCCACTTCTACAGGAATGCGCGCATATTCTTCAAAAAGATATTCAGCCACCAGTCCGGCATGCCAGCTTGTTCCGCAGCCTATTAAAATCAGGCGGTTGATGTTTTTTAATTTGTCGCCATAATCGCGAATGCTCTGCATGTGAATTTCCGCCGACATAGGCTCTATACGGCCACGAAAACTATCATGTATGGATTTGGGTTGTTCGTATATTTCCTTGAGCATAAAGTGCTCGTATCCGCCTTTTTCCAATTGTTCCAAATTCATTTCCAACTCTACGATATAGGGAGTTTGAATTTGGTTGTCGATGGTTTTGATGGTGAGTTCCTGATTTTCTATAATGGCAATTTCACCATCATTCAAATAGATTACCTGGCGGGTATATTCTACAATCGGTGTAGCATCGCTGGCCAGGAAAAATTCGCCTCTATCTGCCCCGATACCTACCACCAACGGACTACCTTTTCTAGCAGCAATCAGGTGTTCCGGATGGTTTTTGGACATGATTACAATGGCATAGGCGCCCACAACCTGTTTGAGAGCAACACGCACAGCTTCTTGCAGGCTGAGGTTTGCATTGTTCATGATATCTTCAATCAGATGAATAAGAACTTCGGTATCTGTATCGCTGGTAAAATGGTGCCCGCGTTGAAGTAAGCCTTCTTTCAGGGTGTGAAAGTTCTCTATTATTCCATTGTGAATCACAGCGAGGTCTCCGCTTTGACTTTGGTGTGGGTGTGCATTTACATCATTAGGTACACCATGTGTAGCCCAGCGTGTATGACCCATTCCGATATTTCCAATTCTCTGGCTTTCATGAATTGTGGCTTCCAGTTCCGCAACCCTGCCTTTCTGTTTATAAACATGCATGGTGCCATCCATCAATGCAACCCCGGCACTATCGTAGCCGCGGTATTCCAGTCGTTTAAGCCCTTTTATTAAAATGGGGAAAGCTTCTTTTTCCCCGATGTAAGCAACAATTCCGCACATGTTTAATTCCTGTTACAAAATTACAAGGAAAAGGCGGGTTTCCCTCAAGCCATGGCGCATATGAAATCCACATGCAAGGAATAATGTGGTTTTAGGAGGCGAGATTATATTGGATTTGCGTATTCTGCAAGACATTTCGAATCGACGGTGCTTTCTGCACTGAATTGCTTTGTTGAGGGTGATTTAGCAATTATCCTATAGCGTACTTTATATTTTAGATATTACAAGAAATCGCACCTACGGTGCTCAGATTGGATCATTTCAATCTAATTTTATTAAATTAATTGAAATGCATTTTCTATGTCTAATATTTTAATGATTGATGCATAGCTGCATCGCAGCGATATATGTATACTTTACCATACCAGTAATATGTCTCAGGAAGACCACATTCCGATTTCTCCATATATTTCTAATTCACACATTAGCCTAAAATAATCGATTATATCCGATTAAAATCGACTTGCTTATTCATTACTTCGTAGCTTCGAAAGCTAAATTTATTTAATTAAATTCTCATTTTTTATTATGGCAAATACTTACACCCAATTATATTTTCATGTAATACTTACAGTAAAATTCAGAGCTTCACTTATTTCACCAAAATGGAAAGTGGAATTGTATAAATTCATTTGTGGAATTACAAATAATAAGAAACAAAAAATAATTGCCATCAATGGAATGCCAGATCATCTGCATATTTTGATTGGACAAAAACCCGATATATGCTTATCCGATATCGTGCGGGATATCAAGGCAAATTCTTCCAGATTTATTAACCAACGAAACCTAACTAAGAGGCGCTTTGAGTGGCAGGTAGGCTTTGGTGCATTTACCTTTGGATATTCCCAAATGGACACCTTGGTAAGGTATGTACAGGATCAGGAAAAACACCATGGAAAAACAATATTTCTGGAAGAATATCTGCAGTTGCTTGTGGAACATAATATCGATTTTCATTCGGATTATTTATTTAAAGAACCTGAATAAAAACCTGTGATATCTTTGTATCAATATATTAAGAAACAAGATATGTCGCGCCCATGGCGCTTAGATTTTGCTCTTAGTAAAAATTAGAAGATATCGCTCCTACGGAGCTCCATTTCAGGAATTTAGTGCATTCCTTGGTTCACTTGCAAATCCTTAGTAATTGTTATTTATCTGGTGATTTCCCATTTTCGCAATTATCATATAAACGCAAAGTAAGAGGTCGTTGGTCGCCATGCGCTTCGCCAGCATGGCACGAGGACCAACGACGAATAACAATAAATGATTACTGCAATTTATTTCAACCCAAATGCCTTTTTAACGGCGGCTGTGGCGTTTAATTCTTCCCAGGGGAATAGCTTTACCTTCACGGTTATTTCATTCTCCTTGCCCTTGTTATAGACTTTGGTTACAGTTTCAGATTTTCTTCCCATATGCCCGTAAGCTGCAGTTTCGAGATAAATAGGCGTGCGCAGTTGAAAACGCTTTTCAATTTCGTAAGGACGCAGGCTGAATTCTTTCATTTTTAAAATGGTATCCGCAATTTGTCCGTCGTGCATTTTTACTTTGGAAGTGCCGTAAGTATTTACATAAACACCAACCGGATCTGCAACACCTATAGCATAAGAAACCTGAACCAGAATTTCATCGCATACACCCGCTGCTACAAGATTTTTTGCAATATGTCTGGTTGCATACGCCGCACTGCGATCCACCTTGCTGGGATCTTTGCCACTGAATGCACCACCGCCGTGAGCTCCTTTACCGCCATAAGTATCCACAATAATCTTGCGACCGGTTAATCCGGTATCCCCATGCGGTCCGCCAATTACAAATTTTCCGGTTGGATTGATATGGAACAAAATGTCTTTCCCAAAAAGATTCTGCACACGCTTGGGAAGTTTTTTCAGCACTCTTGGAATCAATACTTTCTTCACATCTTCCTGTATGGCCAATAACATGGCATCATCGGCTTTTTTAATATCCGAAGCCTTAGCAGATTTTGGTTTTATCCAATCGTCATGCTGGGTGGAAATTACAATGGTATCCACGCGCATGGGTTTGTGATCGTCTGAATATTCAATGGTAACCTGGCTTTTGGCATCCGGGCGCAGGTATTTCATTTTTTTGCCTTCCCTGCGGATATCAGAAAGTTCATGCAACAGCAAATGTGCTATGCTGATGGAAATTGGCATGTAATTGTCCGTTTCATTACAAGCATAACCGAACATCATACCCTGATCTCCGGCACCTTGTTCTTCTCGCTTTTTGCGGTCTACACCCTGATTGATATCGGAGCTCTGCTCGTGTATGGCACTAAAGATTCCGCAAGAATTTGCCTCAAACATGTATTCGCTTTTGGTATATCCAATTTTGCGAATCACTTCCCTTGCAATTTCCTGAACATCGAGATAAGCTCTGGATTTCACTTCTCCAGCCAGTACAACCTGACCAGTGGTGACGAGTGTTTCACAAGCAACCTTACTTTCTGCATCATAAGCGAGAAAATTATCGATGAGTGCATCGGAAATCTGATCGGCTACCTTATCTGGATGTCCTTCGGATACGGATTCTGAGGTAAAAAAATACGGCATATTTTCGGGGCGCAAATATACTACTTTAGAGGCAAATTAATCTGCCTTTAAAGGAGCATTAAAAGCAGCAGAAATCAGTTTGTGGTCCCCTGGAATATCGCTGAAACTCTTGTAATCCGTACAAATAAATCTTTTACCGTATAAAATATAATCAATTCGAAAATTCGGAAACGGACCGGTATAAGTGCGTTCAAATCCGCTGCCCCTTTCGCGGAAGGCGTCAAGCAAATCCTTTCCCAAAGCATGGTATGCATAAGACAGGGGAACATCGTTAAAGTCTCCGGCAACAATAATGGGATAAGGGCAGGTTTTCATGTGTTCCGCTATAGAATCTGCCTGCATACCTCGTTTCACGTAGGCTTCCCGGATACGTTTCAAAAGATTTTTAGACCCTGCAATCCTCCCTTCATTGTTCTTGTCGCTCTGCCGAATAAATTCATAATCCTTGCGATTAAACCGGATGGATTGCAAATGGACATTGTAAAGACGTACCGTGTCACCACCCATCAGCAAATCTGCATATACCGCCATATTTCCGGTATTCTGACCTATGCCAACTTTTCCTGAACCTACAATTTCAAAATTAGAAAAAATGGCCATTCCGTAAGGACGATCCGGTTGCAGACGAAAAAAACTGTACATCTTGAATTTGCCCGCTTTTCTAAAATCTACCAGAATTTTTTTCAAATCGTTTTTGGAATAAAACTCCTGCAGACATACAATATCAAAACTCTCTTTCAGAATCCGGTTCATTACCATTTCCCTGTTGTCTTTTCCATCCATCACACCAAACAATTGTGTATTAAAACTGGCCAATCGAAAATCAGTTTTCAAACCTGATTTATTTGCAGTGTATTGCACATATTTGGAAACGTGAATCAAATTAAATATTGCAAAACAAAGTGGAATGATTAATTTCAATTTGAGTTGAACCCACCAATAAATCAATAACAATATATTCAACACGAACAGAAACGGAAACATGAGGCCCAGAAATTGCAACCAACTGGAGATTGCAGGTGGAACAAACATGGCAAGTCCGGCAGCTGTGAGAATCAGACCCACCGCCAAAGTCACAGGAAATAAAATGATATTTACAATTCTCAAATTATTTTCTATTTATCTCCGGCTCTGAACAAGGTATCCTTCTCTTCTTTAGATAAACTTTCGTAGCCACTTTTATTGATTTTATCCAGAATGCGGTCTATTTCATCCTGATTGGGAGCCTTTGCATTTCTTCCCGGGGTTTTGTTAATATTTACAGTAGCACTACGCATGGGTTTGTTTTTTTTACCTGAACGCAGATTTCGAACAAACCTGGAAATGGAGTCTACAAGGGGAATATGAATATTTCCTTTGATATGTAATATGTACAAAAGTCCAAAAGCAGCACCCCCCAAATGTGCAATATAGCCACCCTGGTTGAAACTTCCTGCCGCACCCATAAAATCAAACAATACACGAAAAAATGCAATCCATACCAATTCAATTCCAATAATTCCAAACAGATATACCCTGTAATTTGGAACAAAAGCAGCAGTACCAACAATGATTGCCGTAACACCTGCGGAAGCACCAACTATAAATGTACCACCGTGGTTGTTGAAATATGGTATCAGGTTATAACAAATTAAAAATAATATTCCACCGCAAATACCACCCCCTATAAACAATTTCCATATATGTACTTTTCCGGTAAGATCTTCCAGAATAATTCCGATAAAAAACAACCAGAGCATATTGCCGAAAAGATGCCAGAATCCATCATGCAGAAAAATATAAGTAATAAAAGTCCAGGGTCTCCAAAGGAAATAGGAAGGCTCTGTATTCAATTTAAAATTGTCCAGAATCAACTGTCCTAAGGTGGTAAAACTCAGTATTGCGGTTAAAACAAAAACTGCAGTACACCACAAAATAATATTCACCACTGCCTTATTGCGGCGGGAAAGCGGGTTTAAATCATTTCCTAAAAACGTATATGCCATTTTAACTCCAGCGATTTTTTACTCTGTTCCATGACCAATATCTCACCAAAAAATATCCGGTAATAGCACCGCCCAAGTGTGCGAAATGTGCGATAGGATCCCAACTAAATTGTCCGATTGCCATTACAATATCAATAATTAAAATAATTGGAATCAGATACTTTGCTTTTATAGGATAGGGGATAAATAAAAATATCAATTCTTCATTTGGATAATACAACAAAAAGCTGATTAATACCCCGTACAACGCACCACTGGCACCAACTACAGGAAAATAACCCAAAAGAAAGTCAACCGTAGGACCGGTGTTTACCAAAAGGCCTTCATGCAACGGAAATAAGGAACCTGTTTTTTGATACACCATAAAACCCACGCTGATAAAATGCAACAATAAAGCTCCCAAACCGCTTACGAAAAATAAAATAAGAAACCGTTTGGTTCTCAATTTTCGCTCCATCACCATCCCAAAAGTGAACAGTGCGATACCGTTAAAAAGCAGATGCATAAAAGAACCATGGCTAAACATGTGGGTGAGCAATTGCCAGGGGCGGAAAAAACTGCTGTCGGGGTAGAATGCGGCCAACATCCAATAATTGCCAAAACGTTGTTCCAATGCCATTTGCAACACATAAAACAATCCCATGAGAATGAGAAGATTTTTGAGCCCTGGTGTGATGTTGTTGAACATAATTATCTGATAAAATATTGATCTAATAAATCCGTACCAATTTTAACAATAACTTTTTTATTCCGAAATGGCAGAAAAGGTTCAGGCATTGCAAACAGCGCCTTTACCAGATTCTCTTTGCTTTGACGGTCCATATTTACCATTCGCAGCATGGTGGCCTGACGCGCCAGGTTTAATGCCAAACTGTCGTGTTTGTCTATTTTCAATTCTCCCTGTGTTCTCTCCTGCTCGTCGAGCATTTTTTCGATGAGCATTTTTTCATCGGAATTGCTGACTTCTGCGGGCAATCCATTTACCAAAACCGAATTTCCTCCAAAATATCCAACATCAAAACCCAGAGATTGAAAGTCATTTTGCAAATCCAGAAATAAATGCAATTGTGCAGGATTGAGTTCTATGGTTCTGGGAAACAGCAATTGCTGAGAAACCCCTTTCTGTTTGGAAAGCCGCTCGCGAAAGGTGTGATAAAATACTTTTTCCTGCGCGAGTTTAAAGTCCATACAAAATAATTGTTCCTGAATTTTTGCAAATAAATAACGGTTTTCCAATCCAAAAAGTTCTTGAATTTCAACTTCACCTGCTACTTTATTTTCGTTTTGCGCTATGGTGCGATAATCTCCGATATCCGAAGTTTCATCAATTGGCCCCAGAATTCTCGCCCAATCTTGTTTGTCGGGCTTTTTGCCTGATTCAAATGGATTAAATGTGGGAACTCCGCCTGTGCCCATTTTCATGGTATGGTTATTCCAGCCGGAATTTTGGGTATTTCCCGGTACGGATTTCAAAAAATCTTCCAGGCCGCCCAAACCAAATAATTCCATGTCAGGTTGGGCAATATGTTGCCCCAAAGCTTTTCTCACAGCGGCTTTGATGATGTTGTAAATATGCCTCTCGTCTTCAAATTTTACTTCTGTTTTTGTGGGATGCACATTCACATCGATTTTGGAAGGATCAATAGATAAATTCAACACAAAAAGAGGAAAACTACCTTCATCCATGGCACCCGCATATGCAGCCTGAACAGCGTGAGTGAAATAAGGACTTTTGATAAATCTGCCGTTCACAAAAAAGAATTGATCCCCTCGTGTTTTTCTGGCAGTTTCCGGCATCCCCACAAAACCCTCAATACCTACAATTTCAGTTTGTTCGCGCACTTCCAGCATGGGTTTTTTAACACCGAGCACCTCTTTAATTCTGGTTTCCAAATCGGCAGATAACAGGTTGTAAGTTTCGCTTCCATTGTTAAAAAACTGAAATGCAATTTCAGGATGCCCCAATGCCTGGCGTTGAAATTCCTCTAAAATATGTTTGCTTTCCACCGTGGTGGATTTCAAAAAATTTCTCCGGGCAGGAATATTGTAAAATAAATTTTTAATGCTGATGGATGTTCCATCTGTGGCACTGGTATAAGATTGTTCCAACACCCTGCTCCCTTCTATTCGAATAAAAGTGGCTGATTTATCTTCTTTTCTTTTGGTTTTTAATTCAACCTGCGCAACAGCCGCAATACTGGCAAGGGCTTCACCGCGAAATCCAAAAGTGCGAAGAGAATAAATATCACCTGCAGTTTCTATTTTAGATGTGGCATGGCGCTCCCAACACATTCGTGCGTCCGTTTCACTCATCCCTTTCCCATCATCCATTACCTGAATGAGGCTGGTTCCACCATCCTGAATGAGCAGCCTAATGCTGGTTGCGCCGGAATCCAGACTATTCTCCAACAACTCTTTCACTGCGGATGCCGGCCTTTGCACAACCTCGCCTGCCGCGATCTGATTCGCTACTGAATCCGGTAATAACTTGATCACATCTGCCACGAACCCACAAAAATACAAAGTAATCCGCAAGTGCTGAACTGAAGAATTGCCCAAGCTCAGGAAGTTTTCCAAACCCTTTGTATCATTCTTCTTGCATTTTATGCAAAGTCAGCCAACAAGTGAACTGAAAAAATGCAAATTCCATTCAAATCGTTTCACTTATTCGGAATAAATTGGTGAAACACAATAAAATTCAACAAATTTGGCTCAAACCACAACAATAATTCCGTAGGTAGGAAAAATTGATTCATTTCATCTCAGAATTCTGATAGATTTGAATTTGAAAATAATTATAGAAATGAAAAACTTCATGAAAACAACCACCATTGCGTTTCTCCTGATTTTTGCGGGAAATGCACAAGCACAATTTACATTTAGCGTAAGTCCGGGACTTCATTTAAACGGTGCCACATTCGGATATCGCGCCAAAAATTTTGTACCTTTTATTGGATTCCAAACTCTGGGAACTAAAATGAACTGGAGTGAATCCGGGCAACGGTTCGACAATGACCTGGGACAAATTGTATTTTATGAAGACAAATATGAGGCGCAGGTCAGAGCGTCTATTCCAACCATAGGTATCAAGTATTTTTTCGGTAAAGGAGATAAACTAAAATCCTATGGTAGCATTTGCTATTCAAAAGTCTTTTTAAGTGGAAAAGTATCCGATAATACAGACCCCAATGCCAATGAAGAATTTCAGAAATCCCTGAAGGAGACAAATATCAACGGTGTACAACTGGGTTATGGCGCAGAGTATTTTATATCCGATCAATTCAGTTTAAGCGGTGAATTTGGATTTCGGATTATCAGTGGCAAAAATTCCAGTGAGCGCATTGTAGATGTGTACGACCCATCCCAGAGTACTTATATTCAATCCAAACGCACAACCAAACAAAGTGCAGCGATTTCGCCTACTTATACAAAATTGTCGTTTAACTTCTATTTTAATGAATAAGGTTTAGGTTTTGTATTACGTTTTTCAAAAGTAACTTTCAAATTGTGGTTTAGGTTCTTATCCATTTGAAAGTAAAAATGCTGAAAATTTCTTTTGAGATTCGAATTAAAAAAGGTGCATCACGCGATGTGCCTTTTTTAATTCTTTTTAAATACGGCGGCACACCAGCGCTCTTCGGTCTCGGAATTCAAATAGGTACAACCCAGTGACTCGTATTTCAAGCGTATATCTGCGAGATCTTCAAAATAAAATCCGCTGAGAAAAATAAGTCCATTGGGATTTAAATAATTCAAATAAATTTCAGCATCTTCCAACAAAACAGTTTTCTGAATATTGGCGAAAATGATATCGAAATGCAAATTTAATTCGCGCAACATATTTGCATCTCCGCAATGGGATGTGATATTTTTACAGGAATTTCTTATACAATTTTCGATAATGTTCTCCGCTGCCCAGGTCTCAATATCTATGGCCTGAATGCTTTCTGCTCCCAGTTTTTCAGCAGCTATTGCCAAAATTCCTGTACCTGCTCCCATATCCAGAACATTTGCATGCTGCACAGAATCACTGAATTCCAATATCCCCTGCAACATCAATCTGGTAGTGCTGTGATGTCCGGTGCCAAAACTCATTTTGGGTTGTATTACCAGATCATATTTTACCTGAGGATCAATTGGATGAAATTCTGCTCGAATACCAAATATATTCCGGATATTAATTGGAGAAAAATAATTTTCTTCCCAAACTGCATTCCAGTTTTGCCCGGGGATGATTCGCGAAGTTGGGGCTTGTTGAATAAAGTTTGAAACCAATTCTGCGGCAGCATTTAATTGCAAGTTGTTCCAAAGTTTCTCTTTTCCGAACGCATATAAAATTCCATCGCGGATTTCAAATGTCTCCAATGGAAATTCCTCCAGAAATGCTGCTATGATTTCCAGGTTTTCCGCTGCTGGTTCCAGTGGAATAAAAGTAATTTCAATATAATTTTCCAAGGCTATTTTTTACGCACGGCAAGTTGCAGGTTGCATTCCTTTTTTGGTGCCATGTACCCAATCAGAAACGGAAGTGAATCAGGAGTAGATTTCTCGTACGCCTCTTTTAAATCCGGTTGAAATTCTTCCTTAAACATGTTCAATGTCGCAGTAAATTTTCCGTATAATTTTACATCAAATCCACCGGAAATCAAATATTTATATGGAATACCACTATCATCCTGCAAAATTCTGGTGGCGTGTTTCAGCACGTAATTGCGAATAACAGAAAATCTGTCGTAATGCATCAAATAACTCGCTGCTTTATAAAATGTAACCACCTGGTTTCTTTTATTCATAAACGCCATCATTCCTTTTTGCGCGTTCAGCGCTCCATCACTGGCATCCTGGCTAAAATACATCACTTCGCGAATTTGCCCTTTACCTCCACGGCTATATCCTACGCGGTAAGACTTAAACTTACGGTTTCCCACTTTTGCAGCAGGAGTAATTTGTATAGGATTTCCATCCTTATCCAGGTTGTAATATTCAATATAATGTATATCGTAACCAGCTTCTGCCAGATAAAATAAAACGGTATGAATAGTGCCATTTAACAATGCATTGTTAAAATCATTCTTCATGCTTTTGGTTCTAAAAAACCCAAGCTGATGTGGGAAAAACATACTGTGTTGCAGAACCGAATAATATTTATTTAGTGTATCTCTGTTTGCCGTATCCGGATTAAATATGCTCCCACATGGCTCCAAACCAATCATGATGATGGTATCCTGATTGGGGAAGAAGAGATCCGCATAATAAAAATCACCACCGGCAAATGGGTAAAACAATGTAGCTGGTTCGTTTTCAACTTCCGGTTTCGTATCCTTTACCCATGTTCGAATCTTTTTACCTATTCGGGCATCCAGGAAACTCCAGTTTTTTGCATTTCCGGCGGCATAATTTTTCCATGAAACGCTGCTGTTGGAATTGAAACTCAAACCATAGGATTTACCACCGATGAATCTGGAAAAGGCAGTGAGTTGGCTGTCTTTCTCGAGCTTGGGGATGCTGCTTTCCAAACGCCTGTTGAAGGAATCCTTATCTATCTTGGTTTCACTTTTTTCAGGATTTTGTTTGTTGCCGGTGCTGTTGCAGGAAAGGATTACCAGGCCGGCAATCGGTAAATACCGCAGAAAATTCATAAATAAAAGGGTGCAAATATACTGTGCACATAGCAAAAGAAAATTGCCAATTTGGGAGTATTACCGCGATTCAAAAAACTCCCAAACAGCGGGCAATTCACTGCGCCAATATTGAAACTGGTGCCCCAATGCAGAATCCAGATGCATATAAATATCCGGATATTTGGACACCACAGAAATTGCACTCCTCTTTGATTTGGGTATAAATCCACCGGGATATCTGTGCACGAGGCTGTCATAAAATTCTACTGTTTGGGTATAGGGAACAATTTTATCGGGAATGGAATGCCCCATATAAATGGGTGTTTTCATGTTTTGGATGAGAAATACCGGATTATCTATAGTCCGCCAGCGTCCCGAAAATTGCGCGAATGGTCCGTAGACCAATGTACTTAATCTGTCATTGGGTAAAACATACTGGTCAAAGTCTCCACTGAGTGCAGCTGCAGCAGTAAAGAATCCCGGTTTTTTTTCGCAGATCAATGCAACTCCGCGTCCTCCGGTACTGAGGCCAAGTACATAATTTCTGCCTGAAAATAACCCATGTTTTTGTTGCAATAAATCCAATGCAGAATCCAACCATGTCAGGGTAGGATTTAATTTCAAATCCGCTCTTGTTTCTGTATAATATTGAGATGCATAAATACTGCGCTTCATTTGTGGAGCTACAACAGCTATCCCCTTCTCCAGAGCTGATTTACACAAATCTGTACTGTCGCACCAAACCGTATTTTCAAAATTCCATCCGGGCAAAATAAGCAGTGTGTTGTTAGTAGACAATTCAGTTTCTGGTCTTTGTATCCGCACTTGAAAACCCCCAATTAAAACCACTGTATCTTTTGCGGAAGCGTTGGAATTCCGGATGATACCCTTTGAATTTTCAGGTTTAAAGGTGCAAGACAGCAATACAAATAATACAATGAATCCGGGTATTTTCACATTGCAAAATACTATAATTCCGGATTTAAATGTATCTGCATTTCAATCTTTCTCCCATACCCTTCTGGGTGTTCCGGAATGGCTTTGAATTTGCCAGTTATTTTTTTTCGCCATTTTAAATAACTTTCGTCTCCATATTTTCGGATAAAAAATGCGTATCCATGTGCCGGAATAAGAATATTCTTTTACGATTCCACATTTGGCAGCGACATCATATGCTGCAGCTCCGCATCGCATACCAAAAAAAGCGTAGTCATATGGAGTAACCTTTAAATATTCGTTAAAAATACTATCGAAAACCCGGGCTTGTTTTAATGTAATTGGAATTAAGAAAGTTACCCAATGGTTGCTATCTGTTTCTCCACCTACAGATTCCCGGAACTCTTTCAAATTATCCACAATAAAAACGCCGTGATCCCCTGATTTAGTGCCAAATATTTTAATTTTCCCGGAAGGCATAAAATTCAGGATTTTATTGCTATCCAGACCAAGTCCAACATGCCCGCCATGGATGCCGCCAAACCATTTGGGTTCCAGGTCTTTTAAAGCTTTGGAAGGTTTGGATCCATAAAGAAAATGTACTTGCAAATAATATTCAGAAGTATCATTCCCAAAACACAAAGTAGTATAAAAATACATTGAAAATATGCCTATGAAACCCGATAATCTCATGTTTGTGTAACGCGGAATAGAACAAACATTACCTTTTTGCGTGCTATTTTTTGAATTTCAATCTCATGGCTTTGGCTTATTATTGCATAAATGAAAATCGGTATTATCAAAGAACATAAAGTCCCTGCAGATACACGTGTAGCTTTAACTCCCGTGCAATGCACCGCATTGATGAACCGGTTTCCGGAAGTGAAAATTTATGTGGAATCGTCACCGGATCGCTGTTTTTCTGATGAAGAATATATTGCAGCGGGAATAGAAGTAGTACAGGATATTTCTGTTGCAGATGTACTTTTAGGGATTAAAGAAATTCCACCGGCTTATCTGATTGCGAATAAAACCTATTTCTTTTTCAGCCATACCATAAAAAAACAACCTGCAAACAGGGAAATTCTGAAAGACATCATCAGCAAAAAAATAAAATTGATTGATTATGAAACCCTGCGTTGGGAAAATGGACAACGCGTTTTGGGTTTCGGACGGTTTGCAGGAATTGTAGGAAGTTACAATGGGCTGCGGACATGGGGAATAAAGAGTAAGAAATTTGAATTAAAGTCTGCCTGGCAATGTGAAGATTACAGAGAGTTGCTGCAGGAAGCTGGAAAAGTGGATATTGGGAATATCCGAATGGTGCTCACCGGTGGTGGCCGTGTGGCCAATGGCGCATTGGATTTCTTGCGCAACCTTCGTATTCGTGAAATTACACCTTACCAATTTTTACACCGGCAATACGATGAGCCCGTTTTTGTTCATTTAAACAGCCCTGAAATTTATCGCCACCGCGAGGGAATGATTTGGAATACAGAATACTTTTATTCGCACCATAAGGAATTTGAAAGCAGTTTTTCTGATTTTTTACCCGTAACAGATTTACTCATCAATGGTGTTTTTTGGACTGCCGATTTGCCCGCCTTATTTAAGAAAGAAGATACCGGAAAACCTGAATTTAAAATTCGGGTAATTGCAGATATCAGTTGTGATGTGGATGGTTCTGTACCTATTACATATAAGGCAACCAGTATTCAGGATCCGGTAATTGGCTGGGACAGAAAAACCCAACAAACCTGCCTACCTTTTACAGAAAATTCCATTGACGTAATGGCGGTTTCCAATTTGCCAAATGAATTGCCCTGCGATGCCAGTGAGGAATTTGGAGAAAACCTACTTCATTATGTTTTCCCGGAATTTTTAAAACCAGAAAGTCGCATGATATTGGAAGCTACCATTACCGGTAATGGTGAATTGATGCCCCATTACCAATATCTGGAAGACTATATTTCCACCTAATGTTGAATTTGTATTCGTCTGGTTTCGCTAATCCCTGCTCCGGATATCCGGAGTAAATAAATTCCTTCTGAAATATCAGATAAGTTAAATTCGCAACTCATTCCTGATATGCTTTTTTCAACTAAAATATTTCCTTTTAAATCCAAAAGTTGGGTAAAATAATTCCCGGGATGCGCAAAATCCAAATGAATACCACCAGATGCCGGATTGGGATACACATTACATTCGATATAATCTGGTTGGGTAATTTTATTGGTTGTAATTGTAAGCGGTGTATCCGGCCAGCAATCCACGGGAGCAACCGTTAAAAATCCTGAAATTTGCACTTTGAAAGGTATGGTCTGTGCCTTTCTGTAATCCGTGATAACCGCTAATATTTTATTGGTATCGGTTGTTCCGAAATAATTTTTTCCAAAATATACCCATTGATAACTACCGGTTCCCGAACAAGATTCATTAAATTCGATCGCTTTTTCTTTGGTAATAATCCAATTATTTTGAATATCGAAGCTATCGGTATTGGTAATCCTGCAATCGAATCTTATCGCTATTCTGCATGAATCAAAAAGGTTATTTTTAACTACCGCCTTTCCCGTCCACGGGACATTGCTGTGAAAATTTATACCAATATTTCCATGGTAAAAATTATTGCATTGAATGTCTGCATTTTTTGTACTGGTTTGCCAGTTCATTAAATCTGAACCTGTTTCAAAGTAATTATCATGAATAAAATTACTCTCGAGCAAATTCAATACAGTTAACCTTTTAAATGTATTCCCCACCAGATACAAGGAGGATTTCTGGGTATTCCCATAAAATGGATAGCCGGATGTTTTATAATAAAATAAACAATTTGTAGCCCGCAGATGTATACCCGGAAACGATGAAATATTGTAAACCGAAATGTAACCAAAATCGAAAATACAATTTTCAAAATTCAAACCTATACTGGCAGTAATGATATTGTGTCCGCTTTGTGCGAATGCGGTAAATCTGCAATAACGAAACATACTTCCGGAATTGTCTGATACCTGATATGGTTTCGAACCCAATGCAAATTCCACAGTCATGGATTCGAATGAAATCATGCTGTCTTTTGTGCCCAAAGCCCTGAGCTGTCCAAAAACCTGCAGGTGGTAATCGCCTGTTGCAATGATCCTCACACCCGGTTCTACCGTAATGCCCGCAGTATCTTTAACAATGACATTATCTGTTAAATAATAAGGTGAACCAGCTGCTGTCCAGGTAACTTTTTGATATATATATCCCGAAACATTGGTACTTGCGAAAAGCGAACCGGAAATTCCGGCAAGAAACCATATAATGAAAATTCTAAATACACGCATAAAACATCAAATAAACTGAAAAATATGTACTATGGATATGTTTGGCTGATTTTATTTTTGAATCAGAATTTTGTTGCTGCTTCGGATTGATTTACTTTCCAACACCAGCATATAAACACCTCCCGGAACATCAATTATATTCCAGCGAAAACTGTTTCCGGTGAAGGCATTTTCCCCTAGTTTCTTCCCGTTCACATCCAGAATTTTCACCTCATAATAATCATTTTCTATGCATTGTATATGCAACTCGTTTTGTGCCGGATTTGGATAAAAAATATAACCCGGAGTGCTTGCATTTTGCATTACCCCGGTTGTTTCCTCACGATTCAATGGCCAGCACACTCCGGTTTTTTCCGATTTAAAATTTGTAATGTCAATGATATATGGAACCTGCGTGTTTTTTCTGTAATCCATAATTTTGGGAAATATTTTGGTGCTGTCTTTGGTTCCCCAAAAATTACCGGTAAAATCAATTGATTTTATCAGGCCGGAATTAGTACAACTGGCAAAGTTCACGTATGCAATTCTGATATTAATAAAATTGTTTTCACTCACATGAAAACTATCCAACATGTTATTGCTGCAAACAAAGTACACTGCTGTATTGCAGGAATCAAAAATATTGTTGCGGATATTCATTTTTGTGATGCCAGTACTATTAAAGGAGGCAATGTAAGCTGCTATATTTAAGTTCTTAAAATTATTACACTGCGCATCCACTACTTTGGTATAATACTGCCAATACATGCCATAGGTTCCGCCATTGAAATAGTTGTTATAAATATAATTTTTTTCACCCAGATATAAGTATGAACTCTTATCAAAATAATTGCCTGTAAAAGTCAAATTGGAATTCTGGTATGCCCCGTAAACCGGATAACCGCCACTTCGGAAATTAAAATTGGAATTGGAAACCCACAGCTGAAATGTACCGGTAGTAGCTTTATTATAGATGCAGTATAAACCAAAATCAAAACTGCATTTATTGAAGTACAAATCAATAGCGTATGTAGTCACAATATTGCCGGTTTGCGCATAAGACGTGAAACGGGTATATTCAAATTTGGAACCCAGGCCCGTTGACGAATTGTACTCCAGGGCAGAAGCGTTAAAATCAATGGTTAGCGATTCAAATGAAACCATGGAATCTTCTTTACCAAGTGCGCGCAAGCAACCGTTAACCGTAATATTAAAATTGCCGGTGCTGATTACTCTAACTCCCGGTTCTACAGTTACTACTGCTCCGGGCTGTATCAGAGTAGTTGAAACCAGATAATAAGGGGAGTTTGCTGCAGTCCAACTTTGATCAGAGGAAATTATCGAGGGTATATTGGTTTGCGCCTGTACCCCTGTCAGGCAAACTGCCAAAATAAGTATCAAAAAGTATTTTTTAACCATGGGTTCTTGCATCGAATTTATGCAATTAAGCTGTATTGGTAAGCCAATGACAAGGGCTTGACTTTTCTGTGACAAACGCGCTTCAGCAGGAAGGCGCTAATATTCAGGCATGGTTTTTGTGCATGGCGCGTTGACAATATGACTACCAATCGTACATTCACCATGATAAAACCCGATGCAGTGGCTAATGGCCATGCGGGTAAAATTCTGGATCACATTACTGCCGCCGGCTTTAAAGTTATTGCACTGAAATACACCCGTTTGAGCGATGAGCAGGCAGGGTTGTTTTATGATATTCACCGCCAGCGCCCATTTTTTAATGATCTGGTGAGCTTTATGACCTCCGGTCCGATTTATGCCGCAATTTTGGAAAAAGAAAATGCAGTAGAAGATTTCAGAAAAATAATTGGTGCGACTGATCCACAAAAAGCAGATCCGGGAACCATACGCAATTTGTATGCAAAGAGCATTGATGCCAATGCCATACACGGAAGCGACAGCGATGAGAACGCAGCCATTGAAGGCAATTTTTTCTTCAGCATGCTGGAGCGTTTCTAACCCATAAGAATCATAAATTTTTAAAAAATCAATTCGGCCGGTAATGTATTACCGGCCATTTTTTTTCTCACATTTGCACCTATGTCCGAGACCAACAATAACGGGAATCGCAGATTTCAGGGTTTAGATTACCTCAAAGGCCCACACAGCAGAGGTTACGAATTCCGATTTGTATTTCAGGTTTTTTATGATTTTATCAATGGATTCAGAAAACTGCACTTTTTGGGACCGAGTATTACCATTTTTGGTTCTGCCAGGTTTAAAGAAGGTCATCCCTTTTATGATTTGGCTCGCATCATGGGGCGCAGGGTTGCTGAGCTTGGTTTTGCTGTTGTAACCGGTGGCGGGCCGGGAATAATGGAAGCCGCAAACCGTGGAGCAAAAGATATAGGCGGAAAAAGTATTGGTGTAAATATTGAATTGCCATTTGAACAAAATCCAAATCCGTATCTGGATAAAATGGTTCAGATCAAACATTTTTTTGTTCGAAAAGTATTCTTATTTAAATATTCATTTGGCTTTATCATTTTACCCGGAGGATTCGGAACTCTGGATGAAATGTTTGAAGCGCTTACCTTGATTCAAACCAAAAAAATGCCCTGGTTTCCGGTAGTTTTAATGGGTACCGAGTATTGGAAAGATACCATAGAACAACTGGATGTGATGGACTATCACAAAACTATTTCTCCCGAAGATGATGAAATGTTATTGGTAACAGATGATCCGGAAAAAGCCATGGAATTTTTGGCGGACAGAATAAACAGATATGCTCCACCGGTAGTGCATATCAAACCGAAATGGTGGCTGGGAGAAGGTTGATTTATATCAGAAACTTCTCACTACATTAAATCCAAAACGGATTTCTCCTTTGGAAATATTTCCATTTTGCATGGTAAGAATATTGGCTTCGTTCATGTAATATGCATTAGAAACCAATAACTGAAAAACATGTCTTGCAGTATAGAATTCAACACCCGCTCCGGCTGCGGTGCGCAGTTGGTTTCTATAATCTCTTGGAAATAAAAATCCATATTCGCCCGTAATAGAAATCCCTTTTGTAATTCTAAATCGCAAATCGGATGTTAAACTCAACAAATCATTGGGTTCTGTGGCAGAATCTGTGAAATTGCGATGCACCACGGTTGGTGCGATTTGAATCATAAATCTGGAGTCTCCAAAAACATGGGCAATAATGAGCTGGCTGGTATATTTTAAACGATGCGTCCAGTAATAGGGTTCCAACCCGGAAGGAGGGTGTGCAAGAGATACCCCGAGATCCTCCAGCAGACTTACAGAAAAAGGAACCGTTTCGTTTTGTTTTACAATTTCCCATTTAAAATAGCCATTCAAAATTTTCCCGACATTGCTTCTACCCACACCAATAGTAAGGTGATTTATTAAGCCATAATCAAATCCCAGGCGATAATTGCTTTCATCCAATCCAAAAAAATTCGATTTGCCCTGGCTGAGATAACCAAAACGATGTTGAATACAAAAATCGAGTTGCCCTTTTTCCAGCACTTTTGTGCTTTGAAAATTAACTATACGCAATCCATTTCCCCACCAGTTGTTGGAAGATTTTGAATTGGAATTGTTCTCCTGATTTTCAGCAATATTTTGAATGGGAATCTCGGCATTCTCCGGATAAATAACAGTATCCGGGACTGTTATTGCGATAGAATCGGAATAGGTTGAATCTGTTTGTGCACCGAGTGTACATGTGACAAAAACAATTATCGGAAGAAATAAATTTTTAATTGTTTTTTGCACCGTTTTGTATCCAGGTTTTTAATTTCAATAAATCGCAACTGCTCCACTTATTTCCTCCCTGTGGCATTGGTTTATAACCGGATGTCCAGGAAAGTGACCCATACAATTTTCCGGAATTTGCAGAAGCCGAAATTTCTGAATAATTGGTAAGTAAAATTACTCCGCTAGGGTTTGTACCACTGTGGCACAATTTACATTCTTTATCAATCATGGGTTTTACAAATGTAGCAAAACTCACATTTGCTGTATCGCAGGCTGCCCCTGCCGGATAAAGTTCCGTTTTATTGTCGTAATAACAGGAATGCAGCAACAAAAAGCTTGCAGCAGTAATAAATACTGCCTTAATTATTTGGTGCGCCTGCATTGGTCCATTTCTTAATTTGTGTCAATTCACAATCCGACAATCTGTTTCCGCCTTGTGGCATCCAGGCAGTAGTTCTGTTTAGGCTGTTCCATAATTTTCCATTAAGCGCTGCATTGCGTGTACCCCAATATGTACTCAAATTAATACCGGCTTGTGAATCCAGAGAATTATGACAACCGGTACAATAATTAGCAGTTATTTTTTTTACAGCATCCGTATAAGTGAATGTTGCTGTATCACATTTTATCGGGCAGTTGGTGCCATTTTTTGCCCCTCCATCAATCCATCTTTTTATCAAATTCTTTTGGGCGTCTGTAAGTTTTGGAACCGGATTCTGAGGCATTTCATTTTTGCGGATAACCTCGTAAATTTTGCTTGAGGCGGCACTCCCCTTCACAATTCCCTTTTTGGTGATGTTGTCATAATTATCCAAAACATATTCATCTTTTTGAGTAATGGAATTGTGGCAATTGGTTGTAGCACAACTATTCTGAAAAATAGGTAAAATATCCCTCTCGAAGCATATGCCGGTATCCACTTCGTTTGTGGAATCATCGGATGGCAATGCCCTGAAAATCGGTTCATGTTCACAGGAAATAATTGAAGCAATTATTGCAGCAAACGCAAATACAATTTGAAATGTCCCTCGCCTGTAAAAAGGTTTTCTCATGAATAACAAATTTACGAAGCGAAAAATCAGATAAAGATGACTGAGGTTACATAAGAATTTGATTTTATAAGGCTTTAGGAGTTAGGGTCAGGGATTGGGGTGAAAAATGTTGAGAGATTCTTGGTTTTGGTTACCGGCCACTCATTCACTCAGTGACCCGGTTACTCGGTAACTCGGTCACTAACTATTAAATTCGCGGACGAAATGAAAGGACCGGTATCTCAATTTATTGAAAAACATTATCTGCACTTTAATGCTGCAGCTTTGGTAGATGCTGCCAAGGGATATGAAACCCATCTTACCGAAGGTGGTAAAATGATGGTGACTTTAGCTGGTGCTATGAGCACAGCGGAGTTGGGAAAAAGTTTGGCTGAAATGATTCGTCAGGGCAAGGTGGATATCATCAGCTGTACCGGCGCTAATCTGGAAGAGGATATCATGAATCTGGTAGCCCACAGCCACTACAAAAGGGTGCCGCATTACCGTGACCTGAGTCCGCAGGATGAATGGGACCTTTTGGAGAACCATTACAACAGGGTTACAGATACCTGTATTCCTGAAGAAGAAGCATTTCGCAGATTGCAAAAACACATACATAAAATTTGGAAAGATGCGGATGAAAAAAATGAGCGCTTTTTTCCACATGAATATATGTACAAGATTCTATTGAGCGGAGAGCTGGAACCCTATTATGAAATAGACCCGGAGGACTCCTGGATGCTCGCTGCTGCACAGAAAAATTTGCCAATAGTAGTACCAGGATGGGAAGACAGTACCATGGGAAATATCTTCGCCAGTTATGTCATAAAAAATGAGATTAGGGCATCGGCAATGAAAAGCGGAATTGAATATATGGCCTGGCTCGCAGATTGGTACGTTAAAAACAGTGAAGGGAAAGGAGTTGGATTTTTTCAGATAGGTGGCGGCATAGCTGGTGATTTCCCAATTTGTGTTGTACCAATGTTGTACCAGGATATGGAGATGGAGAATATTCCATTCTGGAGTTATTTCTGTCAGATTAGTGATTCCACCACATCGTACGGAAGCTATAGTGGCGCGGTTCCCAACGAAAAAATAACGTGGGGAAAATTGGATATACATACCCCAAAGTTTATTGTGGAAAGCGATGCAACCATAGTTGCTCCATTGATTTTTGCCTGGATTTTGGGATGGTAGAAGATGAATGATATTATTTCAAAATCCGATATTGAATATGTGGTGCGCGAACAATATCGGTTATTGCTCGAAGATCCATTTACACAACCGGTTTTTGCACACCTGGAATTAGAGGTTCATTTGCCTAAAATTTTTACATTCTGGTCTTTTGTACTGGACATAGATGCAGCACATAACCCATACAGAGGAAGTGCATTTGAACCCCACACCAAATTGGGTCTCACCGCTGCGCATTTCACCAAATGGCTGGAGTATTTGCACCATACCATTACCGGAAAGTTTCAGGGCCCGAATGCTCAAAAATGGATTGGCAAATCCAATGAGTTGGGGTGGATGTTTCAATACAAGCTGGGACTGATAAATGACGATTCCTTGCTGATCCGGAAAAAGGAATAAATTCTGCGTATATTTGCAGGGAAACAAACTGGAGGGTATTCCGTTTCTATTGTATGAAAGCCATGGACCTGTTGAATGAAGCGCTGGTAGCTTTGCGCAAAACCGATACCGTATCGGCTGCAAGGTCATTTATGGCTGAACAGGGGGTTACGGAATTGCCTGTTTTGGATAAACTGGATTTATACAATTACGCCAGAACAGTATTACTGACGGATGTTCCGGGCGACACCAAACTGGAGGAAATAATACCTTACAATCCTCATGCACCAAGGGTTTCCATGGATGCACATTTGTATGAAATAGTTCCCGTATTCGCGGCTAATGATTTGCAGGTGCTGGCGGTTTTCAATCAAAAAAATGAATTTACCGGCATTGTGGATCAAAAAAGCATTCATAAAAATATTTCTCAATCTCTCACCTATAAAGGTATTGGGGCAGTAGTGGTGCTGGAGGTAAAGCCCAATGATTTTGCACCTTCCCATATTGCCAGAATGGTCGAAGAAAACGGAGCAAAAGTTTTAGGAATGATGGTAGACAATACCGAAGAAAATTCGCTCCGGATTAATTTAAAACTCAATACGACACGGGTGAAGAATATCGTAGCTACTTTTAACCGCTTTGGTATGAAAGTGACAGGCTGCTTTATGGCCGAAGATTTCGATAACGGTTCCGAAAGGGAATTTGAGTCAGTACTCCGGTTTTTTGACATTTGAGGAATTCCCGACAACTGTCATCCCTCTGTAAATCGTGCTGCTTTTACCAGCCGGCGTAAAATAGTGACGTAAGCATTTCGTTTACTACCTTTGCCCCTTAAACTATGAAAGTCGATTCTGGTGAAAACCGCAACCTGCTGGACGAAAGTTATTCCGATAAACCCATTCGCCTGGTAGATATTATTAATTTCTTCTGGCGGTGGAAGAAGTCATTGATGATTATTTGTGCCATCGCAATAATTGCATCTGCAATCATCAGCAGCCCTTTAATTACCAAACCAAAATACAAGGCAGTTCATGTGTTTTATCCAACCACAAATAACTCCATTTCCAATGCGCTTTTAACGGAACTCAATCAAAGACAAAAAGACCCGCTGGAGTTCGGCGAAGATGAAGAAGCAGAAAAGGCATTGCAAGTTTTGCAATCATCGGAATTAACCAGCAGGCTGGTGCGAAATTTCAACCTGATGAAGCACTATAGAATTGATCCAAAAACCGAGGGACATCCGCAAACCGCACTGGATTATAAAATCAAGGAAAATATTTCATTTGAACGCACCAGATACCTCAGCATCAATATTGAAGTGCTGGATGAAGATCCGGAAATGGCAGCAAAATTGGCCAATGGTATCGCCGCTTTGTATGATACCATCAAAACGGAAATTCAAAAACAATTGGCTATTCCTGCTTTGAATATTGTTGAGCGTGCATTGCACGACAAACAATCCAAAATTCAAAACCTGAAAGATCAGTTGCGCAGTTTGGGTGAAAAAGGCGTTACCAACTATGAAGAACAAAGCCGTGCACTGGCTGAAGAAATTTACAAAGCACAATCTTCTGGGAAAATGAGCACCATGAGCCAATTGCTGGACCAGCAAAAAACTCTGGTGGCCAGTGGAGGTGACTTTATTGCATTAAATGAATTAATAAAGCTGGAAGAGGAAAAGGAAAGTGATCTGATTTCACAATTTGAAAAAAGACAAGTAGACGTAAAAGAAGCGCTTTCACATAAATTCACGGTAAGCGCAGCGTCGAAGCCTGAAATCAAAGCCTGGCCTAAGCGATCGCTTGTAGTGCTGGTGTCATTGCTTGCAGCATTTGCAGCTGGTAGTGTTTTATTATTGATATACGAAATTGTTTTTTTGAAAAGAAAACAAAGTGCGTAAAGCAAGTGTAATTCATACACCTGTTTCCTGGATTTACCTCCTGTCTGTATTATTGGGGATTGTTGCCTGTTGGGCTGCCCTGCATCATTTCTATTTTGTATTCGCAATTCCTGTAATTCTCGCTATTGTAATTTATTCTCTTTACAGAACAGAAAAGTTTATTTTATTGGTTGGCGCTATTGCACCTCTGTCTGTAAATATCAATGATATAGGCGCCGGATTGGGAATTGCGCTACCCACAGAACCGTTGATAATGATGGTTTTTATTTTTTTGCTTTTCTATTTTATTTATCGGGGAAAAATTGAAAAATCATTATTACAACATCCATTAACCATTTGTGTTTTTGTGTATTTAACATGGCTGTGGATTAGTTCCGGATTCAGCACCATGGGTATGGTAAGCTTCAAATACAGCCTGGCAAGAACCTGGTTTATTGTTGTATTTTTTATAGCGGCTATTTTGATTTTTAGAAGAATGAAAAATATTCATTTCTTTTTAAAAGCAATATCATTTTGCACATTGGTATTGGTAATATTTACTTTAACCAAACATGGCACCGAAGGATTTGTGAGGAGTTCCAGTTACAGTGTCTCATGGCCGTTCTTCCCCGATCATGGAATGTACGCGGCGGCAATTGCATTTTGTGTTCCAATTCTCGCATTTTACACATTCAATGGTAGGGTTTTTCGTTTCCATTATATCTGGTTACCTATAGTGGGTTTCTTTTTGCTGGTGTTGTTATTTGGCATCGTGGTGAGCTATACCCGTGCAACCTGGTTAAGTCTGGTAGCGGCATTAGGTGTATTCCTGCTTTTACGCTTTAAAATTAAATTCTCCTGGATTATTGCCTTTTTAGCAGTGGTTTCTGTGTATGCCGTAATCAATCAGGATAAAATTTTATACAACCTGGAAGCCAACAAACAAGGAAGCAGTGATGAGTTGGAAGGGCATGTAAAATCTGTAAGTAATATATCTACCGATCCCAGTAATATGGAACGAATAAACCGTTGGAAATGTGCCATGAGAATGGTACAAAAAAGACCGGTATTCGGATATGGTCCGGGAACCTTTGTTTTTAATTACGGTGTCTTTCAGCAGAGCAATGAAATGACCATCATCAGCACCAACAGTGGTGATCTTGGTGATGCACACAGCGAATATTTTTCGGCACTTGCCGAAATGGGAATTCCCGGATTCGCACTTTGGATTACCATGGTTTTAATTACCATGGGGACAGCATTTAAAATTATTTATAAAACCAATTCCCGACAGGTTAAAATTACCGCAATGATGGTTTTATTGGGGTTGGTAACCTATTATTTTCATGCACTGTTAAACAATTACAGCCAGTACGATAAGATTGCTGTTCCGCTCTGGACATTTATGGCCGTCATTGTGGCATTGGATATTTTTTATCTGAAAAAAGAAAGTGCAATTGTAGCGGTAAAATGAAAAGGTTGTTTCGCATACCCGCCTTTTCCATTGGTTTCATACTCACCATTTTATTCTTATTACCCGCTATTCCCGGATATTTAATTGCACCGGATAATAGTCCGGATGCAAATGAAATTGTACCGGAAATTGCAAACCGAAAGCCCGGATTTATTTGCAATTTTATTCGAATATCCAATACTCAGAATTCAAATGAAAACAGCATGCTTACTACCTGGCTTCATGGAGAAACACCAGCAGGAAACCTTATCCCGTTTCAAAAATCCTCCCTTACTTCCAAAGGAGATTCCATGCGTATTCAGACATTGGAAAATGAAATTCGAACGTTTCCGGTTACAAAATTGGTTAAAAACAAATCCGGTTATGCTTTTCAAAGAAAATACCATTTAGGTACCGACCGCTTCGGACGGGATGTACTTAGCAGATTGATATTGGGTGCAAGAGTTTCTCTTTTTGTTGGTTTTATTTCTGTAGTTATTTCCATTTTATTGGGTGTAACAATAGGAATGTTTGCAGGATATAGTGGCGGAAAGACCGATTCCATTCTGAGCTGGCTGATAGCTGTTTTTTGGTCTGTTCCAACCCTGCTGATTGCACTCGGTTTGAGTTTTGTTTTTGGACGCGGCATTGGTCAGGTACTGATAGCGGTAGGGCTTTCCACATGGGTAGAAGTTGCCCGGGTAGTACGTGGCCAAACCTTGCAGTTGCGTGAAAAAGAATTTATTCTCGCCGCAAGAATTTCCGGATTTTCAACACTTCGGATTTTATTCCGCCATATACTGCCTAATCTAAAAGGCACTTTAACCGTTTTGGCAACCACCAATTTTGCATCTGCCATTTTATTGGAAGCCGGTCTCAGTTTTCTGGGTTTGGGAATTTCTCCTCCAGCACCCAGTTGGGGCATTATGGTAAAAGAACATCTCGGAAATCTGGTTCTGGACAGTGCATATCTCGCTATTATTCCAGGTGCAGCAATCATGCTGCTGGTAATGGGCTTCAACTTTATGAGTATGGGTCTTCGAGATGCTTTTGATACCCGTTTGAATTCCTATTGAGAATTCAGATTGAAAATCCGCATATTTGAATATTCTTTATGAAAACCTGGTTAAAAGCAAGTCTTATTACTGCCGGCATTGGTATCGTTGGCAGCACGGTTTATTACTTTCTCAAAAATGATAGCGGAAATGAGTTGTTAACTTATGTTCCAAATAATGTGGGTGTACTGGTAAAGTTTGATTTACCGGAAATTGGAAAGGCGCTAGAGCCTCACAAAAAAGAAATTCTGGAATTGGAAATGTTCAAAGATAAAGACCTGAAAAATCAGGATGTACTTTTCAAAACCACCATGAATATTTTGAAAGATCCTCAAAAGTCAGGAATTGATTTTAAAGTACCTGCAATGTTTTATATGGAAAGCAGGAGCCGTGGAGATGCTTCAGCATTTATATTAAAACTGGAAGATGAATCCCTGTTTTCAGAATATATGTCGAAAAATATTGCTGCCGGTGCGGAAACAGGAAAGGAAAAAGAGGTACATTTTGCGGAATCAGGAACCGGAAATTGGATTTCCTGGAACAGTTCGGTGGTATTAATTACCAATCAAAAGACAGAAGATAAATCTTACTTTCAAAATATACTGAACAAAAAAAATCCCGGGGCCAGAGGTAATTTATTGTTGAGCAGAATTGTAGAACAAAAAGGAATTGTTTCCGCCATATTTATTTTGGATGAACTCACTTCTTCCCATGCGTTAACCCGCATGGCACCAGCTGCCGGTGCAGTAAAAAATCCACTTCCAGCCGGAACCGCAATATTGGCGAATTTGTATTTGCAAAACAGCCATTTAAAAGCGGAAGCTTCATTGATATCTTTAAATGAAAAGAAGCTGAATGAAATTACGATTTTCAAAAAAGAAGGGCGACTGGGAAAACACAAAGACGCATTGTTTAACGGCGACCAGGAAATTGCCGCATATTCCGTATCCCTGGATATTCCAAAAGTGATAAAATTAGTGGAATCCATGTCAGGTTCGGATGATAATGAAAATATGGATGAAGATACCAAATTGCGAAAAGAAAAATTGAAGGAAAATCTTGGCATTTTGCAAGGTGACATGGTGGTTGGAGTTTCTCTCAGATCCGCACTCCTTCCGGATTCCAATGCTGTAAAAAACAATACATATGAAAGGTCGGATATTGGATCCGTATTGGGAATTATTGCGTATATCAGTATTCAACCTGACCAAAAAGCGAAGTTGGAAAACAATTTGATGAATTTGCCAAAAGATGAAAGTGGTAATTACACCTTAATCATCCCTTATTTGAATTGGACATTTAAAGCGCGAATTATTGGAGATGAACTGGTATTATCAGACAATATGGAAACTCTGCAACAGCTGGCATCGAATACTTTTCACTCTCCAAAACCAAAGGAAAGTTTAGGTTTGAAAGAACACCTGAAATCTCCCTTCTATATTGGAATAGCCTCTAATTTAAACAAAACAATCAGTGCCTTAACAGGCATCGGGAATATTCCCGGAGCGGATCTTGGTGAAAAACTCTATTCAGGCCCTGTAGAGGGTTATGTAGAGAACGGGAAGTTTCAATATTCTGTAAATTTCAGAGATACCAAAACACATCCATTAATCCAATATTTAAGGGTATTGAATGAGAGCTTTAAGCATGAAAAGGAAATGGAGGCCAAAACAAAAGAATTGTTAAAGTCTATGGGTGTGGAAGATAATTCAGATTATTAATTCTGATGAAAATTCATCTGCATCACATTATTCCGGCTCCACTAAAGGAGCAATTGGGTGATGGTTCAGTTTGGAACCGGGATACAGTTTTTGAACCCTCTGCCCACTATTTGGTGCGCGCCGATTCAGGGAAAGGTAAAAGTACTTTATTGAATATTTTGTACGGAATTCGAAAGGATTATACCGGGCATGCCAATTATGGAAATCATGAAGTTCATAAAATTTCTGACGATGAATGGAGCAAAATCCGCAGTTTGGAAATTTCCTATTTATTTCAGGATTTACGCTTGTTTCCGGCACTTACCGCTATGGAAAATATTCAATTGAAACCCGGCAATATTTTATACAAAAATGAAATAGAATATTATGCAGATAAATTGGGTGTAAGCAACCAATTAAAAAAACCATGTTCCAAATTAAGTTTGGGACAACAGCAGCGCATCGCCCTGATAAGAGCATTATCGCAGCGGTTTGAGTGGTTATTTTTGGATGAGCCATTTAGCCATCTGGACAAAAATAATGCGATGATCGCGATGGAATGTATCATGGAAAGATGCGGTCCGATGAAAGCCGGTATTCTTGCAACAAGCCTGGGCGATCAAAACGGTTTTGACCATTTTCAAATTATCGACTTGTGAAAAATAAAATAGCTGCCCTTTTACTTGCAAAAAAAAGACCGCTTCAACTGCTGCTAACGCTTACCGGAGCATTTTTGGGTTTGCTTATTTTTATGGGAGGCGTGCAGGTATATCTGAATATAAACCGGTTGATCGAAAAGAAAGATATGCTTGGTGGTGATTATTTGGTGGTGAGCAAAAAAATTCAATTGGTGAATACCATCACCGGAAAATCTCCTTCTTTTTCGGAAAATGAAATTCAGGAATTGCAACAAATGCAAGGGATGGAAAGCGTAGGGAAATTCTCGGTTGGAACCTTCAGAACTAAAATTGAAATGGATCCGAACATGGCCGCATTTGCAGGGCCCGCTTTAAAAAGCGATTTCTTTTTGGAATCTGTACCCGACGGATTTGTGGATATAGAAAAAGAAGCCTGGAAGTGGAATTCTGCCAGCGATGAAGTCCCCGTGATTATCCCATCGGATTATATGAAACTTTACAACAATGCATTTGCACAAAGCCAGAATTTGCCCTTGATTCCGGAATCACTCATAAAATCCGTAACATTTCAGTTACGCATTTATGGAAAGGGAAAAGAATGGGCTACCAATGGTCGCATTGCCGGATTTTCTGAACGCATCAGTACCATATTGGTTCCGCAATCTTTTATGGATTTTGCCAATGCCAATTATGGGAATGCACAAGATCGAAAACCCTCGCGATTGATATTGCACAGCGCTGATCCAACTTCCCCAAGGCTTGCCCGGGATATGAGAAGCAAAGGTTATGAATTGAATGAAGAAAAACTAAGATCCAGTGAAATCAATAATATTCTACAAATAGTGATGTCTATTGTTACCGGAGTTGGAATTCTGATTGTGTTTCTGGCAATACTCGGATTTATTCAATACAACCAGTTAATGGCTTACCGCTCAGCCTATGAAATACAAACCTTGCACTGGCTGGGCTTCAGGGTTATACAAATTTCCATGCCTTATATCCGGTTTATTTTGCAATCGGTTTCCATAACCTTTATTCTTGCCGGAATAGCGGTCTGGATATTACAATTGGTTTTGGAAAAGGTATTTTTAAGCAGGGGATTTGAAATCAGTAACCCATCACCGGCTTGGGCATTGCTTGCTGGTTTCGTAATTTCGCTGCTCATGGCAGGCATTGGATGTTTTTCAGCCCACCGCCAGGTAAAACAACTCAGTAAATAAATGAAAAAGAACACCAATCTGCAGGCTTTCGATAATTCCTGGTACCATCCGGGAAGAGGGGTTTTCGCAAGGTCTCTTTGGTTTGTATTTGAAGTTATACTGGAGAGTTGGTTGCCGGGCAGTATGTGGCGCAGAATGCTTTTAAATGCGTTTGGCGCGGAAATTGGAAAGCGTGTTGTAATCAAACCCAGAGTTCGCATCAAATATCCCTGGAGGCTTACAATAGGTGAAAATTCATGGATTGGAGAAGGTGTATGGATTGACAATTTGGGAGATGTTAATATTGGAGCCAATTGTTGTCTTTCACAGGGAGCCATGCTCCTGTGTGGAAACCACAATTATAAAAAATCAGGATTCGATTTAATGGTGGGTGACATAACTCTGGAAGAAGGTGTTTGGATTGGTGCCCGGGCACTGGTATGTCCGGGAATTCATTGCGGTTCACACAGCATACTCTATGCACAAAGTACGGCAACTAAAAATTTGGAAGCCCGAAAAATATATAGCGGAAATCCGGCCCAGTTCGTTCGCGAAAGGGAAATGGAATCGTGAAAATTTCCATAATTACTGTTTGTTTTAATAGCGCCGCAACCATTGCAGAATGCATAGAAAGTGTTCTGGTACAAACCTGCTCCGATGTGGAATATATAGTGGTGGATGGCAATTCTAATGATGGAACCAAAGAAATTATTCAGAGGTATTTGCCGCGTATTTCACATTTTATTTCTGAACCCGATTCCGGAATTTATGATGCCATGAATAAAGGTCTGGCTTTGGCTACAGGAGATATTGTTGGAATTCTGAATAGCGACGATATCTATAAAAAACCAGATGTTTTAGAGAGAATTGTGGCATTGTTCCAAAACGACCAGGAATGTATTTGCACCGATGTGGAAATATTTGAAAATTCACCGGAAAATGTAATCCGATACTACAGTTGCACCACATGGAAACCCTGGATGTTTCGCATTGGTCACCAACCACCGCATCCCGGTTTTTTTGCAAAAAAAGATTGTTACCTGAAATGGGGCAATTTCAATACAAAATTTAAACTCGCCGCCGATTTTGATTTGTTAATGCGATTTATTTTCAAAAACAAAGCCAAAACAGAATACCATCCCTGGGTTAGCGTATCCATGCGCAGTGGAGGCGCCAGTCAAAAGGGACTGCGAAATATTTCAAGGTCGAATCGCGAGGTAAACCAATCCATAAAAGGCAACGGGTATTACAGTAATATTCTGTTGGTTTGGATGAAATATATATTAAAAATATTTCAATTTACAAGGCAACCTAAAGCTTAGGCCGGTCGATTACCATTACCCAAATGGGCAAATCGTTATCAGGTGCTGCCAATTGCCGGCATTCGTAATACTTACCTATGGAATCCAATTGGTTGTAATGGTAAACCATCACCGTATCTTTTGCATGGAAATGAAATTTATCCGTTATCCGAAATGCCAGATTTTTTCGTCTAAAAATACCGGAATAATAGTTCTCTATTGCTTTGTAATTTTCAAACATCCAATAACCGGTGTATGGCATTTTCCCTTTTAATTCTGCCTGCTGTAATACATATTGCGGCCTGACACCTTCCGCTGATAAATTGTCCTTCCATAATTTGGGAAATTGCCAGAAACAAATTCCCAAAAGTATCATGTTCAGACCCCAGGCTGCGTATTTCAAGTTTTTGTTTTGGGCTTGCAAAGACACTCCGCAATACCATGCAAGAATTGCGCAGAATACCGGAATTACAGGCGCCATATACCAATGTATGCGGGTAGCCGAAATGGATAGAATCGTTAAGAACAAAAGAATCAGAATCCAGAAAAAACGTATTGATTTCTCTTTTTGTGGATCAACCTTTTTCATTAGAAAATAAGCAGGAATTATCACTAAAATGAATCCTTCAAAATAATTTGAAAACAATTCCGAAAAATAATAATACCAGCGGGTTTCATGGCCTTCATTTTGTTGAAAATAGCGACCCAGCACTTCGTTTTCAAAAACTGCATTTAAATACCCCGGGGTCCAATATTCATGCAGTAAATAATACGGAATCACACCCAGAATAGGGATGAGCAATGGAAGTACCATACCCGTAATTCGCAATTTTTTGTCTTTCGTAAAAACAAAATATAAAGCTGCAAAAATGGGCATCCAAATCGCTGCCGCAAAGGATTTTGTGAGCAAAGCCATGCCAACTGCAATAGAAAAAATGATTTTGTTTTTCTTATTTCCGTTTTCAAACAAAAGGGTATATAACTGCAGAAAAGCAATACTCAGAAATAGCGTCAAAAGCGCATCGTAGTCCCCTGTTCTACCTACATGGTATATGTTTAACCCCCGGCTGCAAAATGCAATCAATAGAAATAATATTGCGGAAACCCATAAGTTTTTTCTCAGAAAAAATACCATCCAAATAATAACAGTTGCAGCAATTGCTAATGCAGATGGCAAGCGCAATGCCAACAATCCGGGACCCAATATTTTAAAAAATATCCATTGTAGAAAAACCAGCAAATGCGGTTTTGTATTCCAGAAATCCGGTTGGTTTTCATAAGTGGTATATTTTACATTTCCACTTTCCAGCATTTCCAGCGCATTATTCGCCTGCCGGCTCTCATCCCACAGAAACATGGGTTGTACATCCAACTTATAGGTAGAATTCCAAACTGCGATTACAGCAGCAATACAGATGAAAATGATTTTTTTGCGGGACACTATTTAAATATGACAACAAAAATTGCCACTACTGCAATAATAGCAATTCCCCATTTGAATTTAGAAGGTGCACTACCGGTAGTAGGCACATAAAAGGAAGGTTCTATGGTATAGCCATCGCGAAATCGCCTTACATCCAGGGCATAAACCCTTCTCTCTGCAACTGTTTTCCCATCCACTACCGTGGCATTTGCTCTGGGCATGGTATTTAAAATCTGTCGCAACTGAAAACACAATTGAAAATTAAAACACTGCCCAATTTTTACGCTGTCAAAATATCCGGAATCCGTAATCCAAAATTCTATAATTACGGCTTCACCGGTTCGGTCAAGTGCGGGTTTCTGGGAGCCCAGAGTCATAAGTCTATCTTCCAGATAACGATAAAATCCGGGATCACCACCCGGAAACCAGGGCTCTGTAGTGTCTTGAGAATATGCTTTCGCCTGAATAAAAAAAAGTAAAATGAAAACTGATTTTCTCAGAATTCTCATTCAGCAGCAAGCACCAATTTGCTATTCAATACTACATCTCCATTTTGAATTCGGATAAAATAAATCCCATCTGACCAGAATGGAGGTATAAGAAATCCGGATTCTGTGAGGTTGCGATCTTCCACCAAATTCCCGTTTAATCCAAAAATCTGTAACCGATTGGTTCCATGAGGCAGTCCGTCTATGGTAATCCACTCCCCGTGATGCACCGGATTGGGAGAAATTGAAACTTCCGTATTCGATATATTTCGGATTCCGGTATGATCTATAATTACAGGAATATCTGCAGTGTCTTTACATCCGTTAGAATTTTTTGTGGCAATCATGCGCACGGTATAATTTCCCTTTGCTACATATTGATGTATGTATGGTGCGCCATTGGTTTTATTTCCATCACCCCAATCCCAGGAAATACTCAAATCAGACACTGTAATTGGCGTGCAAACCAATTTAAACTGCCATTGCAATACCCACGTAAAACCGGCAGTAGGTCTGGGTTTCATTATTACCGTTACCGGTGATTTCGGACTTTTACAACCATTGTTTTCTGTTTCAAAATAATAGGTCACACTTCCCAACAACAACCCGGTACTTACCTGTGCACCGATGTAAAATGGATTCACATCTGCAGCATTATAATACCAGTTTACTTTACCGCTTGAAATATTTACTTTCATGTTGCCAATTCCTTTGGCACAAACCGGATCTGCAACAATAGATGTTGGAGTTGGCGGTGAATAAACCAAAATTAGTACGCTATCTATGATGCCACTTTTACATCCATTTTCTTCGGTTTCCAGATAATAGGTGGTATTAGAAATCAGGCCACTAAAAACAGGAGATTTACCTACAAAAACGGGCGTATTATTTGATTTTGAATCATACCAGTTAACCGTTCCCCAGGGAACAGCCAAAAATGGAATTGCGTCTTCTCCGCCGCATATGGTATCTCCGCGCAAACCATATATTTGGGAATAATCAGAAACTTCAATATTTACCGCAGATCTACCACTACCGCATAAGCCATTCCAAGTCTCCACATAATAAGTTTCTACCCCTCTGAAAGCCGGTGTAAATGAAAATGTATCTCCTCTGAAAACAGGTTTCCCACCGGATGGTACATCAAACCAGCGCAATGTATCCGTTCCACCTTGTGTCGCTACTATTTTTAAAGTTGATGTCGGATGCAGACACATAAAAGTATCCGAAATAACCTGAGGTTTATCCGGTGCGAAAGAATTGTTTACAAATGCCTGCACTTTTACCCTGCCGCCTTTACTAATACAACCGTTATTGTTCGCCTGAACATAAAAAGCGGAATCTTTGGTTAGCTTTCCTGTTTGCAGGGTATTACCGAGATAAATAAATGATCCACCCGTAATGTTGGAATACCATTCCATTTTGCCGAGATTGGATGTTGCAGACAAATTCGCTACCGCACCAATACAAATACTGTCATTGGATACTGTGGGAATATTGGGATAGGCATTTACTGTAAAATCAATTCGCAAAAAAGCAGATTTACAATCCACATTCACAGCTTGTACGAAAAACGTATCATTGTTTTGTGCATTCTGAATGGTATATGTATTTCCTGTTTGAAATGGATTAGGATCTCCAAGTTTGTGGTACCAGTTTACAGTAGTTCCAACATCAGCTCCCAGATTGATGGTTACGGTATCCCCGATACAGCCATTTGCCGGTTTTTTTAAAACGGGACGATCCGGTTTGAAATACACCACTTTATCAGTAGTGTCATAACATTGACTCGCAGTGTAAGCGTATATGGTAGATATCAGTCTGACATTAAAATTCTTTTTTGTTAAAGGCCTGTAATTGCCATCAACAGAATAGGTATATCCTGTGCTATTGTCGTAATACCAGCGGTGGCTGAATTGTGGTAAATTGAAATAGACGTAATAATTGTAATATGGGAGACTGCTCACATTATTTTTTGCCGCATTGGCAAATTTCACTGTATCTCCGAATGTATAACAATCATTAACGATGCTAAAATCAGTACCAAAATCATATTGAACAAATGGATATAATTGCATGTCTGCATCAAAGGTTGCTCCGCTGATATTCAGTTGCAGACAGCGGTACCATTTGCCACTTACAGAACCACATCCGATATTTTTCTTTTTCCCATTTCCGGCGCTCCACGAATTGGTGACAATTGCTGCGCTAACATTGCTACTATCACATTCTACTGCGATGATGTACCCGTAGTTTAGCGTTACCGGTTTCTGAAACACAGCATCGCGTTCAATTCTCGCCAGCGGAATGGAGCTCCCCATAACCGTATCGACTACAATGGTATCACTTGCCAGCGGCAGCCCGGTGGGAAGCGAATCTGCACCGGCTTTGTATAAATTACAACGAAGCCGTATATATACTGCACGAGCGGGATTTGGAGTAACTGCGTAAGCATACATTCGAAAACCCGAAACTGTGATATTTTGGTTAGCTCCAAAAAACTGTCCAAGACTGCTTCCGGATTTGATGGTAACGCTATTATATGCTGTTGCGCCATAAGAAGGATAATAGGAGGTATCCGAGCCACATTTAGCAGGATTTTGCGCATTTCTACTGCTTGAATGGATCACCCTTTTCTGGGCTCTCTCCCCTGTGAATTTGCGGCCATCAGAAGATAATTGGGCATCAGCCTGAGTCATCCATAACAAACCTGAAAACAGAAACAGTAAAAATCTTTTCATTGCAGAATATTTGTGTAAATTTATCAATTTTCAGGAGAAATCTGTCAACTCTGTGTTTCTCTAATGTCAGGAAACAGAATGCGCGAATCAGTTAAGTATGTTTTTTTATGAGATAAATACCCGGTGGTTTGGCTGTTATTCTGAACTGTAATCACCAAAATAAATACCATACCTTTGAAGCCCAGAATCTATGGCAAATAATATTCTAAAAGGAAAACGAGGTATTGTTTTCGGAGCACTAAACGAGAATTCCATCGCCTGGCAGGTAGCTGAAAAATGCGTTGCAGAAGGTGCCAGTATTGTGTTGACCAATGCACCGGTTGCAGCCAGAGTTGGCCAAACAGAAGCTTTGGCTCAAAAACTGAATGCCCCCCTCATCTATGCAGATGTTACCAAAATGGAAGATCTGGACGCACTGGTTACCCAAAGTATAGAATTGTTGGGAGGCAAACTCGATTTTGTGTTACACAGCGTAGGTATGAGTCTGAACGTTCGTAAAAAGGTTCCGTATACAGAACTGAATTATGACTGGATGCATACCACAATCGATATTTCCGCCATGTCACTGCACCGCCTTGGTCAGGTTTTATGGAAGCATGATGCCATGAATGAATGGGGCAGCATCGTTGCCTTAACCTATATCGCAGCACAAAGGGTATTCCCTGATTATTCGGAAATGGCCGATGCCAAATCGATGTTGGAGAGTATTGCACGTAGTTTCGGATACCATTTCGGAAAACAGAAAAAAGTGCGCATCAATACCATTTCACAAAGCCCGACATATACCACTGCAGGAAGCGGTGTAGGTGGATTTGATGCCTTTTATAATTATGCAGATAAAATGTCTCCTCTTGGGAATGCAAGCGCTGAAAGCTGTGCGGAATATTGTGTAGCCATGTTCAGCGATTATACACGAATGATTACCATGCAAAATCTCTTCCACGACGGGGGTTTTAGCTTTACCGGAATTTCTCAGGAACTGGTGGAATCAATAGGCGATAGTGCTTTGGGAAAATAAATCAGATTGAATATTTTTGCCTTATGGGAAAAGGCGATAGAAAATCCAAAAAAGGTAAAATCCATATTGGAACATATGGAAAGAGGAGGCCGGCTCGATTGAAGAAAGTTTCGGCACCTGTAGCAAAAAAATCAAAAAAATGAAGGTAATCCCGCTATTGCGGGATTTCTTTTTTTTGATCCAGCAGACGCAAAACCGTTAATGGTTTCACATTGGGAATATCCAGCTCACTCAAAAAATCATTTACTGCCTTCTCTACCTCAACATCGGGATACAGATTATCCCTCAAAAAATGAAGACACCGAATTATCCAGAACCCCGAGAACCACTTGTAAAACCGCCGCAATGCCAGTTTTTCATTGCTGGTATTTTTTACAGCTTCTTCCCATGCTTTTGGTATTCCCTGATTCCATAAAAATTCAAATAACACCGGATTAATTTCAGTTTCCAATTCCTTTATTTTCAGCGATTTATTTTCTGAAATATGCAGGAAAAACAATTTCAATTCTTTAAAAATTTCAAAATTATAACTCTGCTTTTCCGCTGAATTATTTCGCATCTCCAACATGCTTCTGCCTGTTCCGAACGGCACCCTGTCACTGTATCTGGCCTCGGGAAAAACTGTAGTTCCGGTTATTTCGCCAAAACCCATTGGCATAAATTTGTGCAAGAAATAAAAATCTTCTCCCGCCTTTCTGGTATTCATTCCACCATTTTCAAGATAGATTCTGGCCCGCACTGCCATTGAACTTCCCACAGTGTGATAATACCAGGGATACCCGCACCATTGCAATGCATTCTTTAAATATCTCAAATGCATTTCGTATAAATAAATGGCGGAATTTAATTTCCGGTCTTCCGGTTCCGGATGTTCAAAATAAATGGATGCAGCATATATTTCCGGATTCATTTTAAAGAATTGAAAAAGCTCCGTACAATAATTATTTTTTACAGTACAATCCGCATCCAATCCACATAAAATTCCCGAAGAACTTTCCGATTTCAGATGCGTGCAAGCCCGATCCATAGCAAGTCTTCTGGCAAGCCCCACACCACTTTTTTTATCCGGTAATTGATTATATAAACACAGGTCTATTGCAAACCATGGAATATCTTTTTGGATAAATTTCTTCAATTCTAAAAAGGCAGTTTCATTCGTATTTTTTACAGAATTATCTGCCGAATCAGATGCATTAATGGCAATAGAAACTAAGGTGCCTTTTTGCGGAATACATGATTTTAGACTTTGTATTACCGGAATTAAACTCAATTCGTTGCATGCGGGAATACAAATAGCAAGTGAAATGGAATCCGGTATTTCGGATTGAAATTGGAGATCAGGGAGAAAGTCTGAATTTACGCCAGATTTCATTGGATAATTCATATGCAATTCTGTCGTGTAACCGGCCCGGTCTGCCCTGCCAGAATTCCAGATATACCGGCTTTAAACGATACCCTCCCCAGGATTCAGGTTTTTGCAAAATTTCAGATTCAGGCAATTCCGTCAATTTTTTCATTCGATTTTCCAATTCCGTACGATCCGGAATTTCCTGGCTTTGATTGCTTGCAATGGCCCCGGCCTGGCTTAGTCTGGGTCTGGATACAAAGTATGCCTCACTTTCACCATCACTTATCTTTTCTACTGTACCTTCAATTCGAACCTGTCTTTCCAATTCCGGCCAAAAAAAGTTCAAAGCAGCATGCGGATTTATTTTCAAATCCATTCCTTTTTTGGATTGGTAATTGGTAAAAAAAACGAAACCATTTTGATCCAATTCTTTCAGTAACACTACCCTGGAAGAAGGTTTATGCTCCTGATTCACTGTGGAAAGCACCATTGCATTCACTTCCCTGCATCCGCAATCCATTGCCTCTTTAAACCAGTTTTGGAATGCCAGGAAGGGGGTTTCCGGCAAATGAGCCTCATCCAGAGTGTGCAATTGATATTCGCTTCTTAGTGAAGCAATGCGATCCTTTTCCATTGTGTTTTCAAAATTAATTCTATTGTTCTGTACAAAAAAAAATCCCTCAAATTGAGGGATTTTTTTTATTGTTTAACAGATTATTATTTGTTAATGGTAATGCGTTTGGTGATACTTCCATTTACTGTGGTCACCTTCACCAGGTAGATACCGTTACTTGCATTGTTAAATTCAATCACACCTTTGTTGGCGCTATTGATTTTGCTGTTTACGATTACTTTGTTTCCAAGTACATCATAAACTTCGATAGCCTGAATAACACTGTTGGTGTTGGTTTCTACATTAACTACACCCGTACTTGGGTTCGGGAACAAGCGAATTTCTTCGTTGTTCAAAGAAGCCGTATTCAGGGAGTTTCTGATGGATTTGTTTTGGGTAAGGCTGCATTCGCAATCTACTGAGTTTCTAGCTACCAGGGTTACAGTAAAGTCACCATCATAAGGGAATTGGTAAATTCCGGTATGGGTACTTAAATTACCGCCATCTGAGAATTTGTAACGATAGAAAGGAAGAGTCTTGTCTGTAGCTTCTACCTTCACTGTACGCCAGCCGTCGCCAGGAGTCCAGTCATCGGTAAGGGTGAATCCGCAAACAGGCAATTCAAATACTGTCATTGCTTTGGTAAGTGTGGAAACACAACCACCATCTACGGTAGCATTTAAGGTAATGTTATAGGTAGTACTGTTCGCAACATTAAAGGTATACTTCGGATCGCTGGCAGTGGTAGAATCTACGCCACCAAACAACCATTTGTAAGTGATTTTACCTTGTTTGTAATTGGTTTTGTTTTCAAATTGAACTTCTTTGCCTGAGCAGGTATTTTCAACTGCAAAATCAACCACAGCCTGTGTTCCAACACTCACTGTAGTGGTGGCGCTGTCTTTACAACCATTGTCCTGACTCACAACCAGTTTAATGGTTTTAGGTCCGAGTACTGTGTATTGGTGCGTTGGGCTGTTTGCAGTGCTTCCGGTGCCATCTCCAAAATCCCATTTGGTGTTAGCGGTGCTACCTGCAACCACGGGTGTAGTATTGTTAAATACAGTAGGTGTTTGATCACAAACCTGACCATGTGTGAAACTCACTTTTGGAGCTTCGAAAATAGTAATTGGTTTTTTGATGGAGTCCTGGCAACCGAACTCGGATATAGCAGTAAGTTTTATGTTGAAAGTTCCTGCATCATCAAATTCATGTGTTGCTTTTGGAACAGTGCCAAATTCACCCGCTTCAAATGACCAGATTACACCCATGTTGCCACTGGAAATAGTGGATGTGCTGGTGAAAGTTACTGGTGTATTGGTGCAATATTTTATACCTGAACTTGGGAATGTAAAGTCCGCTTTTGGTTTTGGGAACAGATATGCTGTTTTGGTCAATGCCGCCTGACAACCATTCGCGGTTGCTTTGAGGGTTACTTTATATTGACCAACATTGGCATAAGTATGGGAAGGGTCTTTGATGAAACTCGCGGAAGAATTATCACCGAAATCCCAAATATAGGTTAGTGTTCCACCGGACACAGTGCTCTTGTTGATGAACTGGTGTGTTTTACTTTCACATGCATTTTGAATGGTAAATGCAACATTTGGAATCTGTGTAATTACAATCGTATCGATCTTGCTTCTTACATAACCATATATGCTGGAAATCGCATTGAGTTTCGCATAGTAAGTTCCAAAAGCAGGGTATTGATAAATAGGATCCTGTGCTTCAGATGAATCACCTGAACCGAAGTACCATTTGTATTCCAGAAATCCGCTTTGGATAGAGGATTTGTTGGTAAATTCCACCGGATCTCCGTCACAAATTTTAGCAGGTCTTTGAAAGTCGGGGACAGGCAATGGAGCAACATAAATATAGTGAGTAAGGAAAGTATCGCAATTGGAACCTCCAATTTGCTGAATTCTCACTTTTACCATCACAACAGAATCAATATCAGTTGTTGTAGGAGTATATTTTAACATGCCATTTACATCGTTCACATCATCCGGATCGCTCCAGCTAAAAGAGGTAACATTTCTACCACCATTGGAAACCATCCAAACACTCGCTACTTTCCAATCCGTATTGTGGCCTGTATTGGAATAGCCGGTTGGTACAGAAAGATCAAATCCAAGAGTATCGCCCAGAGCAACCACATGTGGGCTGGTTTTGGAACCTACCCCACTCTTTTTTGGTGAAGTTTGGAAAGGCATACCGGGGATTAACTTGGCACCATAAGGTGTTGGGTTAATGGTAAGTGTTGCACTATCTGGTTCACTTTTGCACATCATTTTGCGATAAAAGATTTCTCCGTCGAATGTGTAATTGGTAAGATAAGTTCCAAAATTCGGCTGATTCAGTGTGCCACCGCTTAATGTGATATCTGCATTTGTAAACGTAGCATTGTAAGGTTTTACAAGCATATTTTGCGCAGCGCCATTGGTAGGTATAATGTAAATACCATAGGATTTTCCGGCTTTCATGTTAAAAGAAACCGGACACCAGGTGCGGTTATAATCTCCTTTGGCAACTACAGTTCCCTTCCAGGCCAAATTCCACATAGATGCTGTAGTTGTAGCACCCGGATCGAGGTAACTTCCTTCGCGTATATATATTTCAACCGGTTGTGTGGATCCGGTTGGCATTCCACCCTGATAGCAATTCATGCCAAAACTATCCACCATCAGGTCTTCTCCATTGGATTTCAAATCAAACATCGTCCCAGGCCATGCATTGGTGCGCGTATAACCTGTATTCAACACTCCTTTTACATAACCATTATAGGAAGCTACGTAGAATTTATATGTCACACCGGAAGCCAGGAATGGGGTGGTGTAAGATTTACCCAAGCCAAGCATTTTAGAAAGTGCCCTATCTGCAAACCATGCCATGGAATCACCTGCAACGGCCGGTATTGCTCTGAGTTTCACACTTTGACTGCCACATACAGAAGTATCTTTTGCATCTGGAATTCCTTTAGTACCATTAAATGCCAATAAGGATTTAACCGTATCGTCTGCTGCAAAACTGTCTATTTTGTTGTTTGGTTTGTTTGACCAAACAGTAAAAGTGTAATTGGTGCTGGGGGTTAAGGAATAATTGGCCAGAACAGTCAACAAGGTGTCTTTTTGTGGTGCCAGGGTTATTTTAGCCCAATATGGACCGTAATTGGTTGTGTTGACTTTTACACCATATTGAAAACTATCTATGGAATTTTTCCCAAGATTTGCAAATCTTGCTTTAATATTTTGTGTGGAAGCGCATTTATCTAACGGTGCAATGCCTGTGGTAGCAATGTCGTAATTATATGGAGGATTTGCCTTAAATATCAACTCCACCCATTGAGTAGTAGCACCGCAGGTAGCTGAATTGATTCCGCCCCAATTGGCATTGCCAATTGCATGGCGAATTACCCAATATGTTCCTGAACCACACTGGCAAACACCCAATGTACCGGTTTCGGAAGAAAAGTGAATATCTTCTCCTGTATTGTGCGTGCATCCGCCAATAACCACACAGGAACCTGGACCACCAACTGACCAATTATAGCCATCACAGGCGATTGAAAAGCTAGTACCTGACTTCAGCGCTGCTGCCAATTTGCGAACCGCCCACTTGTCTTTACAAGTTCTGGCAGAGGAAGCGAACTGACCGTTCATGCTGATCTCAGTAAAAAAATGGGTTGAGGAATCCAGATTGGATCTGAAGGTCTTCCATCGTTTTAATTCATCACTGGTGGTGCAATAGGTTTGACCTTGAGTTAATGTATCCCGAAAGGACACATCCTGAGCAAATAATTTAGCAGTGACGCTGAAAAGCATTAGGGATAATATCCCCAGTAGTTTTTTTTTCATATGGTGAATAATTTCTTGATCTGGTTTAAAGTTTAACATTTCCTGTGTTCTGGAGGAAAACGCAGGTGTTCAAATATAGCAAAATTCATCTGTTTATATGGTTGTCTTATCGTTACGGCTTTCGTCTGAAAATTGTAATATTTCACGACCGTAATTATTAAAATATTGTATATCAATAATATATACGAATTTGAAGAATGTCGAAATTCACACAATCGTAGCAAAAGAGCGGTTTCTTTTTATTAAAAATCACAAAAAAATAATGAGACCATTTTGTCACGAAACCGAACATTTATTCTGTTTTGATTTGGCGCACAATGTCAAGTTTTTACAAATGATTGATATTCTTATCTTTATACAGGACTCAGCTGCAGGCAAGGATGTTCCAAAATCTTGGTTGAATGTTCATCCTTTTGTTTGGTATTCAAACAGATAGAGTTCGCTTTGGAATTTGGGTTTTTGGGTATGCGGAAATTGGAAATCTTATCCATTCGGGTGAATTCAACTTGAGTTAATTCAACCAATAACCAATTAAAAAGGAGAAAATTTCATACGAAAAAACAGAGGTTTTTATTGACCCAATCACCTGCGCATCAGGTTGGATGGCATCTTTTTATTGTTCATCGATTTCATCATCTGTCGCATTTGATTGAATTGACTGAGCAATTTATTTAACTCCTGAATGGAGCTTCCGCTTCCGCCTACAATTCTTTGTTTACGAGCTGCATTGAGAATCTCTGGCTTGGCGCGCTCTTCCGGAGTCATGGATTGTATCAATGCCTCAATCCCTTTAAAACTTTTATCGTCAACATCCAGGTCCTTGATTTTACTTCCTACACCGGGAATCATTGCCATAAGGTCCTTAATATTTCCCATTTTTTTAATTTGCTGCAATTGCGCTAAAAAATCTTCAAAGTCGAATTTATTCTTGGCGATTTTTTTGGAGATTTTTTCCGCTTCTTCTTCATCAAACGCCATCTGGGCGCGCTCCACCAAAGAAACCACGTCTCCCATTCCAAGAATACGACCCGCCATCCTTTCAGGATAAAACACATCCAGTGCTTCCGGTTTTTCACCGGTGGAAATAAATTTAATGGGTTTGTTTACTACCTTTTTTATAGATAGCGCAGCGCCACCACGGGTATCGCCATCCAGTTTGGTAAGTACCACGCCACTGAAATCCAGAACATCATTAAATGCCTTTGCCGTATTTACTGCATCCTGACCGGTCATGGAATCCACCACAAATAAGATCTCATTCGGTTTTACTACCTTCTTAATTGCAGCGATTTCATCCATCATTTCCTTATCTATGGAGAGGCGACCGGCGGTATCAATAATCACCACATTGTGGTTGTTGTTTTTCGCATGCTTGATGGCATTCTCTGCAATTTGTACCGGGTTCAGATTGCTGTCTTCACTATAAACTTCAACTTCAGCAGCAGCACCCAAAACCTTCAATTGTTCTCTCGCGGCAGGTCTGTATACATCACCTGCAACCAACAATGGATTTTTACCTTTCCCTTTGAGCATTTTGCTCAATTTTCCCGAAAAGGTTGTTTTACCGGATCCCTGCAAACCGGCAATTAATATGATGGTAGGATTGCCTGTGGTGGCCAACTCCGACTTCTGACCTCCCAACAATTCCACCAATTCATCATGTACAATTTTGGTGAGTAACTGACCAGGAGAAACGGCTTTAATTACATTTTGCCCCTGGGCTTTTTCAAGCACTGTATCGGTAAAATCCTTGGCAACTTTGAAGTTTACATCGGCCGCAATCAGGGCTCTGCGAATTTCTTTTACGGTTTCGGCAACATTTAAATCGGTAATTCTTCCCTGCCCTTTAAGAGATTTAAAGGCTTTTTCCAGTCGGCTTTGGAGGTTATCAAACATAAAGCCGCAAAGTTAATTCGTTATTGCCAATCAGCGAAGCAAATAAACCGTGCCATCCATTCTGTAGGCAACCCCGTCATACCCCACTGCCTGAAGCTTCCAAATATATAATCCGCTTTCACAGAATACGTCGTTACAGGTTCCATTCCAACCTTCTTTTGGATCGTTGGTCATATAAACCATTTGTCCCCAGCGGTTGTAAATACGAAATTCATAGCGGGTATTGGAATTTTCAATTTCATTATGAAGAAAGCCGCTTACCGGTTTAAAAACATCATTGAGATCATTTAAATCCGGTGTAAAAGCCGTAGGAACATGAATATAAGAGGCTGGTACCAAACATACTTCATTGGACCAGGAAGTATCCGATGTAATCGTATCTTTTACTGCATAAACCCGAAAGCAAATGCTATCCAGATTCAGCTTTTCAATATCAATGTTTTCAGTACTGGTAGTGGTTGGCGAAAACGATGCCATATCCTGAAACACCCCGCTTTGGTTTTTCAACTGCAGCCCATAATTTTTTACTCCGCTATGCCAATAGTCATAAGGAGTCCAGGTAAGGCTGCTGTTATTTCGTTCTTTCTTTTCTGCCTTTAGCCAAATGGTGTTTGAAATTAACCCGGGCTCTCCTTTTACTCCACAATGGTCTTTAAAACTGATTCTGTAAAAATTAGACCTGTCCTGCACGTTTGTAGCAATATCAATCGTATCCAGTCCGCGAACCTCATTCACTTTTGAAAATGTACCGGTCATGCCATTGGAAGACCTCTCCAGAACATAAGACCAATTGCGATAATATTTATAGTATGGCTCCCAGTGGACTTCAGGGTATGCATTGTCTTTTACACTCACCAGCGTCGTTTTAACAGAACTGTCTGGTTTCAGGTAAATAGGCCGCTTACAGGTGGTATTACTTCTGGAACGATATTCCCTGTTTTTGTGAACTGCTTCTACGTAATAACAATAATCTTTATCGCACAGAAAACTATCTGTGTAACTCAGTTTGCCGGGTTTCACATCGGCAAGTTTCACAAAATTGCCATTGCCTGTTTTTCTGAAAATTTCATAGTGGTCTAATTCCGACCCCCACCAGTCATATCCGAGCCAGTTCAAATGGATATTAAAGGGCTCAAATGCGCTGTCTCTAAGAACAATGGTACAATGGCTATTGGCTGCTATACCGCGTTGGTTACACGTATCTTCCACACGCATTGTATAACAGAATCTCCGGTTGCTCAACTGCGAACTGTAATCCGCATCAAACATGGTATCTCCGCGTTTGTTGAATTTGGCCTTAGGCCATAATCCAAGGCTATCCAGCAAAACATGGTATTGCAGGAAATTCCCGAGTTTGGATTGCTTCCAGTAAAACTCCACATATTTATCATCCTTCACTGTAACATAAGCCAGTTCCGGTTTTTTCGGCCCGGTGGTATCATTTACATAAAGGTTGCGAACGATTTGATCCTTACATCCTTTGATATCTTCTATCTGCAGCGATACATTGTGGTTAAACGGAGTGTTGTATTTCCAAACCGGAGACGCCATTCCTGAGGTATCGTTATAAACAGGCAGTTCGCCAAAGTTCCAGATGTATTTCTTTACCGGGTGACTGAAACTACCTGTAAATGTGAATTTCACCGGATTTACGGCACATGTGGTATCTGCATTTGGTTTAAAGTTTGCAACCGGAGGTGCCCAAACCACAAGCGAATCTTTAACAAAAGTATCTTTACATCCGTTTACATGTTCTGCAACCAACTGCGGATAAAATACTCCGGGTTTATCATACAAGTATGAAGGTGTATTTTGATTTTTTATATCCGTAATTCCATCGGCATTAAAATCCCAATAAGTACGGCCAAAGAATTTGCTTTGATTGGTAAATTTCACCAATAATTGCCCTGCACAACCTTCGGTATTTCTAATAAAATTAACGGATGTAAATGAAAATTTTGGTTCGGGGCCTTTTAACACATTAATAGTATCCGGACACTCAGCCATAGCGGAACAACCCAGAGTGTCAATCAAAAGCAAACGCGGGAAATACTGTTGATTTGGAAGCGCTTTATTGGTAACCAAATAATCAAAATATCCAAGTTCCATGGAATCCAAAACCACCCCGTTGTCATAGTCTAACAACATACGGCTGTAATCGTAACTTTTATTTTTGAAGGTTACCCTCAAAGGTTCACAACCGGTAGTGTTTTCTGCACTGAAATCCGGAACAGGGCCAATGAGTTTTAAATAGGCCTTCTTCGTAATGGTATCCCTGCAGCCATAATAATTTTCAGCTACCAGCGTAACGTCAAATCCGGGTCTGGAGTTGTTTTTAAGGTAAAGATGCCCTGTTAAATCATTAAACATGGAAACCGCAGAATCTCCATCTCCAAATTTCCAATAATTGTAAAATGTGGAGTTGGTTGTATTTACAAAATTGATCAGTCGTGGTGCACAATAACTGATGCTATCCGGGGTATAGAAGTCTGCTTTAACATCATAAATGGTAAACCAATTGTAAAAAGTATCATAGCAGGAACCGTTATTGATTATCTGTCCAATTTTCCAGGTACCGGGTTTTGTAAACCGAATGGTAGGAGTTGCAACAAATCTGCTTGGTGTAAAAATGATGGAAGGGTCCGCATCATAGATATAATTGGTTGCCCAGGGTGTTGCCTGATTAATAATTTTACCTGTTTGCCCTACACAATGTGCAACATTATCCAGATAGAAGCTGGCTTGAAATCTGCTATCTACAACTGCATAGGATGAATCCATGCAACCACTTGCATTGGAATATTTGAAATACGGCCAGTATTGTGCTTCCGCATTAGCGGTTACCGAAGTGCTCCATGCATTGGGTGTGCCAAATGTAAAATTGGACGCGCCAATTTTCCAACCATAATTTATCGTTGAATTTTTGACTTTATAATTCACATTTTCCACCAGAGTGGCACTTAGATTTACATTAAGCGGAACGCAACCATTTGTTTCGGGTGGCGTTACTTTTACGCGAATACCACTCGCATAAAATAACCCGGGATATTTAATACCAAAAGTGCAGGCATTTTTGGCTGTATCCAAAAGAGCCGCGGATAGTTTATATCTGCCCGTTTTTGGCGGATAAAATCTGGCTGTATCTCTGTTTCCAAATAAGGTTACACCAGCAGAATCTATATTGGTAAACTCCCAGAATACATAAGCCGAAGGACTTTTTACATTGTATGAAGCAACGAACATCAATTGCCTGTTCAGGCAAACATGGCTATCTTTAAAGCTAATGGATAAAGAAGGAGAAACCACATGAATGGTATCTTTCAGCGTAAGCGAATCCCTGCAATTGCTATTGTTATAAACCAGCAGTTTCGCAGAATAATCTCCGGGGTTGGCGAGAGAAAAACTTCCGTAAACCTGATTGTCTGTGGCTATTTTATTTCCCGATTTGTCAAAAATGGTCCAGAGAAATTTATTCGGATCTGATGGACTTCCTCCACCCGCCAGTGGGTTCAGGGTTATTGCTTTTCCGGGACAAGCAGGATTTGGATTTACTAAAAAATTGGTATCAATATGTCCGAATACACTCGCCTTTTTTAAATACATGGAGTCGGCACAGCCATTGGTACCAGTAGCTTTCAATTGAACCGAATAATTTTCACCAGTATTGGTGGTATAAGAGAAATTTTTTGAGGTGGAACTGGTAACCAGGTTACCCTTACTGTCCCAAAGCTGCCATTTCCAACTCGTTCCACCCGGCCATGATTCAGAATTATTTGTGAATATCAGGGTTTTCGGCGCACCGCAATAAAATGGCGATTCAGAAACAACCACTGCTACGGGGCCTTCTACAGTGACTTTTGTAGTGAATTGTGCATAGGAGATGCATCCTTTAAAATTTTCAGAAACCCTGAAAATAGGATTTCCGGTATCTTTAAAAGAATAAGTAACTGTAGTCCCCTTTTGAGTGCCTTCATTTGTTGCAACGCTATCCACATTCCACGTGGGGCTTAATGTTTTCCCTCCGGTTACACTCAATTGAATGGGTTCGTTTGCACACAGACGCAATTTGGAAATCCCTATTTTCAGTATAGAGGTATCTCCAATATTCAGAAGGTTGTTGTATTTGTAATTAAAGGTGCATCCCCTGTTGGTAGTTATTTTCAGAGATACGTCAAGGGTATCTCCTTTGGCGTATGCAATTCCTGAAGGAGCAGCCTCCGAACTGGTAGCAGGCAGGCCTTTCTCAAATTTCCAGAAATATGATGTTATTTTGTGCTTTCCGGTATCCAATAAGGCGGAAAAGTTCACTGTTGTTGGTGCACATTTGCCCGTGAGCGAACTATTCACAGTAGCTTTAACAGAATCCCAAACACCAATTACCGAGTCTTTTAAAATCGTGGCTTTGCAATTGAAACTGTCGCGCACCAGCAGATACACACTTCGGTATCCCTGCAGGGGAGTTAATCCGATTTTTACTTGTTTGGGTCCGTTGTAAAAAACCTTTCCATCGATAAACCAATCTCTGGATTTTATTCCCGATGTATTGTCAGTCACCAGTATAGAATCAGCACCATGGCATAGCACAGGTTGACTCACGGTAAATTTTATTGCGGGTGCAGGCCTGCCATAGAAAGCCGCTTTTTTGGTGATTAATAAGGTGGAATTGGAACTTGTGGTGATTTTTACATTTACATCAAACCAGCCGGTATCGTTTATGATGGTAGAATAGTTGCTGCCGGCTCGTTTGTAACCTTTTCCGGCCCCAATTTCCCATTCATAGCTGATACAGGACGAGCAATTTATCACTCGCAACGATACCTGCTCCGGAACACATGGATTCGGAGTAAGTACTTCAATTTCAGGTCCTGTTTGCGCCTTTAGTCCCTCCAGTAAGGCTACATATACAAGTAAAACGAGAATTCTAATTCTCATTATGTTTTAACAACAATCTTTCAAAATTACTTATTTTGCGCGTCAAATGAAAACGCAGTCCAAGTTTTTTTTAATACTGACGGTATTTTGTGCCCTTTTGTTGCCCGCCTGCACCTCAAAAAAAGCAACGGAATCTGCCAAACTTCTAAAATCCTATACCCTGGCGCAAAATGCTCAGGATTATCACGCAGCCTGTGCCTTGCTTTTACAACTGGTGAATCAGGATTCGGCAAATAATACATGGGCTTATGACAGTCTGGCCTATTACCACTATTTTCAACTGGTTGCCCCGGGTACAGTGCGAAACACCCATACCGCCATTTATTACGCCCAAAAAGGATTGGATATCAATCCGGAAAACACCTATCTGGCTGAAATCAAAGCCCGATTAGACCTGGAAGATCAAAAAGTGACCGTTGCTGAAACTTCTTTCCGCAGCCTTTGGAATAAAACCCATGACGATACTTACTTATGGATTTTATATTTCATGGAAGCCCACCACAAAAAGAACCTTGCAAAAGCGGATTCATTAATTGATGCTGCAATTGCAAATCCGCAATCCGAAACCAAAACAGTGAGAATAGATTTGTTGCCTGATAAAATTCAGGAGAAAATCAAATCCAAAGCTGCTTTTATTTATTTAAAAGCAACAGTGCTTATTGTACAGAATAAAGTACTGGAAGCTTCATTAGCACTGCAGGAAGCACTCAAAGAATCCCCAAATTTTTATGCTGCTAAACTCGCTGCATATGAATTGCAACAAAGCGCAAAAAGACAAAATAATTAAACATGTTTCTTTCTAAAACCCAAGTGACAATTGCTTTTACAATTGTCTCTAGCCTCTTTTTTTCCTGTGTATCCGTAAAGAAATATGAGGCTCAAAATGCTGATATTTTACAATTAAAAACAGATCTGAAACAAGCCGATAGCAAGCTGATTTCTCAAAATATGCAATTAAATCTGGTGCGAGACAGCATTCAGTTATTGCAAAAACAAGAGAAGGAAAAGGCAATTTTTTCCACATACAATCTATTTAAAAATACAAGCAAAGCAGGAGATTATTCCACTTCTGTTGTATATCTGAATCAGTTGCTGCAACTGGATTCTTCACAGGCATATTGGATTTATGACAGTCTTGCTTTTTATCATTATTTATATTTAATGACACCGGGTGGAAGTTTTGTTCCCAAATCTGCATTGGTATATGCGGAGCAGGGATTAAAACTCAATCCGCAAAACGAATTTTTAATTGATATCCGCGCCAAAATGTTGTTGCTTTTTCAGAACGATAAGGAGGCTTTGGCTATTTACAATGATTTATGGGAGAAAACCGGTGACAATACGTATTTGTGGAATATTGCATACATCCATTTAATTATTTATCAGGATGTGAAAAAAACGGAATCTATTGTAAGTGAGGTGTTAAAGTCTCCCAATGTTGCCGTAAAAAAAGTGAGAATAACTGCAATTGACGAACGCAGGGTGGATCAGATACCTTCAAAAGCGGCATTTTTATTTCTGCGCGGATTGATGCAAGCCAATTCCGGACAGCTGGTAAAGGCGACCAAAACTTTGGAGGAAGTGGTGAAAATGGCACCGGAATACACCACTGCCAAACGGTATCTGATGGAAGTTAAAAATGCCATGTACAGGCAATAATAATGGAAATTTCCTGTAGGTATTTTTATTGAAAAATTACGATTCTGATACCAAAACTCGTTTCAAATTAAATTCATCTTTTAAAACGTGGTAGGTCATTTCCGCATAGTATCCAAGGGCATCCACAATATCTTTCATTTCCTCTTCTCTATAAGCACTTCCCGGTTTACGGTATAATAGAGCAACCACATTTTCTTTGGTATTGTAACTGAATTTTCCGTAGTGCAAATTCAGATTCACTACCAGCAATTCTTCCAAAAACTCGTCGCGCTTTAAAGTTGGTCCGTAACAGAAAGGAACGGTAATTTGAAATACGGTCGGATCCTCGCGAAACTTAAAATAATTCCAGGGCGTGGATTCCTGTTCCTCCCAGGCATCAATATAGATGGGCATATCCTGGTTCATTAAAAACCACTGCCCCGCTGCCTCATTCTTCGCATCATCGGGATTAATTCCCAATTGCAACAAGGAATTCTCTACTTTTTTTATCAGCAACTCTATATTCATTCGCCTGCAAAATTACGAAGCACCAGGCGTATTCCCTGCATAAACAGTAGAAAGAAAACCGGCATTTTCCGATACAATCAATGGGAATCCAGCAATTGATAAAGGCCTTTCAAATCCGGCTTGTATTTCTTCTCCCGACTCCGTTCGTAGTTATAAATCAAGGTGCCCAGTTCAGCCAAAAAAGGCAAACCAACACTGTCATATTCATAACTGTCGTCGTTGAGAATATCATCTTCATTGCAATACATAATGGCAGTGAGAAAAAATTCTGTGCCGCTTTTTTGGTCGGTGATATAAGCACAATCCGCCAACACACCGTACGCGCGGCCTACCACATTAAATATGCGCAAATCGGAATTTGCTGGTTTCATTCTGCCATCGCCAATCATGAAATATTTTTTAAAATGATCCGGCAGTGCATATTCCGGATATCGCGATTCTCTCGGATATTGGCCCATATATTTTTTAAGCAAATCCATGTAAAATTCCGGCACATCAAAACGCTGTGCTTTCGGAAAAGATTCTGGAAAAAATATTCTTTCAATTACCGATTCCAGGTCGTCCATTTTTATAAAATTGTTGTAATAAAAAGAACGCGGAAAAGGATTAAAATAGTGGTTAAAATCATAATAACCTTTGCCCATAAACACTTCGCCCAGCGGATTGTGCAACCTGTATCTGGCAAGGCTTCCCGCCTGTTTGTACAAGGTATCTGTACCGTTTAAAAAGTATACCGGATTCGTTGTATAGTAAGAAAGACTGTCGCAAATTCCAGCAAATCGCTGTGTAATTCTCACATCCGGTAATCCTCTTTTTTTCAGACTTTCATAAATATAATCATATCCCAAAAATTCATAAACCCGATTGTAAGCATCATTATCACTTACCAGCATCATTTTCTTGATATACCCTTCAATTGAAGGCATATGGTTTTTTTGGGTAAAATCGGACGAAACCCTTGTTTCACAATACCATCCACTATCAGTAACCATTGTAGTAAATGGCAAAACACTGTGAAAGCGCAGGTCATTTATTTTCTGTAATGCGAGAACCGAAAGTGGCAATTTCACCAGGCTTGCGGGGTACAAAAATTGGGATTCATCGTAATTAAAATAATGCCTATCCAAATCTGCAAACCCGTGCTTATTGCGGTTAATTTGGGTGTAGATAATTTGGTATTTATATTTCTCCGGTTGGCTGATAACATTAAAAAATGCATCGCTGCCTTTTGAAAAAATGTCCATTAATAAGGCTGAGTTTTTTTCTGTGAGATTTTGTGCTGGAATAGTCCAGGAATAAAGCAGGCACAGAAAAAAAACTATCCTTTTCATATTCGGTAGCAACTATCCAAAAATAGTGCCTAAGCCTGTAATTCCTATTTGTGCTTAAAGCACATATAGTTCTGTTGGTTATCCCACCAGTGGTAACCGAGAGAGAAAGGAAGTGGTTTCACGTGGGTGCCTTCCTTGTATGCGTCTGCAAGGTCCTGCTGGTAGCCTCCTTTTCCAAAGTCCTTTACAGGCTTTGTATAGGTGCCATACAAGGTGTATGTATATTTGTCTTTCAAATATTTAAATGGAATTCCGGTATCGTCTTCCACCACGCCATCAGCAATATTCAGTGTGGCATCTCTGAAATCAGAGAAGAATGGCCAATGCATCAAATAGCTTGCAGCTTTAAAAAACACATTGGATTTCCCAAATGCTTTTACATACTGAATTACCTGTGGTTTTTTTGCCATGCCGGTATTGCTTGCATCGCAATTGAAATATTCCAGGGTGCGGATATCCGATTTGTTTCCCGCGGGGCAATAGGTAAATCGCACGCCTTCAGCTCCGGTAGCTTTTCCTTTTCTGGAAATCACTTTGCCACCGGAAACCAGATCAATTAATTCCACATTTAAAACCTCATTATTGGTTCTCGCCAGAAATACCATATAAATTGGAATTACACCTTTTACCGCCGGAATATCGTTCATCATTCTTTTGGTAATGAAATAACTTCTTTTGAAAATATCCTGCAAAGCCACTTCTACCTGTTGCAGATATTCCTTGCGCTGCTTTTCGCTCATGGCCTGCAAATCCGGAACTTCCCCTACAGTTTCATTGGCGATATACAAGCTCTTTTTTGCATTTGGAAAAAACTGGTTTGCGTGAATAAAATCTGCACCGGAAAATGGATAAAACAAATTCAAATCCGGATTGATCTTTTTGCTGAGTTCGTTTTTAGCAAAATCGCGCATTTTGGAAAGTCTTTTTTCATCCAACTCTTTCCAGCGCTGGTTAAACTCTGTTCTGTGTTCACTGAAATACTTAGACGTATCGCTGCTTCCCACCACTGAACCCTTTTCCAAATCCAATGCCGCAATGTACCTGGCAATATCATTGAATTTTCTGTCGTAATTTTCCTGTTTGGTTTCTTTAATGGTGGAATCTTTTTTACCCGCTTCGGTGCTATTGCCGCATGAACTCAGCAACAATAAGGCAAGACACGGGATGAAAAATAGTTTTTTATTGGTCATTTTCTTTTATCTTTTTTTTGTCAGTAGAAATAAAATAAAGCAATCCGCCGAGCAGGGCAGTTCCCAGTCCCAACAGGCTCTCCGGAGTATGCGATTTCATAAAATAAATAGCCACCGCTAAGGTGGTCAGAATAAAAATTACCGGAGTAACCGGGTATCCAAATGCCCTGTAACCCTGTGGCTTTCCATGGCGAAATCGCAATACAATAATTCCGCTCACCGTTAAAATAGTGAACAGAGATAACGTAAATGCGATGTAATTAATAAGTGAATCAAAATTCACGGTGAGCATGAGAATCAAACTTAAAATAGTTTGAAACAGTATTGCCCGCGTGGGATTTCCATTGCTGTCGCGTTCGGAAAAATATTGCAACCCGCGAATTTTGGAAAACATGGACTGCAAAACTCTGGGACCTGCGAGTATCATAGAACTGATAGTTGAAATCAATAAAATACTGATAATGGCCCCCATTATTTTTCCGCCGTTATTTCCAAAAATATAATTGCTTGCAACCAGTCCCACTTCCTTTTTACCTACTAATTCAGAAGCAGGTGTAGACATCATAAATACCGAATTAATCAATACATATAAAATGGTAACCAACGCAGCACCACCGAGGATACTTCTGGAAATATTCTTACCCGGATTTTTAATTTCTCCGGCAATATATGCACTGGCATTCCATCCACTATATGCGAAAGAAACCCATACCAAACTCACGGCAAATGCGGGATTTATAATTTCCTTAAAATAAAATGCTTCCGGCGAAAAAGAAATATTTTGTACATTTCCCTGCATGCATCCAATGGCAATAAAAATTACAATAATGGCAACTTTAATGATGGTAAAAACCTTTTGAAAAGAAACCCCTGCCTTTAAATTGGTCATGTGAATAATTGCAATTGCCAGAATAATTACACCAGCAACCAATGTTTCATTAATTCCGGGAAATACCCCTTTCAGATAAGCTCCGAGTGCCAGTGCTGCCGCAGCAATTGGAGCTGCAAAACCCACTGTTGAGCTCACAAATCCGGCCATAAATCCCAGAGCGGGGTGATAAATTTTGCTCAGAAAATAATATTCACCACCATCTTCCGGCAATCTGGTTGCCAACTCCGCATAACTCAATGCCCCAAGAAAAGCCAGCAAGCCACCTACCAGCCAAATGGCCAGAATTGGAAAACCTGCTGTGGTTCCAAACAACTGATAACCCAGACTTACAAATACACCGGTGCCAATCATATTGGCCACCACAATACTGGTTGCTGCGAGTAAATCTATTTTGCGTTCGGCCATAAAAGCCGCAAAAATATGGGTAAGTATGGCCATATTTCAATGGTATTGTTTTATTGCCGAAGCCAATAGCGCAATAGTTTTAATATTTTTGCCCCAATGAACCGCTCCGAACCGGCATTTTTCTCTATAGATATTCATACGCATATTATTCCGGAACACCTGCCCGACTGGAAAAAGCAGTTTGGTTACGGCGAGTTTATTCAATTGCAACACCACAAACCCTGTTGTGCAAAAATGATGATGGACGGAGAATTTTTCCGTGAAATTGAAAGCAACAACTGGGATGCACAAACCCGGATCAAAGAATGCGATGCACACCACCATCAGGTGGATGTACAGGTTATCAGCACGGTACCTGTAATGTTTAGCTATTGGGCTGAGCCAAAAGACACCCTGGAAGTTGCAAAATTTCTAAACGATCATATTGCGGAAGTTTGCCATTTATTTCCAACCCGTTTTGTGGGTTTGGGCACCTTACCCATGCAACATGCCGAACTCTCCATTCAGGAATTGGAGCGATGCAAAAAAATTGGTTTAAAAGGAATCCAAATTGGTTCACACATCAACCATTGGAACCTGAACCAACCGGAATTGTTCCCCATTTTTGAAGCCATGCAGGATATGGATATGGCGTTGTTTGTGCACCCCTGGTGGTGGATGGCCAAAGCCAAAATGCCGCGATACTGGCTTCCATGGCTGGTTGGCATGCCTGCCGAAACTGCATTGGCAATCACTTCCATGATTTTTGGAGGCATTTTTGAAAAATTGCCAAAACTGCGCGTTGCCTTTGCGCATGGTGGAGGAGCCTTTCCCGGAACTTTTGGAAGAATTCAGCATGGATGGAAAGTAAGACCGGATTTGGTTGCCATTGACAATCCGCATGACCCTGCAAAATACCTCGGACAGTTTTGGCTGGATAGTTTGGTACACGATCCCAAAATGTTGCAATATGTAATGGAACTTATTGGACCGCACCGCATCTGTATGGGCACGGATTATCCTTATCCGCTCGGGGAAGACATTCCGGGAGAACTTATTCGCTCGTTGGATATTCCGGATCAAACCAAACAGGTAATGTTGGCAGACAGTGCTCTGGAATGGTTGAAAATGGACCGGAGTTTTTTCGGAAAATGAAATTCAGTTTTTTCTCCATTCCCGCAATAATTCTGACTTTTTTATACGTACTTTTTCCCGCTGTTTTATGGCTCGTGGACCGGATTTTTCGCAAATCCCTGGGTGCCCCAATTTTTGCAATTCAATGGAACAGATGGGCAATTTTACTTGCCATTATTTTTTGGATTTTAGATAGGATCTGGACTCTTTGAAATTTAATTTTAATTAAAATCCAAAACGGTATTTACTGTAAATCCCTTATGTGGGGCTTGAGAAATGCCGCAGTTTTCATACCAGCCTAAACAAATATAACGGTGCCCCAATGAAGGTACTCCCTGATCTACCAACAATTGCAAAACGATTCCCAATGGATCTTCTATACCGTATGAACAGCACTCTGCCCAAAACCCGGATTTACACTCGCTATTCTGTCTTTGGTGGCCCACATATCCTGTTTTTCCTGATGAAACTGCATGGCATTTTGCATTTTCAAAAAGGGTTTTATCCGGCTTCAACGCATTCATGGGCTTCATGGCATACATATAATCTATCAGGGTTAACAAATAAATATCGTTGGTATCGCGCTTCCATTTCGGAATAATATAAGTATTGCAAAACTCACGTGGGTTCAGCCTTGCAACATTTAACCAGTAATAAACTTTCTTTTCTTTTTCGCTCAACCATGCCATATTTTTTGCAGAATTTGTATCGCGGTTTTTGTGCTTTTGCATCAATTCTGCATAGGATTCCGGATTGGTAACAGGATAGCTGATGGTCAATCCTGCCAGATCACGCGATTGTATTTTGGTTTTAATTTTATGCGCTTCCAGCCTCCGTTTTATTGCATTTGACAGCAATTGATTCCGCTCATTTCTGTTGCGTATGGTATCGGTTAAAACCTTCTTTTCCTTTTCTAAACTTTTTATTTCTTTTCTTAAATCTTTATTGCCTTTTTCCAATTCGGCCAGCTCCATTTTTTTACTTTTGTATTCCGCAAGGGAAACACAGGAGGTAAGAAAAATCATGGATACAATGGCCTGATACTTCATTTTTTTATATTCTTTCTGCACTGTCGCGCAGGTTTTCATTTTCCAATTTCAATGCTTCCAGCTGTTTTTCCAACTTCACTTTCTGTTTGCCTTTGCTGTGGATGGAATCCAATACCTGGTTATATTTAGACCGGGTAACACAGGATGGCAACAGCAACATTAACAATATGAAAAAGCTGGCATTTCTCATGTATAAAATTTCTTTATTTCTGCGATTACCATTTCCATTTCATATCCTTTTTGCAACAGATACCTGCTAATTTTTTGTTTTTTTATTTCAACCGGGCTCGTTCCCAGTGCCTTGTCTTTCTTTTCTATCAGATGTTTCAGGGTTTCTCCATAGCCATCTTCCGGAATTTCCAGCAAAGCTTCCTCAATTATTTTACTGTTTATTCCTTTGGATTTCAATTGGTAAATGATTTTTTTTCTCCCCCAACCCAGAACCCTGTATTTGCCACCGGCATAGGCTTTGGTAAAGCGCTGTTCATTGAGAAATCCCTTTCGGATAAGCATCACCAGAATATCCTGAATATCCGCATCGCGCAGGCCATAGGATTTCAGTTTTGTTTCAACTTCTCTATGATAACGTTCCTGGTAGGCACAATATTTTTCAATTTTGGAAACGGCTTCTTCAAATCCGAGATTGGTCTTTTTCATTCCGGGATCAAAATTACGCTTTGGTGCTTGCAGCAGCAAGCACCTACAAAGCGTAACCTTTCACCATTTCTAAACCGAAGACGTTCCCGCGGTTGGTGTTCGTGTATCATATACAACTTCAGATAGTGGAAAAAAGATTTGGTACTATTTATTCTGCGAAATAATATCATATTCCTCCGGACTCTTGTAATCCAAATCTCTAATCCTATATTTTTCATTGCTAATGATAATTATAGAATCAGGATTAAGCTCCCTTATAGAACAATTTAAGAAGGAAAATACTTGAAACAAAGAATCAGTTCTAGTGTTCGACTCGTACCGAGAAATAAGAAGATTCTGTTTTTCATTGTAATATATTTGACCAGCATTCAAGTTCACATCAAAACAACTATCATGGTATATTCTATAAATGCCATATTCCTGAAAATATAGACCAACAATTTTACTTGACATTCTTATTGCTTCTTTCTGACCGCAATTTGTCAATAATATTAAAATCAATATTAAAGAATATTTACTCATAATCATGTTTATTGAACGGCTTCTTCAAATCCCAGATTTGTTTTTTTCATTCCGGGATCAAAATTACGCTTTGGTGCTTGCAGCAGCAAGCACCAAAGCGTAACCTTTCACCATTTCTAAACCGAAGACGTTCCCGCGGTTGGTGTTCGTGTTTGATCAGGCGCAGCCATCAAACCACCAACGGCAACAAACTCCGACCAGCCTCCACAAGAAGACACGCCCATGGTAGGTGCTTGTGTTTCATCATGTAAATCATGAAGCAGAAATAGAAAAATCCCGGACGAATTCTCATAAATTTGTTTTATGGTTCAGCACCTGATAGTTTTCCTTAGATGCCAAATTGACTCCCGAGGTAAATTTGCAGTGACATGCAGGCCATGAGCTAAATGAATAAACAATGAAAGTAATAACAATTTCATTTCTATTTTTTTATCTGACGTCCTTCAATAATATTGAAAAGCGTTCGGAAGGTATAAGATTACCGCATAAAATAGATAGCCTGTTAAGGGTAAATAATCTTAAATATAAAGTTGATTTCGGCCTGGTTCAAAGTTACTCGGATACGTTGTCTTTCAGAATATTCATGCGAAATAAAGACTCAGCCCAAAATCCAAATATTCCATCTGCGAAGCACATATACGCGCACGTACAACTCTCAGATAATCATATTTTTACTATTTATTTTGAAAATGGTTACCCTATTAAAACAAAGATAAAGGGAGGTTTTGCCTTAAAATTTGCCCCATCAGATTCGGATTATGGTTTTTCCTGCATTAAAAACGGTGATAGTTTAGACCTAATTAGTTATCGAAATTCGTCAAATGGTGATTCTTGGTTCAAAAGATAATTTTCATCTTTTAGACTTATTCAGAAAAGATTTTACTTAACAGTAAATGCGATTCCCAATTATTCAACCTAAGTCGTAAAAGCGCACTCTTGTACCACAATAGAAAATTTCCAAACTAAATCTCTTAAATTTGTTTTATGGCTCAGCTCCTCGCAAATCGTCAAAGAAGTCTTTTTCCAATATGGCGGCAATTTGCAGTAAAAAATAGGGGATTTTAAACCGAAATACTCACCCAGAAATAAACAATGAGAAAAAAGAAAATGAAGAAAAAGACATTTATATATTACTTTTTCTTTTACTTGGAATACCTGAATTTTGGTTCAAGGATTCTTTCACATCCATTTGAATATGCACCTAAATTTATTACTTTTCTTCAGTTAGTCTTTTATACAGGATTGTCCAATTGGACAGATCTCTCTTTTCTGGACGCGTTCTTAACTGTTATGATGACGTATATTGTATTGAATATTATCTTTTTTATATTAAGGGAAGAATTCTATAAAGCTTATTGGACCGCTATTGAAGATATAAATAAAATAGGCAAAAAGAAAGTACTCATTATTTCGAGTTCTATTGTAATTGGCATCGGTGTTCTTTCATTGTCATTGCTCTATTTCAGTGTCAAAATCAAATAAACTATCCGATTTGCTTTTTTCACGAGCCTTTTGTCCGGTCAATTATACTTTACCGCAATATAGTTTGGTAAGATAGTCGAACATATTTCCATGGTTTCATTCTATTGCCGCTCTTATGGTTGCTAGCCATATTCTCTGGCGTCATCCCGTCCGGCATTTCTCTGAAACTAACGGATCCATAGCCTGGAATGTATTATCGTTCTGTCTCCCCGCTATAAGAAAATTCCGGACGAAATCTCATAAATTCGTTTTATGGTTCAGCTCCAAGCAGATTATACACGATACCCATTTGACTTTAAGTTATCAATTTGAGATAAAATGTATGGTTGTTGTCGAACCGAAATGTAAATTTTTTGTACATGTGGAAATACGTATTACTATTTGGTATATTTTTTACGGGATGCAACTATTGCAATAAGAATAAATATATGGACTCTGCGAGAGCCCTCTTTAAGGAATTTAGCGAATCTAATAATTTAACAAGTTTACAAGAGTCCAAGCTGCTTGACACAATTGAGGTTTTAACTCTAAAAGCTCTAAAATGTGATTCCAATTGTGCTTCATGTTTGCAAATGTTAAAAGGCGTTCAAGATTTTAAATCTGATAACCATGGATTGATTAATACATATAACTCATTGTTGCGCTTATATCCAGAATCAGTGTTATTTCATTATGAAAGAGCCGAGACATTTCTGAATATACTGGATACAAATAATGCAAAAAAAGACTTCAAATGGATTATTACTAAACTAAATAATGAACCTCCAATGGACAAAAAACAAGCATATATATACTATGAATACAAATATATAAGCGAATATTTTTTATTTGGCCCAAAGTATATTATTGAAACTAATAAAAGATTATTAAAACAGAAGAACACCACTATACAGCAAATCCAGGGTATTGAAAATGTTAAATCACGTTTCAAACTCGACTCGGTTTGGAATGCATTGTATCCTTTGAAATAATATTTTATTTAGGCATTATTTTATCAGATAACGGTAGCACTTTAATCCCAAGCAACAAACTTTAATTCAAAAACATAACCCTGTACTGTTATATAAAAATACCCATAATTTCTCATAAATTTGTTTTATGGTAAAATGCCCAACAGTTATCTCAGTTACCCGCTTAACTTATGGGATCTAATCGCATTTTAAATAGGGTATATTATGTAACTTATTGCCAAACAGCTAAATATCCATATGGAAAACAGAAATAAGTATCTGAAAGCTTTTATATTATCTGTAGCTTTAATCTCAATTTCATTCGATTGTAATGATAAATATGCTCAGACACAAAACGCTGTGAGTGATTCCTTGACAGCCGTAACTTACAACAATAGAGCAACGTACTTATATATAATGCGTGAATATAAATTAAACAAAATAAAAAAAGATAGCATTATTTACTATATGAACATGGCAAATAAACTAAATCCAAATAATCATATATTCATTGAAAACACAATAAAGTACTGTATTGGATTAGGAGAATATGAAATGGCTAAAAATGTTATTGTTAAAACCGAAAAAAATATTTATTTCGATTTATACCATGCCTATTGTAACTACATGTTAGGAGAACCGGGTTATTTAAGCGAAATGTGCCAGATTTATTATGTTTCCAAAAATTATGATAGTTCAAGTAACAACATAGCTTGGATTTCAAGCATCATCGCCGCAAGTTATTGCTCTAATTTGGATAGTTCCAGGAGTTTGTTGAATAAGTATAATAAATTACATATTACGCCTTTAATCGATTTTAAATCGTTCAGATTGGATAATAATTCGAAAATTGTTCCATTTTAAATCTGATAGCTAAAAAAGGTCGATGGACCAATCCGTCCAAAAAACCCAATCCACAATTGGTCGATTATCCATAAATAAAAACTATTTGTAATTTTGCTATTTTTCGATGGGAATAAAACCTGCCCCTTTACTTCCCCCTCAACGTAAACAACGTAATCTCCGGATACACGCCCATTCGGCCCGGAAATCCAAGATATCCAAAGCCACGGTTTACGTATAAATGCTGCTCGTTTTCCGTGTACAAATCTATCCATTGCGGATACATATATTTTACCGGACTCCAGCGGTAAAATTTGGAATCAATTCCAAATTGCATGCCATGCGTGTGGCCAGAAAATGTGGCCTTGATATCGGAATATTGGTTTACCACTTCCTCCCTCCAATGGCTGGGATCGTGGCTCAGCAACAGCTTTACCGGAATATGTTCCGCTCCTGCATAAGCGGATTTTAAATTTCCATATTTTGGAAATCGCGCTTTGCTGCTCCAGTTTTCCACGCCCAAAACCGCAATTTGATGCCCGTTTTTTTCTATAATTCTGTGTTCGTCCAACAACAAATCCCAACCAATTTCCGCATGCGATTCCTTGAGTTTTTCCAGGTTTTTTAATTGCATGGGTGACATATGGGATTTATCTGCCTGCGGTGGCTTGTTGCTGGTGTGGTCCGGCCAGGGATGGTAGTCGCCATAATCGTGATTTCCCAAAATGGAATACACACCCAGCGGTGCTTTAATTTTAGAATACAATTCTTTCCATCCATGCAATTCTTCTGCAAGATCATTTACCAGATCGCCTGTAAAAAATACCATATCTGCCTTCAAATTTGCAATCATATCAATGCCTCTGGAAACCGCTTTTCGGTCCCAGAAAGAGCCTGTATGGATGTCTGAAATCTGAACCAATTTGAGTCCTTCAAAAGACTCTGGTAAACCAATGATGAATAAATCTCTTTTCCTTACTTTATAATTATGCGCACCTCTGGCAATGCCATAAAGAGAGGTTCCAAAAAAGGTGCTACCCACTCCAAATCCCAGGTAACTCAAAAAACGCAAACGACTGATGCCTTTGGATTTTTCAACTCCTGAATCCAACACATTTTCCGGGGCCCCCTGAAATAAACTGCCAACCCATTTGCCCAATCTTATTAAATCATCCATCAACAAAAACACACACCAAAATAATTTTGCAAATAACAACATGCCAAAAATGGCCGTTACCATGCGCAACACCAAATGGGGAAATTGCAACCAACCCATGCGCCAGCTCATAAAAAATAAAAGATTTAAACCGGTATACCCCCAGTAAACCAGTTTTAAAATTAATTTCCCTTTGTCACTCCAGCCCTGGGTAAGCAGTTTCACTCCCTGCCAGGTATAAAAGTCGATTGCAAGAAAAATAGTGCTGAGAATGATTAGAAATTTGAGGTTTTGGCTCATGTCGTTGCGAAAGTAATCAAGGAACAGTTTGCAACGAAAATGGTTTTTGAAGAAATCGAAAACATACAATCCGGTATTTGAAAATCGCAAATATTCTTCCAACTAATTCATTTTAAGGATAAATATCTTTCAACCATTTCAAATCCCTTTTGGTCTGAAATACCACTGTTTGTTGTAAAATATTTATATTTTTGGCAAATATGAGATACCTGCTCCTTCTCTTGTTCTGTGGCAGTTTGAATGCCATGGCGCAAAGCTCTGAAATGGAATTACTTCAAACGATAAAACCAAGGGCTATAGGACCTGCCAGCATGAGTGGCAGGGTAACATCCATTGCTGTGGTAGAAAAGGATCCCAATATGATGTATACCGGAACCGCAAGCGGTGGCATTTGGAAATCCACCAACGGAGGTCTCACCTGGGCCGCCATTTTCGACAAAATGGATGTTGCGAGTATTGGAGCAGTAGCGGTAAATCAAAACAATCCATCGCTGATTTGGGCCGGATCAGGAGAAGGAAATCCGAGGAATAGTCACAACAGTGGCAAAGGAATTTACTTCAGTCCGGATGCAGGCAAAACATGGAAAAATATGGGACTGGAAAATACCAGAACCATTCACCGAATTCTTTTACATCCTTCGGAACCCGATATAATTTATGCGGGTGCCATGGGCAGTATTTGGGGCTCCTCGCAGGACCGAGGTGTATATAAAAGCAAAGACGGCGGTAAAACCTGGTCCAAATCTCTGTTCACCAACGAATTTTCCGGTTGTGCAGATTTGGTGATGGACCCATCCAATCCCAACAAGCTTTTTGCAGCCATGTACGATTATCAGAGAAAACCTTACACCTTTCGTTCCGGAGGAAAAGGCAGTGGACTTTATATGACTTTGGATGGTGGAGAAACATGGACCAGACTCGGAGAAAATAACGGACTGCCACAAGGTATTTTGGGAAGAATTGGAATCGCAATTTCACATTCCAATCCCGATAAAATTTATGCAATTGTGGAAAGTGCAAAATTGGAATTATACAAAAGTGAAGATGGTGGAAGCAATTGGAATAAAATTTCCGATGAAGAAAATATTGGAAATCGCCCTTTTTATTACAACGAAATATATGTGGATCCAAAAAATGAAAATCATATTTTCAGTATCTGGAGTCAGGTAAGTCACAGTATAGACGGGGGAAAAACCTGGTCTACGTTTTTGGATTGGAACCATGTACATCCGGATCACCATGCATTTTACATACATCCGGAAAATAATAAATTAATGCTGGATGGAAATGACGGGGGAATTAATATTTCTACCGACGGTGGAACCAGTTGGCGTTACATCAACAATTTACCTGTAGGGCAATTTTACCATGTAAATGTTGACAATGAAATTCCATATCATATTTATGGAGGACTTCAGGACAACGGCTCCTGGAAAGGGCCCGGGTTTACTTTTACAGAGGGTGGAATTCGCAATTCGGATTGGAAAGAATTGCTTTTTGGAGATGGTTTTGATGTTATTCCGCTGCGCCACAATCACGAAAAAGGCTATGCAGCATGGCAGGGTGGCAATGTTTATTTTTACGATTTAATTTCAGGAAAATCGCAATCCATACAACCGGTGCATCCGGAAGGTAAAATGCTGCGATACAATTGGAATGCGGCAATGGCGGCACATCCTGTTTTGGAAAATGGATTGTATTATGGCAGCCAATATTTGCACAAATCTTATAATAATGGTTTGAGCTGGAAAATAATTTCACCTGATTTAAGTACCAATGATACTTCCAAACTGCATCAGGCAGAAAGTGGTGGTCTTACCATTGACGCTACCAATGCAGAAAATTATTGTACCATTATTACAATAACTCCCTCCTTGTCAGACACCAATGTGATTTATGTGGGAACCGATGATGGCAATGTGCAAATGACCCGCAACGGAGGTACCAACTGGACCAATCTCACACCAAAAATAATAGGTGCACCCAAAAATGCCTGGGTTCCTTTTATTCAGGTTTCCAACAAAAATGCAGGTGATATTTGGGTGGTGATGAACAATTACAGGCAAAATGACTGGCAACCCTATTTGTACCACAGTACGGATTATGGAAATACCTGGAAGAAAATGGCAGATGCAACCAAAGTTTCCGGGCATTGCCTGAGTGTATATCAGGATCAGCTGCAGCCCAATCTCATTTTTTTGGGAACTGATCACGGCTTGTTTATTTCGTTTAACGGAGGCGAGAAATGGAATAAATGGACTTCCGGAATGCCATCATGTCCAGTGCAGGATATGGTGTATCAGGAAAAGGAAAACGATTTAATTTTGGGAACATTTGGAAGAAGCATTTTTGTATTCGACGATATTTCTGTCTTCCGAAAAATGGCAGAAAACAAAACCAAAAAAGAGCTTCAGATTTTGAGCGCAGGTCATGGTTATCTTGCTGCCTACACCCGTCCGGAAGGAGAGCGTTTTGGGGCTGACGCCACTTTTGAAGGCGACAATAAAAACTTTGGGGTTCCTGTGACTGTTTATGCCAAAGTAAATCGAAATTCCAAAACCAATAAATGGGAAAAAACTACATTTACAGCTACTGTATGGAATTCAAAAAGTGAAAAAATAAGAACGTTTGAATTCAAAATGGATAGTACCGGATTGAAGCGTATTTGGTGGAATATGACTTCTGATGGCATTCGTTTTCCAACTCATAGAAATATGGAAAAAGAAAATATTCTGCCGCAGGGATTGCCGATTGCACCAGGAAAATACAAAATAATAATAAATGCCGGAGTGCTGAAAGACAGTGCGGAAATGGAAGTTTTTGATTTGCAGAATAACACCTGGAATTCCGGAAATGAATTGGAAAGAAAGGAATTATATTCCCGCTTGAAAAAGAATTCCGATCGCGCTTTTCTGGCATTTGAAGGATTAAAAAATGCAGAAGAAACCATCAAAAATATTGCAGCACAAAATTTTGAAGGCGATAGTACAAAATCGCAAATTGTAAAATTTGGCAATAGAATGAAAGACAGCATTGCGATGCTGAAATTGTTATTCATTCAGGATAAAGATGTCAGGTATTATGAAGAAATTACCCAACGCTTAAATGATTATCTGGGTCTTGCGTTTGGATTTATCACCTCCGATGCAGATCCGGGAGAGAACTGTCTGAATGCCTTAAATAATGCTGAAAAACAAACCGAAATAGTGATGCAAAAAGTGAATCGCTTTTTTGAAAATGACTGGAAAAAATACCAGGAATTGGTTCAAAAAGAAAAAATGCAGATATTTAAGAATTCAGGGGGATATTGAAAAAACTAATACACCACCAGCATTACCGGTAATTTTTCTTTTTGTATCAATGAATCACATACTTTGAAATTTGCCGGTGCAAGCATGGGGCAACCGCTGCTCATATAGCTGGGCCTTGAATATTCCTCTGTAGTTTGGGTATTGTAGTAATGAAATACCACCAGCCTTTTAAAAGCATTGTTGTTTGTGGCGTCTATCCCGTGAAGTTTATATCCTTTTCCAAATTCGCCAAAATAACTTTTACCAATTTTATATTTCCCTTTCGAAGAACAAAGACTGCCCGGAACATTGCTGAATACAGCGCTGTCCCATTTGCTACCCAACCCTTTGCCGTGCGCTACCAGAAAGGTATTCAGGATTTTAGAACTATCCGGACGAATGACATAAAACCTTTTAACATACATATGCAGATCCATGTCTGCTACAAATAACAAACGGTTGCTGTAACCATTTCTTTTTAAATATTTTCGAATACTGTCCGAATAATGAAGTGCTCTTTGGGCACTGATTTTTTTCGCTTCAAAATCTGCAGTTTTATTAAAACCGCTGCTTTTTTTAGCTTTGGAATTTTTACTGGCAGCTGAATTACAAAATGAAAATATCAGCGATGCGGAAATGAATCCTGTAATAAAAATTTGTCGGAGCATAATGGAATTCATACGAATATAATTTTGGAATAGGATTGTAAATTTTTCAATTGGATAGAAATGTGCAAATATGTAATTTTACAGTGTGAATATACCTTCTGATTTTCTTGAAAGTGCATTGCGAATATTCCGCCAGTATCGTTCTCTTGGAGAAAGAACTCTCGCACAAATTCCGGATGAGGCATGGAACCACCAATTCAATCCGGAAACCAACAGTATTTCAAATATCATAAAACATTTGCATGGCAATATGCTTTCGCGATGGACGGATTTTCTTACGACTGATGGGGAAAAACCCTGGCGCGAGCGCGATGGGGAATTTGAAAATTTGCAACCCGATAAAACACAGATTATGGAATGGTGGCATACCGGATGGGACCTTACTGAAAATACCATAGCTGCGCTGAAACCGGAGGATCTCACAAAAACTGTTTATATCCGGTCTGAGGCTCATTCAGTTATGGACGCAATAAATCGTCAAACCACGCATTATGCTTACCATATCGGCCAAATTGTGTACGTTGCGAAAATTTTTGTGGGTGAGGATTGGAAAACCCTTACCATTCCCAGAAAAAAATAAAGCATTTTATTCTGTAATAATCAACATTACAGGTTTGTCTTCTTTTTGAATCAGAGAGTCGCATTTGCTAAAACTCTCTTGTCCCAGCATTGGGCAACCTGCACTAAAATAAAGTGGATTTTCATATTCGTCTTCGGTTTGATCCATGTATGCGTGTAAAACGATACACCTTTCCAACGCATTGCTATTGCTGGCATCCAGCCCATGCAAACGATAACTTTTGCCAAATTTACCTGTATATTTTTCCCCTATTTTAAATCTTCCTTTGGAGGTACAAAAGCTACCTGATACGTTGCTGAACGTGGCTTTTTGGATGGTACTTTTACCACCGCTTCCATGAGATACTATTGCATCAAAAATCAATTTTTTACTATCCGGATTAATGGCATAAAAGCGTTTGATATTCATTCGCAAACCCATATCTGCAATAAATAACAAACTGGTGCTATAGCCATTTTCCTCCAGCCATTCATGAAGGCTGTCGGTAAGATGCTGCGCTTCCAAAGCACTTTCATGTTTGTCGTATTTATCGGCAACTCTTTGGTAATCGTATGTATTTAAAACATGATCGGTGGCATGGCTACGTGCATATACCACACCCATAACGGTAATGGTAAATACCAGAATTCCATATATCATCCAACCTCTCATATTACCGTATAACGCAAATTCAATTCCGTTTATGATGTGAATGAAAAAAAATCTTTTTCACACCTTTTTTTATATTAAAAATCCAATAGGGTTTTCTCCCGCCAGAGCTGGGATAATTCTTATCTTTGCAACCCCGTTATGGCCAGACCCGTAAGAGTAAGATTCGCACCGAGCCCCACAGGCCCCCTTCATATTGGCGGGGTGCGTACCGCCCTGTATAATTATTTATTTGCACGAAAACACAAGGGTACTATGATTCTTCGAATAGAAGATACAGACCAGAACCGGTTTGTTCCCGGTGCAGAAAATTATATCATAGAAAGCCTTCGTTGGGTAGGAATTGAAATTGACGAAGGCCAGGGAATTGGCGGTCCACATGGGCCTTACAGACAAAGTGAGCGAAAAGAAATGTATGCCCAATATGCGCTGGATTTAATTGAGCGGGGTTATGCATATTATGCATTCGATACCGAAGAAGATTTGGAAACCATGCGCAAAAGACTGGAAGCAGGTGGTATGCATCCGGCATACGATGCGGTGAGCAGAATGAGTATGGTAAATTCCCTTACCCTTCCTGCAGATGATGTAAAAGCCAGGCTGGAACAGAGCAATCCTTATGTGATAAGAATTAAATTACCCCGTAAAGAGGATATCCGATTTCACGATAATATTCGGGGTTGGGTTACCGTTAATAGTTCCCAATTGGATGACAAGGTCCTTTTAAAAAGCGATGGAATGCCAACTTACCATTTGGCAAATGTGGTGGATGATTATCTGATGGGAATCAGCCATGTAATTCGCGGTGAGGAATGGTTGCCCAGTGCACCCCTGCACATCATGCTCTACCGATATTTGGGTTGGGAAGATGTAATGCCGGAATTTGCGCATCTGCCTTTGCTTTTAAAACCTGAAGGCAATGGAAAGCTCAGCAAAAGAGATGGCGATCGTTTGGGATTTCCGGTATTTCCGCTGGAATGGAAAGATCCCGCGACAGGTGAAGTTAGCAGTGGTTATCGCGAAACCGGATATTATCCGGAAGCGGTTGCAAATATGCTGGCACTGTTGGGTTGGCATCCGAGTGATAACAGGGAAGTATTTACCATGACAGAGTTAATTGAGGCATTTACTCTGGAAAAAGTGAGCAAAAGTGGTGCAAAATTCGACCTGCAAAAAGCGCTCTGGTTTAACCACCATTATATGATGGAAAAACCGGTTTCTGAAATTGCGGAGCCGTTGATGAAAATAGCTGCAGACGCTGGTTACAATCCTAAAAAAGAGTATATGGAATCTGTGGTTTCTCTAATGCGGGAAAAGGTAAATTTTGCCAATGAAATCATTTCATCCGGTTATTATTTTTTCACATCGGAACTGAAATACAATGAAGAAGCCATTCGCAAAAAGTGGAATTCCACAACCAATGCGCACCTTTTATCCTTGTCTGCTCTGTTTGATGAAAGCGTCGATTTCAAACACGATCAATTGGAAAATATTTACAAAAATTATTGTGAATCTGTTGGCATGAAACCCGGCGAATTAATGCAACCCTTGCGTGTAGCTGTGAGTGGAGAAGCTTCAGGGCCACCGGTATTTGATTTAATTTCTCTTCTCGGAAAATCAGAAGTACATGCCCGCATCAGGCATGCAACTGAAACCATAGCTCCGCTGTCTGCCTGAAAAAGTGCTTAACCTGTCGGAGAGCATTCGATAATGAATGTGAATTCCGTATTTTCGCCACTTATTTAAAACCTATTAACTAGCGTACATGAATAACTTCAGGTTGTTAAACCGGATTTTTGGATGGGTAACTTTTGTAATCGCACTTGCGGTATATACCCTCACACTTGAACCCTCTGTGAGCCTTTGGGACTGCGGGGAATTTGCATCTGCAGCTTACCGTTTACAAGTAGTTCACCCGCCCGGAGCGCCTTTCTTTTTAATGATTGGCAGGCTGTTTTCACTGATTGCAGGATCTCCGGCAGAAGTCGGATTTTGGATCAATATGCTCTCCGCTGTTGCCAGTGCCGGATGTGTGATGTTTACCTTTTGGATTACCACCCACTTTGCGCAAAAAATTGTTAGTGCGGAAAGCGAAAACAGAAATGTTTTGATCTTTGGTGCCGGCTTGGTAGCCGCACTTTCCAATACTTTTCTGGATACTTTTTGGTTTAGCGCTGTGGAAGCGGAAGTATATGCAATGAGTTCCTTTTTCACTGCACTCACTTTTTGGGCTATACTGCGCTGGGACAAGCATAGCGAAGATCCGGCAAGTGACCGTTGGTTGGTATTTATTGCCTTTATCACCGGATTGGCGCTAGGCACACACATGCTGAATTTGCTGGTAATTCCGGCCATTTGTCTGGCATATTATTTCAAAAGATTTACTATTACCAGAAAAGGAGTTTTTCTGGCTTTCGGAACCGCCATTGTTGCACTTGGCTTTGTAATGAAAATTATTTATCCCGGAATTCCATGGCTGGTGGCAACTATGGACCGGGTATTTGTCAATGGTTTTCATATGCCGTTTTACAGCGGAAGTATTTTCGCTCTCGTTTTGATTTTTGGAAGTATAGGATACTTTCTTTACCTCACCCATAAGAAAAAACTGCGCAATTGGAACATTACCCTATTGTCTGTTTTGTTTGTGATAATTGGATACAGTTCCTATGCTATGGTGGTGATTCGCTCCTATGCAAATCCCGCGATTGATATGAACAATCCGGAAGATCCATACAAATTCTATGGATATATTACACGTCAGCAATATCAAGACAGGCCTTTGGTAAAAGGTCCATATTTCAACGCTCCCGGTCCATATAGTTTTGATGATAAAGGTACCAAATATTACAAGGGCGAAAATAAATATGAGGATGGCGGAAAAATCCAGGAGCCTGTATATGACCCAGATTACAATGTATTGTTTCCCAGAATGGGGAAATCCGGTAAAAGCGGTGATGCCCGCGGTTACAGACAATTCAGCGGTATGGGCGATATTCAGGCACAGATAGATGAACTCCGTGAATTGCAGAGCAGAGGCAAACTTTCGCCAATGCAGCAGCAGGAATTGCAGGATCTGGAATTGGAAATGCCCAGCTTTTTTAAGAACAATATGATGTTCTTTTTTAATTATCAAATTCGATACATGTATATACGGTATTTCCTGTGGAATTTTGTTGGGAGATTCAATGACCAACAGGCTGTTACGGGAAATGAAAGATTTGATGGAAACTGGTATAGCGGAATTCCTGTTGTAGACAGATTTGTAACCGGCCCAAAAAGCGGTTTACCCGATTATTATAAAAATCAAAAAGGCAAAAATGGCTATTTCTTTTTGCCATTAATTCTGGGAATTATGGGCATGATAATTCATTATAAACGGGCGAAGCTGGATGCCTGGCTGGTAATGACCTTGTTCCTGTTTACGGGAGTTCTCATAAACGTATATATGAATCAGCCGCCATATGAACCGCGGGAAAGGGATTATTCGCAGGTCGGCTCATTCCAAACCTTCTGTATTTGGGTTGGTTTGGGTGTAATTCTGGTAGCAGATTTAATAAAGAAATACTTCAAGAAAAATGCAGCCATTGCAGCAACTTTAGCATGTATTGTTGCTGTTCCTGTAAATATGGGATATCAAAACTGGGATGATCACGATCGTTCCGGACGCTACATAGGTATTGATTTGGCCAAGGATTTTCTGGGAAGTCTGGAGCCCAATGCTATTTTATTTTGCAATGGGGATAACGATACTTATCCTCTCTGGTACGCTCAAAACGTTGAGGGTTTCCGTACCGATGTGCGTATCATCAATGAAAGTTTGTTGCCTACAGAATGGTACTCCAGCATATTACTGGATACAGTTTATAAATCTACTCCGCTTCCATTAACCGTTACCAAAAAAGATTTGCGCACAGGAAGTTTTGAATATGGAATTGAAGTAGATCGCGGAGGTTATAAAAAGCCACGCCCCTTCAGAAATGTAATTCAGGAATTGCTTCGCGACAATAGCAATGGTGCCGAGAGAAACTTCTGGCATGGTGCAAAATGTTACATTAAAGTTGACAAAGAAGTCGTGAAAAAAGCAGGCCTGGTAAGCCCCAAAGATTACGGACAAATTGTGGACAGCATAGACATCAGCATAGGCGGAGATTATTTATCTAAAGGCGATTTGGTAGTTTATGATTTGATTACAACCAATGCGGAACAAGGATGGAAACGCCCGATTTATTTCACTTCTGTGAGCGGTTATGATTTTAATTATTTAAATCCTTACCTCCAACTGGAAGGTCTTGTATATAGATTTGTGCCCATTCGTGGCGGTGTAAGCGGCGGCAATCAACCAACTAAAATTTCAGATATTCATTTGTATAATAATCTGGTAAATAATTACAGTTATTATGGAATGAATAAAAAGAAAAATTTCTATCTGGATGATAAAGCGGCGTATGTACCGCAGGATATGCAGCAATATGGACTGATGCTTGGCTATTATTATCAGAATGAAATTCGCCAGTATGAAGGTGTTAAAAAAGCACTGGATTCAGGTAAAATTGTTGCTCCTCCTCCTGGTTTTGCAGATATCAACGGTTATGTAAGTTTTTATAAAGACAGCATAGATGTTTACAAGAAACGCATTGTAACGGTATTGAATAAAATTCTAACTGAAATTCCGGAATCTGTAATGCCAATGCGCAGAGATATGAAAACAGAATATGCCATGTTGCTGGTAGAATTTGGCGATGATAAAAATGGAAAGAAATTGCTCGATATGGCAATGAACGACAATATTCAGTACTATAAATATTTCCTGAGATATCAGGATGAATTCCGTTGGGGAAGTATAGAAGTTGGAAACAGCCAGGCTTTAATCAACCAGATCATCAGTTTCTGTAACCAAAAAGGGAAAAAAGACTGGGCAAACCAGTATAAACAAATGTCACCGATTTAAATTGATTTCGCCCCGCAGTATTAATAAACTGCGGGGCGAATTTTTACATGAAAAATACTTCATTTATATACGGCATCAGACCAGTTTTGGAAGCGCTCGACGCCGGAAAAACACTGGATAAGGTTTGGATTCAGGAAGGTCAGGTTGCAGGGCAATTAAAAGAAATTCTCACCAAACTACACGATAGAAAAATAATTTGGAAACAGGTACCACAGGAAAAGTTGCACAGCCTCACCAAAGGAGCAAATCACCAGGGAATAGTTGTTGCGCTTTCAGCCATTGATTTTGCGCAAGTGGAAGATGTTGTTGCAGAGGCTTTTGAAAAAGGAATGGACCCGCTCATTCTTGTATTGGATGGGGTTACCGATGTACGAAATTTTGGAGCAATTGCGAGGACAGCAGCCTGTGCAGGCGTGCATGCTATTGTTGTGCCCGAAACCGGAAGCGCAGCCATAAACAGCGACGCAGTGAAAACCTCAGCAGGTGCACTTTTAAAAATCCCTGTTTGCCGAACAAAATCCCTTTATCATACCATAAAAAATCTCAAAAATTCGGGATTAAAAATTGCAGGTGCTTCTGAAAAAGGTGCAACATCCATTTATGAATGTGATTTTGATGGTCCATTAGCAATGGTAATGGGGAATGAAGAGACAGGAATTAGTCCGGATACCTGGAAATTGTGCGACTTGCATTTTAATATTCCAATGAGCCCTTATGGTGTTGGTTCATTGAACGTTTCGGTGGCAACAGGTATTGCACTATTTGAAGCAAATAGAAGAAAATTGGGTCAAAACTCCTGAAACTCTTGCTAACAGCGCTTTACCGCATCATTTTATTAGGCTGTAAGAATTCTTATCTTTGCGGCCTTTAAACCGAGCCATGCAACCCATACAAATGGTGGATCTGCAAAATCAGTATCACCGTTATAAAAACGAAATAGACAGCGCCATTCAAAATGTACTCGACAGCGGCGCATTTATTAAAGGAAAAGAGGTTGCCGAACTGGAACAAAAACTGGCTGAATTTACAGGAAGCAAATATGTAATTGGATGTGCAAACGGCACCGATGCGCTGCAAGTTGCCTTTATGGCATTGAATCTGCCCGCAGGCAGCGAGGTAATAACTCCGGCATTTAGTTATGCCGCAGTTGCAGAAGTGTTGCATTTACTTCAATTAAAACCGGTGTATTGTGAAGTAATTCCAGGTACCTTTTTAATGGATCCAAAATCCGTGGAAAGTTTGATTGGGCCTAATACGCGCGCAATTACCCCTGTACATTTATACGGGCAATGTTGCGATATGGAAATCATATTGGATATCGCAGCTAAACACCGTCTTTATGTAATTGAAGATACCGCACAGGCAATTGGAGCTTTTTATACTTTTTCAAATGGAAATAAAGCACAGGCAGGGACCATGGGACATATTGGAACCACCTCTTTCTTCCCATCTAAAAACCTGGGTTGTTATGGTGATGGTGGTGCCATTTTTTGCAGCGATGATTCGCTTGCTAAAAAAATAAAAATGGTAGCAAACCACGGTCAGGAAATTAAATACAAACATGAGGTGGTTGGCGTAAACAGCAGGCTGGATACTATTCAGGCTGCAATTCTTTTAGTGAAATTAAAATACCTGCGCGATTTTGAAAAAGCGAGAAATAATGTTGCAAATAAATATGACGAAGGATTTGCCGCAATTTCTGGATTAAAAACACCGGAAAGAGCTGAGAATTCCACCCATGTATTTCATCAGTATACCCTCACTTTAGAGGACGCCGCCAAACGCGACACAATCATGGCGTATTTGAAAGAAAATCAAATTCCCAGCATGATTTACTATCCCTTGCCTTTGTACCAACAACAGGCTTATAAAGCTGAAATAAAAATGCAACCCACCGAACAATTATGTGCCTCTGTTTTTTCGCTTCCCATTCATACGGAAATGACAGATATACAAATTGAATATATCATTTCCAAAGTAAAAGAATTTCTGAATTCATGAAAATAAGCGTAATAGGAACAGGTTATGTTGGTCTGGTTTCCGGCACCTGCTTTGCCGAAACCGGAAACAATGTAATTTGTGTAGACATAGATTCCCATAAAGTAGAAAAATTAAAAAATGGTCAGATAACCATTTATGAACCAGGCCTGGAAACCCTGTTCAATCGCAATTTAAAAGAGGGCAGATTGCAGTTTACCACTGACCTTTCTTTTGCCATAAAGAACAGCGATATTGTTTTTCTGGCTTTGCCCACACCTCCGGGTGAAGATGGCAGTGCAGACCTGAAATATGTACTTGGAGTGGCAAACGATATTGGAAAAATATTACAGCCCGGAGATTATAAAATTATCATTGATAAAAGTACCGTTCCCGTTGGCACAGCAGATAAAGTAAAAGACGCCATTCAGGCGAATTATTCGGGTGAATTTGATGTGGTTTCCAATCCGGAATTTTTGCGCGAAGGTGTTGCAGTAGAGGATTTTATGAAGCCGGACCGTGTGGTAATTGGTGTGGAATCCGAACGTGCAAAAACCATGATGGCGGAATTGTATGCACCTTATGTTCGCCAGGGAAATCCAATTATTTTTATGGATTTGCGCAGTGCGGAATTAACCAAATATGCGGCAAACAGTTTTCTGGCAACCAAAATCAGTTTCATGAATGAAATTTCCAGATTGTGCGAAAAAATGGGAGCAGACGTGGATATGGTAAGATTGGGAATAGGTTCTGATGCACGCATTGGAAAACGCTTTTTATTTCCGGGGATTGGATACGGTGGAAGTTGCTTCCCAAAAGACGTGAAAGCCCTTATTCATTCTGCATCTGAAACCGATTACGATTTTTTGATTTTACAGGCAGTAGAAGAAGTAAATAAAAATCAAAAACTGGTTTTAATTCCTAAAATATTAAATCGATTTCAGAACAATATTTCCGGAAAAACCATTGCACTTTGGGGACTGGCGTTTAAGCCAAATACCGATGATATACGTGAAGCACCGGCTTTGGAATTGATTGATGAATTGGTATCACTAGGGGCAAAAATTAAAGCCTTTGATCCTGAAGCCATGCCGAATGTAAAACAGATTTTGGGGGATAAAATTGAATATTGCAGTACACATTATGAAGCAGTACAGGATGCCGATTTTCTGATTATTGCCACAGAATGGCCTGAGTTCAGAAACCCCGATTTCACCAAACTCGCTGAAGCGATGAAAAACAATATCATTTTCGATGGAAGAAATGTATTTGATTTGGAAAGTATGTCGAAAAAAGGATTTGAATACTATAGTATTGGAAGGAGAAATCTACAGTGAAAAAGGAACGTGTTTTAATTACAGGTGCAGCCGGTTTTCTGGGTTCACACCTGTGTGACAGATTTGTAACCGAAGGGTTTCAGGTGATTGGAATGGATAATTTAATTACGGGTGATTTGCGAAATATTGAGCATTTGATGCACCTGGAAAATTTTGAATTTTACCATCACGATGTAACCAAATTTGTGCATGTGCCCGGAAAACTTCATTACATCCTGCATTTTGCAAGTCCGGCCAGTCCTATAGATTATCTTAAAATACCCATACAAACCCTTAAGGTTGGTTCTTTGGGTACGCACCATTTGCTGGGGCTTGCTAAAAACAAAAATGCCAGAATATTGGTTGCAAGCACCAGTGAAGTTTATGGCGATCCTACCGTACATCCCCAGAATGAAGATTATTGGGGAAATGTAAATCCTATCGGCCCGCGTGGAGTTTACGATGAAGCCAAGCGTTTTCAGGAAGCCATTACCATGGCATACCATACTTTTCACGGATTGGAAACGCGCATTGTGAGAATATTTAATACGTATGGCCCGCGAATGCGGCTTAATGATGGCCGTGTGCTGCCGGCATTTATCGGACAGGCTTTGCGCGGGGAAGACCTCACCATATTTGGAGATGGAAGTCAAACCCGGAGTTTCTGTTATGTAGATGATTTGGTAGAAGGTATATACCGACTTTTATTCAGCGATTATGCATATCCGGTAAATGTTGGAAATCCTGATGAAATTACAATCGCTGAATTTGCAGAAGAAATTATTAAATTAACAGGAACCACACAAAAAGTAATTTACAAAGAATTGCCTGTGGATGATCCAAAACAACGCCAGCCGGATATTACCAGAGCGCGTGAAATTCTGAAATGGGAGCCCAAAGTTAAGCGGGCCGAAGGTTTGCGAATTACTTATGAATACTTCAAAAACTTACCTCAAGAGCGTTTGTATGAAGATGCAAACCACAAAAGTTTTGAAAAATATACGGTGAAATAAATTCGCGAATTCAGGTTTATCTCAGCAGATGAACCACCCCTTGCTGCACGATGTCTTCACCGCTAATTAACCTGGCATTTATTTTATAAATATACACCCCATTGGTGCAGTTAATTCCATTAAACGTGCCATCCCAGGCCGCATCTAAATTGGTAGTTTCAAAAACTTCTTCTCCCCATCGGTTATAAATTTGAAACAAATAATTGTCGCGAATTACATTGTTGGTGATGGGTTTAAATACATCATTTTTGTGATCTCCACTGGGAGTAAATGCATCGGGGACATGCATTAATCCCTTTGGGTTTACAAATACCACTGCATTTTTTCGCAGGGTATCGGTACATCCGGATTTGGCAATGGTTACCAGTTGCAGATCATAATAACCGGTATCCGTAAGTGAAAATTCCGGATTGCTCATGTTCGAAAATTGCAAGGCATTACCGGAATAACTTTTAAATAAGGTCCAGTTATTTAGCACAGCATTCGCAGACATATTTTGTATAGAGAAGCGCGCATCCGGCAGAAATAATATCGAAGGCGTTACCTGAAACAAGCTGAATGGTTTATCCAATACCTTAATTAAAAATTTCTTTTCAATAAAAGTTTGTCCGCCAGGTCCGTATGCCACCAGCAATACATTATAAATGCCGCTATAAGCGTATTCATGCAGAGGACTACGTTCTGTTGATGAACTTCCATCACCAAAATACCATTCAAAATTTCCTGCATACTGGCTTTCATTTTCAAATGAAACCGTTAAGGGTGCACAGCCGGAATCTCTGTCATTTCTGAAGGCTGCAATTGGGAAATGAGGTTCAATTCTCACAATATGGCAAAAAGTATCTGAACATCCTCCGTTGCTTACACTTAAACAAATATTGTAATTCCCCGAATCACTAAAACTATGGCTTATATCTTTTTGTATAGAAGTTGGAGGAATACCTGTAGGATCATTAAAATTCCACAAATAACTGAGTGGTTTTGCACTAATGCTTTTATTGATAAAATTGATATTGACATTGGATGGCAACCTGCCCACAGCCGGGTTCACATCAAACTGAGCAACCGGATTGTCATAAATCGTAATCTTATTTTTTGCCTGAATACTGTCTACGCAACCATTTCCGTCAATACCAAATAACTGGTAAGTATAAACCCCTGTCATTCGGTATTCATGCCAGGTGCTTTTCTGCACACTGATCGTATTATCGCCAAAATCCCAGATATAATTTACGGCACCTACAGAATTGTTTTTGAAATAAATAATTCCGGGATTGCAGGCAAATATGGCAGTATCCAAAATAGACAACTGCAACCTTTGCGGAAGTGTAACCGTTCGGTTAAATGTGTCGCTGCAATTGGATTTGCTGTAGCTTATCATGGTTACTTTGTAGGAAGTATCTCTATATGGAGATGATACATACAAATGTTGCGGATTCAAATTATTGGATGAGGTTCCATCACCAAAAAGATATTTCACCGACTGCGCATTCATCGACATGTCGGTAAATTGAAAATATCCGCTATCGCATGGATCCTGTCTGCCCGCTGCAAACATGGATTCAGACCGCCCAAAGACTTTAATCCACTTCCCAATAGTGTCTGTACAATATGGAGAATAAGTGGTAAGCAATACATGATAAAAAGTATCCGTTAAAGACAGGTTTTCATATATATGTACCGGATTTTGTGACTGTGCATTTCCACCATCTCCAAATTGCCAGGTACATTTCGGTGCATTTTGAGAACTGTTGGTGAACTGTACTTTCAGTTGCGCACATCCCGCCACAGTATTGGTTCCAATTGCCGGAATGGAATAAGGATATACCTGAAGTGTTTTGGAAATGGTATCTCTGCAACCCCTGAAATTGGTTGTAATTAAAGTTGCTGTATAGGGTTGGAATTTGTTTGGGTCTGCATTTCTGGCATAGTTGTGCATGGGATTCGAAAGACCCGATATAGCACCATCACCAAATTTCCATTGGTAGCTTACCCCGCCCAAACTCTGGTTGTAAAACTGCACCCCATTTTTATAACAAAAAGAATCTGCTGTTACTTTAAAATCCGATTTTGGCAAACCAAATAACTGAATGTATTGTGTAGCAGTGTCGCTGTTGCAACCATATGCGGATTTTCCCCACAAACGCACCATTGCAGTGCTGTCAAAAAGATCTTTCCCATATAACCATAAAGAAGGATTCCATTGTGTGGTTCCTCCTAATCCAATTTGCCACTGGCATGTATTTGCATGAATGCTTTGATTCTGAAAATTCACATACAGGGGATTGCAACCCTGATATTTATCCGCAGAAAATTTCATGATTGGCGTGGGATGAACCAATTCGGTTCCATAGCCTGTATCCCTGCAACCATGCTCACTTATTGCAATTAAGGAGACTTTATAAATGGTGTCTTTTTTGTAAACGTCATTATAAATGGCAACCGGATTTTGGGCCAAAGAATATTGTTGGTCATTTCCCAAATGCCAAACGAAACTCATCATGGAAATATTTCCTGTATCAAATGGCGTACTGGTATTGGTAAAATTTACTTTTAAAGGCCTGCAACCTGAATAATAATCTGGTGTAAAACGCGCTTTGGGCTTGGGAAATACCTGCACTGTTCTGTAACTGGTATCTACACAATTGTGCTCTGAAAATGCAATTAAACTAATGACATAAAAACTGTCTTTTGTTTTACTTGGATAATAAGTTGTAACTGTATCCTTTTTATTTGCAACATTTCCATTTCCGAAATTCCATTTAAATTTCATTATCCAAATAGAACCGGTATCATAAGGAATGGAAGTATTGTTGGTAGAAACCAGCAGAGGTGCGCATCCACTGGATTTGGAAATTTGAAAACGGCTCAGTGGTTTTGGATAAACCCGTATGATTCCATTTGTGCTATCCATACAACCCCAGAAATTCTGAGCAATTAATTTAATTGGATAAATACTATCTCTGGTTTTGCTGGATTTGCAAACAATTGCAGTGTCGTTAGCAACGCTTTTAATTCCATTGTAATTCCACCAAAATTTCATTTGGGAAAAACTGCCGCCACCGCTATGGGTGCTGGTATTTGTAAACTTAACAGCAAGTGGTCCGCAGCCGGAATTAACATCAGTGATATAAGAAGAAACGGGTGGCGGATTTACCTGCACAGGCATCACAACCGTATCGCGGCAACCTACATTATCAATTAAAATGATCGTATTAAAATATGTCTTGGCAGAATCAAATTTATTGCTGTGAACTGCAATAGATTTTCCGGTAAAATTTTGGGATGCTTTTCCATCTCCATGATTCCAGATTACCTTGTAAGTAGAATCTGAAATGGAATATTGAAGCTGAATTCCGGATTTTATACAATTTACACTGGATACAACGGAAGTATTTAATACCGGGTTGTCTGTTACCGGAATCACCAATTTGGCGGTATCCGATCCACAACTGTCATAGGCAACCAGCCTTATCAGGTAATTTCCTGCCTTGCTAAAATAACGGCTGGTATCCGTTGCAACAGCGGTTGAACCATCTTCAAAAATCCATTTAAATGTGGTTTGCGCCGGATATGGAACTGTGGATGTATTTGTTAATTTGGCTCTGTATGGAACGCAAAAGGACCCTATTAGCGGCTTAATTGCTGCTTTTACATTATCCTTCACATGTACATATAAACTATCCTTTACCACACCACAAACATTTCCAATCGTTAGTATGGTTTTATAAGTTCCACCATTTATAAAGGTGTGTTTTGGATTTGGAATTACATCCGAATTGTTATCTCCAAAATTCCAAATTCTGGTATATCCGTTTATACTGCTGTCATTATATGAAGTAGTCAAAGGTGCGCAACCGGAAATGTTCTTTGCTGTTGCTTTTGCATAAGGTAATGAATCTATTTTAAGAATATAAAATGTGGTGTCTTTGCCACAGGTATTGCTATCAACTAAAGTAATTTTATATGTACCCCGCGAATTGTATTTTTTGTAAACCGTGGTATTTTTTGAAGTGATATAATTTCCGCTCCCGTCACCAAAATTCCATATATATTTTTTCACCAGAGGCGAACTGCAAAATCTGTTTTCACTTGCATTGGTAAATTCAAAATCCTTGCTCAAAATGCAATTGGTTGGATTCACAGGTTTAATAATTGCTGTGTCCTTACTGCTGGCCTGAATAGGGTTCCAGGTGGAATAACTGCTTCCGCAGGAATTGGTAAGTGTAAGTTTCACCAGCCCATTACATACATGTTTTCTATAGGTATAAAACAGTGTATCATGGTAAGTGGAAGATGCCATGGTAAGAATATTTCCATCACCCATTTCCCAGGTAAATTTGCTGGAAGGTGAACTGGGATTTGAATTGTTGATGAACCTAACTCTTATTGGTATACAACCCGCACTAGTTCCGGAAGGGGGCCCAATCAGCCCGGCAACAGGGTTCCGTTCATTTACCACCAGCCCCTGCAAGGTATCATTGCATGTTCCGTTGCTGCCTGTTATGGTAATTTTATATTGCCCCAAAGCAGAATATTTGTGGTAAATACTCTGTGTTTTCGTTAACAAAGTACCACTTGCAGGTGAACTACCGTCGCCCCAATTCACGGTATAATTTTTAAGGGAGTCTGAAGTGACAAAGGTTACCCCGAAAGTATCCGGAAGCGTAATATTTCCAATACAATTTTCCCATACCGGTGAGTAGCTGAAATTGCCCAGTCCATCTTTAATAGATGGAATTATAGGATTTACGGTGATGGTTTGAACCACAGTATCCCTGCAACCCGATGTTCCCGTATCCTTTGCGATAAGCGTAACCGAATAGTTACCTGGCGCTGTAAGCGTATAACTGAAGTTGGATTTCCCTGTACTGGTTTTAATTAATTGTGTATCCAGATACCAAAAATATTGTGCAATATTTTGGTGAGAACCCGAGGAATTATTTGTGAAACTCAATACCACGGGAGTGCCACAACTTTTACTTTTAGAATAGGAAAAATCCGGCACTACATTGGGACATGTAGCAAAAACCGGTAAAATTCCGGCGCAAAAAACCGCTATGACGAAAAAAATCTTTCCGCGCAACCTCAGAGGTATTAAATTTTTGAGAGTCGCTCCCTCGGCCAATAGGCATACACTAGTGCCCGTTGACTATTTTAAGGTTAAAAAGAAAGGATAATAAATTAGAGAATTGGAGAGTACCCTCGAAAAACAATGCAAGATACTTTTATGAATTCAAAAAAACAAAACCATGACATAGTTTTGTGAAGCTTGTTTTATGAATATTAGCTAAGCAAGCTTTTGTTTACCAGCTGACCACAGGCTGCATCAATGTCTCTTCCCCTACTCCGGCGAACGTTTACAATGAGTTTGTTCGCAGAAAGTGCCTCCGCAAAATGTTCCAGCTTGGTTTTACCACTGGCTTTAAAATCGGCGAGGGAAATGGGGTTATATTCAATCAGATTGATCTTGCAGGGGAATTTTCTGGCGAATCGGGTGAGTTCAGCTACTTCTTCATCATGGTCGTTGAGGTCATCGATTACTGCATATTCCAATGTTGGTCTTATACCCGTTTTTTGATACCAATACGACATGGCATCGGCCAGCATTTCCAAATTATTGCTGTCATTGATAGGCATGATAGCGCTGCGTTTGGCATTGTTGGCCGCGTGGAGGCTCAAAGCCAGATTAAACCTGGCCCCGTCATCTGCCATTTTGATGATCATTTTGGCAATTCCGGCAGTGCTGATGGTAATTCTCTGTGCGCTCATTCCAAGGCCTTTTTCACTGGTGATCAGCTCCACACTGCGCATAACCTGCTGAAAATTCAACAGCGGCTCTCCCATACCCATATAAACTATATTGTTCAGCCCTTTTCCGTAATTCTCTCTTGCAAGTTGGTCAAGTAACCAAACCTGATCAAAAATTTCATATGCCTGCAGGTTTCTGGATCTCTTTAAATATCCGGTTGCACAGAATTTACAGTCCAAACTACATCCTACCTGACTGCTCACGCAGGCAGTCATTCGCGTTTCAGTGGGTATTAAAACTCCCTCGATATAATTATCATCCCACAGTTTAAATGCGCATTTAATAGTACCATCCACGCTTTTTTGCTGCAATGCAATTTCAATGGGTTGAAACGTAAATTTTTGTTGTAATTGTTCACGAAGTTCTGCCGGTAAATCTGACATTTCATTAAAGGATCGAACTCCTTTTTGCCATAACCATTTATATATCTGTCCGGCGCGGTATGCGGGTTGTCCCATTGCACTGAGTTCCTCTTTCAATGCATTTTCATCTAAATCCCGTATGTCTTTTACCGCAACCAAAAATGAAAAATATTAATTCTTTTTTCTAAAAAAAACAGAAACCGGAACCCCATTTAATTGGTAATGTTCACGCAATTTATTTTCAATAAAACGGCCATAACTTTCTGCCACATATTGCGGTAAATTACAGAACATAACAAAGGCCACGCGCTTGGTTCTGAGCTGCGTGCAATATTTTATTTTAACTGTTTTTCCTTTCACACTTTGAGGTGGAAATGCTTCAATAATGGGCAATAAGTAATTATTTAATTCGTTGGTAGCGCATTTAAAGGTCAACCTGTCATACACTTCTAAAACAGTTTCCATTGCCTGAAAAATTCTTTGTTTCGAAATTGCCGAAATAAATAAAATCGGATAATCCACGAAAGGCGATGTGCGTTTCCGGATATCTTCCGCAAAACGCAAATGGGTATTGGTATCTTTTTCTACCAAATCCCATTTATTTACAAAAACCAAAATTCCCTTACCCTGTCTGTGAGCAAGCCAGAATAAATTCAGGTCCTGTGCTTCTATTCCCAATGTTGCATCCAGTACAATCACCACCACATCCGAGTTCTCCAAAGCGCGCAAACTCCGCATTACACTATAGAATTCAATATTTTCGGAAACCTTGCTTTTGCGACGTATTCCGGCAGTATCCGTTAAAATTACATCTTTTCCGTATGCTTTATATCTGGTGTCAATACTGTCTCTGGTGGTTCCGGCAATTTCAGTAACAATATTCCGGTCTTCACCCGTAAATGCATTAATCAGTGAAGATTTGCCTACGTTTGGTCTGCCTACTATTGCAATTCTGGGCAAATCATTTTCCTGTTTTTGCGGTGGCATTGCAGAGAGGATTCCGGTAAGTTTATCCAGCAATTCCCCTGTGCCACTTCCATTGTTTGCAGATATTTCAAAGTATTCTTCAAATCCAAGGGAATAAAATACCATTGCATCCAAACTCAGTTTATCATTATCCACCTTGTTCACCACAAGCAACACAGGCTTTTTGGATTTTCTCAGAATTTCAGAAAATTCTTCGTCTAATGGATGAACATCCGTCATCACATCCACTACAAAAAGCAATACATCTGCTTCATCAATTGCAATATGCACCTGATCGCGAATTGCAGCTTCAAAAACATCTGTACTTGTTGGCACAAATCCTCCTGTATCAATTACTGTAAAGTCTACCCCATTCCAGTCTGAGGTACCATAATGGCGGTCTCTGGTAACTCCGCTTACGTCATCTACAATGGCTTTTCTTTCACCGGTTAGACGATTGAATAAAGTGGATTTCCCAACATTGGGTCTGCCTACTATGGCGACAATTCTGCTCATAAAAAAGTTTGCAAAGATAGGCGCAACGCGCCAAATCGCGGTATGGAATCAGGATTCCGGTTGGTCGGAAGTATCTGCAGTGCTCTTAAAATCCGGCTCTATAATTTCATTTTGCCCGCTCTGACTCTCATTTTCAGCAGATTCAGAATTGGACTCAGAATCGCTATCTGAATCCTCGTGTTTTTTTGGATGCGGTTTAAAATATCGCTTTTGACCTATAATAATGATGGCAACTCCGATGGTTATACAAGCATCAGCCAGATTCCAAATAGGACTAAAGAATACAAATGGTTCATTTTTCCAAATGGGAAACCATGCAGGAAATTGCCCCTGGTAAACAGGTGCATAAAACATATCTACCACATGGCCCTGAAAATATCCACCGTCGTAAGCATTGATTTTATTAAACCAAACCCCATAAAATACAGAATCAATAATATTACCGAGCGCGCCTGCCATAATTAAGGCAATGCTCAGCAATAAGCCAATTGGCGCATTCCTTTTGATGTTATACCAGAGGTACCAGGCTCCAAAACAACTCACTGCAAGGCGAAAACCGGTGAGGAGAAGTTTGCCTGCCTTGCCACCCCATTCCAGGCCAAAGGCCATTCCGTTGTTTTCAATAAAATAGAGTTTAAACCAATTTCCAAAAACCGGTCTAATCTCGCTGTATACAAAATTCGTTTTTACATAGACCTTAATCCACTGGTCTAATGCCACGCAAATGCACAAAACCAAAAGGGGCAAAATCCATTTGGCCCGTTTCACTACATGCTGTTCAGTAACTGGATTCAAGCAGCTTATTTGCTGTGGAGTTTGGCTTCTATTGTCTGTGTTGTGTGCGGAACGGCGCGCAATCTTTCTTTGGGGATTAATTTCCCCGTGGTTTTGCAAATGCCGTAGGTTTTGTTTTCAATACGCACCAATGCTGCTTCCAGATTCTGAATGAATTTCATCAATCTCGCCGCAAGTTGGGTGGTATTTTCTTTTTCAAAAGTGTCCGCTCCGTCGTCCAGAGTAAGATAATTATTGTTGGTACTGTCAGTACCATTCTCGTTGCCGTCGCGCAGGTTTTTTTGAAGGGTATTGAACTCTTCCCTAGCTACATCCAGTTTTTTAAGTATGATCTCCTTGAATTCGATCAATTCCTCATCGCTGTAACGGTTTTTTTCCATATTCTATTCTTATTATGCCTTTTTAAGTTGTAAGAAAACCTGTTTATCGTTCACTTCGACTTCAGTGCCTTCCTGAAGCCCCGATGGTTTTACGGATACTGCAAGTATTTCACTGCAAATATAGGATATATAGTTTTCTATGCTCTTTCCCAATTCATCATCCCCATGAAAAATTACCTGAATGCGGTCTGTTACGTCAAAACCACTTTCTTTTCTGAGGTTTTGCACCCTGTTAACGAATTCTCTGGCAATACCTTCTGATTTCAGGTTGTCATCAATGGTAATATCCAATGCAACCGTAATTCCATGATCACTTGCTACCAGCCAGCCGGGCATATCGCTCGTACTTATCTCCACATCTGCCAGCTCCAGCTTAAACTGTCGTGCACCAATCGGAATTTCTAAAAATCCATTGGTTTCCAAATCCCGAATTTGCTCTTGTGTAAATGACCCCGTTTGCGCTGCAAGTAATTTCATATCCTGGCCAAGCTTAGGACCCAATGTCTTGAAATTCGGTTTTAGCTTTTTTACAATCAGATCATTATCTGCATTCAGTGTAACCAGTTCTTTGACATTCACCTCATGTTTGATCAATTCTTCCACATGCTTTAACTGCTTTTCAAATTCGGTATTCAATACCGGTACCATGAGTTTTTGTAATGGCTGGCGAACTTTTATTTTCTCTTTTTTACGCAAAGAAAGAACCAGTGAACAAGTGGTTTCTGCAATATCCATGGTGGCTTCCAGATACTTATCCATCACTTTTCTATTCACTTGCGGAAAATCAGTGAGATGCACCGATTTCGGACATTCCCCATTTTCAATTTTTGAAGCATTCAAACTTCTATACAACCAGTCTGAAAAGAACGGACTGATGGGCGCCATAAGTTTAGATACGGTATCCAGACATTCAAAAAGCGTTTCATATGCCGCTTTTTTGTCGTCGTTCATTTCCCCTTTCCAAAATCTTCTTCTGCTCAATCTTACATACCAATTGCTCAGATGTTCATCCACAAAATCTTCAATTTCCCTACCCGCAACAGTTGGATCATAATCGTCCATTGCCTCTTGCACTCTGAGTTTCATGGAATTCAACCTGCTGAGAATCCAACGGTCTAATTCCACTCTGTTTTCGTAAGGAATTAAATTATCGGGATCAAATTCAAAGCGATCTATATTGGCATAAATGGCAAAAAAACTATAGGTATTATACAGCGTACCAAAAAATTTACGTTGCACTTCACCAATTCCATCTACGTCAAATTTTAAATTATCCCATGGTGGTGCATTGGTAATCATATACCAGCGCACAGCATCGGCTCCGTATTTATTTACAGTCTCAAAAGGATCAATAGCATTGCCCAATCGTTTGCTCATTTTATTGCCAACTTTATCCAAAACCAAACCATTGGCAATCACATTTTTAAATGCAATAGAATCGAATAATAAAACCGACAAAGCGTGCAAAGTAAAAAACCAGCCACGGGTTTGATCCACCCCTTCAGCGATATAATCTGCGGGAAAATTATTTTCAAATAATTCTTTATTTTCAAATGGCCAATGCCATTGAGCATAAGGCATGGCACCGCTGTCAAACCACACATCTATCAAATCCGCTTCGCGTTTCATGGGTTTTCCCGATGTGCTCACCAATACAATTTGATCCGCATATGGCCGGTGCAAATCCAAATTTTCGCGAGTCCAATTTTGTTGGAGTCCCAATTTCTCATTTGCAGTGGAAATTTCGTTTAATAATTCTTCAATACTTCCAATGCATTTTTCTTCGGATCCATCTTCTGTTCTCCAAATTGGCAATGGCGTACCCCAATATCTGCTTCTGCTTAAATTCCAATCCACCAGATTCTCGAGCCAGTTTCCAAATCGCCCTTCACCGGTGCTTTGCGGCTTCCAGTTTATGGTTTTATTCAGTTCAATTAATCTGTCTTTTACTGCAGTAGTTTTAATAAACCAGCTTTCCAGCGGATAATACAAAATAGGTTTGTCTGTTCTCCAGCAATGCGGATAGGTATGCTCGTATTTTTCTACTTTAAATGCTTTATTTTCCTGTTTTAATTTGATGGAAATGCGCTCATCCACATTCAGGTATTTGTCTCGTCCCTGCTTGAGTTGCTCTGCGTATTTTTCCTCATCGGTTAGGTATTGTTCTTTAACAAATTCATGTGCAAATTCACCCATTTCAGAAGTGAATTTTCCTTCCTTATCTACAAGTGTTAAAGCGCCAATTCCATTTTCCCTGGCTGTTTTAAAATCGTCGGCACCAAAGCTCGGTGCAATGTGAACAATTCCGGTACCATCTTCAGTACTCACAAAGTCTGCAGTAACCACTTTAAATGCATCGCCATCCGGCTTTGCATAAGGCAGCAATTGTTCGTAGCCTATTCCCGCCAAATCAGCCCCGGTAAATTCCGAAATGAATCTCCACGGAATATTTTTATCTCCGGTTTTATATGCGGAAAAATCACCATTTTCTGATTCTGCAGAAAAATATTTCGATAATAAATCCGCAGCCAAAATCACCTGAATTTTTATTCCGGTGTACGGATTAAAAGTTTCAATTAAGCGGTACTTTATTTTCTTTCCTACGGCAAGTGCGGTGTTGCTTGGAAGGGTCCATGGGGTGGTGGTCCAGGCAAGAAAAAACACATTATTTTCAGAAGAATTTCCATTAAAAATAATTTGTTTTTGTGCTGCCGAAAGTGTGTTTTGTTCTAATTTAAATTGGGCTACAATGGTGGTATCTTTTACCATTTTGTAGGTGCCAGGCTGGTTGAGTTCATGGCTGGAAAGCCCCGTTCCAGCTGCCGGAGAATATGGCTGAATGGTATAGCCTTTATATAAATATCCTTTCTGATATAATTGTTTCAGCAAATACCAAAGGGTTTCTATATAAGAATTTTCATAAGTGATATAAGGATTGTCCAGATCTACCCAATAGCCGATCCGGCGGGTAAGTTCATCCCATTTATCCTTAAACATCAACACATCATTTCTGCATTCCCGGTTATAATCTTCAACAGAAATTTTTACACCGATATCATCTTTGCGAATACCCAGTCTTTTCTCCACCTGAAGTTCGATGGGAAGGCCATGGGTATCCCATCCGCCTTTGCGCTCTACCCGATATCCTTGCTGGGTCTTATACCTGCAAAATATATCTTTGATTGCGCGGGCCATCACATGGTGAATCCCCGGCATGCCATTGGCACTTGGCGGTCCTTCGTAGAAGGTAAAGGCCTTGTCTTCCGGACGATTGTCTACACTCTGCTCAAAAATCTTATCCGCTTCCCAAAAGCGAATGATTTCCTCTTCGATCAGAGGCCAGTTAAGGTGTTTGAGCGTGTTGTACATTGGATAGCCGTTCTAAAAATAAGGCGCGAAATTAACGAAAAAGCCTGATTTTTCATAGGCAAAGTCTGATGACCATTTTGGCTCTTTTTTCTTCTGCAATACAAAAAAAGCCGGCAATTAGCCGGCTTTTATGGTTTAGTTTCCAATATTTACGTCGTCAAAGAGCAGATTTCAATATTTAGTTTTTATTGTATCACAAACTTCTTCACAGCTTTGCCGGAAGTGAATTCAATATTCATAAAATAAACACCCGGTTTCAATTCCAAATTCAGCGCAGTGGAATTGCCCTGAGAACCATATTTGTACTGCGTTCTGCCATTGATATCGAAAATCTCAATTCCCTGAATTTTGTTGTTCATTAAATTATGCCAAATTTGAATTCTTCCATCTGAAGGTACCGGTGCTACAGTAACATTGGCAGAATAATCCAGATTCTTTACTGCATTGACCTGATAATCAGCACCGCAATTCCATAAACCCAATGCACATGCAATTCTTGGCATGGTATAACCAAGGCTGGTGTCTATATATTTTAATGCACGCGTTTTACTCATCAATGGATTGGCTTTTATTCCATTTGAATAAATTATTTTTGCCTGAGTAAGTGAAAAGGTATCTCCAGGGTGTTTGCTGGGATCCGCAAGCCAATTTACTAGGGTTACGCTATCTGCCCACCATTCCCATGGACCACTTGAATTCGCTCTTCCATGAATTGGATATAATCCTTCAATTTTTTCCGGACTTAACATAGTCCTTGCATTTTTGGAATAAACATCCCCCCAATTTTTAGAACTATCCGCATAAATTTTATTGTTGCCTAATCTATTTTCTCTCACCATTACGTCATGCCCTCCGCTTACTTTTACTACCACTTGATTAAATGGTGGCGGCGTTAACACATAATCTGTTAAATATGGAGCAAATGGATCTTTTACACTATGAACCGAAGTCAACGGAATTTGTCCGGGTTTCATCCAGCCGGAATCTCCCATAGCACCTCCAAATGCAAATCCGGCATGCGCATTGGAAGTATATCCTTTTGAGTTTTCGACTACCAAAATACCAGCCGAACCTGGGATTCTAAATCCAAATCTATCGCCCCATAGCAAAGAGTCTTGTACCATCCAAGCTTTTTTGGTAAAATCATAGAATTTTGCAATGCGTATATCGCTTTGCGCAGTTAATGCAGAAAATGCATATACCACATAACTTCCTGTTCCCTGTCCTCCTAATGCAATTTTATTGGAATCTATTCCATAAGCATTTCCAGTAGCTACCGATTTTTTAAAGAAGCGAATTGCAGAGGCAAGATCCTGAACACTTTTGTATGCCGCATTAATAATTCCCGATTTGCGACCATCCTCTGTGGTATCGAAAGGATTCCAGCCAAGGCGATAAGAAATGGATGCAACCACGTACCCTCTTTGGGCTATTTGGGTGCAGTATTCAACGGTTGCACTATCATCCCTTGCTCCGGTTGGTGTACCGTTTATGTAGCGAGGTAAATAACTTCCGGTATGCATAAAAATCACCAATGGCCTGGATGTAGACGCATTCGAAGTTGGCTGATACAGGTCGAGCTTCAAATTTTCCAGCTTAGGAGAGCCGGTAATTACACCTGTATTGGTTGCATACTGAATGTTGTTCGTTCTGCTTACAGAACTTCTGGGATACATAGAATCCACGTACAGATATTTTTTAAACTGTGCATGAATTTGGCCTATTGTCATCATTCCGATTACAATGGCGAAAAGTAATTTTCTGTTCATATTCTTGATCTGTTAATTTGGTTCATAAGTGAAAGAAATATATGCCATCCTTCCAATGGCCGGACCTCCATAAACCTGGTAAGTTGGTGTATTTAGCAAATTAGTGGCTCCTATTTTTATGGTACTTTTCCATTTTTCAATTTGCTTTGAAAATTGGGCATCAATTAGTTTATATGAGTTAATTTTTCCCGAAAATTGAGGTGACCCTTCAAATAAAAATCCCTGCACATATTTATAATTAATATTGAATCCTATATTTCTGTAATTTAAATTTTTATTGAACACATGAATTCTTCCATTCAGGTTTGAGGCCCCTATAGAAATATTGAATTTATTTTTTGGGGTATTAAATGCAGGAATCAGTTTATCATTTAATCCTTTTCTATCTAATACATTATAACTCCAATTTGCATTTAAAGTGTAGAATCGCAAAAAGAAATAATTAACCCCAATGGTAGCTCCCTGCGTACTCACTAATGATTTGCTATTTGCAGCTACTCTGTAAACCTGCGCATATTTGGGTATACCTGTAGTCCGATCCATTGCACCATCCACAACTAACATAAATCCAATAAAATCGCGGTATAAACTGTAATAAACTCCTGCATCAATTGCTACTCTTCCTCCAGCATAAAATCCTTTATAATTACACTCAAAAGTTTTTACTTTTTCCGGTTTTAAAGGATCTACATCAAAAGTATCTAAAGCCTTGGGGTTTAAACTTCCAACCGCCGTTATCCAGGAAGAAAGTGTATATACATTTTTAAATCCATCCAGATTACCTCTTAAAATTGCCGGACCAATGTTATAGTTTAAGTACTGATCCTGCAAAGTAGGATTTCTCAATGCAGAGGATGTGGAAATTCGAAAAGTATGTTTTTTTGTTTTACTGTAAATCAGAGATGCCGCGGGGGAATAAAGATAATTAAAATTCTGATTTTTGTCTACCCTACAGGTAATATTGACCTTCATTCGCTGTTCCCAAAAACGCTTTTCAATTCCCGCATAAATGCCAAATTCATGGTTGTTTATTCTTCGTCCATTCGTATCTAAAAACAAAGTTCCCAGAGAATTTGGTCGATATAATCTGGAACTAAATCCTGTTACAAATTGATAATCCCGGAATTTGAATTTTCTTTCACCGTTTACATGATATAAGGAGGATCTGTCATAAAACCTGCTTCCCATTGCGCGCCCATCTTTATCAAATCCCCTTCTGCCAATTACCAGATTTCTCATAGAATCAAATCTCATTGTTCCTGGAATATACCTGTCTTCTGAATCGTAGTTCGCACTTTTTAAATCGGCATTTGGTCTGGTTTGCTGATGCAATTCCTGTAATTCTTTATGGTTCCTTTGTAAATAAACTGCATAAAGGGAGTCGAATTTTGGATCAAAAGGATCTGATGGAAAGCCTGGTAATGCCTGCGCTTTGTCATTCATATATTTAGACCAATAACCTGCATACTCTTTTCTCCAACTTTCATCTGTTTTATTGGTATTGTTTAAAATATAGGATGTTAATACAATATCATATGTCTTTCCCGCGTCTTCATGAGTTGAATAAAATCTTAAAAAACCCTTTTTACCCACCCATTCCAACCTGTTCTGAAAAAAGAGTACATCCTCCAACCTATATCTGTTATCTCCTTGATACACCGTGCTACCGGTTCCAAAATTTGAGTTTACTTGCAACTCATTATTATTATTTATTTTATATGCAAAAAATAAATTCCCTTTTAGATTTTTGGTGTTATAATTAATAATCTGATTTTCCGCATATCCCGTTCTGTAATAGTATTCTAAACCGCTTCTGTCTATTCTTCTGCCATAAGGACTTGGCTGAAAACCAAGGGCTTCATCCCCGTATCTGTTTATTGCATCATAACCTCCTGGATTGTTTATACCGACCAAACTATTTGACGTTGGATTCATATTGTTCGCAGGCCAGTCATATGCGCGCATATAATAAATATTAGCCTTATAGGCGAATTTTTCTTCCCCTTTTTTATTCTTTATTACATCCGCGTAACGAATCATAATTTGCCCCAAATCCCTTTCTCCCAATTTCAATTGTGCGCTAAGTCCACGATATTTCCAGGGATTCTTGGTTGTCATACTGATAACGCCATTAAAGGCATTGGGGCCATAATAGGCACTGCTTGCACCTACTACCAATTCTACATTTTGAATGTCCAATTCGCATGCTCCCAAAAAATTCCCAAGGCTGAAATTTAAACCCGGAGCCTGATTGTCAACACCATCGATTAACTGCAAACTACGCACAGGGCTGGTACTATTAAATCCGCGTGTATTGATTACTTTAAATCCCATACTCGCAGTAGTTAAATCAACACCTTTTAAATGTCCTAATGCTTCGTAAAAATCACTTGCCGGTGTTTCGCGTATGGCTTGCGCATTGAGACTTTCCACAGTAACCGGACTTTCGCGCAATTTTTCTTTTAGCCTGTTTTGATGTATAAATACTGCACCTATTTGTCTTGCAATACTTACTATCTTTATTTCCCAAATACCATTAATATTATCCGGCACCACAAATTCTGTGGTTACATAATCTTCAGCAGATACGATGATTTTTTCGCCAATTTTTAATTCCAGTTGAAAAATGCCATTGGTATCTGTTGTCGTTGTTTTTCCTGTATTTTGTTGTTCAATATTTGCTCCTGAAACCTTTGTGCCTGTTGTGTTGTCTGTAATTTTTCCCTTAATAATTTGCGCACCGAATCCATTTACACCCACCCAAAATGTAATAATAAAAGTATAAATTTTCTTCTGTAATTTTCTATTCATTATTAGGGGTTTATTAAAAGTATCTAATTCAAATTTAATGCACTATTTTTTTGGGAAATATGGATAAACACAAGGAATAAATAACCTTTTGCTTTTATGTGCAATCTATACAAATTTTGTAACATATGTTACTACCATTATGTGATTACATATATGAAAAGGCCTTAAAGTTGCAAGAAACGCAATTTCCCATACACTCGGTAATTATTTTTTATTGATTATTATGGCATTCGTTTCCGCTTTGAACCAGCGATTCAGAGTTTCATCGGTATAAGTGCGCGAGCATTCAGGGAGTCCGTTTTTAGAATGGAGATAGATATGCCCTGTTCGAACAATGACAACGTTCGCTTCGGGCACTACAATAATAAACTGTCCCATAGTTCCCTGCATTTGGTAATAATGTGTATGATGGGATTCTCCCAACCAAAAACTTTGCCCATACCAGTCAGCCTTCACAGGTTTTGTCGCATTGGAAATAAATGCGCTGTCTATAATTCTGCCGTTTTCTGACTTTCCACCATGTAATAGCATTTGCCCAATTCTGGCAAAATCTCTGGTAATGGCATTCACACAGCAGTAGGTTAGTTCCATTCCGCTTTCATCGTCTGTATGCCAGGTGGCACCCATTTCCATTCCCAGTGGTTTCCATAATTTTTGGGAGGCATAATCTGCAATAGGTTTTTTCAGGGCTTTTTTCAAACAAAGTCCCAATAACTGAGTTGCACCACTTTGGTATTGATATTCCATACCCGGTTCAGAAACTACCTGAACCCTATGCATAGCACTTTCAATATCATGGCTGTAATACGCTCTTGCTGTAATTCCAAAAGGATTGTAATAAGACTCAGACCAGTCCAAACCTGCGGTCATGGTAGCCAAATGTTTCATGGTAAGTTTATCGGCAAACGGACCTTCCAACCAGGGCAAATACTGTTTCACTTTTGTATCCCAACCAGAAATAATTTTCTCTTCTATGGCCTTTTGAACCAGTATTGTGGTTATGGATTTCGCCATGGAAAACGCATTGCTTCGCGTGGAATCAGTATGTCCCCTGTAATAATATTCCCAAACAATACTGTCGTTTTTTAACACCAAAAATGAAGTGGTTTTGGTGCGGTCCAACATTTCCAGAAGTTCCGCTGAAAGCGCTATCTGGTTATATTTTACACTTCTCGGTAAATTGGAAATGGCACTGCCTCTTTCTATAGTTCTGGTATCAAAATCATTTCCATCGTAAATATTGGCAGATTTATATCCTTTCAAATAGGTGAATGTAACACCCCGAATCAAATATCCGTAACCTGTTACATACGCAATCAGCATACACAACAATATAACAGCCGCTGTATAAACCAATCCCTTCAGTATTATTTTCCCCATAACACAAATGTACACATCCACGCAGATTTCCCCCCGCGCAGATTTGACAACTCTTATAAGAGTTGTCAAATCTACACCGCGCGGCGGTGCGTACACATATGGCGGTTGCGGCAGGGGGTTACAGGGGAAATGGAGTTTACGTTGCAGGTTGGGCAAAAAAGGGGTAAACTTGCAGCCCCGTTCATGGTTGGCAAAGAATTACTGATAAAGGCCTGGGAACACATGTGTACTACCCGGGCAATGGCAAAAACATACGAAGACAATCGCCCCATTACCAAATATGTTCACAGCACATCCAAAGGTCATGAGGCTATTCAGCTTGCAACCGGCTATTTGCTGAAAAATATCGATTATGCCTACCCCTATTATCGGGATGAAAGCATGTTAATTGGGATGGGAATGCAACCATATGAATTGATGTTGCAGCTCCTGGCAAAAGCCGATGACCCATTTAGTGGCGGCAGGACTTATTATTCTCATCCTTCATTAAACCGACCTGATAAACCCAAAATGCCGCATCAAAGCAGCGCTACCGGCATGCAGGCCATTCCGGCAACAGGTGCAGCGCATGGCCTCAAATATCAGGAGCAACAAGGATTGCTGAAAGGCCTGGAAAAGCCAATTGTATTATGTTCATTAGGCGATGGAAGTGTAACGGAAGGAGAAGTTGCAGAAGCATTTCAAATGGCAGTATTGCACGAATTGCCAATACTCTATCTGGTGCAGGATAACGATTGGGGCATCAGTGCCAGTGGGGATGAAATGCGCGCCATGGATGCATTTGATTATGCCCTTGGATTTAAGGGAATGCGCCGAATGCGAATTCATGGTACCGATATGGTCCAATGCTATGAAGACATGGAAAAGGCGATTCGGTTTGTAAGGGAAAACCGAGCCCCTATGCTGGTTCACGCTAAAGTTCCTTTGTTGGGACACCATACCAGCGGAGTGCGCAGTGAATGGTATCGGGATGATTTGCCAGAACACGAGAAAAACGATCCTTTTCCAAAACTCAAAAAATTACTATTAGATCTTGCCGAAACCGAAGAATCATTAGAAAATATTCGCCTGGAATGCGAAGCCAGAGTTTTACAGGATTTCGAAAAAGCAAAAAATGCAGCGGATCCCACTCCGGATAGTTTGTATTTACACGAATTTGCACCTACACCTGTTTTGGAAGAAAAGGGAGTGCGGGAGCCTGCCGGAAAAGAACCCATTATGATGGTGGATGCTGCGCTATTTGCAGTAAATGAGATTCTAAAGAAACATCCCGAAGCACTTTTATACGGGCAGGATGTAGGGATTCGTCTGGGTGGAGTTTTTCGCGAGGCTGCTACTCTTGCAGAAAAATATGGAAAATCCAGGGTATTTAATACACCGATTCAGGAAGCATATATTGTTGGAAGTACCCAGGGAATGAGCGCAGTGGGCTGCAAACCCATCGTTGAAATTCAATTCGCTGATTACATCTGGACTGGAGTAAATCAATTGGTAGTGGAACTCAGCAAAAGTTGTTATCTCACCATGGGAAAATATCCCGTAGCATCGGTAATCAGAGTGCCAACAGGTGCCTATGGCGGAGGTGGTCCTTACCACAGTGGAACAGTGGAAAGCAGTATACTGCAGATCAAGGGAATTAAAGTGGTTTATCCCAGCAATGCAGCCGATATGAAAGGTCTGTTAAAAGCCGCATTTTATGATCCAAATCCGGTTGTAATTTTTGAACACAAGGGAATTTATTGGAGCAAAATGCCGGGTACGGAACCTGCAAAATGTGCAGAACCGGATGAAGATTATGTGGTGCCATTAGGCAAAGCGAGAATAGCTTTGGAAGCGGATTCCAAGATGGTGGAAAATGGCGAATCCGTTGCTGTAATTACATACGGAATGGGCGTTTATTGGGCCATGAGTGCGGCTAAAAAATTCCCCGGGCAAATAGAAATTCTGGATTTGAGAAGTTTAAATCCCTGCGATGATGAAGCCATTTATTCGCAGGCCAAAAAGCATGGAAAAGTATTGGTTCTTACGGAAGAAACTTTGCATAATTCTTTTGCAGAAGCTATAGCTGGCAGAATCTCCCGCGAGTGTTTTCAACAGCTGGATGCTCCGGTGCAAACCATGGGCAGCGCCAATCTTCCTGCGATTCCGCTGAATATGGGATTGGAAGCGGAGATGCTTCCGAATGCGGAAAAAGTAGTTAAAATACTGGAAGAATTATTGAACTGGTAAGTTATTTTATTGCTGATTTCTTATTTTATATCTAAATATTGATGACTGTTATTAGAAAAAAAATAACTGAAATCCGAATCACCAAAATGCGCACAGTGCATTATCGCGATGATGATGGAGATTTGATCAGGGATGCGGAAGAAGTGGAATTTACAAGGCCCGTAAATACTGCGTCCGGCAGCAAACGAATGCTGCATTATTTTGTGGATTCTGTTGTGTTTTCTTTTGGAATTGTACTACTTCAAACTACAGTGATTTTCTTTTCTGACGCATTGGAAAATATTATCATAATCCCATTTTTTGTACCCATCATAAATTTGATTTGTTATACTTTTTTTTATTTTATTTTCGAAAACAGTTTCCAACGTACTCCTGCAAAATTCTTGACCGGATGCAGGGTTATAAATGCATATTGTGAAAAACCAGATGCAAAATCCATCCTCTCCAGAAGTCTCATAAGAATTGTCCCATTTGAAGCTTTGTCATGCTTTTCTTCCAGCGGCAGGGGATGGCACGACAAATGGAGTGATACCTGGGTGGTTGATGCCAAGGAATACGAAGAATTGCGTAGACTTCTGGGAATGAGTAGCGAAGATTCCAGTATATTGGAATAATTGCCTATTGGTAACAAACAATAAACTTGATTTATGAATTTGCGTTCCAATTCTGTATTTTTACCATTCCTCTGCTATGTCTGCTTCCTTAATAATATTTCAAGATACATGGAATAAAAAGACATGGCTTTCTTTTCTAATTTTCTACCTGCTCATATTATTTTTTTTCTCCCTTAAAATTTCAATAAATGGTCTGGTCATAGGTGGAGACAGCGCCACATACGCCTCGATGGCGGAGCAAATTCTACACGGGAATACCCCAAATTCCAATGTTTGGAACCCGGGATATCCCTATCTTATGGCTATATTTAAGTATTTATTCGGGGGTTCCATTTTGCATGCAGCTAAATATCTACATGTATTTTTATTTTGTTTAAATTCTCTCCTTTTCCTGTTTGCAATTTATCAAACCGAAATTCGCAGACCTATATGGATATTTCTTTTTTCTTTGTTGCTGCCCATATTTACATCTTACCGCACCGAGGCATTTAGTATGATGGCAGAATTGCCGTTTATTACTTTCTTACTGCTATTTTTATTGCAATTTCGGGGTATACAGAACAAAATTTCCACTCCTAAATTTCTTCTAATAATAATTACATTATTAAGTCTGTATTTTATCAAACCCAATGCAATAGCATTTGCTATTGCCATGGTTATTTGGGTCTGGTTGCAAACATGGTCTACTGACGTGAAATGGAAATATTCCGCAATTTTTTGTTTTATTTTTATGGCAGGTGTTTTCGCGATCAAACTCTCATTTGGAGGGTATTCCGGACTGCAGATACAAAGCGCCAATAGCGAATCTGTCTTAACCAATCTCTTTGCAGAATTCGGCAATATTGGTGCAGTTTTTAACGGTTTTGTAATCAATTCCAATGTATATTTCAAGCTAAAAGCTTATCATTATATCTGGACATTGGTATATATATTTATGGTAGTTTCTTTTATTACTTATTACCTTAAAAGCAGAAAAGCCAATTCCATTTCAGCAAGTGTGTCCTACAGTATTATTGCTATACCACTATATGTTCTCATTTACTTAGCTGTTACCACTTTGAGTTACCCTCAGGTGAATCCGAGAACCATGTTGTTTCCGAATATTCTCTTGCTCTTTTGCACGATTTCTCTGGCAGCAGAATTTGGAATACAGTGTTGGCAAGGGAAGTTACTTTATGCCATGTTATTGGGATTTTTGGTATTTGGAATTGGAAATAAATTTTTGTACTCCAATCCCACTCTTACAGATAATGTATCCCACAGCCTAAAACACAACCATGCCGTCCAATACGCAAATCAATACCTGCGCCAACATCCAAATACGGCGATTTATTGCGACGTCCCCAAAGAAGCCGCTTTGTTCCTGAATACATCAAAAGTTAATGCCCTGCCAGGAGTTCAGCAATGGCATGGTAACGAAATGGTTCCTATAAATCCGGATTCGTTAAATGTTCAAATAAAACAATTTGCAAATGGCTTTTGCCAAATGAAATCCGGACTGGTTTTAATTATACAAACTTCAGAATCTCAAAATAAGAATCTCAATTTCCCATGTGAAATTCAAAGAATATTTTTGGAAGATGGCATTATTTATATTGCGAAATCTCCTTAAGATATTTGCAAAATTTTTGCATGAAACGCTTGAGTTGTCAGCAAGTCCCCAACTTTCTTTCCCTGCATAGATTTCCCAATTGGGGAAGATGAGGAAACAACCATCCAGCTTTGATTTTCAACTTGCACCCTTCCAATTCCGGTAGCGATAAAAAAGTTTATTTTGTCTGTGAATACCAAAGCACCAGATTCTGCAATCTCCGATCTCTTTTCCGGATCAATAACTTTAAGTGCCAATAACATCTGACCACATTCCTGCAATTGCAATTGCAATTTGTTGATTTCAATCTGCATCATTTCACGGGTAGTTTCATACTTATCTCCCATGCTGCTTTTGGTATCATTGTTAGAAGCAGCGCGGGCATCGGCAATAAGCTGCTGAATTCCCTTTTGTTTTTCCAACAGCATGTCCATACAGAATTTCCATACCTTTTCTTTATCACTCATTCTTTTAATTTTCTCTTCGAAATGTAATGCAACAGATCGTATTTTTTGTTTTTTACAATGGTTCCATAAACAAAAACAATTGCCGTGTATGCAATGGATGTAAGTATGAAAGTGAATAACATCATGCCTATTGCCCAATATCCTTTGCCGAAATCTCCGTGTATGAAGGGTCGGTATTTTAAATTATACTCGCGGTAATATTCTGTCCAAAGTCCCAGAAAAACAGCAGTTACCAATATAGCTACCGGTAAAACGGGTATGAAAAGATAGGCCATTTTTCTTCCTTTTTTCAACCACCAGTGTATCAGAATCATAATCAAAATTTGAAGTATTACTAAAAAAAAGATAGACTTTAACTTCACATTTTTTCTTCCTTCATGGATTTCTTTTCGTACATCTCTGAATAAAGAAACGAGCAAATGATTGTCTTTAGAACCTGCAATGTTGTGACTGGTATAGAATTCGCCGGATTTAGTCAAATCAAAATTGCACTTGTAATTTACGGAATCGGGCAAATAAAGTTGTAAAAAAATACTGTCATAAGAATGGCGCGTTTTTTCGTTTCCAAGAAAATAGGGAAAAGCAGTATATCGCAGAAGGTCGTCTTCATAAATAACCGGATTGCAATGGTACCCCACCTTCAAATCATGCTTTCCTGGAGTTAACATCAATTCGTAAATGAATAGCGTTTCCTGAAGATGCAAATGAGTTGAGGCACTATTGCTTTTCTGTATTTGGAGAAATTCTATAAATGTATCCGCTGTGGAATTATTCGAGATTGCATTCCATGGAATCATCCTGAATCGCTTCTCAGCTGCGGGTATTACCCTGTTATCCAATATAAATTCAGGGGCTGCACCGGTTTGTGCACTGGCCACAAATACAAACCGGATAATTCCTTCAGGAGATTGGGAAATTATTTTATATGTGGCAAAAACAGAAATCTCATTTTGGTAAATTTTGCGCAAATCAGCAGTAAGTATTTCGTGTTGAATACGAATGTTACCCGAAGACAATTGTCCGCTTAAATCTCCCTTTGGAGGGCCCCAGTAAGCCATATTCCCAAACAGATTGCCAACTGAAATCCAGATGAAAACCAATACTAAAATTCTGCGCATTTGGCCCGCAATATCGCAATTATTAAGGGCGAATATTCGCGGTGTGGAAGGCATTTTTAATTCGTATGCCCGAAACGCGCTGCAAGTTGACCGTTTTCTTATCTTTGCGGCCCCAAATGTTTGACCACGACCTCAATGAACAACAACTGATCAGGCGACAGAAATTGCAACAATTGCGCGAGATTGGAATTGACCCTTTTCCTCCTGAATTATTTCCCGTTAATGCATATGCCGCGGATATCAAACGCGATTTTCCATCCAACCCGGAAGGCTTTAAGCATGTAGTTCTAGCCGGACGCTTGATGACCCAACGCATAATGGGTAAAGCGGCTTTTGCCAATATTCAGGATAGCAGCGGACGCATTCAGATTTATGTAAACCGCGACGAAATATGTCCGGATGAGGATAAAGAACTGTACAATACCGTTTTCAAAAAACTATTGGATATTGGAGATATTATTGGCATAGAAGGTTATGTATTTACTACACAAACAGGCGAAACCAGTGTACATGTTACATCGCTGAAGTTACTTTCCAAATGTTTGAATCCTTTGCCACTGCCCAAGCAGGATGCGGATGGAAACATACACGACGCATTTACCGATCCGGAAGCGAGATACCGCATGCGTTATGTGGATTTGGTAGTAAATCCCCATATCAAGGATATATTTATTGCCCGAAGCAAAGTGGTACAAAGCCTGCGCGATACGTTTAATGAAAAGGGTTATTTGGAAGTGGAAACTCCCATTTTACAACCCATTCACGGAGGTGCCGCTGCAAAACCTTTTGTAACCCACCACAATGCTCTGGATATGCAATTGTACTTGCGAATTGCCAATGAATTGTATTTGAAAAGGCTGATCGTTGGAGGGTTTGACGGAGTATATGAATTTGCAAAAAACTTCAGAAATGAAGGCATTGACCGCACCCACAATCCGGAATTTACCGGACTGGAAATATATGTGGCTTATAAAGATTATTTCTGGATGATGGATTTTGTAGAAGAGATGCTGGAGAAATGCGCCATGGATGTAACAGGAAACCATATGGTTACGTTTGGCGAAAATCAGGTTTCATTTAAAGCACCTTACAGAAGACTTACCATGGCAGAGGCGATAGAAGAATATGGCGGAATTCAGATTGAAGGCAAAAGCGAGGCGGAATTGGGACAAATTGCAAAGAATATTGGTGTGGAAGTTACCAAAGAAATGGGCAAGGGGAAATTGATTGACGAGATCTTTAGCACCTGTGCAGAAAAACACCTGATCCAGCCAACCTTCATTACGGATTACCCGCTGGAAATGAGCCCGCTTACCAAAAAACACCGCAGCAAAGCCGGACTGGTAGAGAGATTTGAACTTTATGTGAATGGTAAAGAAATTGCCAATGCCTATACGGAATTAAACGATCCCCTGGACCAGCGGGAGCGATTTGAAGAGCAGCTGCATCTTGCTGAAAGGGGTGATGAAGAAGCCATGAGCATGGACCTGGATTTTTTAAGGGCGCTGGAATATGCGATGCCACCGACCAGCGGATTGGGAGTGGGAATCGATCGCCTCACCATGATGCTCACCAACCAGCCCAGTATTCAGGAAGTATTGTTTTTTCCGCAAATGCGGCCGGAAACTTTTGGATAAACGCTGAATCCCCCTACCAGAGAGGGTTTTCATTTATTTAGATTTTTATCTAATTGGTTTACTGGTATTTACGGTATTTTCATGAATTCAGTCAGTTTGTTGATTGTATTTTGGCGAGTTCGCTTAACAGAATTATTTTTAGTGAATTAAGTATTTCAATTTCAACACATTGAAAGCTTCCCAAAGTGCTTTTCGGAAAATTTCTGACAAATTTCTGATTATTGTTGTCACGTTATTTGTTTAAACAAATATATATTTGCAAACAGATATGAAGAACAGCATTTTGAATATTGCAGCAGCTGGCGTTGCCTTGCTGGCTGCCTCCTGCGGCAGCAATGCCACCAAAGCGGGGAAAGAAGCCGAAGCAGCTGCAGCTGGAAAAGCTGCAACCGAATACCTGGTAGACGCCGGCAAAAGTGAGATTAAATGGAAAGGATCCAAGTTGGTAGGAATTGGTGAACATTTCGGTACCATAGGATTAAAAGAAGGCAAATTGCATGTAGAAGATGGAACTTTGAAAGCGGGATACTTCCTGTTAGACATGAATGCTATTAAGGACCTCGATTTGGAGGATACAGAAAAAAAAGGCATGTTGGAAGGTCATTTTAAATCTGATGATTTTTTTAATGTAGAAAAATTCCCAACCGGGAAGTTTGAGATCTCACAAATTGAAGATAAAAAAGAAGGGGAAAATACCCATCTCATTCACGGAAATCTCACCTTGCGTGATGTAACCAAAAACATTGTTTTCCCGGCGAAAATTGATGTGAACGACGCCGGTTTGGTTGCTCAGGGAAACGTTACCATTAACCGTCTGGACTGGGGTATCAATTATGACAAGGAAAAAATGAGCCTGACAGAAGCAGCACAACAAACTGCAAAAAATGGGATTGTTTCCAAAGACATTACCCTGGAAATTAAAATACAGGCACAGCCATAATATACGAATAAATATAGATTCTTTTTCATAGAAAAATCCGGAACCTTTGGTTTCGGATTTTTTTATGAATGCCGATTCGCAATATTAATTTCGCCACATGTCTGTAAAGGCGGTTCCAATTCTAAAAACCAAACGGCTGCTGTTGCGCGGATTGATAGATGCCGACAAGAAATATTTATTACTCATGCGCAGCGATCCCCAGGGAAATCGGTACATAGAACGAGCACTGGCCAAGGACATGAGTGACATAGACGCCCATTTGGAGAAAATAAATTTAGGTGCGGCACTTGGAGAAAACACCTATTGGATATTGCAGAAAAAAGAGAATCCCGAATTAATGGGTAATATTTGTTTTTGGAATTTTTCACCGGACCGAACTGTTGCGGAATTGGGATACCAAATGCGCACAGAATTTCAACGACACGGATACATGGATGAAGCTTTGAAAGCAGTATTGCAATACGGATTTGAAATTCTGCATTTGAAAGAAATTGAAGCTTTTACCCAATTTGAAAATATGGCTTCCATTGAATTGCTATTAAAAAATGGTTTTGAATTGCAAGAGGACAGGCGGGATCAGGGTTTCCCTAAGAACCGCATTTATATCATTTCCCACAAAAAATATTTCTCCCCCCAATAATTTTTTCGTTTCAATATATACCTCTATATTGGTGCTATACAATTGTTAAAAACTTAATATGAACAGCTCAGCAAATAAACTTGAAGTAAAAAACAGCATCGATATTCAGACCGATTTGGGAACGGTTTGGGATGCATTGGTAAATCCCGAAAAAACCAAAATATACATGTTCGGTTGCGAAACCGTAAGCAATTGGAATGTAGGGGACACCTTGCTATGGCGCGGAGAGTATGAAGGGAAACCCATGGATTTTGTAAGTGGATATATTTTAGAAATAGAGAAAAACAGAAAGCTGAAATATTCAGTAATTGATCCCAATGCGCCATATGAAAAAACACCGGAAAATCATTTGGATGTAACTTACGAACTTTCGTTTTCAAATGGTGCCACCACCCTAACCGTTACGCAGGATGGCTTTGAAAATGCGGCAGATAGCGAAAAACGTTACCAGGATGTATACAACAATGGCGATGGATGGAATCCGATTTTAATTGAAATAAAGAAATTGATAGAAAGTCCCTCCTGATACCATCATTGATTTCAAATAATTTAATTTCAAAATGTCTAGCCTTTCAGGAGTGATATCCGGCAGCCATGTGGGGGCACAATCCATATCCCTGGCTGTGCCAATTTACCTTCCGCTCCAATGAAAATGATTATTTATTAAAATTATTTTCATTATCACAATTTATTAAAATATCTATTTTTTGAAATGAAACGCTATTTCCGCGTTTCAGCCCAAATGAAAATGATATTTCAATTTGTATATGTTCTCTTATTTATTTCCATTCTATGCTCCTGCGCCAGAGAACGATACCGCCCAGCCCCATTTACATATTCCGATACGGCTAAAATAAAAAACGGGACATTAATATTTATAGACACCATAAATAAAACAAAAGAATTTAAAAAATACCGACATGGAAAATTAAATGGCAAATCGTTTAAAATAAACCATGAATCATTAACCATTTACAAATACCGCCACAACCATTTAATTCGCATTTACCGATACGATGCCAATTACGGCTACGTGCGCATGTGGAATTTCCGCTTTATGAATATGAATAAACCCAAATTCACCATTCGCAATACTTTCTAATCAGGAAGACACACAATCTCTAGCTCCGTAGGAGCGATAGCCTTACACGCTTACTTCCTCCTCTCTATCTTAGCCCCATAGGGGCACAATAGCTGTCTTTCCCCTACTACACCACACCCCAGCCCCGTAGGGGCGTTATCTGTATTCCACCGCCCGGACAGCAGCCAATACCGCAGCGAGGTGCGGCGCCGTGGTTGCGCCGCTGAGCAGGCGACCGGCAGGAAGCCCGCGGAAGGGCCGCAACCACGTGCAGACGCGCATTGCGGAGTATGGCGAATGGCCGGAAAAGCGCTAACATAAACCCACCGGCCAAAAGAAAAAACAAAACCATTGCGGTTTATCCACATATTACCCTTACCTTTGCACCCCGAAAACCTACCGCAACGAGTTTTTCCTTCTCCCGGCTTCCCTGTCGTTAGACCAAAGGATCGAAGAATTCAACCCGGGAGCCTTTTACACAAAAAAAATGACAACATTTGAAAATCTGGGCCTGGCCCCGGAGCTGGTTCGTGCTGTATCCGAACTGGGCTTTGAAACACCAACGCCGATACAATTACAATCTATTCCTCTATTACTGGAAAGCCCTACCGACCTGGTTGCGCTGGCACAAACCGGTACAGGAAAAACCGCAGCTTTTGGCCTGCCACTGCTGCAGCGTATTGATACACGCAAAAGACACATTCAGGCCCTGATCCTGAGCCCTACCCGCGAACTTTGCATGCAAATTACCCGCGACCTGGAAGCCTTTGGCAAACATTTGCCCGGCTTTGGTGTGGTTGCGGTTTATGGCGGTGCCAGCATTCAGGGACAATTGAAACAAATACAAGACGGCGTGCAGGTAGTGGTTGCCACTCCCGGCCGTTTGGTAGACATTATGCAAAAGCGCAAAACCATTTTGGAAAATGTGCAAATTGCAGTTCTGGATGAAGCGGATGAAATGTTGAATATGGGTTTCAGAGATGATCTGGACACCATTTTATCTTACACCCCCGGCACCAAAAATACCTGGTTGTTTAGCGCGAGTATGCCCAATGAAGTGCTGAATATTTCGCGCAATTTTATGCGCAATCCGAAAGAAGTTTCTTCGGGTGAAAAAAATGTAACCAATAAAAATATTGAGCACGTATACTATGTGGTACACGCACGCGACAAATACATGGCTTTAAAAAGAATTGCAGATTTTCACCCCGATATTTTTGCAATAGTTTTTTGCCGCACCAAAATTGAAACCCAACAAATTGCCGATATGCTGGTTAAAGACGGATACAATGCCGATTCTTTACATGGTGATTTAAGCCAGGCACAACGCGATGTGGTGATGAAACGCTACAGAAACCGCAGCCTGCAATTGCTGGTTGCAACTGATGTAGCAGCTCGCGGTATTGATGTAGATGATGTTACACACGTAATTCATTATTCTTTACCTGATGAGCCGGAAAGTTATTTGCACAGAAGTGGACGTACCGCACGCGCCGGTAAAAAAGGCGTGAGCATGGTGCTGATAAATATGAAAGAAATTGGCCGCATTAAAATGATTGAGCGCCTGGTAAAAACCACTTTTACCCGCGTGCAACTGCCATTGGGCAATGAAGTATGCGAAAATCAATTGCTTTCTTTGGTAAAAAAAGTGCATAATGTAGATGTAAACCGTAGCGATATTGAACCATTTATGCCTGCGATTTATGAAGAGTTAAGCGAGCTTTCCAGAGAAGAAATTATTACCAGATTTATTTCTGTAGAATTTAATCGCTTTTTGGATTATTACAGAAATTCTCCGGATTTAAATGCCTATGGCAATAACGAGGAATTTAGCCATGGTGGCGGAATTAAAATGTTCCTTACACTTGGAAGTCTGGATGGTTTGAACAAACAAACCATTAAAGAATTTGTTGCAAAAACAGCAGGTATAGACGAAGCGCAAATTCCATGGGTGGATGTAAAAAACAGTTACAGTTTTGTGGAAGTAAATGCAGCGTCAGTTGAAAAAATACAGGCTGCATTTAAAGAAAATATTACTTACAACGGACGCAGGGCTCAAATAGAATTGCGCGCGCAAAGCGGAAGAGACCGCGATGGCGGTGGAAGAGAGAGAAGAGGCAGTGGACGCAACGACCGCGGCGGAGATAACCGCGGCGGCGGCGGATACCGCGGCAGAAACGACCGCCCGCAGGGTGGTGGTGGCGATCGCAACCGCAGAGGTGGAGACAGCAGACCTTACAGTGGGGCCAGAGGGCCGGAAACCCGCAGCAGCAATGGTGGTGCACGCAACCAGTGGAGCAAGCCCAAAAACGACAGAAGTCGCGATATGTCGGGACCAAGTACTACCAACAATTTTGCGCAAGCTCCAAAAAACAAAAAAGAATCTTTAGACCTGAGTGCGGAATTAAAATCCATTTTTGAAATGGATAAAAAAGAATTGCGCAAACTGGAAAAAAATAGAAAAGGAAATTAATTCCCTTTCTTAAAATTTTCCAATACTACAATTATACTTCGCTTTACTTTTGCAGAATATTTCTGCCATGTACGAGATTAAAGCGGATGAACTGAAAGTGCTGAAATGCATGGTGCATGCCGAAACCCTGGACTCTGTAATTACAGAGACCGGGCTTTCGGGAAATGTAGTAATTGATATTGTGAAACACCTGCGGCATTATCGCTATGTAAAACCGGTGGATGAAAACGGCAGGGAAGTTTCCATGTTCGAAGCGGATAAAATTCGAAGGGTGCGCTTTATTTTAACAGCCAAAGGATTTACAGAACTGGAGAAACAACCTAGGAATTCAGATAGTTAAAATCCATTTCCCCGAAATGGAACAATTGTTCACAAGATTTTAACGCGATTCCCTTGCATTTGGCAAACCATCCGGGTAGCTTTGCGGTTAATTAAGAGACACCATCTTGTAAAATGTCCGAAAATGCTAAAATCACACTGGAAGGCAAAGAATTTGAACTGCCAGTGGTTACCGGAACTGAAGGCGAAAAAGCCATTGACATCACCAAATTAAGAGATCAAACCGGGTATATTACTCTGGATGTTGGTTATAAAAATACGGGAGCAACTACGAGTGCCCTTACCTTTCTGGATGGCGAAGTGGGCCTGTTGCGCCACCGCGGTTATTCCATAGAAGATTTGGCAGAAAAAGCCAGTTTTCTGGAAGTGGCATATTTGCTCATTTATGGTGAATTGCCCACGCGCCAGGAGTTTTCCGATTTCGATAATTCCATTCGCGAACATACTTTAGTGAATGAAGGTTTGGAAAATATGTTCAAGGTTTTCCCTACCGGATCCCATCCCATGGGGCAGCTGATATCCATGATCAGTGCACTGAGTTTGTTTTATCCCAAAAGTTTAAATCCGCACCGCGATACGGATGCTGTGAATCGCACGATGTTGCGACTAATGGCTAAAATGCCAACCATTTGTGCCATGATATTTAAAAAGCGCAACGGGCATCCAATTGTATATCCCAAAAACAATCTGGATTATGTTTCCAATTATTTGAACATGACCTTTAGCCAGGTTACTATGGATGATTATACTGCGGATCCGATTATTGTGGATGCCATGAATAAGTTGATGATTTTGCATGCAGATCATGAACAAAATTGTTCGGCAAGCACGGTTCGTATGGTTGGCAGTTCTAATGCAAACTTGTACTGCTCTGTTTCCGCAGGAATTTCTGCACTTTGGGGACCATTACATGGCGGTGCAAATCAGGAAGTGCTGGAAATGCTGGAAATGATTAAAGAAGATGGTGGCAACGTTCAAAAGTGGGTAGATAAAGCCAAAGACAAAAATGATAATTTCCGTTTGATGGGATTTGGACACCGCGTTTATAAGAATTTCGATCCGCGCGCCAAGATCATTAAAAAAACCTGTGATGATGTGCTGAACAAATTGGGTGTGCATGATCCGGTTTTGGAAATTGCCAAAAAATTGGAAGAAGCTGCATTAACAGATTCGTATTTTGTTGAACGCAAATTGTATCCAAATGTGGATTTCTATAGCGGAATTATTTACCGTGCCATGGGCTTCCCAACCGATTTCTTTACCGTGCTTTTTGCAATGGGTCGCCTGCCCGGCTGGATTGCACAGTGGCAGGAAATGCGCAACGACAAGCAGCCAATTGCAAGACCAAGACAGATTTATACCGGCCCAACTGAAAGGCCATTTCTGTTTTTTGACCAGAGAAGTTGATCCCCGAAAAAACACTTATCGGTTTTAAGTGTTATTCGTAGAACCCGTTTTAACGGCGCGTTCCCCCCAATTAATTTTGCAACGCTTTTATGAAAAAATATCTTCCCCTTCTGTTTTTGCTATGTGCATTTCATCTTTCGGCCCAAACCAAATTCAGCATCAGTGGTTATGTGCGAGACAGTACAAATGGAGAGAGCATTCACAATGCCCGCGTTTACAACCCCGAATTTAACATTGCGTCCAATTCCAATAATTATGGCTTTTACAGTCTGGAATTAAGCGCCGGAACTCCCCATTTGCTTAGGGTTTCAGCGCCTGGTATGAGTGAAAGAACTTTCACTATTATTCTTGCCAAGGACACTTCGGTTAATTTCTATTTAATGCCTTCGGCACGCGAAATAAAACCAGTGGATATACGCGTACGCAAAAACGACAATGTGCGCACTGTGGATATTAGCACCCAAACCATAACCAGTCAAACCATCAGAGAAATTCCCGCATTTCTTGGCGAGGCCGATGTAATTAAAAGCGTACAGCTTTTGCCCGGTGTAACTACTGTAGGTGAGGGAGCCACCGGATTTAATGTTCGCGGTGGTGGTATTGATCAAAATCTGGTTTTAATGGATGAGGCACCGGTATTTAATTCAGCACATTTATTTGGATTTTTTTCCATATTTAATCCCGATGCAGTGAAAGATGTGCAATTGGTAAAAGGCGGAATACCTGCCAATTACGGAGGCCGTTTGAGCAGCACCCTGGATGTGAGAATGAAAGATGGGAACAACCAGAATTTTCAGGCCAATGGCGGTGTTGGTACTATTTTTAGCAGACTGACAGTTGAAGGACCAATTGCGAAAAACAAAGCGAGTTTTTTGATTGCAGGCAGAAGAAGTTATATTGATGTACTTGCAAAACCTTTTCTGAAAGGAAATCTAAAAGAAAGCCAGTTTTACTTTTATGATTTTACCGGCAAGGTGAATTGGAATTACAAACGCGATAAGTTTTATATTTCTACCTACATTGGTGATGATGCTTTCAGCGCGCAAAATGCTTTTGGTGTGAAATGGGGAAACTCCACCATAACTGGCAGGTGGAACCATGTATTCAACAAAAAACTCTTCGGGAATTTCACGTATTTTTATAGCAGGTATCGTTACAATATTGAATTTTCTTCCAAGGATGCCAACTTTAACTGGCAGAGTTATATTGTAAATAACAGCGCTAAAGCTGACTTTAATTATTACGCAAATTCCAAACACGAAATTTTGTTTGGTGGGCAAAGTACCTATTATGTATTTAAGCCCGGGCGCGCGGTGGTAACCAATAAAGGCGATAAAACCGATTTTAGTTTACCGGATAAATATGGTTTGGAAAATGCCATTTATATCGCAGAAGAATACAATCCATCCGGTAAATTTTCTTACCGTTTGGGATTGCGTCTGAGTAATTTTATGTATATGGGACAAGGCAAAGCTTATTATTATAAACCTGCGGCAAACGAAGGCGACAGGCGGGTTATAGACCATGTTAAGGAATATAAATCAGGTGAAATTATTAGTCAGTATACCAATTTGGAACCCCGATTTGGATTTAAATATGAGCTGGATAAAAACAAATCCATAAAAGGCGGCTATAACAGAATGGTGCAAAATCTGCACTTGATTAGCAATACTGCAGCCAGCGTTCCATTTGATGTTTGGCAACCTACCACCAATAATATTTTACCTGAAAAAGCCGATCAGTATACCATAGGCTGGTTTCAGAATTTTGGCGCAAAATCCGCATTTGAAACTTCTGTGGAATTCTATTATAAGTCTATGAAAAACCAGGTGGATTATGTGGACGGTGCAAATTTGCTGCTCAACGAATTTTTGGAAGGAGACCTGCTCACAGGCATTGGGCGTGCGTATGGAACTGAATTTTATTTGAGAAAAACCAGCGGAAAATTTACCGGTTGGGTGAGTTATACTTTGAGCAGAAGCGAGAGAAAAGTAAATGGGGTGAATGACAATAAATGGTATCCGAACCGTTTCGACAGAACCCATAATGTGTATGTAGTGGCAAATTATAAATTAAATCCCTTGTTCACATTTGCCGCGAATTTTGTGTTGAGTAGCGGAACACCAACCACATTTTATTCCGGGCAATATACCGTGCAGGGATATACCGTGCCCGATGCCGGAAGCAATGCCCGAAACAACGTTAGAAATCCATTGTATCATAGGTTAGATCTTTCCATTACATACAACCGAAGACCTAGGAAACACTGGGAAAGCAACTGGGTGATTTCCTGTTATAATGTGTATAACCGACGAAATCCATTCTCCATTTATTTCAGTACAGATTATCAGAATAAAGGGAGTAACGAAGCCATTCGGTATAGTGTAATTGGAAGTTTTATCCCTGCAGTTTCATATAATTTTAAATGGAAATAAGAATGAAATATTTATTCAGAATAACATATCTATTCTTCGCAATTGTTTTATTTTCTGCTTGCGAAGATGTAATCAAAGTAAATGTGGATCCAGGTCCGGAGCGGTTGATAGTAGATGCATTTGTAAATAATTTGCCCGAAAAACAGGTGATTCGTTTAACGAAAAGTATTCCATATTTTGCAAAATCCGGCAGTGAGCCGGGAGTAGAGGGCGCAACAGTTGCCATAGTGGATACAACCAACGGAGGTTTGAAAATATTTAATTTCAGCGATAGCGGAAATGGCAATTATATCTTTAAACCCAATGCAATTACTGGTGATACATTTACAGTAGATCACAATTATGTTTTGATAGTTGTGGAAGGTGGTGATACCCTAATCAGTTTGTCAAGAATGCAGCCCACAGCTCCTATAGACAGCCTGCACATCACCGCTGAAGACGGAAATACGGTTGGATTCAAAAAAGGAAATTACGTGGAATTAAAAGCAAATGATTTAAAGGGATATGGAAATACATATTGGATAAAAACATTTGTAAATGATACTTTCCGCAATAGGGTTTTCGATATTAATCTAGCCTACGATATGACCCAGACTCCGAATAACCAGGATGGCGGTGAATTTATTTGGCCCATACGATACGGCGCCATTAATGATTTTGGGAATCCGGGAAAAACCGGTACGAAAGTGCGGGTAGAAATTCACAGTATTACTTTAGAAACCTATTATTATCTCAACCTGATTATCAGTGAAAACCAAAACGGGGGCTTGTTTGCAACACCACCAACCAATATTGGAAGCAATATTTTTAATTTCAACCAACAGAAAAAACGTGCGGTTGGAGGTTTTTTCAATGTAGCTGCGGTGAGCAGGAAAGAAGTGACATTGCCTTAGTATCTGCTACAGGCATATATTTTGGCCATAGTTTTATAAGCTTTCTCTATTTCTCAACACAAAAGCACAAAGAACCACTAAGAACACAAAGCGATTGTATAAATATAGGTCATATAATTTTAATTAAATTTTATACCAGGTAATTACACCGTGCTCCATCGAATCCATTCTGTATTTTGTATTCTTTGTGTCCATGGTGATCCTCCGCATGCCAGTTCCATTGCGGACTGGTGGCGTTCTGGGCGCTAGGATTCTATTCTTATTCAAATTGCGCAACTCAAGAGCACCAAAAACCACTATAGACACAAAGCGATTGTAGAAATATAGGTCATATATTTTCTAATAAATTTTATACCGGGTAATTACACCGTGCTCCGTCGAATCCATTCTGTATTTTGTTTTCTTTGTTTCCATTGTGCCATCCATTTGCATGTACCGTTGCGGGTAGGCTAATGGATTCCTTATTTTAGTACGCAATTGTTCTAATTTGCCGTTCCGGGTTGCGGAGATTTTTTCGCGAGTTAAATTGGTAACGGTTTTCACATTAATATGCTCGGATTGAAACACCAATTTTCAATGTAACGCATGACACCGTAGGGGTCAAATATTATTAGCCCGGGGTTTTAGCCCAGGGAATAATAATATTTTATGAAATTGTTTGGCGTCCATTTTTGCGCCGAAGGCTAGGCAAAAATGATGACAAACAATAAGAATAGTTGCCATACAAATGGATGTCGTTCAGGCCATAAACATAGAATGCAATATTTGTAATTTAAATTTCCTTTTAACACATACATACTACCAACGCTTAAACAAAAACGGCGGGTGCGAAGTCAAAAAATAGAAACAGAACATTATTTCCTTGCCCACATGCACTTATTACAATTAACCGTAAAAATTCACCTTTGGCATTAATGTTGGACTTTGCCCATCGCTGCTCCTTATGAAAAAAACATTATTAACCGCAGGCCTTGCCTGCATGGCATTCTCGCTGCATGCCCAAAACGAAACCGAATTGTTACAGAATTACAAATACAGGTTTCAGCAATATCGGCGTTACGGTTTTAGTTTAAACGGAAGCAATGGCTTTTATGGATATGACCATAACTATCGCGGTAATACATCCGATATAAAATACACTACCAATCAAAACGCAAACCTTTCATTTGGGTTAAACCGGTATTATCTCTCCAATACCGATAGAAACCAATATTCAACCTCCCTGATGCTGGGGTTTAATGGCAGTACCAATAAAAAAATTTGGGAAGGGAATTCCAAAAATTACGACGAATATTTGTATTACAATATTCAAAATCGCATTTATAAAGTTCCAAATAAATTTCTCTTCTACGATATCACAGCCAATATTAATGACCGACATAACAGAGATAAAAACACCCCTGTAAACACCAATTGGAAATACAACAATTACGACAATTCGTATACCTCCTTAAATGTGAATCTGGGCTTTGGTCGTGGAAGGCTGGAGTACGTTTCCGATGTGTCCTTCGCATTGTTCTGGCTCGCAGACATGCAGAAAAAAGGCATTATAGGCAGTTATAACAACGAAAATGTGCATGCCATTGCCAAGGCACTAACTAAAACCAGAAATACCCGTATCATGGATTTTCGTTTTAATACCATCGGGCAAATGGAAATGTTAGACAGTGCATTTCAAAATTCAGGCATGCTGAAGAAAAAGGATGCATCTTATTACACCACTTTATACGATCATTACCTCTATGCCAATAATTATACCCGTTATCATGGCAAGCGATTGGAATATGGGATCAACCTGAACCCTTCGTATTATTATTACTATAATATTTACCAATATGACACCTCGGTACACCACCTGAGTTACATGAATAAACACCTGCATGCCTTTTCTTCACTTTATATATTGCGTACAGTAAATCAGGCTGTCTCATTAAAAAATCAATTGAATTATTATTATGGTTTCAATATTGGCCAGGCTATGCAAAACTACCACAGCCAGGCCTATTCTGCAGGATATAGCACATCTGAATTCAATGGCCACAATCCATATGCAGCAATCAAAGCCGGTATTGAATGGCAACGATTTTTAAATTCCAGAAACAGTATATCCACCGGAATTGATGGAAGTTTGAATGCTGCTTCTTTTGTGGATCCCAATTCCATCGATGCAAATTTAAATATGCAAGCCAGGGCACAATACTACCACTGGTTTTCACCCAGTATGAATCTCGCTTTACGTGGAAGTTTATCCACTTCGTATCACAGAGATATCATGAAAAACAATTGGAATTCCGACCACGATTTCAACGAGAATTTTAGTTTTAGCTTTAATTATCTATTCTATTGATTTCCCCTTTTTTGAGTGCCCAATTCCGGAAAATATGATAATACAAAACCATTGGTGTTTGGGCACAAACAAAAATTGCCGTTGCAATCACAGAGTTCATTGCATTCCACGAAGCCAGAATGGAAATAATAAAAAACACAAAAATAAGAATGCTCTGATTCAATAGCAGGAGAGCGGGTGACAATGCCTGCCATCCTCCCCGCCTTACTGCCAGAACAACCACCAATTTTCCGAATAAAACAAAAGGCCATAGATAAAAATGAATAAGTAAACTTTCATACCATTTTCCGGAATATTCTTCTGTATCGAGCATTGAAAACAATACAAGTAATACCAGCGAAATCCAGATGGAATGGATGAAAAAAGAGCTGATGAGGTATTTAATGCGGTCTGTCAAATAATATTATGCAAATTAGAGGGTTCTATCCTTTTGTTCTTGTTTTTTTTATGAAAATGCATTTTACCCTATTATTTGCTCACCTGCAGAACGGCAACGGTTGGAATTGTTATAAAATAGGATGCGGGTAATAATTTGGTTTGCATTCCGGCTTCATCGAATTTTTTTTGGTTTTCCTTTAAATGCCGGAAATCGGAAATAATTGGATTTCCGTAAAAACTCAAATTCAAAATTCCATATTCAACCCCTGCAGGGTCGGTTGCATAAATTCACGTTTTCTATGGATGTTGAATCCCTTCGGGATTCCCCTTTTGCAAATAAACGTACCTCAGAATCCCGAAGGGATTCAACTTCAATAGCCCCGAAGGGGCGATAATCCAACCTCGAAGGGGTTGAATAAATAGACCATTTTTATGATAAATAATATTAACAAAATTTTTCGCTTTCCCGTAATAAATCAAATTCAAAAATCCATATTCAACCCCTGCAGGGTTGGTTACATAAATGCACATTTTCTATGGATGTTGAATCCCTTCGGGATTCCCCTTTTGCAAATAAACGTTCCTAAGAATCCCGAAGGGATTCAACTTCAATAGCCCCGAAGGGGCGGTAGACCAACCCCGAAGGGGTTGAATAAATTCACCGTATTAAACATAAATAAATCAACGATAATTTTTGCATTCCATAAAATTCCTAATATAAAAATACATATTCAACCGTTTCAGGTTTAATTACATTAATGCATGTGAATCAAAAAAAACGAATTGAAAACCCTACCCCAAATCCGCCAACTTTTTGCGCAACACTTCCAGATCATCCCGCAACCTCGCTGCCTCCATGTATTCCATTTCTTTCGCAGCGCGGTACATTTCTTTTTCGGTTTGTACAATCGCTTTTTGTAAAGACGTTTTATCCATGTACTGGGTAATAGGATCTGCAGCCAGTGAAAATTCTTCAGCTTCTACATAAGCTACAGCATATTCATCTCCCTTCTTCGCATCTGCTATACTGGTAGCGCGATAAATTTCTTCTTTGCTTTTCTTTACGGTTAGCGGAATAATACCATGTTCCGTATTGTATTCTACCTGCTTTTCCCTGCGGCGGTCTGTTTCCTCAATGGTTTTTCGCATACTTTCTGTAATGCGGTCTGCGTACATAATTACGCGGCCGCGAACATTTCTGGCTGCCCTTCCAATAGTTTGAACCAAAGATGTCTGACTGCGTAAAAAGCCCTCTTTATCTGCATCCAAAATGGCTACCAAACTCACCTCGGGTAAATCCAATCCTTCCCGCAATAAATTTACACCAATCAACACATCAATGGTCCCCAAACGCAGGTTGCGCAATATTTCCACGCGATCGAGCGTTTTCACTTCACTGTGTATATAACTCACTTTTACTCCCAATCGCAATAAATATTTGGTGAGTTCTTCCGCCATCCTTTTGGTTAAAGTAGTTACCAAAACACGATCGCCAATTTTTACACGCTCATCAATTTCTCCTATCAAATCATCCACCTGATTTCCGCATGGTCTAATTTCAATTTCCGGATCCAGCAATCCTGTTGGGCGCACCAATTGTTCCACTACCACCCCTTCACTTTCGCGAATTTCGAAGTCGGATGGTGTTGCGCTCACATAAATAATCTGATTTACCACATTATAAAATTCTTCGAATTGCAATGGCCGGTTATCCAACGCAGCGGGCAATCGAAATCCATATTCCACCAGATTAACTTTTCTGCTTCTGTCACCACCATACATGGCCCGCAATTGCGGAACCGTTACGTGGCTTTCATCCACCACCAGTAAAAAATCTTTGGGGAAATAATCGAGCAAACAGAAAGGACGCGTACCCGGTTGCCTGCGATCAAAATAACGGCTGTAATTTTCAATACCACTGCAATAACCAAGTTCTCGCATCATTTCCAAATCGAAAGTCACCCTTTCTTCCAGTCGTTTTGCTTCCAAAAATCTCTGGTTCTTTTTAAAAAATTCCACCTGTTCCACCATGTCGTCCTGTATCTCATGAATCACACCCTGCAACCGGTCTCGCGGTGATACGTAAATATTGGCCGGATAAATTGCAATATCCTCCAACCCTTCTATTTTATTGCCGGTAACCGGATCAAAACTGTAAATTTCTTCAATTTCATTTCCAAAAAAAATGATGCGATATGCAAAATCATTATATGCCAGATTCACATCTACAGTTTCCCCTTTTACGCGAAAAGTACCTCGCTTGAAATCCAGGGTGGTTCTGCTGTACAAGCTCTCCACCAATTTATACAACAGGGTATTTCTGGTGATACTTTGTTTTACGGAAACACGAATAATGGTATTTTCAAAATCGCTGGGATTTCCTGCACCATAAATACAACTTACACTAGCCACCACAATCACGTCCCTCCTTCCGCTCAACAAAGAGGATATGGTTTTCAATCTGAATTTTTCAATCTCATCATTGATATTCAAATCTTTTTCAATGTATGTATTCGAGCTGGGAATATAGGCTTCAGGCTGGTAATAATCGTAATAACTCACAAAATATTCCACTGCATTTTCCGGAAAAAATTGCCTGAATTCTCCATACAATTGTGCCACCAGTGTTTTGTTATGGGAAAGCACCAATGTAGGTCTCTGGGTTTTTTCAATTACGTTGGCAACTGTAAATGTTTTACCGGAACCGGTAACACCCAACAGGGTTTGTGAGCGCGTATGGTTTTCAATTCCTTCCACCAGCTGTCTTATTGCGTCGGGCTGATCTCCGGTGGGTTTGAATGGTGATATAATTTTAAACTTTGGCAGAATTACAAATTTAAATTAATTTGCTCGTATATTTATGCTCCTTTTGAATCATTTTTTTGGCAATACAAAATCAGTCATATTCTGCATTTTATTTTCTTTTTTTTTCATCCATAATTCCGTTGCTTACTCCAATACTGATACCACAAAAAATAGGAAATATTATGTCTCAGCCGATTTTCAGACCCAGGGCAAAAACAACAATTTTGGCGATTCTTTTTATTATGGAAACTTTACCTGGCAATCAGATTTTGGTATTTTATTCAGAAACCAAAAGGTGTTAAGACTTTTTGCAGCAATAGGTCTGGGTTTTCATGACTATGCTGTGGACCCCAGATTTTTTGATAGTGTGAGCCGGTCTTATAAGCCAACCAGAATTCCAACCATAAGTGTGCAACCAAAAATTGGCTTTGATCTCAAACCCGGTGCAAACTGGTTTTTACGTGTGGGGCTGCAAATACCGGTATCCTTATATCAAAAAGTGAAGTCACCTGCCTTTGCCGAAAAAGTACATATAATTGAAAATGGCAAACTGCGCACCAATTCTGTAGATTTCCGTCTCGCATTTGATGTCGGACGAAATATTTACCATCAGCGGTTATTTGTTTATGGCAGCCTGCACCTTGGAACTCGGCCAATATTCACTTTCCCAACCAGTGACAATTCACATATGCTTATACTAGGCCTGGGTTTTAGATATATGTTTTGAGTTGGCTCTTAAAAATATTAGCTTTGTTCACCCAAGCACAAGATGAATAAAATTGTTGCATTTATTGATTTCACAGAGGGATGCAAAATTGCTCTGAAACAATCGGCAATTATTGCCAAAGCTACCGGTGCCGAGTTGTGTGTAGCCTATATTATGGCCGAAACCGGCGATATCACCAAAATGGAATACGAAATAGAACAGTTTACCAATACTGTTTCCGGAATGCCCGAATTCAAAGCAGTTGTAGGAACTGGTGATTTACTGGAGGTTTCTTCCCACCTGATGCGAAAATTATCACCGGATCTGGTGGTCGTTGGAACGCATGGAATCAAAGGAATTAAACAGCATTTGTTTGGGGCACATATTTTAAAATTGGTTCAATCCATCCCATTTCCCTGCCTCGTTGTTCAGGAAAATACGGTGCCTTCTGAACATGGATGGAAATATTTGATGCTACCTGTTAGCGCCCATCCCGGTTATCGCACACAGATGGAACAATCTGCAAAAGCCGCTAAAATTTTCCACTCCCAAATTATTCAGTATGAAATTGACAAAACACCCGATATGGATGAAATTCAACTGGAAAATACACGCAATGCAAGAGATTATTTTAACCAAGAAAATATTCCCTATACTTATGTGATGGAAGATGCAACGGTTATGAGCGTGGGAAATAGCAGACAGCAATTAAAATATGCGTCCGAAAACCATATCGGAGTTATCAGTTCACTTTCAGAAATTGCTCCGGCAGATATTTCATTTGGTAAAGCAGATCTGGAAACCTTGCTTACCAATGAGTTCGGCATTCCCATTTTGTGCTGCAACGAATAAAAATCCATGCTCGATCCGGCATTAGATATTGTACATACTTTCCCCAATCTCGAGCCATTGCTCGTAACCGAAATTCAAAAAGCCGGAACCCTGCGTCAAGTGGAAGAAGGTGAAGTGCTCGTACGCACCGGTCAATTTATGAATTCCACATTATTGGTCTACAGCGGATTGGTTAAAATATATCGGGAAGACAATGAAGGCAATGAGTTTTTTATGTATTACCTCCATAGCGGACAAGCCTGCGCGCTCACCATCAATTGTGCCGTGCGCCAGCAAAGTAGTCCGGTTGTCGCCCGCGCTGTACAGGCAACCCAACTTATAGTATTGCCCGTGAGCGAAGTGGACCAATGGTTTTCGCGATTTAAAAGCTGGAACAATTTTGTTCTGGATAATTACCGCGAACGTTATATGGAATTGCTTCAAACACTGGATCATGTGGCATTCAGGAATATGGACGAGCGACTGGAATTTTATCTCAAGAGGCATAGCGAGAATATGGGTACACGGGACTTGAAAATTACCCATCAGGAAATTGCCAATGAACTCAATTCATCCCGGGAGGTGATTTCCCGATTGCTGAAAAAACTGGCCGATGATGGGAAGATTGTGTTACACCGTTACCACATCGAAATTCTGGATTTATAAAATGAATTTGTCTTTCCCTTTTATCTTTGCAAAATGCCACCGATAATTTCATTGATAGCTGCTGTTGGAGAAAATATGGAACTTGGAGGTTCCAATCAATTGTTATGGCATTTACCCGATGATTTTACCTGGTTCGTAAACCACACCAAAGGACATGCGGTGGTAATGGGAAGAAAAACCATGGAAGCACTTGGAGCACCACTCAAAAAAAGACGTAACCTGGTGGTTACACGTCAGAGCAATTTGAATGTAGAAGGTTTCGAAATCTTTCATCAATTGGATGTAGCATTGGAATCTGCAGCCCAACAAGGTGAAAAAGAAATATTCATTATAGGTGGAGGAGAAATATACAAGCAATCCATGGAAATTGCAGACCGCATCTATCTTACACGCATCCAAAGCAGCTTTCCCCAGGCCGATACTTTTTTCCCAGAATTAGGTAACCAATGGGTTACGGTTTCATCCATCCACCATCCCATCGACGAAAAACACGCCTACGAATTTGATCTTCAGATTCTGGAGAAAGCAAATATTGAAGCCCGGCATTAATATTTTTTGCGCGTTTACGTTGCTCATGTTTGGGCAAAATCTCTTTGCGCAGGATAGCAGTTTTGTCATACGTGAGGTGGTGATTTCCGGAAATGTACGCACCAAAAACATCGTTATTTTACGAGAAATTCCGGCACATAAAAACGACAATTATTGTTGTCCCTCAGAATTGGTTCAAACCACCCAAAATCGCCTCAGTGGCTTGCAATTGTTCAACCTTGTAAATGCCAAATTAATTCATGATACCCTGTTTATTTCGGTAACAGAAAAATATTACGTGTGGGTAAATCCATGGCTGTCATGGGCCGACAGAAATTTTAATGTATGGTGGCAAAGCAGAGATCCAAAGCGTTTGATATATGGAGGAACCTTGCACTGGAATAATATTATGGGAAAGAATCACAGTGCCTATGCTACTTGTATCGCTGGATTCAATCAGATATTTGAAGTCGGGTATGCCACCCCATTCCCCAGAGGGCACTCGGGATGGGCATTTTCCGGAGCGGCTTATTTTTGGAGCAATCATGAATTGTGGTATAAAACCGAGAATAATAAATTGCAATTTCTGAGATTGGAAAATCAGGTAATTCAAAAAAATTACGGTATTAGAATAACCGGAAAAAAAAGGCTGAATTATTTCGATCGTCTGGAATTTACCCAGGGCTATGCTTTCCTTTCGGTGGATAGCAGCATCATTTCCGCAAATTCTTATTTTATGTTAAGGGACACCTTCCAGCACGATTTTTATGGCGGTGTGGAATATATTTCAGACCACAGAGATCAAAGACATTACCCAACAAACGGACATTTACTCAGGGTGGGATTTGGATATAATGATTTGCATTCTCATGGCGTGCGCAATACTATATTATCAGTTGGAGCGAGGTATAGTGCATTTACTCCTTTAAAATTTGTGAAACATCTGGTGTGGGTAAAATATGGTGCTTTGCGTTGGAGCGCCGGAACATTGCCCTATAATTATTCCCGACAACTTGGCTATGGTTCGGATTATGTTCGTGGATACGAACCTTATGTGGCCGAAGGTCAGGGTTTTGTATTGTTTAAAACCGGATTGCGCAAAGCCATTTTATATAACCGAACAGTTACATTAGCTGGTGGTCAAAAATTTGCTGCTTATAAAAAATTGCCTTTGAGTATTTGGTTCAATGTATTTGCAGATGCGGGAAAAGTTCTTTCTCCATCACCCATTCAAAACAGCGGCAATACACTGGATACCCAATGGCAGGTGGGCACGGGGCTGGGTTTGGATTTTGTAATGTGGTACAACGCGTTAATACGCGCCGAATATAGTTTCAACAGAATGCAACAGGGATTCTTTAATATTGCTTATAGAAATGCATTTTAAATTATGAAAATCGGCATTTATGCAAAATCGGTAAGAGACAGCAAACACGAATCCGGATTCAGCACGCTGGTAAACACGCTGGCCGAAAGCGGGCATGAAATCCACTGTCCGCAATCCCTGGTGGATTATGTCCATATCCATATTGCCCCAAACCTGCAATTGCGCGCATTCGACCATCTGGATAAGGACCACTATATGTTGGATGCCATGATTTGTGTTGGAGGTGATGGAACCTTACTGGATACCATGCCTCTGGTTCGGGATAGCGGGGTGCCGGTATTAGGCTTAAATACCGGTAGGTTGGGGTTTCTTGCAGGATTGGGTGTTCAGGACCTTCACCGTGCCATAGAAGATATAAAAAAAGGGAATTATACCCTGGACCAAAGAACTTTGCTCCATCTGGACACATCTTATCCCATCTTCGATTACAATTATGCTTTAAACGACTTTGTAATTCATAAAAAAGAAACCTCAAGCATGATTGTGGTACATGCGTATTTAAACGGGGAATTTTTAAATACCTATTGGAGCGATGGACTGATTATTTCCACACCGACAGGTTCAACAGGTTATTCCCTGAGTTGTGGAGGGCCAATTATTTTCCCGAATTCAGATACTTTTATTATCACTCCAATTGCCCCTCATAACCTCAATGTAAGACCTGTGGTAGTCGGCGATGATGTGGTTTTGTCATTTGAAATTGAAGGTCGTGCAAGTAGTTATCTGGCCAGTTTGGATGCCCGAAGCGAATCCATTACGGTAGAAACTCAAATGGCTGTTCGCAAAGCGGATCACAGCTTAAATTTAATTCGTCTTTCCAACGACAATTTCCTGGATACTTTGAGAAACAAACTGAATTGGGGATTTGATAAGAGGAATTAGGGATAAGCAAGGATAGCAGGTTAGCAAGGATAGCAAGAGTAGCGAGGAAAGCAAGGTTAGAGGGATTAGTAATACAAAATTTTTTGAATGGAAATTTGTCCGAATTAAAAAGATCTTTATTTCATCATTTGTATTTCCTTTTGTTGTAGGTATTAAGCCGGTGTGCATGTGTTTTAGTGGTTAAATACAAAAACCTTAAATTTGCCTTATGAATTTGTTTGATCAGGTGAACGAAGGTATTAAAAATGCCATGAAAGCCAGAGAAGAAGCGCGTTTGCGTGCTTTGAGAAATATAAAAAGTGCATTTCTTTTATTAGAAACCGCAGAAGGTGGTGGTGAGGTTACGGATGAAATTAGAATTAAGTCGCTGCAAAAATTGGCCAAGCAACGCAAAGACAGCATTGAGATTTTCAGACAACAAAACCGAAACGATCTGGCAGATAAGGAACAGGAAGAACTGGACATCATTAATACTTTTTTACCGGCACAAATGAGTGAAGAAGAAGTAACTGCAAAAATTCAGGCCATTATCTCCGGAAGTGGCGCTCAGGGTATGAAAGATATGGGCAAAGTAATGCCGGTTGCCATGAAAGAATTATCCGGGTTGGCCGATGGTAAACTTATCAGCGACCTCGTAAAAAAATTGCTTTCCTGATCCTGTTTGCTGAAAACGCAGTGATAACTGCAACTGACGTATTCACTCAACGGAAAATACCATTCACTCAATTGGATAATTAAATATGGTGTTTTGAGACAATTTCGTTCTCAAAAACCATGAAAAAAGTATCTTTTATTTTTATTCTCGGACTTACTTTGATGCTTGCTCCAGCACTCAAAAACGCCGACAAAACAAATTCAGAACTCCCGGCATTTGCCGGTGATTCTTCTTTTTCCGTTGCCTGGGGAACCCACAACGAAGCCTTTGGAAACGATGATAAATTTATTTACCTCTACACCGAATTACGCGGTGGAGTTGCAAATAACACACCTCAGAGAAAGCCATTAAATATTGCATTGGTTGTAGATCGCAGCGGCTCCATGGGTGGAAATAAAATTGTATATGCGCAGCAGGCAGCTAAAATGCTGGTTCAAAACCTTCATCTCGGTGATCACTTTGCCTTGGTGGATTATGACGACAAAATTTCCACACCGGTTTACAGCACAACCATTGCCGGAAACAAGGCTTCCATTCTTAAAGAAATTGATAAATTATTTCCGAGGGGGGCTACCAATTTATGTGCAGGAATGTTGGAAGGATTTAATCAGGCCAAAACCCACTACAAGGCAGAAGATCTAAACCGGGTAATTTTATTGAGCGACGGTCAGGCAAATACCGGAATTAGCGACAATATGGAGATACAAAAACAAGCGCAGCTCAAATTGCAAACTACAGGAATTTCCCTTAGCACCTTTGGAATTGGTGCAGATTACAACGAATCTCTGATGACCAATCTGGCTGAATATGGAAATGGAAATTATTATTTTATAAATAATCCCGATGAAATTACCACCCAGTTGGCGGCTGAAATGCAGGGCCTGATGCGCACCGTTGCACAAAATATTAAAATTCGAATTGCCTTGCCTTCAGAAAATCTGGAAGTAGAAAAAGTATACGGAGCATCTTATTCCATGGAGAACGGTACGCTGGTAATAAACGCCGGAAATGTAATTGCAGAAGAAACCAAACCTGTGATGATCAAGTTGCGGATAAAAAATATGGGTGCACAGGCATTTCATTTTACCGGTAAAATACTCTATACAGATGCCAACACTTCTGCTGAAAAAGAATTTCAAAAGGAATTTTCTTTACACTATGAACAAGATAAAATTGCAATTGAAAATACCAAAAATAAAATAGTTTGGAATGCAGTACAATCTTATGAATTGAACGATATTATGGAAACAGCAATGCGTGAAATGGAACTCGGTAATGAACAGAAAGCCAAAGTTTTACTGGATACCATACACACAGTAAAGTACCTGGGATTTGTACAGGATACCACCCATTTTATCACCAATACAACAGTTATTAAAACTTACCACATTCAATCTGCAAACAATACCAATTTCAAATCGCAATCCGCATATAATCAGAAAATAATGCTGAAACAGGGGAAATCAGACAATTATAAAATGAGGGCGAAAGTGATTAAAAAATAAAATGGACAGAAAGATTTTTATTCGCCAATCCCTTTTAGCCGCATTCTCTGTAAGTACAGTAGGATCAGTCCTTCGCGCTGGAAATAATTTCACAGGAGATTGCGAAACTACCAACGATATTCTCGGACCATTTTACCGCGAAAATGCACCTGAAAGAAGTGACTTGACTTTTGCAGGTTTGGAAGGAAATGAAATTACCATAAAAGGAAAAGTTTATGGGAAAGATTGTGTAACTGCTGTAAAAGGCGCTGTAATTGAGATCTGGCATTGCAACACAAAGGGAGAATATGATAATAATACATCTGATTTCAAACACCGGGGCACACAAAAAACGAATGAAAAAGGAGAGTATTCCTTCAAAACCATATTGCCTGGTAAATATTTGAATGGCGCATTATACCGCCCCTCTCATATTCATTTCAGAATTACTGCCACAGGAAAAAAGGAATTGATTTCGCAAATTTATTTCTCCGGAGATCCGCACATAGATAAGGATCCATGGGCATCCAACAAATCCGCCAAAGAGCGTACCCTGCAAATTTTCCCTGAAGATACCAATGGAAATCTGGTGGTAGAATTTCCAATTTATTTATCCGATTCGAATTAAAAATAGTTCCTTTTCTTATATTTCTTTTACTTTATTTACATAAAAAGGCAGGAGGAATCCTGCTTTTTTCATTGCCGTGTTTTCACAACAGGATTTCTGGTTATTGTAGCGTCAGGATCGCGGATTACACGGATGAACGGATGAATCGGATTTTGTTAATGCAAATATTCAGAGATTATTGTGTTAAAATCAATCTTCTAAATTCCATGCTTTTCGATCCAAAATTGATGAGTAAACCAATTTCCAGTTTGTATGCTTTCAAATAGTTTAAAGCCTGCGCCAGATGGACATCCTCAAGTCTGGTTACTGCTTTTATTTCTATCATCACAATTCCTTCTACCACAAAATCCGCCCTTCTTATTCCAATAGGTTTCTTCAGCTTTTTATAAAAAATCTCCTGTTCTATTTCTCTGGCAAAATTAAGTTTGGCGCAATGAAATTCGTACGCCAGTGCCCTTTGATAAATAACCTCCTGAAACCCATTCCCAAAAAATTTATGTACCTCAAAAGCTGCCCCAATAATCCTTTCTGTAATATCTCTATGTTTTAACGCCACCATAATCCGTGTTATCCTTTTACCTTAATCCCCACAAGTACAATTTCCCTGTAATATCTCCACCTTCCACTAAACTAATCCGCGCCATCCATCAATCCGTCTAATCTGTAATGCGGACACCAACTGAAGCAGAAAACATACAAACTTAAAAATTCCTACATTTTCGCGAACATTATAATAAATATTATCCGTTTAATTTTCCAACACGCTCAGATGGAAATCCATTTTCCTCCATTGCTCACCCATTAATTCCCCGAAATATCTCCACCTTCCACTAAACTAATCCGCGCCATCCATCAATCCGCTTAATCCGTGATGCGGACACCAACTGAAGCAGAAAACATACAAACTTAAAAATTCCTACATTTTCGCGAACATTATAATAAATATTATCCGTTTAATTTTCCAACACGCGCAGATGGAAATCCATTTTCCTCCATTGCTCACCCATTAATTCCTGAAATATCTCAACCTTCCACAACCATAATCCGCTTAATCTTTCCATCCGCTTAATCCGTGATGCTGACATCAACTGAAGCAGAAAACATACAAACTTAAAAATTCCTGCATTTCCCCAAACATTATAATAAATATTATCCGTTTAATTTTCCAACACACTCAGATGGAAATCCATTTTCCTCCATTGCTCACCCATTAATTCCTGAAATATCTCAACCTTCCACAACCATAATCCGCTTAATCTTTCCATCCGCTTAATCCGTGATGCTGACACCTACAGAACCACGAATCGTCCATCCGCTTAATCCGTGATGCTGACACCAACAAAAGCACAAATCTCCAATCCACAATCCCTACCGCATTACCTCAAACTTCTCCGAAAAAGTCACTCCATTAACCGACCCATGTAAATAATAAATTCCGGTTTTCAGATTTTGTATGGATAACTTATCTCCAATTGGTTCGCTGATTTCCTCAATCTTTTTACCTAGGTTATCCAGGATATATAGAGGATAATCCGGGGTATAATTGCTCATTATTTTTAAATATTCCGACGTGGGATTGGGTATAATTTTTATTTGAAATAAATTCTCCGAAGCCAAAAGGTTCTCTACTGTATTAGTGGCACTCTTCCAGCGAATACTGCTACACCATATTTCCAGTTTATTGCTGCGAACATCGCCCCAAACCGCCAATAAAGTATCTCCATTTAAATGGCAACCCATAAAGTCATTTCCATTTTGCGTCAGTATGTTATTGTATGTTGCACTTTGTGCAGACATTCTCAAATTATTTCCAAAAGATTTGCCGCTGTCCGTGCTCACCGCACAATAACAATCTGCATTCTGAGCAAAACCTGTCCCTGAACCATTTCGCCTGTCGCGCCAGCACACTGCCAGTTCGCCATTTTTGCTCCAACTGGCCCAGGGCAAATCCTGAAGCACTCCGTTGGCAGTTGCATCGTCATTCACGCGCACATTTGAATTCCAATTTATACCCTGATTCCAAGTTGCATTTACCACAATATCTGCATCGCCCAATGTATTGTCTACCCTAATCATTGCAATGCGATTTGCATTCCAGGGGTCTGCAAGTAGCTGGTATCCGGCTTTGAGATTGGTATCACCTGAACTACCCGGATTTACCAATAAATCGCTGTATGAAAATGTATTTCCACCATCGGAAGATTTTGCCAGAAAATATTTGGGATAAACACTTTGGCTGGTTACATAAGAAGGATATGCAGCAATAAATTTACCGTCTTTGGTGCAGGATGGAGCAGCCATTGGTGCCTGAATAAAATTGCCTGTTAGGTAATTTACAGTATCCAGAAAACGAAATGTACTCCAACTTTTCCCATCTTTTGAAATTTTAAAATAGGGGCGGTTTGGCGCCGGTATCCACGGTGCCGGTTTGGTAGTAATGAATAGTCTCCCATCGTTATTCCCACCGCTGTTATCCACGGCAATCCAAGGACGGTCCAGTGGCAATTTCGAAGTCGATTCCTGCACATCCATAATCTGACTTTCATAATTCCAGGAACCTCCATTATTGTTACTCGAAAAAAGAAAAACACCACCTGAATCTTCGGCCTGTCTATAGTCGATATAAGCCAAATATAATTTGCCGCTTTTATGGTACGCCATGGTAGGATCTGCCGAACCCCAGTCCGATGAAAAATGCGGGATACTCTGAATGCCTCCCCACGTTTTTCCTCCATCGCTGGTGCTTCTGGTTCGAATGGTGATTACAGTTGTGCTTCCATTCCATCCCAGTCCCATCCAGGCAACCGTAATCTGTCTGGGGTCATTCGGGTTGGCCATCATATTTGGCTCTCCGTCAAAAGCTATTCCCGAAGAAAGTTTTGTTTCTGTTTGTGAAAACAAGATGCCTGTGTTGCATAGAATTAATAATGCAACCATTGGAATTTTCATACCTGCAATTTAGACCATAACCCTTGAAACACACGGCATTTATTTTTCAACCGTATACCTGATTATACGCTAAAATTCGTTGCCGGTTTTTCAAACATTTGTTGCATACATAAGAGTATTGGTCCCATTTACACGATTTTTTACCGTGCATTTCCAATGCAGTTTTTCAGAAAAATAATGCGCTACTTTTTTACCTTGTTCGTACCCATCAGAATTCAAACCCAAATTGAATAACAACTTAGCATTCCGATTGGAACTTTTGGCCAGATTTTCACAAAATATATCCGAATAAAATTGTTCCGGAACCTTGCAATCAATAAATAAATCAACAATAATTAAATCATATTTCTTATTGCAATTTTGAATAAAAACAAATGCATCCTCTAAAAATATTTTAAGACCCTTTCCTTCTACAATTTCAAATTCTTCTGCCGCAATTTTTACAATTTCCTTATCCCATTCCACAGCATCAATGCTCTTTTTGTACCTGAATTTGTTTCGGAGTGAATCAATCACACTCCCTGCCCCCATGCCTAACACCAAAGCCTGATTTACTTCCTCAAAATTTACCTGTCTTAATCCTTTTTCCAATAATTTTTGCAAGGTGCCAAATGAATAATTTGCATTGGCACTATCCAGTACCTTTTTGCCATTGAAAGTGGTTAATTCCAACTCACCGCTAAATTCAGATTGAACTTTACGCGTAATTGGAAAAATATAACTAATCCATTTTTTCAATTTAATTTTATTAAAATTTGGCTACAGGTTTAAAGAAATAAGCAAAGGGCATCTTCAATTTGCCCTTTTATAATCAGCGTTTTCGCTGTCACTTCAATATCTGTCTGCCCGAATTCTGTCTTTACATTTGCTATCTTTTCCGCATCCGGAAAATGTTGTAATCCTGCAATACTCCCAATATCATTTGCACTTAATACTGTGCTCTTTTTTATCGCCACTGGCAAATGGTCATACCCAATAGTAGTGAACATCGGCTGCGGCAACTGAAACATATTTTCCGGTGTGGCATGGCAATACCAGGGCCCTCCCATTCTGCCAACCAAATCCATTTTTCTTGGATCTATTTTCCCGGATTCGTCCAACACATTTTCATTCATATGAATTCGAATTACTTCTGCAATGATTAAATTTCCTCCACTCCCTTTATCCGATAATTCCTCCACCCGCAACACTTTGCATTCCATTTGTACCGGGGATTCCGCAACTCGAAAAGGTCGAATTAAATCAGATGGTATTGCGGTAAAACCTGCCTTTTCAAATTCATTGATTCCCTTTTCCCATGGCGCTGCTGCAACATTCATTTTTTGCACCATTTCAAAATTTACAATGTTCACAACCACTTCTGCAACTTCTTTTACATTATCATGTGTGTGTTTGGTGGTGCCATCTCGTCCGCTTCGCGCAGGACTAAAAACAACTACCGGGGGATTCGCAGAAAATACATTGAAAAAACTAAAAGGTGCCAGATTTGGATTGCCATTTTTATCTATGGTACTGGCAAAACAAATTGGCCTTGGACCTATTGCTCCAAGCAAATATTGGTGCAGTTGGGGAACCGGAATTTCTGATGGGGATACGGTTTGAAAAGCCATGTGGCAAAGATAGGAGAAGTGAGATGTTAGATGTGGGAAGTGGGATGTAAGAAGTGGGATGTTTGAGGATGTGCTTTATTTAAATGATGCGTTGATTAAATAAGCTTGGCATCCTCTACATAGGGAATCAGAAATATTAAGGATCAGTTGAATCTCAAACACCCGTCCCGAAAATTCAAAACTTTTAACGTTACATTTTACTTGACCACTGAACACAAACAACTGACCACTGCTTAAACACTCGGTCACTCTCTTACTCGGTTACTTGGTCACTCGGTCACTTTATAATACATGCCCCAACTTTTCCTTTTTCGTATTTAAATACGATCTGTTATGCGGATTGGGAGTTACCAATAACGGAATATTATCAACAATTTCAAGTCCATAACCCACCAGTCCTGTGCGCTTCTTGGGGTTGTTGCTCATCAATTTCATTTTGGAAATTCCAAGATCCCTGATGATTTGTGCGCCAACTCCATAGTCTCTGTCATCCATTCCAAAACCCAGCTGCAGGTTGGCTTCCACGGTATCCAAACCGGATTCCTGCAATTTGTAAGCTTTTAATTTATTTAATAAACCTATTCCTCTGCCTTCCTGGTTCATGTATATCACCGCACCTTTTCCCGCTTCGTTAATCAGCTCCATGGCTTTTTGCAATTGCTCCCCGCAATCACAGCGGCAACTTCCAAAAATATCTCCGGTCATGCAACTGCTGTGCACGCGCACCAGCACCGGTTCATCTTTTTCCCATTGTCCTTTAATCAACGCCAGATGTTCTTGCCCATTATTGGTTTGTTTGTAAGCAATCAGATCAAAATCTCCATACTTGGTAGGCATTTCCACAGAAATTTCCCTCTGTATGAGACTCTCATTTTGTAAACGGTATTTGATTAAATCTTCTATGGAAATAATTTTAAGGTTGAATTTTTTTGCCACCAGTTTCAGATCTTCCAGTCTGGCCATGCTGCCATCTTCATTCAGTATTTCTACGATACAACCTGCAGGTTCAAACCCGGCAAGTCTGGCCAGGTCTATGGCTGCCTCTGTATGTCCGGCTCTGCGAATTACCCCTTCGGTTTTTGCTTTTAAAGGGAAAATATGACCTGGTCGGCCCAATTCTTCCGGTTTTATTTCGGGGTTAATCAATGCCTGAACTGTTTTTGCGCGGTCATGCGCGCTGATTCCTGTCGTGCATCCATGTCCAAGGAGATCTACAGAAACCGTAAAAGCTGTCTCATGAGTAGCTGTGTTTCTGCCAACCATCATATCCAAACCAAGTTGATCACACCGTTCTTCGGTCAATGGTACGCATATCAAACCGCGGCCTTCGCGTGCCATGAAATTAATCATTTCAGGAGTGACATTTCTCGCTGCAGTGAGGAAATCGCCTTCATTTTCGCGATTTTCGTCATCTACCACAATCACTACTTTGCCCTGGCGTATATCTTCTATAGCTTCTTCTATTTTATTTAAACTCATTGGGATTATGCATAAAAAACAATTCCATTTCGGATTTGTTGAATTCAGCAGCAAAGTTCGCTGAATTTTTCGGAATGTCTGAGTTTCCTGAGATATGTTCCTCAGAAATGGTGACTGTTGTCACCGTTTTAGCATGGATTCTGCAGGAATTTTGCAATCAAATTGAACATGAAAGTAGAACAAATCTATACCGGATGCCTTGCCCACGGTGCTTATTATATTGAATCCAACGGTGAAGCAGCAATTATTGACCCACTGCGCGAAACCAGTCCCTATGTGGAAAGAGCTGAAAAAAATAATGCCAAAATAAAATATGTTTTAGAAACCCATTTTCATGCAGATTTTGTTTCCGGACATCTGGATTTGGCGGAGCAAACAGGTGCCACCATTGTGTATGGACCTACTGCCAAACCTGGATTTGATGCCAAAGTAGCTGCCGATGGGGAAATCCTGACTTTGGGAAATGCCAAAATCAAAGTGATCCACACACCAGGGCATACCATGGAATCCAGTTGCTATTTGCTGATAGATGAAGCGGGAAATGAAACCGCAATATTTACCGGTGATACCCTTTTTATTGGAGATGTAGGCAGACCGGATTTGGCACAACATGTTATCGCGGATCTCACCCAGGAAAAACTTGCCGCACATTTGTATGATTCCCTGCAAAATAAAATTCTTCCACTTTCAGATCACCTTATTGTATACCCCGGGCATGGCGCAGGCAGTGCCTGTGGTAAAAATATGAGCAACGAAACCACGGATACATTAGGGCACCAGAAAAAGGTAAATTATGCATTGCGTCCGAATTTATCCAGGGAAGAATTTATCCATGAATTATTGGATGGATTAACCCAACCTCCTTCCTATTTCCCGCAAAATGTTTTATTAAATATTCAAGGTTATGAGAGTATGGGTAAAATAATGATGAAAGGGATGCAGGCTCTTTCTCCCATTGCTTTTGAAGCTGCAGCAAATGAAACAGATGCAGTGGTAATTGACACCAGAGTACCAGAGATTTTTGCGCAGGGTTTTATTCCGAATTCGATCAATATTGGAATTGATGGAAACTTTGCAACCTGGGTTGGTACACTAGTCCCTGATGTGAAACAGGAAATATTATTGGTTGCAGAACCCGGAAGAGAAAAAGAAATTATTACCCGACTTGCACGTGTCGGTTTTGACAATTGTATCGGCTTTTTAAAGGGGGGATTTGAAGCTTGGGAAAACGCAGGTAATGAGGTGGATTCCATTCCAACAGTATCACCAGAGAAATTCATTTCCGTTTATCAGGAATATCCCGAAGTAAATATTCTCGATGTTCGGAAAAAGAGCGAATTCGAAAGTGAACATATTATCTCTGCAGAAAATTGTCCTCTGGATTATATCAACGAAAATATGGCAGAAATAAATGCCGAAAATCCATATTACGTGCATTGTGCAGGTGGTTACAGAAGTATGATTTTCGTTTCTATATTGAAAGCGCGTGGATATCAAAACCTCATCAATGTGGAAGGTGGATTCAGTGCTTTGAAAAAAGCAGGAATATTGCCATTGACACAATATGTGGCTCCAACCACCCTGTTGTAAATTCAGAAAACCAGACTATTAATTCGTCATTTGGAATCCATTATATTTGTATGATGCGAAAAAGTATTGTTGTTTTTCTGTTCATATTTTGGGCGCTGGGGTCTGACTCTTATAACATTTTAAAAGCAGGGGATTCGGTTGCAATTTCTATGGATACTGCAGATAAGCTTACATCAAAAATGCAGGGCAACAAAGATTCCTCTAAAATAGATGAAGCCGGAAATAAAATGGATGAGGTAAAACAAGCCCGCAAGCCCAATTATTGGATGCCTATTTTTGGTGGTGCAATTTTGGGATTGGGTTTGGCATATTGGTTGAGAAGCAGGAAATCAAAATAAAATCACATCTGATTCGTTAATTAGGATTATGATAAAAACGAAATTCGTTTTTTTCTTTATTTCTATTTGTTTCTCCTTAAACTGTACTTGTCAGTCTGTCCATCTAGCAAGCACATTGATTTCATTGGATAGCGTTCTCAACAATGGTCGATGGAGGATTCAATATACAAATACCTATTACAAAAATGATATTTTTCAATCAGTTGAATTCATTGATCTGATTTACGCCAGAACAAACAAAAAGTCTGCATTTATTTTTTCCTCTAAAGAAAATGCTATAACTCGGTACTACGAATTTTATGATGACACTATTTGTCAGACAAATAATATTTCAGAAATTGGTCCATGCTCGTACTTGAACACAAATCCGCTCTATCTTGAAAGACGGTTGCCTTCACCGGTTATACTCCCATTCCACTTTCCGCTTGAAAGTGAACATATCATTCCGTTGAAATCCAAAAATAATATCAACAAGGAATCCTATTATTCAGACATTTATGAATTTGATTTGCATAAAAATAATTTAGTTAAAATCACGCAGCAACTGCCAAACAACTCTCGTGATGTATATAGAACTGAACGCAATGACTTTAAGTTTGTCAGATTAGATTCCATTACATTCAAAAAATTATTTGATTCCTTAAAATTGGTAATGGTATTGCAGAAAAATGTAGACATACAATTCAGGGATTTCCCTTTTTCTGATTCACATTTTATAACCCAAAACATCTTTTTGAATGTGCGCAATGGGAAACAGGTTTCTTTTCAGGAAGGCAAATTCAGGGTAATTGATTTTTCATTTTTAGCATGCGGACCCTGTTGGATAAATTTTAGAAAATTAGATACATTGCATTCGGAATTTCCGGATCTTGAAATATGCATCATTGATCCAAACTACACAAAAAGTGATTTGCCCATAATTGAAGACAAGCTTCCTGGATTCATATATACCGAACCAAAGAACCCGAACATAGTTTTGGATAATCTACAACAATACCCTTTTACCATTTTGTTAAATCCACAAAATCAAATAGTATATTCTCATTATGGTAAACTAAGTCAACCCGCGATATATGAAATCAGGCAATTATTGCGCTCAGATTAATAACTGTCTCGTTTGTAAATTAGTAGTGTGTTTTCTCTAATTTTTTAAATGATTGGTCCTTCATTCATACATTTTTCACTATACCTGGCAAATATGATCCTTTTCTTACCATCCCGAAGTGCTTGAAATTACCGCCAATAACTTCGTAATTTTGCAGCATGCCAGATACCGGGATTGCAGCTATTGACAGAGAGACTTTCGTAAAAGAAGTGCTCCAGGATTACCGTGTTGCCTATGAAAGCCGTCAGGCCAGCCTGATCGGCCGAAAAGAAGTACTTACCGGAAAAGCCAAGTTTGGCATTTTTGGCGATGGTAAAGAAGTGGCCCAACTGGCCATGGCCCGGGTGTTTGAAAATGGCGACTGGCGCAGTGGTTATTACCGCGACCAAACCTTCATGTTCGCCAAGGGCATGAGTACGATTACCGCGTTTTTTGCGCAACTTTATGCCAATCCATCCATTGAAAAAGAACCGGCAAGCGGCGGCAGAAGCATGAACGGCCATTTTGCCACCAGGTTGTTAGATGAAAATGGAGAATGGCTTCCGCAGACAGACAGACCCAATTGCTCCGCAGATATTTCACCAACAGCCGGTCAAATGCCCCGTTTGCTTGGCCTTGCGGTTGCAAGCAAATTGTACCGCGAAAATTCGGAATTGCATGCATTCGAAAATTTCTCCAAACAGGGAAATGAAATCGCATTTGGAACCATTGGGAATGCAAGCACCAGTGAAGGTATTTTTTGGGAAACCATGAACGCCGCATGTGTGATGCAGGTGCCTATGCTTATGAGTGTTTGGGATGATGGTTACGGAATTTCTGTACCTGCAAAATACCAAACTACCAAAGAAAATATTTCTGAAATTTTAAAAGGATTTAAATCCGATAAAAATGGAAAAGGAATGGAAATTCTCACTGCAAAAGGTTGGGATTATGCCGAATTATGCAAAGTGTACAAACTCGCTGCAGACATTTGTCGCGAAAAACATACCCCTGTTTTGGTGCATGTTACCGAAGTAACCCAACCTCAGGGACATAGCACCAGTGGCAGCCACGAGAGGTATAAAACTAAAGAACGATTGGGCTGGGAAACCGATTTCGACTGCATCAAAAAAATGCGTGAATGGTTGTTGGAAAATCATATCACTACAGAGTCAGAATTGGACGCAATGGAAAAGGAATCTTTGAACAATGTGAAGAATTGCCAAAGACAAGCCTGGGTAGATTATCTGAATCCAATTAAAAAAGAAATAGAAGAATTTGGTGTCGTATTAAATACCATTTCTTCCCATGGAATTAAAACTGCAGAACTTGCAGAAATCAGTGCAGGTTTGCAGGCAATATCCGAACCTATTCGCAGAGATTTGGGAAATGCAGTGCATCAGGCATTGCGCGTTACCACCTCTATGAATGCAGAATTACGCGCACCATTATTAAATTATTTTCATGCATTTCAACAACTCAATTTCGACCGTTACAATGGGAATTTGCATAGCAATTCTGTAACCAATGCGTTACAAATCGAAGAAATTCCCGCCATATTTACAGACGAAACCGCCGATGGATATCAGGTGGTGCGCGCATGCTTTGAAGCCAACATGAGCAGGGATCCCCGGGTTTTTGCATTTGGGGAAGATGTAGGAAAAATCGGAGATGTAAATCAGGGATTCAGCGGTTTGCAGGAGAAATTCGGAGAACTCCGGGTTTCGGATAAAGGTATTCGCGAATGGAGTATTATCGGTGAAGGAATTGGCGCCGCCATGCGCGGTTTGCGCCCAATTGCCGAAATTCAATATCTGGATTATTTGTTGTACGCTCTGGAACCCATGAGCGATGATATTGCTACCATGCAATACCGAACCATGGGTGGCCAAAAAACTCCCATCATTATTCGCACCAGAGGCCACAGACTGGAAGGCATCTGGCACAGCGGAAGTCCCATGGGAACTATTATAAATGCAGTACGTGGCATGTACGTTTGTGTTCCCAGAAATATGACACAGGCTGCAGGCATGTACAATACTTTGCTTCGCAGCGATGAACCTGCACTCGTAATTGAGTGCCTGAACGGTTACAGATTAAAAGAAAAAATGCCCCAGAATATTGGGGCGTTTACCGTGCCATTAGGCAAGGCCGAGGTATTGCGTTATGGCGAAGATCTCACTTTGGTTACATACGGAAGTTGTTGCCGTATAGCCGCAGAAGCGGCAGATATGCTTGCTGATTATGGCATTCGCGTGGAAATCATAGATGTGCAAACCTTATTGCCGTTTGATTTAAACCACAGTATAGCCGAGAGTTTGAAAGAAACCAACCGCCTGGTAGTTTTGGATGAAGACGTACCGGGTGGTGCTTCTGCATATATTTTACAACAGGTTTTGGAAACCCAGAATGGATATCGCTGGTTGGATAGTGCGCCGCTCACCATTACCGCAAAGCCGCACCGCCCAGCTTATGGCAGCGACGGGGATTATTTTTCAAAACCCAGTGCGGATGAGGTATTTATGAAAATATACCAGATGATGCATGAGGTGGATCCGAATAGGTGGCCTTCACTGGTTTAAAATTCAAATTTGTATCTTGCAATTTTACATTCTTTATTATGAGGCTTATTTTTTGTTCACTCATTTTAGTAAGTAAAATAATTTGTTTAAGCGCCCAGGTAATTAAGAGTGATACATTTAGTCTGCAAGTACCTCATCAATATTCAGGTTTTCCAACTGAAGGTTTCCTGTATAAGGAAAGAAACCATGGGTTTATATATAACCCGCTTGAAAACCGAAGATACTCCCTAAACAACCCATTAATAGACACTTTTACTATTTCAAATTTCTATATTGTTGATAAAAGAATTATTTATAAAATATCAGATACGAAACTTCCTGAATCTTTGAGATTGACGTTGCTTCGCTCTACCTTGCCAAATTCGAAAAAGGTTGAAAATTTCATGGCGCGAAAACATTATCCAAATGAATTTATTTTTCAAAATGAAATTTCAAAATTCAAATTGGGGAATTTTGAGATTAACCCTTTTATGTCTGAGGATGGTCTCAATCTGATTGCATATGAAAATCCTAAAGACACACTTGCTGTCGCTGAATATAATTGCATCAGTGACTCACTTTCAAAAGCAGATTTCCCAAATGAAAATGTTATACTGGGTCAAAGAATGAAAACCTTACAAAATTTGTATTAAATGGATTTGAATCAGGACTGCGTAATAAATTCTCTGACTCGGAAATCGACTTTTTTGATTCAGCAACTTACCTTAACAGCTATAAATTCAAATTAAACAAACCGAACATTTGGTGTTATTCAGATTCTAATATATTGGTTGTAACTCCGAGTACCAAATTCACGGATACCGTTTATTCATATCAGTATTTCATTCTTAAAAATGACTCAGGCAATATTGATTCAGAAATAAAAACAAAAGCCAGAAAGTACCTTTTGCACTTGACCGAATATCCTGATGACTTTGTTCAATACATGGATTCCGGGCTTTGGTTTACCGCATCAAAACAAGACACCTCTCGACTTTTTAAATATCAGATCTGGTCGGGCAATTTGTATAAATTACTCCAAACTTTAAAAGCTGGCGAAATAGCATATTACGAAGATCAACAATTTGGATTGTTCATGGTAAAATGTTGTAAAAGTCCAAGATTAGATATGCTTAAATATCCTTGTAGAGTTGAAGTCTATCGAAGAAAATACTAATAGTAGTTCTATTCAACTCTAAAACCCAGACTAATACTTTGTAACCAAATATATTTTCAACCGTATTATCGGCATCCCTGCCGATAAAGGGGGTAAACATGAAATACATTGTATTTATTTTCAACCTCTCCCCAACCATTTTGAATCTCGCTGCGTCATTACTTCTGAGAACGCAAAACCGGAATACCCCGTGAACGTTTTATCACCTTCCATATCGATTGGCGAAACCGCTGAAACCAAAGTAACAAAAGGACTCACTCCGGAAGTGTCTCTGATGGTACAAGGTTGCCTGGAAAATAACCGCGCGGCACAGGAACAGCTCTATCGCAAATACTATGGAAGAATGATGGGAACCTGCATGAGGTATTTGGGGAATGAAGACGAGGCACGCGAAGTGCTGAACACAGGGTTTCTCAAGGTTTTTCAAAACCTGCATAGCTTTCTGGGTGAAAGCAATCTGGAAGGATGGATCTATCGCATCATCCGGAACGCCATCATCGATAAAATAAGAAGCAGGGTGAAATTCCGCGAAGAAAGCCTCACCGAAGTTCTGGAAGATACGGTTGGAGTAAATGCAAATGCATTGCAGGAATTGTATGCAAAAGACCTGCTGAAAATGCTGCACGATTTGCCCGATACCACCCGATTGGTTTTTAACATGTATGCCATCGAAGGATTTAAACATGAAGAAATCGCCAAAGTACTTTCCATTTCATCGGGCACCAGCAAATGGCATGTCTCCGAAGCAAGACGCATTCTCAAACAAAAACTGGAACATAAAAGCGAGAAATCATGAACAAGGAAAACCAACATATGCCCGATGATTTGTTCAGGGAAAACCTGAGCGGATTTGAGATGCCATACAACGATGCGGCATGGGAAGATATGCGCAATCTTCTCGATAAAGCCGACAAAAAAAGACCCTTTGTTTTATGGTTTCAAAAGAATAAAAAATCAACAATCACATTAATTACAATCACCATGTTAACCACCCTTATAGCTGTATTTACCCTTGCCAAATACAACCATACAGCTCTTACCCACAGCAATTCCGAATTAAAATCCACAGAAAATAAAAAATCAAATACTGAAATTTCTGTAAACAAAAATTCGGAGAATAATTACTCTAAAGACGCGGAAAATATTGCAACCTTTAACCCCACCACTGAAGGGCTGGGCGATAAAAAAACAGCCAATTCTTCTGCATCCCCTTCCTACTCCACCACTTCAGAAGTGGGACTGAAACAAAACGCGAAAACCTCATCGGAAGAAACCCCTTCTAACCCCACCTCTTCAGTGGTAGGCAACGATGCATTAGCCAATGCCACCAACGCAGAATCTACTAACCCCACCACTTCAGTGGTGGGAGCAAAACCTCTCGAACAAACAACCCGCTTTGATAATATCGCAAAAATCAGCGGCGTTTCTGCAGTACAAAAACCTTCCAATTCCAATGGGAAAAACCCAACCCCTTATGGAAATTTCAGAGGCCCCTGGATTGGCATTCACTTTACCATGCAGGATCCCGAAAAGCCTTTGGCAATGGACAGCGGCAGACAACAGGCCGGATTTAATTTTCAAATCATGTCGGCCAACCTGTTGGATAACCAATGGTTTGGAGCCTATTTGGGAATGGATTTCGGAATGCAGTTTTATGGACGCGGAGAAAAATACGGTGTGGTATTAAACAACACCTCCCAGGATTCCGGATATACAAGGCTCAGCATGCATAGCTTTGATTTCTTTGCCCGCGGTCATTTTGAATTCGGAAGGCTTCCTTTAAAACCCTACGTAAATGTTTTCGCCGGACCACGCATTTATGCTGCCAGCCAATACACAGAATCCTACAGCCACAAAACAGATTACGAAAACAATTCCCGCACCAATGCACTTACTACCGCCAGCTTTATGTATGGCGGAGCAGTGGGATTGCGCCTTGCCGTTAGCAGGCACGTTTCACTCGATGGCAGGGTGGAATATATGTCGGGCACCGATACCAAAATCGCCGATCTGGATAAATCCAATTTCGACGGAGGGCTGGCTACTTATAAGTTGCAAACCATAAAATTACAACCCGCTTATTACCAGTTTAAATTTGGTGTATTGTTCGATCTGTGGGACGATTATGAAGAGGATTATGACCGGGAAGAAAATCGCACAGAGGTATCGCAGGATAAGGAATATTATTACTATGATTCCACCACCAGCCAATATATTAAAGTGCGTTGTTCCTGTACTGAAAACCCCGCAGGACAAGACACCAGTAATAACAATTCCGAATCAGGCAAAACCAGCAACCGCAATTATTTTGATATTGACCACACCAAACCCGTGGATCAATGGGAACGCCAGCGTACCAGAGGCTCCAGCCGTGTTTCTCCCGGTTATTATCCCGGCGGCAGCAGTGGACGCAGTGGACGAGGAAGTTTCCCCGGGATTAAAGCCGGAGGTTCAGGAATAAAAATTAAAAACTAAGGTTTATTTTCTTATCATTTCTTTTTGGTCAGCGGGCTTCGGCCCGCTTTTTTTGTCGGGTATTCCACCGCTTCGGGATAAATCTTTCAAAAGAATAAAAAAAAACAAACTTCATTTGTGACCGATGGTACTGAAGAAACTCGCATCGCAAACCGCAGTATATGGTTTGTCTACCATGGTGGGGCGTTTCCTCAATTTTTTGCTGGTGCCTTTGTACACTGCAAAACTGGCCAATGTGGATGACTATGGCGAAGTAAATGTGATATTCTCTTATGCAGGATTTTTAGCAGTAATTTTTTCATATGGAATGGAAACCGGCTTTTTCAACTTCGCCAGAAAAAACCACCACCCAGAAAAAGTATTTTCTACCGCTACCATTTCACTTTGTTTTAGCGGACTGCTACTATTTATTTTCTCCCTGCTCTTTTCGCAACCTATTATGGATGAAGCCGGCTATCCGGAACATCCGAATTACGCCATTTGGTTTGCCGCAATTCTGGGTGCAGATGCCATAAGTTCCCTGTTTTTTGCATGGCTACGATTCGATGAAAAACCTTGGAAATTTGCAGGGATTCGTTTGTTGAATATCGGTATAAATATTCTCTGTAATTTATTTTTTATTTTGGTATGTCCCTGGTTATTGAATCACGGATATACCTGGGTGAACAATATATTTAATTCTGAAAATCTGGTACAATATATTTTTATCAGCAATCTGGTTTCTTCATTAATTATTTTACCATTTTTTGGAAATTTATGGAAAAAGTTGCGCGGAGGATTTGACAGGGATTTGTTTAAAAAAATGATGAAATACAGCATCCCTCTGGTGGTTGTAGGGTTTGCCGGAATGATTAATGAAACCCTTGACAGAATTTTATTAAAGCAACTTTTACCTGCAAATCAAGGAGATTATCAGGCTGGTATTTACGGGGCTTTTTACAAATTAAGTATGATTATGACACTGTTTGTACAAGCATTTCGTTTTGCTGCGGAGCCATTTTTTTTCAAACATTCTGAACATGAAAATGCAAAAGAATCCTATGCATATATTTTAAAATGGTTTGTATATGTATGTGGTTTTATTTATGTGGCAACCATTGCATTGTTGCCCTGGCTGGGACCTTTGCTGATAAGAAATACCGCGTATTTTCAAAATGCGGATGGCCTTGCAATTGTTCCTGTTTTGCTTTTGGCCAATTTATGCTTGGGTATTTATTACAATTTAAGCACCTGGTATAAACTGAACAATAAAACAGGAACCGGTGCGATTATTTCTGCAATTGCTGCGGGAATAACCCTTGCGGGAAATTTCTACGGAATTCCAAAATTTGGCTTTGTTGCCAGTGCCTGGACAACTTTGGCGGCATATGCTTCCTTAATGTTCATGGGCTATTTTTTGGGAAAGAAACATTTTCCGGTACCCTATCCCATATTCAAAATTACTTTGAGCATCCTCTTCGCTATTGCACTCGGATATGTAGCTACGGAATATCATTCAATAGTCCCTTTTTTATCGATATTGGCAATTCCGGGTTTTGTGTTGTTGGTTTGGATGCTGGAATCTTCAAAAAATGCTAGACGTAAAAATCAGAAACACGGGCAATAACCCACTTCCAAAGTATCAAACTTCGCTGAGCGCCGGAATGGACCTGCATGCCGAGCTGGAAGGCGAAATCTCCATTTCACCGGGCGAAAGGCTACTTATACCTACCGGTTTGTATGTGGAATTACCCGAAGGCTACGAAGCGCAAATAAGGCCGCGCAGCGGACTCGCGCTAAAAAACGGGGTTACGGTTTTAAACTCCCCTGGCACTATTGATGCGGATTACCGCGGAGAAATCAAGGTGTTGCTCATCAACCATGGCCATGTGGATTTTGAAATTAAACCCGGAGACCGGATTGCTCAAATGGTGGTAGCAAGGCATGAAACAGTGAATTGGTTGCCAGAAGATATTCTCAATGAAACAGGCCGTGGTAGCGGAGGTTACGGAAGTAGTGGCAAATAATCTGTACGCCTTTAGCAATAAGGAAACAATCATTTCATCAGTATTTATTTATTTTGCACCCTTTCAGGAGCAAAAGATTTAAGCAGAGAAACAAGCATGAAACTCATTATTCCAATGGCCGGTATGGGCAAACGTATGAGACCACATACACTCACAGTTCCCAAGCCCTTATTACCGGTTGCCGGAAAACCCATTGTTCACTGGCTGATAGAAGATATCAGCGAAGTATGCGGTGAACCCATTGACGAAATAGGATTTGTAACAGGATACTTTGGACAGGAAACCGAGGAACAACTCATCCATATTGCTGAAAGTGTAGGTGCCAAAGGGCGAATATTTTACCAGGAAGAAGCACTCGGGACAGCACATGCCATTTTATGTGCCAAAGAATGTTTAAAAGGCGATGTAATTGTAGCTTTTGCAGATACATTGTTTCGCGCCAAATTTCATTTGGATAAAAACCACGATGGCGTAATCTGGGTGCACAAAGTGGACAATCCAAGTTCCTTTGGTGTGGTGAAACTGAACGAAAATAACACCATCACCGATTTTATTGAGAAGCCTGCCGAATTTGTGAGCGATCTTGCCATCATTGGTATTTATTTTTTCAAAAGTGGCGAAACCTTGCAAACAGAATTGCAATACCTTATTGATAATGATATCCGGGAAAAAGGAGAATATCAACTTACAAATGCCCTTGAAAACATGAAAAACAAAGGCATGGAATTCGTAACCGGTGCTGTGGATGAGTGGTGGGATTGCGGCAATAAGGATGCAACAGTGAATACCAACAACCGATTGTTGGATACGCGTCCGGAATTATTTGCAGTGAATCATACCCAATATAATGGCGGCACCAAAATTATTGAACCCTGTTTTATTGGTGTAAATGTTAAGATTACAGGCAGCACCATCGGACCATATGTTTCCATTGGAGACAATACCGTTATTGAAAATAGCACCATTCAGAGTTCTATTATTCAAAACAACAGCAAAATCTGCAATATGAATTTGCGCAACAGTATGATTGGAAATCATGTGCTTTTAGATGGAAACAGCCACGAATTCAGCATAGGGGACTATTCCACTTTCTCATGAGGTGGTATGGACTTTTGCCAATTCTGGCAGTTGGTCTGAGCTTTGCATCCTGTCGTGGAATTAAAAAAACTGTTCCCTCTGCTAATGGTGTTATTTCCGAAGAATTAAAAGAATTGTATTACAGTGCCGAAAATTTATATATGATCGGCAATTACAAAGAGGCGGCAGAGATGTTTGCCAAATTCGCAGCCAAAAGTCCCAAACCCGCTGCCGGCTTTTATCGTCTGGCATGCATTGAATTAAAATCCGGAAATAAAACCTCAGCTTTTGAAAATATTCAAAAAGCAGAATTGGCTGATACTTCCAATTATTATTACACCCTTTTTGAAGCGGATTTGTATAAAAATACACGGCAGTATTCCCAAGCAGCTAAACTCTACAACCGCCTTGCAGTAAAATATCCCGGGCATTGGTCGTTTTATGACGATGCAGCAAAAATGTATAAATACGCCGGTGAGTTTGAAAATTTAATTTTGCATTGCAACCAGTGGGAAAAGGCTTTTAGTCTGCGAGAAGACATCGTTCAGGCGAGAACAGACGCCAGAATTGCATTAAAAAAATACGACGATGCCATTGCAGACTGGCAAAATTTAATTCGTAAATATCCTTACAGAAAGCAATACCAACTGAAACTTGCAGGAATATATTCCAATGCAGGAAAACCGGAAGAATCCGCAAAAATCTACAAACAATTGCTGGCGAATGATCCGGAAAATCCCGAATTGTTATTTTCATTATGCCAATATTTTCAGGAATATGGCAGCAAACAGGAATTGTGGCAACATTGCCAGATAGCAGTAAAAAGCCCGCATTTGGATGTATGGAAAAAACACAATTGCCTCGGTCCGTTTTTGAATAAAGCACCGGGCAATTCCTATTATGACAGCCTCAGGGAGCCATTGATAACACTCACTGCCATTCATTCCGGAGATCATCGCTCCTGGTTGTTTCTGGCAGACTGGTATTTTTCTTCAGCAAATTATTCGCTTGCCTCTGAAACCTATGCAAAAACCATTGCACTGTTTAACAATGATTTTCAGGTGTGGTCCCGTTATACCGAAAGTCTGGACAGAACGGCCAATTATACTTCCATGCGCAATGCTGCAGATTCCATGTTAGATCTTTTTCCGGCAAACCCTACAGTTTTTTACATAGCCGCTAGCGCTGCAACAGGGCAGCAGGACTGGGCTGCAGCTAAAAATTATGCTGAAACTGGATTGTCTTTTGCAGTGGATGACGATGCTATTATTCCACTAAAGTTATGTATGGCCCGCTATTTGAATTTATCCGGTAAAAAGGAGGAAGCGTTGCAATTGTTACAAGTGCTATATGAACAATATCCAAACAACTCATTGGTGTTGGCAGAGTTGGCATATACCTATTCTTTCCACGATGAAAAGAAAGAAGCTTGTGTGAACTGGGTGGATCAGGCACTGCAATTACAACCTTTGAATTTTCAGCTCTATTATTATCAGGGTTATGTGTATATGAAAGCAGGCATGTTGGACAAAGCTATCATTACCATGGATAAGGCAGTTCGTTCGGATCCAACAGGTAAGATTTACGAATTACTGGGTGACATTTACATTTTAAAAAATGATAATTCCAAAGCCCGGGAATATTGGAATCTGGCCTGGAATAGTGGTTATCACAAACCACAACTCCAACAGAAACTAAATAATTTTAAATAGAAAAACTTTGAAATACTTTATTATTTCATTTTCCTTATTGGTATTTTTTGGTTCATGTAAATCCAGAAAACATATCTCCAGGAGGGATGCGGAAATACAAAACAGACAAGATTCTTTAAATATTTCGCATTTGTTTGATTCCATGGAAAATAACCTGAAAAATCAAACCTATAAAGTGGATTCCTTAAAACGAATTGAATGGGAATATTTCAGTTCACGCATGGCTGTGGATTATTCGGGTGTGGATCAGGATCTCTCATTTAACGTCAGTTTGAGAATGAGAAAAGACAGCATTATTTGGTTTTCCGTTTCGGCCGCACTGGGTATTCAGGTGATGAAGGGAATAGTAACAGCAGACAGTGTAAAGTTGCTGGATTTGTATAATAAAAAATATACCCAATACAGTATCAAACAACTCGGAGAATTGCTGGGTGCAGAAATTGGCCTTCGCGAATTGCAAAATTTAATCCTCAGCAATCCGTTATATGATAAAATGAGCTATGTGATGAATGAAAACAAAGCCTTTCATTATGCCATTAACGGTCAATTACTGAATGGTATTTACTCGCGTAACTATACAATGCCGGATAGTGTTTTTGTACAGCAGAACAACAGCCTGCGACAATTGCGGGCATCTTATACCGGTCTAAAAAATGCGGGTGCTTTTGACGTCGCAGAAAAAATGGTAATTCTGGCCACTGGTGACGCAAAAAATGTACGCATGGATATTGAGTTTACAACTGCCACCGATGCATATATACCTTCGTATCCGTTTGTAGTTCCTCCCGACTACGAAATAGAAAAATGATAAAACGCATTGCCAACCTATCGATTTTGTTTCTGTTATCTGTCCTGCAATTACAGGCCCAGTCCAGAAAACAACTGGAACAAAAAAGAAAAAAAATGCAACAGGATATTGAATACACCCGGAATATTCTGAAAAAAACCAGTGCAAAAAAATCTGCGGCCCTGCATAATTTAAACACGTTGAATGTCATCATTAAAGGGCAGGAAGAAGTAATAGGAAATTTAAAAGAAGAAATAGGCGAAACAGAAGCAGAAATAAAAGTGCGCAATTTTCATCTCACAGAATTGCAAAAACTATTTGTGGAAGAAAAGCTACGAATGCACAAAACCATCATTAAAGCTTATAAAACCAGGAAGAATGCCAATGAACTCGCATTCGTTTTTGCTTCTTCTAATTTCAGACAGGCAATAAAAAGACTTAAATATTTAAAGAAATTATCCGAGTACCGCTCCTTTTTGATTGAGAGAATACAAGAGAAAAAAGACAGTGTTAACAGTGGTTTGATGGCCCTTCAAAAAACCAAAACGGAAAAGAATTTTTTGCTCAAAGATGAAGTGAGTGAAAAAAATAAACTGGATACCGATAAAAGAGAAAAATCCAAAATGGTGAGCAGCCTTACTAGTCAGGAGGCACAATTGCGGAAGAAAATCCGTAAAAACGAAGTAGCTGTAAATAAACTGAATGCCACCATAAGCAGAATGATTGCCAGAGAAATTGAGGCAGCGCGAAAAAGAGCAGCTTCACAGGCAGCTAAAACCGGCAAAAAACCTACCGGTGGCGTTACAAGAACAGCATCTTCAGGCAAGAAACCGGCTGCAGCAGCTCAGGGAACGGTAACTCTGACACCAGAAGCCAGGGAATTAAGCAATAGTTTTGCGGCAAATGCTGGTGTTTTGCCCTGGCCTGTTGAACGAGGATATATTTCACAGGGATACGGAGTTCACGCCCATCCGGATTTGGCAGGTATTACCTTGATCAATAATGGAGTGGATATTACTACCAATGAAGGAGGATCCGCCAGATCAGTATTTAAAGGTACTGTAGCTGCAGTAATCAATATTCCAGGTCAGGAGAAAGCAGTTTTAATCAATCATGGCGAATATTTCACAGTTTATAGCCGATTAACCGAAGTATATGTATCCCGCGGTCAGACAGTGAGTAGCAAACAAAATCTGGGCAAGGTTTGGACAGATGAGGAAGGCAAAACCATTTTGCAATTCCAGGTTTGGAAAGGACAGTCTAAACAAAATCCGGCAAATTGGCTGGCAGGAAAATAAAATCTGATATGAAAACAGGAATTGCAGGGTCAGGTGTTATGGGGTCAGGAATTGCCATATGCAGTATTCTGGCCGGTTATGAAACTGTATTGTACGATATTCAGGATGCCGCTTTGGAGCGGTCCAAAAAATATATTGAAAGTGAAATGGAAAAGTCTGTGGCTAAAGGCAAATTATTGTCAGAAGCCAAAGACCAGGCTTTGAAATTATTGTCATTTACCAAAGAGCTGAATGAACTGAAAGCAGATTTGATTTTGGAAGCTGCCTTGGAAAAATTGGATATTAAGCGGGAATTGTTTTCTAAACTGGAACACATCAACGGCGCTGAAACTATTTATGCTACCAATACCTCTTCTATTCCCATAACACAAATTGCTTTGGGGTTAAAAAATCCATCCAACCTGGTTGGAATCCACTTTTTTAATCCAGCACAATTGATGAAGTTGGTTGAAATAATTAAAGGTGCTTCTACCAGCGAAAAGGTTGCAACTATTGCTTTTAATTGGGCTGTATCTCTTGGCAAACATGCGGTATATGCAAATGATGCACCCGGCTTTATTGTGAATCGCGTGGCACGTCCTTATTATGTGGAAGGATTAAAGATTGCAGAGGAAAATGTTGCGGAATTTCAGGCTATTGACAGACTATGTGAAGCTTCCGGTTTTCGTTTGGGGCCGTTTCGGCTGATGGATTTGATAGGGGTGGAAACCAATTTTTCTGTAACATCATCGATGTACGAACAATTCCATCAGGAACCGCGATTTCGTCCAAGCAGAATCCAGCAACAAATGGTGGATGCCGGCAGACACGGACGAAAAACCGGAAAAGGATTTTATGATTATGAGGAATAGCCTTTTTTTTGCTATTTGTATCTTTTTTTCATGTAACAAAAACAATGTTACTGAAAGCATCCCAACTGCACCTGTTAATTTAACAATCGATTTAAATCTGCCCTCCAACCAACACCTCACTGTGGTAGGTGGATTTGGATACTATACAGGCGGTGTAAAAGGCGTGCTTGTTATCCATGATTATGACGACAATTGGTATGCATTTGAAAGAACCTGTGCATACCAGCCAATGAATGAATGTTCTAATATTTGGGTGGATTCTCAAAGTCTGCAATTGAAATGCGGGACTTATCTGGGAAACACGTTCAATCCCTGTTGTGACAGTCGTTTTCTGTTTAATGGATTTCCAACTGCAGGTCCCGCAAAAGGACGTTTGGCGCAGTACAAGATTCAAAAGAACAGCAACCTGCTCCTTATATATAATTAATTTTAGGGAACCCATCACCATCCCAATATTCAAATTTTTGTAAAAAAATTTTTTTTACTAATGAACTTCCTATATTTGTTGGCCTAAACCCTCAAAATCGAACTACAAAACCTATGATAAAAGATTACTTAGCTAAGGCATTATTGTCCCTGGTTGTTTTATGCGGGATAAGTAATGCAAACTCTCAAAATCAGAATGGAAAGATGTGTATTGAAGCAAACTTTGGTTTGCGTGAATACCTCGGCGATCACGGATCCTCATTGTTCTTTCAGAGAGCACCAATCTATCAGGGTGGTGGTATTAATTTCGGATATATGTTAAATCCTTACCTGGATGGAGTGGTGAACTTCAGCGCAGGTGATGTAGGATTTTCCCGTATTGTGGACTGGAGACCTGAACCGGCCAAATACACCAGTTTTCGCGCAAATACAGCTGACCTTACTTTCGGTGCGAGATTCCGTTTTAATAACGGCGCCATGTTAAGCGAGGAAGCTCGTGTTGCTCCATTTATTTATGGAGGTTTTGGTGGTTATTATGTGCACTCGGAAATACGCTGGGGGGCATTGAATGAAATACAAACCCATATCACCGATTTCGGTGCTCAGGTTCAGGGCGGGGCAGGTGTAAGCTTTTATCTGAGCGATTACATCGGAATCCGTTGGTCCTGGACTGCAACTTATACCATGAATGACCGTTGGGACGGTGCAAACAGCCCTGCCGGAACAGATCCTTTTGATCCACTCGTAAATAAGCTTTGGAGAACCAATGATATGTGGGGCTACCATGCAATTGGAATAACCTACATCTTTGGTGAAGGTGGAACTACCAAATGCAAAGACAAAGACGAAGATGGTGTTTGCGACAAATACGACTTGTGCAAAAACACTCCTGAAAAATACCGCAACTATGTGGACAGCGTGGGTTGCAATGCAGATACCGATCATGATAGTATCTGGGATGCAGACGATGCATGTCCTGAAGTTTGGGGTCTTCGCAAATACAATGGTTGCCCCGATACCGATAATGATGGTATAGAAGATAAATTAGACCAGTGTCCGAAAGTGGCTGGAAAACCAGAATTCAATGGTTGCCCTGACAGCGATGGCGACGGAATCGAAGACCGTAAAGACGAATGTCCAAATGTTGCAGGTTCTAAAGAATTCAACGGTTGCCCCGATAGTGACGGTGACGGTTTGGAAGACAGAAAAGACAAATGCCCGTTGAAAGCTGGAACTGTAGAAGGTGAAGGTTGCCCCGATAGCGATAATGATGGTGTATATGACCACAAAGACAAATGCGTAGATAAAGCAGGTACCATTGCCAACAATGGTTGTCCTGAAATCAAACAGGAAGTAATTCGTCAGATTGCAACCGTTGCAAAAAATATCTTCTTTGAAACCAATAAAGATGTTTTGAAAACAGAATCATTTGACGATCTGGACCAACTGGCTAAAATTCTTGCAGATTATCCGGAAGCACACGTTGCTATTGATGGTCACACCGATTCTGACGGAGATGATGCCAAAAACCTCGATCTCTCTCAGCGCCGTGCTCAAGCAGTTGTAGAATATCTGGTTGGAAAAGGAATTGCCAGAGACAGAATGATTGCAACCGGTTATGGTGAAACCAAACCTGCTGTTGCAAACACCACTCCTTCCAACAAAGCGCGCAACAGACGTGTAGAAATTTCCATGACATATACTTATTAAGTATTTGAGTCCAATAACCTAGTAAAAGAGGCCGGTACAAGCACCGGCCTCTTTTATTTTATATTGGCTTGTTTCCAGTTGTTATTCATTTTAGATTTCCCCGGACAATTAATTCCAACATAATTTTAAGATTTTCTTAATGCCACATCCTGGAGATTCAAAATTCATAGCATGGCAGTATTCAGTCCAAACCAACAACACCTTAGACAGCGCATGGCGATGGAAAAATATTCAAACCCATCAGAATAAATAAAATATCGTTAATGAAAGGATGTGCTGATGAAAATATTTTTCTGCATGAACGATGGGAATTTGGCACAGGAATTCAAATCTACTCCTGGTAAATCATCTATAACATACATCAGGATTCCTTTCCTGATGTGAAATAAAACTTTAATTCAAACCTCGCTTAGAATGCCGCACCTATTGCAAGTAACCAGCGAAATGCCAAATTGGATTCTCCGCTTTGAACAGCATTTACAAATAATGGGAAATCTGCACGTATAATCAGCGGCTTTTCACCAGTTAATACCGGGCGTTGTTTTTTAGGAATTAAATTTTGCCAATGGCTTATATTTAAAATAAATCCCAAACCCGCATCGGCAAGTAAACCCGATTGTAATAGCCTACTTCCTGATGGATAGGTGATACAACCGACATCCCCAAAAGCGTAAACCTGGCATTTCAGCATTTTAACTTTTGGAACAAAACTGAAAAGATTGCTGAATTCCCATTCCACATTCAAAGCAGTTCCGGAATTTCCGCGATAAAACAAATAAATAGAATCTCCATTTTTATGGGGAATCTGATAGCCTGTAAATCCACGCAAATTCAAACCACCACCCATGGCAATAGGAAATGATCCATAACCATTAGCCAGATATCCATTTGAATTTATATTCATCATACCCAAATCGCGCACATATTTATTGTCCCATATTTCCTCCGGATTTGCTCCCGCCGCATAAAGCATACTTTCCGCTGCCGGATTTTTGCCTTGCCCCGCCTGCAAAAAATACCTGCTGCGAAAATTGGTCTTCCCTACATTTCGGCTTTGGTTCCAGGTAAATTGCACATATCCATAAACGGTTTCACTCCACGGCGTTGTGGTTCTTCCGCCGAGTTCCCAAAATCCATTGCTGTGCATGGCGCGATAATTTCGTTTGTATTTTAAATTGAAAGAAATATTGCTCATGTTGCTCCAAAATTGCTGCGTTGGCAAATAAGAAAATGGCGTTTGATAATTATATTCTCCAAATAATTGTGAATACGGTTTATAATAATATCCGCTGTTCATTTGTTTCAAATAGGTGATCCATCTGCCCTTACCAGCATCTTTCTCCCATCCTGCCTGGTTGATCAGAGATCCGGCAATAGCGCTGCTTCGCAATTTAATTTCCCCATTTTTCCGCAAATAATTTTGATAATCAAAATGATAGGAAAAGGAAGGTTTATAACGATTGCTTTCCATTTGAAATGTGGTTATTTTACCACTGTTTTCTAAAGATTCCAATCCAGATAATAATCCGGAATTATACCACAAATACGCATTAAAAATATGTTTTCTTGCAGCGTAATTTCCGCTGAATTTTACTCCTGCACGCAATCCATCTGCATAGCTGTACCAAAGGTCCGGTCTCCAGAAATACTTGTACCCACCGCGATGGTAACGCGCAATTTCTACGCCTTTGTCAAAATTCAATCTGAATTTTCGCTTCCATAAATTATCCGGCATATAAATATCTGCAAGTCTTCCACTGGGATCTATTTGTACATTTTTTATATCGGCATTTAATTTAATTTTCAAATCGTATTCCGGATTCAAAAAACCCCATCCCAGCCAGGGTTGCGTAGGATGAATGCTTCCCGGTTTTGCGTAATTGGAAACAGGAATTGTCATGTCGAATTTGCTCCCGTCCTTTAAATAAATTCTCAAATCCAAAGGCATAATCATATCGCCTTTTCTTTTTATTTGGATATCATATTCTCCGGATTTCAGTTTTTTCACTTTCTTAATTCCATAATCTACATATTTACTGGTCTCCATCCACTGATCAAAAAACCAGTTCAAATCCGTATTCGCCGACATAATAATGCTGTTGCGGAAATCCTCTGCATAAGGGTGACAAATCTTCCATTGTTTCACATAATCCTGCATGGCTTTTTTAAATATGGAATCTCCCAATACATATTCGAGATTGTATAACATGGTTGCAGTTTTATAATACACATGTCCATATCCTCCACCATGTCCTATTGCATTGTTAAAATCATCGCTATGGGTGTTTAAAGTGGGATCTATGCCGTCTATAGCATCCCGCAGGTAACCAAAATAATTTGTGTTGTATTCGATTTCACTTGGTCTTTGGTTTTGTCCGGTGAGTTTTTTCATACTCCATGCTGTCAGAAATTGGGTAAATCCTTCATCCAGTGAGGCGCGATAGGTTTCATTGCTGCCTATCATTCCAAAAAACCAATTGTGCCCTACTTCATGTGCAATCAATCCCTGATGTCCAGGGTATTCTCCACCATCCAAAGTCAACATGGGATATTCCATGCCATCTGCTGCATCTGCGGCAACCATTTTGGGATATTCGTACATGCCAAAATCTTTGCTGTAGGTAGAAATCACATTGGCCACAAATGTTGCGGAGGGCTGCCATTTCCACGCATTCTGTTCCTGAGCCAGTGCAATGCAATGAATGCCATTCCAAACCACTTCTCCAATTCTGTAAGTTGGATCAGCAGTCCACGCAAAATCATGCACATTGTCTGCATGGTATCGCCATGTTTTATATTTACCATCTTTAGGGGCAATTAATTGGGGTTGGTCATTGGGTAATCTCTCCCGAAAGTTGCTGATATCCAGCTTTCCCCTCAGGTCACCGGGATAGGTTTCATTTGGATTTAAAAGCACTCCTGTTGCTTCATTTATATATTGTGTGGGTAATTTCAATTCCACGTCATATGCGCCATAATCTCCATAAAATTCATGCTCCATATGCTGCGCGGTTTCCCAGGAAAATTTTCTGTCGTAAACACAAATTCTGGGATACCAATGCACGCCGTTGAAATGTTTAAACCCGTGATGGTCATACACCTTCATTCTTCTGCGAATGGAACCCCGATCAAAATATGTTTTGAATGTAAACGAAAATTCCACACTGTCTCCGGGTTGTAATGGTTGGTTCAAAGGCAATTTCATTACGGTAAAATGAATGGAAGGAATTACAGATTCACCATTCACCGTTGCGCTTAAAATTTGAGTTCCCAGGCCTTGTTTCTCATAACGTCCAAAAGTATGGGGGGTTTTGTTTTCATTGTACAATTCATCCACCAATGAGCCCGGTTGCACTGCATTTTGATACAAATGGAAATACGCTTCCTTTAAAATATTTGGCGAATTGTTATAATATTTCAGTGTTTCCGTTCCGGAAATTACCTCTGCGGAATCGTCTAGCGATGCAGATATTTTATAATATACATCTTGCTGCCAATAGCCTTCATATGGCAATTTGTTTTTCCAGTATAATGCATTGGATTCGCTGCGATAGGTATTCCCAATGGCCCAATCTGTGTTTTGTGCCTGTGCCATTTGGCTTGTAATCGCCAGTAAAATCAAGATGTATGGACGCATTTGGCAAAAATAGTCAATGCTCCAGATTTATAATGACTTTGGCATTTGGCAAATTATAATGAACTTTGTCCGCAATGCCCGTAAGGCTTTGGGAATATCGCAATGCAAAATGGAATGCCGACAATTCCATGGTTTGTTATCAGTCTGATGGCATCTTTCAGGCTATGGTATGTGACCGTGAAGAAAATTTGCTGTTGCATGTAATTGAAGAAAGCGACCATCTGGAATCCTCCATACATGCTCTTTCCGTAAATGAAACCGGCACCGCGTTCACCATGGATTTTGAGTCGGGATTTTATCTGGTTCCCAAATTGTTTCTGGGAACGGTTTCACCGGAATTCACCGGAAATATGCAATCCATTGCCGCAGATGAAAATTTAAATATCCAATTTTCGGGAAAAGAAAATCAGGTGCATGCATTTTATCCATTTTATTTTATTGCAAAAAAGAATGCCCAATTGCATGCAAATTATGTGCAGATCCTGGTTCATGGAAAACGCTGCATGCTCGCATATTTCAGAGATGGAAATTGCGTATTATCCAACATATACCACGCATCCAACGATTCGGAAGTATTGTATTTTGCTATGGCCGCAGTAAAATTACAAGGGCAGGATATTCGCAAAGTACATTTTGAATTATTGGGAAATCAAATTCAGGAATTATTTAAGGTATTTCAAAGATTTATTTCAGATATACGACCTTTGCAAATGACATTGCCCTATACTACAGGAGAATATCCGCCCTACGCAGCTGAGGCTTCCCTTATGCACCAATTCCTTTTATGCGAATTACAGGTGGCCATTTAAAAGGTTACAAAATCTCTTCCGGTTTTCCGGATCATGTGCGCCCCACTACCGATATGATGCGGGAATCTCTGTTTAATAAACTGCAACATTCCTGCGGAATAGAAGATCAAAAAGTATTGGATTTATTTTCGGGTTCCGGAATTGTAAGCCTCGAATTTTTGAGCAGGAACGCGGCATCTGTAATTTCAGTGGACAGAGATTTTAAAAATATCAAAATTCAAAATGAAATAAAATCGAATTTAAAAATAGACAATTGGCAAATTCAAAAATCCGATGTGTTTTCTTTCATTCAAAAACTGGAAGAAAAATTCGATATCATTTTTGCAGATCCTCCATACGATTTAAAACAAATGCTGCAATTACCGGAATTACTGATTCCAAAGCTGGCTCCGGATGGCATTCTGATTCTGGAACACCGCCCCGGTATGGCTTTTCACAATGCCGTTGAAACAAAAAAACAGGGTAGCTCTGCATTGAGTATCTTCGCTAATTCAATCGCATGACGGAAAATAAAATTGCTGTATTCGCCGGAACTTTTGATCCTATTACCCTAGGTCACGTAGACATCATCAACCGAAGCCTGCCGCTGTTTGATAAAATTATTGTGGCAATTGGCGTCAATACCAAAAAACAAACCCTGTTTGAACTGGAAGACCGCGAAAATTGGATACGGGAAATATTTAAAAAGGAACCTAAAGTGGAAGTTGCAAGTTACTCAGATCTAACAGTTGCCTTTTGCAAGGAACGCAGTGCCCGTTATATTTTAAGAGGCCTTAGAAATGGAAGTGACTTCGACTATGAAGCACATATAGCCCAACTAAACAGGGAACTGGACGCCGGAATTGAAACAATTTTTTGTATTACCTCTCCTGAATTGGCCTATATCAGCAGCACCATTGTGCGCGATTTGATTATTTATGGCGGAAATTTTAAGCCCTTTGTACCCGAAGCGGTAAATGTGGACTCGGTAAAAAGAAATTTTTAAATTTCGGAAACTACAGGCTGGTTCGCCAGAGCCTTGGATACAATATCGCGAATGCTTTGGTAAGTGGTAAACTCCGGTCCTTTGAACCAATCCAGATCGGCCCATTTTACTTCGGAAATTCCCTCTTCTTCCTGGGGTTTTAATTTGCCTTTACCGCTGCTGTTCATAAAATACCAATGCGTTTCTTTCAGCATGGTGGCTTCATCTTCAAAATAGGCATGGTAGGTGGCACCCACTTTTTCAGAAATATTAATCATGTTCAGGCCTGTTTCTTCCATCACCTCGCGCAATGCGGCTGCACGCTGGTCTTCGTGCTTTTCAATTTTGCCCTTGGGCATGTCCCAAAGTCCGTTGCGCTTGATAGTAAGTAATTGGTTCTCTTTGTTGAATACCAATCCTCCAGCTGCCTGAATTACAGTATAGTCTTCAATGAATTCGCGAAAAGTTGCTTCGGGGTCTTCGCTTATAAGCCCGAAATTCAAAACCTTACCCGCCATTTCCGCATTGGTGAGAATTTTGAAACTTTTATGCAGTTCATCATCCCCAATATAATACAGATTCGGCAGGCCGCTAAGTGCGGCAGGTGATTCGGCAATCACCAGGGCACCTTCATTGAAGTAAATTTTATAGATTTGCGGCCCCATGTCCTCCAATAAAGCCGCAAATTTAGCGAAATTTCTTCTGGAAATAAATGCCGTAAAACTAAACCCTGACAATCCCTTTACATGGACCAGCGGAATTCAGTCTCCCATTTACTGCGACAACCGCATGGTTTTGTCATTTCCCGAAGTGCGCACTTTTGTTAAAAATGAGCTTGCAGCCCTTGCCCGACAGTATTTTCCGCAGACGGAAGTAATTGCAGGAATCGCAACGGCAGGCATTGCACATGGTGCTTTAATGGCAGATGTAATGGGACTTCCCAATTGTTATGTGCGGCCTGAGCCCAAAAAACATGGCATGAAAAATCAGATTGAAGGCCATTTGGTAGCCGGATCCAAAGTGCTTTTGGTAGAAGATCTTATTTCAACCGGCAAAAGCAGTTTGCAGGCTGTACAGGCGGTTCGCGAAGCAGGAGCGGAGGTAATTGGGCTGGTTGCCCTGTTTACTTATGGTTTTGAAGATGCCAAACAGCGATTTGTAGAAGCAAATGTGCCCTTTTACACCATTGCATCTTTTCCTGTATTGGCAGAAGTTGCCGTGGAACATGGCTATTTAAATGCCGATAAACTGGAAATTGTAAAGTCCTTTGCTCAGGATCCCATAAACTGGAAACAATGAAAACCCAAATACTTCTGCTTCACGGTGCGCTTGGTTCCGCCACGGAATTTCAGGATATATCCAATTCATTATCCGATGATTTTGATGTAAAATGTCTCAATTTCCCGGGGCATCAGGGGGAGGCTTTTGTAGACGGTACCTGGACGGTGGAGGTCATGTGTAATTTTTTAAATAATTTTATTCATCAGAACTTCCATCGGGATTCCGGGTTAATTGTTTTCGGACATTCCATGGGTGGTTACCTCGCCCTGTGCAGCTTGTTGCAAGAAAATCCGACCATAGATGCAGCAATTACTCTGGGGACTAAAATGCACTGGGATCCGGATATTGCAGCAAGAGAAATTTCCATGCTGGATCCTATGAAAATGCAAAGCAAAGTGCCCGCATTTGTAGAGAATTTAAAACAAGTTCACGGCGCAGATCACTGGCAAAAACTGGTATTTCAGATTGGCGGTTTTTTGCATGAACTCGGGCAAACCAGTCCTATCAGCGCAGAAAATGTACGGGGAATTTCCAAACCCTGCCGCATTATGCTCGGCGACCGCGATCGCATGGTGAGTATGGACGAAACATTGGATATTTTCAAAGCCATACCCAACGCCACCCTCAGTATATTGCCCAATACCCCGCATCCATTAATTCAGGCAGAAACTGCCCGTATTTGTTTTGAAATTCGCGAAGTAGCCAGCCAATTGGCAAACTGATTCGGTTTAATTCCTATTCTCCGATAAGATTCACCTTTTTTTGGACATAGTTTGGCCCTGAATCGGCTTAAAAATTGGATATTTGCACCCCTATTTTCAGAAAAACCAATGAAAAAAAGAATACTTAGTTTGATCGTTGCCTGTGCAGGGCTTTTCAGCCTGCGCGCCGACGAGGGAATGTGGCCACTTGTATTGTTGCAAAAAATACAGGACCCCATGCAGGCCGCAGGATTGAAACTCACTGCTGAAGACATTTACAGCATCAACAAAGCCAGCGTAAAAGACGGTGTGGTGCGTTTGATGCAAAAATCCGGCAGAATGTTCTGCACCGGTGAAGTAATCAGCGGACAAGGCCTGTTCCTTACCAACCACCACTGTGGTTACAGCGCTATTGCAGCACTCTCCACGGATGCAGACAATATCCTCACCAACGGCTTTTGGGCCAAATCCATGGCCGAAGAGCGCCCTGCGAACTTCAACATCGGATTTTTGCGCAAAATTGAAGATGTAACCGGCAAAGTGCTGGATGGCATTGCAATTAATGGCGATGAAGCAAAAAGAACAGAAGCCCTGATGAAAAAACTTCAGGAATTAAACAAAGAACTCAAAGATGCCCTTGGCGAAGACAAAGGAAATTATGTGGTGGAGGTTACTTCTTTTTATGGTGGAAACCAATACCTGGCCATGTATTACGAAGTGTATCGCGATATTCGTTTGGTAGGTACTCCTCCGGAAAACGTAGGTAAATTTGGCGGCGAAACCGATAACTGGCGCTGGCCGAGACATACCTGCGATTTTTCTATGTTCCGTATTTATTCCGGAACCAACAACAAACCTTCCGACTATGCCGCAAACAATGTGGCTTATAAGCCCGAAAAGTTCTTTCCGGTAAGCCTGAAAGGCACCCAGGACGGCGATTTCGCCATGATTATGGGTTATCCTGGTCGCACAACCAGATATACTTACAGCGAAGGTATTAAGTACCTCGGTGGCAAAGAGCGCCCCATGCGTGTGCAATTGCGCCGCGACATTATGGATGTGTATGAAAAATACATGAAGGCAGACAAATCCGTGCGTTTGCAATACAGCGACAAACTCGCTGGATTAGGCAACTACTGGAACAAATTCAAAGGTGAAGCTTACGATCTTTCCAGACCCGGTTTGTACGAAAAAAGAAAAGCGGCAGAACTGGATTTTGAAAAGTGGGTACGCGCAACCGGTAAAGGGGATGTGTATGGAGATGTTACCAGTTTATACGATGAAGCCTACAGACTGTTAAATGAATATGGTTTGTATCAGGTGTATTTCGGAGACGGAGTAGCAAATTCTCAGGCTATGCTGAATGCCTTTAGTATGCGCGAACTGAATACCCTGCTGAAAGACAAAACCAAAGCAGCCGATGCAAAAGAGATGACCGCAAAACTTTCCGAAAATCTGGTGGCCAGTTTCCATGGTTTTTATGCACCGATTGAAAAGCAGGTTTTGGCCGAAGTAATCCGACACCTTTCCGAAGATCTGAACCACGACAATTTGCCGGCATTGCTGAATGAGTTGGTTGTGAAATACAAAAGAGATTATAACAAAGTAGCGGAATATCTATGGAATAAATCCATGTTTTCTTCTATAGCAAAAATGGCGAAATTCCTCGAAAAGCCAAGTGCATCCAAGCTTGCAAAAGATCCTTTGTTTGCAATTGTAAATGAATATTATGAAATCATCACCGTAAAATTGAAACCAACTTATGATGATATCAATTCCAAATTGATGCGCGCTAACCGCTTGTTTTTGAATGCACAAATTCAAATGAATCCCGACAAGGCCTGGGCGCCGGATGCCAATGGTACCATGCGTCTTACTTATGGAACCATTATGAATTACGACCCACGCGATGGTGTGCACAATAAAACATTTACCACTGCAAAAGGATATTTGGAAAAATATGTTCCCGGTGATTTTGAATTTGATGCACCTCCTGCATTATTGGATTTAATTCGCAAAAAAGATTATGGAATGTATGCCGATAAAGATGGCGAATTGCATACCTGTTTTCTGAGCAACAACGACATTACCGGTGGCAATAGCGGAAGTCCTGTAATCAATGGAAACGGTGAACTGATCGGTATTGCGTTTGATGGTAATTACGAAGCTATCAGCAGTGATTTTATGTTCATGCCCGATATGCAACGCACTATCAGCGTAGATATTCGTTTTGTATTTTTCATCGTCGACAAACTCGGCGGTGCCAAAAATATTGTAGATGAATTGACCCTGGTGAAATAAGAATCACTTAAACCACAAATGATATTTAGAAGGCCGCAAATTGCGGCCTTTTTTCTTTAGATAATTAGCCACGAATTACACGAATGAACACGAATGGGATTTGAGATGATTTCTCACACGGTTGGTCTTTGCGAAGCGAAGCGGAGTGAAGCGGAGTGAAGCGGAGTGAGACCGACCGCCATGAATCCAATCAAATTTATTCTCCCAAAATGCCTGGTTGGTCTCATGAATTTACCGAGGTTTGAGTGAATTTGAAAAATACACAAGAATTCAAAAAGACCAACCAGGGGAGAACTATGATCTGGAAAACCTTGATTAGGATACAACATACAGAGAATTGGCTACTCTGACACTTTTAAGGTTTCTGACCTTTGTGTCATAATTAAAAACCTAAAAAAATGGCAACAAAAAATTGGACAGCGGACGAGATTCCTTCACAGCAAAGGAAATCCACCACCAAGCGCCGTGCACTAATAATCATCTCTTCGGCCCGACAGCTGCCGCTGACCAAACCGGCCGACGTCAAGTCGATCTCGACCGGGTTCTTTCTGGTTGAGATGGCACAAGTGCTTAAGGAGTTCGAGAACGACTACGAGTTCACCTTCGTTACTCCCGATGGTAACGCACCTCAACTAGACATCAATGGCATGGCCCTGTCTGTGCAATCCATCGAGAAGACCGGTGCCAAGACCATCCCACTCCGAATGCAGCAGCGCCGCCACTCGTTCGAAGTCAACAGCTTCCGGCAGCGCTACCCCGAGTTGGTGGCCCGCCGTGAGCAGGAAGTCCAGCTGCTGGAGCGTCACATAGGCAAGATCCCGATCTCCGAACTATTGCCCAACAGCGAGCCGGAGCTCGCTGAATACCGCCCCGAACTGATCCGCCGCCTCAACAAGCTGCCCGAGGGTACTTTCCACTCGCTGCAGGAACTCGTCCAGCGTCACCGCGACCCGGCCGACCCTTTTACCTTCGCCGACTTTGACTTCATCCACGCCCCAGGTGGTCACGCCCCCATGGTCGACTTCCATGACAATCCGTGGCTCGGCGAAACCCTCCACCTAGCCCGGGAAAACGGGGTCATCATCTCGCTGATCTGTCACGCACCAGTTGGGGTGACCTCCACCAGGCAGCGTGTCGACATGCAGGGTAGCCCCTACCTTGTCGGCGACAACCCGTTCCTCGCCGCCACCATCTCGACCGTCCCAACAATCGGCGAGCTGTTTGCACTACGGTTCCTCTACCCACACGTCCCCGGCAAGAAGACCCGACTCTCCTTCTTCGTCGACAAGGCCATCAAGGAAGCTGGCTTCACACTTGCGACTTCCTTCAATATCTCCGCCCCCAAACTGGCCTACGAGCCGTCTGTGCGACTGCTTACCGGCAACGGCCCGCAGGCCATCGACCAGCAGACTGCCAAACTGCGTAGCGTCGTCGCCAGCACCCTAGCCGCCCGGCGCACCAGCAGCAAGCAGCTGAGTAAGTAACCGTAATTAAAAATATAAAAAATGGCAACAAGAAATTGGACAGCAGACGAGATTCCTTCACAGCAGGGAAAAACAATTCTCATTACTGGTGCAAATAGTGGACTTGGATTAGAAGCAACAAAAGTATTGAGCAGTAAAGGTGCTCACGTAGTTATGACTGCCCGTAACCTGAAAAGTGGTAATGAAGCAATTTCATTTATCAAAAAAGAAAACGCTATTGCTAAGTTAGATCTAATGCAACTAGACTTGTCCGACTTTGCTTCAATACATAAATTTTCTGAAGAGTTTCATAAGAAGTATAAGCAACTTGATGTGCTCATAAATAATGCAGGAGTTATGTTTCCGGTAAAACGAGAACTAACCAAACAAAAATTTGAAGTTCAATTTGGAACGAATCATTTAGGACATTTCCTGCTAACTGGTTTACTTTTGGACTTATTAAAAAGCACACCTAATTCTCGTATAGCAATACAGTCAAGCGGACAACACAAGGCAAAAATGGGAAAGCCCGATATTCATTTTGATGACCTAAATTTTGATAAAGGATATAACAAATACATATCCTATACTCAAAGCAAACTAGCAAACCTATTATTTGCCTACGAATTAGACAGACAACTGAAAGCGAACAAGATTGACATTACAGCTGTTGCAGCTCACCCAGGCTATACAAAAACAAATCTTACAAGGCATACAGGTTTTTTTGTTCAAGCCATAATTACTAATTTACTTGCACAGAACGTTAAGATGGGTACATTACCAATATTAAGAGCAGCAACAGATACAGGTGTAACAGGTGGTGAATATTTTGGACCAACCAAAATGAATGAAATGCGCGGATACCCTGAATTGGTAAAGTCAAGTCACAAATCCTATGAAAAAGAGATAGCTGGAAAACTGTGGAAGGTTTCTGAAAAATTAACCCAAATTATTTATAATTTTAAATGACTATGAGTTCAAAAGAAAATAAAATCATTAAAATAAATTCTGTTTCGGAATTGCATAAATTAATGGGAGTCCCAAAGCCTAAACACCCATTGGTTAGTTTGATAAATTATAGCGATGTTCATTTATCTTCCATAGAGAATTCGGTTAAAGTAATATTGAATTTTTACACAGTTTCAATAAAGCATAACTCTGATTGCAAGTTCAGTTATGGTCAAAATTATTACGACTTTGACGAAGGAGTTTTAGCATTTATGGAACCGGGCCAAATTGCATCAACGACCCAAAGCGAAAATGAGCACCCCGATGGATGGTTATTGATTTTTCATCCTGACCTTATTAGAAATTATCCAATCGGAAAAACCATAAAAAAATACGGGTTCTTTTCATATGCAGTAAATGAAGCTTTGCATTTATCCGAAACTGAAGAAGCAATGATTGAAGAGATTTTCAAGAATATTGAAAAAGAATACAATCATTCGATAGACCAATTTAGCCAAGATGTAATGGTTTCACAGATTGAGCTATTACTCAATTATTCCAACCGATTTTACAACAGGCAATTCATTACCCGCAAAACAGCAAGCAGCGATTTACTGACAAAAATGGAAATTTTGCTTGACGAATATTTCGAAAGCGACAAAATAATTGAATCCGGACTTCCAACAGTTCAATTTTTTGCTGAGAAATTAAATCTATCGCCCAATTATTTAAGTGATATGCTGAGAACTATCACAGGACAAAGCACTCAACAGCATATTCATAACAAACTAATCGAAAAAGCGAAAGAAGCGTTATCAACCACAAATCTCACAGTAAGTGAAATTGCATACCAGTTGGGATTTGAGCATCCACAATCATTCAGTAAATTATTTAAATCCAAAATGAATATTTCGCCACTTGAGTATCGGGCATCTTTTAGTTAATAAACAATAGAGACAAAACAATCAACAGAAAAGAAGGGCAGCATATAACTATGTTTATATTACATTTCTCCTTCGGTTGGTCATTAGGCAGCGAAGCGGAGTGAGACCAACCGCCACCCCAGCGCGGCGAGTCCCATCACCATTCAACTCACCCGCCCCAATTCTCCCTGTCCAAACTCCTGTAGTGAATGGCCTCTGCCAGATGTTCCACTTTTATATTTTCGCTGCCTGCCATGTCTGCAATGGTGCGGCTTACTTTTAGAATTCTGTCGTAAGCGCGGGCACTTAAATTCAATCTTTGCATGGCAGTTTTTAATAAAGTTGCTCCTGCTGAATCAATTTCGCAAACCTCCTGTACACGGTTGCTGGGCAATTGCGCATTGCAATAAATTCCCTCAGAATCCGCATATCTTTTTTGCTGAATTTCTCTGGCAACCATCACCCTTTTTCGCACATCAGCACTGTTTTCTGAACTTCGTTTTCTTGCAGTTAATTCATCAAAAGAAACAGGCGTTACTTCAATATGAATATCAATCCTGTCCAATAAAGGACCACTGATTTTACTCAAATATCTGTTTACCACTCCCGGTGCGCAAACGCAATCCCGGTCAGGGTGGTTGTAATAGCCACAGGGACATAGATGCGTTGCCATTTGGTCATATCATCCTAAATGCCAAAAAACGCAAGATTCCCGGATATCCAATGAACCCTCAAACCTTTGGTCAGAGAATTAGAAAGACAAGAATGGACAAGGGGCTTCTACAAAAGGATGTAGCCATGATCCTTGGGGTAACCGAGTGTACAATTACCAATTGGGAAAATGGACGACGTCAGCCTCATTCTGGCCACGGACCCAAAATCCAACTCTTCCTTCAGGAAATCAAAATGTAAACTTTTTAGGCCGATCTGTAAGTGTAGGCTTCCCGGAATTTCGGCCATGTAAAATTAGAATTCAGCAAATAACTAAGTTAAGGAAAGCATGTACCTACATTCCGTAGCCTGAAAAAACCTCCGTACTTCTTTATGTTTATGACTTTTGAAATCTATTATCCGTCAACAACTATTTTGTTGAGTCTTTTCATAAGTATTCTGGTCAAATTGTCCAGTTTTGCAATACTCTCTTTCATAACTTTAATCGCTATTTCCAAATCTTCATTTGTCATTTTTCCATTATTAGACAATGATTCTATGCTCATTATTACTGTGATTGGGTGTCTAATTTGGTGTGTCATAAAGTGTATTAGTTCCTCTAATTCGCCTGTATATTTTTCTTTGAATGATTCTATTTTTTTTCTTTCGCTTATGTTAATTGAGATAATTAGTAAACCATCAGGCACAGGTAGCACATGCAATTCAAACCAATCTTTAAAACCATCTGGGTAAGTAAATTCATTTTCAAAAATATGTGTTGAACCTGTTCTCATAGAGTCTTCAAGACGACGAAACATATCCGTATTTTCAATTCCTGGATAAACCTCCATCATCGATTTCCCTATTAAATCCTCCCTTCTAAATCGGCTATGTTCTATACTCTTGAGATTTAAGTAAAGATATTTCCATTCATTTGAAATAATTTGAAATCCTTCTCGAACATGGTCAATAATATCAAAACTTATCATTGGTAGTTTTAAGTTCTATATTTTTAGCAGATTATTCTCAATTTGAAATTCTTTTTATCGTTGATTCAAATTTTTCCAAATTAAGTGGTTTTTCGAAAAATTCGATTACCTGAGGAAATTTAAAAGATAATTGTTTATCGCGTGGATCAATAGAGGATGTAAGCATTGCGACTTTAAGCTTTTTTTTAAGGTCCTCTCTAAAATCCTGTACTAAATGTAAAAAATCAAAGCCATCTAACACTGGCATATTAATATCCAATAGAATTAAATCTGGAATTCTGCCTTCTTTTTCAAAATCACTTTTAATAAAGGAAACAGCATCCTGAACATTGCTGTGCTTATTTATGTTATTTATATACTTTAATTTGCCTAAAATTAAAGAATTTACAAATAAAAAACTTTTATCGTCATCTATAAGTAGAATATTCATTCTGTACTACTAAAAGTTTCAACACAAAGGTTAAGTGAGAATTCTGTTGAACGAAGATAATAAAAAATCCTAATGATACAATAGGAAAACCAAAATTTCTTAAATACAAAATCTTTAAAATCAATAGGAGATTGGATGTCAAATATCTAAAATGCAAATTATATATAACTAAAACGATATTATAAGTATCATAATGAAATATACATTTCAGTTCCAGGTACATTTTTTACAGAATTCATGTTTAGAGTCAAATTCATTTACAAGGGTGCCAGAAAATTGATTCAGTATTAATCAATTACATTTCCAACATATTTACCCCAAAGTCACATTTAAAAAGCTCTTTTGTTATGCAAGCTAGGACCTCAATGTTTGATGGACTCTAAAATTAAAATACCTAATAATTTGGAGTGTGCCTTTAAAACATCCATTTATTTATTTGTAAAAAAAATTCTCCTTGCAAAGCAGTCAGACTAATGTCTGACTGCTTTGCTAAATTTTCAATAAATACATCCGTTTTATTCAATCGAAAGACTCATTCGATAAAATACGAAATTCTAAATATTTATCGTGAGTACATCTCCGTTTGGAGAACAGATGCCATTCTGCGCCCAGGTATTGCTCTTTAGGCCATAGCAGGGATCTGGAGGGTTGCAAGCCCAAACAGATGAATTAATATTCATAGTGTAAGATCCACATGTACCCACGCTAAAGGTTATGTAAGAAGGTGTTAGAGATGTTGAAATGCATGTTGTCGGCGGTGGATTGAAATTATTGCCGGAATATATTGCAACTCCATTTGCATCCCAAACCGTATAGTTGAATGTGCATGACGGCATTGGCCCGGTAGGGTTAACAATTAACAAAAAATCAGCTTTCGCAATAACAGAACTACAGCCAAGGGCAATAACAATGTACAGTTTTAATAGTGTCGATTTCATAATTTTTATTTTAGTATTTTATTTTTTTTACTGAACTTGATACACACCATTAATTCGTTCAGCGGATAATCAAAGGTGGTCGAATCTAAATTCCACCAGGTGAAGGTCTTATTGTTTGCATAATAAAATTCTTTTTTTGGAAACAATACTGAGCTGCTCCTTTATTACAAAGGCAACACACTCAGAGGGAATAAGGTCATTAACTTAGCTATTGTCACAAAACAACAGCTTCAGATCGTTTCAAATACAAATATAAAATTCTTTTCAATTTAACCACTTTGTCAGACAAAATTATCAGCATATTAGCATTAGAACTTTATGAACTACTCTTTTTACTTTACCAATACACCAATAATGATGCACTGGATTGCGTATTTTTGTCGTGGGTAGATTTAAGTTTTCATAGCAGGCGAGGTTGGATGGGTCCAGCTTCGCCATTTTTTGTATTGATCTTTCTATCCTTAACCATGCAATACAAGGGAATGTTTATCAGACATCAAGGAATGCTCCTTTTGGATTCCTCCTTGCTTTTCTGACATAATCACATACCTTGAAAGCCTTTGGGCATTTTATGCAGTAAAAGAACCAACAAATTCCATGGAGAAAGTGAAGCCTTAGAAAGGCCAATCCTACATGAGATGGAAATCATTTACAATTACCAGTTGGCATTGCACCCCATAAAATTTAATTCCTCAGAGGATGCATATAACTGCCTCTTAAAAGCCTATGATATGCGTAAGATTGGTTTTAAAGAGATGTTCTATGTCCATCTACTCAATCATGCAAATTATTGTTTAGGAGTGAGCCAAATAGGTTTAGGTTCAACTTCCGGAGTTGTGGTTAACTACAAAGAGATTTTTCAACTGGCAATAAAAACCAACGCGACAGGAATTATTCTCTCTCATAACCACCCAAGTGGCAATTGCAAACCATCAGATGCTGATATATCCATCACTCAGAAATTAAAAGTGGCTTCTGAATACATGGATTTAAAGTTACTTGATCACCTAATTCTAACTTCAGAAGGATATCTTTCATTGGCAGACGAAGGACTATTTTAAGAGTGTCGATTCAGTTTTATTAAATTTTATCCGTCTTAAAAAATACCATCCTCTCATTTTCAAGTCTAAAAACCAGATGGCACATTGTATTATTTAAACTTTCTAAGGCTGGTAGTTGTCCTAAAATTGAATTCCCGGTGTTTTTTGAGTTGTGGTCGCAATGAACGTGTTGACAACTTAATCCTGCTTTCTTGTATTAATTAGCTATATTCTGTCTTAGTACTTACTACATATAAATTTTCGTAAATCAAAGCCGGGTCTTTGGATTAGGTCACTTATTTTTTCTATCTCGAAAATTACATTCAAAAGTTCAACTCAAATGAGGTTTATCTTAAAAATATAGACTACCATAATTTTACAATGATATTTTGTATTTTTGTCTTTTGAAGGTAAAATGCATATCTTACAACAAACTTTTTCTACTGATTCTGGTTGGAAAACTCTGCGTTCTTCGGACCTTCCATTAGATAACTTCCAATTAGTGCTGGCATTTTCGGCAAAATCTTTACTTGAACAAGGTGCAATTTATAAACAAATTAAAGAGCAATTTGTATCCGCTGATATTCTTATAGCCTCTACGGCAGGTGAAATTGCAGATGTTCAAGTTTTAGACAGCAGTATTTCATTAGTAGCAATTGCATTACAAAATTCCAAACATGCTGTTGCTGTCGCTGATATTAAACATGAGGAAGATAGTTATGCTGTAGGAAAAAAATTAGCGACTCAATTAAACGGCGCAAAACTGCAATATGTGCTTGTGGTATCGGATGGGCATGAGGTAAACGGCAGCGAGTTAGTCCGTGGGTTATATGAGCATTTTCCAAAAAATGTAATTATAACAGGTGGATTATCTGGGGATGGAAATAGCTTTAAAGAGACTCTTGTAGGATTAAATGAAGAACCTAGATCTGGTCGGGTCGCTGCAGTGGGCTTTTATGGAGATTCCATTACTATAACTTATGGAAGTATCGGTGGATGGGATTCTTTTGGCCCTGAAAGATTTATAACCCGAAGTAAAGACAATATTCTTTATGAATTAGACCATAAACCTGCCTTAGACGTTTATAAATTATATCTTGGGGATTTTGCATCAGAATTACCGGGATCTGCATTATTATTCCCATTAAGTATACGATCAACTGATAGTGACACGTCGCTGGTAAGAACTATCCTTTCAATTGATGAAGAAACAAAATCTCTCATATTTGCTGGTAATATGCCTGAAGGTAATTATGCTCGATTGATGAAAGCGAATCTTGATCGCTTAGTTGAAGGCGCCAATATAGCCGCAAAACACAGTATTTTAGGTAATCGAAATCCAGAACTAGCAATTCTTATCAGCTGTGTAGGTCGTAAACTGGTACTTGACAAAAGAATTGAAGAAGAGATAGAAACAGTGCGAGAAGTATATGGACCTCAAACAATTATTACCGGTTTCTATTCTTATGGTGAGATTTCTCCGACATTCGAGTTCATGAAGTGTGAACTACACAATCAAACCATGACAATTACTACGATTTCAGAAGATTAACTTTTGTATAATAAATTACTTTATAGATTAGTAACAAAGCACCTCGGCGATGGGTATGTTATTCCGATTGAATATCAAACCCTATTTAACTCAATAGCCGAAGCCCTAGAACATTGCGATAAGGATAGGAAAATGCTTGAACGTACCATTGAACTTTGCTCAGATGAAATGGTTGAACTACATAGCACGCTTCGGGCAGAAAAGGCAGAGCTTGAGAAAAAGAATGCGGAACTCAGTATGGTATTTAATAATATTGAGGAAGTTGTTTTCTCTGTGGATATGCAGCGATATACTGTAACACACATGTCAGAGTATTGTTACACACTCTATGGATATCCTCCAGAGAACTTTATCGAGGATAACTCATTATGGATGAGATTAATACATGATGATGATCAACATATTGTAGAGCATCAGGTCGCAGAACTTTCAGCTGGAAAAACGATTACAAATGAATACCGGATAATTCATAAAAACGGCGAAACAAAATGGATTGAAAACAAGGTCATACCCACTTTGGACGAATATGGTAAGCTTGTTCGCATTGACGGAACTTCTAAAGACGTAACCCACAGGAAACTAGCCGACATAAAACTCCAACAAAGTCGTGAACTTATGGCCGATGCTCAAAGAATGGCAAAGTTCGGAAGTTGGGAAATGATTTTGTCAAATACGGAGGACATTGCAAAAAATCCGATAAAGTGGTCCGAGGAAGTATATCGAATTCTAGGATTTAATAATACAAATATTGATGTAACATATGATGATTTTCTAGGATTGTTACATCCAGAAGATCAATCTGCAGTTATTAGAGCAATTTACCAAACTTTTAATAACCCAGGGCAGAGAAACTCAATCGATTATCGTATTGTGCTGCAAGACTCTCAAGTTCGTTGGATAGATAGCGCTTGGGGTTTGGAGCTAGGAGACGATAATAGCAAACCAGCCAGATTAGTTGGGACAGTTCAAGATATTACCTCGCGTAAATATGCTGAATTGCGTTTGGCGGAAACAAAGGCTCACTTTAGAAATATACTTGAAAATTCGGATACTGCCTATGTTTTGCTTGATCGTAATGCACAAATCGTTGCTTATAATAATTTGGCAATGCAATTAGCACTTGATCAGTTTCAAACTAATCTTAAACCCGGGCTGAATTATGTTGAACTTATGCATGGAACAAGGCGCGAGGAGGTCGAAATAAAGATTGGTCAAGTTCTATCACAAAGGAATGCATTAAGATACGAAGTCCTATATTATAGTCAAAAACACGGGGATACCTGGCTCCAGGTTAGCATGCATCCGATTGTTACAGAATATGGAGTGGTCACTGGATTAAGTATCGGCGCAATCAATATTTCAGAGAGAAAACGAATTGAAGAGTCGATAAGACTTAACAATGAGCGATATGAACTAGTGATGAAAGCAACTAACGATGTTATCTGGGACTGGGATGTTATCTCGGATAGTTTATTTCGTTCTGACAACTTTTATGATCTAACTGGTTATTCACAAGCTGAATTTCAACACATTGATTCTTGGATTACCTTAATACATCAAGATGATAAGGAACGTGTAAAAAGAGAAATATCAAATGCTCTTGAAAATGAAAAAAGTATTTTCTGGGAATCTGAATACAGAATTATAATGAAAAATGGAGATCTCGCTTTCATACATGATAAGGGATATATTTTACGAGAGGATGACACTCCAGTAAGGATGGTTGGCGCTATGACAAATATGACTCAAAGTAAGCAAGCTGAAATCGAAAGGGAAAAAATCACAAATGACTTAATAGCCCAAAAAAATGACTTAGAACAATTTGCTTTTATTGTTTCTCATAATCTGCGCTCACCTGTTGCCAATTTAATGGCCTATTCAGATTCACTGTTGTTATTTGATGATTTGACAACTGAAGAGCGCATAACAATTTTAAAAGAGATAAACACATCTACAACCAGACTTGATAGTGTTATTCAGGATCTGAACCAAATTCTTCATGTAAAACGACAGTTACAAGATAGGAAAGAACCAATAATATTGGAAGATTTAGTTGAAGATATACGCAGTAGCATTTCGGAATTGTTTGAAAAAAACAAGGTACGACTCACATATAATTTTATCGAAGTACAAAATATCACTTCTATCCGAAGTTATATACACAGCATCTTCTACAACTTAATATCCAATAGCATAAAGTATCACAATCCCAATAGGATTCCAGAAATTAATATACTTGGAACAAAAACTCGTGATGGGTTATTATTGACATTTACCGACAATGGTCTAGGTATGGATATGGATGCCCTAAATGGTCAATTATTCGGACTATACAAAAGATTTCATTCCACTCATGAAGGTAAAGGAGTGGGATTATTTATGACAAAATCCCAAGTAACATCCCTTGGTGGAAAGATTGAAGTAGAAAGTGAAATTGGTGTTGGAACAACTTTTAAAATCTATCTTAATGATTAATGAGTATACATAGAATTATCCTTATTGATGATGATGAAGGCTTTTTGTTAGTCTCCAAAATTATCATTCGTAGACTTCTTCCTGAAGCAACTGTAGTACCCTTTAGCCAACCAAGGCTGGCGCTTGATTTTCTAATAAATGAATTCATAATTACTAATCCAAATGAAAAAACAATACTTTTTCTCGATGTGAATATGCCAGGCATGTCAGGATGGGATTTTCTTAGGGGTTTCGATGCACTTCCGGACACAGCCAAACAAAGTATAAGAATTTATATGCTTTCTTCGTCCATTGATAGTCGCGACGAAGATCGCGCCAAGGACAATCCAAGTATAGTTGAATTTATTTCCAAACCATTGAGTTTGGAAAAACTTGATGCATTGTTACAAAATTTGAATATGATGCGTCCTTAAATCAATTTATCTTTTCAAAAGCACTATTGACAATTTTAAATAGTACTTTGAAGATGGTTAATCAGAACCTCTTTCCATCATTTCTATATATAAACCAAGACCTTTTAATCTCCAGTTTAGGACTACATCAAGTATCAGCTCTCGAGTTGAATATATGAGTCTTGGTTTACCCGATGCTGGGCATTGAAAACACATCTGGTTCCTTTCGCGTACAAAATATCTGGTATTTCCAGAAAAATCCTTGCAGGCATAATAATAGCCCTCAACCTGCACAAGGCGCAACAGACCGATGGATTCAAAATCGGATTCTGTAAGATCGTCAATGGATTTATAACTCATCTCTAATAACAAATTGAAATTCAATTCCGAAAGAATATTTCTTAAACTTTGATTTTCCAATCTGGAATGACCAATATATTCTAATGTTTCTGCCATCAAATTAGGTTTCAAATATGCATTGCCTTGAACAAGAGAAAGCAGAACATTTGTAAAAATATAGTCAAGCAGTTGCAATCAAATTGTCATATTATGATGACGACCATATCCGTGTTATTACATGTATGGGTACTGGGGTATTTAATTGACGTATTTATGGCTAACCTGAATCTAATAAAAGATTAATTGCATTATGAAAAAATTAATTTTAATTCTGTTAAGCTTCACAATTGCAGAATTTGGCTCTGCTCAAATTCTAAATCCTGGCTTTGAGTCTTTAAGAAGCGATGGAAACCCTAAGTTTTGGGGTAGTATAACTCCATTACCTTACACGGATTCTTCCCAATATTGTAAACTGGATAGTGCCTTTTACTTCACAAGTAAAGATGCTCATAGTGGCAATTTTGCCCTTGAATTAAGAAATGCCGACTGCAGTGGAATTCAACTAGGATCTGCACATGTAATGACCTCTGACAGCTCTTATTTTGCTTCAGGCATTCCTTTTAAAGAAACACCGAAATATTTTAGTTTCTGGTATAAGTTTAATTCAGTAAGCAATGACACCGCGGCGGCACATATTTGGTGCACCAATGACATTACCGGCAACACAATTATTGATCAATGGATTTATTTGCCAATACAAAATGTGTATACCAAGATTTTTGTTGTATTGAACTACCTTAAGATTGAAGCACCAACAACTTTGGAACTAAACTTTGTGACTGAAACTGATAAGAATGTTGCACATTTTGGAAGTCGATTGGTCATAGATGATTTGGAAATGTCTGATAATGCAATGGGAACTCAGACATATCAAAATTCTCCGCTTGTTACCTGCTATCCAAATCCAACATCTGGAATAGTTCATTTTGCTGTTAACAGCGGAATTATGAATACTCTTACAATTTTTGAACCAAATGGCACCATTTGTAGCATAACACAATTTGAATTAAATTGTGATATTGACTGCAAGGACTTGGGCAATGGATTATATCTTTATTCGGTAATGAATTCTAAAGGTGTAATTACGAATGGTGAGTTTATCGTTTTAAAATAAATTACTCTTTATTTCAAAAGTATCTCGAAAAAACGATGAAATGACTTGGCTTGGAAAATGCCTATTTTTCTAACTTCCACTAAGAGGATTTTCCTAATCATTTCTTTAATTTATTCGTTTAAACAATTTTCAAGTTCACGATTTAGGCTAAATGCATAAGCTTGGCGTCACAGTTGCGTTGACTATTTGCAATATCGACCTAAAGGCCCAAAAACGCCCAATCCCTGGTTATCCCGCAAATCCTAAGACCTTAGGTCAGAAGATTAGAAAGGTCCGAATGGACCGTGGACTTCTTCAAAAAGATGTCGCCGCCACTCTTGGGGTCACCGAGGATACGATTACAAACTGGGAGAATGGCCGGTGTTTACCTGATTTACGTTACCAAGTAAAAATCAACCTTTTTCTTGAATAAGCTAGATTACAGATACTTTTAGACGCTCCTTAAATGCACAATTCAGCCCTCCTAAATCAAAATGCTAACTTCGCAAACGGATATTCAGGAGTGCCATTCCCTTAAAAATGCGTGTGGATGCCATTCTGGTAGATAAACCTGAGCAACTCAAAAAAGTGGGTTGTAAAATTGTAAAAACTTAAAATTACTTTTACAGGCTCGAAGGAATTCAAATAAATGGCGAAGAGCGAATTAGACAAATGGCTTGAGGCGCAGGAATATCAGGTTGCACTTGATGGACAAGGAAAAATAATTGACTATCTGGACCCTGAAACCAAAAGAGAAAACAAACCTGAAGAAAGAATTAGGCAAAAGACAGCTCACATACTTCATCGTGAACTAGGTTATCCAAAAGAGCTAATTGGATTTGAGCGCACTATCAATATTGGTCGTGAACGAAAGAGAGCTGATATTATTGTTTATGAAAACAAAAGAGCCAACGCGGAAAACGAACAAGGAAAAATAATCCTTGTTGGAGAAATAAAAGCCCCAAACATCAAATCTCAAGATGGACAATTGGTGTCCTATATCTCAGCTTGTTCAGCACAAGGAGGTTTTTGGACAAATGGGGGAAATATAGAGTTTTATCGCAAAGACAATAAGAAAAACGAAATCCTAAATTGGTTAGGGGTGCCAAAATATGGACTCGCTTGGGATAGTATTGGTAAATTCAGTAAATCTGATTTGATTTCTCCGGTTGATTTAAAGCTTGCATTTCAAAGATGCCATAATGCGATTTATCGATCTGGAATAGATTCGGAAGATGTCGCACTTGACATGGTAAGAGTAATATTGGCCAAAATTGAAGACGAATCAAGTGCGGCAGATAAATGTGAATTTCATATTACCCCTGACGAATTCCATACTGAAAAGCTGAGAAAAGTCGCGTGTCTTAGAGTAAGGAACCTTTTCGATGCGGTAAAGGATAGGTACCCAGACGTTTTTAATAAACATGAAGAAATTACTGCATCCGATTCTCAGTTAGCAATAGTAGTTTCCTACTTGCAACAATATTCATTCCTTGATGCACCCTATGATGTAATTGGGACAGCTTATGAGGTTTATGTAGCTTCTCACCTAAAAGGCGAAAGGGGGCAATTTTTTACAAATCGTTTGGTTGTTGACATGATGGTAAAAATTATCGACCCGACCGAAAAAGACTTAATTTTAGATCCCGCATGCGGTTCAGGAGGCTTTTTGGTTAGTTCAATGAACTATTTGTTTAAGAAAATTGATTCATCAAAACGAACTGTAAGTGCTAAAGAAATTCTCAAGAGAAATCTTGTTCACCAAATTTACGGTTCAGATATTTCTCCGAAGTTGACAAAAATTGCGAAGGCAAACATGCTTATAGGAAAAGACGGACATGGTGGAATTGAACAGGCTAATAGTTTAGATGATATTTCTAAATTTTCTGCAAACTTTCAGGACAAAGCTGGAATAGGAAAAGCAACTATCATCTTAACTAATCCACCATTTGGGTCAGGACATGATATTAGAATTAAGGAGGGTAAAATATTAGGACAATATAAATCTGGAATGGTTTGGAATATAAATGAGAAGAACGAAATTATATATGAAAATAGGACAAACTCTAAACAAGGTGTTGCTCCGGAAATTCTCTTTCTTGAAAAATCAATCCAATGGCTAAAACCTGGTGGTAAGCTTGGTATAGTTATGGCAAAAGGCCAACTCGACAATAGAGAAGCTATCGCAATTAGAAGATATATACTCGCAAATACTCGAATACTTGGTGTTGTAAACCTACATGAGGATACTTTCCAACCTTTTTGTGGCTCAAAGGCTTCGGTCATATTCATAGAAAAACCAGCGGAGAGGCTTCCTAAAGATTACAAGATTTTCCTTGCGATATCAAACAAGGTCGGACAGACGAGTAGAGGGGAAGCCATTTTTAAAAGAGATTCAGAAGGTAGCCCAATAATTAAAAAAGGTAGCTATATTTTAGATGAAGATCTTACCGACATTGCTTTGGATTATCATAAATTTCTCGAAGGAAATTTAACTGAAAGTGCTTTTCGGTTTTCAATTAAGCTATCAGAACTTGACAAGTCTGATTATTCTTTAAATCCCATACGTTATTTACCAAAGCACAACGCCGCTTTTCAAAAAGTATTGGCCCTAGGTGACAATGAAGAATTCGAAATTCACCGTCTAGGTGATATAACAAGAGTTTATAATGGGCCAAGATTTAAACGACCCTATGCTGAATTAGGTATTACAGAAGGACCGACAATCCGGAAATATTTCACAGGAACTGCAATTACACAGTTAAATACGGAAAATATCAAATACCTCGATAGTTCTAAAGCTGATAAACAAACCAAAAAACATTTAGAAGCCCTTACTATTTATCATGGTTATATTCTTGTTTCTGATTCTGGAACCCTTGGCCGGGTGGCTTACGCTTTAAAACAGCATAACGGACATATTGCCACTAATAATTTAATAAGAATTGTGGTTGACAACCTTTTCTTGCGTGGATATATCTATCAATTTTTAAAATCAGAAATAGGTCAAAGTCTAATGTTGAAATCTGCGTATGGCACAAACCAAGAGCATTTAGAGCCTGATGTTATTGCCGAAATCCCAATTCCTGTGCCTAAAAACAAATCTTTAATAAAAAAAATTGGACAAAACGTTATCAATTCAATTGAAGAACTTGAAAAATCTTTGGAATCAACTAGAGAGGCAGAATCACAACTTAATACATTATTTGGTTAACTAGATGACTACGACTAAAAAGGGTAACTACTTGCGCTTTCTATCAAACAAAATTCAGACAAAACAAAGACCAATATAAAGATAAATATCAAAAAATATAGTATGAGAACAATAGAGATATTACCTGAGAGTGATTTTTCTGTTTTAAAGGTAATTCAAGTGGAAGGGCCCAAGTGGAATTGGTTTACGGGTTATCTACCTTATCTAAGAGTCTTCAATCCCAAGGTTTATGATTCTCATAAAGGTGACTTTCTCGATGAGAAAATATTTGAAATAGTAAAGCAAACTTTACCAAACTCTTTTTTGAGGTTCAGTGAAGAAATTTTATTCCAGGGTCAACTTGATGACAGACTAAGAACTTTGGAGGGTGGTTCACGAAAAAGTGTAACTATTCAGTTCTTTCCATTAATTCCTCATGAGCTAGTTCCAACGATGATAAATAGACAATTTCTCGCATATCCAATGGGTTTTGACATGAGACTTCTATTCAAAGAAGGTAGTGAAAAAAAACATAACATTATAGATTTTTTCCTGTGTAACCTGCCATTCGACAAAATTGACGATCTAGTTAAAACAATTAAACCGATATAAAATAACCAATTCTATTTTTAAACTTATTTTAATACATGAGCATACTCAAATATCCTATCAAACTCGGCAAGTAAGATTGGGTCTATTTTGCTCAAGTTAGGCATTACTATTTCAGCTATAATTTGCTCAATGTCACTATCACCCTTAATCCAGTAAACTTGATTATTTGTAGTACATGCCCGCACAAAGTTATTTAATTGTTCTGTTGAAAAATCATCGAATTCGGAAAGTTCATGCAAAGTCAACCTAGCCTTAGCAAAAGAACCTCTTCTAGCCAGTTCTTGAATGAGTACATCCTTTTCATATTCAGATGCAATTTTAATTTCAGGGAACTTTTTCTTAAAAAAATCCGACATTTTGCGATAGCAGTATATGTTTGAACCTTTTTCTCTTGACCACTCTTCCACAAGATAGTCTTTAAATTTAGATGTATCAATCTCCGAAAAGTAATCTTTGTCATCGGATATAAAATGTAAATCCTCACCCGAGGGTACACGTTCAATAAGAGTTATCCAATTAATTGCATCACCAAGTGAACTCTTTTTCCCTGGGGGCCTGCCGAGATCACACCTTCTCTTTGCGGACTCTATCAACTCGAACGTCGACTCATGCTTTTCAGCCCTATCAAATAATTCCTCAATTATTCTGTCAGCACCTAATTCTTTTTTGAAACTATGATCCTTTACTTTTTCAAGCAACTTAGACTTATTCTTATCGAATTCCTTGATAGCATCTCTCATTAATTTGAATTCAGGAAACTCTTTGCAAATTTGTGGAAATTGATTATTTAGCTTTTCCTCATTAAACCTACCTAGTGCATCCGCAATCTTAGTCTCACGGTTCCGATGAAATTCGTCAAATGTTTGTTTTGGCAAATGTAGGTGGATCTCACCTCGCCGTGCAATCAAGAGTTCCAGCTTCTTTAACTCTTCCAAATCCTCGCTCGTCAAATGATAAAATGTCAAATATACATTTGTATCAATATATAAATGCAACATGGTTTTTCGCTATTAAATTCTTCATAAAATAGGTAACTCATTCCTCATGGTCATAGAATAACTTATAATATTTTCTGCCGTTTTCGTCGATTCCTTTTTCAAACAAAGACCTGTCCGCGTGAATATAAACGTGGAAATTCTTATCCAGCTTTACCACCCGTTTAAACTTTTTTCCTACCGACTTTACCGCCGCTTTTGAAATCACAAAACTCTCTCCGTTGCTTTCCATAATTTCTGTCGAATTTGATTCAAGATACTCTTCAAACATCTCGTGATAGGTACTATTTGCCATGACACTGTCTTTAAATGTATTCAAGCTAAAACTATCGTGATTTTCAAAATAATTTATGGTGTCATTGATAATCGATAATTTTTCAACCTTATCCAATGCGATATGCTTGCCAAGGTCTTTCTCAACGAAATCCTGTATGCTTGAAATAAAAGTTCGTGTCCTGTTATAATCATCATCTCTTGGCCTTATTGAAAGAAAGTCATCATTCCAATAAGTCTTTTGTGTTTGAACACTCTTCTCGGGCATAAGCACATGATACCCACCTTTAAAGTCCAAATTTAGAATTAGACATTGTTCATTGGGTGATTTATAACCAAAACCTTCTTCTTCTACAATTCCGATTGATGATTTACCCTCAACTACTCGGTAAAAAATATCAAAATCATCAATCTTGAATAAACCGATCCCTTTAGTGAACTTACCATCAAAAATTATATGCTCTAAGATTGCCACAATGAAATTACCCCCCTTGATACTGGAGTATCTCATGGATTGATACAATTGTTGGGCTAAGGAAACCGAGGCTTTAATAAAATTCTCATCTTCGAATATTTCATCACAAATACTGAAGACTGAATTATTCTGTAGTTTTCCATCAGAATAAAAGCAATTGTCCACGTTTAATTTCTTAACATTATTAATTACATAAGATGCAAGGGTATCATTTTCTGAAATTTTCAATTCCTTGTTTGAATGGAAATTTTTTTCTCCTCTAATTTTATTGCCAACTCGATGAACAATTATATGTGATATGTATGCGTCTTTGAGATTTATCATTCTTGGTCTATTTTAAGCGGTTTTCTATATCCGGCAAGCACAAAGGAAAAGTAACTTGTTGTTGCATATAAAGTTATCGCGAAAAAGTTAATAAGTAAATTATAAACACAAAATCTATACAATACGGAAAGAAGGAGCTTAAAAAAAAGTGTAACATTCCGAGAAGATATTTCTTTTATGGACTTACACCACACATAGTTTCTAATATTGATTTCGTCAAAATCGCGGAAAAGCACAAATAGCAGAAGTATAATAATAACTATTGCGAGTAAAATCGCATATGATGTCAATCCGGTGAATTGAATCAGGTAATTTTTTTTCTGCTTGATTCTGGCTCTTTGAGTTGAATCCAAATCGCTATATCCATCACTCAGGTTCGAATTCTTATCGTGTAGAGCTATTACGATACTACTGAATAGACCAACAAAAATGGCCAAAAAACTGATTGTATATCCAGCAAAATCATTTGTAAACCCGCTAGGTGTAAGAAAAATCAGTAGTATTGCAAATAAAACTGATAAGAACCTTGTTGAAAACAACCAAGTCTGCTTGACTTTTTTACCGTTAATATTTACCCTTTGAAGGTGTTTTCCTTCTTTAACAACACCTTGAATAAATATGCTAAAGTTCTTCAACTGCATTCTCGGGTAATAAAGTTTCTTGGATGGTGTGGAGAAGATCCAAGCAATAGTTCTTTATCTGTTCAAAATCAGGGACGTTACCGTCATCAACCGCTATGCCTTGTTCTTTAAGTCTAATAATCGGTTTAATTTCAGTATCCTCATCAATAACAATTGGTACAGGCTTGCCATCAGATAGTATACCTTTGTGTTCCTTGAAATCTTCCAATTCGATTGCATTCCCTCCTGTCGGCATAAATTTGCTTTTCGATATTTTTGAAAAGAAATCCTTCAATTTAGAATAATCCCTTTGATTATCAGATTTATTGATTATTTCAATTCGAACCTGTAAGTGATATTGCTCCTGCTCAATATCTCCATTAAAGTTTGGGGCAATATTGCAATCAGTAGTAAATCTTATACTTTTGTAGGTTGCTCCTTCCAGGTATTCTTGTCGAAGGTGGTCCGGAATATACGATTCTATTTCGTTCTTCACTTCGTTGAAATAGACAAAATATTTATTGACGAATTCTTTGAATATATCTGAAATACTTATTTCAGAATAGCTCTGAATCATCAATATTCCTTCAAAGTGATTTAATGGTGTATAAATCAGAAAAAAATATCTATCATTAACAATATTTTTCTTCTGAATTATTTGATTCACATTCACATCTGTCGTATCACCCATCCACCTCTTCACATCATGCTTTCCACCATCAAGTATTCCGGATACCGCAAAATCCCCATGATGAAAATTTAGCTGGGACTCTACGTTCCCATTATTCTGATTTTTAGCAACCTTAAAACCTTTCTTTTTTTTGTGATTAAGGTGATAATCATTATTGTCAATAGCTTTAATAAAATCCTTATAAAACAAATTCAAAATATCATTCTGTATGATGGGCTTTGGTAATTCAGCATATTCATTATGGAATTTTTTTCTAAAGAATTCTCTGAATGCTACCTTACTATTGTCTTCCTTTTTGAATAACGTGAATTTGCAAATTTCAAGCTTAGGCTCATGTGACATATGAAAAAATATTAAATTGTGATAACTGAATCAACAAACGTAAAAGGCACTAGTTGCAAACTAAATGTCCATAGGGATAAAAGCAATTTGAAACGCAATTTGGCAATGAAGTCCAAACTCATTAAACCATAATTAATGCGGAAATTAAGTCGCTCAAGGGTAAAGGAATCTACGTCCACCCTTGAATTTAAGTAGAAGTTCATTTTCATAGTCATAGCGCTGATCTGGGTTCATCATACGTATGATAACAGCACAATAAAGCAAAGACCAGACTCTCAAAGGCAAAAATATAAGTAAATACGAAATTTCAAACCTTGAGTTAACATAAGCCCTTTGTTGGTTAAAGAAATACACCGAAAAGGAAACTTCAAATACCTTTGCATTAATGGACGTCAAGCTCATTCTGCCTCACCAAATTGAACCTGGAATAAAGAAATATGGTGGTATTCAGGTATATGAATATGAGAATCTGATGAAGCTGGCCAACAAGGCTTCACAGGTTTACCGCTTCATTGATGATCGGCTGTTAGTTGTAAATAAACAGACAGGATATGGCTTCTTGTACAAGGATGAGGATACTTTCTTGAATTTGATTGTTCTTGATTAGAGATTAAGAATTAGGAGTCTTATACGTTACCTTAACCCTGTAACCCTTAATTCTTTGCTCGTTTTGATGTTCCTTCAGCGTTAAAGTGATTAAGTGATTAAAAAGCTCTTCGGGACTGTGAAATAAGACATTCAGCAAATGGTCCTTGTTCAACTTGGCTGCCGCACTAGTCTTGATTTCTAAAAGGTGCTTTTCATTGGGGCTGCACATGATTACAGGTGAATATCCTGCCTCAAGGCACTTCAAGATATTCCCAAGTTCATAAGGTTCAGTATTGGTCACAGATACCTCAACCGCAATTCTCAATGAATCCTTGGTAAGACCTACATCCACTCTACCTTTACCATTATTAATTGGTTCTTCAATTACAGCTTTGAACCCATGGTTCTCAGCCATTTTCTTAATTAACGCTTGCAGCCGTCGATGTTCTGTAACAACATTGCGTTCCTCGGTATTTTGGATGAACTCAGCCGTTTGCTCTTCTATGCCTCTATCAACATGTCTATCTTCTGGAGTCTCCACTATTACTTCCGGTTCCACTCTTTTAGGCGGCGGTTCAGGTTCTGAAGAAACACCCCCGAACATTTCAAAGATGCGTTGCTCAACAATATCACGAGGGGTCGCATACTTATTGCGCGATTGTAGAAGACATTGCTCACGAATAGCCGTTTTTTCTTCTACCCCGACAATTGGAATTTTTGAAGTTGAAATATTAAAATCCTGTGAAGCGGTTTCCACCTTGGCAATGGCTTGTCCAACGCGAAGATTCTGCAAATCGCTTGCATCAAAATAGCTAAAACCTCTTTCCAATTGACGAGCATCGGTATCGCCGACCCGAAAGCAAATCCTGGTAGCCGGATTAGAGAGTACTGAATTGGCTAACTCTGCATCGTATTTACTGACTTGCTCCATATCCTGATGGGCAAGAATAAGACCCAGACCATACTTGCGCGAGCCGGATAGCATCGCTGACATGGAGGGTGTGCTAAAATTTTGAAATTCGTCCAGATAGAGGAAAAATGGTTTTCGATCCGACTGAGCAATTGCCTGTCTGGCTTGAGAGGCCTGCTGTATTTTGGCCACGATCAGTGTTCCCAGTAAATGACTATTCTCTTCTCCAATGAGACCTTGGGACAACTTGACCAGAATAATCTTGTTTTGGGCTAGCAAATCAGTAAAGTCCAGTCCATCCTTCTGGGCCATCATATTTCTAATGATCTTGGGACGCAGAAATGTATCAAGGCGGATTAGGATTGGTGCAATCGCTGCTTTGCGGAGCATGGCATATTCGTGCTGCCAAAAGTTCGTAATTGTTGGATCACGAATCGATTTTAAAAACTGCTTTCGGAAACTATCCTCAACTAAAAAACGCCGCAGGTCAAATAGAGTCCCGCCTGTGTCGCTTTCAAGAAACACATTTATCGCATTACCTAGGATTGCCGTCATCTGATCACCCCAACTTGTGGACTGCCTCCGAATACCGGCTACTAAATCCGAAGACAATACGATTTTTTCAATCTCAGATTTGGCAGATAACAAATTCAATCCGATTGGAAACTCCGTGTCTGATGGATCAACCAGCACGACATCATTGATTCTATTCTCTGGTATAAGGCCCAAAACATCTTCCACCAAGTCTCCGTGAGGATCAAGCAATGCGAGACCATGCCCAGCTTTCATGTCCTGGGCAATCAAGTTGGTCAGTAACGTGGACTTTCCGGTGCCGGTTGCTCCAATTATGTGTAAGTGGCGCAATCGCTGCTGAATGTCGAGAGATACTTCTTGCCCAGTATCCAAATGAACATTTTCACCGATGATGTAAAGATGGCCATTATGGCTGGCAGGAGCTTGTTTTGTTTTCTGATTTTGTTGATTGAGTTTGGCTGATACGATGGAAGCATCGGGATAATGAACAAATGTTGCCAGTTCCGCAGTATTGAGAAGCATTCCCAATCTGTGAGATTTTCTTGAAATGAAATCGGCAATCTGACTGTCACCAAGTCTCTCTTCTGATTTCAGAGGTATTAACTGATTTACACTTGATTTCGATTGGCTGACCATGCAGGCAATGGATTCCTGCATCAGTCGTTCAGTTTGCTCCACAGTTTCGGCTTGAACTGCCACACGGATTACAGCACTGAATAAGGGACTTGCCGTCTTCTCAATGGCCAAAGGAAGCATTTCCGGTGCATCCATGAAGAAACAGGTTCCGTCCGAGCTTGTCAGTGAGTTAATGATGCTCGTACTCCACGGATTTAACACCCCTTGGAAAAGGACTTGCAGAACAATACGTTCATTGGTCTTAAGGTAATCCAGCAGACCGAAGAGACTTTGGAACTGGTCGCTTTTCTTTTTGCCAAATTGTTCAATTGGCAATGTGGATTCGTTGGCTAGGCCAAAATCCAATGTTCTGACACGCAATTCAGGATCTATAATATTTCTAACTGTGTCAGAATTTTCTCGGATGATAGCTTCATGGAAGTAAGCATTTAGCTGCGAATTCACTCGGAAGGCATCCGGTTTTCGGCAAACAATCTGGATGGTGATCTTTTTCTCCTCTCCAATGATCTCAAAACTAATCGGGTATTGAGTGTCTGAGAGCATGAAAAGAAATTGAATGAACAGTTCCGAGGAAAGCAAACATCCATTCGGAAACAGGATTGTAAATCCAACTAAGGGCGCATTCTCGGAAAACTCATATGCATGATGCTCGTAGAGTTCGTCTAGAACCTCTGCATAAGAGGGTTCTTTACTCTGTTGGGCGCTTTGTCCTATTCTCCCAAGAAATGAAAAGACACGGCTCGGGATCGTTGGTATTTTGCCATCATCCTTTATCTCCGGTTTATCCTCCTGAAATGGAAAGAAAGGCACATATACCGGCTCCAATTGCACATGATCAGCAAACACTCTCCAACCTCGCCCGCGCTCTTCCCAGGCATAGAAATTGGCGGTGGCTTTTTCAATGGCCGACCATTGATTCATAAGATCGATTAATTAGAGGCTGCTGGAACAGCTTTCTGTGCATCAGAAAGTGCTTTCATTCCCTTAGCTTCAAGCATGGTATTAATCGCATGCACAATGCAAGAATGAACTGCTCCCTGAAACATTAGGCGCGTGTCTACTGTAAAGAATGTCTCTGGCATAGCAACTGCCCTGAAGAGTCCTCCAAAAATCGGGATACGCTCTAACAATGAACCTTTAGCAGAACGGTTTTCACGTTGCCAGTAGGAAACGAAGAAGCCTCGGCCATAGGGAGCAGCGCAAACGTCGAAGAAGTAGCCTTTGCTCTTAATCTGTAGATACTCACGGTTGGCTGATAAAAGACCTCTCTCGCTGTGCTTTACACGACTTGTTTTGACATCTGGGAGCTGTTCGTCTTTAATTAAGGTTTCGATTGATGAATAGAACTCCTTAGGGGTTTGGGTCATGTTCTCAATGTACTGATGCCAATGAGAAACAAATTGTTTTTCTATCATGGCGGGTAGAATTAAAACTCGAATATATAAACCACAGTCAAAAAATCAAATTTGGAGTGGAAATTCTCATCCGTTTAAATACTGCAAACTTCTTGACGCGCTGGACCATAATGGGCTTTATTCCGTAAGATAAAAATGCACAATAGCCAGAGCAAAGGCGTCAAAAACACCCATGTGATAGCTTTCCGCCATGTAGGATTTGCGATATGACGGCATTTTAGACCGCAATTGTGGGTACCAAGTTGTCAATTGTTTTGCTATTTCATACTTAGTTGAAGCTTTGAATTCCGAGAATACATCTTTGATTTGCAGCCGGGAATATGAATAAACATTCAAATTCAGAGCACCTGCTAATGATTGAAGTTCATTTAAAACCTTCTGTGTGCGTTTTGAAACTTTGTAATCATCGTTCCTATAATCGCGCAGAATCACAACATCAGGCTTAGAAAATTCGTATAACCACCGAATTTTATCTACATATTTTTGAACTGTTAATGGTCGCACTTTTTTCAACCCGTAATCAATAATACTCTGCGCATTTTCACAAATGACATAACCCACACCGAAAGTATTTGGATAAAGTACAAGAGTGATTTTAGATTTTATTTCCATAGAATTATTTGTATTTAATGTTTTGTAATATTGTTTTCAGAACTTCCTTTCGATGTTGATTTTTCCCATTGGCTGGTCCGTTGTTGAGTTCTTCAATCAGGCCCTCGACTCTTTCAATCAGAGTGTCACGGACTCCAAATGAATGATACTTCATCAACTCCTCAAGAGGCGTTTTCGTAATTAGGTGATAGCCTACGACAATTCTTGCACTGGGAGTTAATTTGCCGTATTCGTATTTTGATAAATTGGAGATATCGGTATCAAGGAGATACGCAGTATCTTGTAGTGACAGACTCAGATTTCTCCTAGCCTGTTTCAAAGAACTATGATGAGGCATAATTTTTACTTGTTATAGGCGTTAACTAATAAAATATTTTTAAATAAAAATCCTACAACTCATTACATTTTACTCGTCTATGTAGCATTATATAGTCCAACTTTTTGGTATTTATTACCAAAAAAAATTTCTCTCCGCATCTAATATTTAGTTTGTTTTTCTTTTGTATGTATTTATTTTGTCTTTAGTAATATTTACAGAGGTCAATAGAAGTTTTTACTCAAGTTCGTTCTAAATTGTAAGTTTCTTTGCCAATTTGTTTACCATTTTTTCTCGCTGATACTCATGCCAATGTGGGGCGTATGAAAAATATATCCGCTTTTTACCCTGTCTGCTCTCAGGACTATGTAAAACATTTCCATTGGCGTCGAGGGCAACAATTAGATTTTTATCAATTAACCTCGCAACAGCTAAAGAAACAGACTTGGCTGAGAGACGCGTTTTTTTAATGTAAAACGCGTTCGAAATCCAATCTTTTTTCTTTCGCTGTTGCGTACCCTTATATACAAATCCCATAGTTTGGCGAAGAACGACGAGTAACACCCGCAGTTCAGACAAACTTAATTCCGATAGATATGCATCCAGTATGACATTTGGTATTTGTGTAAATTGCACATATTTCATTTTTTAATATTAACTCACTTTGTAGCACCAATGCAGTACAAATAATTGGTAAATTTTCTACTACCAAAAGGACGGACTTCTATTGTATTTGTGTATGGATGTATGCTAATCATGTATGGAAAAGGAAGAAGACGGAAGGGTGATACCAAATAAAGCAATAGCCGAGCTCAAAGAGGCATTGTATTTAGCGATTGGTGATAAAGCTGCTGATCTTTCTCCTGAAGACCTACAAAAATTAGGCGCCCTTCTCCTAACCACAATGGCGCTGGGCATTAAGATAAGGTGTCGTAGAACGAAACCAATAGACGCTTTAACAAAACCTGAATAAATGTTATTATAAGTTCGCCAGATTCAAAAGCAGATTCCATAATGATTCTCATTGTGGGTAAAGATGGGGCAACAACCTGCTTTTGAGTCTGGCGACTAAAAGTTCAAAGTTGTTGTCCCTTTTTTATTTTTATCTTTACTCTATGGAATATATATCTTCATTTACTTATGGAATGTATGCCCGAAAATCTTCTGAATCGGAGGACCGTCAAGTCCAATCTATCGAAAGGCAAATTGACGACCTTGTTGAAATTGAACATAAGGAGAATTTAAGAATCTACGGAACTCCAATCCGTGAATCCAAGTCCGCTTTCACAATTGGTCGCAGTGGATTTAAAAATCTTATTGACCTCACTAAAAAAGGCAAGATAAATGCTTGGCTCTGTTGGCATGCAAATCGCCTGTCTCGTAACTCAATAGATGCAGGAATAATTATATACTTAATGGATATAGGCAAACTTCATCATATCAAAACCCCGACAAGGATTTATTTTAATAATCCCACAGACAAGATGATGCTCCAGATTGAATTCACAATGTCTAAAAAGGACTCAGATGACAAGAGTTTATTTGTAAAAAGTGGCCTAGAGAAGCGATATAAAAAAGGATTTCCTACCGGTAAAGCCCCTCTCGGCTTTATAAATAATAAATTGCAGGAAAAAGGCAATCGAGATTGGTTAGTGGACCAAGAAAGGTTCAATAAAGTGCAGCAACTCTTTAAGCAATTTTTAAAAGGTAATGATTCTATAAATTCGATCCTGGAATATTCACATGATATTCTGAATCTAACGATACCAAGCAAAGAAAATCCAAAAGGGTCTCCAATTTCACGTTCCTATATGCAAGTGGTTTTAACCAATCCGATTTATGCGGGATTTTTTCACAGTGCAGATAAGTTTGGCTTTAAAAGGGATCGAAGGGAGTTAAATAAGGAAATTCCCCGCATTATCACTGAACATGAATATTATAAGGTTTGTGCAATACTCTCAGGTAGAACCACACCAAATAAAAATCAACATCAAAGTGTTTACCGGTCATTTATTTTCGGCGGTAAGGGAGAATTTATTGGCGCCGATCACAAGCTCCAAGTGATTTGCGACTGCAAACATAAATTTGCATACAGTAACAAAACTGAGTGTCCAGCATGCAAAGTTCCAATAAAGGAGATGCAGAATCCCAAATACTTGACCTACACATACTACTATAATTACAAGAAAAAAAGGGAAAAATTACCTTATAAGAGTATTGATGAAAAGCAGATCGACTATTTTCTAAAACAATTTATAAAGGATTATTTTAATATACATCCAGCTTTGGCAAATTGGGCCAAAAAGCACCTTGAAATTCTCAAAAGGGATGACATGGTAATTCAAAAAAACATGGAGCTCATTAAAAGTAAAAATGCGGAAGATCTTAAAATTAAGCTGGATCGCCTACTCACGGTGTATTTGAATGGCACTATAGATGAAGATAATTACCAAATCGAATCAGCAAAATTGAAAGCATCAGCGAGAAAAGTTGAGTGCGAGAACGAAGTATTTGACTGGTACCAAGAAATCTATGAAACTCTTGATATGTGTGCGTCAGGGTTAGAAATAATGGATCACGGCAATTATTTCGAGAAAAGAGAGTTTTTACAGAAATTGAGTTCGAACCTAATATGGGACGACAAAAATCTATATTTTTCATGCCCAGAATGGCTGGGGGCATTTATTTCAGGTCTTCCTAAAGTTCATAAGAAATATGGTGTGTTCGAACCTGAAAAAAGCCTTATAACCATAGGACAAAAAGGTCTTTTTGATACCCCTTGTCCTATTATGCTCCGTTGGCTGTCCAATGTCCGAAACTCCATTATACACGATAAAGGTTTTAAGACAAAGGGTAATTTATACCAAAAAAATAAAATAAGTTACACCAAAAAAGCAGCATGATACTCAAGTATTAGTTAAATTTTATGGCTACCAATTAATTCTCTCCTAGAGTGTCCGCGCTTAACCGCTACCAAATGTCCATACTTCCATAAACAATCAGATACGATTATGCTGACTTGATGAAATCACTAAAACCTAGCATTTCATATTTTGCAAAAGTCAATTTTCGAAACCAAAACACAGTATTTGGCATTCACCAACATGATCGGATGGTCGGAATACATATTATTGGTAAGACTGGCACTGGCAAAACTAACCTTATTGAAACCTTATTACTCCAGGACATATATTGTTTTCGAGGTGCTTGTATTTTTGACATTGCCGGGGATCTTGCTGAAAAAATTCGGGAAACGATACATCCGCGCTACCGAAATGATATTATTTTATTTGATGCCACAAACCCACATATTTGTTATGGATACAATCCTTTAAGAAAAGTACCATTTCAATTCAGACATTTGGTAGTTTCCCATATTCTTGAAGTGTTTGAGAAAATCTGGGGCAGCCAATCCTGGGGTACTAGGATTGAATATACATTGCGCAATGTCTTATTGACTCTGCTTGATCAGGAAACTGCTACTTTTTCTGATATTCCCAAAATTCTGAATGATGAAGAATATCGCACCAACTGCATAAAGAACATTCTGACAGAAGAAGTACGAAATTTCTGGATTAATGAATTTCCGAAATATGGGAAGGCCGATTTAATACCAGTTTATAACAAAATTGGCGGATTCTTAACAATTCCAATTATCAAGAAAATACTAGTTGAGAACAAAGAACAGATTTCCTTCTCACGTATTATCAATGATGGGAAAATACTAATTGTTAATATGGCAAAAGGCTCTATTGGAAGAGATGCGGCATACCTCCTGGGGTCTCTAATTATTGGCACAATAGCTTCTGTGGGATTTAACAGGGCGTCATTGCCCGAAGCTAAACGCAGACCGTTTTATGTGTATTTGGACGAATTTCACAATTACACAACTCTTTCACTCGTGGAAATGTTTTCAGAACTACGCAAGTTCAAAATAGGATTTGTCGTGGCTCACCAATATCTAAATCAGCTTACCGAAAAAATCCGGGATGCCGTCTTGGGCAACGTCGGTACCATGATTTGTTTCAGGCTTTCATATCAGGATGCTCAGTTTTTTGCGAAAGAAATGCATCCCGTATTTGAGGCAGAAGATTTTATCAATTTAGAAAATCATTCCATCTTTTTAAAGTTATTAATTGATGGCAAACCCTCTACTCCATTCTCTGCCATAACCATAGCACCAGAACATTTAGACTTACCAAAAAGTACAACTATTTAATAATTCTGTCACGAGTAAAATGGGTTTGTAATTAACTATTACAAATTTATTTTATGTCAAAAACGCACGATACTCCAATTTCATATTACGGCGGAAAGAAAAATATGCTCAAGCATATACTGCCGCTAATTCCCACACATTCAGTTTACACAGAACCATTCTTCGGCGGCGGTACGGTATTCTTTGCAAAAGAGCCAGTAGAACATGAAGTCATTAATGATACAAACAATCTGGTAATTAATTTCTACAAAGTACTTCAAAATGATTTCCAAAATCTTAAACAAAAGATTGAAGAAACGCTTTTCTCTCGCTCTTCATATTCCACCGCAATGGTAGTCTGCCGAATGCCACATCTCTTCAGCGAACTAGTCCAAGCATGGGGGTTCTATATAGCCTGCAATATGGGGTTCTTGCATATAATGGGTTCATGGGGATTTGATAAATATGGAAAAAGACAAAAAACTTTCTTAAACAAGAAAATCAAATTTACTGATTCATTTGCAAAACGAATAGAGAATGCAGCAATAGAATGTTCTGATGCATGCCATGTAATTAAACTCTATGACAGTCCTGAAACTTTTCACTATTTAGACCCACCATACATAGAAACTGACCAAGGTCATTACAGTGGATATACTGAAAACGACTATCGTAAATTAGTTGAGACTTTGGTCACCATAAAAGGAAAATTTCTTCTGAGTTCATATCCGTCTAAAATTCTCAATGAATTCATAAATAAACATGGCTGGCATTCTAAATTATTCACCAAGCCACTGAGTGCACACAAGATTACTGACGGGAGTAAGCGACCTGTAAAAACTGAGGTCTTAACGGCAAACTATCCAATATGAAATACTTTGAATTTACCCACCATCCAACTTAAACAAATAAAAGAAAATCATAGAAAGTTCATTCACAATTAAATACAAAAAAAATGAAAACAGAAAAAAACAAAGAAATGCTAAAGTATTTCGCCACAATTTTGCGCAAACGCGCTAAAGACGAAAGTGAAACCGTTCCTGCGGTTGACCCTGCAATCCTGTACTTCCTTTCACGCAAAGACCTTGTTGCCATAGTGAATGAAATGTACAAAGGAGCACTGCCCGGTAAACCTGATGTAGCTACACTTGAAAACAAGGAACTCCTTGAATTCATAAAGGACGACCTATTCATTGTAGCCTACATGCTTAACAATTGGCGCCAGGAGACCCTTAAGCACCCAACGGCTCTGGTAACATCCGAATTGGAGGAGGGTTCAAATGATGCAGATTAGAACAGTCTGTATTTTAATCCAAATTCTGAAGGATTACCTCGATCTATTGGAAGCCACGAAAATCAAAGTCAATGATCGTTGGGTGGCCTATTTTACCAAGCAGGAATTGCTTTCAATAATCACATCGAAAAACCATGAATCCAGCTTCTTTGCAGGAGATATACCTCCTTACAGAGTGTTTATGTCCAACGTTGGAACTGAAGATCGAATCATTGCTTACATGCTTAAAAAGCTAGAGGAGGTTGTTCAACAAGATGGTATTGTCTTCGAGACCACTCATTTGAAAGAAGTCCTTTCTCAATTAGGTCTTGAGACGCATTATCTCGCAGAAAAACGAATGGCTGAATACGATGAGTATGATATCTCCAACCTTCGAGCCCTTCTGCGCAAGGCTGGCTGGATGTATCCAGTTTGGGGATTCTTTGATTCTGATAATAATCGGAAGGACCAAAAAGAAATTACATCAAGACCTATTGTGTTCTACGATACTAAATCAGAGGCAAGGGAAATTCTTACGACCCTTGTAAAAGAAAAGTATTTCACCCCAGAAAATGTTACAATTCTCACCAGTGAATTAATCATTAATCCTAAGAGTTTTTAAACATGAAAAAATTCAAGTTCGACGATCAGTACAAACTCATTGATACCTCGAAGTGTTTCAATTTCATTGAACATGGTGATTTTGCAATCGGTGTGATTTTGTTAGGTGTGAAAAAGCCAAAATATTTTGGCTGAAGTAATTTGTTCTTTAATTAAAAAACTAAGCAATGGAAAAATCCATTGCTTTTTTAATTTGGACAATGATTTCCATTTTTATAGATCAATTGTTTGAAAAAAGTCCTTTAGTTTCAGGCCATGTGCATCAATAATTTTCAAAAATGATTCAAGGGTCATATTATGGCCCTTTTCTACCTTGTGATAATGGCTTCGGTTCAAACGGTGATCCCAGGCAAAGTTCTCATAGTTCGTATAGCCTGCTGCAATCCGTAGGTCTTTGATTTTATCACAAATGGCTAATATTCTTGGGTCTAAGGGCACTTTTTTGACCTTCTTAATTTCTTTTACCATACTGTAAAGGAGGTTCTTGTCACGCTTATAAATTACCGTTTATAAAGTCCTCTTAATAAAATACTGTTTATTTGCGTCTTTCGTGTTTCTTTCCTATACTCGCCTTTATGAACTTGAAAACACTAATATTTACAGCAGTTGTAATTGCTGGTGCAACTCAAAGATTATCAGCACAGAAGGAGGATTTTCTAACCGCTGGAACTTTGGTCCCAATCATCTTCACCCATACGGTTTGTAGCGATGGGAATGATCAAATCAGAGCTTTTATCGGGAGGGATATTAAGGGTGACTCCAACAGAACTGTTATTAAAGCCGGTGAATCAGTCAATATAACCATAAACAAGAAGCCAGCAGGGGCTTGGGGCAGACCCGGACGCATAGAGGTGATCGTCAACTCGGTTCTTGCCACAGATGGTCAGGAAGTACTTCTGAACGGCTCGGACTTTGTGGAGGGTAAGAAGAAGAGAACCGGGGCTATTCTCTTCTCTGCTGGACTCGGATTGTCCCTTCTGCCAGTATTAGGCTTCTTTTCGGGATTTCTTATCAAGGGAGATGAGGTATGCATTCAATCTGTGCCTGTGGTTCGGGTAATGGAAACGAAAACAATTAAAACTCGGTAATGAATTGGTAAATCACTTGAAGGCAATACGGGCCAATTACTTAGACTCTTAGCAACATTTTACACATATAATTGTCACAGTACTTATCAATGAGACACACTTGGTAAAATATGCTTTAAATTTGAATATATGACTTCTACCCAAAGTGATGTTCCTGCTTGTCGTCCGTTTCAAATCCTTTTCTCAAGGGGCGCTCCTATTTTGTTCTTTTTGTTTCTTGCTGCGAACATGGTCCAAGGACAGAATGCAAACCCTGACAGAAATAGAACCCGACATTGGGTATTTGGTGATAGTAACTGGATCGAATGGACTGAAAATGGCCCATACCAACACCCATATTCCAAAGCCATATCGACAGAAGAAATGGCAGTATTCACGGACACTGGGGGGCATTTACAACTATATTTTGACAGCCGATTTGTTTACGACAGCAGCCATAATATTATTTCCGGAGGTCAAATTTCGACCGGTAACTGGACTTCTTACCGAGGTGCTGTATTTATTCCGTACCCTGGAAAAGATAGTTTTTGCTATCTCTTTTATACGACCTACGAAAGTGGTAATTTAAATAATAGATTAAGGTATGCCCTCATCAATTGGAAAACAAAAACAGTCGTTAAAAAAGATCAATTATTAGCTACGAGAGTTATCGAAGGTATTGGAGCAACAATACACCACAACAACTACTTTTATTGGCTGGTAACCGCATCAAATACTTCTGATAACTTGTTATTTTTCTTGATCACTGACAACGGTATTATTCCTTGTCCTTTTATGCAATATAATGCTAATAGCTACAAAAATAGCTCCGGGCAATGTGGCGCTTTATTTTCAGTAAATGGTCATAGCATTACTAACCATAATTTTGAAGATGGAAAAATTCAAATTGCTCATTTTAATGCGTTTAATTCGGCACTTACCGACCGAATCATAAGGTACGACGTGGAACATGGTCTTTTAATTGGACCTGAGTTTTCTGAGAATGAGGAATACCTTTATACTGCTAACAGTGAGGCTGGAACTGTAGCTCAATTAGCTCAAAACAGAATAAAAGATTGGGACACCAATATTATTGCTAAACAATCGCAACCTCCATTTCGCTATAGTTTTGGCTTATACAGATTAAGCAAAAATGAATTGGTCAGTGGCTATTACATTACTGAGAGATGGGTAGATTCAGTAAATTTATGGATATATAAGGACACAAACTGTCTTTTCCTTATGTCAAATACAAATGACTCTTTTGTTCCAAAAAACTATAACCCAAATTGGTTAAAAACCTTACATAACATAAAATATGCTCCCCCGAATTTTCCATCAAGCTTTTTTAGAGAATATCGAAGTGAAGTTAGATATTTAACCAATTGTAAATCCAATCAAATAGAACTAGAAGCCATCACTACCGGGCAAGAAAATTCACTTATCTGGGAGGTAATTAATACCGATGGATCAAAAACCACCCAAAGTGGCTCGTCAATCCAAGTTCCGATAATTAGTTCGGGCCAAATAAAGGTAAAAATGATTGCAAAATATTCAACTGGGAATGATACTATCCTTAAGAACATTCCTGTTTGGGAGCCTGTAAAAAAGAATATTTTGGGCGCTGATATTCCAGTTTGTTACGACACCTTCGGAATAAATTTATCCATCCCATCTCAATCATTCTGCTCAATGTGGGAAAATGGAGGTAGCCTGACTGAAAGACATATTGATACTTTTGGAATTTATTCAGTAAAATTTTACGATAGCAATTATTGCTTGAATTTCGATACAATAAAAGTATTTAAAAGTACTTCAATAGATAAACCAGTTGCGGTATTTACCCTTACAGATAGTATACGAATTACTAACTATCTTTCATCACCAGCAATGCGCTTTGTATTTAAGCATAATGGGAATATGGATACTACTGCAATACCTTATTATTCTGTAAAGGATACAGGCAATTGGACTGTGTGGGCTTATACCACCACAGGTTGTTACAGTGACACAACAGAAATACAAATCAAATCTCTCCGAACTCACCAACTTACTGCACATTTACTAAATGTTTATCCTAATCCTGTTACTGAGACATTAAATTTCTCGCCTTCTGGGCCACATAAATATAGTTTATATAATGCCCAAGGGCAACTTTTGGAACAAGGATTCGGCTCAACTATCTCTTTTTCCGAATTTCCGGAGGGGCTTTATGTCATCTTAATAAGCGATGAAAATCGCATGCCTTTGATAAAGAAAATTGTTAAACAATAGGTAATCTGAAAAACGTGATTTGATTAATACTTACTCTCTTATATTGTACTTTCTTAATCACTCCTAAATTATATTTATTATTAGATTTATGTTAGATCGCATTTAAATAAAAAAATGATAAAGACATTCTAATCATAAAAAAATGAAATACTTGCTTACTATCCTCTGTTGCCTTTCTATATGCAAATTGGCGGCACAAACTGATCACTGTATCTTTGATGAACAGCGGACTTATTCCTTAGACAGCACAGATCTTGGAAAATGGAACGAAAAGAAATTTCAGGAAGGGCTCGAAAAATTTCGATCTACATACTCTGTTACACCATCATATCATGGCGTTCAAAGTAGGGGTAGCTGTCCCAAAAGGAAATATGTTATTCCACTTGTGGTTCATATTGTTCATGACCCCTCTGACAATACTCCTGGAACAGGAACTAATATTAGTGACCAACAAGTAATTGATCAGATTCAAATATTAAATGAAGAATTTGCTAATGCTTATGGAACCAATTCCAAGGCGAGTGATGTAGAATTTTATTTTTGCCTTGCCCCTCTAAATATGGGGTTATCAAAGAAGAGTATTTTCAGGTACCCTAATTCCGATCTTTACAGAGTTTGGCCGAATGAATTGTACAGATTGGATAGCATGAAGGGCAACTTTCCTAGTACCTATAACTATATAAATATTTACATAGTTGACCAAATAAAAACTGCAATTCCAGGAGCACGTATCTTAGGTTTTGCAACACACCCAATATATTCGCCTGGTGCTCCAGGTATAATTCTTGATAGAAAGAGTTGTGGTGATTATGTAACAAAGGGTGGTAGTTATGATTTATTTACAAGTAGTCGGGGAAGAGTTCTAGTTCATGAGATGGGCCATTACTTTGGTCTATTACATACATTTAGTGGGGGCTGTCCATCAAACTCAGATACATGTTCAACAACAGGTGATTTTTGCTGTGATACTCCACCTTTGGATGGTGAAAATACTACATGTACGCCTAATAATAGCTGCCACGAAATTGGCGATGAAAATGATATGATTGAAAATCACATGGATTATACTCCTGATGCTTGTCGAAATACATTTACCAAAGGGCAGGTTGAAATAATGCAGTACTCGTTACTTAAGTACAGATACAATCTTATTCAAATTGATACACTCAATTATTTGCAATTGCAATGTTGCGTGAAATCAGCTTGGTTTGATGCGAAGTTTTATGAACTTTGTGACAGTGGTAATTTCACATTTACAGCATTCAAAAAAGAATCGCAGACAGCCACATATATCTGGCGTGTCTACAGAAATGGAAGTTTAGTTAAAACATATTCTGTAACCAATAACGTGGATTATACAGTAAAACTGACCGATACTGGTTTGTATACAATAAATCTGAGAGTTGTATTTGGAGCAAACGATACTGTTGAATTGACAAGGCCAGACATGATTTATGTGAGGCCTTGTGGGCCAATACTTAAAGATGTAAATGCAAATTGGTATTGTGGGAGAAAAGTTTCATTAGAATTTCATAAAAATGGAGTATTGCCAACTACAAAAGCATTTTCAGTAATACCATCTGCCAATGGTATTGAAACTGTTCAAACTGCTATGTCGGTTAGCGACACTAATGGGGTTATGAGATTTTACGGTGGTGGATATAATACGATAAATATTAATAAGTATGCCAGATTATGGTATAGAGATACTTCTCAAAGTCGGGATTGGGTAGCAAAAAGATCACAATCAACTGTGATAAAGGGTTCGCAAAATGCTCTTCAAAATCTAGTATTACCAAAGCCGGGAAAACCTGATGAGTACTTTTGGTTTACGTTATACAATGGTCATATTTCTGGTTATAATTATTACAGAACAATTGGTCGTGATACTGCAACTGGATATTGGGATATTATTGGTCCAACGGATATTCCGTTGCGTGGGCCAGTTGGATTTCCGTCCGATAGTAATGGAGCAATTTTTGGTACTGAAGCCATTACTGCAATTTCATCAAGTAACGATAGTTTTTATTGGCTATTTCTAGCCTGTCCACCTGATGCGGGATCTGTGTATGACAGTTCATTGGTTATTTTTAAAGTGCTTGAAGATACAATGATTTTCTTTGATACAATAAAGCAGATAAATTATCCTTATTATCAGACTATAAAGACTTCTCCAGATGGTAGATACATATCTTGTAATTACAAAGTATTTGAATTTGACCGCAAGACAGGTGATATTAAAGTTAAATACGATTTTACAGACTATACAGTGCAAAACTCTACTGAAATGGAAGATAGAAATGTACTTGAACCTCATGAATTCTCGCCAAATTCTAGATTTCTGTATTTTCAAAGACGATCGACATACCGTGATAGTGTGAATTTTGGATTAAATGCCGATACGCTATTTCAAGTAGATCTAAATCAAAAGGATCCTCTTAAAATGAGCAGAATAATTGCTCTGCACCCTTTTAATTATTATTGGATAATGCAAAAAGCTCCAAACAATACAATCATTTTATTACCTGGCGGAGTGGGAGAAAAACTTGATGTAATTAAATATCCAGATAGCCTCTGCACAGATGAAAAGCCAAATAACTGCGGATTTGCAGAAGATGATTTAGTGTACAAAGTTCCAGGGAGAGTTATGAGTATTGCACACAGTTTGCCCGACCCTGTTTTCGATCAACCAGTTGCTAAATTAAAAAAACGAATAAGTTGGTACCTAGATTCATGCACCCATGCTCATTTTTCACACAATATGGTTTGGAGAGAAAATTCGATTTGGATTTTTGGTGATGGATCATTAGATTCTGGAAGAGAAGTATCCCATTCCTATTCGCCTGGTATTTATGTTGTCAACTTGATAATTGATGGAGATACAGTAACCGAGACAATAAAAGTAAAGCAAAAATCTTATACCGTTAGTGGAAGAACTTTAACCTGCGATACAAGTCAATTCTCATCCTATAGCGTGTCACCATTGAATAGTTTTGTGAAATACAATTGGTCTGTTACTGGTGGAATAAATGCGAATTTATCTTCCAATCCAGAAGCTAAAATAAGTTGGTATGATACAGGATTGTTGAGTGTTTTGCTTATGGATATAAGCGATGGCTGTCAATATTCTGATTCATTAATTACAACTCCATTAGCTCCAATTGGGAATAACGTGATTTCCGGCGATACTTCGTTTTGCGATACAGTCCAATTAACCGGTTCAACCCCAACAGGAGGCACTGGTACTTTTACTTACAGTTGGAATATGCAATCGCAAAATCTGGAATCCAATCTTCAACAATTCACCAAATCTTTAAAAACTTCTAGTGCATTGCCATATCCTACAGGATATATATACAGAATTGTAGTTTCAAATGGTTGCGTTTCCAAAAGTAATTTAATTCATATTGTAAGTGCAAAATCTTCAAACATTATTCAAAGAAAATCAAGTGGATGTAGTGATACACTAAGAACCCATGACACAGCCAATTTATTACCCGGTGGTCAATTCCAATGGCAATATAGTTCAGACAGTATTGTGTGGCAGAACATAAGCGGTGCAACGAATTCTAAATATAACGTTTCTGTGAAATCATGGCCTTTTAGATATTTCCGAAGAGTACTCAATAGCCTAAATTGTGGGAATGATACGAGTAATATTATTAAAGTGATTGGAGTGTTATCAATTACTCAACATCCCATAGACGCAACGGCATGCAATAATATGATATTTGGAATGGATGTCATTATTCAAACTTATCAGCAATCGACTACTTCTTTCAGATGGCAATATCAGAGCAGCAATGGAACATGGAATAATTTGCCATTTAATATTGGCGGTGGTCCTAGTCTTCGTGATACCGCCAGTAAATATGCTCATCAAACTAATTTTCGATTACGAATTGAGAATAGTTGTTTTACCATTTACAGCAACACGGCTGCATTGGTAAAAGTTGCTAACCCAAGTTTTACCAGTGTAAATAATGACACTCTGATTTCATCCGGAAATAGTCACAGATTAAAAGGCAAATGGTCAGGACAAAGAAATGTATGTTATGCCGTTTGGCAAACAAGTAGAAATCCGGAAGGTGGAACCTGGGATAGTCTAGGCTATACATTACTGGACTCATTTAATGTGACACCTGATTTCACCTCATGCCAAAGGAGGCAGTACTACAGAATTCTGTTAAGGAATAGGTGTCCTTTGACAGGAGGTAATACGTGGACAAAACCCATTATATCAAGAGTAATTAGTGTTGGTCAGTACCAACAACTGAGTAATTATTCCGATCTCTGGATTGCTGATTCAGACAATGATATTGGGTCTGAACCGAACCTAGGTGATACAAATAATTACACGCACAGCAACCACCTCTGGAATAGAACTCGGGGTGATTCAGGTCAGCCGGTTTATGGATGGACTGACAGGGTTAATGTCAATTGTGATCTTGATACAAATTTTATTCATGTTTACATCCAAAATCGTGGTAATGATACTTCTTTTACTGGTGTATTGAATTTGTACTGGACAATCAACAGCACCAATGAAGATTGGCCTACTTCATGGACTGGAATTCAATATTTCGACAACATTGACAGTGGGGTTAGTTACCCAATTGGTCACAAAATAAACACGAATCCAATAAATATTAATGACTATGTGTTTGCTGCAACTGGCCATTATGGAATCGCTCCAGGGGATCAGGTAATGATAACTTATGCATGGACATTTCCTGATATTATTCCTCATCCAGGTTGGTATTATAGCAATAAGGCAGGTACTAAGAAATACAGTAATACAATTGGCCTTTGTCTCTTGGCAAGAATTGAAACTTGCGCGGACGAAGCGAATTATGGAATGACTTATCCAGAGAAATTAAACTACTCGACAAACTATCAAAAAACAACTGGAAATATTGGATACAATATTGTCTATAATAACAATATAGTTTCCGCCAACTATTATCTCTCTTATGTTAGCCCGCCATTTAGTGATCATGTTGATGACTGGATTTTTGTAAAAGTTCCAAAAACTCCCAATTTAGATTCTGTAGTGGAAAGACCCACCAAATTCAAATTTTGCGGTTACGATGCTGATTTTTACAATGTAGCCGAAGTACTTGTAACGGTTCCAGATCAAATCTGGACAGCTTTGAACGCCCAATCTTATCCCGGAAATGGTTATACAATCGGCTCACCTGGAGAATTAATCATAAATGTACCTTGCGCTGAAATTGGTCCAATTCTTTTGCCTGATACCCTCCATGAATTCCTAGGATTCACATGGCGTTATCAAAACGGCATGGATGGCATATACTATACAGATACAGCCTCTTTTGATTTAGTCGAAACCGTTGAAGATTCGATTGAAACTGGCCGTGTTCAATTCGGAATTCGTGGTGATTTTTACTCCCAAAGCCAAGGTGGTGGTGCCCCTGCTTCGACAGATATAGTTGAAATTTCCAAAAACACTGGGCTTTGGGTAAGCCCAAATCCTTTCAATCATTTCTTAGATGTAAAATATAAGGGAACACCGGGGGCACCTGTACGAATTGAAATGCTTGATGCAAATGGGAAATTGGTTAAATCGATATGTGAGTGTAGGGCTGATGATCAGGGTAAAGTATCAATAAGAACAGAAACTGCCAATCTTGCGCAAGGCAGCTATACAATAAGGGCCTATGAAAATGGCAAGAATGCTGCTGAAAAAGTAATAAGATGTGAGTAAATTGCGCCTTTCAGGGAACCTAACTCTCTCAGAAAACCAAACTCCATGCAAAGCGGCTGCGAATTTTCGCGGCCGTTCTTGCTTTTACAGTTGTTGGTATATAGATTTGTCTTGGGTAGATTTAAGTTTTCATAGCCAGCAGGGCCGGATCACAATTCCGGCTTTGTTGTTTTTCAGAGTTGTCATAAGCAAATTATTGAGATTTTGACAGAAATTGATTTGAAAAAGTCAAAACCATCGCCTATTTTATGGGTGTTTCATTGTTAAATAAATTAACAAATTCGATGTTGATCAAAATCAATAATGTCTAAAACCCTGTTGATATAGCAACTTTAAGGTAAAAACCTATATTCGTAAAATAATCTTTCTACCCATGCAACTTAACCATTTCGTAATCCATGAACTCAAAAAGGAACAAAACGGTCCTGCCAGTGTAATCCTTTCAAATGAACTACCCACAGTCAATGAACATTCTATCAGCTTAGTCCAAGCTCTAAATGAAAAATATAAGAGCCGAGAAACCTATGGTCGCTTCGATCCAAATCAGGAAAATACCTTCCCGAACAAGCTTCAAACATATTTCCAGAATGTTGAAAACAATACCTTTCTTGATTTTACTACTACCACAATGAATCATCTCAACGAGATGGTACAACTGGTTCCTAAAGCCACAGGTGGGTATTTTCTATTTGCAGATTATGGAACACAATATGGAAATTTCGTTTCGATATTTCTTGTTCGAAATACCAATGGTTTTCTCTTCAAAAAAGAGCAAAAGATGTTCGATGTAAAACCACAAACACATATTGAGATTGAAAAGTTTGCAATGGGATGCAAAATTAATAAGGGTCGTTATTTAAATCAGGAAGGCAACTATCTCAGCTTTATTCGAACAGACAGGCAGGATACCTCTAAGTATTTCGTAAGCTGGATATCGGCCACAGCTTTACGTCAAAATAGTGAGTACACAGATAACCTATGCACCATAATCAATGAAATTGAAATGCCTGCTGAACTTGATGATCAAATTCCAACCAGAGACTTTTTTAAAAAGAAAGTCTATGATTATTGCAAGAATACGCCAAGCGGTAAGGTAAATCTGTCCGAATTGAGCGTACATCTATTTGGCAAAGGAAATGAAAACAAGATTGTTAATTTTGCAGTTGAACGACAATTAGCTTTAGACACTGAATTTCGTCCAGATTCAAATAAATTAAAACGACTTTACAGAGTAAACATTTCTGCTGATGGCGTAACCCTCGGTTTTGACTTTTCCAAATTTAACAATATAGTAAAACTCGATCCTCAGAAAAAAAATATCATCATAATCGAGTCGCAAAGTTTAGCAGATCAAATACGCGTAGAAACGGCTTTTGGTAATGGAAACTGACATTACTAGAAAGCAATTCCTTTTTCTCTCAGATCTCCTAAAGAGTTCCGTTTATACTTATTCTCCAACGCAAAAGCTGTTAACTTTAACTGACAAGCAGTTTGCTGATTTAACAGAAAAGTCGAAACACCTAAATATTACATTTGAAAACACTGGCGAAGGCCCATCAATTGCTTTATACAACCTACCCTTCTTCTATGATCAGCAGGAGTACATGCAGAATTTCGAGATTTCACATTCCTCAAGAGATTTCGGAATATTGAAATTTGAAAATAGTGGCATTTATTTTAATTCTACCTCTCAGATTTTTTTTGACAACATAGATAATGAATATCCCAATAATGAAGTTATTAATAATCTTTATTACCTCAATATCCGAGAAATTCTCTGTAATACGCAGCGGGCCGATTTCAGTTTTGCCAATTACTTCGATGGCGCCCACAGAATAGTGGTATTCATCAGTGCCACCCTTGGGACTATGTCTATAGGATATCCAGCTATTAATCCAGGCATTGATGCGCATATTGATTTAAAGAAACTTTGTAACAGACTTGAAATTTCGCTTACTGCAAAAGGGTATGTTGGTCTTTTTAAGGCCGAAGTATTCAATCAGCTTAAATCTATTAAAGAAGAGGATCGCTTTCTTTATTTGGTTCAGAATTTGAACTTGATTCTAGATAATTCTGATCACAACTTCGATGTGTTTTTAAGTAATTTTTCTTTCGATAAGCTACGTGATAGTTTGAGGTTGGAAAAGGCCAAATATTTTAATCTAACCAAAGATATTTTATCAAAAATATATTCTCAAATAACCGCTATTCCGATTGCCATATCTGCTTCAGTCTTTGCTACTTATAAAGTAGATAATTCTCTTGTTTTATTTATTATTCTTCTCGCTTTTATCATTTATGGGTTCTTTGTAGTAAGATTGTTAGGAGTTTTATCAATCGAAGTTGGCTCTTTAGAGAACGACTTTAATACGGACAAAACCAAAATAGAATCCGAAAGCAAGTTGGATATGCAAACTATCAAGCAAGAAATCGACTTGATTGCGTCACGATTTGTAATGATGCGAGGTATTATAAAATACTTCAGATTCGCATTTTATGTACTTACTATTTTATTTATTATATTCATTTTAATGCAGATTTTTATAAGTCCTGGCATATTGGAGAATATCAATGACTTAACACTAAAAATTAATTTCTATTATTTTTTCAAAATTCAATGATCCAACTATGGGGGAAAAATATTACGGAAAATACTCAGGTAAGAATAAAGACATTTTCCTATTTTGGTTAAATACAATGTAATCGAGAGAAATACAATTGGGTGGAGCATTGAGAAACCGTAGTGAGCAACCTATCCGCCTTAATGTCGCATTATACAATGCTCAATTACTAATATTTATTGAAGATTTGATGGATTAAATTTCGTACTTTTTCTGTACTATAACCAATTCTAAATTCAGTAGTCCTTATACTTCCTTGTAGTATTTTTGTACTGCTTTTGTTAGTGTTTTTCTATATTCTGGTGTGATTTCCTTTAAAGTAGTTAACCGCAAGAAATAAATCAGCAGCCCATGATTCTCTTTAGCCCTTTCTATAATCCTAAAAAGCACCCACTTCCCAACGCATGCAATACCAATAAAAATGGCTGAAACAACTACCGACTCCTGAAATGCTGTTTCACTAACTTTTTTCCACTCAGGAAGAAACTTATAAAATCCCATTTTTATTATAGGATACGTCATTTGGATGCCAACATACAAAAACAAACAAGCTATGTAGAATGCCCTTGGCGAAATGAACCGACTATCCAGCCTGCTAGTAAGCAAGCCCAAGATTACACCAGAAATTAATCCGATAAGAAGATTTATATAAGAAGCATGAATTAATACCTTTATAATTGTCTCGTCTTTTAAATCTTTGACAGGCGAAGCATTTACTCCGATATTGATACAAACAATGACCAAAGCGATGAAAATAGATGAAAACAAAGAGCTCTTTGGCCACATAAACTTTTCATCATATGTTTTGTGTCCCAGTATGAAGTAACATAACAATAAAAAAAATGAATTTAATAAGTTAATCGCATTCAAAAGTACATCAGCAATTCTAGTAATTTTCACTGGATCCTCTTTAAAATATATCATTAACGGAGTATAAGGTATGCAATAAAAAATCAGTGAAACTATGTAAAATAATAGCCAAGAAATCACGGCCCACATCCAAAACAATTTTAATTTCTCCAAATTACAAATGGCCCTATCCATTTTTTCTCTTAACTCAGATAAATTAATATTTTGCCCCTCAAATATTCCAAGGTTTTTACCAATTTCAGTATCTTGATTTATGTCTGATTTATATTTACTTCTTACACCATCAAATAAAATGGACAAACAAACAAAAATGGACACTATACAGAGAAATATTCCCAAGTTTGATTTGTCAATTTCGATTTCAGAAATGCCAAAAAAATCCGCTGCACGTTTCTTTACAAGTAAAGTGATTATAAAGCCCAATATAATTGAGAACGAAAACTTCTTACCCTTTAATAGGCGTTGTAAAAATCTTAATAATTTTTTAATCGGCATTTTTCCTTACCCTCTTAATGATGGCTTCATAAAAGGAAATCGTAAAAAAGCCACTACTTGATAAAAGCACAAATATGCTGGATATAAGAATTTCATAGCTTTTGATTCCTCTAATGACGAATATAAGTGTTGCGACACAAACAATTAATGACAACCCCATTATTAATAAAAAGTTTCTTCTATGTTTGGCAGGTGAATCACTTGAAATTGCAAAGTATTTAGGTTCTGGTTTTTCTGAACCCTGTAGATTATTTAAGTTTTTGTCCATGTTAAACCAACTTCAATGCAAGGTAGCAAAATATTTTATTCATACAAGTTTCTATATAAACGTCCAACATATAACACACAAATAGTGTCTATTTTATCAGAAAAGCGCGAGATTCATCGCGCTTTTTGTAAAATTCAGGTAAAAGAAGAGAAATATGGCAAATACAATAATACAAAGTAGAATAAAGATTAACCTCCATCTGAGCTCCTTCTCAAAAAGTGCTTTTAAAAAAGCCACAGCTGCTAAAATTAACAACGGGACCAATACTAAATATATTTGTGTCGAGTTCATAATTTATTGATTTTGATTTACAGTAATGATATCATAATTAATCGTGCAGCACATATTGACAAAATCTATTTCTAATTCATTATTGAAGAGCCCATTTAGGCCTATTCATATAAGCATTAAGGTCAAGAAATTGTTCCAATGCAACTATATTCATCATCAATTCTGTTGAATCATTTTATTGTGGAAAAAGTGTAGTCTTCTCTGTCAAGATGCCCTTGTTTTTTAAGCAGTTTATAGCTAGTTTGAACAATAATGGAACCAAAAAAGAAAGTAGGCATTTGGATTCGGGTTTCAACCGAGGACCAGGCCAAAGGCGAAAGTCCTGAAAATCATGAAGCTAGAGCAATAATGTACGCTGAACTTCAAAAATGGGAGATCGTCGCTGTCTACCACCTTGAGGCCGTCTCGGGCAAATCCGTCATGGATCACCCCGAAACCCAGCGGATGCTGCGAGACATAAGATCAAAGGCCATTTCAGGCCTAATATTCTCCAAACTGGCCCGATTAGCCAGGAATACAAAAGAGCTATTGGAGTTCTCGGACATATTCAAAGCAGTCAACGCTGACCTTATTTCCATGCATGAGTTGATAGACACTTCTACTCCAGCAGGGCGACTATTCTTTACCATAATCGCGGCAATGGCTCAATGGGAGCGCGAAGAAATTGCTGACCGGGTTGCGGCATCAGTACCCATAAGAGCAAAGCTCGGCAAGCCATTGGGTGGCCAAGCACCGTTTGGGTACAAACGGGTTGATGGGAAGCTGGAACTTGACGAAAACGAGGCTCCCATCAGAAAGCTAATATTTGAGCTATTCAATCAGCATAAACGGAAAAAGCACACCGCAAAGGTTCTTAACGAACGAGGATACAAAACACGCAATGGATCGAAGTTTACCGACACGACTATAGTTCGGCTCATTCGCGACCCGTTGGCTAAAGGTCTTCACAGGGCCAACTACTCACGGAGCCTCGGCAAAGGCAAAAAATGGGAGGAGAAGGATAAAAAGGACTGGGTATTCACTCCAGCACCGGCCATTGTTTCAGAAGAACTTTGGGAAGAATGTAACAGGATATTGGATGAACAGAATGCCACAAACCGCAAACCGGCTCGCAAGGCCGCTAATTTATTTAGCGGATTAGCCATCTGCGAATGCGGGACTAAAATGTATGTGCCTTCCAATTCTCCGAAATACACCTGCGTTGAATGCCGGAACAAAATCCCATGTGAAGACTTAGAGGAAATCTTCCATGAGCAGTTGAAATCCTTTCTGAATTCGGACGACGAAATTTCGAATTATCTAAAATCACATCACACAACCTTGGGTCAAAAAGAAAAAGAAGCGGAGATTCTTCAAAACCGGATTGATTCTTTATTCAAAGAACAAAAGAGGATTTTGGCATTGCACGGTGATGGAACCATTACAAAAGCAAATTTTGCGGAGCACTGGGAACCAATAACGAACGAATACAATCAGAAGAAAAAATACTTCGCAGTCTTACAAGCCGAAATAGACCATATGAAATTAACCGAAGCCTCAACAGACCAAGTCATCCACGATGCCCGCGATCTCTACAGCCAATGGACTGGTATGAATAGAGAAGACAAAAGACTACTGGTTGAAACGGTTACTGATAAGATAACCATTGCCAAAGAAGACATCCATATCGAACTGCGGTACCTCCCAACCCCCACCTCCCTTAAACTGATGACAACTAAGCAACACAACTACAGGGATTCATGCTGGCTACCAGCATAAAACTGGCAGGATATTCCACTGCCCATTTTGCGCGCGAAATAGTAACTCTTCTCTCTTCCAGAGGTTGGCGCATCACTTCCAAAACGGTGCGTTTAAATTCCGGTAATTCATCCAAAAATAAAACGCCATTATGTGCCAGAGAAATTTCACCCGGTTGCGGATGGTTTCCACCGCCCACCAAAGCCACATCTGAAATCGTATGGTGCGGAGAACGAAATGGTCTTTGTGAAACCAGGGATGCTTTATTTCCCAATTTCCCCGCAACGGAATGCACCTTGGTGGTTTCCAAAGATTCATGCAAAGTCATTGGAGGCATTATCGTGGGCAGGCGTTTTGCCAACATGGTTTTACCCGCACCGGGAGGGCCAATTAAAATAATATTATGTCCGCCGGCGGCAGCTATTTCCATGGCGCGTTTGATATTTTCCTGCCCCTGTACATCTTCAAAATCCACATCGTAAAATCCCTGTGCCGCTTCAAAATCTCCGCGCGGATCTGCATACACCCGTTCCAATTGAATTTTATCCGAGAAAAAATCTCCCACTTCTTTCAGGTGTTTTACGCCATAAACTTCCAGATCTTTTACAATGGCCGCTTCCTTCGCATTTTCATACGGAAGTATCAATCCACGGAATTTATCTTTTAATGCCTGTAATGCTATCGGCAATGCGCCTTTAATGGGTTTTACCTCACCATCCAATCCCAATTCTCCCATAATTACATAATCTTTTAATGGTGCTTCCGGAATTTGATAAGTTGCGGCCAGAATACACACTGCAATGGGCAAATCATATGCACTCCCCTCTTTGCGCAAATCTGCCGGAGCCAGACTGATAATTGCCTTTTGTCGCAAAGGTTCATAGCCGCTGTTTTTTACCGCTGCATCCGTTCGGTGAATGCTTTCTTTTACCGCAATATCCGGCAATCCAATTACAAAATTTTTAAACTCCGGGGTAGGCGCACTGGTATTTACCTCCACAGAAATGCACGTGGCATTCACGCCATGCACGGCACTCGCAAATCCTTTTACAACCATATTAAAAAATCCTGGAACCTTTGTACACTTTCAAACCAATATCACTCACCGCCTCCAAATTCTCATCACGCATATTCTGGTTGAATTTCAGGGTATATTTCCCCGGTTTCAGTTTTAATCCTGAAACCATATTTTGCTTGTAACTAATCAAATTATTATTCCCTTTTCCCAACCACTTTCCGGTATTGTCAGAAAGAGTAATCTGAAACTGTTGTTTGGTGCTCCCTTCCGGCCCTTCCAATTGATATATCAACCAGATATTGGAATATTTATAGTTCCCTGTAATGCGCAACGAACAATCTAAATTGTACAAATAATCTGCCTCAGTAACTGTAAATGTAAATGTACGAGCATCATTCCAACTCCACTTTTCCGTTCCCACTTCCTTAAATTCATCCAACAACACATTTTTGTTTGTGGAGCATCCCCAGGCCATGAGAACAGCTGCCACTGCTATTACAAAATTTCTCTGCATACCCTAACCGTTAATTTTGTCCGAAATTAATGCAATCAAATCATCTTCGCCATCAAAAAGAATTTGAACCTGCGTAAAAGTAATATAAATCGGCATTTTTAATTCCATTTTTCCCAGCTTCATAAAATCCTTCCTCGACACCAAAACCCCGTCTGCATTGTGTTTTTCCAATGCTGCTTCCCAATCCGATATATCTGAATTTTTAAACGGATAATGATCCACATAGCTAAAATGTTTGGATACCAAATAGTCTTTTTCCGCCCATTTGCAAAAGGCAGCATTATTGGCCAATGCGGAAACCAATACCACACGACTACCTGGTTTTAGCGTATTTCCCTTAATATCTGCAGGCGCAGCATTCTCATAATTTGCAAAGAAAATAGCTTTACCATAACCGGAAAGCGCATCGTACCATTTTAATCCTTCTGCCATATCCATATTTGCCGGACATTTGCTTACCACAATTACATCTGCATAACGCGCATTAAAGGCAAATTCCCGCAAATGTCCCAAGGGAAAAGGATAATCCTTAAAAAAAGGACGATTGTAATTACACAACAAAACAGAAACATTTGGTTGTAATCTCAGATGCTGAAAACCATCATCCAGAATTACCACTTCTGTACCCGGCCTTTCTTTTGAAATCCGATGTATACCTTCCACCCTGTCTTCGCAAACAAAAACCGGTATTTCCGAATGAAAATGCTGAAATATTTCCAGGGCCTCATCGCCAAATTGGCTTGCCCCATCTGTGGAATTCACCTCAAAAAATCCCTTGCTTTTTCTTTTATACCCCCTGGACAAAATTGCAACGGATTTATCTCGCATTGCATTTGAAAGCCAAATTACAAATGGTGTTTTTCCGGTACCCCCCGCAGAAATATTGCCTACAACAATTGCGGGAATTTCAGGCCTTTTTCTTTTAAATATTCCCCATTGAAACATAGATCTCCGCAGAGAAACAATGAATCCGTAAATCCAGGAAAAAGGCAACAATATGATAGCAATAACTTTCAAGGAATCATTTGTTCTTTTTCTATTTCCGAGGCAACCAATGCTGCCATTTTCTCGGCTCCATGCATGGTATAATGAAAGAAATCGTAATAATTATCCGAAGACCTTTGCAAAGCAGAGGCCGCATCAATACAATGCCAGTTTTTGGATTTACAAACCTGCTGAAGCACTACATTGTACTTGTCCAAGACAAATGAATAATGCATGCCGCTTTCCCCCTGAAATTCCAAATTTCCAAGAAACCGTTTGGTTACAGGATCCGAAGCATTTCCCAAAATAGTAGGCTGCGTAAGAAACACCGGAATACAATGATTTTCTTCGCATATTTTACCCAATTCCAGCAAGTGGTTTTGGTATTGCATAAGCCCTTTATTCAAATTCACAAACCACTTGGATTTTCCACTGTTCCAATCGGTAGTATCGGCAGAAGGTGCCGTTGGGAAGCTTATTTGATAGTGTCCCATGCCCCATTTTCTGGTGGCCTGCATTCTGCGATAATTTTGGAGAATATTAAATATTTCTGAATTTTCGAGTATGCGGAATTTTCTGGGAATATGGTAGCGCTCAAACTGATTTAGACCTGTAGATGCCATATCGTTACATCCTACCAAAAACAGGATCATATTCGGTTTGTATTTCATCAAATGATCGCGCAGCAAAACCAGATGTCCCCATGTGCTGTGGCCATCTAAACCCGCATTATTCAACCATATTTTTGGATGATTCTTTTTGAGTTTTCCATACAACAAAGCAGGCCAGTCTTTGCCATCCGACAAATAAAAACACTCCGTAGTACTTCCACCCACACAAAATATTTTGAAAGCCGAATCTGCCGGTAGCAGCGGTCCGCGAAACCCATAGGCATTTTTCTGATGCACAATATGGGACTCCAAACCTGGAATACTCTGGTTGTTATATTCGTATTTTACATTCATGGGCAATACAATCCTGCCGTCTTTAATTCTGCTTTTAAAAGGATTGTAAATATGTAAAACGATTTCAGCAATTAAAAAACCAATGAACAAACCGAAAAAAATCGCAGCAATATTTTTCAGTGCTTTTTTCACAATTTCAATTCATATTCCACTCCTTTTTCCGGAATGGTAACTTTTACAAAATCGATATCGTCTGCTAACATTTGCATTTGGTCGGCATCGCCATGCACCAGGTACAGGCCTTTGGTAACCCCATTGACAGATGCGCGCAGATACTTCAGCAATCCATTGTGGTCCAGATGCGCACTAAAAGCGTCGGTACGTGCAATTTGTGCTCTTGCGGGTCTTTTGGCATTCTGAATTTCTATATAATCCTGTCCCTGCAAAAGCCGGTATCCCAATGTTCCTTCCGCACAAAAACCCGCAATAAGAATGGTATTTTCTTCCTTACCGATATGGTTTCGTACATGCATTTGAATTCTGCCACCTTCCACCATTCCCGCCGCAGAAATGATGACACATGGCTCGGGAAACATGTCCAGCAATTCGCTTTCTTTTTCGTCTTCAATCACATGCAAAAGCGGAAAATCAAAAAGACTTCCATGTTTCTTTTGAAACCGTTTGGCGTCATCATTCAAATATGCCAGGTTGTGTTGGTATACAGAGGTGCTTTTAATTGCGAGAGGACTGTCGGTAAATATTTTCACCGCCGGTAATTTTCCATCGCGATACAATTCATGTAAAGCAAAAATTATGGCCTGGGTTCTGCCTACACTAAATGCGGGAATTACCAATTTGCCTTTTCGATCCACACAGGTGGATTTCACGTATCGCAAAATTTCTGAACATGCATCATCGGTATCTGCCACATGATTTCTACCGCCATAAGTGCTTTCAGAAATCAGGTATTTCAAACCTGCCATAGGATGAGGATCCGGAACCAGCTTAGAACCATAATTTCCCAAATCTCCGGTAAATCCAACTTTATGGGTTTCTCCGTTTACAGTGATATGTAAAACAGCACTTGCCGCTCCTAGAATATGACCCGCACCAACAAACTCTACTCCCAGCTCTTCATTGAATTTAAAGAACTCTCCAAAATTCAGTGTGGTAGCAATGTCCAGCATTTCTTCTATATTCTTTTTGGAGTATAAAACACCTGCGGAATTGTCTTTAAAAGTTACTTTTTTAATTTTCCCTTTTTTATTTCTTTTCAGCGTTTTATTTTTTTGTGCGGCCTCCATTTTTTGAATATTTAAACTATCCCGCAACAAATATTCACTGAGTTCCAGCGTAGGAGATGTGCAAATAATTTCACCATTAAATCCCTGTTTAATCAAATTCGGAATATTTCCGCTGTGATCGATATGTGCATGGGTAAGAATCAGTAAATCCACCGATTTCGGATCAAATGGAAATTTTTGATTCCGTAATTCAAATTCATTTCGCTTTTCGTAATCCAGGCCGCAATCCACCAGAACTCTCGTTCCCCCCGGAAGATCCAGCAGATGCTTGCTTCCCGTTACCTGTTTTGCTGCGCCCCAGCATGTGAGCTTCATCCCGCGAAAATAAGCATGAATTCAGGTTCTGCCACATGCAGGCATTATACATCTCCACAATGGATGGAAATGTATTTGCCGCTATTCAAATGAAATGACTTTTACGGATTTGGTATAAGCCCCTGCCACTCCATAGCCTGCCGCAATGTTTCCATTAATATTACCGGGCAATTGACTGATGCTCTGCTGCTGCCATAAATGTGCATTTCTGGTATTGTAATATTCAAATAATGGCTTTTCCATATTCTCTATAATTACCTCCAGTTTCAGGTTTCGGATTGCCGGATCTCCCCACATTTTGCCTGGGGTATAAATCCGGTATGTAGGCGTTGTTCCGTTAAAGGTGGCATCATTAAATAATATTTCGGAGGACGTATAATTGTTGAAATTATTTTGAATAAATGGAAATTCGGAACCTTTAATTTCCAAAATTTTCATGCGCTTTACACTGTCTGTTTTATTTCCATTTTTATCCAGCGTATATTCCATATAATACTTGCGTAAAAACAAACGGTAAAAATTGTCATCAATCGCGCTGTCAGTAAAGGAAATATCCAGTGCGAAGGATGGTCCGATGCCCGGAATCAAAACAGTTTGCGTATCTGTAACATTCAAATAAATACGCGATGGAACCCGGCCTCTTACAAAAAAGCTGTACAAACCATCGGAGCCATAAATTCTAAAACTATCGCGGGGTTGAAATGGATTGTTTTGAAAATAATATTTTCCTTTTCCTACCGGCGGCATATCCCCCTGAAATGCATTGTTGCGGAATAAACTAATCAGCGCACTATCGGCTGTGGAATTCAGATCAGATATAGAAGTCACCCTTCCATAATCCGCCAATAAAATACTGTCAGGTTCCAGATAGCAATGAAAGACAGGGCGCGGTTCCACATAAACATCCGATTTTAATGGTACTTCCTTGATGCAGGAAGCTAGTGTAAAAATGAGGATATTAAATAATAAAATATTGCGCATTAAAAATTCAATTTATAACTCACATTCGGTAAAATTGGTAGCAGACTTACCTGGTACAAAACCCGCTCTCCACTGGCAGAATATCCCAAATTTACATAAAAAGGATTCCTGCGGTTGTAAACATTAAATACACCAATACTCCAGATTCTGGAACCGTTTTTTAAGGCTTTTTCGAAATTAAAAGCAATATCCAAACGATGGTTATCCCGGGTTCTGGTATTGTTTCTATCTCCGAAAATATAAATTTCCCTATACGGGTCCTGAGGCGTAGGCGATAAATATTTTGCAATAGGTGTGGTAATTGCAAATCCTGAATTATAAGTCCATGAAAAAGAAAAATCAAAATTCTTTTTCACACGGTAAACTCCCGCAATATAAATATTGTTTCTTCTGTCGTATCTCGAAGGGAATTTATTCCCCTGATTCAATTCATGAAATTGTCTCCAGTTCCACATCAGGGAATAACTGAGCCAACCGGTAAATCTTCCTCTGGTTTTTTCAGTCATAATCTCCCAGCCATAGGCTTCCCCGGAACCATCCGTTACCGCATCTTCCCAGTTATTGCCGGAGGTTACATAACCGGCATTGTCTTTATATTCCAGAATATTCTTCAGTTTTTTATAAAACACTTCTGTAGTAATTTGATATTCTTTTTTGCGATAAGAATATCCAATAGAAAACTGATCGCATAAAGATGGTTTAAAACGCACTACCGATGGCACCCAAATATCAGATGGCAAACCAAGTGTGAGATTGTTCAGCAGGTGAAAAAACTGGCGGGTGCGCATAACACCGGCGCGAAACCACGAAAAATCGTTGAGTTGATAACGCAGAGAAATCCGGGGTTCGGGCAATATATAATAAAATGTTTTTAATACCTGATAACTCGAAATCCGAAGACCCATATCCAGATAAACATGGTCCATGACTATAGCATTCAATTCTCCGAAACCAAAATATTCCGGGGTGGTAACCGTTGGATCATTAAAAAAATATTCCGTTTCATTACCGGAAATTACACTTGAAAAGGTTCGGTTTCCGGGAATAAATTTATGCTGGCAAATTCCACCACCCAAATTCCAGGATAGTTTTTCCCCTGCTTTATGCTGTAAGGAAGCTGAAACTTCTCTATCCTGTATTCCATTCTGCAATTTGTATTCGGTTCTGTCATCCAAATCCAATTGTGAAGAAGATTTAAATTTTTTCTTTAATTGGTAGCTTTGGTTAAAACTATAATCATATGCGGTAATATGTGCTTTAATTAATAATCCAGTTCTTTTCCCTAGGTAATAATTCCATTTAATACTGCCCAAAACATTTCCCCAGGACGATAATTGTTTGCGACGTTCTGTTGCATTAAATTCTGTATTCTGTGCATTGATTTTTTCATCAATTCCACCAACATCACGGCCGGTATAAAAGGATGCAGTAATTCTGCTTTTTGAGTTAAACCGATGGGTAATTCTGGCATTAAAATCCCAAAAATAATATACATTATTTTGAATGGAATCATTATTCAACAACAATCCTGTAACAGGTTTTGCCATAAAATCGAGATAACTTCTTCGGTATGCAATGGTAAAAGTAGTTCTGTTTTTTATCAATGGTCCTTCCAAAAATATTTTGGATGCAAGCAGTCCAAAACTTACACTGCCCTTTATCCGGTATGCATTGCCTTCCTTACTTTGGACGTTTACCACACTGCTAAGTCTCCCGCCATATTTCGCAGGAAAACTGCCTTTTAAAAGGGTTGCGGATTTAATGGCATCATCATTAAATATACTAAAAATACCATACAAATGATAGCTGTTAAAAACAGGAACGTCATCAAGCAAAACCAGATTCTGATCTGAAGCTCCGCCCCGAATATACATTCCCAACATTCCCTCACTTCCGCCAACCACTCCCGGATACAAACTCATCACCCGGATAATATCCGGTTCACCCAATAAATGCGGCAATCGCTTGATTCTGGATTTGCTGATAAAATGTTGATCGGATCTGCCCAATTGGGGCACATATTCTCCGCTTGGAGTAATTACTTTTACGTTTGCTTCAGGCAGAGATTCCGACATGAATTCCAGGGAATAATTAACAAAATAATTTCGGTCTCCGGAAAGGGTGTCGAACACTGCAAACATTCCAGGATAATTGATTTCAATATAATTGGTATCCAGATTCAGAAATCCGGAAAAGTAACCTGCATCAGAAGTATATACCACTTGCTTTCGGTGATTGATGGATATTTCCGCGTTTCCCAAAAATTCTCCACTCTGTTTTACAACCACCCTGCCGCTGATTACAGACATCGGTTTTACAACCGGTACAATTTGTTTTTTTAATATGGCCTGATTTCCCTGCAAAGAATAAGTGAGGCCATTGTGTGCAAGAAAATCAGAAAATGCAGTTTTCGCTTTTACATTGATATAATTAATATCATATTTTTTGTTCGGGGATACCAGTTGCGCATCATATTGAACCCTGATGTCCATGCGTTTTTCAAACCCTGCAATAACTTCTTCAAAAGTGAGTTTGCTCCCTTTGAATTCTATAAATTTTGTGAAGCCATCTGTTTGTCCGGCAAGGCCTGAAGCGAGGATGAATAATAAAAAGGATAAAATAATCTTAAAACGCATTCAGGGTGGTAAATCTAGTTAATTGGCCGGAAAATTAACCAAATATCTACATAAACGAAACCAATTGGCAGTTTATTGCACCTGCGTATCTGCGTAATTGAATACTTTCTTCAGAATTTCCGAAGTTCTCTTTACGGGATTTTCGCGAATGGCATTTTCTTCCTTTTCAATTTCCGTAAATAATCCGGCAGTTGCTTTCTCTGTTACATACATGGTTAAATCGGTTTGAATATCCTTGGATAAGCCCAAAAGCGTTTTGTATTTGTTGATATTGGTAACGATGGGATTCCAATATTCTGTTATTTTAACTTCGTCCAGAGCCTTTTGGATTTCAGGTTTGAACGCCTGATGCAAGGCCGTGGTAGTAGTTGATTTTAAATAATTGGTGGCAGAACTCTTTCCACCTTTCAAAATTCCCATTGCATCGCTAAAACTCATATTGGTTACTGCACTTTTAAAAATCGGCATTGCTTTTCCCATAGCATTTTCGGCACCGTCATTCATGGCCTGAACGCACTTATCCAATTGCGGACCAATCAATGCGTTTAACATGACATTGTTTCGAATCTTGCCTTCCACATCCCGCACTTCCTGTGGCAATAATATTTTAAGAGCAGCATTGGAAAAAAAAGCCCCGCGCTTGTTGAGGTTGCTGGTACCGGTACTCACGCCGTTCACCAGAGCCTCTTTTAATCCGCTTACCACTTCATCATTTGTAGGCGCCAGGGTTACCGAAGCCGCCTGCATAAGTACGTCACAGGATGTAAAAGTCAAAGCAATTACCGCACCCAAAAAATAAGTTCTGTTCATAGTTTATTCAGAGATTCCAAAAATAATACCAAATCAGGAAAAGCTTTCTTCATCATCCTCTTCACTTGTCATTTTCATCATAGAGTTTACCAGATCTCCAAAATGAAAGGTCCCCGAAATCTGGGTGTTGCTTATCCTGGAATTGGCCGCCAGGCCATGTAGCGCTAGATCCATCAAAAAATAATTATCTTTTTCTCCGGCAGGTAGAATTTTTTTCAACCCTTCTACTTGTTCTAATGTTTTATGGTAAGACAAATCGGAATCATCTCGCAACAATTGTAAAAAATTTCCCTCTTCAAACCACCTGATAATTTGGGAGTATTGATCTGTTTCGCCAATTTTTCGCATTTTAATTTTAGAAATACCACCAAAAATTTGGTCGAATTCTTCGCGTATACTTTGTATAATTAAATTTACTGCAACATTGTATGGGCCTTCCTGTTCCCCTTCATAAACCATTTCAATTTTTCCGTTAATGGCCTGTATGGCATGATACAAATCACCTACCCGAAGTGTTGTGTTTTTTTCGCCATGTATAATTTTTCTGCGCTCTGCAGCAGCAACTACAGCTTCCAGAATACTAATTCCCAGTCGGGCTGAAACGCCACTTTTTTGGTCTACAAATTCACTTTTTCGAGCGAGAAAAGAAATATTTTCTATCATATTTCGCATGGAAACCGGAATTTCAATTTCCCTTTTTTGGCTATCAGAAAGTTTTGCCTCCGATGCTGTAATACTGGCTGCAATTAGTTTGTCTTCGGGATAATGGGTTAAAATCTGACTGCCAATTCTATCTTTTAATGGCGTAACAATGCTTCCTCTGTTGGTATAATCTTCCGGATTAGCGGTAAAAATAAATTGAATATCCAAAGGCAATCGAAGTTTAAATCCACGTATCTGAATATCCCCTTCCTGCAAAATATTAAACAGGGAAACCTGTATTCTGGCTTGCAAATCCGGGAGTTCATTAATAACGAAAATGCAGCGGTTACTTCTTGGAATTAATCCAAAATGTATGGCTCTCTCATCCTGATATCCTACCCGTAGATTCGCTGCCTTAATAGGATCGAGATCGCCTATTAAATCCGCAACAGTAACATCCGGAGTGGCGAGTTTCTCCACATATCTGTCCGAACGATGCATCCATTCTATTGGCGTTTCATCTCCATTTTCTGCAATCAAATTCAATGCATACTTGCTCAAAGGATTCAGGGGATCGTCATTCAATTCTGAGCCAAAAACCACAGGAGTCCATTCGTCCAATAACCTGGTAATCATACGCGCCAATTTGGTTTTTGCCTGACCGCGAAGCCCTAAAAAATTAATGTTATGACCGGCAAGTATGGCCGTTTGAACTTCCGGAATTACACTGAATTCATAACCCAGAATTCCATCGAAAACCTGAATACCGTCTCGAAGGGACTGTATCAGATTATCCCGCAATTCTTCTTTAATACTTTTAGATGTATATCCGCTTTTCTTTAATTCTCCAATGGTTGAAATTACAGGTTTGCTCATTCGTACCAAAGGTAACATTTAGGAGGAGAAAGGGTTTTGTATCCATCGGCCTATTTTTTTTGAAACCAAACAGAGCATTCTCCATTCTTTCCAATATGGCGAGAATGGTTGCCTTCGAATTCTGTATTTTCGCAGCTTCGGATGTACGAATTTCACGGTGATAAAAGGCGCTATTTTGAAATGACCTGTAAGGTTACTCAAAACCATATTATTCCATTTTTACAAACTTCAGTGGATTTGAAAAAACAAATGGATGTATTGGAAATTGGTTGTGGGGAAGCTGGTGTCCTCAAGGCATTTACAGAACTCGGACATCGTACCTTTGGCATTGAACTGGAAGAGAGCCGTCTGGTGCATGCCCGGGAATTTATGGCAGATGAATTGGCCGATGGAAAGGTGGCTTTTTTAAATAAAAACATTTACGATGTAGATATAGAAAAGGATATCGGAAGAAAATTTGATCTGGTAATTCTCAAAGATGTAATCGAACATATTCCCGATCAGGAGAGGTTTATTCCTCAACTGCATCGCTTTCTGAAACCCGGGGGCATGGTGTTTTATGCTTTCCCTCCATGGTATATGCCTTTCGGTGGACACCAACAGATTCTACCCGGTAAACTGGCTTCCAAGCTTCCCTGGTACCATTTGCTGCCTGGAATTTCTTACAAATGGGCTTTGCAATGTATGGGTACAAACCAAAGCGGAATACGCACCATGTACGAGATTAAAAGCACAGGAATTTCCATTGAAAGATTTTTGAAAATTAACAAACAAACCGGATTTGGTAAAAAGGCGGAAGCATATTATTTGTTCAATCCAATTTACGAATACAAATTTGGTATTAAACCCCGAAGACAATCTAAATTACTGGCTTCCATTCCGTTTCTCAGAAACTTTTATACCATGGGAGTTTATTTTTTAATGAAACCCACAGAATAAAAGGGATTCACCCATCGTTTTAATACGACACCACCTGTAACACTGGCAGAATTTCACTATATTTGCACATTAGCGACAAAATGAGATTTGTAAAAACCATCATGTTCCTGCTTGTGGCAATAAGCCTGCAACACGCTTCAGCCCAAGCCAAACACTTTAAGGGGAAACCCATTGAATTTGGCATTACCCTGGGTGCAAGTAACTATATGGGCGATTTGTCCAAAGTAGTTGCCTGGCAGGAGACCAAGCCCATGGGTGGCTTGATTTGCCGCTTTAATTATTCCGATTTTATTACCCTCCGTGGTACTGCAGCTTATGGCATTATCAGCGGCCATGACAGCAATTACAGCGATGATCCATTTAGAGCCAGAAGAAACCTGAGTTTCCGTTCTCCTGTGATTGAATTTAGCGGAACCATTGAATATAATATTCTGGGTTTCGGTGAAACCCAAAGAGGAACCCCATCTTCACCATATTTGTTCGCCGGGCTGGGAGTGTTCAAATACAATCCAAGGGCATTGTTTACCTATAACTCCAGCCCTGATTTGGTGAATGACCCCACAGGAGCAACTCCGGTGCATCATGCCGATCTGGCCGTTTTTGACGGCCAATGGATTGAACTACAGCCATTGGGAACAGAAGGACAGGAAACCACTAAGTTCAACGACCGCAAACGCTATGCATTAACTCAGGTTTGTATTCCATTTGGTGTGGGCTATAAAAAGCAATGGGACGATTTTTGGGCATGGGGTATAGAATTCGGTTTGCGCAAAACATTTACAGACTATCTGGATGATGTGAGCCGTGATTATGTTGACGAACAAATAGTTGAAGGAAACAACGGCAGATTGGCAAACGCCATGCGCGACCGCTCTGCTGAAAAAGGATATTTGAAATTTGACCCCGGAATGTCTCGGGGAACTTCCACCGCTAAAGATTGGTATATGTTTTTTAATTTTACCCTTACCCGCAAAATTGTTGGCGGTAAGCAGGTTTGCTTCTCGTTTTAAATCGTAATATCATATGGCGATTCATACTCGCAGGTGCTGTGATTTTCACGGTGGGGAATATCCATGCGCAACGGAGATTTTTTGATGGACGCTCTGAAATTGGCGCCCATGCAGGTGTAAGCGGATACAACGGAGACCTTTCACATAGTTTTGATGCAAAAAGCCTACATTTAGCCGGTGGTTTGTATTACAAGTACACCATGAACAGCTTTTTCTCTTACAGGCTGCAAGCCTCCTATCTCAAAATTCAGGGAACAGATGAGGGAGATCCAACGTATGGATTGCGAAACCTTACCTTTCAAACCTCCATACTGGAATTGGGAAACATGTTTGAATTCAACTTCCAACCTTTCGGCACCAATACCCACGACAAAACCTGGTCACCTTATTTCCTTACCGGATTAAACGCATTTTGGTTCGATCCCACAAGGCTTGAAAATACAGATATTAACCTGCGCAATCTGAGAACGGAAAGACAGAAAAACAAGTACTCCAGATTACAACCATCTATCCCAATTGGGTTTGGTATCAAAGCTATTTCATTGCGACGAAGAAAAGGTGAGGGGGTATGGATTTTTGGTTTGGAAGGATGCTGGAGAAAAACTTTTACCGATAATCTGGATGATGTAAACCGGAGTTATCCGGATTACCAAACCATGGTAGACAAGCAAAACATTACTTCGGCGCAATACAGCCATGCCCAAACACTGAATGGCAATCCTTCATTCAACAGCAACACCATGCGCGGAGACACCCATTTAAAGGACTGGTATTATTCTTTTGCGCTAACTCTTGCATTCCGTATTCATGCAGGCTCATGCCCCGAAATGCGCTGATTCGGCTCAGGTCCGTTATCAGGCTTCTAATTATATCCGTCAAAGATTTACGAATTTCCAACGTATGGTGCTGTAAATACGGCCTTAAGAGCGTTAATTTGCACCCTTATTTGTGAAGTCCTCCCCACGATCAGCAGCCATAGAAGAAATAGATAAGACCCGCGTTCCGGAACACGTGGCCATTATTATGGATGGCAATGGACGCTGGGCAAAAAGCAAGGGGCATATCCGTTTATTCGGGCACCGGCACGGTGTAAAAACAGTAAGGGAAATTATTGAAGCTGCTTCGGAAATAGGAGTAAAATACCTCACTCTTTACGCTTTCTCCACTGAAAACTGGAATCGTCCGCAATCTGAAGTAAATGGCTTAATGGAACTTCTGGTGGAAACCATTAAGGATGAAACCCCAACCCTCATGGAAAAGGAAATTCGACTGAAAACCATAGGAAATATTGAACAATTGCCTGCTAAATGTAACTTACAACTGGCTGAAACCGTAGAAGCTACCAAAGAAGGTAAAAGAATGACCCTGATTCTGGCATTGAGTTATAGCGGCAGATGGGATATTATTCAGGCAGTAAAAAAAATTGCCCGGGATATCCAATCCGGAAAAACAACCCCGGAAAATATTGATGAAAATGCATTGAATTCTGCATTAAATACAGGTGAATTTCCCAATCCGGATCTGTTGATACGCACCAGCGGTGAACAGAGAATCAGCAATTTTTTACTATGGGAAATTGCATATAGTGAAATACATTTCAGCCCGGTTTTATGGCCGGATTTTAAACGTGAAGATTTTTACAGAGCTATATTGGATTACCAAAGTCGTGAAAGACGTTTTGGTAAAACCAGCGAACAAATGCTCCCTCATTAAAACCATGCGCATATACTTTTTCATTGCTCTTTTATCGGTTTTCTCACTGGACTCTTTAAAAGCCCAGGGCGGAGACTCCATGCGCCATTACGTGCCATTTGAATACAATTATCTGGAACCGGTGGAATACACCATTAAAGGAATTCAGGTTGAGGAATTAAACAACAAACCTATTCCAAAAGGATTGATTGTGATTTATTCCGGATTGTCTATTGGACAAAAAATAAAATTGCCAGGAAATGAAATTCCAAAGGCAATTGAAAATTTGTGGAAGCAAAATTATTTCTCCGATATACAGGTGTATTTCAGGGAAACCAGTCCTGGAAATATTATTCTAAATTTTGTAGTAAAAGAACAACCCAGATTATACCAATACCGTTTTCACGGAGTAAACAATTCTCAGGCGAAATCATTAAAGGAAGAACTGGAATTAAAGCGCGGATTATATATTACTCCAAATCTTGTAAACCGCAGCAGAGCTAAGTTGCTTAAGTATTTTAAAGAAAAAGGGTACTTGAATGCCACCATTCAGATTTTGCGTGAACCTGCTTACGCTAAGACGGATTCTACCAAAAAATTAGTGGATGGTTATGAGCAATTCGAAATCTATATTTTGAAAGGTGAAAAAGTACGGGTTTATGATTTTGTTTTTGAAGGAAATTCAGGTTTGGATGACAAAGATCTCCGCAAAAGCATTAAAAAAATAAAACGTCGTTACCATAAAATAAATTTATTTGTTTCCAGCAAATTTATTGAAACAAAATTCGAAGACGAAAAGCAGAATATCATGAACAAGTACCTTTCTAAAGGCTACAGGGACGCGAGAATTCTGAGCGATAGCGTTATACATATCAACAACAAAAGAATTAATGTAATTCTCACTGTATATGAAGGTCATAAATATTATTTCCGCAAAATTGACTGGAAAGGAAATGTGAAATTTCGTACAACTCTGCTGGATTCATTATTGGGAATTAAAAAAGGAGATGTATTTAACCAGCAATTGCTGGAAGAAAAACTCACCATGAATCCAAGTGGATTTGATGTGCAGAGTTTATATATGGATGACGGATATTTATTCTTCTCAATTACACCGGTAGAAACTGGTGTTCACAATGATTCCATCGACCTGGAAATTCGCATTTACGAAGGACCTCAGGCGCGTATTGGCAAGGTTTCCTGGACAGGCAATACCAAAACCCACGACCGCGTTATTTTGCGGGAAGTGCGTACCAAACCCGGCGATATTTTCAGCAGGGGAGACATTCAAAGAACCATGCGTGACCTGGCAGCTCTGGGCTTATTCGACCCCGCCGGAATGAATGTAAATCCAAAGCCCAATCCTGCAGATGGAACTGTAGATATTGAATACAAATTGGTGGAAAAACCATCCGACCAGATAGAACTGAGCGGAGGTTGGGGTGGAAATGGTTATTCCAGTACCCCAACGCTATTGGGAACAGCAGGGGTGGTACTGAACAATTTCAGTACCCGAAAAATGTTTAAAATACAAAATTGGAATCCTGTTCCAACTGGTGATGGACAAAAACTCAGCTTACGCGCTCAAAGTAACGGTTCCAATTATCAGGGCTACACATTCAGTTTTACGGAACCATGGATGGGCGGTAAAAAACCGAATTCATTTTCCGTTTCTTTATTTCATACAGTAAATAGTTTTGATTACAAACAACGCAAAGATCCTACACGGCAGGTATTCTATAATACAGGTGCCACAGTATCTTTAGGCAAGCGTTTGAAATGGCCGGATGACTTTTTCAGCATTCAATATGTATTCAGTTTTCAGCAATATAAATTTCAAAATCTGAATGCGGGTATTTATAGTTTTCCAACGGGATTTAGCGGGATTTCTTACAATCCATCTCTGCAAATAGTTCTTTCCAGAAGCTCTGTTTCCGACCCGATTTATCCAATGTCAGGTTCCTCTTTTACCACATCTTTACAAGCTACACCGCCGTTTTCACTGCTGAGCAATAAAAATTATTCCAACCTTTCCGTAAATGAAAAATACAGGTGGAGTGAATATTACAAATGGAAATTTGATGCGGAATGGTATACCACTTTATGGAAAAAATTGGTGCTCACTACAAAAGCGCGCTTCGGATTTTTGGGATATTACAATCCCGATTTGGGGCTGACTTTTTTTGAAAGGTTTCAGGTAGGTGGTGCAGGTATATTCGGATATAACATCGCAGCTACAGAAATTATAAGCCAACGCGGATACGACAATTATACCGTCTCTCAAACAGCTATGGGTGGCCAGGCGGGTGCACCAATTTTTAATAAGTTTACCATGGAATTGCGATATGCTATTACTACCGGACAAACTGCAACTGTATACGGTCTTGCCTTTGCGGAAGCTGGCGATGCATGGTCAGGTATTAAAAAATACAATCCATTTCAGCTAAAGCGTTCTGCCGGTGTAGGTATCCGTTTGTTTATGCCCATGTTTGGTTTGGTTGGTTTGGACTGGGCTTATGGTTTCGATTGGAAAAACGTTCCCAGAAGCGGAAAACCAGGCCAAATACACTTCTTCATAGGACAACAATTCTAATTCCCGTTCAGGAATTTAATAATTTTACCGGCAGCAAAGTTTGATATACTATTTCTTCCGGCAAGAAATATTTCCCTAATTTATTTTTTTAATCCTTTTCCTTACTGATATTTACCTCAGTAAACGGGAACTCACCCCACCCCAAACACATGAAATCCATACTCATATTGGTATGTGCCCTGCTATTTTTTTGCGGATGCAGAGATTCTATGAATCCTGCACCTCTTGTAAAAAATGGTTATTTAGACCTGAGCAGCTGGGATTTTGAAAAAGATGGCAACATTACTTTAGAGGGAAATTGGGAATTTTATTGGAACCAGTTGCTGATTCGCGATAATTTCAAAAGCGGAAATGCACCTGAATTTGATGCTTATGTGAAAGTTCCACATAGCTGGAACAATACCGTTATCAAGGGTAATAAAATTTCCGGTATTGGCTGTGCAACTTATAAATTACATGTTAAGCTCAACAAGCAGGAAAAAGCGCTTGCCTTAAAATTGCGCGATGCATCTTCTGCATATGCCATCTATGCCGATTATAATCTGATAGCGAGTGCTGGAAACGTGAGTTGCGATGCTTCTTTAATGGAGCCGGAATTAAAAACCCAAACAGCCATTTTCAACATCAATGCGAGTGAATTTGACCTGCTGGTTCAGGTTTCCAATAATTTTCACCACGAAGGCGGGCTATGGGAAAACATGCAATTGGGTACAACTTCCAATATTATAAAAGCCAGAGAGAATGCACTGATAAAGGAAATTTTTATAGTAGGGGCAGTTGCTATTTTGTGCTTGTTTCACTTCTTCACATTTTTTATGAGACGCTCCGATAAAGCATTGTTGTGGTTTGCCATTTTGTGTTTTTCCATTTTCTTTTTTCTTCTTTTTCGTGGTGAAAGAATTATTTATTTATGGTTTCCCAATCTCTCTCCTACACTGGGTTACAAGTTGGAATACCTATTAATATTTATGAATCCCATTGCATTAACTGGTTATTTAAGTATCGTATTTTCAAAAGATTTTCCGGTGAATATGAAACGAATTATTTATGGAACTTGTGCCCTCATTTTTATTATAATTATCGTTACTCCCACGTCGACTTATTCTTCCTTTATGCTTTGGTTTCGCATGGTTATGATTGCCCTGGCACTTTGTCTTTGTGTTATTGCCGCACTTTCATTAATTCGCAAAAGAAGGCTCGCAGTATTTTTTCTTGCGGGATTAATTATTATTCTTTTGGCGGTAACCAATGATGTTTTATATGCACAAAAATTATTGAATACAAAGCCAATGGCATCCTTCGCATTTGTAGTATTTCTGTTGTCACAGGCTTACCTGATTGCAAAGCATTATTACCATGGATACAGCGAAATGGCGAATGAATTAAAATCCTTTCAGAATAAACAAATAAACGAATCCTGATTTAAATTCCAAAAGAAATTCCCTGAGCCAGCGGAATTTCATCTCCAAAATTTACGGTGTTTGTTTGCCTGCGCATATAAGCTTTCCACGCATCGGATCCGCTTTCCCGGCCACCGCCTGTATCTTTCTCACCTCCAAAAGCACCACCAATTTCAGCACCACTGGTGCCAATATTTACGTTGGCAATGCCACAATCACTGCCCATAGCGCTTACAAAATATTCCGCTTCCTGCATATTATCTGTGAATATAGCACTGCTTAAACCTTGTCGTACGTCGTTCTGCATGGCGATAGCTTCATCCAGCTCTGAATATTTCATTAAATATAAAATAGGTGCAAACGTTTCATGTTGTACAATTTCCAAATGGTTTTCTGCTTCCACCAGGGTTGGTTCCACATAACAATTTCCCGGATGCTTTTTCCCTATAATAATGTTACCACCATAAATTACTTTACCACCTTGTTTTACTACTTTTTCAAGTGTGGTAAGGTAAGCTGCAACCGCATTTGTGTCAATTAATGGCCCCATATGATTTTCAGGTTCCAGCGGATTTCCTATTTTAATTTGTTCATATGCGGCAATTAATTTTTTCTTAAATCCACTGTATTTGGACTTATGTATAATTACCCTGCGGGTTGAAGTACAACGTTGTCCTGCAGTACCGATAGCGCCAAATAAAACTGCCCGTATTGCCATGTCTATATTGGCATTTTGGGTAACAATAATTGCATTATTTCCACCCAATTCCAAAATGGATTTTCCAAGACGTCTTGCTACAACTTCTGAAACCCTTCTGCCCATTCTGGTGCTACCCGTTGCCGATACAAGTGCAATTCTGGAATCTGCCGCAATGGATTCCCCAATTTCTTTGTCTCCATGTATGATGGAAAACAATCCATCGGGTAAATTATTTTCTTTTAAAATATTCCTTAAAATATTCTGCACTGCCACTGCACATGCAGGTGTTTTTTCACTTGGTTTCCAAATGCAAACATTGCCGCACACTGTAGCAATCATGGCATTCCAGGCCCATACTGCAACCGGAAAATTAAATGCAGAAATTATTCCAACAATTCCAAGTGGATGGTATTGTTCCATCATTCTGTGCTTGGGCCTTTCACTTTGAATTTGTAAGCCATACAGTTGGCGGCTCAGTCCAACCGCAAAATCACAGATGTCTATCATTTCCTGGACTTCACCCAATCCCTCCTGCAAACTTTTCCCTGTTTCATAAGTTACAAGTATGCCTAAATTTTGCTTTTGCGCACGAAGCGCGTTGCCAATTTGCCGAACGATTTCACCTCTTTTGGGTGCCGGAACCTGCCTCCAATATTGAAAAGCATCACCGGCCCTTTTTAATACAGCTTCATATTCGGTGACTCCGGCATACACCACCGAACAAATTGGACTTCCATCCACTGGACTGGTTATTTCTTTGGTTTTAGTACCAAGTGCAGTAATCCATTGTGTACCCGTTCCAACACTTTCTAGCCTGCTGGGTATTCCCAGCTCTTTCATCACTTTCGAAATTTCCATTACGGATTGCGAATGTAAGTACTAAAGTGATTTTTCTTTCGTTTTTTCGGTGAATTCCTTGGTATTTGTTCCACCAACAATAAATGAGAAAATGCCTGATTTAGTTAACCGGAAAGGATAAATAAAGTAATTGAAACTGCGTAATTATTATAATTTAATCAATTGATAATCAACCATGAATTTGATTGATATCCGGTTTTAATTGTTCCGGAATTGCATCTTGTTTTTCTTTCACAATTCCACCTTTATCATTTTTTTCTTTCTTCCACATAACCAGATAAATTCCAACAAAAGCGAGCCCTAAACCTACAAACATATTCCAGGTGAGTTTTTCATGGTCCACCAAACCCCACATTACCGCAATTACCGGAATAACAAATGTGTTGGTACTTGCTACCAAAGCTGTTGTGAATTTTACAAGGGAATTGAAAATAACCATACTCAAAGCCGAACCCACAATACCCAAAATGGCCAAATAGCCCAAAGATTGCCAAGCTAATTCGCTATCCTTTACCCATGCATTTCCGGCATTGGTATAAATCAGTACCAGGGAATACGGAATTGCCATAAACCACATAGGGTATGCGGATACCATGGTGGGCGATAAATGGCTGAGTTTAAACTTGATCAGGTTTATATTGTATCCGTATAAAATCGCACCTATCAATGGAAGTAATGCCCCTAATGGCTGAAAACCTTTAATGGGCTGGCCCATAAACTGGGGAGCTAATAAAAATATGGCGCCCACTATACCTGCAATTACTCCTAAAATACCATTGCGCGTATAGCCGGATTGAAAAAACAAAACCCCCATGATCAGGGTAAACATCGGAGTCATTGCGTTTAAAATTCCACTTAGTCCACTTGGTATCATGGTGCCCGCTACCGAAAACAGAAATGCAGGTATAGCATTTCCCAGAAGCCCACTTAAAAACAAATTCCAGGCATCCTTTTTTTTGAGTTTTCTAAATGTTAAAACTACTACAGGAAACAAAACCCATCCCGCAAAGGTGAGCCTCCATGCGGCAACCTGAATGGGTTGAAATGACAATAAACCCCGTTTGATAATGATAAATGAACTTCCCCAGATACAGCCCAGCAGAAGGATTACCAGCGCCGGAACCCATTTGTTTTTCACCTTTTGCAAAGGTAATTCATTCCGTTCTACCTAAAATTACAGTTTGTATACACTAGGGTTGCAGCTTAACTTGTTAATTTATCGAACTTTGCATTGAAACATGCACAAAATTGTAGTACTGATTCTTTTTCTCGGAAGCGCTAATTTATTTGCACAAAATGAAGATCTGATATGCAAAGAAAAGGCAAGATTGCAGCATTTACTGGGGTTCCGGGCATCGTCCACTGTATTTTACGGATACGATGTGCATTACCATAGATGCCTGTGGCTCGTGAATCCTGCCAAGGGTGGTTTTTTGAGAGGCATGATTTACACCGGACTGCAAATACATTCCAAAACGGATTCCATTGGATTTGATCTTCAAATGAAAATGGTGGTGGACAGCGTAAAGCATGCAGGTACCAAAATCCTTTTTACCAGAAATAATCAGGCAGTTTATGCATTTAAACCTGGCGGGTGGAACGCGGGCAACGACAGTATTGAAATATATTATCACGGTATTCCCGAATTTGGAAATGGCTTTGGATATTATGTTTATGACAACCACCAAACCGGACCGATTGTATATACTTTGAGCGAGCCATATGGCGCCGCATATTGGTGGCCTTGTAAACAAACACTCACCGATAAAATTGATTCGCTGGATATATATATTTCTACCAAACCCGGATTTAAATCCGCTTCCAATGGTTTGTTGATTTCTGCCGACAGTTTGAATGACAGCACTATCATTTACCATTGGCAGCATAAATATCCTGTAGCTACATATCTGGTAGCTATGGCAACATCCAACTATTCAGAATTTTCCAATTACGCCAAATTTTTTAATCGGCCGGATTCCGTACAGGTGTTGAATTACGTTTTTTCTCAATCCCTTGCAACTGCAAAAACCGAGGTGCCGAAGTTGCTTCCGGTTTTGCGTTTGTTTGATAGTTTATTCGGCAACTATCCCTTTGAAAAAGAGAAATACGGACATGCACAGTTTACCTGGGGTGGTGGTATGGAACATCAAACGATGAGCTTTGTGGTATCCTATGATTTTGATCTATTGGCACACGAACTGGCACACCAGTGGTTTGGGGATAAAGTTACCTGTGGCACCTGGAGCGATTTATGGCTCAACGAAGGTTTCGCCACCTATTGCAATGCATTGTGTTACCGCTACTTAAAACCATGGGACTGGACGAACCGGATGGCAGGGATCAGAAATGCGGCTACTTCTCAGGATGATGGAAGTATTTATGTTACAGATACCGCAACTGTAAATCGCCTTTTTAGTGGAAATCTCACGTACAACAAAGGTGCTTTTGTGTTGCATATGTTGAGAATCAAAGTTGGGGACGATGCATTTTTTAAAGCAATCAGAACCTATCTACAGCAGGCAAACACCGCATATGGTTTCGCCAAAACCTTGGATTTGATACAGGTAATGGAACAACAAAGCGGGAAAAAACTGGATACTTTTTTTAATAAATGGTATTATGGAGAAGGATTCCCTTATTTAAAAATGAATTGGGAACAAAGTGGAAATACTGTAAAATTTCATATTCAGCAAACACCTTCTAACAGTACTGTACCAGTATTTGACCTTCGAATTCCCATACGTTTTAAGAATAAAAATACCGATTCCATTATCTATTTTTATAATACAAAAAACGACGAAACATTTTATTTTAATATCCCATTTGCAATAGACACGGCAGAATTTGATCCGGAGGTTACAGTTCTTGCAAAAGCTTCGCTGGGCGGGCTGAATCTGGACAAATTGAATAAGGGGAATTTTACCATTGCTCCCAACCCGGCAAGAGATGAAATTTCCATTTTAACATTTTATAATTTGGTACAAAAGGTGGAAATTTTCGATTTGGCAGGAAGAAAAGTATTTCAAACTCCCGGCAACTTCTCTCATGCCCTTGGTGAGAATATAGAACTCTTTACCGGGGATTTAAGCAACGGAACCTATGTTACAAGAGTCTATACCAATAAATCCGTAACTTCGCTAAAATTTCAGAAAATATGAAAGGTACAAGAAGAGTTGTTTATGTTTTTTTAAGCCTGATAATTGGTTATATCACTGTTGCTTCCTCATGTAAAAAACCAGGAATTGATCCAAAGAAAGAGGAAACACCAAAAACCGGAATCACCTTGAGTTTTACGGCCAGATTTGGCAGTAATGATGTGGTTTTTAAAACCGGTGAATACACACGCAGCAATGGTGAGATAATGAAAATAAACAACCTGGCACAAATACTTTCTAAGGTATCTTTGGTTAAAACGGATAACTCCGAAATATTGCTTGGCGATGGCTATTTGTTTGTAGATTATGTCGGACAAAAAACTACATTTTATTTCCCCAATGCCCCGGCGGGAGATTATAAAGGAATCAGTTTTCAATTGGGACTGGATAGTGCGATAAACCATGGTGACCCTACCGCATGGCCTTCGGATCATCCGCTAAATGGTAATTCAACCGGCTTACACTGGGGCTGGGCAACCGGATATATTTTTCAGGCTATCGACGGTGGTTATAAAAAACTTACTACAGATCCGGATTGGAACGGAGTTTCTCTGCATACTGCAACGGATATGTTTGTAAGAAACTATTCTATTTTGAAAAATTTCACCCTGGTTTCCGGTTCGCATAAAACTGCAAAAATTCAAACCCAGATGGATGAGTTTTTTGTAAATCCCAATACCATAACATTTGCAACTGACGGATCTTTCTCCCATAGTATTGGAACAACAGAAGTAGCATTAATGAGCAAAGTATTGGAAAATTCTTTGGATGTTTATTCGCTGGTAGAAGTTCAATGAAAAAGATAGCATTCATTTTTTATTTTGTCATCGCCTTTTCTGTTGCTTTTTATGCATGCAGAAAAGATCCCAAACCGGGAAATACGGAAACCAATAGTGGCGTGCACGTATTAGATCCGAAATCCATTTTTCCCAAACGTCTGGGAATGCCTCAATTGCCTGCAGATAATCCGCTTACAGAGGAAGGTGTTTATCTCGGCAGAATGCTTTTTTACGATCCGATATTGTCCATGGACAGTACAATATCCTGCGCCAGTTGTCATTTTCAGGATTACGCCTTTGCAGATTTCAACAAACTGAGTACCGGAATTAACAATTTAAAAACCGGTAGAAATGCCCCCGGATTATTTAACCTGGCATATAGTAAAGTATTCTTTTGGGATGCAAGACAACAATCGCTGAGAAATCAGGTTTTTGAGCCTATTCAGGCCCATAATGAAATGGGTATGACCCTGCCATTGCTGGAATATAAATTAAAAACTTCCACGCGATATAAAGATGCATTTAAAAAAGCATTTGAAAAGGATCCAACTCTCGTAGATATGTCTCTGGCATTGGAACAATTTATGTTGACACTGGTTTCTAATGATGCCAAATTCAATGATTTTTTCCCGGGAAAATTCTCCGTATTAAATGATGCAGAAGCACGTGGTGCATTATTGTTCAATAATTTTATTGAAGAGGGTGGCGCGGATTGCTCCCATTGTCATGGTGGTCAATTGGTTCAACAAAACAATCCAAATGCAGGTGGTATTGCCAATAACGGATTAGACCTTGTTTTTGGAGATAAGGGATTTGGCGCAATTACCGGCATTGCAGGAGATATGGGCACTTTTAAAACTCCTTCTTTGATGAATATTGGATTAACTGCTCCATATATGCATGATGGCCGTTTCAAAACACTGGAAGACGTGATAAACCATTACAGCGACAGTGTGGAGTTCAACTCACCCACTCTGCACCCCATCATGAAAAAACACCAGCCCAATGGCCAACGCAAATTAACAGCCCAGGAAAAGGCCGATTTAAAGGCATATCTGCTCACCATGACGGATAATAAATTCCTCAGCAATCCGGCATATTCCAATCCGTTTAAATGATTTAATTAATCATTGATTGGATTGGAAATTATTCCAATTCATGATTTTATTTTGATTCCCGAAACGGGATTTATGAACGTTTGGATTACGTTATCGAGCGAGAAGTCATGACTTCTCGCTACGGATAAAACCCCAACGCGCCATTATCCGTTTATATCCGAATAAATCCGTTTAGAACCGTTTGCCATCCGATTCCAAATGAATTTCACCATTGTTTTGTGCATCGATGAAAAATTTGTATTTAAATAAATACCGCCGGGAATCATTGCGGAGAAAAAATTGGGATTATGGGAAGATTTGTACGTATTTTATTACCTTATGTACACACAATAAAATTTCATTTTTTGGTGAAAAAATTAATGGCCAAATAGAATTAACCAGAGTTGGCGAAATTGCCCGTACCATTTGGTTTTCCATACCTGATCATCACCCACATATTACCCTGGATGACTTAGTAATTATGCCAGACTATATTCATGGAATCCTCAGATTAAATGCAAATATTCCACATTCGACAAAGGAATCCTCAAAACGATTTCAGAATCCTGGCAAGGGATCATTACCTACGGTTGTCGGATTGTACAAATCCAGTGTTTCACGCGAATCGCGTAAAATAAATCCGGATTTTAAATGGCAAAGTGATTATTGGGAGGTAATCGTCAAAGACTATAACCATCTCAAAAACATAAGAGATTATATTCACAAAAATCCAGAAAAATAGGAAATATAAACATCAATATCCCAACACCGGACTTAACCACCGCTCCATTTCAAGAATACTCATTCCTTTTCTTCTGGCATAATCTTCCAATTGGTCTTTTTCAATTTTTCCTACCGCAAAATATTTGCTATCCGGATGCGCAAAATAAAATCCGCTTACTGAAGCAGTTGGCAACATCGCCATACTTTCGGTAAGAATAATTCCTGCATTTTTTTCCGCCTCCATAAAATCAAATAACAATCGTTTTTCCGTATGGTCCGGACATGCAGGATACCCTGGAGCAGGGCGTATCCCTAAATAATTTTCGCGTATCAGATCTTCATTTGGGATGTTTTCATCTTTTGCATATCCCCAATAATTTTTCCTCACTTCCCGATGCAAATATTCTGCAAAACTCTCTGCCAACCGATCCGCCAAAGCTTTGGCCATTATGCTGTTATAATCGTCGAGATTTTTTTCAAATTCTGCGGCTAATTCATCCAAACCTATACCCGCAGTTACTGCAAAACCTCCAAAATAATCGGCAATATTGCTATCCTTAGGAGCAATAAAATCTGCCAGTGATATGTTTGCTATTCCATCGCCCATCTTCCTTTGTTGCCTCAAAAAATGAAATACGGTAGCAGGTGTATGCCTGTTCTCGTCTTCATATACTTCAACATCATCTCCAACACTATTTGCAGGCAAAATAAATATGACACCTTTTGCACTTAATTTATTTTCCCGAATAAATTGATTTAACAATTGTTTTGCATCATCAAATAATTTTTTCGCTTCACTTCCAACAACGGCATCCTGAAGTATTTCGGGGTATTTTCCTTTTAATTCCCAGGTTTGGAAAAATGGCGTCCAGTCTATGGTATCTACCAATTCCGCAATCGGTATTTCTATGTTTTTTCTGCCAATAAAATTAGGTTTGGGAATGGCACTAAAATCCGCTTTAAATGGATTTTTTCTTGCATCGGAATAAGATAAAATATCTTTTGCAGATTGTCTTTTTGCATGATCTTCTGCCAATTTTTTATACTCTTCTTTAAATTTTGCGGCATACGGAATTTTGCCATCCCCGAGCAACCCTCCCGCAACAGGAACGCTTCTGCTGGCATCCAGAACGTGAATCACCGGCCCTGAATATTTAGGTGCAATTTTAACAGCAGTATGAATTCTGCTGGTGGTTGCACCACCTATTAGCAATGGAGTTTTCAATCCCACTCTTTCCATCTCCGCAGCAGCATGTACCATTTCATCCAAACTCGGAGTTATTAGTCCGCTGAGTCCAATTATATCTGCTTTCCATTCCCTGGCTTCCTGCAAAATTCTGTCCATGGGAACCATTACTCCCAAATCTTTAATTTCATAATTGTTGCATGCCAAAACAACTCCAACAATATTCTTTCCGATATCATGAACATCCCCTTTAACTGTAGCGAGCAGGATACGGCCTTTACCTCCGGATGCAACATGTTCATGGCTTTCAATTTCTTCTTGTTGTTCCCCTTGATAATCTTCTTCTATCTCCTCAAACGCTTTTTCTTCTCCCCCTGCGGGGGAGATGGCAACGCCAGAGGGTGTATTCCCCAACTCCACCAACCGTTCATTCACTACCTCCTGAATTTGTTTGAATACATCCAGCGGTCTGTTCAATATCTCCTCATTCCAAAAACGAATTACTTTATAACCTAAGGCTTCAAGCCTTTTCGTTCTTTCTTTGTCGTATTCAATTTGTTCTTTGTGAATTTCTCCATCCGCTTCAACCACCAAACGAGCCCTAAGCGCCAGAAAATCCACAATGTAATTTCCAATAATATGTTGCCTTCTGAATTTTATTCCTGTTTGATCATTTCGCAACATTTGCCAAAGTTTTTCTTCCGCAGGAGTCGGATTTTTTCGGAGTTCTTTTTTATGTGGATTTATTAAATGGTAAGTTTCCGGATTTCCTGTTTTGTAAAAATCAGAACCAGCGGTTTTCTCAGGTGGGGTATTGACCCCTCCTGAATCCTCCCCGGTGGGGAGGACTCCACCCAGGTTCGATTCTGCTCTTTTCTTCTCTTTCTCCGCCTCCAAAAAAGGTTCCAAATAAGCCACAGCTTTTTTCATCACTCTGGCGCTTTTTACCACCTGTGGCAGAAACATTTTGCCACTGCCGAACAAATCCCCAACGATATTCATTCCGTCCATCAGTGGGCCTTCAATTACGCTTATCGGTACGACCAATTTCTGTCGAACTTCTTCCGTATCTGCTTCAATAAACTCTGTAATTCCTTTTACCAAACTATGCACCAGTCTTTCTTCCACCGGTTTTTTGCGCCACTCCGCTTCTTCCTTGGTCTCTTCTTTCTTGCCTTTTACGGTTTCCGCAAATGCCAGCATTCTTTCTGTTGCATCTGCGCGCCTGTTGAGCAATACATCTTCCACATGCTCCAATAAATCTTTTGGGATTTCATCATATACCTCAATCATTCCGGCATTCACAATTCCCATATCCATACCGGCTTTTATTGCATGGTATAAAAAAGCACTGTGCATGGCTTCCCTCACCCGGTCGTTTCCGCGAAATGAAAATGAAATATTGGAAACACCACCACTTACTCTAACACCTTGCAAATGGGTTTTAATCCAACGTGTGGCTTCAATAAAATCAACAGCATAATTGTTATGCTCATCCATTCCCGTTGCAACCGTGAGAATATTGGGATCAAAAATGATATCCGATGCAGGAAATTTTACTTTTTGCGTGAGAATATCATAACTGCGCTGGCAAATTTCAATGCGTCTTTCATAACTGTCTGCCTGCCCTTTTTCATCGAAGGCCATAACCACAGTTGCGGCTCCAAACATTTTTACCTGTTTTGCGCGGCGAATAAATTCTGCTTCTCCATCTTTAAGCGATATAGAATTTACAATGCCTTTTCCCTGCAAACATTTTAATCCGGCCACGATTACTTCCCACTTGCTGCTGTCTACCATTACAGGTACTTTGCAGATATCCGGTTCACTTGCAATCAAATGAATAAAATGCGTCATGGCCTGAACCCCATCCAGCATACCTTCATCCATATTTACATCGATAATTTGCGCGCCATTCTCCACTTGCTGTCGTGCAATATCCAATGCTGCTGTATAATCTCCTGCTAAAACCAATTTGGCAAATTTTCTGCTTCCCGTAATATTGGTGCGTTCTCCAATATTGATAAAATTGGTTTCCGGAGTTACTGTAAAGGGCTCCAGTCCGCTGAGTCTAAGGGTGGAAGGGATATGTCTGGTATCGGAGTTCAAGGTATTGAATTGCCGCAAATTTCGTGTTTTTCAGGCACTGTTTTTGAATCAAATTCAAATCGAACCGGATGTAACAAATATTTGATGAAATCGTTTGATGAAATATGACTCTAAAAGAAATAAAATTCCTTTCGGATATCAGACTGTTTTATCCTGAATATCTGTTAGCCCACAGCGATAAAATGAATAAAATATTGCATTTTATTGGTGCTTCAATAACCACAATTCTCTTATTGTTTTCTATTGTTTTCCAGGTATTTTGGTTGATTTTATTCGCTGTAGTTATTGGATATACGCTACCTGCAATAGGTCATAGACATTACCAGAAAAATGAAAGCTTCAGAATTTCTAGACCCATTTTTTGTGTGCTCTGTGCAACAAAAATGTACATTGAATTATTAACAGGTAAAATTCGGTTTTCTGTAACCGAAATAGAATAAATATTTCAGAAAATTACTTCGCCACACCTACGCTGCGTTTCTCGCGGATCACTGTGATCTTCACTTGTCCCGGATAGCGCATTTCGGTCATAATACGATTGCTGAGTTCAAAGGCGAGAAGATCAGCCTGGTCATCGGTGGTCTTTTCCGCACCCATAATAATTCGCAATTCACGACCTGCCTGGATGGCATAAGCCTTCTCCACACCCGGATAACTCAACGCCATATTTTCCATTTCTTTGATCCTCTCCACATACTGGTCATCACCTCGGCGCGCACCAGGTCTGGAACCGCTAATGGCATCGCATGCCTGTACCACCGGAGACAACAAACTGGTCATTTCAATTTCATCATGGTGGGCACCAACTGCATTAATCACTTCCGGATGTTCTCCATATTTTTCACAGAGTTTCATCCCCAGCAATGCGTGTGGGGTTTCCTCATCCGTATCCGGACATTTTCCGATATCATGCAGCAAACCTGCACGTTTGGCGAGTTTTACATTCAAGCCCATTTCCGCTGCCATGGTAGCGCATAAACGTGCTACTTCTCTGCTGTGTTTCAGCAAATTTTGTCCATATGAACTGCGGAAACGCATTCTGCCTACATAGCGAATCAGCTCAGGATGTAATCCGGTGATTCCCAGATCTACGACCGTTCTCTCACCCCATTCCACAACCTCCTCGTCAATCTGTTTTTTGGTTTTTTCTACTACTTCCTCAATTCGTGCAGGATGAATTCGCCCATCGCGAATCAGTCTTTCAAGGGATACTCTTGCAATCTCTCTGCGAATCGGATCATAACAGGAAAGCACAATAGTTTCCGGAGTATCGTCAATCAGTATTTCCACCCCTGTGGCAGCTTCAAAAGCTTTGATATTTCTACCTTCTCTGCCAATGATTCTGCCTTTAACATCATCATTTTCCAGAGGGAATGAGGTCACTGTATTTTCAATAGCCAGTTCCGCGGCAGTGCGTTGGATGGTCTGCAATACAATTTTCTTAGCTTCACGGGTTGCACCGAGTTTGGCTTCTTCAATCAGATTTTTAGCCAGTTGTAATCCTTCATTATGCGCTTTGTGGCGTATGGCTTCCAACATCTGATCTTTGGCTTCAGAAGCGGTTAAACCCGCAACTTTTTCCAACTGCTGCAATTGTTGTTCCCGCACCTGATCTACTTCTTTCTGTTTGTTTTTTAAAGCTTCCACCTGTGCATCAAAATTTTGCCTGGTGCGCTGCATGTCCTCTTCTTTGGTGCGCACTTCCTTCAACTTGCTGTCCAGAGATTGCTCTTTTTGCTTGATTCGGTTTTCGGTACTATTGATTTCCTGATTGCGTTTATTCGATTCACGATCATGGTCAGAGCGCATCTGCATGAATTTCTCTTTGGCTTCCAGAATCCTGTCTTTTTTAATATTCTCGCCCTGAAGTTTTGCTTCTTCCAGTATACCATTACGCTCCTTATCCAGGGCTTTTTTGCGCATGGCTACAAACAATACATATCCCAACACAAGGCCCACAGCGGTACCGGCAAGGATGTAAATAAGATTTAACATTTCGTCTCTTTTTTCTTTATGGTTTTACAAAAGAGGCGCAGAAAAATTACTTTGAATTCGGAATCAATAATCGCGTAGAAGGGCTTCCAGCTTAGACATTTCGGCTTCCATATGTTCATTGGTGTTTTGCCCCGATCGGAGGTTTCGCACCAGGTCGCCCGTAAAGTCCAAGGCCGCCCAAGCCAGGCGATCTATGGTTTCTCCGGAATTGTAAGCTTTAAACTCATCCATCCGGCGATTTATCATCCGTGCGGCCAGCCTCACATGTTCCTCATCTTTGCGGGCAACTTTTAGCGGCATCATTTTATCCGCTATGTTTACCCGTATTGGAATTTTGTCGTCTGGTTGCACTTTTTCCTTTATTCGTTGAGCAATTCAATGCACCTGTCTATCTCTCTCACCATCTCGTTAATTTTGATTTTGATGTCAAAACTGTCAGTGCCTGAGAGAGATAAATTCTTTGCAAGTTTAATCATTTTGTTTCTTTCTGTTAGCTCAGTGATGGTATTTTTTTGAAGTTCCATGGTTTTGGCGCAGGCTTCCACCTCGTTTTGAAGTGCCTCGTTGGCGGATTTCAGTTCCTGATTTTCCACCAGTAACCGCTCCACTTTGAGGCGGATATTGTACAGGCGGTTTTCCATGGTATCCATCGTCATTTCCGTATCACAGCTCCTTTGGCTTCAAAAGCCTTCATCAATTTTTTCATACTGCCATCTGCAATTTCATCGGTAAGGGTTCCGTCTTCCGCTCCCAGATAAAACGCAATGGCTATTGCTTTTTTGCCTTCGTCCAGCGGTTTACCTTCGAAAACATCAAACACGTTCATGTTTTTCAAATGTGCAATTTTTTCCGCTTCTATCACAGCATTTATTTCAGAAAATAACATCCCTTTATCCACCACCAAACTCAAATCCCTTCGCATAAAAGGGAATTTCGGCGGAGCTTGAAGTTTCACCCCGGGTTTATTTTCAATAAAAGCTTTCACTTTATCCCAGAAAATTTCTGCATACCAGAATTCTCCCTGCAAATCCATCTTCTTCAACATTCCGGAAGGTACTTCCTTCAGCACAACCATGTCTTTCCAATCCGAAATTCCCAGCACTCCAAATACATTATTCAAAATGGATTTTGCATCATAGAAATCCATTTCTTTTTGCTTTAGTTCCCAGCTTTCTTCCGTACCGTAACCTCCTATCAATATTCCCAAAATCTCGCTTTCCACAATACCAACTTTCCCTTTTTCATAAATTCTTCCGAATTCAAAAAAACGGATATTGTGGTTTTTCCGGTTTCGGTTATACGCCGCAGCATGCGCCATTCCGGGCAACAAAGAACCTCGCATTACCGCCATATCAGCACTCAATGGATTGGTCAATACCACCGCATCCTCTTCATTGCCTTCCATCCATTGCACGGAGCTCAAACTGTTATTCAGTATTTCAAAAAATCCATTTCCTGTGAGATAAGAGGCCACGCTGTCACGCCTTCTGACGGATTCAAGTCCTTTCATTACAGGCATGCTCGCGGTTATTTTTCCTGAAAATGGAATTTTATCATACCCATAAATACGCATAATTTCTTCGTAAATATCCTGTTCACCATCCATGCCATGGCACCAGCTCGGAACCGATACTTCGAATTGATCCTGCGCAGCTCCTATGGCAAATCCCAAATGTGACAATATTTTTTTTACATCTTTTTCTGAAATATTTGCCCCACTGAATTTTGCCAGTTTTGAAATGGAAATATTTATTTTTTTTGGTTGGAATTTTGTTGGATAGTAATCAGTAATTCCTTTGATTTCACCACCTGCATATTCCAATATCAAAGCCGCTGCACGCATGGCGGCAACTTCGCAAATTTCGATATCTGTTCCCCTTTCAAAACGAAAAGAAGCATCGGTATTTAATTGATGAATTCTCGCAGTTTTTCGCACCATTCCTGCATGAAAACAAGCGCTTTCCAAAAATATATTTCGCGTATTTTCATTTACCGCAGTATGCAATTCTCCCATTACCCCTGCAAATCCAATAGGCTCCTTCTCGTCGGCAATCAACAATTCATTGCCGGTTAATTCGCGTTCCTGTTTATCCAAAGTGTGGAATTTTTCTCCTGAAACAGCTTTGCGAACCCGAATGGTTTTACCATTTATTTTATCGGCATCAAAAGCGTGCAATGGCTGTCCCAGTTCATGCAACACATAGTTTGTTGCATCTACAATCATGTTTTTTGGTTCAATTCCAATAGCACGCAATCGTATTTGCATCCATTCCGGTGAAGCAACTACTTTTACATTTTCAATTTCTAAACCTACATATCTGGTGCAGAATTCCAGATTTTCAACTTCAATGGAATAAGCGGAATTTTCAAAACTCCCTTCCAAAATTTTTGGCATTTGAATGGTAGTTTCAAACAGTGCGGCTACATCTCTTGCAACGCCCAGGTGCGAGGCTGCATCCCCTCTGTTGGCGGTAAGACCTATTTCCAGAATTTCATCGGAATGCACTCCAAAATATTCGGCTGCTCTTTGTCCCACCGGAGCATTTTCCGGAAGCACCATAATTCCATCGTGGGAATTTCCGAGACCCATTTCGTCTTCCGCACATATCATTCCGCGGCTGATCTCGCCCCGAATTTTTGCTTCGCCTATGGTGAAGCTGCCTTTACCCGGAACGGTTACATCTGTTCCAACAGTTGCCACTACCACTTTTTGTCCGGCAGCTACATTGGGCGCACCGCATACAATCGGCTGTAATTCTCCGGTTCCGATATCTACTTTCGTAACACTGAGTTTGTCGGCGTTGGGATGTTTCGCACAATCCACAACCTGTCCGATTACAAATCCTTTTAATCCGCCTTTCACGGATTCCCAGTGGTCGAGATGCTCCACCTCAAGTCCGGACACAGAAAGTCTGTCTGCAATTTCCTGTGCAGAAGCATCCGTTTTTACCAATTCTTTAAGCCATGAAAAGGAAATGATCATAAAGCCGCGAAGATAAGCACTGTATAAATGAATTAAACAGGATTTGAATGATATTCGCGACGGTGAACATTCGAAAATCCTATTTGGCCATTTCCTATTTATTCTTCCCTGGAACAATGGCCGTTGGCGGGTTTGCATTCATCATTCAACAGGGAGTACCCATAGCATTACCCTGGCATTTTTGGCCGGCAATCATTTTTTGTTTTGCAGCTTTTCCGGTTCTGGGAATTCTGCTGTTGATAAAACGAGGACTACTCGAAAATATACATGTTGCCAAAAGAACTGCGAGAAATCGAAGCTATCCTTTAGCGCTAGCCGGTGCCGCAATCGGCAAACTTTACCTGCATTACGGAATTCTAACAGAACATACTGTCTTCCTGAATATGCAACTCTGGGCCTTGTGCATCAACATCACTTTATTTCTGTTGTGGATTATTAACAGCGCCGGATTAAAAATCAGTGCCCATACTTCAGGCACATCTGGTTTTCTGGCACTTTGCACTGCTTTTCTTTTGCAATATCCTATTTCATGGAATTGGGTATATATTTCTGTTTTTATTTGTGCACTCGTTTACATTGCCCGCTTCCGTTTGTCAGCCCATTCCCATAAAGAGCTTATCGCGGGGTTTTGCCTGGGTTTTATCGTTACATTTGCGGTATTCAGCCTATGAGTTTTAACAGCATATTGTTTGAAAAAAAGGGAAATACAGCGACTATTACGCTCAACCGCCCCGATGTTTTCAATGCCTTTAACGATGAACAGAGTTTTGAATTGCAGGATGCACTGAAGGAAGCCAAACGCGATAATGAAATTCGCGTTTTGATTTTAACCGGCGCCGGAAAAGCATTTTGCAGCGGACAAGATCTGAAAGCAATTGCAGCAAGTAAAAACAGAAGCCTTAGCGACAGTTTGTATAAAAGGTACAATCCCATCATTAAAAGTATGAGGGAAATGCCCAAGCCCATTATTTGCAGGCTGAATGGTGTAGCCGCCGGCGCAGGAGCATCACTTGCCCTGGCATGCGATTTCATTATAGCTGCAGATAATGCCTCACTTATTGAAGTATTTATTAATGTAGGCCTGGTGCCCGACAGCGGTAGCAGTTATTTCCTGCCAAGAAGTGTTAGCCCTGCAAAAGCATTCGAACTCGCCACCATGGCGAGCAAAGTTACAGCCACTCAAGCGCTGGAATGGGGAATGATCAACCGTGTTGTGTCTCCGGAGGCGCTGGATAGCGAAGTAAATACGGTCGCAGAATATTATGCAAATGCACCGACGCTTGCAATTGGAATGATCAAAAAAATGTTGAATAAAGCTACTTATTCGGATCTGGATACCATGTTGCAATATGAAGCTTATTGTCAGGAAATAGCAGGTAGAAGCGGAGATTACAAAGAAGGTGTATCCGCATTTAATGAAAAAAGAAAACCAGAATTTAAAGGAAATTAATGCGAAATATTTCTTTGCAACCGAATAAAATATACAGACATTTACAAATCTTTTTTGTGTTCTTTCTATTCCTGTTTCAAGGTTTATTAAACGCGCAAAGTCAGGAGGTACAGCCATGTGGATATGATCGTATTATGGAAATTCTGGAAGAAAAATATCCCGGATTTCATCAAAATTATGATAAAATGTTTTTGGAATCTTTGAAACCAAAACAGAAAATTACTTCCAGAAAAATTCCTGTAAAAGACACCATGTATGTCTATGATACGGTTTATACCATTCCAATTGTATTTCACGTTTTATATAATACCACTGCAGAAAATATTCCGGATAGTTTATTGTACAATCAATTGGAGGTATTAAATCAGGATTACCGCAGACTCAATGCTGATACCGGAAATACGCGCTCTGTTTTCAAAAAACGCGCAGGGGATGTGCAAATTGAATTTGTGCTTGCGGACAAAGATCCGAATGGAATTGCCACTACCGGGATTTTGAGAAAATACACCACTAAAACTACATTTTATACCCAGTCATTGGCAGATATGAAATACAATTCCGCTGGAGGAGATGACGCATGGGATACCAAAAACTATTTGAATATCTGGGTTTGTGATATGAATTATCAGGGGCAGGATGCCTTGCTCGGTTTCGCATATCCTCCATATGGGCATCCATTCTGGACTCCGCAAAGTTGGGTTTCCGATGCCAATCAGGGTGTGGTGTTGCATTATAAAATTGTAGGCCGCAATAACCCATTAGCGAATTCAGGAGTTTTACTTTCCTCCAGAAAAGGCAGGGTTGCAACCCATGAAGTTGGACACTTCCTCGGATTGCGTCATATTTGGGGAGATCCCATGTCCGGACAACAATGTCTGGTGGATGATTTTATTGATGATACTCCATTGCAATCCAGCAATTCCAATTTTGTTTGCGATTTTACCAGAAATACCTGCGAAGATCCCGTTAAAGATTATCCGGATATGGTAGAGAATTACATGGACTATAGCTCCCACCAATGTCAGAATATGTTCACCCATCAGCAAATTCTGGCCATGCGTGCCAGCCTGCGCGAATTTCGTTATGACCTACCTGTTAAAATGGATATCACCGAACGCATGGTGGTAAAAGATACTTTTAAATATAACAATATTAAAATCTTTGCTTCTTCCACAGATAAAGTTACTGTAGAAATTCGCAATGAAGATTTAAAGGAAAATATGAAAATGGATGTGTTAAATATGGCAGGTCAATATTTATTAAAAGATGTTCCAATTTCAGTAAACGACAATTGGATGCGCACAGATATGCTGTCCTCCGGTATTTACATTTTCCACCTGAAAAAGGCCAATAACCAGAGTGCGAAAATTGAAAAACTTTTAATTCAATAATCCTTGCAAGACTCAGGTAAGTTATATGTGGTACCTACCCCAATAGGCAACCTCGGGGACATGACTTACCGGGCTGTGGAAATATTGCGCACTGCAGATAAGGTGCTTGCGGAAGATACTCGTACAACAAAAGTTTTATTCAACCATTATCAGATTCCAACAAAATTGGAATCCTTTCACCAACATAACGAGCATTCCCGGTTACAGGGTTTGATACGTGAATTACAAAATGGAAGCACCATAGCTCAGGTAAGCGATGCAGGTACTCCCGGAATTTCGGATCCCGGTTTTTTGCTTGTACGTGCCTGTCTGGAAAATCATATTCCCGTAGAGGTATTACCAGGGGCAACTGCATTTGTTCCTGCTCTGTTAAAAAGTGGTTTCGCTCTTCACCGTTTTGTTTTTGAAGGATTTTTACCAGCCAAAAAAGGAAGACAAACCCGGATTCAAAAAATGGCAATGGAAACTTCCACGCTGGTGTTTTATGAAAGTCCACACAAATTATTAAAGACACTGGAACAACTGATTGCAGCGTGTGGCCCAAACAGAAGGGTGAGTATAAGCCGGGAAATTACCAAAAAGTTTGAAGAAACCGTAACCGATTCATTACACAATGCACACGCGCATTTTACAGCAAATTCTCCCAAAGGTGAATTTGTAATTGTTTTGGAAGGAACAGAAAATCACATTGAAGATGAATAAGCTTCCTTTATGGTCTTTGGTTCTTCTCAGTCCCGTATTGCTTTGGTTGGGATGGCCTCCATTCTATACATTTTTCTTTTTATTCTTTGGATTCATTCCGCTTTTTGAATTAGAAAAAAGAATGCATGGGAAAAAAACCTGGAAATTCTTTTTTCGAATTTATTCTGCACTTTTTCTCTGGAATGTGTTCACCACCTGGTGGGTGTGGAATTCAACAATATGGGGATGCGTAACCATGTTGTTACTCAATTCTCTTTTTATGTGTGTACCATGGTTGCTTTATCGTTTTTTTCACAAAAAAATTGGAGACCCCGCGCAATATTTGTTTGTCATTTTCTGGCTCCTTTTCGAATTCCTGCATCACCGCTGGGACCTCAGCTGGCCATGGCTTTCGCTTGGCAATGGGCTTGCTAATGCTTCATGGCTCATTCAATGGTATGATATAACCGGAACAATTGGCGGATCTGCGTTTGTTCTCGCCATGAGTTTTCTGCTTTGGAAATTTATTTCCCATAAAAAACGCAACTACCTGTTTTATGCTGCAGGTTTATTTCTTTTTGTATTTGCTTCCTCCTGGTTTAACCTAATCAAATACCGCATGAGAATTCACCCTGCGGCAGGAAGCATGAATGTGGTAGTGTTGCAACCCAGTTTTGATCCCTGGCATGAGAAATTCTCCCGGGATCCAAGGGATTTGGTGGAGGAAATGCTGGAAATATCATCCAAAGGTGTAGATACTTCCACAGATTTATTGGTATGGCCGGAAACCTCTCTGGTTGGCAATGTTGACGCCTCAAATCCTGCTAATGACTATTTGGTAAATATGCTGCGCAGCTACCAGCATTTGCATCCGAAACTGAATATTTTAACGGGTGCGGATATGCAGAGTGTTTATAGAAATGTATCCAAAAGACCAACGCTAACAGCCAGAAAAACCAAACAACCCGATATATGGTGGGATGCTTATAATTCAGCACTTTATTTAGATAAAAACGGAGAAATCAGTTTCTACCACAAGTCTCGATTGGTACCGGGAACAGAACAAATGCCTTTTGTAGATATCATCCCGGCTATTGATAAACTCGCGGTTAAGCTGGATGAAAATTCAATTAGTGGCAGTCTTGGCAAATCCGATTCGGCTATTTCTCTTGGAAAAGAACCAATGAAAATTGCACCCGTGATTTGTTATGAGAGTATTTATGGCAATTATATTTCGGAATTTGTAAATCACGGTTCCAAGGCAATAGCGATTATAACCAATGATGCCTGGTGGGGCAATACGGCTGGTTACAAACAGCATCTTGCTTATGGAGCACTGCGTGCCATCGAACAACGCAAATGGGTGATCCGCAGCGCCAATACAGGTATTTCATGCTTTGTAAATCCGGAAGGAGAAATTCTGAAACAAACCAATTGGTGGGAAAAAACTACCATTCAACAACAGATTACTTTTGATAAAAATAAAACCATTTATTGCAGACTTGGGGATACCAGAATACTCATTATTTTTTGCAGTATTTCACTGGTTTTGGGAATGATTTTGTTTGTGAAAAATAACAGATCCCTGAATTCAAAACATTAAATCGGGCTCAGGTAGTTTCCTCGTGCACAAACCTCGGATCCGCTTCCATAACATGTCCGCAATTTTTGCAGGTGCGCAGATTTAAATCGTTGTAAAATGTTTTAAAATGCGGTTGAAAATCTGTTTCAATATTTTTCAATTCAAAATACACTTCGTGCAATTTGTTGTTGCAATTGTCACAAAACCAGAGCAACCCATCGGTAAATCCTTTACCCTGCCTTACACGCTCAATTACAAGCCCTACAGATCCCTCGCTGCGGCCGGGAGAATGCGGAACTTTTGCAGGGTGCAGGTACATATCGCCTGCTTTTAAAGGCACCTCTACTGCTTTCCCGTCTACTTGTATCTTTACAGTAATTTCACCTTCCAGCTGGTAAAACAATTCCTCTGTTTCGTTATAATGGTAGTCTTTTCTTGCGTTTGGCCCGCCAACTACCATCACAATATAATCGGAACCTTCAGGATATATATTTTTATTGGCTACAGGTGGTTTTAACAAATGTCTGTTTTCCTCAATCCACTTGTTCAGGTTAAATGGCATTCTGATTTCCATAAGGGACAAATGTACTCAGATTTTGATAATTTTATACCCCTGTCCATGAAAGCGAAGTATATAAATTCCGGATTGAAAATCTTCCGGTTTCAGAAATTTTGATTGTCCATCGTGCAGAGAAACGGACTGCAACAATTGCCCGTTACACGAAAATACCTGCAAAATTCCGGTGCGAAATGGTATTATTTCCAGTGCAGCATTTCCACTAGCAAAATTACTGCTATTTCTAATAAAAAAAGATGTTGTCTGCGGATTGGTTACTTCCAAATTGGGTAATAAATTTCTGGGATAAAATGCCTTCACTAATGGCCATTGATTTTTTCCGTTGTAAAACAAGCTATCCACCATAACAAAAACCTGCGCGGCTTGCACCATATTGATATTTGCCGGTAACAGGGGCATGGCATACATCATCAGACTCACTGCACTGTCAAATCCAATTTCTTTTGCAAGGTCCCAAATTGCTCCGCCAAAAAGCTGTCCATCGATATGTGGCTGGTTCGTGAGATCCTGAGGATATTTTCTCTGATTGTTTAAATTTCTTCCATCCCAAAATTCATTATGCCCGTCCCAGTTATATACCCAATCGGTTTGAAATGGCGATAATCTTTGGGAATATGCAATTGCCATAAAATCGCATAGCCCTTCCTCCACTGCTTTTCTTTGGGTGCCATTATATCCATTTGGAATTACATTCTGAAATGCTACATGGGTATACTCATGGGTTGGCGCGTCTGCATCTTCCCCATCATCAACGCCTCCATCACCAAATTCAATGGTCACCGGGTTTTTGGTGGGATCCATTGCACTTTCATCGGCTCCAAACAAGGCATGCACATCCAGAATTGCAGTATCCCGGTAATTTGAAAATCCCAGGGTATCCCACCATTTGGATAATTCCTGTATGTGATAAAAGACATTTACTTCTTCAAAACGCGGATCACTTCTGTAGAAAATAAAATTCCCGGTATCTTTTGCATGCGGCCTTACCGGATCGGAGACTTCAGCAAATTGTATATATTTATTTTGAAGTAAAAAACTGTCATTAATAAATGTACATTCTATCCTTTTTAGTTGCATTTCATTGTCCAGTTCTGCGTATGAACTATCATTCCTGTCGGTGTACAAACCTCCATAAAACCTGTTTTTAATACTCAAAGGATCCGGAAAAAACACCCTGCCCATATTCCAGGTATCTTTAATTAAAAATCGCTTTTGATTTTCGATGAATTCTATTTCAGAATTGGAGGGATTTCTATAAAAACGTATTCCCTGCGAATCAGCATAATGTAGCAATTTATATTTCCCGTAAAGACTGTCAAATACCCATTCTGCAGGGGTTAAAGCCTCATTTTGTTCTGCAAAAACCGTACTGCGCTCATAATTGCCGGAAAGCAGAATTTTCCCATTGTAAATAATTGCAGATATGGAAACATCTTTTAATGGAAAGCCATTTTTATACAATTGGTAATTTAAGATCTGAAAATTCGAATTGTGTTGTTGTATTTGCCTGATTTCCAACCCATCAGGAATATTCCAATGTTTTCGGATTTCTGTTTTCAGGTTTTGCTTTTCCGAATTTGCTTCTGTAAAATAAATGCTGAACTGACTGAATGTCCGGAGTGGGAAAAGCAATGTCAGATAGAAAAGTAGCCAAAACCGCATATGTTGAATCAAAGATAGCAAGAAGGCATTTTAATTCGGCTTATAATCCTCGTTTATACAAATATTATTCACTAACTTTGCACCTCTCTTTTAAAGCATGAGTGATCCAATAAAGCACGAATGTGGCCTGGCCTTCATTCGATTGCGAAAACCCCTCAGCTACTACCGCGAAAAATACGGCACTCCCCTTTACGGACTTCACAAATTGCAGTTTTTAATGACCAAACAACTCAACCGCGGGCAAGACGGAGCAGGTTTAGGTGTTGTAAAACTGGATCCGGAATATGGGGCAAGATATTTGGCCAGACAGCGCAGTGCGAGCAAAACTGCCATATCGGATATATTCGAAAGTGTTCGCGAAAGCTATGAATCTCTCTCCGAAGAGAGTACTTCTGATATGGATAAATTCAAAAAGGATTTTCCATACGCAGGGGAACTGTTATTGGGGCATCTGAGATATGGAACTTATGGCGGAAATTCACTGGAAAACATACATCCTTTTTTGCGCCAGAATAATTGGATGGCCCGAAATTTAATGCTTGCGGGTAATTACAATGTTACTAACGTAGACGAGCTTTTTGAGACATTGATTGAATTGGGCCAGCAACCAAAAGAGAAAAGCGATAATGTACTGATGCTGGAAAAAATCGGTCATTTTATCGATGAAGAAAATCAAAGACTTTTTGGCGTTTTTAAATCCCAGGGTTTCAGTAATCTGGAAATTACAGAAAAAATAAAACAAGAAATCAATCTGGTTAATGTTCTAAAACGCTCTTTCAAAAATGTGGATGGTGGTTACAATATGGCCGGATTGCTTGGTCATGGCGATGCATTTATCATTCGCGATCCCAATGGAATACGCCCCTCATTTTATTACACCAATGATGAAGTTGTAGTTGCCGCATCAGAACGTTCAGCCATTCAAACTGCCTTTAATGTTCCTATTGATGAAATAAAGGAAATAAGTCCAGGAAATGCTTTGTTGATTCGCAAAGACGGCAGATTTGAGGAAGCCAATATCATTCCTCCTGAAGAAAAATTCAGCTGCTCATTTGAACGCATCTATTTCTCGAGAGGGAATGACAAGGATATTTACCAGGAAAGACGCAGCCTTGGAAAACTACTTTCAAAAAAAGTGGTAGCAACTGTTGCAGATGATTTTGAAAATACTGTTTTCAGTTATGTCCCCAATACCGCTGCCACCGCATTTTATGGAATGATAGACGGAGTCCATGACATCATTCGTGAAAAACAGGCAGCTGCAATTTCCAAAATAAATCCTGCGCAGGATACTGAGCGATTGAATGAAATTTTGAGTTGGAAACCCCGACGTGAAAAAATACTGGTGAAGGATGTGAAAATGCGCACATTTATCACCAATGACAATGACAGGGAAGGTATGGTCGGGCATGTTTATGATGTGACTTATGGAGTTATCCGCCCCGGTTTGGACAGTTTGGTCATTATGGATGACAGCATTGTTCGGGGCACAACCTTACGCACTTCCATACTTCGGATTTTAGATCGTTTGCAACCTAAAAAAATTATTTTGGTGAGCTCTTCACCGCAAATCCGATATCCCGATTGTTATGGAATTGATATGAGCCGATTGGGCGATTTCGCGGCATTTCAGGCAGCAGTGAGCATTATCAAAGAGGAAAACAGAGAAAGACATTTACGGGATTTGTATCAGCAGGCTTTGGAAGAAATACAAAAACCCTCTGATGAACAAGTCAATATGATTCAAAAGGTTTATGAAGGTATTGGATATGAGGCAGTTTCCAAAAGAGTTGCAGAAATGGTAACTCCAACCGGAATGAGTGCAGAATTTGAAATTATCTACCAAACCGTAGAAGACTTACATGTGGCCAGTCCGGATTTTCGCGGAGACTGGTATTTCACAGGTAATTACCCCACTCCGGGTGGCAACAAAGTGGCGAATCGCGCGTTTTTAAATTTCATGGAAGGCCGGAAGGAAAGAGCTTATTAGTATGTGGGATGTGTGATGTTAGATGTTAGAAGTTTTGGTCATGCTAACACTTCAAGTTTTTACATCCCACTTCTGACTTCCCACTTCCAACTTTCCCCACTTCCAACATCTGACTTCCAACTTTCGACATCCCACTTCTGACATCTGACTTCCCACATCTAACATTCCTCACTCTTTTTTCTTAAACCCCAAACTCACTCCGTTAATGCAATACCGCAAACCGGTAGGTTGGTCATACCCATCGTTGAAAACATGGCCGAGGTGCCCGCCGCATTTTGCGCATACAACCTCTGTTCGGGTCATTCCATGGCTGCGGTCTTCTATTTCTTTCACCGCGCTTTTATCGATACTCTGATAAAAGCTGGGCCACCCGCAATGCGCATCAAATTTTGTATTGCTTTTAAAAAGCTCCGCGCCACAGGCTTTGCATACATAAGTTCCTGAATCCCATAAGGTTTCATATTCACTGCTAAACGGCCTTTCTGTTCCTTTTTCCCGCAAAACCCTGTATTCTTCAGCGTTTAATTCTTTTTTCCAGTCTTCATCGGTTTTTTTAACCGGATAGTTGTCAATGCTGTCCATTTTTGTTTCTTTATTATTTACGGAATCTTTTGCCGATTGGCATCCGGCAATAGCCGGTATTGACAAAAGAACAACAAAATATATCCATTGGTTTTTCATATGTTTTTAAAATCAAATTCCCGGCCGTTTCTGCTACATTTTGTCATTTTGGTGTAATTTAGAAAATTCCACTCAAAAATGAAAAGAGGTGGGTCAGGATTGCATACGCAGAAGCTTATCTGTTCTATATTTGCAGAGAATTGAATTATTTTTCACATTATTATTTTGACCATATTCCCGGTGAGGCCGATCACAATTTCGGTTTGTCATTCCCCGATCTGGTGCGAAATTTTATACGCGGAAAACGCCTGAAACCCCCGCATCCGAGCGCACCTCAATTCGAGAAATATCCTCTGCTGTCTCAGGGCACCCAAAAACATTTTACCAGGGATACCCAATTTCATGGTTCGGAATTTTTTAAAACTACCGAAGAAAAGTTAAATCGCCTTTTACAACCTGTATTTCAATCACTGGAAATAGGCAGGTATTGGTTTGCCTCTCATTTGCTGGCAGAAATGATGCTGGACCGTGTTTTAATGAAAAAACATCCACAATTGTTGGATAATTACTACCTCGATTTGCAAAATGCCAATCAAAATGCCATTGCCGACTATCTTCATCTATCGGAGATTACCGATCAGGATCCTTTCTTTGAGCGAATGGAAAGATTCGCATCCAGCCAATACTTGCGTCAATATGTTCATGATCCTGCCCTCATTTTTTCTTTAAACAGGATTTACATTTTTACCGGAGCCGGAAGTGAATGGTCTAAAGAACAATACACCGAACTGCAGAATACAATTCCACAAGCCGAATCCATTATTTTTGAATCACTGGATCATTTGATGCTGGAAATGAAATGAAACGCGTTTCAACTATATTTATTACCCTTGTTTTTATTATTCCATTATTCGGACAAACGCGGAAATATGTGAATGAATTTATGCATATTGGCGTGGGTGCCCGCCAATTCGGAATGGGCAAGGCGGGTGTTGCGGGAACTGCAGATGTATATTCCTGCTATTGGAATCCCGCCGGTTTGAGCCATATGGATCAGAACCTGCAGGTTGGATTCATGCACAATTTTTACTTTCAGAATATTGCCAATTTTGATTACCTGGGAATTGCTGCAAAAAGTGGCAAAAACAGTGCCTTTGGATTCTCATTTTTACGTTTTGGAGTAGACGGAATTCTAAATACCCTGGATCTCATTCAGAATGGTGAAATCAATTATGCAAGAGTAAAGGAATTCTCTGCAATTGATTATTGTTTTATGCCCGCATACAGCCAAAAAATGCGCCTGAGAAAAATGCCAAGTATGGTTTTTTCCTGGGGTGTAACCACCAAATTGGTACATCGAAAAGTTGGTGAATTTGCCAGGGCCTGGGGTTTTGGAATTGATGGTGGCCTCAGACTGGAAGACATAGATAAGAAGTGGGGACTAGCCCTTGTTGCCAGAGATATAACAGGTACATATAACAACTGGCAATTTCAATTTACCGATGCCCAAAAAGATGTTCTGCAATACACCGGAAACACCATTCCAAAAAGCAGTTTGGAAGTTGCCACCCCAAGATTTTGTTTTGGGGGATACCGGTTATTTGAAGGCGAAAAATTCTTTGGCTCCGGTGAAGCCAATCTGGATGTTACAACAGACGGACAAAGAAATACATTGATCAGCAGTAAAATTATCAATGCTGACCTCCGTGCAGGTTTGGAAGGCGGAATAAAAAATGAAGATAAGAATTTTCGATTTATGCTGCGCCTGGGGGTATATAATTTCCAAAGGGAATTAAAACAAAATGGGAAATTCGGAAGAACGGTTCAGCCCACAACCGGTATCGGGCTTCAGTTTGACAACCTACATCTGGACTATGCTCTGGCGGGATTTGGAGCCGGTGGATCTGGTTTGTATTCCAATATTCTCTCACTTCGCTTCGACATTAAAAACAATATTAAATAAAATATTCTCCATACAGGGAATAAAATATCGATGCCAGTAAAAGGTAATTGATAAATTCTTTCCACCTTCGGTTTTTAGACCCCAGCAGGAAGTACGCCAGTTGTGTGGAAATACCCATGGTAAGTAAAGGGAAAAACAAACGATACTCGTTAACTTTTATAAATAAAATCAATTGTGCAAATACCAAAAACGCTACCAATAGAAGCGTAATTCTTCTGGTTTTGATGTTGTTTTTGGAATAATTAATTACCGTTTTTGCAAGACCTAAAATAGTGAGTAAAGTAATTCCAATAACTGCCGGATAGGTGCTAAAAGCCTTTCCGAATGCAAACTTCAGTTTATAATTCAATTCCGGAAAATGATATTCAGAACCGCTCAAAAAATAAATTCCCCAAACCATAATTGCAGGAAAAACGGAACCAGATAATATTCCGAGCAAATCTTTAAGGGTTATATTTTTAAAAATTATTGTACCTGTAATTAAAAAAATAATACCTGTATAGAATATAGGCATAGCGATGGAAGCCGCACCCAGAAACAATCCCGAATAATATAATATTTTAGAAGAATTGCTGCTTTGATAGAGTTGAAACAAAAAAGTAAAACATAGAAGTATCGCAAAGTTGATGAGCAATAACGGATGAAAAATAAGGTTTTCCGGATAAATGGAATTCACCAGCATATAAAAATACGCAGGCATCCATGTATGGGAATATAATACATCATGCGATATACAAAGGCGATTAAACCAGATACATTGAATAAATACGACCAACAATCCAAGAGAAATGGATAAAATATAATTCTGATTTACATAAGAAAAAACACCAGCTACAACTTCAATATTAAATTGATTTGTCTTTGGTGCGCCAAGAAAAATAGCCGGCAAACGCAGCAGAATCCCAACTATCAACACCAGAATTCCGGAAAAGGGCCTTATATTTTGAAGAAAGCGAAGCAATGCAGTTTATTTATCGTCAACTACCTGCATGAGCATGGTTTGTCTGCTTTGAAATATAGGAGTTACAAATCGGTTATATCCGGTTTGCTTTCCTTCCATGGGAATAATTGCCGTATATTCATTATCGCTGTTGAGAATAATTTTCTGTTCCATCATTCCATCTCTGGAAAGTCGAATATGCATGACTCTATTGCTCTGTGCCGAATTGTCGTTATACATCAGATTCACATTATGTTCGCAAACATACACCCCCAAACTATGCATATAGCTCAAACTGGCATATGAATTTTGCCTTTTGTTGATATTATGCCTCCATTCTATGCTTCCTGCAGAATCCAAAGAAACCAAAACAATATCGTTGTAATTGTAAACACTCTTGCTGCTGGTTTGCGGTACCCCATTTAAATAAAAGGTTTCCATTTGTTGGGTTACATCAAAATATTCCCCGATCAATAAATAGCCTCCATCATCTCTGGGAATCAATTTGCGAACAAAATATTTTTCGGGATCCTGGCCATCCTGTTCTTGTTTTGCGCCAATAAGTTGGGATACAAATTTGCGGTCAAATGATTCAAATTTGCCCTGTATTAAAGAATCTTCCGGTGTGAAATAATATGTTACCAGCCCATGCCCGCCTTGGGGTTTTTTATAATCGTAAAACCCGGAAATCAGAAATTTCTGACTGAATTCATTAGCGACAATATCCAGGGAAGCAATAAAAAATTTTGAATCCCCAAAACCGGAAACAAGCATTTTATTTCCACTGTTCAATGTAAGTACAAAATGCTCCTCCGCTCCCGGATCCGTTGGCCTTTTATCTTCCTGAATTCTGGTAAATATCAAAGCCGCGCTGCCATTGTCCATGGTTACACTTTCATCAGGTTCCGCTTCCCTGTATGGCATTCCGGTATTAAATACATTCCTTTTCAATGTTTCGCCATATATGGAGTTTTGTAAATATTGAAATTGTTGGTTGTTATTTTCATCCCGCTCTGAAATCCAAACCGAGAATATTTTTCTGTTATTGCTATAATCCACCAATATATGATCCTCATCGCGTTCCATGCGATTCCCTTTGTAAATTTCACGCACCAGAATCTGATTGCCGGGTTTAAATCCGCTTACCAAATAAGTAACTTTTCCAAACTCCTTTTCAAAGGTGGACTTAACAAAAACCAACCCACTGTCAATGGTAAACACTTTCAAAAGTTTTTCCCTTTTCCCGAGTTCAAAATTTTCACTTTCAATAAAATCCAAATTGTGGGAATAACGCTCTATACTGAATCCACTGTGCATGTCTTGTTCTTTGAAACGCAAAACATAAATACCACCTGCATTTTCGCCAATTACTTTATTGTAATATGAGCGATTGTTCAATCTGGGAATATTAGAGAAATATAATTTTTGTCCGGAAAGTATAGAAATCCTGAATATGACCCAAATAATCAAAAGCCCGCGAAATTTCAATTTTTCAAAATTCGAAAGAACTATCGGGATTCCAAAATCCCGGGGGTTATTTTTGCAGAATCAAATGGCAAAACGCCCCATACAACTTCACTCCACTGCCGTAAAGCAGGAAACTGCCATTCTGGTTGGTGTAGAAACACCGGAAAACACAGGTCAGTTGCAGGAATTTCTGCTTGAACTGGAACAACTGGTATTTACAGCCGGTGCAGCAGTTAAACGTCATTTTACCCAAAAACTGGCACATCCGGATCCAAAAAGTTATGTAGGCAAAGGCAAATTAGCCGAAATTACCCAATATGTGAAAGATCAGGAAATTGATCTGGTGGTAATCGATGACGAACTGTCTCCATCACAAATCCGCAACCTGGAAACAGAAATGAAGGATGTTAAAATTCTTACCCGTACCCATCTGATACTGGATATATTTTCCAAAAATGCAAGATCTGCACAAGCCAAAACACAGGTAGAGCTAGCTCAGAGTATTTTTCTTCTTCCCAGACTTACCGGCATGTGGACCCACCTTTCCAAGCAAAAAGGTGGAATTGGAATGAAAGGTCCAGGAGAAACAGAAATTGAAACGGATAGAAGGGCGCTGCGAAACAGAATTTCATTGTTGCGAGAAAAATTGCAGCATATTGAGAAAATTTCGCTTACACAAAGACTCAGCAGAAAAGGGGAATTTCGTGTTGCACTAGTCGGTTATACCAACGTAGGTAAAAGTACAGTAATGAATTTATTTACCGGCGCTGAGGTTCTGGTGGAAAATAAATTATTCGCAACACTGGATGCAACGGTTCGTAAAGTGGTATTACCTGCGGATCCCGAAACAGGTACACACGCACATTTTCTGTTGTCGGATACAGTTGGATTTATTCGAAAATTACCTACTACGCTGGTAGAAAGTTTTAAATCCACTTTAGCTGAAAGTATTGAAGCCGATTTGTTGTTGCATGTAGTGGATATTTCCAATCCGAATTTCGAAGAACAAATGGCAACGGTGAAGCAAACATTATTAGATATTGGAGCGGGTGAAAAACCGGAGATAATTGTTTTTAATAAAATAGATGCCTTCCGCAGTCATGAAAATGAATTTTACATTGGACATACCGGTCTCACAGCAGCGGAGTTTGAAAAAAGTTGGCTGGCAAGAGAAAATCAACCGGCAGTTTTTATCAGTGCAACAAAAAAAGACAATATTGATGCGTTAAAATCAGCCATTATTTCGGAATATAAAAGGTATAAAAAGAAATGAAATTTACACCGGACGAACAGGCCGCACAATTGCGAAAACCACAGGGAGACGGAGCCGCTGCAATTTTTGAGTACATGAATAAAGGCAATAAAATTCTATATGATATTATATTGCCATTTGCACAATTAAAAGCAGGTATGCAGGTTTTAGAGATAGGACAAGGAAATGGAATTTTGGTGAAAAATATTTTAAAGTCTGATGTAGATATTCACTACACAGGACTGGATTATTCTATAGATTCCGTGCGTGCTGCAGAAGAATTAAATGCAGAATTTGTAGCGAACAAAACAGCTCAATTTTATGAAGGACTCATTTCAAATATGCCATTTGATCCTGTTTTTTTTGACAGGGTTTTGGGCATGAATATTATTTATTTTTGGGATGATCCAAAAGTCGAACTTGCCGAAATTCATCGGGTATTGAAACCAGGTGGGTTGTTGGTATTGGGCTACAGGCCCAAAGACAAATTGTCCAAAATGCCTTTTACGAACAAAGGTTTTGTACATTACAACCCGGAGGATCTGGAATCCATTCTGGCTGAATCCGGATTTGAAAACATACAGTCAGTTAGAACCAAAGAAAACGACCGCGAAATTGACGGGAAAATATATCCTATGGAAAATGTGGTGATGGTAGGTATTAAATCGCATGGATGAAAAAAGCGAGAAGACGTGACTTCTCGCAACAAACGGCAAAACCAGAATTTCAAAAAAAAAAGCCGCTTTTGGCGGCTTGAGCTTTTTTTTCGAGTTCAATCAAAGTTCATCTTCATTGAAGAAGTAATCCTCATCTGTGGGGTAATCACTCCAGATTTCTTCTATACTCTCATAAGGTTCACCGTCGTCCTCAAGTTCCTGAAGGTTTTCAATCACTTCGAGAGGTGCACCCGAGCGGATTCCGTAGTCAATCAGCTCGTCTTTGGTGGCAGGCCATGGCGCATCGTCCAGGTAGCTCACAAGTTCTAGGGTCCAGTACATATCCCGTTTATTTTTTCGCGAAAATAAATTTTTAATTTCAAAATACAACATCAAATTTTGCGAAACTCATATGCACCCGGACTGGAACAACGAAATTGCCCGCTATTGCTCAGAAAATAGCAGTTCCGAACCGGAAGTTTTACAGGAATTGGTTCGGTTTACCTGGCTACAAACAGTTAATCCCAGACAATTGAGCGGCCATCTTCAAGGCAGATTCCTCTCTCTTGTCTCAAAATTGATTCGACCAACCTGCATTCTGGAAATTGGAACCTTTACCGGTTATTCTGCCTTTTGCCTTGCTGAAGGGCTTCAGTCCGCAGGTGTTTTACATACTATTGAAGCGGATGCCGAAATTGCGCATAAAGCGGAAGTATACCTTTCAAAAACTCCTCTTTCGGACCGCATTAAGCTGCACGTAGGGGAAGCGCTTTCCATCATCCCTGATCTGAATATTCAACCGGAGCTGATTTTTGTGGATGCAGAAAAACAACAGTATCAGGCATATACAGAAATATGCCTGCCTTTAATGGAGTCAGGTGGAATCATATTGTTCGACAATACACTTTGGAGTATGAAGGTCCTGGATAAAAGAGAAAGAGAGAATGACGCAGATACCCGTAACATGCACGCTTTTAACCAATGGCTGACAAGTTTACCCGAGGTAGAAGTTTTGATGCTGCCCCTTCGGGATGGACTGACCATGCTTCGAAAAAAATAAAATAGTTTGCCTTACTTAAAATCAGCCCCGCATTTTATCCAGCAGGTCTGATAGCATCATATTCTCCTCATCACTGAGGTATGCCATTTCATCCTGCACCCCATCCATCAGCTCATCCAAAGAAGTAAGCAGTTGAAGTCCTTTTTCCGTAATGGAAATTTTCATTTTTCTGCGGTTTTTTTCATCCACTGCCCGAACAATCCAACCGTTCAAAACCATTCTGTCGCACAATCTGGTGAGATCCGGATTTTTGTCCAGCATTACATCTTTGATATCCGTTGGGTATGCGCATTGTGGATGCCTGCCTCGTAAAATTCGCAGAACATTGTACTGCTGTAGGGTAAGGCCATATGGTTTTAGCCTGTCGCGCACGAAACCCTGTAAATAATTCGCGGTAAATACCACATTCAGAAAGGCCTTTTGACCGGTACTGCTGAATTTCTTTTGTTTGATTTCGTCCTCGAATTTCAAGATAGCCTTATATTTAAAGAGCAATTTTAACCAATTCGGCCAAATTCTCAACGTTTCAAAAGTAAATTTGCTGCCAATGCAATATAATTCCTCTCCCGAATTCGCGGAAAACCTGGATAAATCTGATCCGCTTGCATCTTATCGGGAAAGATTTTTAATACCTCGCTCCGAAAATGGAGAGACCTGGGTGTATTTGTGTGGGAACTCTTTGGGGCTGCAACCAAAAGGCGCTCTTGATAACCTGAAAGTAGAATTGGAGGATTGGGCAAAACTTGGTGTTGAAGGCCATTTTCACGGTAGAAATCCCTGGTTTCATTACCATAAATTTCTGACAGAATCTGCCGCAGCACTTGTTGGGGCACGCAATGACGAAGTAGTGGTAATGAACCAACTGACGGTAAATCTGCATTTGCTTCTGGTTAGTTTTTACAGACCGAAACCGGGTAAATACAAAATTTTAATGGAAGCCGGGGCCTTCCCGTCGGACATGTACGCCATTCAATCCCAGGTGGAATTTCATGGCTATTCTTATTCCGATGCGGTGATTGAACTTCAACCCAGAGAAGGGGAATTCACCCTGCGTGATTCAGACATTTTAGAAGCCATTCATCAACATGGCTCGGAATTAGCCCTCGTTTTTTTTAGCGGGGTTCAATATTATACCGGTCAATGTTTTGATATTCCCGCAATTACAAATGCTGCCCATGAAGTAGGAGCTTTGGCGGGATTTGATCTTGCCCATGCCGTGGGTAATATTTTGCTCTTATTGCATGAATGGAATGTGGACTTTGCTTCATGGTGTTCTTACAAATACCTGAACAGTGGACCTGGTAATGTGGCCGGTGTTTTTATTCATGAAAAACACGGTTTGGATCCCCAAACACCAAGATTTGCGGGCTGGTGGGGGCATAAAGAAGATGTTCGCTTTAAAATGTTGCGCGGATACATTCCCGAACCAGGTGCTGCAGGATGGCAATTGAGCAATGCCCCGGTTTTTGGTATGGCGGTCCAACGTGCAAGTCTCGATATTTTTTCAGATGCCGGAATGCCGGCGCTCGCCGATAAAACATCGAAGCTAACACCCTACCTGCGCTTTTTGTTAGAAGATGCCAAAAGTAAAAATCCGAATATTGATTTTCAAATCATAACTCCAAAAAACGCTCAGGGTTGTCAGTTGTCTTTACTCACCAATGAAAATGGGAAAGCGCTTTTTGATTTTTTAACCAGCCAAAATATTATTTGTGACTGGCGTGAACCTAATGTAATTCGTATGGCACCGGTACCTCTTTACAACAGTTATAAAGACTGTTGGAAAGTAGGACAGGCATTTTCACAATTCCGAACTTAATTTTTATTTGCGACAGTTTAATTTACATATCCGCCAATTGTGGGAAGAAAAACCACTGAGTTTAATCCTATTTCTCGCAATTATTGCCCGACTCATTGCAGTTGCTTTTTCTAAAGGATGGGGCATGCTCGATGATCATTTTCTGGTTATTGAAGTTGCGCAATCCTGGGCTGATGGCTATGATGTAAATCATTGGTTGCCGTGGACTCAGGGAAATAGCGGGCCGGAGGGACATAGTTTTTTCTATGTGGGAATGCATTATTTTTTGTTTGTATTCTTAAAATTTATTGGCCTTTCTGACCCGCAGGGCAAGATGTTTCTGGTTCGATTTTTACATGCCGCCTGGTCTTTACTGGTGGTATATTATGGATATAAAATTACCGAGAGAACCACAAGTAAAAAAACAGCAAAACAAGTAGGACTCATTCTCGCATTGCTTTGGTTTATTCCATGGATGAGCGTTCGAAATCTGGTGGAAGTAGCTGCCATTCCCCTGTTAATCATAAGCACATGGATGGCCATGGTTGCAGAAGAAAAAAAGCATGCGCTGAAATTTATTTTTCTTGCAGGCTTTGTTGGTGGAATTGCATTTTCTGTTCGATACCAAACTGCGATTTTTACCGGTGGCATTGGGCTGGCAATTTTACTGAATCGAAAATGGAAGGAAGGGATTTTCTATTCTGTGGGTGCCTTATTTTCCGCATTGCTTCTGCAGGGTGGAATTGACCTGTTAATTTGGGGAAGGCCATTTGCAGAAATGGGAGAATACATTCAATTCAATCTGGATAATAAATACAATTTTATACAGGGTGATTGGTATAATTATTTATTGCTCTTAGGTGGAATACTGATTCCACCAATCAGTATTTTTATTTTTTTTGGAATGTTCTCTGGATTCAGAAAAAGGTTGATTTTATTTCTGCCAATGTTCCTCTTTCTTGCATTTCATTCTTATTTTCCAAACAAACAGGAACGATTTATATTTTCAATTGTTCCCTCGCTGGTTATTGCTGGAATCACAGGTTGGAATGAATTTAAAGATCGCTCCGTGTTTTGGTTAAATCATGCAAGACTGTATAAAAAAATCTGGACATTTTTCTGGGTTTTAAACTTCATGGTTTTTATTCCTGTTTCCACCATGTACGGAAAAAGGTCCCGGGTGGAAGCCATGTATCAAATACACCGTTATAAGGATATTCGGGAAATTGTTGTAGAAAATTCGGATGAAAATTATATAGACATTATGCCGCAATTTTATGCCGGACAAATGATATCTACCGTTGGAGTTACCCGCAACAATCCATTGAGTAAAGACTCTGTAAACAATGGTAAAGTGGAAGAGAATGCGCAATTTGTATTTTTTGTAGGCGATAAAAATCTGCAAAACAGAAAGAAAAAAATATCGCAGTACTATCCGAATTTGGTTTATGAAGCAACAGCAGAGCCTGGATTTGTGGATATGGTGATGTACAGATTAAATCCTTCCCACAACACCAATCACACCATTTACATATACAGAAACCGAAAATTTTTCCCTGATAAAATAGAAGATTAAGGTTTTATGGAATAGCAAATCTCTTTTTCCATAAATCCCGGATAATGCCATCCTTTAATCCAATATTTGGAGCGAGAATTTCATGGATGTTGCAGGCTTGCATGATTCCGGTATAAATATCACCGGCAAATCCTATCACCTCTGCACGGTCGGGATTGAGTTTTAATTCATAAACCAAATCATGCAGATCTAAACTTTTGATATAATCATTGGTTGCAAGCAAGTGTTTTAAATTCAGAGATTTATTATCCTTGGCTCCGGACAATTCCAGTAATTTTACAATATTCCCGCCGGTTCCCACAGCTTTAACCGGTTCATCGATAGGCAAAACAAGTTCTTCCAGCCATTGGTACATTTTTGTTGTTTCAGAAGGCTTTACCTTTCCTTCACGCAATCGCACCGTTCCGATGTTGAAACTCTCATATTTTTTGATCTTTCCATTTCGGATATACGCAATTTCTGTACTTCCACCTCCTACATCAATATGTAAAAAACTGTTTTTGCCGGGTAACCAGTCCAAAACACTGGTTTGTATCAATCGGCTCTCTTCTTTACCGTTAATGATGTCCACTTTGATACCGGTGATTCTTTTCAATTCTTTCATCAGTTTTGGCCCGTTTAATGCATCGCGCATGGCACTGGTTGCACATGCGCGCATTTCATCCACGTTATAGATTTCCATTAATAAAGCAAATGCCTGCAAAGCTTTACATAGAAGATCTGCCTTTTTCTTACCTATTATTTTGGTTTTAAAAACGTCATCTCCCAGACGCAATGGCAAACGGGTAAACTCCACAGGTTTGAAGTCTGTATTCTCCAGTTCTTCATGCAGTGGTCTTGCTATATACAAACGCACCGCATTGGATCCGATATCTATGGCTGCCAATTTCAAAGTTCCGAAATTAAGGGAAATCCGTGAACCACAAACTGCCAGTATTTCTGACATAATAGCAGGCGGCTTTCATTTTTTTTAGCCCCGTTTAAAAATCGTGGGTTAAAATCGTAGTTTTGTCGTTAGAAAGCCAAAACGGCGTAACATTTGACACTGCGTTAGAAACATATATGGAAGAGAACCAAAATTCCGGTCAGAATAAAAAACCATCAGGAGGTTTCAGATTTAATCCCTATTGGATATATGGAATACTGTTTATTGTAATTCTTGCTTTTACCTTATTCCGTCCCGGCAGCAACAACACTTCCAACTGGTCGGAAGTGCGAAATATGGTGCTGCAGAGTGATGTAGAAAAGCTCAAAGTAGTAAATGACCGGCTGGTGGAAGTCTATCTGACACCTGAAGCCCGCCAGAAAGAAGCGTACAAAAAGAAACTTAAAAAGCGCGAAAGCTTTTTGGGTGGAGATGAAGCAGATTTCAGTTTCGAAATGGAAAAAGGATATTTTACCGAAGAGGTAAAATCCCTGAGAATAGAAATGGCAGATAATGCCAAAAAAGAAAATAAAACTGCCAAAGAAATAAAGGTTGAATTTGAAACCAGTCCCGAAATATGGGGTCAGGTAATACAATGGGTATTTTTCATTGGAATATTTCTGATTTTCTGGAGCATCTTATTTCGTCGTGCAGGAGGCGGAAGCGGCGGCGGACCAAATATTTTCAATATTGGAAGAGCACGTGCTACTCTATTTGATAAAGATACCCGCGTGAATATTTCCTTTAAGGATGTTGCCGGATTAGAAGAAGCAAAATTGGAAGTAATGGAAGTGGTAGACTTCCTTAAAAATCCAAAAAAATATACCAATCTCGGTGGTAAAATTCCCAAAGGAGTTTTGTTGGTTGGCCCTCCGGGTACCGGTAAAACATTATTGGCAAAAGCAGTTGCAGGTGAAGCTGAAGTGCCATTCTTTTCACTATCAGGTTCTGATTTCGTAGAAATGTTTGTTGGTGTTGGTGCCAGCAGAGTTCGCGACTTGTTTAAACAAGCCAAAGAAAAAGCTCCATGTATTATTTTTATTGATGAAATTGATGCCATTGGTAGAGCAAGAGGAAAAAATCTGGTACAAGCCAGCAACGATGAAAGAGAAAATACACTGAATCAATTGCTCGCTGAAATGGATGGTTTTGGAACCGACAGCGGCGTAATTTTGATGGCAGCTACCAACCGACCCGATATTCTGGATAGCGCATTGCTGCGTCCGGGAAGGTTCGACAGACAAATATCTGTAGATCGCCCTGACCTGGTTGGCAGAGAACAAATATTTAAAGTGCATCTGAAACCACTTACCAAACTTTCAGCGGACGTTGATGTTAAAAAACTCGCATCTCAAACACCTGGTTTCGCCGGAGCAGAAATTGCTAACGTATGCAATGAAGCCGCTTTGATTGCCGCCAGAAAAGGTAAAGAATCGGTGGAAATGTCGGACTTTCAGGATGCAATTGACCGTGTAATTGGTGGATTGGAGAAAAAGAATAAAATTATATCTCCGGAAGAAAAAGAAATTGTTGCATATCACGAAGCAGGCCATGCCATTGCAGGTTGGTTTCTGGAACATGCAGATCCTTTGTTGAAAGTTTCAATTGTTCCTCGTGGTGTTGCTGCCCTGGGATATGCTCAGTATTTGCCTAAAGAGCAATATCTGTATCGAACAGAACAATTGATGGATAGTATGTGTATGACATTGGGCGGCCGTGTGGCAGAAGATATATTCTTTGGAAAAATCAGCACTGGCGCACAGAATGATTTGGAAAGAATCACCAAACTGGCATACAGCATGATAACCATGTATGGCATGAGTGAAAAGGTTGGAAATGTTTCTTTTTATGATCCCACCGGTGAATACGGATATCAAAAACCATACTCCGAAAAAACATCGGAATTGATTGATGAAGAAGTGCGTTCCCTGATTTCTTCTGCTTACCAACGCACCAAAGAATTGCTGTTTAGCAAAAAAGACCAATTGGAAGCTGTTGCACAGGAACTTCTGAAAACCGAAATTATTTTTAAAGATGATTTAGAAAGAATAATAGGTAAAAGGCCATTTGAAATCAAGGAACATGAAATTCCTCTGATGGATACCAAGCCTGTGGAAGAACCTGTAAACACCGATACGGCCAACACTAGCGACGAATAGTGAAATATACCAAAAACCAGATTCTCACATGGATTGGCATACTTTTGTTTGCCATTCTGATCTGGTATTTGAGGGGAATACTTGCCTATTTTTTAGTCGCAGTAATTTTGTCATTTATTGGCGCACCATTAATGCGCTTTTTTGACAAACATTTATATTTTAAAAAGAAAAAATTGCCGCGAAGTATTGCGGCAATTTTGGTATTAATTACATTTTACGCCATACTCAGCGGTTTTTGTTTTATGGTTTTACCACCGCTGATGGAACAGATTTCCGCAATCAGCTCCATCAGCGATGCAGATTTCAATAAGAGTTTTGGAGAGCCCATCGCTGATATTCGAAATGAAATGATCAAGCTTGGCATTTCCATGGATGATTTCAATATGGAATATGTAAAAACGCAATTAAAAGATTGGTTGAATTTTGACCGGGTAGGTGAAATTGCCTCCAATATTTTGAGCTTCGCTTCCTCTTTTGTGGGTTGGGTTTTCATTGTTACTTTCATCACTTTTTTTCTTTTAAAGGAAAAATATCTTTTTTACCGGATTCTTCATACACTTACACCTTCCAAATACGAAGGAAAAATGCAGGCCATTACCAGAAATTTGAATTACATGCTGGGCCGATATTTCAGAAGTATTTTGCTTCAGGTAATTGTTTTTGGAACTTATATTTTTATAGGGCTGGAAATTTGCGGTGAGAAATATGCATTAACTGTTGCAATATTTTCAGGATTGATAAACCTTATATCCTATATCGGGCCTCTGATGGGTGTGTCCTTTGCCCTGCTCTTCAGCATTTTCTCCCATATCGGAGGTGGTTTTTATGATGTTATTTTACCCCAGATGTATGAAGTAATTCTGGTATACCTGATTGCTATTGCACTGGATAATTTTATCAGTTATCCTTTAATTTTCAGCAATTCTTTGAAGGTACATCCACTGGAATTGTTTTTTGTAATTCTTGCAGGAGCACAACTCGGTGGGCTGGGAGGCATGATGGTAGCTGCGCCACTTTACACAGTTTTGCGAATTATAGCTAAAGAAAGTTTATCCCAATTTGAGATTATAAAATCTCTGACCAAAAAGATTTAATCTTTATATTTTTTTTCGCCTGCTTTTATTTCTGCATTCAGTGAACAATCCGGCGGAACTACGGGACATGAATAGGAGTGGTTATAATGGCAATACGGATTAAATGCCCTGTTAAAATCTAAAATGTATTTGGTATCATTTTCATGATAAGGAATTTCCAAATATCTTCCTCCTGAATAGGTGGAATTCATATTAGTCCTATCCCGAAACATAACAAATAACAAATCGGAATTCCCTTCCTCTAAATATGCCGGTAGCGCGCTTTCATCTTTCGGTTCTATTCCCACAAAAGTCAAATCACCCACATATCTGTATCTTCTGAGCTTCCCTTTTGTATCTGCAATTTCTCTGAATTCGGTTTCAGGTAATTGATGAAGCCAGGCTTCAACCAGGAATGCCGGATTCGGATCAAAATACTTTAAACCGGCAAATTCTTCTTCCAAACTCGCAAAAGGGCTGTTTTTCCCCGCAGCAAATTCATTATCGCGTTGTTTCCTTTCTTCAAGCAAGGCTACTGTATAAGCAGCATTGTCTTCCATTAACGGTTTGTTGCCGCAGGATGTAGCAAAAAAAAGGATGGCGGGGATAATGAGACCAATGCAGCGCATGAGGGCAAATTTCACTAATTTCGCATTCAGGTGAAAGCCGTTTTCAAATTTTTACGATATGCCACAGACCATAAAGGTCTTATTTTTTTGAATTTTATTTTCAATCTGGTTTATATCGTTTTTCAACTGGTAACCTTATTGATGATTATGCCTGTTCTGAAATTTCTATTTTCTAAGGATCAGGCACCATCAGAAATAAAATCAGGAGGAATTGATATGGGTTCCTGGTTTACAGGCTTGTATCACGACTTTATGCAATGGTTTGCCCTAATGGTAAAGGGAGAACCGGTTAAAGCACTGATGCTGTTATGTATTGCACTGGTTGTTCTTACACTATTAAAGAATGTTGCGAGATATCTGGCAATGAATTTTATGGTTTTAATCCGCAATTACAGTGTGCGCAAAATGCGGGTGAATATTTATGAAAAATGCCTGCAATTACCTGTTGCATATTTCAATGAAGAGAAAAAAGGCGATTTGCTTTCCAGAATGAGCAACGACATGAAAGAGATAGAATTTGCTTTAATGGTTTCTCTTGAAGCACTTTATTTTCAACCATTAAACATTATTATTTTTCTGATTGCACTGGTTGCTCTGTCACCAAAACTTACCTTGTATATACTGATTTTTTTACCTGTAACAGCGCTGGTTATAGGTTTGGTAGGCAGGTCGCTTCGAAAAAAATCTATAAAAAATCAAATGCTGATCGGCAAAATCATGAGCGCATTTGAAGAAACCATCGGTGGTATTCGCATCATAAAAGCATTTAATGCCACTTCTTTTTTTGGTAAAAGATATCGTGCTGAAGATCATGAATATACCCGTAACAATATTGGCGTTCAACGCAGGTATGACCTGAGTTCTCCGTTATCGGAAACAATCGCCATCATGGTATCTGCAGCATTGTTATGGCTTGGTGGAAATATGGTTTTTCGCAAAGAACTCGACCCCGAATTTTTCCTTACTTATTTCGCCATTTTTAGTCAGTTAATTCCTCCATTCAAAGGTTTCTCCAGTGCACTTTACGCCAGCCAGAAAGGAATGGCGAGTCTGGAGCGCATACAGGAATTGGTTTCTGCACCTGTGGTGGTGCAAGATCCGGAACGTCCAAAAACTCCTTCATTTACAGATAGTATTGCATTTAAAAATGTATTCTTCAGCTATACGGAAAATCCTGTAATTGAGGATGTATCCCTGGAAGTAAAACGCGGGCAAACCATTGCCCTGGTTGGGCCTTCCGGTGCCGGGAAAACCACATTAACAGATCTTGTAGCGCGTTTTTATGATGTAAAAAAAGGCGGCATTTTTATGGATGGTGTTGATATTCGGGATTTCCGTCAGGATGATCTGCGAAAACTCATTGGCATTGTATCCCAGGAAAGTGTATTGTTCAATGATACCATTCGCAATAATATAGCCATTGGAAATACCAACGCTACAGAACAGGAAATTATGGCGGCGGCAAAAGCAGCACATGCTCATGAATTTATTCTGGCCTCGGAAAATGGTTATGATACCAATGTAGGCGAAAGAGGAAGCAAACTGAGTGGTGGTCAGCGCCAACGCATCAGCATTGCACGAGCCTTGCTTAAAAATCCGGAAATACTAATTCTGGATGAAGCAACCAGCGCTTTGGACAGCCAAAGCGAAAAAGCCGTACAGGCTGCATTGGAAGTGCTGATGGAGCACCGTACCAGTTTTATTATTGCCCACCGATTAAGTACGGTACAGCATGCGGATAAAATTGTGGTAATGGATCAGGGACGCATCGCAGAAATAGGAACCCACGAAGAATTAATGGGTAAAAACGGTTTGTACGCCGGTTTAATTAAACTGCAAAAACTTTAATTCTTTCCGGAAGATTTTCTCAATTTCAAATTCGATTTCCAAATTTGGATTTCTTTTTCAATGCCTTTCAAATAATAATTGATATAAATAATCCGGAAGTCAGAAAGAACAATCCTGTAATAATTGAAATACGGAATAAAACGGATTTCCAAAATTTCATTTTCGGCAAATTGTGAAACCTTTCCAAATGCATCTGTCTGCTCCACAAGGCTACTGTGGATGGAAACCGAGTGATTTCTGCCCGCCAATATTAGAAACCCGGTAAGCGTCAGCAAACTGGCAATAAAAAGAATTCTGCCGACATCATTCAGATTTCCTTCATACTCCATACCGGTAAACCATAACATAAGTCCAATAATAAAAATGGTAAAATAACCAAACCAAATAAAAATTCCAGGCATTTTATGTAACACCCATCCTTCTTTCATTTCAGGTTTCGCTGCTCTTCTTTGAATAATCCATTCAATTAACCCCGCAATAATTATTGCGGCGATGATTCCGATAAATTTCATTGTAATTTCTTGATTATGTCCATGTTCAATTCCCTGAATAAACTCGTGCGACAAGTCATGACTTGTCGCTACGTATTAAACCAATACAACAATTTCACCGCCAGAGATCTGTCTTTGCTTCGAAAATCAGGCCTGTAATTTTCGGAATACACAATAAAAAAATCACTCATGGGCCTGTATCGCCATTGATATCGTACATTGATATTCACATTGTCTGCTTGTGTATTGTACTGTAAAAATGCGGTAAAATACATGGTGGTTGTAAAGCTGATATCTGCGCGAACGCCCAACAAATCAAAGTTTGCTCGTCCCAGATATTTCCCCAAATCAATAATTTCTTTTCGGTAAGTAATTGCAAATACTCCCCAGGGCTGTTTGCGCCATTGCAGGCTGCTGTTGAGCGCATAGCGGGTGCCGGTAAGGTAATTTCCAAAAATAATATCTACAACACCATTCAATTTCTTTCTGTTATTGCTGGTATATCCCAATTGTCCGGCAAGCCATTTGTATTCCCCGATTAAAAATAAATTGGCATTTTTCACCGGATTAAACGGCACATAATAATTCTGAAAATTGTGCGAAAAAACTGCACGCAATTCGCTTGAATTTTGCAGTATCATTCGGGCTGTCGCAGTGCTGTTGCTCTCCGTAGGGCGGAACATGCTATCATAATAGCTGCTGTTATACAACTGAAAACTGTAATTATTAATCCTTTTGTGTTTGGGATAAAATGTACGAACCAACATGGGTTCTAATCTCCAGTAAGAAAGGTAAATAATTTTATTTGTCACCGGATCCGGATTTTCAATTCGCGGTACAAAACCTGTCTTCGCCCTAAAATCTTTTCCTACATATTCATGGTTCCACATGGCCTGCCATTTTATGGTTTGATAGTTCAGATAAGACGCATGCGACCAGCTTTTTTCACCAATATTATTGCCAAAGGCACGTTGAACGAAAGCCTTGCCTATCCATCGGTTTGCCTTAGATTGCAGGTTGTATTCAACACCCGTAACCGTATTCCTGTCCTTGCCAAAATTATTTACCCAACCATCGGAATTATTTACCAGAATAAATCCAATATTGGATGCCTTAAACAATTTCCTTTGAAGTGCTGCAACAAAATAATTTCTGCTTCCCGAGTCCAGTGTTTCAATTCCGCGTGTTTGAACTTCCATGGCGCCAATTCTCCAATTGTTGCCTATTTTCCCCGTTACTCTTGCACCCATATCAATTGGGATATTACCGGTGGATCCCAATCCAATTCGTCTGGAGAAAAACGGGCGAATTTGTGTAAATCCAAAGTTTGCAAAAAGATCGCTATTCTCCAGAAAAAATTGTCTCCGCTCCGGAAAAAATAAGCTGAATCTGGTGAGGTTTAATTGCTGCACATCCGCTTCTACCTGGGCGAAATCCGGATTAAAAGTGAGGTCCAGATTGAGCGAAGAAGAAAGTCCGATTTTAATATCCGTACCGGTACGAACCTTATTGGCATTAAAGATTTCACCCCCGGTTTTATTGCCTATCGCCAGATTGCTGATGTAAGGGATGATGGCAATATTCTTCCCTTTTCGAACAGGAGATTCCGGAAAAACCAATTTTCTGGTAAAACTCAATTGGCTGATATTAAAATTTCTCGGCACTTTTTCCAGAGTAGAAACTTCATTGTTTTTAAAATCAGATCTAGCAACATTAAAATCCCATATTCGATTGTCTGAAGAAAAACGAATCGATTTTAAAGGAATAGCAAATTCCGCAAACCAGGTATCCGCAGACTTTCTGGTAGCGCTGTGCCATATCTGATCCCAGGCTGTAGTTACGCCAAAATTTCCGCCATTTTCTATCACCCCTTCACGCTGTGAATTTTCTGGTGTAACCCCGAATGAAAATCCATTTTGGCCATCCAAAAATGTACTCAATGAAAGTACCACCGCATCGTTATTGGTGATACTAAAATCGCGTTTCAAACTTTGCAATACAAAATCTTTTGCAGGATTTCTGTCGTAACATATAAACGCACAATACAGAGCTTTATCATCGTAGCACAACATGAACTCTGTGTTCGTGTTACTGGTTGAAGTGTCGTACGGAAAATGCTGTATAAAATTGCCTTCTTTCTGTGCATGTAACCAGGAATGTTCATTGAACATGCCATCAAGAATCACAGGTGACACAGCCTTTTGGATATGATAGGCCTGGCTGTCCTGTGCGTGCAAATTGCTTAAAAATCCAATAAAAATAAATAATAAAATGCAAGATCGCATGTCTTAATCTTTAAGTGCGAGTTCTTTCTTTTGGGTGAGATTCATCCCGTTAATGGTTTTATAATATTGCAATTTATCTGCAGGTACATAGAATTTAACCAGCGTATTCGCAATCAGATTGTTATTTCTAATTCCGTTCCATGTTTTCATTTGCTCCATGGTACAATCAAACACATCACTTAATGTATAAAATCCATCTCCTGATTTTACCCTGTACCAAACCCAAACTTTATTTACACCCGAATCGATTGTTGCTGCCGGTGGTCCATGGTCGATTTCTTTAGGTTTTACAGAAATGTACACCACACTGTCTTTCACTTCGTAGGTAGTATCAAATTGCAAAGGTGGCTCATTTGTTACCGTCAGATCTTTTTCAATAGAATCTTTTATGGAGAGGTATAGTGCTTTTTTTTCTGCGGGAATTCTGAAATATCCGGGAATGCCGAACCAGGGTACAATATCACTGTTGTACTGCGGATTTAATTCACGTAAAGTGAGTATGGGAATCTGCAATTTTTCCTCCAAAAAAGTATAAGGAATTGGGAGATTGTTGCTTACTGTATCGGTTGCAATTTTTGGGAAAACTGTTTCCTGCAAACGAAAATCGTGGCGAAAATACATCACCGTAACTGCAGCATAAAATTGTACAATTGGTTCCCTTTCATCTGCATTCAGGTGTTCATAAATATCCTTGAATTCCAGACTATTACCGGCCAAACGTATGACCTGATTTAAGCGAATTGCACCAATTCTGAAAGCCGTAATTGTTTTTAACCAGTCTTTATAAATGTTATGCAAATCAGATAAATATCTGCACGCTGCATCCGAGGATGCTTCCACATTTCGGCGTTCATCAATAAATGAATTCTGTTTTAAATTGTATTTTTTTCCAATGGAATAATTCAAGGGCCACATGCCTTTGCTTCCATCCAAACCCTCATACAAATTATTGTAGCCCGTATTTGCAGCGGGAATGAATTTAATAAACCATGGCAATCCATTTGTTTTCTGCGCTACTTCCATTTCGCGAAACCAGGTTACGCTTCTTCCCAAAACATCGGATGTCAGATTGTTTTCATTCTGCTGCCATTTGTCAATTGCCTTCTCTATATCATTGTTATAAAAGTATGGAATACCATGTTGTTCCAGCAATTTTACCTTATCGGAAAACCCTTGGGCAAATAACCCGAGACTGCTAAAAAAGAAAAGAAGAGAAATTGGTTTTTTCATTTTATTCGGCTACAGACATCAATGTTTCGCTTAATGCAAACAATTTCTGTTCCTCAAATAAACCTGTAATCAATTGTAAGCCCATCGGAAGATTTTCTGAGCTTTTTCCAAAGGGAACAGAAATTGCCGGAACACCCGCCAGGTTGGCCTGAACGGTAAATAAATCGGCAAGATACATGGCAATCGGATCTTTTGCTTTTTCTCCAATTTTAAATGCCGGAGAGCTGGTGGTGGGGATCAAAATAGCATCGCAACCGTCCAATATCTCCAAAGTTTTTTGACGAATCAGGGCACGCACCTGCAAAGCTTTTTTATAGTAGGCATCGTAATAATCACTGCTAAGTACAAAAGTTCCCAGCATTATTCTGCGTTTCACCTCTGTGCCGAAACCTTCGGTTCTGCTGGCTACAAAAGTGGATTCCAGATCTACAGCTGCGGTGCTTCTTTTTCCGTATAAAAGTCCGCTGTATCTGCTGAGATTACTGCTGGCTTCTGCGGTTGTAATCACGTAGTAAGCAGGTACCATATATTCCAAAAGTGGAAATCTAAAATAAGATACCCGATGTCCTGCTTTCTCCAGATTTGCAATGGCGGTTTTTATCATACTCCGCACATCTTCATTCAAACCGGGGTGATGAATGGCTTCTTCCATCACAGCAAAATGGTATTTACCACTTCCTTTTTCAAACGGAAGGGTTTTGTGGTTCACGCTCACCGTGCTGTCCTGATCGTCCGGTCCGGCAATACAATTGTAGATCCATTCGATGTCTTCCACACTGCGACAAAAACTGCCGATCTGGTCAAAACTGCTGGCATAGGCGAGTAAACCCCAACGGGAAACGGCGCCATAGGTTGGTTTCAATCCATAAACTCCGGTAAAGGAAGCTGGTTGGCGTATGGAACCACCGGTATCGGTACCCAGAGCTACATGGCACATTCCGGCCTGCACAGCAACGGCACTCCCACCGGAACTTCCGCCTGGTACACGTGTTTCATCTGCTGCATTAAGCACAGGGCCAAAAGCCGAATTCTCATTGCTGGCCCCCATAGCAAATTCATCGCAATTGGTTCTGCCTATAAATATAGCTCCGGCATCTTCCAAGCGCTGCACTGCAGTGGCGCTGTAAAGAGATTCGAATCCCTCCAGAATTTTACTGGATGCAGAAACTTTGTGGTTTTTATAAGCAAGAACATCTTTAAGAGCAATAACTACTCCCGACAATTTTTGCATTTTACCTGCGCGGATATTTTCATCGGTTTGGGCAGCCCGGCGCAAAGCTTCTTCCTCCCAAACTTCCAAAAAAGCATTGAGATGGGAATTTAGGCGGATATTTTCCAAATAGCTGCGAACCAAATCCAGGCAAGAAATATGACCCGACTGCAGATCTGCCTGGATCTCAGAAATGCGGTTGTATGATTTCAATTGCTTTCTTCGTTTGGCTTGTCGTCCATTCCTTTTTTAATCTCACTCTGCATCTTATTCTTGGCATCATTAAATTCTCTTACACCTCTGCCAACTCCGCGCATGAGTTCAGGAATTTTTTTACCTCCAAAAAGAAGGATCACTATAAGCAGGATAACGATGATTTCACCGTTTCCCAGCCCAAACATTAATATAGTTAACATGTTCATCATTGGAAATTTCGTCAAAATTACGGCATTTTTTTGGCAAAGCAACCCCCCGGCAAAGCATCTTGGCAATGGTTATTGCATACATCCATGAAGAAAATGTATTTTTGCCGCGGTAGTATCTATGAACACGGTAACCGATGTAATTAAACACCTGAAGGATCTTTTGGAAAAGAACCTCAACCACACCCTTCACGAATTCACCAGAATCCGCGCCGGTAAGGCAAGTCCAGCTATGCTGGACAGCGTAATGGTAGAATACTATGGCGCATTAACTCCCCTGAATCAGGTGGCAAATGTGAATACTCCGGATTCCAGAACATTGTCTATTCAACCTTACGATAAAACGCTGATTAAACCCATAGAAACCGCTATTGTAAACAGCAATTTGGGTTTTGCACCATCTAACGATGGCGATTTTATCCGAATCAGCATACCACCTATTACAGAGGAAAGAAGAAAAGATCTGGTGAAAATGGCAAAAGCAGAAGCAGAAAATTCAAAGGTGGGTATCCGCAATATCAGAAAAGATTCCCTGGATAGAATTAAAAAACTGAAAACCGATGGTTTAAGTGAAGATGAAGCCAAAGGTGCTGAAGAGGATATCCAGCGGGTAGTTGACGGTTATATCAAAAAAACCGACGAATCCCTGGTACAAAAAGAAAAAGAAATTCTAACGGTTTAACAGATATTAAATAGTTACGCCTTTAGTAGGTTTGTTTTTATCCTCAGCTATTTTTTCTTCTTCCATCTTCAGATTTAACACGAGCATTTTATCTGCCCCAATTGTTACAACTTGTCCGTTGGATTTAAACCCCAAAGCTTTTGCTTCCACAATATATGTCTGGCATTCACCGCCCTGAAACTGGAAAGTGCCTTTATCCCCATCTGTTTGTATTTCCTTCATTTGGTTGGTACAAACGTCAGTAATATAAATTTTTGCAACAATCGGTTTCCCTGCACTGGATTTTATTTCACCTAAAATCACAACTCCTTCTTCCATCGGATTTGCGAAAATGGAACCTGCTGCGGATGCAAAAAATGCGAATAAAGTAAATCTTAAATTTTTCATGGGGTTCTTGTTTTATGCTGCAAACCTAATTTCAATTTGCTACATCCGAAAATTCAAATCGGAATAGTCGATAAACCGATTTGTCAGATAGATAATATGCACTTTTTTATCGATAAATGTAAAATTTAGCCCACAAAAAAAGCCGGTTATACCGGCTATGAAATTCGATATAAATAAAGCTTAGACCAGTTGAAATCCGATTTTCTGTTTCACTTCTTCTGCTTTGATTAACAGGCTTTCCACATCATTTGCCAATACTGTGATATGTCCCATTTTGCGATGCGGTTTCATAGTTTTCTTATTGTACAAATGGATATAAACACCTTCCATTTCCAACAAAGAATCTGCATGGGTAAGCTGATAATTCCCTTCCATTTCTTCAGGACCTACCAAATTGATCATGGCACAGGGTTTCATAATATCCGTACTACCCAATGGCAGATTTAAGAGAATTCTGTTCAATTGTGCAAATTGGGATGTATAACATCCTTCAATGGTATGATGGCCGGAATTGTGCGGACGAGGCGCTATTTCATTGATAAAAACAGTACCATTTTTATCTGCAAATAATTCTACTGCAAACAATCCTGCGCCTTGAAAACATTCAATTGCTGCAGATGCCAATGTCTTGCATGCAATTTCCAATTCTGCACTGGCTCTTGCCGGTGAAAATAAAAATTCCACCAGATTGCTCACCGGATGAAAATACATTTCAATCAATGGAAATGTAGTAGTGTTTCCCTGTAAATCTCTTGCAACAATTACCGAATATTCCACCATGTCTTTCAGGAGTTCTTCCACTACCAGAGGCTCATTCATGGAATATTTTCCGGATAGAATATCCGCTTTACTTACAATATTCACACCTTTCCCGTCATACCCGCCTTTTCTGGTTTTTAATACCACTTTATCTCCGGGAAATTGCTCCATACTATTTACCAATTCCGGTTGATCTGAAACCAATAAATACGGTACTGTGCTTAATCCGTGAAATTTAAAAAAATCCTTTTGCGCCCCTTTATCCTGTATTATTTTTAATATACGTGGAGATGGAATAATTAATTTACCTTCTGATTCCAATTCCAATAATACATCCACATGAATATGTTCTATTTCGAAGGTAATTATATCACAGCGATTCGACAATTCCCGAATCTTATCCGGATCTGTCAGAGCCCCAACCAACACTTCGTCTGCCACTAAAGAAGCAGGACAGTTTTCGTCATTTTCCAATACAATATTCTGAATATTCCAGGGTCTGGATGCTTCGATCAGCATTTTACCCAATTGCCCCCCACCTATAATTCCGATTCTGCGTTTTTCAGGTAATCCCATTAAGATAACAATTTCAAATATTCTTCTTTTATCGACTGAACATCAATACATTGTTTTGAGTAAGCAATTGCTGCTTCTGATGTTATATTATAAGCATCAGAATCCATAAAATAATACTTATCAATTACATTGGTGTATTCCACAATATCATCATTCAGGTTGTATCCCGCATTCCATGTTTCAAGCCCGTTCCATGGCGTATTCCTGGAAATAATGGAAGGCATTCCCGATGAAAGTGCTTCTATAATTGCATGCCCAAAATTTTCACCGGTTGTTGGTAAAATAAATACATCATGGGTTTCATAAAATTGTTGCAATTCTGAAATTGGTTTATGCCCCGCATAAGTAACGGTAATGTTTTTGGGCATGGATTGTATTTTTTTTTCGCACTGCCTGAAATATTCTTCATCTGCATAATTCCCAACCAAGGTAAGGGATACATTGGCTTCCACGCGCTTTAAAACATCCAGTAAAAATAAAGTGTTTTTTTCCGGAGAAATACGCGCAACATTCAATAATCGCAATGTTTTTTCTTTTTTGAAACGCTGTATTTTATCCCCCGGTATAAAATGCGGAAAATTGCTGGCTTCCACATAAGTGGCTTCATTTCCCAGAATTTTTTTCAGGTGCATGGTTTCATCCGGATTGGTGGAATGAAAAATTACATGGTGATACCAACCCATGATCTTTGCAGCATATAAAAACAATAACTTTTTAAATCGCTTTACACGAAGTGCCGATGCATGGAACATCCCCCTGGTAGCGACTATAACCTTGTCTTGTTTTGCCTGATGCCACCAAATCAATGGATATATGGAAAAATACAATGAAAATACACCCTGTATATAATAAATATCGGCATGGGTGGAATCCATAAATTCAAATATTTTACTCCGGGATTTTTGCGCTTCACTCAAATAATACACTTTGGCCAACCCCCGCCAATCCAGCCACTGATCCTTCTGAACATGGGGCATTTCCTCTGTATCACCATAATCCTTTGCACTGGTAAGAATAAAAAAATCATAATGGTCTTGCATGTTTTCTACCAGTTTCATGATAGACATGATAGGTCCTCCGGCTTTATAGGCGGGATCAAACCAATCCATCGTTATCAAAACACGCAGTTTATCCAAAATTTACCTGATTTGTTTGTAACCAGTTTGCCAAAACTACAGGATTCCATACTTTTATCCAATTTGGATTTTCAGGTGCATCCAAAGATTGCTCCAATTGAGCGATATATTCGGAGTGTATGATGCCTGAATCCTTTAAATAATTCAAATTCTGCCGGCAAAATTCATTCAGTTCTGCATTGATCCATTTTTTCCATGGAAACGTAAATCCCATTTTTTTTCTGTTCCAGACCTCCTCCGGCAACAGGTCCCCCATGGCATCAATGATGAGTTTTTTACCGGGTTTCAGGGGTTTAAAATCATCGGGAAGAGACAAAATAAATTCTATCAGATCTTTATCCAAAAATGGCACACGTACTTCCAAACTATTCGCCATGCTCATTTGATCCGTATCCCGCAACAACACATTTTCTAAATATGTAATGCATTCAGCAATGGAAATTTCACTGATAATTTTTTGGGGATTTTCAGCATGTAATTGTAAACCGGGATATCCTTGCGGATGTATTCCCAGCAACCGGATTTCCTCTCTGGTCAGCACACTTCGAAATATCTGATAAACAGAAGTGAAGTCCCACTTTTTCATTTCAGCCAATTGCAGCAAACGTCGGCTTTGCGATTCAGGTATTCTCTTTTTTACCATCCCCACCAAAGATTTTCTCAAAGCCACAGGTGTTTTGCCCAGAATTCTGAATTTATTCCATTTTTTGAGGTATTTAAAAGCCGGGTATCCGCCAAAAAGTTCATCGCCACCCATACCGCTCAGAGCCACAGTAATTCCCGCATTTTTGGTGTACTTACTCACTACATAAGTATTCACACCATCCACTCCGGGGTGATCCATTGCATTCAATGCATCCGGGATTAATTGCAAAAAATCATCGCTTTTTACCAGAATATTCTGGTGTTCGGTTTTGAATTTGTTAGCTATCAGATCTGCAAATTTTTGCTCACTAAATTCAGTTTCATTAAAACAAACATGAAATGTTTTCACTTTGGAATCGGAAACTTTGCTCATTGCCGCTACCACAGCAGAACTGTCAATACCACCGGACAAAAATGCTCCGAGTGAAACATCACTGATCATGCGTTTTTCCACTGCTTGAAAAAACAATTCTCTGGTTTGTTTTATCACCTTATCATAGGGACCTGTTAGTGCAAATTTTTCTTTCGCTTTATCTAAGGTCCAAAACTTCTTTTGATCGGTAATGCCATTCTGGATCACCATATAACTACCGGCGGCAAGGCTTTGAATGTCTTCCAATATGGTTTGTGGGCCATAAACAGTTTGAAACTGGAGGTAATTATCCAACGCATTGCGATTCAGTTTTGCACTTGCAATACCGGACGCCAAAATTGCCCTTATTTCTGAACTGAATACAAAAATTCCTTCACTCCAGGTAAAGTATAAAGGTTTTTTACCCATGCGGTCCCTTGACAGAATGAGTTTCTTTTTATCATCATCCCAAATGGCAATGGCAAACATTCCATCCAGTTTCTCAAAACATTGTTCGCCATATTTTTCATACATGGCTAAAATCACTTCGGTGTCTGAATTCGATTTGAATTCATAATTTTTGCACTCTGCGCGCAATTGCCGGAAATTGTAAATTTCTCCGTTGTAGGTTATAATAACGTTACCTGCATTGTTGCTCATGGGCTGTCGACCGGCATCGCTAAGATCTATAATACTCAAACGACGGTGACCAAATCCAATTCCTGCCCTGGAAAATATACCCTGTGCGTCCGGCCCGCGGTGTGTAAGTTTGCTGTTCATGTGAACCAGCAGGTCGCGGGTTCTGAATTCATCCTTTAAACCGTATATCCCATTAATTCCGCACATAGCTCAGTATTTTTTCGGATTTTTGTTGCGGAAATTGAAAATACTTTTCATTACAGACGGTTTGTACCCATTCGTTATTGGCGGTATGCAAAAGCATGCCACATATGTTTTGCAGCGTTTTGCAAACACGGAAGATGAGGTTACGGTAATTACCACGGGTTCCAGATTCATTTCGGAAGATGAATTTGCAACAGAAATTTTTGAAGGACAAATGCCTTCCAACATCCGTATGGTTTTTGTTCCATTCCCCGCTTCCAAATCTTTTCCGGGTCATTATATCTGGTCTTCCTGGTCATACTCCAAAAAAATTGGAAAAATCTGGTCACAAAGATTAAAAGAATTCGATATAGTTTATGCGAAAGGTTTTAGCAGTTGGTACCTTTTAAAAAAGAAACGAGACTGGTACCCGCCTGTTGTGGTGCAATTACATGGTTTGGAAATGTTTCAGAAACCCTATGGATTTCGTGATAAATTGGTTAAAAGACTGCTGCGGATTCCCGCAAGTACCATCATTTCCCGTTGTGATTATATTTTCAGTTATGGTGGTAAAATTCGCGAACTGTTGGTGAATCTGGGTGTTTCGCCAAATCGCATTTTAGAACAATATGGTGCGGCAGATGCATTCTGGATCAACCCTGAACCGGAAATGAAGAGCCAGGATGTTCCGGTTATGCTTATGGTGGCCAGATATGAATTTCGCAAAGGGCATCACATTCTGAATGCCGCACTGCAAACACTTATCCAAAGCGGATTTCCGCTTCAACTGAATGTCATCGGTGAAGTTCCAGAAACAGCCAGAGTGCATCACCCAAAGATCCACTATCTGGGAAACAGACAGGCAGAATACATAAAAAACCTCGCCGATAATGCTTCCCTTATTCTGTTGCCATCCCTTGCGGAAGGTTTTCCAACAATTCTGGTTGAAGCCATGGCCCGGGGATTGGCCCCAATTGCAACAAATGTTGGTGCCGTTGCGTCCATCGTAAATTCCGAAAATGGATGGCTAATCTCTCCGGACAGTGCTTCTGCTTTGGCAAATGCAATCAAAGAAGCCTGTTCAGATTCCCATATTTTACATCAAAAAAGAATGCGAAGCAGAAATATGGTATTAGATCAATTTCAATGGGATTCCATGTTTCAATCCTTAGTTTCGCATCTCCATTTCATTCGGAATGATCATAGGTAAAGGATTGCTGGCAAAAAGTCTGCAGAAGGTTTCACACCAGGCTGTAACCTTATTCTGCTCCGGAGTTTCTGATTCCTCTCAAATTCAGGAAAAAGAATTTCAGAGAGAAAAAGAATTGCTCGGTGAACAGGATACAAACCTGCCATTGTTTTATTTCTCGACAGTAAGCATTTTCAATCCTTCCAAAAATACCGATCCCTATATTTTACATAAAAGGGAAATGGAGCATTTCATTCGAACAAAATTTCCTAAATATTTGATTGTTCGACTTCCAAATATGGTTGGTCAGGGTGGAAATCCGGGAAATTTATTTCCTTATTTTTTACAATCCATTTCCAATAACGCCAAAGTAACCATCCGTAAAAATGCAGGCAGATATATACTTGGTGCGGATGACCTTTCCATTATTATTTCATTATTTATAGAACTGGAATTAAGCGGCGAAATAAATGTTTGTTTCCCCCAACAAACACCTGTTTTGGAAATGTACCAATGGATGTGTCATTTGATGCACAAAACTCCGAATTTCGTAGTGGGTGGGGAAGAAACAAATTCAAAACTGGACGATCTGTATTTCACAAAACTGGTACAACACCACCGGCTTCCCATTGAAACAGATTGGAAAAAAATCGTAGAAAAATTCACCTTACAATTTATGCAACGCACCGAGCTTGGTTAATGTTGCAGACCAGGAAACCGCATTGTATTTATCGGCTATTTTTCTACTTGCTTCTCCCATTGCAAGGCACTCCTCTTTGGAAGCGTTCATCATTTTTCTCAAACCGGATTTTATTTGTTTTTTATTTCCCGGTGAAAATAAATATCCATTTTCGCCTTCCACCAAAAATTCCGCGGAACTACCTACCTTTCTGCTTAAAACCAGAGGAAATCCGGCAGCAGCAAATTCATTTACCACCACTCCCCAGGGCTCAAACATACTGGGCAGCACAAAAACCCCGGTCTGGTTGATGAGCTTGTCAAAATCTTTGGGTTGTACAAAACCCAAATGAATGATTTTGTTATGGATCAAACGATGTTCAAAATTCTCACCGGTTCCTGCGCACCACAGTTCCCATTCGGTATTCTGTTCTGCACATAATTCTGCAAATGCTTCCCACAAATATTCCAGTCCTTTCTGCGGTACATACCGCGCCACGCATAAAAATCTTTTCGGGAATTGTTCCAATTTTGCAGCTTTTGCATGTTGATACATTTCTCCAAATTTGCCAGTATCAGTACTATAAAATCCGGTAAAAATTCTGGATTCCTTAAACCCCAGAAGTTTTGCAAATTCTCTTTGCCTGCTGCCGGGAACCCAAACGCCTGCATAAACTCCGCGAAACATCCATCTGGCAATTAAAAGGCCTCCAATTTGCTTCGGGGTGTATCTAAAAATATTATCAAAACACAGATATACCGGAACTGTTTTACAAACTGCTTTCACAAATTTGTTATAGAACGCGTCATTCCATCCGGAGCAAAATATTACTTCGGGGGAGGTATTGCTGTATATGTCCCAGAGATCTTCAATTTCCATCCCTTCTCTGGTATAGAGAAATAAATTTTCGGTGGTTTCAAACTGAAATGGTGCTTCACTATTTACAGGATAATGAATCACATGGATTTCATCTTCCGGATGCAATTGCAGATGTTTCCGAAAACAAGCCATGGTATAATCTGCCAGCTCCGTATATAGAAAAACTGCTCTCATTCGTCTGTGTTATCGCTTTTGTTCATTGAAAATTGATTTAATTTGAGGCCGCATGCGTCTGGAGAAGATATTGGTATTTCTGATGGTAGCATCCATTTTTCTGGATGACTATATTATAGGTTATACCAGTAATGAAGTTCGTGCGCAAAGTTCTTTTGACTTCTATTATTACTATCTCATTTTCCTCGCCTTTTTAACATTTTATGCTTTCCAGATGAAGCAAATTCCCTTTTTGCCATCCTGGATTTTACTTCCACTCCTGCTGTTATTTTCTGTAAGTCTGATAACCGGAGCCATTTTTGGAAGAGTTCCTTTTTCCATGATCAAGCAAATTATAGGCATAACATTTTCCTCAGTGGCCTATTATAATCTGGTACGCTATGAAAAATACGACATTAAAAAATTATTCGGCATTTACCTGGATATTGCCTTTTATGTTGCGCTATTTGGTGTTGTGGAAGAAGGTTTGAGAATGAATGGTTTCAACGAATTATTCACGGATTCCAAGCGCGTTTCTATAGGATTATACAGGGTTTATTCCATCATGGGTGAACCTTATTTCCTTTCTGTAGCATTGATTCCTGCGCTTTATTATTATCTCAATAAATTTATCGGAGTAAAAGCTTTCCGCGTTCGCAAATTCCCTTTTCGCTTCCTGATAATTTTAGCGTGTTTTTTGTTTACTTTCAGTTCTGCCGGATTTATAGGTTTGGGAATCATGGGACTAATGGTGCTCTACAATCATGGTTTTTTGAGCCCAACCAACGGAAGATTTGTGGTTTTACTGGTCCTAGGGATGTTGTTGCTACCGAGTTTAGACACCGGTTTGTTTTCAACCAAAGAAATGGAAATTCGCTTCCGGGATTCATACAAAGCTTTTGGCGCTTCTGAAAACCTCTCCAAATCTGAAGTGGCGGAACTCAATTCCAGCACTTTTGCACTTTACAGCAATTTTATAATTGCCCAAAAGAGCTTTTCTCAAAATCCACTTACTGGCACGGGAATTGGCACCCATGAAACCACTTACAACGAATATTTTGGCACTCTTTTCGGTAAACGATTTCTCATCATGTACGGGAAATTCAATGCAAAGGATGGCAATAGTCTTTTTATCCGTCTGATGTCCGAAACCGGTATATTCGGGCTGTTTCTTGTATTTCTGTTTATTTTCCGATTTATGCTAGGCCGAAGGGGATTAAAGATTCCGCAATCCATGGAATTTGTTATCATCAATCAGGGCGTTCTCATTGTTTTTGTAATTCGGCTCATGCGAACAGGTAATTATATCGGACAAGGTTTTTTCTTTTTCTTTTTTCTTTATTATTTCAGTTATATTCTGGAAAAAAATACAGAATATAAAACATCAGTTTTGCCTGCCAATAGCCCTGCTCACCTGTAATTCCCAGGTGAAATTCTTTTCAATATGTTGTTTTAATTTCAAACCCATTTGCGCTGTTTTATCGCTATGCGTTATACAATATTGCATGGCTTCTTTCATTGCATCTATGCCTTTTGAAATTAATACTCCATGCTCTTCGTGTATCATCAAATCTCGCACTGGAGCCAGATCCGGTGCAATTACAGCCTTTTGCATCCATCCGTATTCCAATATTTTTACCGGCGACCCATACCAGTTGGAATCCGGCATCATAGCCACGTCAAATGCACCTATATATTTAAATACTTCCTTATGCGCTATTTTACCCGCAAAATGGTAGGTGTCTGCAGGCAATTTCTCTTCAGCCAGTTTTTCGTATTCCTTTTTCAGAATTCCATCCCCAACAATTAACAACCTGCTTTGGGGATTTGATTTCACCAACAGTGCAAAAGCCTCTATCATTTTATTCACCCCGTGATAAGGGAAAATGCTGCCTACAAAACCAAAAATAAACGCATCATTCCAAAACAGGTCTTGCCTGACTTTTTGGATTTCATTCACAGTGGGAATTTCCAATTCCGGATTAATACAATTGGGAATAACGTCTATTTTTTTAACCCCGTATTTTTCGGAAATGTATTCTTTTAATGCACTGCTTACTGCCAAAATTCCGCTGGTATTTCGCATTTTATTTCTTTCCTTCCTTCTTGCAATAAAGCCCAACAGACTTGGACCTTCAAATTTTCGCATTTCCTCCACCACCGGAGAATTTACCTCCAACAAATGCCGGACTCCTGCCTTTTTGCAAACAAATACACCGCCGTCCTGCATATATTCATTGCGTTCATAAACCAAATCCGGTTGTTCTTTTTCAATCAGATTTTTTAATAAATTGGATGCATGTCTGTTGTGTTTCAACAGTCGTATATCTTTTAAAGTATTTATGAGTCGCAATGGCATTAACGCCATAAATACCTTTTTTAATCCCGATTTTTTAACAATGATTTGGTGGTAATTTTCAACCAATGATTTATCCGTCCCGCCAAGTATTAAAAGCACAACATCATGGCCCAACTTTCGCATTGCGGCAATGGTTTCGCGTTGGTGTGTGCTGTAGCCAACCTCACTCACAATATCATGGGTTGGGTGTGGCGAATAAAAAATAATTTTCACCTGGAATTTTTGCTGTTTGCAGCATGTAGAATATCCTCCATTGTGTATGTTTTTTGGGGGATATTGATTTCGGTTTGATGAAAAACCGGTTCAATGGTTTCCTGATTCAGGATTTTTTGAATCCACTTTTTATAATATTCCGGTAAACCGGGTTTCAATAATCTTTGTTGCATATACACCAAATCGGCAATATCTGCCTGTTGAATAAATGCAAACAACAACTGCATACTTTTGTCGTTCATTTCTGCCCCTTTATTTGCGCGGGAAGGTGCAAAATAGACATCCTCTTCAACGGCCATAAAACCATTGCCATCCGGTGCGGCATAGTATTGAAAAGTTTTGCCTTTTGCAATTCCGAAAGCACCTTCCAAACCAAAAACCTGTATGGCTTTTCGCAGTGGTTTTTTAATGGCTTTCAGCAATCCTTTATTTCGCAATGCATCTGTAGCTCTTTTGCGCTCTGGTGTCCATATCAAAAGGGTAGCGCTAAGTGTTTCTGGAAGAAATACAATATGGGGCTCCCACGCTTCCACCCGGGATGGATTCCAGTCCTTTTGGTGAAACTGTTTTCTCACTGTCAATTTGGTCCTCAAAGTAGCTGGATCCGTTTCCACTTTTTTATCAAATAAAATGGACTCATATCCCGAACCGAAAAACGCATTGGTAGTGAGAATATAATTGTTGTGGTGGTGAATGGCATGAGCAGCAATACCGGGGACATATTTCTCTGCAGGTGGAAACAAATGAATTTTTAGCACAAAATCATCCGTTTCATAAATGAGAAAATATGGAATATTATATGCGGACCACTCCTGGTTCAGATACCCCTGATCATCCAGATTGCGCTTCACCACCAATTTCAAAAATTCCTTGTCTGCACCCATTTTTAAAAGCAATGGTTTTACATGTTCATGGAATTCATTTCTATCCGGATAATTGCTCTCCATCTGAAGCAATTCACGGATATAAATATGGTCTTTCAGATTGTCGTTGTTCATGATTTAAAATGTAAGTCTGATGATTTCAAAACACTCTGCATAGTCCTGGTTAATCTGCACCCCGCGTGTTCTGGCGAGCGACCATGCAAATTCTGGATTTGCATAATTGCGGTGCGCCTGTGATTTATATTGCGCAATTGCATCTGCCTTTTTTTGAACCTGAGATTTTGTTAAAACCGAAAAACAGGTAGTGGTAAAACTAAAATTATTCCAGGGCAATTCATAAGACAAAATGGCGTGGTGTTTGAACGCGCGAATACCTTCTTCCGATATTACTTTGTGGTCCTGGTGGATATCCCCGGTAGATGGAATAAATACCAAATCAGGGTTTAATTTTTCGCGCAACCTGATAATATCATCCAAAATTTCCTGTCGGAATTTGTGAAACGTGCGAACCTGATATTCAAATAAAAACAGATTGGATTCCTGTACACCTAAAACGCCGCTGGCTTTTTTTACTTCCCTTATCAAAATATCATCCGGAAATTCCGGTCTTACATTCTGTTTGCAGGCAGAAAAAGCCGCGCAATATACCTGTACCCCATCTTCAACGAATTTTGCGATGGTGGCGCCCATGCCGAATTCAGCATCATCGGTATGTGGAGCTAGTATCAATACCGATTTTATTTTACCCGGTGAATTGTCTATTGTAAACATTCAATTATTTTTTCAGTTAGTGTTGCAACATCGTATTCCTGTATCTCAAAATACCTGTTAAAATGAAAAGCCTCCGATTCCATTTGATCCAGCATGTATAATATATCCGCTTTCATATGGCTTGGTCTGCACATAAAACCCAGTCTTTTGGTTACTGCAAATTTGCCGGTATCTCCTTCTGTGGAAAATACCGCAATGGGTTTCCCCATGGCAAGATACTCATAAAATTTGGTGCTTCTGGAATACACCAGATCATCGGTCAGAAACAACATGCACACATCTGAACCTCCAATTTTCTCATATACCTGATGCAGATCCAGCTTGCCTCCGAAATGGATATTTTCATTACAATTTTCCGGTAAATCAAAAAAATATCCGGGTACTTCCCCATAAAAATGAAATTCCGTTTTGGATTTCCATTCCGGATTTTCAATATATATTTCAGACAGGGCATTGATGAATTCCCGATACACATATTCCGCTTTGTGGTACAAGGTTCCCGTAAGTACAAAACGCCACTTTTTTCTGTCTGGCGATTTGGATTCGTCTTGTCCGGAATTTTCAAAATCATCGCGGTCAAATCCATTGCCAATGGTAATAAAATTGGTTTCAGATTTACCACTGATTTGCCTGAACCATTGATTCATTTCTTCGCTTACCGAAATAATATTATCCGCTTTTTGAATGGCATTCCGTTCATATTCGATTTCATCCATACGCCTCATTTCATCAATCGTTTGGAACCCAAATGAAGTTTTATTATTAGACCATGGATCGCGAAAATCCAGAATGAATTTTACATGCGGATATTGGTTTTTAAGCTCCAGAACCTCCTGGGTATAACGAAAAGGGCCACATGATAAAATCACATTGGAATATCCCCGCTGGATCTTCTTTTCAACTTCATTTTTTACCGCATTTCCCCAAAAAGCGGAATGGTCAAAATAATTGCCATTGGTACATTTGCGCTTTACCCAAAGCAAGGAAAAGCGGTATTGCCAGCGTTGTAAAAAACCGGTTGGAACTGTGGTTAAAATATTTGGATATCCTGTTGGAACATAAGTAATTTTATCTCTGAATAAATGAATATCCTCATTCCAAACGCTGTTGGGCTTGTGTTTTTTTTGTGCCGCAATAACCTGAATATCTATTTTATTTCTATACAGATATTTGGCAAATTTTGCCCATCTTCTTCCACCGATTCCCGGAAATGGAGGAAACGTAAAACAAACAATAATCGCTTTTTTCAAGCTCTGATTTTCTTGTATAATCGCACTAAGGGGCGAATAAAATTCATAAACCGGATATGCTTTAAATACATTCCGGTTTCATAGGATTCAAATTCCCAATGGGAAACCGGTGTAGCCTTCATGATAGTATCAAATTCCGCCACCGACAATCCCAGTTTTTTCAACACATAATCCTTATCCTCTTCCAGCTGAACAGGATCGTAGCTCGGATATTTCAGTTCATCCAGAGCCTGTTCTCTCGTAATTTGACCCGAACAAATCAGGTTGCTCAAATGCGCTTTCCGCTTGTCGAAACCAAATTTTTCCCGAAGCACATATCCCTGATAAAACCGGGTAAAAATGGATTCATAATGTTTGCCTCCATAATCTCTCCATCCAAATTCGCGAATGATGAGCTTTTTTGCATCATTCTTATCGTATTCCACGTACTCCAGAAGATTCAGTCTTTTGATTTTTTTGAAAATCTGGTAATAGGAATATTCAAAAAAACCCATCATTGGAAAGGTCTTTAATTTTCCTTTGCCAAACTTTTTGTGAATGTCCCGGATATTTGCCACATCCATTTTGCTCCAGCGCATGCTTTTAGGCATAATGGCCTCCGTTTGGTGGTTGTGCCCTGTGAGAATAAATGGAATTTTTTGTTTGTTTGCCTGTTTGTAAAGCGATGCAAAAAAACCGTGATCGGTAGGTATTTCCCAATCCAGCACACCTGCCCGGATATAGGCCAGTTGAAGGTCTCTGAATTCTTCCCAATTCACAACGTAAGTAAATAAATCAAAGCCTGTTTTATTGATAATATTTTCTATGTTTTGAATGGCGAGTTCCGAATTCCATCCATTGTCAAAATGCACAATTAATGGCCTCAAACCAAATTCCTTCGCTTTATATGCAAGATAACTACTATCCACTCCGCCGCTCAAACCCATAATGGAATCGTATTTTTTTCCTGCGCCGGAAATTTTTATTTCCTGTAATATTTTTTCCAGCGCTTCCTTTTTCTTTTCATCAGAAATAGCATCCTGAATATATCGCTTTTCGTATCCGGTGCAATAATTGCATACTCCGTTATCGTTGAATTGAATATCCGGATCATCATTTGTATCTAAAACACAATGTTTGCACTGCTGGTAGGATCTATTCATAGGTTATTGAATGCTTTGGTAATTAATCAGAATGGAATTTCTGTCGTTGTTTTTAAACACAAACAACCCTGATGCAGCCATGGCATGAGCCCCGGCCTTTAATGCATCGGCCATATCTGTGATATTTCTTGCTCCACCTAAAGGAACCACCGGTATTCCGGTGGCATTAACAACCTCTGCCAAAGATTCAAGATCGTAGCCTGAGAAAGTTCCCTCCCGGTCTACATTATGAAGTACAATTTCACCCGCTCCACGCTCCTCCATTTGTTTTGCGAAATCCACAAGACTCACATTCATCGATTTTTTTCCGGAAAAAAATACGGGTTTTAATTTTCCGAAAACATTCTTTTTATAATCCAGAGAAATAACCACACTTTGCGCGCCATAATGGTTTGCAATACGAGTTACAATTTCCGGATTTTTATATAGAACTGAATTGAGAACTACTTTCTCTATTCCACATTGAAATACTTTTTGTGCCAGATCAAAATTATTTACGCCTCCGCCATAGCCCATTGGCATAAAAGCTTCCCCGGCCATTTCTCGCAAATGCGCGAAGTCCGGTGCCGATTTCTCCGCACTGGCGCGTATATCTACCACCATGATTTCATCCACTTCCTTTTCATTAAATACTTTGATAGCGTTGATGGGATCACCGATATAAGTGGGATTTCCAAACCGCAGGGTTTTGATTAGTTTTCGGTTTTGAATACCCAAAACAGGAATAACGCGTTTACGCAAACTCTGCATTTTTTTCCAGGTATTTTTTAAAAAATTCCAGTCCAAACCGATGGCTCTTTTCCGGATGAAATTGCACACCTGTTACATTTCCTTTTTGCACCGCACAATCAAAATCATTCCCATAATTGCAGGTAGCAAGCACATCCGATGCTTCTTTGCAACTGACATAATAGCTGTGAACAAAATAAAATCTCGGATTTTCTGCAGCATAGGGATCAAAAAGAACAGAGGATTTTTTAATATCAATTTCGCTCCAGCCCATATGTGGAATTTTTAATGAGGTATCCGTAAAATTGAATTTTTTTACCTCCCCTGAAATATATCCCAACCCCGTAGAATCCCCTTCCTCACTATGGTCAAAAAGCAATTGCATGCCCAGACAAACACCAAGTAAAGGGGTGTTCTCCTCCTTTATTTTTTTGTCCATAATTTCTTTGAAACCCTGATTTCGTATCAAATTCATTGCGGTTCCAAAGTGACCCACTCCGGGTAAAATCAAAGCAGTTGCTTCCGCTATCTTATCTTTATTGGTGGTGATTTCTGCCCGACCTCCCGCCTTTTTAATCATGTTTTTGATGGATTCCGGATTCCCCATTCCATAATCTATAATGGTAATCAATTCCGGCCTCCCTTCTTTAAAAATTCCAGCATTTTTGAAACCATTTCTTCTGCTGCATTTCCTTCTCCGTAAATTCCTTCCATAAATGGTCCAAATGGTCTGTTTATTACTTCGGCAATTTCTTCCGGATGCTCCCAAATCAATGTATTACAGCCATTCTTCAGCGTTTCTGTCCATTCGGTTTCTGAGCGAATAGTGATGCATCTTTTTTTCAAAAAATAGGCCTCTTTTTGCATACCACCACTATCGGTAATTAAACAATCTGCCTGTAATAAATTCTGCAAATTTTCGAAATACCCCTGAGGTTCCATAATGCGAATATTCGGAAAATCAGACTCCAGAAATCCATATTCATGATCAAATAAATTTCGGGTTCTGGGATGCATGGTGAACCAAACTTTACGAGTGAGATTATTGAGCGCATCCAAAATGAGATTCAATCTCTCCTTGCTGTCTGTGTTGTATGGACGATGCAGGGTGGCATAAAAATACGGTTCCTGATTTTCTATGGATGGTTTTAATTTTTCTTTCGCAATCAAAAGCATATCCAACATCACATCGCCGGAAGGATATATATTTTTCAATCCTTCATTTTTTAAATTTTCAATGGCTACGGTAGTTGGCGCAAAAAGCAAATCACTGATGTGATCCGTTAAAACCCGGTTCACCTCTTCCGGCATGGAGCGGTTAAAACTTCTCAAACCCGCTTCCACATGTACTACCGGAATTTCCAATTTTGCTGCAACCAGAGCAGCTGCTATGGTAGAATTGGTATCCCCGTAAACTACCAGTAAATCCGGTTCAATTTCTTTCATTACAGGTTCTAAACCGGTCATTATAGCTGCAGTTTGCACCGCATGGCTTCCACTTCCTGCCTGAAGATTTATATACGGCTCCTGCAATCCCAATTCACTGAAAAAAATCTGAGACATGTTTGCATCGTAATGTTGACCCGTATGTATGGAAAAGTGCTGAATTCCTCCGAGCTTTTTCATGGCAATCTCCATAGGTGCAGCTTTTATAAACTGTGGACGGGCTCCGATAACACTTATAATTTTAAACATCAGAATTAAGCTTCAAAAACAGGGTGATGCAATTCAAACATATTGCAATTAAGTACTGAATATCAATTTGTTATATGATCTACTAAAAATTCTTTACCAATGCGGCCTATTTATAAACCAATCTGCTTACACCAGATTATCCATTCTGCAAACTCGCGAAATGCGCCATTGCCACCATTTTGGGTACAAATAAAATCTGTCTGTTCTCTAACCATTTGCATTCCATTCGCCGGAGATGCAGTGAGTCCGCAGATTGCCATTATTTCCAGATCATTTACGTCGTCTCCGATATAGGCTATCTGGGAGGAATCCAGGCCGGTTTCTTCCAGTATTTCATCCCATCTGGCGCGTTTGTCTTTTACTCCGAGGTATAAATAATTCAGTTTAAGCTTTTCTGCTCTTTTTTGAACAGAACCGGAAGTTTCACCGGTGATAATTCCGGTTTCCACTGCAACCAAATTTCGCAACCGCTCCATTCCCATTCCATCACGAATGGAAAATCGCTTCATGATTTCCCCATCGGAAGAATAATAAACTCCGTTATCTGTAAGTACTCCATCACAATCTGTAAGTACCAGTTTTATTTTTTTGGTGCGCTCCAAAAGATCACTGCGCTTTGCTAATTCTTCAAAATGTTTCATTTTCTATCATTTCAATTGCCACGAATTTCACTAATGAATACGAAGAATGCGACAAGTCATGACTTGTCGCTACAAACCAACAACGTTGGTTTCCCAAAATTCACGGAAATTCTCTGCCGTACTTTTCTCCGCCCAAAATTCTTTTTTATCAGGCAAAGAAATTTTCCCGTTTTGAAAATTCTCAATCAACAATAACAATTCCTCCGGTGTTGAAAAATTCACTCCCAAATTCATGGGAATTGTGGAATCCGATTGTGCATCGCGGTAAATAAACGGGGCCTTATCAAAATAAAGTGCCTCAAACAATACCGTGGAAATATGGCCAAGGGTAATATCGGTGTCTGCTAAAAGTGCATAAATATCATCCTGTCTGTAATCTGAATAACGACTTTTCCCGGTTGATATTAATGGTTCATATTTGGTATCCGGATTTTCAGTCGGATGCAGTCGAATAATGAGTTCAAAAGGTATTTCCAATTGCTGCAAAGCTTTGCCCACACAGGTTACAAATCCATTATTCAATGCTGTTGCCGGAATTCCTTCGCAAACAAAAAGGACTCTCAAAGGACCTTCTCTGCGTTCGGTTTTTTTATATTTTGCGTAAATTTTTTCCAAATGGTAATGTCCAAATGAAATGTTTTTTTCCGTTGCATTGGATTTGCTATTATGAAAAGGACCAAAAGTAAAAAGATATTTGCTTTTTTGAGCACGAAATTCCGGACGATAAATGAGCGCTTCTCCGAATTTCATTCCCAAACCCAGAGTGCCGTGCTGCACTTCTACCGTTGGAATTTGCATTTCACCTGCCACAGAAAATAAAATGCCATACCGCCAGTCCCCGTTATTTCCTTCGGAACAAACAATGAGTTTTGGTTGCAAATATTGGATATATTTTTTGAGTTGTTTTCTGTAAAATGAGGACATGCCATTTACAAATACCAATTGGTTTTGCAGGCGGTTAAAATCAGACTCGGTTAAATAATGTTGAAATTTGTTTCTTAAAAAGGAAATAAATTTTTGTACCGTCAAATTATCCTCTTTGATACCTTTGATTTTTGCCCATTTTCGAAGCAAAATACTTTTATAAAAAAAATAATCCAGCGAGTAAGTATTTGCAATGTTCCCGAATGCATAACATCGGTGAGAGTATAGCAATTCCACCCTGCTGCACTCCGGAATCTGCTGTAAAAATGCGGTCCACCAATTCGGTATTTCATCGTTCTCTTCATAATTGGCCACACTCCATACATCCACATTTCTTTTGCTTCGCATTGGATTTTTCCGAAACGTGTGCCACATGTATTGGAGCAATTTTGTTTTGGAAAGTGCTTTGGATTGACTTGCAGCAACCGCATCATTCGCCTGTGCTGCATAATTGATCATTTTCAAATCAAATCGGATAGACAACCACATGCTGTTCCCATCTGCAAAACGAAAATCCAGGATTTGCGGATCGTTATCCAGCTCCATTACCGCCGCCTCAAATCCGGTTATTTCCATTTCTGATTAAATGTATAATGTAATTAAATTTTACCACCTTGGGTATTGCCCAAAGGTGGCACCAAAGGCTAGGCCCTCGGAAAATAAGCTAAAAAACCACGATTTGGATTTACCACGCCGCTAAGGTTTTTGTCGAGGTGATGCAACGATTAATTCCACATTAATTGACAAAAACTGAACCCCCGCCCGTACCGTTCGGGCGGGGGCTTCCCGCGCCCTTGCTACCGCCGGGCCGCCCCCGCACACCCGCCCGTGCCGGTACGGACGGGCAAATCCTGCATCTTGTTTTTCAACGCTTTTTTTCCGGGAGGGCCATCACCGGGTTGCAACACAATTTACTCTAACTCACATTATTTTTCCCATTTTATTGCTTTAAATCGTTTCCCGACTTAAATCAATAAAATATTTTTGTTTGGGAATTGCCCAAAAAGAATCTTTTTTTAACTCTGCAAGAAACAACTGATCGCTGTTTCCATCTCCAAAATGCTGCATGGTTTCTATTTGTATTCCACCTGCATTTACAATGGCATCCAATATTTCCTGCCTGCCATATCCGGCATGAACAATACTTTTATAATCACTGCGGTTGTTTTGTCTGCTGCCAATGTTAATGGTGGGAATTCCATAATATGGAGCCTCGCGAATTCCCGCACTGCTGTTGCCTATCATACATTCTGCATTTTTCAGTAAAACCAGAAAATATTCAAATCTCAAAGAAGGGAAAATACAGAAATTCTGATGCCCCTTTAATCTTTCATATGCTTCCAGAATATGGTCACTTCCCAGATCATTGTTTGGAAATACCACCACATAATTTTTACCCGATTCCAGAAGTGCATCTACCAATGAATTTGCCTGTTCACCAATATGGTCTATTTCGGTAGTTACAGGATGAAACATAACTATTCCATAATGCTCAAATTCAATATTGTAATGTGCTTTTGCCGCCTTTAAATCCGGCAATTTATCTGACAGCATTACATCCACATCCGGAGACCCGATAATAAAAATAGATTCGGGTTCTTCTCCCATTTGTATCAAACGGGTTTTTGCCAGTGGGTTTGCAACAAAGTGCACATGACTCATTTTACTTACCGCATGCCGCACATGTTCATCAATGGTTCCAGATACTTCACCTCCCTCTATATGCGCCACCAGAATATTGTTCATGGCGCCAACGATGGCTCCTGCAAGCGCTTCTACCCTGTCGCCATGGATCACAATCAAATCGGGAGCAAGTTGCTTGATATATACGGAAAACCCTTCGATGGTTTTTGCCAGAATGGAATCCATGCTGTCATAATCATGATGGTTTACATAGCTGTGAATATTGGCATATCCGCATTTTTTTATTTCATCCACTGTATGCCCGTATTTTTCATTCAGGTGCATGCCGGTAGCGAAAATATGAATATCAAAATCATGGGATTTCTCCACAATTTCCATGAGGGATTTTAATTTGCCAAAATCCGCGCGTGTACCCGTTAAGAATACTATTTTACGCAATACTTTTTGTTGTTTTTTAATAGGAAATACACCGATTTTTTACATTGGTTTCACAGTATCTTTCCAGAAAATCTGGGTATCGGACGCAATAAAATTTGCCGCTTTCCGCGATAACAATTCATCAAATTCTTCTGCAGATATTTCTCCGGTTCCCGGCCTTTTCACCCAAACATTTTCCATACTAAAAGATTCCCCTGGTTGAATATCCTTAATAGAAACCGCCGTGGCAAAAGCAAACTGTATAGTTGGAGCTTCCGCTTCTGTAGGACCTTTTTCACCACCTCTTTCGCGTTTCAAAATATTGGATCCATCTATCAATTCCTTCATGGCAGAAGGATCCATACTGCAAATAATATCCGGACCTGGTCTGTCCATGCGATCGGTAAAATGTCTTTCCAGAATGGAGGCACCAAGCGCCACTGCACCCAGGCAGGCCAGGTTATTTACAGTATGATCCGAAAGCCCCACGACAGCATCGGGAAATGCAGCTGCAAGTTGCGACATCGCACCGAGGCGAACCAGTTCCGGTGGAGTGGGATACACATTGGTACAATGCAAAAGTGCATAGGGAATATTGGCTTCCCTGAATATTTCCACTGCCTTTTCTACGGAAGCTAGAGTATTCATTCCGGTACTCAGAATAATTGGTTTTCCGAATGAAGCAATATGTTTTAACAAAGGATAATTATTGCATTCTCCGGAACCGATTTTATATGCGGGAATATCAAATTTTCTCAACCTTTCTGCGGCTGCACGACTAAAAGGCGTGCTGATAAAAATCATTCCTTTCGACTGCACATATTGCATCAACTCATATTCTTCTTCTTCATTTAATGCACACCTTTCCATAATTTCATAAATGGAAACATCTGCATTTCCCGGAATGGTATTTTTTGCTGCAGACGACATTTCATCCCAAACAATATGGGTTTGGTGTTTGATAATTTCTGCACCTGCAGCATGCGCTGCATCCACCATTTCCTTTGCAGTTTGCAAAGAACCTTCATGGTTGATTCCAATTTCCGCGATCACCAATGGATCAAAATCATATCCAATTTTTCGTCCTGCAATTTCTATATAAGGGTTGTTCATGAATTGTTATTTAATCTGTTATCCCGCGATTTCCTCCTGCGGTTGGTCTTTATGCAGCGTAGCGGAGTGAGACCAATCGCATCCTCCTACAGTCCTCCTGCAGTTGGTCTTTATGCAGCGAAGCGGAATGAGACCAACCGCATTTAATGGTTCATGTTTTTCTGAATAGCAATTCCATTTGCCATCAAATATTCAAATTCGGTATTGATATCCAAAAGCGATCCTTCGCTCATTTTCAGCAGCGCGCTGTTCTCATCAAAAAATTTTCCGGTGCGTTGCAAAAATTCAAAACTGCATCCATAAAATGCGCCATTATTAAACCAGATTTCAGGAAATTCCTGTCTTCTTTTTGCATTCCATTCCGACATCAAAAATTGAATTTTCCCATTTTCTTCATAGAGGTATTCCGCAGGATGATGCATAACCGGGCTCACACCCAGCACAGATTCGGCGCCGTTTCTCAACATGTCGATTCCCGATTCCATTTCTTCCACTTTTCGAAAAGGACTGGTAGGTTGCAACAAAACCAAATGGGTAGGTGCATTTCCTTTTTCTTCGTAATACCGATACAAATCTATCACAACATCATAAAGCGAAGATTCATCTCCTGCAAGCGAGTCCGGCCTTTTAAACGGCACTTCAATTTGCGGAAAATGTGTTGCTGCATATGCAATGGCATCCTCCATATCCGTGCTTAAAACTACAGCATCCAAAGATTTTACAGCGGTTGCCGTTTCCATGCTATAGGCAATCATGGGCTTATCTCCCAAAGGCAGCATATTTTTATTCGGCAGACCTTTGGAATTTTTTCTGGCTGTTATGATTGCAATAATTTTCAAATTGAATCTAAAATTTGATTGATTACATCTGCTTGTTTTTGCAATTCTTCTTCCGAGGAATGAATCATTATTGGTAAGGCAACGGAGCGGTTTAACAATTCTGCGGTGCCGCTCCAGGCATGTTTCCAGGAATCTTTATACGCAGGAACATTATCGAACATATGGTTCCAGGTTCCGGCAAAATGCCAGTCTATGGCATCGGGAACATTTTTGGTTCCATATCCCGCCTCGTATAATTTTCTCACAAATTCCTTCGCTAAGGCTTCGTTTTCCAAAGAAAAGATCAATGTGTCTGCCAACTCGCCATTTTCGTCTGTAATGCGTCTGAAAACGATTTTATCCGCATTGATCCGGCTTTTTAATATCCTCTTGTTTTCTCTGTTCTTTTGAAGAATAAAATCCAGTTTTTCCAGTTGCGCCATTCCCACTGCACCCTGCATTTCATTCATGCGATAATTCATGCCATACATGGTTCTGGTGTCTTTACCTCTTGGTAATGCCGGGTTGTTTTCATGTCCGTGGTCAGTGTATTCCCGCATGAATTTATAATACGAATCGTTATTGGTTACCACAAATCCACCTTCGCCAGTTGTAATGGTTTTTCCAAAATCCAAACTGTAGATTCCGATATCCCCGATTGTTCCGGCCCATTTACCCTGATAGCTCGCACCCAATGCCTCACAACTGTCTTCCAAAACCGGTATACCGTGTTTTGCGGCAATTGCCATAATTTCTTTCATGGATGCCGGATTGCCGAGCATATGCACGGGAACAATCAGTTTGGTTTTGGGAGTAATCACTTTTTCCAGCTCTTTCGGATCCATGTTGAATGTTTCATCTACATCCACAATTACCGGAACCGCGCCAATTTGTAAAATGGTTTCAACCGTTGCAACAAAAGTGAAGGCTTGTGTAATTACTTCATCCCCCGGTTGAATGCCCAGGGCATGCATGGCCACTACCTGTGCCACAGTGCCGGAAGTAACGGCCTGGGTGTGCCTGATTTGCATTTTCTCGCTGAATTTTTTTTCAAATTCACGAACCCTGAAACGGCCATTCCGCAATTTGTCAAAACCATGCGGAAAAAACACCCCGTTGCTGGTTTCAAAAATGTCCAGCAAATTATTTTTTTCTTCGTTTCCTATTAATTCAAAACCTGGCATATGTTTACATTTTACGCAAAAGTGATTTTATTTTTTCTTTGGTGAATATATTTTCCCAGTCGTCGCCAAATGCATTCGACAAAGGTTTTTCATTTAACATAGTAGCCACAGCCATTCGCTCCAGCTGTTCTTCTGCTATATCATCCGATACCACTTTAGGCAAATGAATTTCGTACTTCTCCAATATTTTTTTAAATGTAGCTACTTCCGGATAATATTCTTCGAGTTGGTTGAATGCAACGCAAATTGCAAAACCGTGATGCAATCCAAGCTCAATACTTAAGCCGTAAGATAATGGATGGCAGATACCCACACTGCTGTTGGCCACCGCCAGACCACCCAAAGAAGATGCAACCAGCAATTTCTCCAAATCCATTTCCCCCAGAAATATTTCCTTCATCATTTGAGTAGATTTTTCTGCAAGTGCAATGGTCATGGTGTCGTTAATTCTACCGAGAAGCGATTCACAATTATGTACAAAGCAATCCATTGCAGTATAAATAAATTGTTCTTTTGGAACCGTTTCCAATAAATCCGCATCCAGAATTACCTGGTCAAAAACACTGTAATCCGAATTAATTCCCAGCTTTTTATCCTTCCCTGTTAGCACTGCAGTTCTGGTAAATTCCGCGCCGGTACCCGCTATTGTAGGCACTCCAATTTTATAAACAGGTGCATGTTTCACCAAATCCCATCCCTGATATTGCTCTGCTTTTCCTGGATTGGTGAGCATAACTGAAATTGCTTTTGCAACATCCAACGTGCTTCCACCACCTATTCCCACAATCGCAACCGGCATTCTGTTTTTGGTTTTTACCTGATCTGTTAGCGCATCGATATAAGTGGTTTTTGGCTCTTCTGAAGTATCTGCGTAAATCACTAAGTCATCTGCATGTATACTCCCTTCGGGTAAAATATGTTTGCCTGAAAAATAATGGTCTATGACCACTACAACAAAATCACCTTGTGTTTTTCGCTTTGCATTTAACAGCATACCCAGATTGGCAAATGCCCCGCGACCCAGGTAATAATACGGTACCAGTTTTGAATTCTTAAATATTTTATCCATTCCCTTGAATTATTTTCACCATGTTTTTATAGTTTTTTTCGGCATCGAAATTTTCTGCCCAAAATTGTTTTATCCCTTTTCTGATTTCCGGTTTGTTCCATTTACTATCCCGAAAATGCTCTATGCTTTTTATGATTTCTTCGTTTTCCATATCCACTTCTACCAATACTCCGGTTTCCTCATTCACTATTTCCCTGCAGCCGCCGACATCGGTTGCTAATATTGGAATTCCGAATGAAATGGCTTCCACCATGCTTATAGGCAATCCTTCTGTAAAAGATAGGCTTAAAAACAAGTTGACCGGAACAGTTTCGTAAAACTGAAATATTTCTTCTCTGGAACAATTTCCTTTGGGAATAAATTTCAGATTGGATTTGGAAAATAATCTATCGCGAACATTCCAATATCTTTCAACAGAAATATCATTCACGATTTCCGATTTGTTTTCATTTCCAATATGGTACCAGGTCACCGGAAAATCCAGGTTCAATATCACTTCCGCAATTTTGTCCACTCGTTTTACATCTCTCACATGGCTGCAGGTAACTATGGTAAACCCCTGCTGTGGAAATGGATTTATGGTATCCCCTCCCAAAATTCCCAAATAGTTGTAACTTATTTTATGGGCAAATTCCGGATACCGGTTTTGCAAATATGTCGCGCCATCTTTTGCCACCGTAACCACACGATCGAGATATTTTAATTCCATTTTGCGCAACAAAACAAATTTTGCAAGCGTGGATTGACCCTCGTAAATATCACCGCCATGCGCCCTGTTCACTGCAGTTATTGTTGGAAATTGCTTTTTCAGATTGGCCAGAAAAAAAGAATCATAGAACCAAAATGCATATGCAGAAATATTCTCGAATGCATATTTTTTAGATGCCGTATACCGCACAATTTCATTGGCTCTGAAAATATTGCTGGTGATTTTTTGCAGGTATTTTTTCCATTTTGTGATCGAAAGTCCGGCTTCTTTTCTCACAGAAAACAAAGCCTCCAACACATCTCCCAAATGAGATAATATAATTTGAAAAGGATGAAAGCGATTCCATTCCAGGTAATCGTTTGCTATTTCGCATTCTGCGGGATATTCGTTGAGATGCCCATTATGGTTGGGAAACACAACCACCTTATCAAAATAAGGGAGCAAAATTTCTATATCCAACAGTCCAAAAGTGCTTTCTACAGAGTCTTCAAAATAATATAAAATTCGCATTAAACTTTTTCTATCTATTTTGAAAATTTCAAATTCCTCAAAGCTAAAAGTTAATGTAAGGATTTATCTTCCTTTTCTATTTCTTTATCAATCATCGCCTGTTTTTCTTTCTCCTGCAGCAGACCATTTTTCAAAAGTCTTTCAAACATGGCGGTAAAGCGAATAGATCCATGCCCATTGAGATGTGCTTCATCGCAATATTCTTTTTTTTCGGCTGCAAATGCTGCAAAATCCAGAAATGGAATTTCTGGAAATTCTCTGTTTACTATTTCCAGGAACCTGCCATCCTCTTTGCTTCTCTGCAAAAAGGCAAGTAACGGACTGCGAACAAAATACAATGGAATATGATTGTTTTTGCAATAAAAAGCAATCTTCGCCAAATACCAGATACTCTCTGTGCACATGCCGTAATCGTCGGATAAAATTCCGGTATTGCTCGCATTCCCTTTTAAAGGGGGATACATTTCCACAAAATGGGTTTCCGTTGGAATTACATCTTCACTCCATTTTTCTTTCACATAGTTTTTCCCGGTAAATACAAATTCGAGGTTGCTACGAAGCGCTACCGGCATACTTCCTATTACCTTGTCCGGACATTTTTTTAACAATAAAATATTTGCGCCTGCATCCATGGTGGCCATGTGTTTTGGGTACAAATTTTCCATGTATTCTCCCCACATTCTGCTTTCAGCATAGCGATTAAACTGGTTGTTGGTTACCTCCAGAAAAACCGCTTCAATCTGCGGATTAGCGCCTGTAATTCTCGCCAGCTTCCCATAAGTATACATATAGCCTTCCATGGCTTCCGAGGCATTGTACATGGCTTTGAAATGTGCATCATTAAATGCATTTGCAGCATGGGAGTGGCCCATAACCAAATATTTTTTTTCTTCCGGAATTTTAAAATTTGCAGGTTTGTTTATTCGCCATCGGACAAATAAAAATGCAATGCCAATCAGGGCCATTAGCATTGCTGCATATTTCAAAGTATGAATAATAAACTGTTTCAAATCAAAATTTAAAATTTGTACCTATTACCTTTTTTAGCTTTTACCACCTTTGGCATTGCCCAAAGGTGGAGCCAAAGGCTAGGGCCGCGGAATAATTGCTTAAAAACTACGATTGGCATTTTTACAACGCGCCCAAGGTTTTTGCGAAGGGAATTATCGCGGCATAGGCTCACTTTTTGGCAAAAACTGCAGGCGCTATGCACTCACTATTTATTTACACCGGACGCCCGCCCGAACGGTACGGGCGGGCAAATGCCATCTTGTTTTTTTACGCAATTCTTCCAAAGGCCCAAAACCGGGTTGCAACGTGTTCATATTTATTTTGAAATAATAACCCATTTAACATAGTATTTTAAAAAAGTTAAAATTCGTTAATGAATTAAGATAATAAATGCGCGTTGCTACCCGGCTTTAGCTGGCAGCAGCCCGCCCGTACCGGATCGGGCGGGCGTGCGAAAGGGCGCGACACCCGCGCGAAGCGGAGCGGAGTAAGGGCGTAAGCTTGCCCGCCCGAACCGGTACGGGCGGGAGAGCGACCTGAGCTGAATTTAGACCGAAAAGACGCCTTTGCCAGCTCCGCCGCGGCGGAGAGTTTTGCCCGCCCGACCAAGTCATTCGGGCGGGGCTCCACCTTTTTCGGAAAAAAGGTGGATTAAAAATATATTTATTACCATTTAAATTATATGGATTTATTTTAGAAAATCGAACAGGTTACTTCATATTTAAGATCTTATTATACTTAGAAAAAGCTTTCAGTACATGTTATTTATAAAGAATAACATAAACCCTAAAACTGAAAATAAATAAACTCCTTCTCGCTACCCAGATTCATGTAAATTACAAATCCCAATACAAGGTACGTGGCCCATCTGCCATAACCCGGAAGGGAAATTCTAGACAGGGCAAATGCCTGTTTTCTTCCCGTCCATTCCACCAAAAAGGTGAACGCAATTAAAGAGAGAAGTAGTATAAAAGGCCAGGGTGGAACGATACCCTTTATTTGAAACAAACTGCGAATAAAATCAAAAGCCGACACCACATTTTCTGCGCGGAAAAAGATCCATGCAAACATCACCAGTAAAAAGGTAAGAAGCATATTTGCAGCTTCTCTGACACCTGGTAAATTGCCGTTATTGGCAGGAAAATCCAGGTATTTTCGGTTTCTCCCCAAAAGCAACAACGGAATAAAATAACAGGCATGCAATGCACCCCAAATTATAAATGTCCAGTTGGCGCCATGCCAGAATCCGCTAACTAAAAATATGATGATAGTATTGCGAATGGTTTTGAATTTTGTGGATTTGCTTCCTCCCAATGGAATGTACAAATAATCGCGGAACCAGGTGGTAAGGGATATGTGCCATTTGCGCCAAAATTCTGCAATATTCCGGCTGAAATAAGGGAAAGCAAAGTTGCGCAGCAGCTCTATTCCAAAAAGGCGGGAAATGCCCAATGCAATGTCCGAATAGCCGGAAAAGTCGCAATATATTTCAATGGTAAATAACAGCAATCCAAACAGCACTATCCATCCCGGATATTGCGCCGGATTGGCAAAAACCATGTCGGAATAAAAGGCGCAGGTATCGGCAATTACCACCTTTTTGAACAGGCCCCATAAAATTTGACGCATACCATTTATTGCATCGGAATACACAAATTCTCTTTTCTGCTGTAATTGAGGAAGCAGATGTGTGGCCCTTTCAATAGGACCGGCAACCAACAACGGAAAATAACCCACGAAAAGGGAATAATTCAGAAAACTTTTTTCTGGTTCAATGCGCCGGTAATACAAATCTATTACATAAGACAGGTTGTGAAATGTATAAAATGAAATGCCCACTGGCAAGATCAGTTTTAACAGGTATGGCTGCATTTTCCAACCAAATATTGCCGCAAAATCTGCCAGACTTTGGGAGAAAAAATTGAAATATTTAAAGGTGCCGAGGATGGCAAGACTGATACAAATGGAAAAAAATAAAGCTGTTTTCCTGCCGAAATTGCTCTTTGCATTTGCAATCCACTTGCCTCCATAATACCCAATAAATATGGTAAAAGCCAGCAGAAGTAAGAATTTCAGATCCCAAAATCCATAAAACACCAAACTGGCAATAACCAGTAGGCCGTTCTGTATTTTTACAGTTTTCCCCAAAGCCCAATACAAAATAAAAACTATGGGAAAAAACAGGAGAAAGGCAAAGGAGGTAAATAGCATTTTATAGTTGTGCTGTTTTTTGCTTATTAAAAGTCTGAAGTACTGCAGCCACCAGAATCAATACCATTGGATAATACACAATGGAAAACCTGTCGCCTTGCCAAAAGGAAAGGGCACCAAATGCCATTAAAACAAGACCCAGAATTGCTACAAAAACATTTTGTTCCCGGAACAAATTGTTGCCTTTCTTTCGCAATACCTGCACAAAACCAAAGAAAATAAAACATGGAAAAAGAAGAAATCCAATGATTGACATTGCCATATTTTCCCATTTGCTCAAGGTCGCAAGATTGTGGTTGGCTTTGTTTGATTTTGCATTCAAGGGTAAAAAATGGCTGGCTGAAGTTGCATTTTCTTTTAAATTGAAAATATAGGCAACCAAAAACGATTTAAATTTGGTGCGAAGCAGCTGTTTAAATTCACTGCGATACAAACTATCCCGCTTTGTCCATAAAATATCTTCCGTTTTCTGTACACCATAGCGTGCATCCAATGCCTTTTCTGCCTTGTCAAAACTATCATACATTTTTATCTGGGTGCTTCCGGGAATGGATGCCGCATAGCTTCCAATGTAGTGGTATAATACATATCCGGAATTGTGGGTAAAAGTAAAAACGCCATAACTCCGTTTCATGGCAAACATAGGAAGCAGAATAAATAAAATGAAAATTCCTGCAATTGCCGTTGGGAATTTCCAATTGAATTTTCGACGGTAGAATATTACAAACAACCATGGCAACAGTATGATACAGAGGTAGAAGTAAATGGGTCGGATTGCAGCAGCGTAACAAATAAAAAGGTAAAACCAAACCAGGTATTTGGGTTGTGCATTTCTTGTATACAATTGAAAATATCGAATCGCCAGCAGCGAAATAAAGATGAACAGCGATTCTGTTAAAACTGCAAATTGAATAAAAACAATACCCGGGCTCAGCAGAAATAAAATACTGCCAATCCAGGCCAATATTTTATTCGCTGTTTCCTGAATGATGTGAAACAACAAAAGCACACTACCGGTGAAGAAAATAAAATTGCAAAGTATCAGGAAAGCCCTGGCAGTATTTTCATTTTCCGTAAATACCAAAGGCAAACCTGCAATCAGTGGATAACCCCAGGTGCGGAAAAAATGCAATTTCTGTTGCAGCCAAAAGTACTTTCCCGCATTCACATAACTTTGCGCATCTGGCACCCAATAATGTGTTCCATGGATATTGCCTGTACCAATGGATGTATAGGCAATACAGAGCACTATGAGTGACAAAGCAACAAGAATGTAATTCTCCTTTTGGCTATATTTATTAAATACGGAAATAATTTATTTTTGGTTTGGTTAACGAAAAATACAAATGGTTTTTAGGAATGAAATTTATCTATAATCCGAATTTATACCAATGCTTTCTGTTTTTGCTTTTCAATAATTTCCTTAAGCACTTTCATTTTTACCTTGAAATCCAAATGGTTCACCGCATAATCTCTGATTTTATCCGCATAATTGGGAATAGACATGGCTTTCACTGCAAATTGAACAACATCTTGAAATGCAAATGCCTCCGGTGTTTTCACTCTATATGCAAGCCCCATATTTACCAGAGGAATATAATCTGCGTCTTCATGTCCATAAACGCAGGGGATTCCACGTGCTGCGTATTCACGCATTTTCATAGTTGATCCTTCGGTGAGTTGTATCTTATCCATAGCAAAGGCCCCAAAAGCAATGTGACAATTTTCAACCAATTGTTCTAATGCTCCACCGCTTAAAAACCCATGTTGAACAATAAATGGCTCTTTCACCCCTTCTAATTCGTCCGTAATCCCTGCTACATGAAGTTCGAGTTTATATTCACCTTTATACTGCTTCATGCTTTTCAGAATTCTCTCAATTCCGTTCCATGTTGCTCCTTTAGCAGCTCCAATTAATATCATAAACTTAATTGTCTTCCCATCAAAATTAACCCCACTATGCGGGGAAACGCCTTCAGCAGACACCCCATTCCCAAGAGAAAATATAGGTGGTTTTCTAAATAAAGACCTTTTTTGATTCCATTCTGCAATTTCACGAGTTACTCCTAGAATAAAATTTACCTTTCCAGCAATGAGCCTTCCAAATATTTCTTCATTCGACAATGGAATAAACTGATGTTCTATCCAGCTTAAAAGTTTACTAGGGCGCAGTCCAAATGGATTGTATGAGGCATTATTCCGGATTTCATTAATATTTTTACTTTGAAATTCCAGACCAATTACTGATCCATATTTTTTACAAAAACGATATAACAAATAAGATGCACCATCATAGCGTAAATATATAAAAGGGATGGAAGCTTTATTAATCTTCATCCACTTTTTAAATGCTAGTACTGAAGCCCTTTTTGCTTTTAAAGAACGAAAATATCCTGTAGGTTCTGGCCCTTTGGAAACAAAAATAAAACTCTTGTCAACAGCAATTGGTTTCTCAACCTTGTTAGTCTCAAAATAAAAAAATACTCCCTTCGTTCTAATGCCATTTACGTCTAACGCCAGGATTTGATTACGAATTTTTCTTTGTACAGAATCTTCATGATATCCAGCATTTAAATAACAATAGTAAAGTGAATAATCTTCTATTATTTTTTCGTCCATTAATCTGTAATTATATGCAGATTCATTTCCTGCCAGGCAATATGAATGGTGTTTTTATCCAGGTTTTTATTGCGGTAGCCTTCGTCTAATTTCTCCGCAAAATCCTTATCTGTAATAATGCGATTTTTAGTATAAGAAGTGGAGTGAAAAAAGTCTTGCACCCACTCCTGCAATTCCGTTTGAAACCAATGCTCCACAGGACTTCCAATGCCAATTTTATGTTTGCGCGTACGAATTCCCTCTGCCATTTTGCCCTTCATGGATTCGCGGAGTATGAGTTTGTTGAATTCCCCATTGATTTTACTCGAAAAAGGTAAAGAAAAAATATACCGAACCAAACGCCAGTCCATAAATGGCATGCGAATTTCCACACTGTTCATCATACCCGCCCGATCAAAATCCCTGAATATTGCAGGAAGGGTATCCACAAACGTTTCCTGATAAACCATTCTGTCCACATAATTCATTCCACTAAAATCATAGGGTTCCCCCAGCTGAACCAGGCTGTCATGGTTGATGTATGCATCTCCGTCAAATGGATTTCCTTTCACTACCCTTCGGATAACTGCCTTTAATTTCATCAGTGGATTGGACGCCAATTTGGTGAGCCTGTTGATATTCGCCATTGCCGCATCCTGTTCAACCTCATGGTAGGTTGGTATCAGCACATCCTGAATCATTTTGGATTGTTTATAATCTCCTTTATTGTAGAAATAATAAAACAAATTGTAAATCATATCCCGATACCCATAAAGCATTTCATCCACCCCATGCCCATCCATGGATACGGTGATTCCCGCTTTTTTCATTCCGGCATAAATTCCGGATACCGAAGTAATTGGGCCGTTTAATAATGCATCGAATTTTAAGGTGTCCTGAATAATTCTTTCCCGTAAATTCCCATAGTTTTGGTCCAGAAATACAGCGGGCCCACCTGTGAATGAAATTGCTTCTTCTGCATAATGTCTTTCATCTGCAAGCAAACCCGGAAATGTAGCAACAAATGCCTGCTGGCTGTTCGCATGTACCCGGTGCAAATGTTCTTTTTGCAACAAATCAAACACCACGGAATAAACAGAACTGGAATCCAAACCACCGCTCAGGGCGGTTCCCACGCTTACATCGCTGATTAATCGGAGGCGGCAAGCATCGCGAAATATGGAATAAAATTCTTCTGCCTGTTCTTCTAAAGTTTTTGGAATATCCTTGCGGATATAATCAGCTATATTCCACCAGCGTTTCTGATTCAATTCTCCACCGGAGCGATATTTCATATAATGCCCGGGCAGAATTTGAAATATGTTTTTATAAATGGAATTCCCCGAACCATGAATTCGCACACCCTGCACATGAAGTTTTACCAAATTCTCATCCAGGCTTCGCTGATAGTCCTGAAGTTTCTTAAATGCCCTCGTTTCGCTTGCAAAAGCCAAAATAGAACCAGGAACATAGGTATAATAAAATGGCTTGATCCCAAAACGGTCCCTGGCCATAAACAATGTTTTCTCCTGATTGTCCCAAATGGCGAAGGCCCACATGCCGTTGAATTTTGTGAGACAGCGTTCTCCCCAATGAGCATAGGCGGCCAATACCACTTCTGTATCGGTCTGCGATTCAAAATGATGTCCGAGAGCTTCTAATTCCGCCCGGATTTCTTCGAAATTAAACACCTCGCCATTGTAGGTAATTGCATACCTTCTGTTGGCAAAATACATAGGCTGATGTCCTGCTTCAGAAAGGTCAAGAATACTCAAGCGCCTGTGGCCAAGTCCAAGGGTATTGTTTTCAAAATAATCATACCCCGAGCCATCAGGGCCCCGTTCTAAAATAGAATCCGTAAAATTCTCCAATTTGCCATTTGGCAAGGAAGTTCCGTCCAAATGCCAAATACCTGCTATTCCGCACATAATTAATTTAATAAATGATGATTCAAAAACTCTTGATAATTCAAATCTGCATGATAATTTTTTTGCCAAAACTCCCGAACACCTTTTCTATAATCGGGGTCTCTGGATTTATTCAATAAAAAGTTTTCGGTTAACTCCGCAACTTTTTTAAGTTCCAAATTCGTAGGCAATATTAATCCGGTATCGGAATTCACAATTTCCGGGATTCCACAAATATTACAACCCAAAATTGGTATTCCGAAACTGATAGCTTCCATCATACTTACCGGAATTCCTTCCAGGATGCTAAAATTTAGAAACAGGTCAATCTCATGATCCATATAATATTTCATGAGTTTATCATTGGAAATATATCCTTGAAATGTAAATCGATTTTCTGGCAAAAATTGCTTTACCTCTGTGATTACGGATTCTTTTTCTACTCCATCACCAAAGTGAACCCAATGAAAATCTACTTGGAGTTTTGACAACATCTCTGCCAACAAGGGAATGCGCTTTAAAGTCACGAAATTGGAACAAGAAACCAGTTGGAATGGCCCTGTTTGGGGTATTGGTCCTGTTCCATAATCCTTTGTGCCTAATTTGGATACGAAAAGCTTTTCATCCATTCCAAACTTTTCTTCCATATACTTCATTCCAAATTGAGAAACCTGCAAAATTTTATCGAATTTTTTCCATTCTGTATAACGAAAAGGATGATACCCACGAGACTGTTGAGCTTCATCAAAATCGTAGCCATGTGCACGGGTAATGAATTTCCCTTTCAACCCCATATCTTTTGCAATTGCCAAAATGGTTGCCCATTCATTAAACCAATAGGAATAATAAATTCCAGGTTCTTGTTTAAACAGGAATTCTTTTAAACGATCTGCTGCGTCAAGCAATCCCAAAAAACGATTCCAATTCCAACGAAACTGTAGCAAATATTTCCATCTGTGTGGGGAACGGATAAACTCTGATGCCCACCATAAAATAATTACATTCCAATATTTCCTGATGAGAATTTTGAGTTTCACGTTTTGGTTCCATTCAAAATCCGCAACTTCAGAACCTTCAGGTATAGTATAAAATGGTTTCTCCTGGTGGATTTGAGGAAAAAACAGAATCTTTTTTACACTTTTGCTTAGTATGGATACCTCTGCATCTAAAAATGTTTCCCCATTTGCATAAGGAAATTGATTTGTGAACAAAAATATGTTACTACTACCCAACTTAACTTTAATAATAATTACTTAATTCTTACTGCTGGGTTACCGACATAAACACCTGGTTCCAAAATATTTTTTACAACCACTGCTCCCATTCCAATAATTGCTTTTGAACAAATAGTAATACCATCACGAATCGAAACATTTGTTCCTAAATAAACCTCTTCTCCAATATTACAATTTCCACTTATTCGAACACCTGGTGCAGTTGTAACCCAATCACCAATAGTTGTGTCGTGACCAACTGTGGTTTGTAAATTGAGTTGAACATGTTTACCAATGCTTAAATCACAGGTCAAAATACAACCTGGAGCGATTATTAAACCTTCTCCAAAATTTAATGATTCAGGAACAATAGAAGTGTAATGTATTACACTTCCGTATATGGCCTCAACTCCAAGTCTCTTAACAATTTTTTTGCGAATGGCTGGATCTCCAATAGAAACAAATAATTTGAAATCCGTTAAATGGATTTGTGACATTCGAATTACTTCAATACCTGATACTTCCTTTGAGTTGAAATATTCATCATCTACAATAAATTTGCACTTTAATTTAAGCTCTGATCCCGATAATTTGTACGTTTGTGCCAAATTCGCAAGGGTTTCCCTTCCGAACCCCCCTGATCCAATTATACCAAAATACTTATCCATTTATAGTTAATTTTCGGATTCAACTATATACAACGGTTTGTTCTTAGTTTCCTCAAATATTCTCCAAATATACTCACCAACAATCCCTAACATCATCATTATCAAGCCCCCGATTATTAAAAGTAAAATCATAATTGGTGACCATCCTTTAAATGGAGTAGAATAAAGAAAATAAGAATATACTATGACGAGCGAATAAATAAATCCTGATATTGCAAATCCGAAACCCAAATAAGTCATCAATCTCAATGGTAAATAACTTGTATATAAAAAGGCGTTAAGGAAATATTTGAAACGACGACTAAAACCAAATTGAGATTTACCATGCACTCTGCTAACTTTGTCATATGCAATATAACTTTTGTCGAATCCAATCCATAATATATCATATTGATAGAATCTATTGCGCTCGTTTAAACTAAGAAAAGCAGTTAAGGCCTTTCTTGACAGTAAAGCAACATCAAATCCACCTGAAGGGACATCAGGCAATACAAGTTGATAAAACAATTTACTTGTGATTTTATTAAATATTGTTTGACCATGAGACTTTCGATAGGAGATGACAATTTCCTTCCCTGTAAGCCATTCATTTATCATTGGTATACATTGTTCAGGTGGGTCTTGGAGATCTGCCGCTAAATTTATAACAGCATCCCCTTTTGCCGCTTCCCAAGCCGCAATAATCGCTGCTGTTTGACCAAAGTTACGACTTAAATTAATTATTCGTAATCTGTTATCGCCATTTACCTCCTTTATCCGATTCAATTCCTTAAGAGAGTTATCTTTTGAACCATCATTTACAAAAATCAATTCAAATTCTAAATCACTAAATTGACCAGTAACTTTATTAGTTCTTTCATATAGCTCCCCTAAAGATTGTTCATTTTCAAATACAGGGAAGCAGACTGAAACCAGTTTTTTCATACGACTTTATTTATTATTTCAGATATTCTCTTAATATCGTTAATTACTAAATCATTATGTAATGGCAAACATAATATTCGCTTGGAAATTGATTCGGATATTACGCACTGCTTGTGACTTGTTAGATAAGGCATAAGATTTAATGATGGAAAAAAATACCTTCTTGGATATATGTTATTATCAGTCAATGCCTTTATTAATCCCATGCATTTATCTTCACTTTCTAATAATATTGGATAATAAGAATAATTATATTTAACTTTTTCAGAAATCCTCTGTTTCTGAATGTTTTTGAAATTAATGAGTGTATCATACGCTTCTGTTAATGTCTTTCTTGTATTAATTATTTCCGTTAATCTAGGTATAATAGACAATCCCATTGCAGCATGAATTTCGCTATTCTTTCCATTTATGCTCGGATAGTAATAGTCATCTCCATAATGTCCAAAACTTCGAAGTAAAAACAACTTTCTTTCTATTTCGATGTCGGTGCAAAACAAGGCTCCTCCTTCAAATGTATGAAACAATTTAGTAGCGTGAAAACTAGTAGTACTTATATCTCCATACTTAAAAACACTCTCATTATTAATTTCAACCCCGAAACTATGCGCTGCATCATATATTATTTTCAATCCATGTTTAACCCCAAATTTTTCTAATTTTTCAACATCGCACGGATTACCAAAAACATGTGTTGCCATAATTGCCACAACATCCGGATCCATTGATGATTCTAATAAATCTACATTAATATTAAAACTATTTTTATCAATGTCCACAAAAATAGGTTCACATGATTCCCAAATAATACTATTCAATGTCGCCACATAAGAAAATGGCGTGGTTAATATTTTACCTTTCAACTCCAGTGCTTTAATTGCAATCTGAAGAGCAATTGTACCATTAGTAACAAACAAAGCACTAGTGACATTTAAATATTTCTTTAATTCAATTTCCAGTTGACTTGCCAAAGGTCCATTATTCGTCAAAATACATGAATCCCAAATTGAGTCAATATACTTCAGAAATTCACTTTTTTCCGGAAGGAACGGCCTTGTAACAAATATATTCTTCATTATTCTTAAATTCTATTTCTGTAATGGAAATAAACTAATAAATACGAGTTAATTACTTTCTTTCATTTATGTAATTAAGGTGCAGATACTTACATTTAGCAACCCACTTACTGTTGCTCAATTGGTATATTTAATTTGCGCTCTTCTTTTTGTACCCTCCACACACCTATATAAGTGCTATTAAGGACCTTTGGCGCATATACTTTTGAACGAAGAGGATATTCCAATGGATGTCCACGATAGCAACTGACAAAGTAATCAGCGCTATCGAGAGAGTTAACAAATCGAATTCTATTTCTTTCGTTTTTAGTAAGAATAAATGTGTTAAACGCAGCGGCTGTATGAGCTGCTGCTACATTAACAATCTGCTTTTTTGAATCATTAAGAATAAACTCCAATCCACTTCTATATGAAGTACCCCAAACATCAAATTCATATTTTTCACGTATATTCTCTTGGTCCTTATTTACAATCTCATTGAAATAAAGGTGTTGGAATGGGTGGCTGATTATCATGAAGTATAGGATACTCAATGAATATAAATACGCACTTAAAACAAACATACGGCCAATTTTAACACTAAATTTATTAAATGTCCAATTGATAGCTAATGTAGCAAAAAGAAGAACAAATAGATATAGAAAATACATATGCCGCCATCCATCAAAAATTGGCATTTTGAATATCATTTCCGCAATCAATGTAACGAAAAAGCATGACAAAGAAACAAATATTAAGCCATTCTGCTCAATTCTTAAATTTGATTTTATTGCATCTTTTATTAAATTAATACCATAAATTACTATTCCAAAAATAAATAGAACTAAAATACCGATTGGGATAGTTATCCCCATCCACCCTGGCAAATACCACCATGGCAAATGAAATGAATTAATATAATTTCCATTGAATAATATCAATGACCCAGAAACAGAATAATGAGAATTCAATTCAATCATTTCAATAAATGATTGAATTGGTGATGACCATAGTAAAGGCCATGAAATATAAGTAAATAGAATTGTCGAAATAATAAATATTCCCAAATTAGTTAGGATATAAATTCTTTGACCTTTAGTTTTATCTAACAAGATTTTAGCCAAAAACAATCCTATTATTGAAACAAATAATAGTAACCCAATAATCCTTGCTGAAATTGCCATTGAACAAAATATACCAAGTAAAATAAAGATCCATTTAAAATTGTACTTAATTGCAAATTGCAAAGTAAGAAATGTAAATATAAAGTAAGAAATTAAAGGAATATCCTTTGAATTATAAAATGAATGTGCATATAAATGTGGCGATAATAATAATAAAATATACCCTAAAATTGCTATTGACTTACGCTTTGTTTGATTGAATAAAATAATATAGAATCCAAATGCCGAAATTAAGAATAAGAGATGAACAAATAGATGTCGCATAAAGTATATTTTCTGATAATCAGTAATATTTAACTTCAATTCGAGTAGAACAAGCGGCAATTCTGTTACGACACCATAATGTGGATTTGGTTTGTATTCACCTCCTTTCGTAATATAATCATAATCCATATATCCCAATTCTCTCATGATCGTTTCATCCCATGAAATGCCATAATCCTTGAAGACTAATAAGCCAATTATGACGCTAATGGCTAATATTAAAATGCCAATTAAGTGCTCGGATAATAGTGCTATGAACTTTTTAAATATTTTTTTCAACTTGTAATTTATTATCAATATTAGTCAACAGAAATTACCTTTTGCCTTTGAGAATTGACAATTTTACTTTGCTCAGAAAATAAAGGAAGCTTCTAAAATAAATCCATTGTACCTTGACTAAGTTATGTGATGTTCTCGTTGCTGTTTTTATATGTTCAATACAGCTTTTCAAGCCCAATAGCGCTGGTTCTATCTGTCGTGTGAAAAACCAATCTACCAATACACTATTGTTTATATTTCTGATCGACTCCTTATGTATTAAACTATCCAAAATTTCACTCACTTCTATCTTGTTTCGCCCCTTCATAAATGGATAGATTTTAGAATTGCTGGGGTCACTAGGGCCTTTTTGTATCAAAGGCACACCCGCGGCCAACAATTCCATGGCAACATTGTATGACCAATGCGGATAGGACAGGGTGCCAAAACCGGCATCGAAATATTTCAGTATAGGGAAAATTTCCTTGCGACCACATTGTGGTAACCAATGAATATGCTCTGCTATGCCAAGTTTCCCAGCCAAATCCTTCGCCGCTTTCCAGTCATTGCCATATTGGGTCATCACCAAACAAACATCGGTGTTTCCAGATTGAACGTAGGTTGCAACACCTTCCAACATGATTTCTGTGCCCTTGTAATGAACAGAATCTTTGTCCAAAAACTCACAACGCCCATGCGAAATCAAGAGCAATTTGTACTTTTTTCGCAATTCCGAAATTTCTGTCTCATACATGGATACCGCCTTTTCTGATACATAATCCGGTAAATACAAATAGGGTAAACTCACCGGAAAACGCTGCCCCTTAAATCCAATTTTTTTTACTGCATTTTCCAGATTCACATCCCCGTTTAAATTCATAAAAATGGCGCCCGCATTTCGAATTCCGCCTTTTTGGTATAAATGAAACTGATATTCATCTATGGCCCAGGTGGGTGGAATTAACCCCTTTGGTTTTTGAAACGGGTAGTCAATTAAATCAGTTCCAATAGGTATGAAAATATGCAAGGGCAACCCCGCTTTAAATAAAAATGCCGGCGCGAACTCACTGCCGCAATAAATATCAAATCCGCCTAAAACAGCTTTAATTTCGCTTTTGCTGGCCTTAAACAGTTCTTTGTGCTTCCACTTCAGCTCAACTACTTTTATTCCCTCTATGGGTCCGTAAGTGTCGTTTTCGGGGTAAAAATGAGGGTACTCTTCCATCAAAAACAGCGTTACCACATGCCCCATATCCCGCAGGTACCTCGCCAGAATAAACTGGGCATGGTTGATGTTGCAGATACAGGCGATTCTTTTTCCGGACAAGGCTTGCAATTAAATGGCCTCCACTTCAAACTGAATATATGCTTCGGCTTTGTTAGCCAATTCCCAGGCCGCATTGCGATCTTCTCCCGAGGTTACCAGATGTCCGGCGCGTTCGAAACTGTTTTTTAAATTGCCCACTTCTTCTCCCGGCTTTTTGAGCATACCTATTTCCAAAACCCCGGGCCATTGCCGCACTTCATCCATGTGCTGCACGCTGCGCAAAATTCCCGGACCCGGATTAAAAAAGCGATATACACAGCCCCGTTTTTGAATATTCTGCAAATTGGGTTCTTCACCGGTGAGCAATTGCGCCATTATTGCCGGCGCATTTATTCCGGAAACTGCTTCAATAATTAATGGAAAAATATGGCTGCCACCGCCACGTGCTCCTGTTTCCACTAGTTTCAATTCCATGCCTTTCATGATCGCTTCGGTATGCGCCATGCCTGTGTGAATGCCCAGAGAGGCTACTGCTTTTTTTACTGTTTCCCGCACCAGATTTTCCTGTGCCTCACTTAACGCTGCGGGATAATTTAAAGAAGTGGCAACCCTGGTACGCAGGTCGGGCTTGTATTTGTCGCTGATCGCGAGAATATGTACTTCTCCGTTTACACTCACCGATTCTATGGTAAGTTCCGTTCCTTCCACAAAAGATTCGCAAATAAATCGTCCGTTTTTTACATAGGGTTTTGCAAAATCATATGCCCATTCTACATCGTTTTCGTTTTTTAAAACGCTGATGCCACGGCCACCTCCGCCACTATATGTCGGTTTTACCACACAAGGAAATCCCGTAATTTTTATGCCGTTTTTTAATTCCTGTAAATTGGAAAATACAAAATAATCTGGTACCGGAATTCCTGCTTTTTTCCAGGTATTGCGCATGATTCCCTTGTCGCAGGAAGCCATGGCAGCTTCTTCCGAAATTCCTTTTAATCCAAGCTTTTGGCTCACATAAGCAGCAGGAATAGTACCCCAATCGTTGATTGGTAAAATTCCATGTACTTCATGCCCTGAAAAATATTGCAACAAAACTTCTTTATCTGTAAAATTCAGGTGCACAAATTCATCTGCAAACTTCGCCGCAGGTGCATCTTTATTACCATCCACAGCAATGGAATAAAAGCCGCCCTCACGGAGTTTTTGGTACACGAGGGTGTTGTAGATTCCGGCGCCAAGGACTGCGATCTTTTTCAAACTGGACATTAATCTTTATAATGAAAAAATGAAGGAATGAAGGAAATGAAAATAATTAAAGCAAACAAAAGTTAGTGCTGGGCAAGCAAATTAAACGGATAATTTTATAAGGTTTTATTGAAAATAAGACCGAAAGTGTGATTGTTGTGTTCAATATTTATATCCATATGAAACCAAATATTATTGAAGAAAAGTCTTATCAATTTGCAATTAAAATTGTCAATTTATACAAAAAACTTTCCAAAGAACCCAAAGAATATGTGATGGGAAGGCAAATCCTAAAATGTGGAACCTCCATTGGTGCAAATGTCGCAGAAGCCTTGGGGTCCATATCTAAACGAGAGTTTGTTATGAAAATTCAAATATCCTATAAGGAAGCTCATGAAACAAAGTACTGGTTGAGAATTCTTCATGATACAAACCATATCGATTCGGAAATGTTTAAATCACTGTTTGCTGATATCGAAGAAATTATTAGAATCCTTCTTGCGATTTTAAAGTCATCTAAAAAATCACTCAAATTATCAATCATCTTAATAATTTCTTTCATTTTTTCATTTATTTCATTTGTTTCATTTCAATAAAAGTTGCTTGATCCTTAAACAAGTGGATTCTTCTCCGGATGAAACGCATTCGAATCCGGTTGTTCGAGGTATTTCTTGAGACAAACGGTGTCATATGTGCTCCACTTTCGGCGGTCGATACAGTCAAACCAAATGTCTTCCTGTTCTTCAATCCAATCTAGTTTTTTCAGGAATTCCTCGGTGTGCATTTCTTTTGGAATAATAATTACTCCACTGTCATCACAAACCGCAATAGCGCCATCGTATTTCGCTTGTCTTTCTGCAATTATTTTTTCATCCAGGTCCACTTCACTTTGTCGGTTAAAACATCCAATTGGCGAAACTCCTTTGAGCCAAATGGGATAATTTTCTTTAATTAAATGTGGAATATCGCGCAATTTTCCCAAAACCACCAAAGCCTCAGATTGCTGGTACAACAAGAGATATTTGGTGACCAAATCTCCAAAAATAGCGCGCTCTCCGCAATTAAATGGTTCTGTAATTACCACCTGCCCGGATTCTATTCCCGCAATTTGCCTGTGATGTTCCCAATTGCTTTCATTTAATGCATAAGTCCATTTTACTTTTCCTACCTTAAAATGTCTTGGATTTAATGGGTACAAACCAAAATCGATATTGCCGGTTTTATCCATGCAATCTGCAACTTCGGTGCTGCTTATTCTGTTTTGTTTGATTTTTTGAATGATGCGATCTGTGATATTCATTCTATATTTATTTGGTAATGGATGAAATTAAATCCCCGATGGTTGCAAATTCAAATCCCTCTCGCTGAAGCCATAGCAGATTTTCCACTGTGGTGGCTGCATGAAATGACATCAGTGCATGCGGTTTGTCACTTTCTAAAAATTCATAAGGATGGCAAACCAGGTTGATGAAATCTCCGCGGTGTTTTTTTACTGCTTCCTGAAATACATTGCTGTGGTATGTTAGATTGATATATCGCATCACATCCTGTTCTGTATCTCCCGGACTTTCAATGGTTACTGTACTCAATGGAATTTCGAACATTTTATAATGATCTTCCTCTTGAATCTGATAATTATTTTTGGACGGATAATATATTTCCTGCCCCGTGAGACTCCAGTTTCTATAAGGATTATCCCATTCGTACACCGGTCTTGGAAATGCCGAACTGTCTGCAACAATACCAATTTCTGCGGCTGTTTTCATGCTGAGATTGCTGTGATAAGCCCAGCCCATTCGCAGATATTTTAATTTATTTTTTTCTGCAACTGGCCACATTTTTTTCATTTCCTGCACTACATTTTCCTCATCGGGATTTTGTTGCCAATTGCCTTGTATTACCCTATAAGAGTGAAAATGCCAACCGATTTCATGTCCATTTTCGCGAAGCCACTGAATTTTGTTTGCATGTTTTTGAAATACAAATTCCTCACTTCCGAATATCTCTTTCATATGGGAATCTATTCGAATAAACCAGGTGGTTTTTAGCTCCGGAATTTCCCTGCAGAATTGTAAAAAAGTACTCCAAACCGCTTCCATTTCATCCAGATTTCCGGAATCGGTATGGTAGTCGCACATATCAACATCAAAAGTGATCAGCGCTTTTTTCACTTTGCCCAGCCTTGAAAATCAGGGTATATATACACACAAAATTCAAACATGGGATGGTCATGCCGCAAACAAACTCTTTTGGATATTTTTTTTGCCATTCCGAATATTTTTTCCGGTGAATAATAAAACATATTTTCTGCTTTGAAATCTACATAATCTGTAAACAGATCGATTGCAACACCTTTGTTACAATGAGAATATGCCGATTTCAGAATTTCATCTATAAATTCATAATTGTCCTGCGATTTTAAGGCCAGATTAAAACAGGAACTGGAAATAATCCAATCATATTTGTCGTAGGTTTCGTTATTTATATCTTTCAATTCAAATGATGCTTCCGGGTATCTTTCTTTTGCAATTGACACAAAATCCGGATTGATATCAAAGCCGGTATAATTCGTTTGTATACCCTGTCGGTTTAAATAATCATAAAAATCTCCGTAACCACAACCCACATCCAGCACCGAATCTCCCGGTTGTATTCCGATTTCTCGAATGATGGAAAAGCGCAATTCACGGCGTTCCCAAGGTCCTGTGCGAAGCGCTTCATAAGTGCTTCCCTCTTCATTCAATCTCTGTGAATACCTCTGATTGATCCAGGCTTTATCGGATTCTTTCATTTTTAAATAATTTCTTTTTCTGCGAATTCTTTGGTAACGGAAATAATGTGCTGTATTTCTTCCTCTTTTAATTGAGGTAAAATGGGAATAGAAACTGTGGTTTGAAATAAAAAGCTGCTATTGGGAAATTCCGTATCAGACAATCCGATATCTCTGTGAATCAGGTTGTCTATCCCTTGCCTCACATGAATTCCCTTGTCGAGATATGCCAGACGGATACTCTGGAAATCTTTATCGCTTTGTAATAAATAGCGAAAATTCGTGGCATTTTTCTGCTTCAGAAATTTCATATTTAATCTTTGTGGCAAATGAAAATGGTACAACTCTGCGATTTCTTTTCTCCTTTGTAAAATGACATTCCAACGTTCCAACAGGGTATTTGCTACCGCAGATGTGAGTTCATTTCCTACCGTAAAAACCGGAATTTCTTTTCTGATTTTTAGAATTTTGGAATATATATTTTCGTCATTTACAAACAGCATTCCGCCTTCTCCGGCAGCGATGGGCTTGGTTCCATGAAAGGATGTAAATGCAAAATTTGTATATGTTCCGGGACCATCCTGGTCGCTAAAACTCTGACAAATATCTTCCAAAACCGGAATCCCGAATGAATTAAAATCCGCATTCCAGCCATTCAGGCCTACTACATGAGGCAATATAATTGCACGAGTTTTACCGGATATTTTCTGAGCTACTTCTTCCGGTGTCATAAGCCAGTCGGTGCCAATATCGCACAACACAGGAGTTGCGCCTGCAAATATTACTGCGTCATATACTTTTTTGCATACATAACTGGGAAGAATAACTTCATCATCCATTGCGAGTTCCATGGCCATGAGAATAAGCGCCTGTGCTTGTGAACCATTGCCGGTAAACAGCGCAAATTTCTTGTTCAAATGTTCCGCCATTTTTTTCTCAAACGCCGTAATTCCTTCTGCTTTGCTCAACAATGCAGATTGCATAACAGCTTGCACCGCAGATTCTTCTGCTTCCGTTATCCAGGGCTGGCTGTGGGGAATGTAATTCATGAAATGGTGTGAATGGTTTGTGGCTTAAAACATCAACACGGAGGACACAAAGGCGCGTTGCTTTACACTAAGAACTCGGAGATTTTTGTTGAAACTCATTTTTAGATAATATCGCAACGCAGCAGTTAGCTCACGGAGACTCGTTTCACTCGGAAATCAGCTAGTGGCCGGTAGCTGACGGCAGGGGGCTGAATTCATAATTGCGCACCACATCCGTACAGGCACGGGCGGGCAGAAATCACAGAACCCACAGATCAACGACATATCCAGCTCGTGGCTCGTGGCTCAAGGCTCGTGGCCAATTTTTCAACACAAAGGCGCTGCGCTTATCACTATAGACACGAAGGATTTATAATTACTCACTTATTGTAATTAACTCTTTGAAACAGTTCGACACTATGGCTCGTTTCACTCGCTAACAGCCGGTAGCTGGCGACAGGTGGCCATTTTTTCATTCTCTTCATTTTTTCATTTTCTTCATTTAAATACGCGCACGGAAATCACAGAACCCACAGAATAAATTCATAACCCGCCTGCGGCTCGAGGCCATTTTTTTCATTCTCTTCATTTCTTTCATTTTCTTCATTTAAATACGCGCACGGAAATCACAGAACCCACAGAATAAATTCATAACCCGCCTGCGGCTCGAGGCCATTTTTTCATTCTCTTCATTTCTTTCATTTTCTTCATTCAAAAAGCGCATGGAACGTACAAATCAACGACGCATCCAGCTTGCGGCTTGCAGCTTGCAGCTAAATAAAAAACTCCTTCAATTTATCGATCACAAAACCCTGTTCCGTTTCCGTGAGGTTGGGATACATAGGCAAACTCAGAATCTTTTCGTATGCTGCTTCTGCATAGGGAAAATTTCCTTTTGCAAATCCCATTTGCTTGTAATAAGGCATGGTATGCAAAGGGATATAATGTACCTGAACAAAAATATTTTTGGAGCGCAGAAAATCAAAAAGTTCTTTTCTTTTTTCCGTTTGAATGACATACAAATGGTAAGCGTGTCCCACACCTTTTTCCGGAATAAATAAATCTACCGGAAGGTCTTTTAATTCATGATTATAAACTTCAGCAATTTTTCTTCTGCGAATGATATTTTCATCTGCGCGTTTTACCTGTGAAATACCTAAAGCACATAAGATATCCGTGAGCCTGTAATTGTATCCCAGTTCCTGCATTTCCATATACCAGGCCCCATAATTTTCGTGTAATTCCGATGGATTTCTGGTGATGCCATGGGTTCTTAAAATGCGCAATCTGTTAGCCGTTTTTTCATTGGAAGTCGTTATCATTCCTCCTTCACCAGTGGTAATATGCTTTACAGGATGAAAAGAAAATGTGGCTGCATCCGCATATTTTCCATCACCGCAAAAACACATTTCATTTTTGGAATTGGTAAAATATCCGCCCGGTGAATGCGCACCATCTTCTATAATTTTCGCACCGTATTTATCTGCCATGTTCCGCAGTAGCTCCAGATCCACAGGCAACCCCGCATAATCTACTGCGACAATTCCCTTGTATTTTCCTGACTTTAATTTCTCTTCAACCTGATTTAAATCCAGCAACAAAGTAGCAGGATCAATATCTACAAAATCAATTTCTCCTCCGCAATAAAGAATGCAATTTCCACTCGCTGCAAAGGTCAGAGGAGTCGTAATCCATCGATCACCGGGTTTTATATCCATTGCAATTGCAGCCAGATGCAGGGCGGCAGTGCCATTTGCGACTGCGACTGCAAAAGGTGCATGAACATGATCAGCAAATGCATTTTCAAATGCTGAAACCAAAGGTCCTGCCGTGAGCAATTCACTGCGTAGGGCTTCGGTTACGGCCTGTACATCTGCATCGGTAATTTCCTGTTTTCCGTAGGGAATAGAAAATGAAGGTTCCAAATTATTTATTTAAAATAGGTGTTGGACATATCGTATTGTCCGCTTTTAAATTTTCTGGTTTCCTGATTCCAGTTGCGGTTTTCCAAATAATTATGCGGTACTCTTACATTCCAACCCAAGCGCTGTTTTACAAGTGGCTCAGCAGTTTCAATTTCAGGATTGCTCAGATAAAATTCGATTTGCTGTTTGAAAGGTGCCAATGTATATTTAATTACAATCATGGGCCTTGGTTTGCCACTGGTATTTTCACCTGCACGATGCCATGTGGTGCTGTCAATAACAAATGCTTCTCCGGCTTTTCCTGAAGTACTTAATGCATTATTTTCCAAAAATTCCAATGCTGGCATGTCTTTGTGTGCATGGGTTCCTGGTACGTATTGGGTGCTGCCATTTTGTGAATTGTAATCCAGCAATGGAATCATAACAATAATGCTGGTGCGGCAATTGGGAAACCATGGCATATCCCGGTGAAAGCCATGTCCTACCATTCCACTTTTATCCGCTTTATCTAAAATAATTGCATTGTAAGAATGAATTACTGCCTTGTCATTAAGTGCGGCATTAACTACTTCATTTATTTTTTCGTTGGCAATTAAATCGTAATATTTACCGGCGAAACGACCAAGATCGCTGAGGGTTTCCAAAGAAAAGTTTGCTTTCAGGGTTTCCACTCCAAATGCATCTATATCTTCCTGTTTTTTGATTTTTAAATCCTCAAAAAACCATGCAATTTCTTCATCGGAAATAATCTTTCCAATGTTTGCTGCACCGCGGATATTGAGCCCCTCAACGATGTCTTTGATGTTCATAATGCAATGCTCTTGTTGGTAATTTGTTCCTGCATCCATTTTGCAGTATTTTGAATGCCTTCTTCCAAATCCACTTTCGCTTTAAATCCGAGAATTTCTTCTGATTTATCTACAGATGGAATTCTTATGGCAATGTCTGCAGATAATGGCGGTACGTGGTTTATTTTAGAAGTAGATCCAAGGGTTCTACAAACCGTTTGGGCCAATCCAAGAATGGTAATCACAGCACGTGCATTTCCAATATTAAAACTGCTTCCAACGGCAGCAGGATTTTCAATGCATTGCATCAGGCAATCAATAAAATCATCTACATAACACCAGGCGCGAATTTGTGCCCCGTCCCCATGAATGGTAATGTCTTCATTTTGCAATGCTTTCTTGATGAACATATGCATGGCACCTTCCATAGTTTGACCCGGACCATAAACGTTAAACGGACGTACCGTTACTACAGGTAATTTAAATTGTTTGAAGTATGCATGTGCCAGATGTTCACCTGCCATTTTGCTTACGGCATAGGTCCAGCGGCCTTCACCGGCACTGCCTGCAATGGTTTGCATATCTTCATTTACACGAAAAGCCATTGGACCAAAAACTTCGGATGTGCTGAAATCGATATACCGATCTTTTACCCCGTTATTTTTTGCAGCTTCCAAACAATACGCACTTCCGAGCATATTTACACGCATGGTCAAAACCGGATTTTGCACCACATTATCTATACCCAGAATTGCTGCCGCGTGCACTACCACATCAGCACCTTTCATGGCACTTTCCAGGCCAACATAATCCAAAACATCTCCCTTTACTACTTTCAGATTAGGGTGCTTTGCAAATGAACTATTGCTCAATGTATCGCGTGTAAAATTATCATACACTGTTATTTTGTTGTCGTCGATGAGTCTTTCAATTAGTGCGCTGGATATAAATCCTGCACCACCGGTGATGAATATATTTTTATTTTTCATGTTTAGTCATTTTATTTTTACCACAAGGTTCCTGCGGAACCCACAAGGAAGACACAAGGCACACGTGGTTCTTAAGATGCGGGCGAGCATTGAATTTACCAACCGGTTTTATGCTTTTTACGAAATTTATCTTTGTGTCCTTTGTGCAAAAACCCTGGTGTCTTTGTGGTTAATTCAGGTGCCAGGGATTAGGGGTTAGCAAATACAATATTTCGATTTTTCTACTTAAAAACCCTTCGTGTCTTTGTGCAAAAACCTTAGTGTCTTTGTGGTTTCTATTTTACCCTTTATTCCAGATACCGCTACCTTTGATGTAGCCGTTGGTCCAGCCAAAAGGGTAACCTGAATCCGCAGTTTCTCCGAGGTTTGAAACAGTAATTTCTGCTATACTTTCCAACACATCTATTGGCACACCATTGTATCTTGCCATCGTAATATTTAAATAATATTTTCCAGGATGTAATGGATTATTTAATTCCACTCTAAATTGATTTTTACCTTTATTTAAAGGCAAATCAGATTTGTCGTAAATATTTACAAAATCCAGGATACTTTCATTCATATGGTTCTTTACCTGAATTCCCAAAAGGCATTTATCCAGTTGAATTTGAGAATCGAATTCCATGTCAAGTTGAATGGGTGCACCATAAAAATATTCGTTGGTCATTTCCCCTTTTCTATTATGCATTACAATCCTTTCCCAACGTCCTTCCCCGGAATTCTGCAAGCTCGCATTTTCAGGTACAGTTCCATCGTGCAATAACATGGCGTTGGATTTCAAATACGCGTCAATCACATTTTCAATTCCTGAATCCATGGTCATTTTTCCGTTTTGCAGCAATATTCCTCTATCACATAAGTGGCGAATAGTTCCCATGTTGTGAGAAACAAAAAGTACAGTTCTGCCAAGTCCGCTTACACTTTTCATTTTGCCCACACATTTTTCCTGAAACTCTGCATCTCCTACTGCCAACACTTCATCTACAATTAAAATTTCAGGTTCCAAATGCGCGGCAACGGCAAATGCGAGACGAACATACATGCCACTGGAGTAACGCTTTACAGGGGTATCTATATATTTTTGGACTCCTGCAAAGTCTACAATTTCATCAAATTTAGAACGAATTTCCTTTTTATTCATCCCCAGAATTGCTCCATTTAAAAACACATTTTCACGACCTGTTAAATCGGGATGAAAACCGGTGCCAACTTCCAGTAAACTGCCAACTCTGCCTTTGATTTTTATGGTACCCGTGCTGGGTGCGGTAACTCTGGAAAGTACCTTTAAAAGTGTACTTTTTCCGGCCCCGTTTTTTCCGATAATTCCCAAAACTTCTCCGGGCTGAACCTGAAAATGGATATCTTTTAAAGCCCAAACAAAATTGCCTCCGGCTAAGGTTCTGTCATTCTCATCCGCCGAAATGGAATTGCCCGTAAATTTATTCTTTACATCGCGCAATGCTGTTTTGAGATTATACTCTCCCAACCTGTATTTCTTGCCGATGTTTTCTACTGAAATAATCAAAAATGTGCGTTTATATTTTATCTACAAAAGTTCGTTCCGCACTTTTAAATGCAAAAATACCTGCCATAAATATTACGATGGCGCAGCCGTAACTGTATGCCAATCCGGGAATGGTATTGTAACCAATTCCCGTAAATCCATATTTAAAATTTTCTATGATGGCACTCACCGGATTCGCCAGAATAATCCATTTGTATTTGCCTGCAGATGATACCGGAATAATCACAGAACTGGCGTACATGGCGAGTTGCATGATAAATCCGATAATAAACTGTATATCGCGGAAACGGATAGATATTGAACTGAAAAGCAAACCGATTCCAAGGCCCATCATTGCCATAGCCAGCAAATGTATTGGAAGCAATAATGCATAGAAATTAGGTGCAACATTCCCCTGATAAAAATGGTAAAACCAAATAATTAAAAACAACAGCAATTGCAGGCTGAATTTTAAAATATTGGACATGGTTAAGGACAATGGCATTAACAATCTCGGAAAATATACCTTTCCAAAAACATGCTGGTTTTGAAAAAATGTATTTGCATTGTTGACCACACAAGTAGAAAAAAACAACCAGGGAATCATTCCGCCCAGATAGAACAAAAATGGCGATGGGCCTTCGGTTTTCATATTGGCGATTACCGAAAAAATAATGGTAAAAGCGAAGGAAGAAATTACCGGTTGAATAAAAAACCAAAGTGGTCCAAGGAGGGTTTGTTTGTATACAGAAACAATGTCTCTGCGCAAAAATAAAAACAACAAATCCCGGTTTCGGAACAATTCTTTTAATTCCAGATCATACCACTTTTTCTTTGGCTTGATAATGATATCCCAATGTTCTTCAGGCAATTTTTTTAATAATTTGTTTGGGTAATTTAACTTTTACACTCTGCCCGAAATTCTCAAAAACAATTAAGGCAAAATTGTCGTTTCCTATTCTCAATATTTCACCGCTAAAGCCTTTTAACGGCCCCTGGGTAACGGCTACGGCTTCTCCGGGTGTAAAAATTTCGTCATCGTTATATTGGGAAATATCGTATCCTTTTTCCACAATACTTTGTATCAGTTCCAGTTCTTTTTCGGTTACAAAAGCATCCACTCCATTGTAACGCAGAAACTTAACTACTCCGGGAAACTGTAAAATTTTATCGCGTTCTCTTTCTTTGGGTTGAACAAATACATAACCATTAAATAAAGGCATCAGCACTTTCTTTTTGCGGTCAGACCAGACTCTTATTTTTTCAATCAGAGGCAGGTAATAGGTATACCCCTCTTTTTCCAGAAAGGAAGCCACCTTTTTTTCAAAGCGGCTGGCTACGTAGATGACTTTCCAGATTTGTGTCATTGGGAAATAGCTACAAGCTTCAGGCCACAAGCTTCAGGCTTTATGCTTGCATTTAAATTAATGATATTTACTGTTATTCAATGCCATTTTAAATTTGTAAATGCGTTTTTGAAGTTCACTGAGGATTTGTAGAATTCCTTCAAATGTTTCGACATTCGCATATTGCAATTCTTTGCAAAGAATGAGTTGAGTTTCTAATTCAAAGGAAGAAGAAATTGCATATTCAATAAACCTCTCCTTTTCTTTATCACTTTCTCGCCCCATACTCTCCGCAATATTAGATGGCATCGAGACAGCACTTCTTCTCATTTGTGAAACCAGTCCAAATTTCTCCTCGTCAGGTAATAACCCTGTGATTCGATATACATCCAATGAAATATCCATGGCACTGCGCCAGATTTCTAGTTTCTTAAAATCCCTCATTGCTTATATTTATTAGTTAAAAATTCCAATTCATTTATACCTGCCTTATTTATTCCAACCAAATATTACCGTTCTTTTTGTCTTAGGCTTGTGGCTTGTGGCCTGCAGCTTGTGGCTAATAATGTGATCGCACAGCTTCGCCCCTTCAGTCCCATTGTCGGTACCTACGGGGTTCGAAAACACACAACCGGAGCGGGTTTTAGCTACTCCAGAGCAAAAGTGGTTCTATGTTCTCTTCGGTTATTTTTTTCAGGCTGAATTCATTAGGCTGATACGCAATAAATCGTATCTTTCTGTGAATCCTCGCCTCTGCTTTTTCAATTAATTCCGCCAGGTATACCTTATCGATATTCCCAACAAATACCAGATCAATAATGTCTCTGTCTACACCTCTGCTTAAACTGCCTGTGAGATATACCTTATCCAGCGAACCAAGCCTCTCTATTACATGTTCAATAATCTTATCCAGACCAACATACTTCAATACAATGCTGTGCAGGTCTTTGAACAAAGGATGCGTGGTATTTACCCTAAATATTTTCTTATTGCCATCCTGGCTGGAAACCAACATTTTGGCCTCTTCGAATTTGTTGAGCTCCAACCTGATGGCATTGGTGCTTTCTCCAAATTCTTCCTCCAAATTTCTTAGATAGGACGTGGCATTGCTGTTCAAAAAGAACTTCAGCAACAGCTTGATCCTGGTCTTGGAGGAGATTAGGGTTTCAATCATATTTGAGTAGTTTTATTACTCAATTATGAGGCAAATATAATCAGGGAGAGGAATTTTAGGGAATGTGTTTTTGGACAATTATTCCACCACATCATCCACCACAACCCCCATATTGGAGAATTTGGCTATGCGATTGTGAACCAATACATCTGCCGTAAGGGTTTTCAATCCTTTCAGTTCCTTTTTAATGGCGGCTTTCAATGATTTGTATGCCATTTCCGGATTGTGATGCGCGCCACCCAGGGGTTCGTCTATAATGCCATCCACAAGTCCGTTGTTTAACATATCGTTGGCAGATAATTTGAGCGCCTCGGCAGCTATCTCTTTTTTATCCCAGGTACGCCATAAAATGGAGGAGCAACTTTCCGGAGAGATTACGGAATACCAGGTATACTGCATCATCAGCACTTTATCTCCCACACCAATACCCAATGCGCCACCGCTGGCGCCTTCACCAATAATGATACAAATTACCGGAACTTTTAAGGTGGCCATTTCAAAGAGATTTCTTGCAATCGCCTCACCCTGTCCCCGCTCTTCGGCTTCCAAACCGGGAGAAGCGCCAGGTGTATCAATTAAGGTGATAATTGGCCGGTGAAATTTCTCAGCCAGCTTCATCAAACGCAAAGCCTTTCTGTATCCTTCGGGATTGGGCATGCCAAAATTCCGCAATTGGCGTTGTTTGGTATTTCTGCCTTTTTGCTGACCAATAATCATCACAGGTTCATTGTCGATAAGCGCAAATCCTCCAACAATGGCCTTGTCGTCCTTAATCTGCCTGTCTCCGTGCAATTCCACAAAATCGCTGCAGATATTTTCGATATAATCCAGGGTATACGGGCGATCCGGGTGCCTGCTGATCTGAACTTTCTGCCATCCGGAAAGGTTGCCGTAAGTTGTCTTTTTAGCTTCTTCGATTTTCGATTCCAGGCCGTGAATCATGTCAGTCATGTCCAGTTTGCCTTTTTCATGCGTTTCGCGCGCTTTTTCGAGTTGTTCATTGAGTTCAACAATGTCTTTCTCGAAATCAAACCATTGGGATACGGGCATGTATTGTCTTGAATTAGGGGATGCAAATTAAACCCATTTTTTGCTTACCAAAGGATGCTTGTATATAAATTGAGTAAGCCGAAATATTTGTTTAGAGCAAAAGTCCGAAATATAAAACATCTAAAAGATTGTCGTTTCCATCCCTGAAATCCCTTTTATGCATGCCTTCATTAACAAATCCCAGCCTTTCTGCCAATTGAATACTTGCCGCATTTTCCGGACTTATTCTGCAAATAATTTTTAACAATTTCGCTTGTATTTGTAAATAACGAATGACATGGGAACAGGAATACCGCGCAATTCCCTGTCCTTCAAATCGCGAATCCAACATCCACGACATCTCACATTTCGGGGTTCTCCATTCAAATTGAAATGCGGAAACAAAACCTACAATTTCCAATTGTTTCAATTCCTGAATCACACAAAACAATCCCCTGCCTTCTCTGGAATTTTCAAGTTTCTGACTTACAAATCCTGCGATAGCAGAACGTTTTCCGGTTAGGGATTCATGAGTTATTGGAAATGGTCCACGCAAACTTTCACTGTTTTTTTCGGCAAATTGTGCAATAGAAGTTCTGTCTGTTCGATGTATCGGCCGAATGACATATGGGATATTATCCTTGGAAAAATAAACAGGTTTGAAATCCTCAAAACTCACCGCCGCAATTTACCTGAAATTGGATTTATTTCATTTTGTACCCACCGTTTCCATTTACTTTTGCGGCCATGCGCACGCGCATTACAGAATTATTTCAAATAAAATATCCAGTTGTACAGGCCGGAATGATCTGGTGCAGTGGATGGGAACTTGCCTCTGCTGTAAGCAATGCCGGCGGATTGGGACTGATTGGAAGCGGTAGTATGTATCCCGACATTTTGAGGGAACAAATTCGCAAATGCAAAGCAGCTACCGATAAGCCTTTTGGCGTAAATGTGCCTCTTTTTTATCCGGATATTGACAAACACATGGCCATTATTGCGGAGGAAGAAGTGAAAATAGTTTTCACCAGTGCCGGCAATCCGCTTACCTGGACAAAGTGGTTGCAGGAAAAAGGAATCACGGTCGTTCAGGTTATCAGCAATTTAAAGTTTGCCAAAAAATCTGAAGATGCCGGTGTGGATGCATTGGTAGCAGAAGGTTTTGAGGCAGGTGGACATAATGGAAGAGAAGAAACAACAACCATGTGTTTGATTCCGATGATCAGGGATGCTGTGCAATTGCCGTTGATTGCTGCCGGAGGTATAGGAGACGGAAGGGCTATGGCTGCAGCATTTTGTTTGGGAGCAGAAGGAGTGCAGGTGGGAAGCAGATTCGCCGCTACTTTAGAAAGCAGTGCCCATCAAAATTTTAAAAATGCAATTGTAGATGCCGGCGATGGTGCAACAGAACTAACCTTGAAAGAATTAACCCCGGTTCGCTTAATAAAAAATCACTTTTATCAAGAAGTTCAGGACGCATATAAACACCATGCCGACAGAGATGCGTTGTCTGAATTGCTCGGACACGGACGCTCCAAAAAAGGAATGTTTTTAGGCGATTTGGAAGAAGGCGAGCTTGAAATAGGTCAGGTGAGTGCGCTTATTCACGATATTAAACCAGCCGCAGAAATACTGCATGAAATTGTAGATGGTTTTGAAAAAACCATGCAAAAACTACGTCAGATGTAATATGTTATTCTGCTGAAAGTAACCGACGAAGAAAATTACATGTACAAAAATACCATCGCCACGAATTTCACGAATAAAGACACAGATCTTCGTCAATTATCTACCGGTTCCGTTGTCGGTTTACGCTTTCAGCAACTTTGGTTTTCCGTGAATATGTTATTCTGCTGAAAGTAACCGACAACGACGATTACTCATATAACCTTATCCATACACGTGCGACAAGTCAGGACTTGTCGCTACTGACAACGAACCCTGTATTCTCGGTTACTCCCACTCTGAGCAACTAATAAGAACATTTACTACATTCGCAGCTACCCAAATTCATGGTATCACAGATCATATTCGCAGTTTTACTCGGCATTTCCATTTGGCTCTTTGCCAAAAAAGTAAATTTTATCCGAAGAAATATTCTTCTGGGTCGCGATGAAAAACTAAATGATAACCCTGGAAAACGTTGGAAACAAATGGCACTGGTTGCCCTCGGCCAAAGCAAAATGGTGGTGCGCCCCATACCCGGATTGCTGCACATTTTTGTATACGCAGGATTTATTTTGATCAACATAGAAATTCTGGAAATTATCATCGATGGAATCGTAGGAACCCATCGCATTTTGATGGCGCCTTTCGGACAATTATACAACTGGGCAATTGGTTTTTTTGAAATTTTGGCAGTATTGGTTTTGCTTTCATGTGCCATATTTTTATACCGCAGAAATGTATTAAAAATTGGAAGATTTAAACACAAGGATTTAACCGGCTGGCCCTGGCTGGACGCAAATGCAATTTTAATTACGGAAATTGTTTTGATGGCTGCATTGCTGGTAATGAATGCATTTGACGAAAAATTGCAAACCGGTATCACCACTATGCCCATAAGTTCCTGGCTGGCTCCTGATTTTACAGGTGAATCTGCTTCTTTTCATTACATAGAAAGAACTGCATGGTGGGCACATATTATTGGGGTGCTCGCATTTTTGAATTATGTGCCGTACAGCAAACACTGGCATATTATTATGAGTTTTCCAAATGTGTGGTACACCCCGTTAAAACCCAAAGGATCATTTACCAATATGGCGAGCGTAACCACAGAGGTACAACTGATGATGGATCCAACGGCACAACCACCGGAAGGATATGTTGCACCTGCGGGTTTTGGTGCAAGGGATGTAAAAGATTTAAGCTGGAAAAATCTGATGGATGCATATTCCTGCACAGAGTGCGGTCGCTGTACCAGTGTATGTCCGGCTAATATCACCGGCAAGCTTTTGTCGCCGCGAAAAATAATGATGGCAACGCGCGACAGGTTGGAAGAATATGGTGAAAATTTGGATGAAAAGGGTGCAGATTTTAGTGATGAAAAAGATTTGCATTCTTACATTTCTGCAGAAGAATTATGGGCTTGTACCACATGCAACGCCTGCGCAGAAGCTTGTCCGGTAAACATCAATCCGGTAGATATTATTTTTCAAATGCGTCAATATTTGGTGATGGAAAAAAGTGCAGCTCCTGCTGAATTAAATAATATGTTTACAAACCTGGAAAACAATGGTGCTCCCTGGCAGTTTTCACCTGCTGACAGAGCGAATTGGACAGAAACAAAATGATATATTATTTCCGACTAAAATTTAAATTTACAAGGATTAAATTTATTTCGAAACCACAGATACTTCCTTTTTCCAGGTAGTATACCAATGTAGAAATTCTTTCCACCCGGTTTTACTGTTCGTTTGATTTGCCGCATAAACCTTGTGTTGAAACATCAACGCCTGTTCCGGAGATAAAATAAAAGTTCGCTTTGATTTGCCGTAAATACCGGGAACAACAATCCACTGGTCATTCACCCAAAGTATAGTGTGTGCAACATATTGTGTTTTTTCCTTGTTGTATAAATAAACATGCAAATGATTTTCAACTTTGCTGCGTTTTACAAAAAGTTTGTTATTCATTTCAGGGCTGCTGAACATGCTCTGTGAAATAGGAGTGAATATGGCAGCCTGAATTTTAAAGGATTCGTTTTCATCAATTTTACCATCGAGTCCATGTTTTTGCATGTTGCGCACATTCTCTGGTTTTATTGAAATGATATAATCCACTTTGGAGGAATCAATACCATTTTCGAGCGTGAAATGGTCCCCCGCGTGCACTACGGTAAATGCCTCACCTGTAGAATCAACACGTATTCCGAGCCGCGCAAATGTGCCTTTAAAATAATCGGCAAGCTCTTTCTTATCCAACAAAATTTGCCAGGCCTGCATAGACGGAGATTGCGCATAAGTGGATGTGATGCGCGATAAAATGATAACAGTAAGAAAAATTATTCCCTTTTGCATCTAACAAAAATAGTAAATAATATTCGCTATTACCATCTCATATTCTGCACGTTACACGCAAATTTCTAAACAATGAATTCTTCAATATGTGTTGTTGAATTACAATGATTTTCTAAAAATTATTTTCTAAAAAATTGATGCAATTAAAATGGTTTCATTTTTATATGGTTTCAAGTTATTCCACTCATTATTGTGCATGATATTTGATGCATATTTAATATGATAATAGCTATCGCAGGACCATATAGCGCAGAAACTGCTGAACTTAGACAACATAATTTTGATGTTTTAAATGCAGTCGCAGCTCGTCTGCTTCTTAAAGGACATGTTCCCGTTATAGGTGTAAATGCCGCCATACCAGTGGTAGATAAAGCATTGCCAAAAGAGCGAAGAAAGGCAATTATGGATATTTCCCTGGCAGTAGTTTCTTGTTGTGATGCATTGTTGCTTGTGGCCGAAAGTCCCGGTGCTCTGGAAGAAATGGAATTGGTTAAAGCCCAGGGAAAACCCATTTATTTTTCAGAAAGCGAAATTCCGAAATATGAATAGCCGATTATAAATTGGCATGTTTTGCCGCATTCCCTACTTTTGCCAAAATCCGAATGCAAACCATGGCAGAATTTTTTGCGCACGAAACCGCTGTAATAGATGAGGGCTGCGTAATAGGAAAAGGAACCAAGATCTGGCATTTCAGCCATATCATGACTGGGGCCACTGTTGGAAACGCCTGTAATATTGGCCAAAACGTGGTAATCAGCCCGGGCGTTATTTTGGGCAACAATGTGAAGGTGCAGAATAACGTGAGTATTTACACCGGAGTTACTTGCGATGATGATGTATTTCTCGGTCCGAGTTGTGTTTTTACAAATGTTACCAACCCAAGAAGTGCCGTAAACCGCAAGGAACAATATGCCAAAACACATGTAGGTACAGGTGCCAGTATTGGCGCAAATGCCACTATAGTCTGCGGACATGATATTGGAAAATTTGCCTTTATCGGCGCAGGTGCCGTGGTAACCAAAAATGTTCCGGATTATGCTCTTTTTGTCGGCAATCCGGCCATACAAATCGGTTGGATGAGCGAATTCGGTCATCGTTTGAAATTTGATGAAAATGGAATTGCCGTGTGTTTGGAAAGCGGAGATAAATATTTATTCGAGTCTGGCGAAGTGAAAAAAATCTCTTGAATAAAAAAGATATTCTGGTTACCGGCGGGTTGGGGTTTATTGGGTCTCATACTGCAGTAAGTCTCCATGAAGCGGGCTACAGGCCGATATTGCTGGACAATCTCAGCAACAGTGAGCTTTCTGTATTGGAGGGAATAGAAAAAATTACCGGTGTTGCTCCTGTTTTTTTTAAAGGAGATGTAAATGATCCATCTGTTTTGAATGGAATTTTTGAACAATTTCACATACTTGCTGTAATACATTTTGCAGCATACAAAGCGGTTGGTGAAAGCGTAGAAAAGCCATTGGAATATTACCACAACAATGTGGGCGGAATGATAAACCTGCTTAAAGTGATGAAAAAGCAGGGCGTTTCCAACATGGTATTTTCTTCCAGTTGCACAGTATATGGTGAACCTGAAGTTATTCCGGTTACTGAAAATGAACCTGTGAAAGACGCTACCAGCCCATATGGGGCATCCAAACAAATGTGCGAAACCATATTGAAAGATGTGCATTGGTGCCATACCCAATGTCTGCGTTATTTTAATCCGGTAGGGGCGCATGAGTCCGGATTTATTGGTGAATTACCAATCGGAATCCCAAATAATCTGGTACCCTACATCACCCAAACTGCTGCAGGAATTCGTGAAAAATTAACTGTTCACGGAAATGATTATCCTACGGCAGATGGAACCTGCATTCGGGATTATATTCATGTAATGGATCTTGCAGATGCCCATGTTGCCGCCTTATCCAGGCTATTAGAATCCAAAGAGGAAAGTTATTTTGAAACCTTTAACCTGGGCACCGGAAATGGTTCCAGTGTGATGGAGGTAGTGGAAGCTTTTGAAAAAGCGACCGGAATTAAAATCCCAACCACGATCGGACCCAGACGCGCAGGAGATGTGGTGCGTGTTTGGGCAGATACAACAAAGGTTAATCGCATACTTCAATGGAAGACGAAACGGAATCTTCAGGCTATGATGGCCGATGCCTGGCGATGGCAGTTGGGCCTTGACAAGAGCAAAATCAAGCTGGGTTCGTGATTATGCACCCCATGTGGATATGCTTATCACTCTTTGTGGATTATAAAAATATTTTCGGTCGAAAATCAAATCCCATCAAGGGGTTTTGAGGCTTTTAGGGAATTCCGTTTTCACATTTATCCACATAGATTTCCACATAAAACAAACCGGTTGGTATATTTGCCGGAATGACCAAGGCCACCCGCTCCAAAATACTTCAAAAATGCTACGAGGCAATTTGCGAACATGGGTTCAATACCCTGAGAACAGACAAGGAAATTCAGAGGTTAAAAATAACGAAGGGGGCTTTTTACCACTATTTTCCGAGCAAATTTGATTTGGGGTATGCGGTGGTAGACGAGGTGCTTATGCCCATGTACCTGGAGAAATGGTCCTCTTTGGAAAACATCTCACATGGCATTGCCAGTGCGTTGTACACTATTGTGGAGCGCGAAAAAGTGAATGCCACTGAAATAACAGTTGCCAGAGGGGATGTGTTATTTAACCTGATGTTGGAGATGAGCCATGAGGATGAATTGTTTCGGGAAAAGCTGGAAGCTGTTTTGGAAGCACAGGTGAAAATCCTGCAAAAGGCCATACTGGCTGGCAAAGCGGTTGGAGAAATGAAACCTAATATAGACGCACGCAGCATGGCTTATGGTATTATTGGGCATTTACAAGGCTGTTATGCGGTAGCAAAAACCAGAAGAAGTAGGGATGTATTTACATTAATGGTGAATACCCTTCAAAAAGAATTGAAAGAGCTGTTGTTGTCAGATGCATTGCCAATGGGCACTGCCAGCAGATCTGCGGTTTCTGCAGTTTAATATCCTTTTGAATCGGGCTTAAACCCAATCCATGGCCATTACCAGGCCACCGAATAAAAATGGCAAACTAAGCCATACACCTTGCGGCAGAAATACTGTAAATAATGTAAAGGCAATAGCGCCGGTGATGCACATGGTCCAATAAAGTCCGGTTTTGCGTTTTTTTACTTCGGTCATTTTGATGAATTCGGTGGCGAAAATAATATGTAACGGATAATTATTTCAAGTAGCCCCTCGTGAATTCTCCACTCCTTATGAGCATTAAATAACTCCGGCTTGCGAAACCGAAGCAATTGTTTATGTGCTAACTTTGTTAGAAGCATCCAATCCCTAAAATGGCAACAGAAATTTTGAGCTGTCAAACCCATTACTGGCCGGCATTTGCGGCTACATCGGAAATGCTGTATTTCAAAAAAAAGGACAAAAAGAAAAAGTGCTGCAAGAAATACAAAGACGGAAAACGATGTAAGGATTGCCCAAAAAAGAAGTAAGGTGGCTAGAATAGCCGGAATAGCAAGAGGCTGCGAAATATAGAGTTTGGGGAATAAGCCAACAGCAGTCAGAAACCAGTGGCCGGCAGCCTGCCTTCCAGCTTGTGGCTTGAAGCGTGCGGCCTCTTTAAGGCTTCAACCTGCCATACATTCTTGGAAACGGTATACTTTCCCTCACATGTTTGAGTTTGCAAACCCAGGTTACCATACGCTCAATCCCTAATCCAAATCCGCTGTGCGGAACGGATCCAAAACGACGAAGATCCAGATACCATTCAAATGCATCCATAGGCAGTTTGTGCTCGTTTATTTTTTCAACCAGTAATTTTTCGTCCGTTTCTCTTTCGCCACCTCCAACAATTTCACCATATCCTTCCGGTGCTAAAACATCCACACCACGGGCAAATCTTGGGTTTTCGGGGTTGCGTTTTAAATAAAATGCCTTTACCTCATGCGGCCAATCGTATACCATGATAGGCTTGTCAAACAAACGGGTTATTACTGTTTCGTCGCTGCCTCCAAAATCATTTCCGTACTCAAAACCTTTTGCACTGGCTATCCATTGCGGAATATTTTTGGCATCCTCTTCCAATTCGCTCTTTTCATTTTTAAGGGTATCAATTTTATTTTGGTTGAAATTGATTTCTCCTTTTTTCAAATTTCCGTCTGCAATCTTTTTTTCTCTCTCTGCAATTTCAGACTCCATTTCGGAAATTTTTGCGGTTACCTGTTGTAATTCCCGCTCCAGGCTAGTGATGCTGTTTACGCCGTTTACATCTTCTTCACCTTTAATAATGCGAACCGCCTGGTCATAGGTCATGCGCGGGTATGGCTGCAAACTGCTTTCCAGAACAGAAATGTCTCTGCCTATCAATTCCAGTTCTTTGCGACAATTTTTCAAAACATCGGCAATTACAAAATGCATCATTTCCTCAATCACATCCATGTTTTGAAAAATATCACAAAAAGCCATTTCAGGTTCCATCATCCAAAACTCAGAAAGATGCCTTCTGGTTTTGCTCTTTTCTGCCCGGAAAGTGGGGCCAAATGTATAAATGCGGCCCATAGCCATGGCCATAGCTTCACCATAAAGTTGACCGCTTTGGCTAAGATATGCAGGAGCGCCATAGAAATCTGTTTCAAAAAGTGTGGACGTTCCTTCTACCGCATTCCCGGTAAATATGGGAGAATCCATAAGCATGAATCCATTTTCCTGAAAATATCGGTGTATGCTGAAAATGATGGTATTGCGAATTCGCATGATAGCCCATTGCCTGCTGCTGCGAAGCCACAGGTGTCGGTTATCCATTAAAAACTCAATACCGTGCTCTTTTTTTGCAATTGGATAATTGGGGCTGTTGCCTATTAATTGTAAATCCGTTACCCGCAATTCAAAACCGCCAACCTGTCTTTCGTCTTTAACTACGGTGCCGGAAATTTCTGCACTGCACTCTAAAGAAAGGCCTTTAGCTATTTCAAAAATGCTCCCATCCACCTCGGTTTCAGTTACTACACATTGGCAATAGCCTGTGCCATCACGCAAAATAACAAACACAATTCCCTTGCCTTCTCTTTTGTTAGAGACCCACCCTTGAAGTTTTACCTTTTGACCTTCAACAGTATGTAATTCCTGAATATACATGATTAATAATTCGCAAACCCCTAATTTTGTAGAGATTTTGCAAAATTAAGGCAAATACGCTAAGGCAGGAAATGAGTTCATTAAAACAAAATTTATCACAGAAGATGTTGCAAAAACTGAGTCCTCAGCAGATTCAGTTTATAAAGTTATTGCAGTTAAATACCCAGGATTTTGAAGAAAAATTAGAACAGGAATTGTTGGATAATCCTGCTTTGGAAGATCAGAAAAATGGCGAGGAAGAACGATTTGAGGATGCACCCGAAGAAGAATTCAGCGATGAAGATTATCTGAAAGACGATGTCGACATCAACGAATTGTTAAATGCAGGTGGGGATGATGAAGGTGGTTTTCACCTCAATGAAGATTACAGCAATGAAGAGCAGCGGGATAGTCCACTGGCAAGCCAGAGTACATTTCAGGAATATCTGATGGAACAGGCGCGTGCAACGTTTTTTAATGATGCCGATTTGTTGCTCGCTATACATTTGATTAATTCTATTGAAGAAGATGGCTATTTAAGAAGAGAACTGCGCAGCATCGTGAATGATCTGGCATTTAATGAAAATATTCAAACCACAGAAGACCATCTGGAAAGGTTGCTTATTAAAATTCAGAATTTTGACCCTGCCGGTATTGGTGCAAGAGATTTACAGGAATGTTTGCTTTTACAATTGTATAAAAAAGATTATGGCGATAACCCTGCTTTAACTCTTGCTGAGACCATCATTAGTGAGCAGATGGAGGCTTTTAGCAAAAAACATTACGACAAAATAAAACGCAGTCTGAAAATTGATGACGATCAGTTAAAATCTGCAATTGCCGAAATTGTGAAGTTAAATCCCAAACCGGGAGAAACCGGAGTTTCTACTGGAAAAACGCAATACATTGTTCCGGATTTTACCGTGAATAATACCGATGGGGTATTGGAAGTTTCTCTAAACTCCAGAAATGCACCGGATCTTCGAATTTCTGCTGCTTATTCTGAAACTTTAAAAGCATATGAAAATGCTCCGGTAAAAGCACAGAGCTTAAGAGATGCGGTGCAATATATCAAACAAAAATTAGATGGTGCAAAATGGTTTATTGATAGTGTAAAACAGCGTCAAAATACTTTAATGAGCACTATGGAGGCTATTGTTCAAAGACAAAGAGAATTTTTTGCAGATGGTGATGAAACCAAGCTGAAGCCTATGATTTTAAAAGACATTGCCAATCAGGTTGGATTGGATATTTCAACTATTTCCCGAGTTGCAAACAGCAAATATGTAGAAACCACTTTTGGAATTTTTCCGTTGAAATTTTTCTTTTCTGAAGGAATTGTAAATGATGATGGTGAAGAAGTTTCCAACCGCGAAATCAAGAAAATTCTGAGCAATGCAATTGAAGCAGAAAATAAGAAAAAACCGCTTACAGATGAGGCTTTAATGGATTTGCTGAAGGAAAAAGGATATAATATTGCACGCAGAACCGTTGCAAAATATCGCGAGCAATTAAATATTCCTGTGGCAAGATTGCGCAAAGAATTGTAATGTTTGTGGAGCATTGCTGTTCCTTTTCCCTTTGACTGAATTTAATATTTTTTGTGAAATAAAACCTTCATGTTTCAAATTAGATTTAACTTATTTCGAAATAGAATTTTTTCAAGGTTCACCCGGTCGGTATTCCATCAAATCGCCCGGTTGACACTGCAGAACCCTGCATATCTCCTCTAATGTACTAAATCGTATTGCCTTTGCCTTTCCGGTTTTCAGAATGGATAAATTGGACAATGTAATTCCAACTTTTTCGGATAATTCATTTAACGACATTTTCCTTTTTGCCATCATCACATCCAGATTTATTACTATTGCCATGAAATTAAACTGTTAAATCGTTTTCTGTTTTTAATTCAATTCCTTTTCTGAAAACCTCAGTAATTGCAAGCACCAGCAGCATTCCAAAGAATCCAAAAACCATTTCGGAGTTTATCCATGCAGGAAGGAAAAAAATGTCTTTCCTCATCCACAAATTATAATCTGTAATAGTAATATTCTCTTGTGAAAATGCAAAAAACTGCAGATTATATATCTGTTTTAAAATAGGTGCAACAAAGATTACAGCAGCAATAAGCTGAAGCCTTGTAATATTTTGTCTTTGAAAATAAGATCCGTTTTTTAAAGAGCGAAATATTCTCAGAAAAATTAAAGTTATGCAAAGCCAGATAGCATGGTACACTATCAAATTCACGATCATTACGAGATTTCTGCCTTGAGATAGTTTTACATGGTAACTGGCGTATGTTTTTTTATGGGTTAAAAGGAACGGTATTTCCTGCTTTTCATTTTTGCTTTTTACTTCGGTTTGGTGCCAATCCGAAATTTCCGACCATAAATAGAAATTTCCGCTGATTCTTGCTTCAACACCACCATCTTTGGCGATTCGAAACATGCTGGCTGTCTGGATTATAATATAGATAAGATGCAGCCAAAATCCGAATTTGAATAGCCAATAAAGTATATCGGTTAATTCAAGTTTGTTGTTTTGTTGATTCATTTACAATCTGCAAGTAATAAATATTTCTTGTATTACAATACATTTTTATTGTTTTTCAATATTTTTTCATTTCTAATCGTTCAAATCAATTGGGATGAGTTCTGGCGACACCCCAATATTAACTTTATGTTAATTCTGTTTTAAGACAATTGCAGCAGGTAGGCTTGCTCTAATTTTGCACGCAAAACAAAACCAATATGGCCCTAAACAACTTTTTGAGCATATTTCTTCCTAAAGACAAGGTTTTTTTCGGACTATTCGAGCAGGCTGCCTCGAATGTTACAGTAATGGGAAAACTTCTGGAAGAATTTGTGTATGAGGCAGATTCAGACAAACGCCTTCACATCAGCAAGCAAATAGAGGATTATGAACACAAAAACGATGAACTGACCCATCAGATCTTTAAAGAGCTGGGCAGAAATTTCATTACTCCTTTTGACAGGGAGGATATCCATTATCTGGCAACTGCCCTGGATGATGTGGCAGATTATATTTATGCGACTTCTAAAAAAATTCAGTTCCACAATGTAAACCCGATGGATCAGGGAATTCAAAAAATGGCCGAAGTAATTCGTCAGTCTGCCGGACAGATTGGAATTGCGATTTCCCTTTTACGCGAATTGAAACATCCGGATAAAATCACAGAATCTCTGGTAAAAATCAACAGCCTGGAAAACCACGCGGATGATATTTTTGACATGAGCATTAAAAATCTGTTTGATAAAGAAACAGATTTCAAAGAGCTGATTCGCCGGAGAGAGGTATATACCGTTATGGAAATTGCCACCGATAAATGCGAAGATGTGGCCAATGTGATTGAAACCATTATTGTAAAATACGCCTGATCTGACGCATGACACCGATAGCCGTTCTGGTAGTGATCATTGCGCTTGCATTGATATTTGACCTGATCAACGGGTTTCACGATGCCGCCAATTCCATTGCTACTATTGTATCTACTAAGGTACTGACGCCATTTCAGGCAGTGATTTGGGCTGCTGCATTTAATGTTATTGCCTTCTTTATTTTTGACCTTAAAGTGGCTGATACCGTTGCCAAAACGGTGCACAATGATGCCATTAACCTTTGGGTAATATTTGCCGGCCTTATTGCGAGTATTTTTTGGAATTTACTTACCTGGTGGTTTGGAATTCCATCCAGTTCTTCCCACACTTTGATTGGCGGATTTGCAGGTGCTGCCGTGGCACACGCGGGCACATTTAAAGTGGTTCAAAGTGCAGTAATTCTAAAAACTGCTGCATTCATAATTCTGGCACCCATAATTGGAATGCTCATTGCATATATTATTTCCGTATTGGTCATCAATTTATCCAAAAGGGCCAATCCATTTAAAGCCGATCGATGGTTTAAGCGATTGCAATTGCTCTCTTCTGCTGCATTTAGTATTGGACATGGTGGTTCCGATTCTCAAAAAGTAATGGGAATTATTGCCGCTGCACTTATGGTTTTTGTATCTACAAATCCACAATACCAAGATCAGAAATGGGCAAAAATGGGCTTTAAATATGAAGATGAAATTACCAAATCTGCAGTAGTAATTCCGAAAGGAGTCAAATACAGCGATTATGCAAAAACTTACAAAGCAGAAACCGGCCATAAACTGAAGCAAAAGATCAAACATATTCCTGATTGGGTGCCAATGACCTGTTATCTGGCAATAGGCCTGGGAACGATGATGGGAGGATGGAGAATTGTTAAAACCATGGGAACAAAAATTACCAAGGTTACTCCTTTGGAGGGTGTTTGTGCCGAAACAGCTGGAGCTATTACCCTGTACGGAGTTTCTCAGGGACTAGGTGTTCCGGTAAGTACCACCCACACCATTACTGGTTCCATTATTGGCGTAGGAATGACCAAACGCCTGAGTGCAGTTCGATGGGGTGTAACTGTAAATCTTCTCTGGGCCTGGATATTAACTATTCCGGTTAGTGGGTTGGTAGCTGCAATAACCTATTATATCATTCGACTTTTCACATGAACAACATGTAACAAAAAAGGCTGCAGAAATCTGCAGCCTTTTTTTTGAAATAACCTCTGTATTACTGGTGACTGAATTTCCGAACTGCGGTTCCGAATCCGGCGCCCATAACAGCCCATTCTAGTAAAGTATCTGAAGAGGATTTCGTAATTTTCTCGCTTTTGGTATAAGTAGTGCCAAAAGGCCCTGGTTGCGAGGGGAAATCCAGAGTGGTATCCGAAAGCTGAACAAAGTACATATCATATATATACTCCGGCGCTCCTGGAACTCCTCCAATATTATCGACTTTATATATACCCGTTGCAACCTTGGTAATATTTACATCCTGACCATTAGAGGTGCGTTTGTACAAACCACCAATATCCTCGTTGGTAGATATATCGGTTACCGCAACCCAGCGAACTTCCTGGCTTTTGAAGCCATATTTGTTCTGCCCTTCATAAATGATAGGGTACATCCCGGGAGTAGTGTTGTCAACCGCGCTCTGGGTTGGAGCCAAGTCCGTAGTGGCATTCGTAAATTCATCAAATAAAGTAGCTCCCGGATCGCTAAATGATCCGCCAACCGGAATAGAAACATATTTCGCACCCTTCAGGGTGATTACCGGATATTTTACAGTTACGGTTTCAGAAACCACTTCATTTTTCTTTTTACATGCGGCTATCATAACCACCATTCCGATAGTCAATGAAGCCAGAATCAATTTGTTTTTCATATTCATTTCCTCCTGTTTTAGTTTTGATCCCACCAAACTTTATCTTTCACCTGCTGGTTGGGCACTTTGCCTGCATTGGTATTTCTGGTAAGCTCGTCCGCAGAATACACAAATCGACCAGGGAATGCTCCGGCGGTCAATACAGAAGATTTAGACGGTTTTAAGAAATTGGGATACCCCGTTCTGCGAAATTCAGTCCATGCTTCCAGACCTTGACTGCCGCAGAAGCTAAACCACTTTTGCGTAATTACAGCTCCCAATTTTTGTTCGGCAGTGCCTGCAGCCGGGTAGGCCGCCCTTGGATCCGACAAATAGGTAGTGGCATCTGCAGATGTTAAACCCCACTGATCAAAACTCAATTCCACTGCAAAGTTGTACTCTGTTTCTCCGGTACTACCTGTAGCCCAGCCGCGTGCATATGCTTCTGCCTGTAGAAAATAGCTTTCCGCCGCAGTGAATAAATAAACAGGCGCAACTTTACCTGCATCCTGATTTTGACCCCCACCAACGGCATTACTCGGAAGTGAGTAATTGGTATGTGCCGGGGTTGGTGCCGGATATTGGTATGCAGCTCCTTGAGCCAGTCCCAGATATTGCCCTGCCGCAGCGCCGGTTGTTGCTTTTATGAACCACACAGCCATTCTTGGATCGTTCATGGATATCAAAGAGTCTATGGATGTTGAGCTGGCAACAATATTATAATCTCCCAAAGCACTGATAGTTGTATTCAGCGGATTGGACTGGAATTGCACTCCGGGGTAATCCAATCGCGCATCATAATCCAAAAATGCATCCCCTCTTGCAACCATTGCACCCACACTATCCTTGCACCTTGCGGCCTCAGAAGTATAAGCGAGCCGCAAATAGGTCTTCAGCCTGAGTGTATTTGCAAAGGTTCTCCAGATATGCATGTCCCCGCCAAAAAGCACATCTTCTGCGCCGGGATGGTCATCGCTGGCCTCGTCAATATTAGCCAATGCGCTTATCAACAGCTTTTCAATTCCTGCATAAACGTCTTTTTGGGGTTCATAGCTCGGCGCCAAATTATCTGCGCCCATCAATGCGGTTGCAAACGGCACATCTCCATAAACATCTGTCAGGTATTGAAATACATAAGCTTTCATTATCATGGCACAAGCGGCATAATTCTTTTTGCCATCCGCCAGCGCGGTTTTTTGTACAAAGTCAAAATCGCCTAATGCTCCAGCATACAATTGAGACCATGGTCTGTCCATTTCCGTATTGGATTGTATATAGCGATCCCAGTCTTTGTATTGGGATGCAGAAGCTCCCTGGGTCCAATACTGGCTCCAAAGCCCGCCCCATATCTGAAAGTAATTTCCCATTACATAACCTGTGTATTCTATACCATTTGGAAAAGCGTATTTAATATCAACCGTGGTTGGATTATTGGGGTTGTCATTGATGTTGAAGAACTCCTTCTTACAAGATGTGGCCGTTAAACCTGTAACCAGCGCCAGCACCATTATTTTTTTCATGTTTTTCATCTCTTTTATCTCCTCTCAATTAGAATGTCACTTTCAGGTTCATGTTTATGGATCTCAGAGTGGGCAGAGAGCCAAATTCAAATCCTTGCACACCACCGGTACCGAAAGAATTGGTTTCAGGGTCTACAAAAATGTTTTCTGCTGGTGTCCACAACAATAAATTTCTACCACTGACGCCAAGCATGGCGCTTCCAAATGGGGTTTTCCCCAGCCATTTGGCAGGCAGGGCATAACTTATAGTAACCTCTCTTAGTTTGGTATAGCTCGCATCCAAAAGGCTTCTGGAAAAGTCCTTCTGGTCTATCCAATAATCATTGGGGTCTATGGCAACCTTATTCTCGGCATATTTTCCATCATACGTTTGATAAACGGAATTCGCCAATACTTCATGGTCTCTGTTGGTACCGCTGCCATTGATATTCAGCGTGTTCTCAGTTGCCCCTACAAACTCCATTATGTCTTTGGTTCGGCTGTACATCATGCCGCCGTTTTTGCGGTCGATCTGTACATACAATTGCCAGTTTTTGAATTTGAAAGTGTTGGTAATGGAGAAGGTGTTTTTTGGATAATAAGATCCATAATACTGGGGTTGTGAATTGGTGAGCGGCATTCCGGTAGCAGAATCCACAACGGTTTTGCCATCAGGAGTTTTCATGGTGCCTATGGCATAGAATTCGCCAAATTGACGTCCAACTGCAGCAACCACTGTTGCGCTGCTCAACCCACCCAAACTAACCTGTTCAATTCCAGGATACAAATCTGTAACGGTATTTTTATTTTGGGAATACACAAAATTGAGGTTCCAACGGAAATTCTTTTTCATTATCGGAGTAGTTCTCACCAGCAACTCAAAACCTTTGTTGGTAAAGGATGCAGCGTTAATAGTCTGAGAGGTAAAACCGGTAGATGGCGCAATGGGAACATTTAGAATAATATCCTTGGTTTTGTTCACATAATAAGCCATATCCAGACCCAACCTGTCTCCTTTAAAGAATGCCAATTCCAAACCTACTTCATTACTGGTAGTAAACTCCGGTTTCAAATTGGGATTCCCAATTCGGTTACCTCTTTCATATCCGGTAACAGAACCATAAGGGCTGCGTATTAAGGAATTCGAATACCCGTCTCCTACAGAACCTGTTACAAAAACACTGGAAAGAAGATATGGTTCCGCATCTTTACCAACTGTAGCAGTGGCAAGTCTCATTTTACCATAGGTCATCCATTTGGGCATTTTAAAGGTACTGCTGAATATCCAGGCCAGACTTGCTCCGGGGTAGAAGTACGAACGTTTGCTAACCGGTAATGTGGAAGACCAGTCATTTCTTCCTGTAAGATTCAGGAAAAGCCAGTCTTTGTAGCTTACACCAACATCCCCATATACCCCAACAATTCTTCTTCTTGTATAGCTATTGTCTACCACAGGTCTGCCATCTGAATTGGCCATGTTATAGTAGCCGGGAATTACCAATCCTGCTGTTTGTGCATTGGTATAATTGGTTGTTCTCTGGCGAATGTTATGACCTATAACCACATTTAATTTAATGTCCTTGGTTATGTCTCTTTTGGCATTGGCAATCAAATCCGATGTAATCTCGGAAATGCGGTACACATCTTCTGTGTACAAACCGAGTTTGCTTGTTTGGGAAGCATTTTGTCCGGTAATGCCCTCAATTTTTGGTTCATGACCATACCTGCTGTCGGTATAGAAATTGCTTCCAAAGCGATAAGTCAGATCCAGCCAGTTTTTGTATTTATACCCCAATGTTCCAACTCCAAGTACATTGTCCACTACATTTTTATTGCCGCTTGTGGCCAGAATGTAATAAGGATTTAGGGTATAGGCGCCATAGTAACCGCTCAGGGTATTGAACTTGTTGTTCAGATCTTCATTTTCAGTTAATGGAATATCCCGGGGTGTCTGCAAAATCTGATCATAAAAAGAATAGTCCTGTCCCTGAGTGGAAATAAAGCTATTGGTATGGGAATATGTTACCGATACATTGCTGTAAAAATTATTTGCCAACTGGGTATACGCATTCCCTTTGATAGTATTTCTGCGGTATTCGGTTCCGGGAATAATGCTGGTATTTCTCAAATCTCCGAAGGAGAAAAAATAACCCATTTTGTCGCCACCACCGTTGACAGACAAGTTGTTCTGAAAGGTGTGGCCGGTATTGAAAAAGTCCCTTACATTATTTGGGAGCGCGGAATATGGTTTTACTCTTTGTTCACCATCCACTTCCTGTCCCCAGGGCTTTAAGGTTCCGTCAAATTTGGGACCCCAGCTCCAGTTTTCCCGTGTGTCCGGTTGCCCATAGCCACCCTGACCAAATTCATTTTGGAACTTGGGTAAGCGCAAGATCCTCTCAAAACTATAGGAACTGGAATAGGTCATGCTCAGTTTATTATTGGCACCAATACTTCCCTTACCACTTTTGGTGGTAATGATGATTGCACCATTGGAAGCGCGTGAACCGTACAATACAGCTGCGGCAGGCCCTTTCAACACATTGATGCTTTCAATATCATCCGGATTTATATCATTTGCTCTGTTTCCCACATCGACCTGATGGTTCAGATTGTCCGCATTTTGAAGACTGGAGTTATCTATGGGAATTCCATCTACCACGATCAACGGTTGATTATCTCCGTTTAATGAGGTAACACCACGCAATTGAATGCGGGTTGAGGATCCGGGAGTTCCACCACCACTGGTAATATACAAACCTGCAACTTTGCCCTGAAGTCCGTTAAATGCACTTCGGTCTCGACCCTGTGCCGCATCGGCTCCATTTACCTGAGTTGAGGCAAAACCAAGGCTTCTCTTTTCCTTTTTAATGCCCACCGCAGTAATATTTACTGCATCTATTCCCAATGGGTCTTCTTCCAACACCACGTCGATGTTGTCTGTACCCGTGGGAATTGCGACTCGTTGAGTTTTGTAGGAATTTGCCGAAATTTCAAGCGTTTTGTCTTCGGTTAATACGGCAATAGCAAATGTGCCGTCGGACTTGGATGTTGTAGTTGCTTGAGACTCTACAACTTTAATTGTCGCTCCGTCTACCGGATCGCCATCACTGCCGGAAATCTTTCCCCGGATGAACCTGGATTGTGCTGTGGCCGAAGTGGTTACAAACAACAAACCAAGAGCCAATGGCATTCTTAGTAATTTTTGATACTTCATAGGCGTGAAAATTTTGAAACATTACATAAGCAACTTATAAAACTTTGTCGACAAAACATGCGATTCCTCGGACGAAAATTTTTATTTTTTTATGCACCTATAAATTTAAAAGCAATTTATCAAAAAGCAAACACCGCCATCAGCCATGTTTTGGCAATATTTTGATGAATAATTGTTCTGGAAAATTAAACGGATAAAAATTAAATATTCTGGAGCGTCACGCCCAAAAAATCAAAAAGGGTTACCCTTTTAGCACATCTCTGCTGATTACCACCCGTTGCACCTCACTGGTGCCTTCATATATCTGAGTAATCTTGGCATCGCGCATCAGCCTTTCCACGTGGTATTCCTTTACATAGCCATATCCGCCATGAATCTGAACTGCCTCAATCGCGGTTTTCATAGCAGTTTCACTGGCAAAAAGTTTGGCCATGGAACTAGCCTTTCCATAATCCAAATGTTGGTCTTTTAACCATGCTGCTTTCAGGCATAAAAGTCTTGCGGCCTCTATTTCTGTGGCCATATCCGCCAATTTGAAGGCTATTGCCTGGTGGTTCATGATTTCGGTACCAAATGCTTTTCTCTCCTTGGAGTATTTTAATGCCAATTCATAAGCGCCACTGGCAATACCCAAAGCCTGGGAGGCAATTCCAATTCTACCACCGGCCAGAGTTTGCATTGCGAATTTGAATCCGAATCCATCTTCGCCAATACGGTTTTCCTTGGGCACTTTCACATCCTGAAACATGATGCTATGGGTATCTGATCCGCGAATCCCCAATTTATCTTCTTTTTTACCTACCTGAAAACCTTCCCAGGTTTTTTCTACAATAAATGCATTTATTCCCTTGTGCCCTTTGGCCACATCGGTTTGCGCCATTACCAGATAATAACTGGCGCTGTTGCCATTGGTAATCCAGTTTTTGGTGCCATTCAATAAATAGTAATCGCCCATATCCACCGCCGTGGTTCTCTGACTGGTTGCATCACTGCCCGCCTCAGGTTCGCTCAGGCAAAACGCACCAATAACCTGGCCAGTGGCCAGTGGTACCAAATATTTTTGTTTTTGTTCTTCGTTGCCAAAAGTTTCCAAACCCCAGCATACCAGGCTGTTATTCACACTCATCACCACACTCGCAGATGCGTCAATTTTGGAAATTTCTTCCATTGCCAGCACATAACTAATAGCATCCATGCCACTTCCTCCGTATTTGGGATCTACCATCATTCCCAAAAATCCCAATTCACCCAGTTTCTTTATTTGTTCGGTCGGAAATTTCTGTTTGTCATCTCTCTCTATTACACCCGGTAATAATTCTGTTTGGGCAAATTCCCGGGCGGCTTGTTGCACTGCCAAATGTTCTTCGGTGAGTTCGAAATTCATAAAGGGCTCAAAATTAATACTTTCATTGAACTATCTCTCAAACTTCCTCTGCATTCGCTTTGTTATCTTTGCAGCCCCTTATGGGAAAAATTACTTTTGAATTCGAAGAAAAGGACAAAGAGCCTATAACCGTTGACATTTTCAAAGGAGAAACTGTGCTCGATGTTGCCATGGATAATGATGTAAACCTGCACCACAATTGCGGTGCAGTATGCGGATGCAGTACCTGTCATATTTACGTAGAGACCGGGGAAGACCTTTTTCCGGAAATGAGCGACAGAGAAGAAGAATATGTAGATCGCGCAAGAAATCCCAAATACAATAGCCGTCTTGCCTGCCAATGCAAGTTAAATGAAGACGGTGACTTGCGAGTTCGAATTCCGGATCAAAGTGTAATTATAGGACATTGAACATGTACGAACCACCTATTCACTGGCAAGACCACGAGGATATTGCGATGAAATTATATGAAAAATTCGGCGATGAATTTGATGAATCCAAAATTTACAGAGTGCGCTTTACGGAGCTCCTGGAATGGGTTTTAACCCTGCCACACTTCGAAGGGAAACGCGAAGAATGCAATGAAGCCCATCTGGAAATGATTCAATCTAAATGGGTTTACGAATGGCGCGATAACCAATAAATCCGCTTGCCTTTTGGAATTTTTATCCCTCACAGAAAGTAAATCTTTTTTACTCTCTGTCTAATTTAACTATTTTTGCAGCCCAATAGCGTTCTATGATTTCGAGGAGACTGGTTAGAATTAAAACTTTGCAAAGCCTATATGCCTGGCAACAAACTGGTGAAAATTCAACTGAAAAAGGCAGGCAGTTTTTGGCAGAAAATCTGGTTAAAGTTTATGAAATTTATTTGTTTTTACTGGAGTTTCCCGATGCTTTCAACCATTATCTGGAAAGCGAAATAGAAGTTGAAAAGACTAAATATTATCCGGACAAATTACGTATTCGGGATTGTCAGATTTTATCCGATAATTCATGTTCCAGATTGCTTTTTAATGCTGCAGTAAGCTCCGGCAGAAAATTCATTACAGCCCGCTGGTCCGATGAGGCCGAAAGATTTGTAGCCCTTTTTGAAGAATTGAGGAACACTGATTTTGTACGAGACCACCTGGTGTTTGATGAGCACAATCTGGATCAGCAAAAAGCGTTTTTAGAGACTTTCTACGAATATCTTCACCTGACTTCCGAGAGCTTTCACAATTTAATGGAGGATATTTATTCTACCTGGAATGATGACGAAGACGCTGTTTTCCGTGAAATAAAACGAAGCATCCAATCCATAAAAAACACTTTGGAAGTTCAGCTTCCGGATAAACCAAAATTGCAGGATGAGGATGTGGTTTTTGGATTGAAATTGTTCGAGAACGTTTGCCTTAACGGTACAGATTTTGAGCAGTTGATAAGTGAAGTTACAGACAATTGGGATCCTGCGAGAATTGCAATTTTAGACATGCTGGCTATCAAGATGGCCATTGCCGAATATCTTTATTGTCCCGAAGTTCCTGTAAAAGTTACGATTAATGAATATTTGGATATCATTCGGGATTACAGCACTCCGGGAAGCTCTCGTTTCCTCAACGGAATTTTGGATAAACTTCGCAAAAAGCTGGAATCTACTGGTAGGATTCAAAAATCAGGAAGAGGCTTAAGAGAAAGTTAAAATGAAATACATTTGTACCATGAGATATATCGCTATTCTGTTTTTTGGAATTCTGTCTCTTGCGGCATGCAACAATTCCAATCACAAAGCCGATGTTTCCGATATAGAAAACAACGGCAACACACCAGATAATCCAAATAACAATAAAGGTCCGAAAGGCACCCCTAAGTTTGATGAAGTATTGCATGATTTTGGGAATATTGTGGATGGCGAATCTGTACAACATAAATTCCGTTTTAAAAACACCGGAAAAGGTGAACTGGTGGTTTCCAATGTACAGGCTTCATGCGGTTGCACTACCCCGGAATGGACCAGAGACGTAATTGCTCCTGGCGGAGAAGGCTTTATTCTCGCAACATTCAATTCCTCCGGTAAAGGGGAAAAAGGTGGTCTGATAGTTGAAAAAAGCATTACCGTAAATTTTAGCAATTCCACGGTTGAAACAATGGAGTTGCGATTTAAATCGAACATAGATAAAAAAGAATAATATAAATGAACATCCTCCTCAAATCTCAGGGCTTTATGGACCTGGCCGTTCCAATGGTACTGGTTATCGTGGTATTTTATCTGTTTATAATGTTACCGCAAATGCGCAAACAGAAAAAAGCGAAACAGTATTTCAATGAATTAAAAAAAGGCGATAAAATTATTACCACCGGCGGTATTCATGGTAAAATAATTACCGTAAATGAAAAAAACTTCGTTGTTGAAACAGAAGAAGGCAAATTAAAAATTGAAAAGGCAGCAGTGTCTATGGATATGACCGCTGCGGAATACAAAAACCAGTCTGCAGAATCAGAAAAAGCCTGATAACATGCTTCGGGTAGGCATCACAGGTGGTATTGGCAGCGGTAAAAGTACCGTTTGCAGCATTTTTGAATACCTCGGTGTGCCTATCTTTAAAGCAGATCTTTTTGCGAAAAGTCTGTACACTTCTAATTCAGATTTACGCCAAAAACTAATTGTAGAGTTTGGTGAAAATATTTATGTTCAGAATCAAATCAATCGTCCGCTATTGGCGTCCCTGATTTTTTCGGATCAACAAAAACTACATACACTCAATTCGCTGATACATCCTTTGGTTTTTGAGGCATACGAATCCTGGTGTATCCAACATCAAACCAGTCCTTATACCATTAAGGAAGCGGCTATTATGTTTGAAAGCGGAAGCTATACACATGTTCACCTTGTTTGTGGTGTGGTTGCTTCAGAAGAATTGCGCATTCAAAGAGTAATGCAACGCGATCATTTGAATAGGGATGAAATAATGAAACGCATAGCACAGCAAATGGATCCCAAAGAATGGTTAAAAAAATGCGACTATACCATTGCGAATAATGAAGATGACAGCCTCATAGAACAGGTTTTAAAATTGCATCAAACATTTACGGAATTGTCAGAGATGTCTGACAAGTTTCCATTGAAAAGCGACACTCGGATTCAATAATTATATGGAATCCGAATGCTGTTTATTTGTATTTCAGGTTGATAAACTCCCCTTCAGAAACCGTAACATTTCCCGAGCCAGTTTTTGAAGTCATATTGATGATGAAATTGCCACTGATAGTTTTATTCGTAACATCTTTGGAAGTAATGGAAATTTCATAAACTACATTGTAGTTCCCCAATACATTTATCAGATTGTCAATATCATATCGTTTCATATACATACCACCTGTATATGCATCGGTAGTTCCGTTCACAGTTCCAACCCAGCCTGATTTCAATTGTACATCATAAAAATAAATACCACTGGTATCTGTGTCTTTACGTATCCCAGAAATGGTGAGTTTGTCGTTTGCAATGGTGGCATAATTCATGTAATAATTTTTGCCATCTACATTTACCGTTTTGTTAGGCTGACCACATTCCCAGTAGGTTCCGTTTACCTTACAAAAAACCACGCCGGTTGCTTTGGGCGTTTCGGTTTTTTCCTTTTTACACGCAACAGAAAATGACAAAATCAATGCCGCTGTAACAATTCCAAAATGTGTTGTTTTCATGATTAATTATATTGTTTATTTACCAGTAAAATTCGGTTTTCTTTTGTTTAAGAATGCATCGGTACCTTCCTTAAAATCTTCTGCCCCAAATGCATCTCCAAATTCATATATTTCGCGCTGCATCCCATTTACATTTGGTCTGAAATAATCATTTACACAATTAATTACTTTACGCACTGCAACCGGGCTTTTAACAGAAATTTTTTCAATGAGTTCTTTGCATTTATTCCATAATTCTTCCTGTGGTACTACGTAGTTTACCAATCCGATTTCCAATGCACGGTTGGCATCAATTGCTTCTCCGGTTAACAGCATTTCCAGAGCACGCCCTTTGCCTATCAGTTGCACCAAACGCTGTGTTCCGCCATATCCTGGAGGAACACCCAGGTTCACTTCAGGTTGCCCAAATTTGGCATTTTCCGCAGCAACTCTGATATGGCAGGCCATTGCAAGTTCACAACCTCCGCCTAGCGCAAAACCGTTTACAGCCGCTATTACAGGTTTAGGTCCGTTTTCAATTATATTTAATACCTCATGCCCGTCTGCACTCATTCTGGTAGCTTCCTCTACCGTAAAGTTAGCAAATTCTGAAATATCTGCCCCGGCCGCAAATGCTTTTTGACCGGAACCTGTAATTACAATACCCTTGAGGCCATTGGTAGCCATTGCTGATTCCATCGCCATCCTGATTTCTGCAAGCATTGTAATATTCAATGCATTTAATCTGGATTCCCGGTTAATAGTGATAACCAAAATCCCTTCTCTGATCTCAGTAATAATGTTCTCGTATGTCGCTGATTTGTCCATATTTTAAAACGTTCTTTTTTCTTTTACCCAGCTGCGAATGTATTCAATAATCTCGGAAGTTTCCGTACCCGGAGGAAATAACCGCGATACCCCCTGATCATTGAGTTTTTTGGAATCCTCATCGGGAATAATTCCGCCTCCGGTAAGTAACACATCCTGCATGTTGTGTTGTTTCATCAAATCCAAAATTCTGGTAAATACCGTGTTGTGTGCCCCACTTAAAATGCTGATTCCGATGGCATCTGCATCTTCCTGCAACGCAGTTTGAACAACCATTTCCGGAGTTTGCCGCAATCCGGTATAAATTACTTCCATGCCCGCATCTCTTAAGGCAGAGGCGATAACTTTAGCCCCGCGGTCATGTCCGTCAAGTCCGACTTTGGCTACTACTACGCGAATTGGTCTTTGTTTTTCCATCCTGTTTTTGGTTCTACCAATTAAACTTCATTTTATTTCAATTCCAGAAAATTTACAAATGGCTCGGATAATTTTGCCACATCTAAAATTCGCTTTACAGCGTCATCTCCGGTTATTTCTTTTTCCGAAAATTCATGTTGGATATACAATTGTTTATGGAATAAAATTGGCTCATTTTCTGCGGCTTCACGAAATTCCGTGTCCAATCTTTTTTGCTTTTCCCCTTGTATTTCACCGAAAGTTTTGACAAATGTTTTATCTTCTAAAATTTGTCTGAATTTTTTGGATTGATTTTTTATTTTTAACCGCATTTGATACAAATCCTCTTTTGCCGGCATATAGGCGCCTGCATACAACCCACAGGACTCAGGACCCAGCTCCAGGTAAAATCCTTTTCCACTCATATGTTTTCTGCCACCTGGTGCCATTAATGCGCTTCGATTGGTTTTATAAGGTGTTTTATCTGATGAAAAACGTATGTCGCGATTAATTCTGAAAATACAATCTTTTGGTTGCAACATGCCATATTCCTTATCTCTTTTTTCCATGGCTTGAATTAACTCAGATACCAGCAATTCAAATGGCAATTTTACCGCTTCCTCATACCACTTTTTATTTGCATCAAACCAATCTTTATTGTTATTGGCTGCGAGTTTTTTAAAGAAATCAAAAAAGTCACTTTTAATGAGCGCTTTCATACCGTAGCAAATTAATCAATCCATTGGAATAATATGGGATTTTTTTTGTGGCATCCATTTGCAAACAAATATCCAGATCGCTCTCTGTATGCAGACTTTTAAACCTTTGAACATGCGAAGCTTTTTGCAAATACCCCTGCAAATCACCACATGCCAGCCGATATAAATCCAAAGCGGCCTGACTTGCATCTCCGGTAATTTCTAAGCCGCCGGATAGTTTTTCTGCCAGAGCTCCGGCAAATAAAGTATCTTCCAAATTAAATTTATCCTTCCACCCGGCACAAAATAATACCACATCAGAATCTGATTTAGAAATCTGTTTTGCCAACGCAGAAATATTCAGAAAAGATCCCACCAGAATTTGTTTTGCGGCACTGCTCATTTGCAAAGCACGTGTACCATTCGTTGTAGTAAATGCAATTTTCCTGCCCGCTATTTTTTCTCTGGTGTATTCCTGCGGAGAATTTCCAAGTTCAAAGCCCTCCACAGTTTCTCCATGGCGCTCTGCAGCAGCCAGATACCCTTTATTTCGAAAATTGGATGCCTCCTCTGGAGTTGCACATGCAACAATACTTTCTGCACCATTTTCAAATGCAACGCACATGGTAGTTGTAGCTCTGAGAATATCAATTACAACTACAATTTTATTTTCGATTCCATCTTCATATAAATGAAATAATGCCGGTGACAATACAGTTTCGATTTTCCTCATATTTTACGCATTGAATTTAGTCATTGCTTTCCCTGGTCCTTCGAGCGCGAATGCAATTATTGCCTCTACTGCGGATTGAATGCCTTGTTCCACAATTTCCTTTTCGCTTTCCTCCCAATTACCCAAAACAAATTCTACCTGCCTTCCCCTAGGAAAATCATTGCCAATGCCATAACGCAATCTCGGATAATCCTGGGTTCCAAGTGTTTCATTAATGCTTTTTAATCCATTGTGACCGCCATCATTGCCTTTTAATTTTAACCGCAGTTTCCCTGTGGGCAATGCCAGGTCATCAGTTACCACAAGCAATTGCTGCAAATTGGTCTTTTCTTTTTGCATCCAGTATTGTACAGCTTTTCCGCTTAAATTCATGTAAGTATCTGGTTTTAGTAATATAAAACTTTTGCCTTTGTGGGTAAATCTGCTCACATGTCCGTATTTCTGTAACTCCCATTCCGCTTGTTTTTGAGCAGCTAAAGCGTCGAGAACTTTAAACCCGATATTGTGTCTCGTATTTGAATATTCCGATCCCGGATTTCCCAACCCTGCGATTAGAAATTTTGTCAATGGTTTGGATCGTTTAAGTGATAATTTTGTGGAAATACAATGTTGTATTTCCCTTTTTGATCTACCCAATATCCAGGTGCTATTTTCTTTTCTTCGAAGAAGTTATAGGCTTCTTCGATGTTCTGCCAGAACTTAATCAGCTGGGGTTTGTGGCTGTAATTTAATTTTAAATAATTCCAGTTCTTTTTGTTAAAATGGCAGGGAAATATATCAATAGGAATTTTCGAGTTTTTCCCCTGATAGCTCTGTGCCATTACCGTTACCCAATAAATTTCATCAATGGTGCTGTCTGTCATGGGAAGACAACCAATACTGGCGCATCCGCCATGCATGTAAATTTCATTCCCCGGATTTTCTTTATCGCCCAAAACCATATCGCTCTCGTTGGGATACGCTATTTTCATACTTAAATGATACGTCGAATTTGGGTTGTACTTTTCTATGTAATACAAACCTTCAGGTACTTGCATGTCGCCAAATTTTCTTTTGGGTCCCAAGTCTCCACTGCCTTTGCAAATGCTGTATCGCTTTACCAATTTGTATTTCCCGTTTGCACTATCTGCACCCCAAAGTTCCAGTTCATCCTCCAGTTTAAACGATCTCCAATAAATAAATTTCGGCTCGGAAAGTCCACTGTCTTTAAACATTTTCCGGATGTCTTTTTCGCTTTTGGCCTTAGCCTGCTTTACCCGGTCAAAGTTCAGTTGCTGCTCGGCAAAAGTCTGTGCGGTAGCTCCTGCAGTAAGTGATAACAGGATGAAGAATAAAATTTGCTTCATATAACAGCCCACAAAATTAATGCTTACGTGGCGATTTCCATGCCGGATAAATAGCACCTGAAACTCCAAGTGTAAAACACAGGGTGAGGACAAGCAGAACATCACTCATTCTCAACTGCACGGGATAAGCTGATGCGAACGTGGACTGGGTTTTTACGAAACCATAAGTTTGTTGTAAAAAAACAGCGAGGATGCCAAGCGCCAAACCCACGGCTGCCCCACTAAATGCCACCAAAACTCCTTCACTAAAAAATATCTTTCGTACTTCCTGAAACGGCATACCCATGGTTTGTAAAATTCGTATGTCCTTCTTTTTTTCCAGAATCAGCATACTTAAAGATCCCACCAGATTAAATGAAATAATGATCAATACCAGAGCCATGATGCTGAAAGCAGACCATTTTTCTGTATTAAACATTTTATAAATGGCCTGATTCTGTTCCTTGCGATTGCGTATGATAAATTTATCTCCGGAGATTTTTATAATTTGCTTTTTTATTTCATTTTCATTTGCATAGGTTTCCATTTTAAATTCAATAGCCGATGCTTCATTTTCTCTTTCAAACAATTCCTGAACTCCGGCTAAACCTGCAACAACCAATTTTGGATCCAGTTCCTCTCCCGGCCTGATGATTCCGGAAATTGTTAAATCGGATTCCATCAACTCCAATTGGCTCACACCTGCAGATTCACGCCTCGGAGCCATCACATGCAAATTGCGGTTTTCTGACCCCAGATTTAACTTATAAAATAAACCTTCAGATACCCAGGCATGGGAATTTTGTTCCGTTTTAAAAATCTTGCCTTGCAATAAAAAGCTGTCGGTTTTCACCACTTTAAAATAATTTCTATCTACGCCTTTAACAATTCCCACTACCTGATTTTCACCATTTTGTATGACTGCACTTTCATCCAGGGTATAGGATATGGTTAAAATTCCGGGAATAGATTGCATGCGTTTTTTTTGCACGCTGTCTATTTTAAAAACTTTACCGGATAAGGGTGTTAATTTTAAATCCGGATAAAAATTCTCATATTCCTTGAATATAATTTTTTCAAATCCGTTTAATGCAGAAAGCAAAACAACCAACGCAAAGGAACCCACTGCGTAGCCTGCAATACCAATAAAGGTGATGATATTAATCGCAGATGGATTTTTTCGGGAAAAAAAATATTTTCTCGCTATAAAAACCGGAAGTCTCACTCTTCTTTTGGATCCTGTTTTTTATTCAATTCCTCAAAAATTTTATCCATTTTGCTCACATAATCCAAAGAATCATCTTCATAAAACGCGAGTTCGGGAACTTTTCTTACCTCGTGCCTGAGTTTTTTGGCAAGTTCCATTCGTATCTCCTTACCAAACAACTCTAAATTTTCCATTACGGTTTTTCTCCCGGTTACATTGATAACGCTAATGTATATTTTTGCCAGCCCCAAATCAGGAGTGGCTTTTACTCCTGAAATCGTTACAAATTCTCCTCCCAGCCATTTTTGGCGGTTTTGCTGAAATAGATCGCCCAAATCCCTTTGTATCTGTTTGGCAAATTTTTCCTGTCTAATGCCCATACTTCTGCAAATTAAGCATAGCTTAAGTATGCTGAAACGGAAACCTCCGATTATTTTTGGGAATTTTAACAACTGCATAAAGTATATTCGGGTCATTGCTTTTAATTCGCAACCACCTTGCCAGTCAAAGTACTCATACCATCAGGCGCAGGAAGTCCGGGATTCGGCGGCATTTTGGAATGCCTTAAAGAATTGGACGGGATACAGGTTTTTGCAGGAGACATGAATCCGAATTCGTATGGGAAATTTTTGGCAGACGGCTTTTTTGAAGTCCCTCCACCTGAAGATCCTCATTATCTGGAATCCGTCATACAAAATGCAGTTAAGTTTGGTTGTAATGTAATATTGCCAATTACCACCCGTGAATTGCCAATCCTGAGTGCTGCGGATAAGGTTTTGGCAGAAAAGGGAATTGCCATTGTTATTAGCCCTCCGGGTGCCATGGATAAAGCAAATAACAAAGGTCGTATGTATTGCTTTTTACACCAATGCAGGTTGCCTTGTGTAAACTTTGATATCGTGAATTCCAAAGTTGCATTTTTTGAAGCAGTGAAAAGACTGCAGAAAAATGGGAAAAAGATTGTAATGAAACCTGCCGTTGGCAATGGAAGTCGCGGATTCAGAATAATTGTTCCGGAGGAAGAAATTCGCAGCATTTATTTCCAAAACAAGGCAGGAGCTGTTGAAACTACCATGTCCGCTCTGCACGCCGAATTGCCGGATCAATTTCCCGGCGAAATTGTTGTTTCTGATTATTTGCCTGGAATTGAATATTCTGTGGATTTGCTTGCAGACAGGGGAAAAGTACTGGTTTCTACCATCAGGGTTCGCGAAAAAACAGTTTCTGGTATAAGCGTTAAAGGCACTTTTGTAGAAGATGCTGAAATTGAAAAACAATGTCGCATTTTGACAGACAATCTCGACTTGCACGGTCCATTGGGTATGCAATTCAAACGCGATGAAGATGGCGTTGCAAAACTTTTGGAAATAAATCCAAGATTGCAGGGCGCTGTGAGTACATGCAGGTTTGCAGGCGTGAATTATCCGGTTCTTGCAGTAAAACTTGCAATTGGTGACGAATTAAATATTCCGGAATCAAGGCCCCGGGGTGCTTTTCATCGATATTGGAAAGATATTCAGGCATAAATTCCTCCTTTTTTTAGGGGATTCTGGCCTCTCCATTTCATGACAAACATCTTTCTTTTTTAATTTTACCAATGTTTCAATTGAATACCTTTGCATTATGGGTAAGTATTTTAGTTTCAGGCGTATACTAATATACCTGATGCTGATTATTGGAATTATGCAATTTTTTCGGATCGATAAAAGTCATGAAAAAGTACAAACGGATCTGGATTTTTTGTTGAGCACTGATGCACCTGAAAATGTTTCAAAAATAATGCACGAAGCCTGTTATGATTGTCATTCCAATGAAACCAAATATCCATGGTACAGTGATGTGGCTCCTATTAGCTGGTGGTTAAATAACCATATTCACGAAGGTAGAGAAGAATTAAATTTCAATTACTGGCAAAGTTTTACCCCAAAACGCAAACAGCGCAAACTCAATGAATGTCTCGAAATGATTCAGGAAAGAGAAATGCCTTTGCCATCGTATACCTGGATACATAAGGAAGCAAGATTAAATACAGATCAGCGCCAAATTTTAATCAACTGGTTCAAAAGCATGGGTGCAAGGGAAGAAAAAGATGGGGACTAACGCTGATTTAAAAAATATTCTACCGCCAGACGATACCCGCTTAATCCAAGTCCTGAAATAGCGCCTTTTGCGGCAGCAGCTGCTAGATCTAAATTTCTTATTGCTTCACGCGCATGTGTATTTGAAATGTGCACGCATACCACCTTTACCGGTATTGCCCGAATTGCATCTGCGATTGCCACACTGGTGTGGCTGTATCCTCCGGCATTTAAAATGATGCCATCAGTTTTGCCATCGAGACCTTTTTCCTGCAGGTAATTAATTATCTCTCCCTCCATATTGCTTTGAAAAAGCGCAAATTCATGATTCGGATATTCCTTTTTCAGGGATTCAAAAAATGCCTCGAAATTCTCTGAACCATAAATTTCAGGTTCTCTTATACCGAGTAAATTCAAATTTGGACCTTGGATAATTGCCAGTTGCACGAGGCAAACTTATGAATTTTTTGAGGTTTTACTAAGTCTAACAGGCCTTCTGTTAAATTAGATGCAAAAACTTGGTGGATTTTACTAGGTTTGTAATATATCTATCTATTACCCCTCCAAATGAAATTCTCTATTCGCACATATAAGTGGATACTGGCTTGTGTTGCATTTACATGGACTCAGATTTTGCCTGCGCAAAACGGAGGTGCATTTTTTGCAGACTTCCACCTTACCGGAAAAGCCCGCCAAATCAAAGCTTATGGTATGGTTCAAGACTTTGAAGGCAACATGCACATGGCCACTATTGGCGGTGTGGTTGTATTCGATGGTACCACTACCACCTTGGTTGGTACAGGTGTTGGAACCAATGTGCTGGAACATGTCGCAGACAATCTAAAAACTTACGCTGGTTGCGATGGAAGAATTGGTTATATCAAGCGCAATAATTTTGGGAAATTTGTGTTTACGCGCATCCCGCTTGATGGCGTTGATGATCAAAGCTTCACCAATATTTTTGCTGTTGGCAAAGATGTTTATTTTCAAAGCACTGACTGGGTAATTCGGGTTACCGATGACAAGGTGACTTCCAAATGGAAACGCCCTGCCGAAGGTGACTTTAGTGGAATATTTGCAATTAAAAATGTACTTTTTGTAAATGTTAGCGGAAGTGGTTTATATACCCTTGAAGCCGGTGGCAAATTCAAAAAACACCCGGTAAATGACTCCAGAATAGCGGAACAATTGCTGGTATTTTGTACCCCCAGGGCTGATAATGAAATGGTTCTGGGTACGGATAACAATGAGCTCTTTGTATTCAACGGAGCCCAACTAACCCAAATCAATATTGACAAATCCGCATACCTCCAAAGCAAATTGCTGGTTGCCGGAAAAAAGCTCGATAACACCTATATGGTTGTTTCCACCTTTACAGGTGGTCTGATGGTAATTAACATGTACAATGGTATTGTGGCAGAAATGTATAATACCAGCACCGGCTTCCCGGTAGACGAGGTCAACTGCATTACCATTGATAAAAACCAGGGAATCTGGGCTAGTCATGAAATGGGAATTACCAGAATTGACCGGAATATTCCCGTCCGATTTTTCTCCGCCTATCCGGGTTTAACAGCCAGAGTATACTCGCTCGCCGAAACCAACGGGAATTTATTTGTCGGTTGTGCAGATGGATTATACCAATTGTCTGCCGTAGAAAATTTGGCCGAATATGAAAGATTGCTTCAGCAACAAAGCCGCATCAACCAGGAACATCATAACGATGCAAAAGGAAGTGGGAAGCCGGGAAGTTCCAAAACGGATGATCCGGATGACCCTGAAAATACCAATCCTGAGCCGGCAAATTCCAATACGCCGGACAAAGCGGAATCTTCCCCCGATCCCGGATCCACAACAAATCCATCATCAACGGATGAAACTGCCATTGACCGCGCAGGTAAAAGAATAAAAGACATTCGCAATCGAATAAAAGACAGGGTTCGGGGTGGTACAGGAACCGGCGGAACAGATAAAGGAACAGACAACCCTAAAGGTGAATCAGCTCAAAAAGGAGGAGGATATAGTTATTATATACCAACCGAGCACAAAACTATTTACAAATTTGCAGCAGTAGGACAAAACACAAACTCCCAGTTTGTATATAAAAAAGTACCTGGCATTTCCAGCAAAGTCCGGAAAATACTCATTACCCCAAACAGGCTGATTTGTGTTACCAATACAGGATTATACGAATATTCCGGAGGTGTTATCAAACGCTTGTGTGAAGGGGATATAAAGGATGCGGTTGTTTCAGGAAGTCGGCTCGTTTTTATCTCTACCCGAGGGCCACAAATTCTGGAGGCCAATGGAGTTATTCATGATATCACCATAAATCCAAAATACAGAAACCTGGCAACAACTTATTTGGATAACCAAAATACCTTATGGCTTGGTGGAATTAATCAGGTATTAAAAGTTACCCTGGGCCCGTATGGCACTGTGGTAAAGGAAAAGCTAATTGAAGTGCCATCAGAGTTTCCAGATAACATTCACATTTGTCGTACAGGTGATATTACCTATTTTGCCTCAGGGGGTGGAATATTTGAATATCAACAATCCAATGAAAGTGCTGTACAATCCAACATTCCGCTTCCTCAGGACAACGAATTATTTGAATATAGAATCAATGCAAACGGAAATACCCTGTTTGTAAAAACCATTGAGGGATGGAAAGAACTCAAAGGTCGCGAATCTATTCCTATGGGACTCATGGATGTTTTGGAAGGTGTATGGTATGTTTCAAAAGGCACAACTGGAAATGTATGGGCGGTAAACAATGCAGGCAATATTTATTATTTGAATCGCTCAGCTCCGTCTATTCCCGGATACAGCGGATTTAATGTATTCATTCGCGGTGTGTTGGGTTTTAATGGTACTGCATTTGACCTTTCCGATTTAAATATTTCTTATAAAGAGGGTACCGTTGAAATTCAATGGGGAAGCAATCTCTATTTGCAATCTGACGGAACCTGGTATCAGTTTAAAATACAGGGAACCGGTAACAATAACTGGTCTCAATGGACAAAAGCCACCTCCTACAAAGTTTCACTGAATCCCGGAAAATATACCTTTATCGTCAGGGCCAGAGACATATTGGGCAAGGTGTCTCCTGAAAGAAAGCTATCTTTTTATATTCAACCTCCTTTTTGGCAAACCTGGTGGTTTTACTCCATAATGGCGCTGGTGCTGGGTGGTGCAATTTATTTTGTATTCCGCTGGAGAAACCGGGCGCTTATAGAAAACCAAAAACGTCTGGAAAGTATGGTAAAGGAGCGAACCGTAGAGTTGGCGGAAGAAAAAGAAAAAACAGAAGAACTGTTATTGAACATTTTGCCAAAAGCAGTTGCACAGGAATTAAAAACTTTAGGTCAGAGCAGTGTGCGCAGGCATTCAGATAGTGCCGTAATGTTCACCGACTTCTGCAACTTTACCAAACTCTCCATGAATATGTCTGCTGAAGAGTTGGTAGAGAGATTGGACTCTTATTTCAGAAAATTTGATGAGATCATTGAGAAATATGCACTGGAAAAAATCAAAACCATTGGAGATGCATATATGTGTGCTGCTGGTGTTCCACAACCCAGAATCAATTGCTCTCTTGCCATTGTAATGGCGGCTTTGGAAATTCTGGAAGTAGTAGAAAAAGCCGAAAGTCGTTGGCAGATTCGCGTGGGCATTCACCACGGTGGCCTTGTTAGTGGTGTGGTGGGCAAAAAGAAATTTGCCTACGATATTTGGGGGGATACTGTGAATGTTGCCAGCCGTATGGAAAGTAGTTCCGAACCGATGAATATCAATGTAACCGAACAAGTGTACGAACAAATAAAAGATTATTTTGAGTGCGAAAAACGCGGTGAAATTGAGGCAAAAAGTCTTGGGAAAACCAATATGTACTTCGTAAAGGGCCTGAAAGTGAAATACCGGATGAATGGAAGTGCCATTGTACCGAACAAGGAATTTTTAGCTCTTTTAAACTGATTTTTTATAAATTGCCAACTTAAATGGCTGAATTCGAAAACGCCAAAAAGTATATCCTGGAGGAACTCGGCGGCAAATTGCCTGAAAATCTTACCTATCATGGGCTTTGGCATACCAAAAATGTATACAAGGCTGCATGTGACTTTTCCGTCTATTACAACCTAAATCCGGATGAACGCCTGATATTGGAAACTGCATCTCTGTACCATGATGCCGGATTCTTGAACGTATACCGAAACCATGAAGAAGCGGGTTGCATTATTGCCGCCGAAATTTTGCCGAAATTTGGTTATGAAATCCCGGTGATTGAACAAATACAAGAGTTAATCATGGCAACCAAAATTCCACAGAGCCCCAAACAGTTTCTATCAGAACTCATTTGTGACGCAGATCTGGACTACCTTGGAGGCAGTGACTACGACCGGATTGCGAGCTTGTTGTTCGATGAATTCAGGGAATACCATATCGTAACTACCGAATTGCAATGGTTTGAAATGCAGGCCGGATTTCTTGAATCTCATACTTTCTTTAGCGAATTCTCCAGAACCCATCGCGATCCAAAGAAAAAAGAAAACCTGGTGCGTGTGCAAATGCACCTGGAAAAATTGAGAAACAATGGAAAAGCATAGAAATATTCTGGTTCCGTATGACTTTACGCCCGAAGCAGAATGCGCACTAAAACATGCTGTATGCATTGCAGAAATGGGAAAGGGAACCGTGCACATGGTGCATATTCTCGACAAAAAGTCCCAATCTAAACTCAAGAGCAACCATAAATCGGAAGAAGATCTAAGAAAGGATTTGGCCAGGATTGCAGCAGAACACTGCACTGAAAATGCACAGGTTCTCGATCTGGTCAAAGAAGGCGATATTTTTCACGATATCTCCAATGCTGCATCCGAGTTGGGCGCAGATCTTATCATTTTCGGCACCCACGGCGTAAGGGGGATGCAGCATATTTTAGGTGCTTTTGCTTTAAAACTGGTCACTTCTGCCACCCTCCCTGTAATTATTGTTCAGCGCAGACCTATTAGGGCCAACGGATATAAGAAAATAGTTTATCCTGTGGATGAGAATCCTTACAGCAAGCAAAAAGCTTATGCAGTAGCGGATTTTGCAGCAGAACATAACGCGGAAATATTGCTGTTTCCCAAAAAGAACCACGACGAACATTTTCAGAACTATACCAACGGAAATCTTCGTTACTCGGAAAAGGTTTTCGAAGAAAACGGAATTCCATTCACCATCTCAGAAAATAACAAATCAGGAAGTTTTGACAGACAAGTTATTGAATTTGCCGCTGCACATGATGCCGATCTGATTAGTATTATCACTCAGGATAGCGATGATATGGATTTGGGCGATATTTTCGTTGGAAGTGAAGATGTGCATATCATCAATAACGATGCAGAAATCCCCACCCTTTGTATTAACGCAGTGGTTTCCATGAAAGTGGGCGGGTTGTCAGGTGTAACAGGGACCTGATTGAAAAAAGTAATTGTTACGGGGGCAACAGGGATGCTTGGTGCCCACATCGCCTGCCGCCTGCAAATGGAAGGGTACGAAGTAACCTGCATACATCATAAGTCTTCAAAGGCGCTGTTTGAGAATATTTCCAAATCCTATTCCATAAGTGCTTCCGCCTTTTCCTGGGTGCAGGCAGATATACTCGATATGGACACCCTTTTACCTGTATTTTCCGGAATGGACGTAGTTGTACATTGCGCTGCGCTGGTAAGCTACAGAAAACAGGATAGTGATTTGTTGTACGAAACCAATGTTTCAGGAACCCGGAATTGCTGTAATGCCGCTTGGAAAGTGCGGGTTTCACAATTCGTTTATATGAGCAGTATTGCAGCTTTGGGGAAAGATGTGCATTCCGATTTCATCACTGAAGAAACGCCATGGGTGGATTCCTCAAGATTAACGGAGTATTCCAAAACCAAATACTATGCAGAGTTGGAAGTCTGGCGCATTGCTGAAGAGGGGCTGCCTGTTTCTATTTTAAATCCCGGTGTAGTTATTGGCGCCGGCGATGGTAAATCGGGGAGCAATGCCATATTTGGACAGGTTGCAAAAGGACTTCGGTTTTATCCTATAGGCACAACAGGCTTTGTTGGTATTGAAGATGTAGCTATGGCGGCATTAAGTGTAATTAAAAATTCCATTACAGGTAACCGATATCTGCTGGTAAGTGAAAATTTGACATATAAGGAATTGCTCATGGAGGTTGCAAAATGCATGGGAAAACCAGCGCCTAAAATCAGACTGGGTGGTGTTTTGCTGTTTGTGTCAACCCTTATAGCCAAAGCCTGTGAGATGTTGTCAATTCCATTTCCATTTCCATCCCAGGGGCTTGTATCTACGTCTGCATCCTTCAAATACAAAAATTCGAACCCGTTGCTGTTACCAGATTTTCAATATACACCTGTTCAAAAGTCTGTGCAAACAGCGGTGTCCGGCTTGAAAGGCCTTGCTTAATTTTACTACCTTTGCACCATGAAATTTGGGGTTGTCATTTTTCCAGGATCCAATTGTGATCAGGATTTAATCGATGTAATACATGCACTTAGTGGCCAGGAAGTGGAACGCCTTTGGCACCGCGATACCGACCTCAAAGCTTGTACCCATATTTTTTTACCGGGAGGCTTTAGCTATGGAGATTATCTGCGCAGCGGGGCAATTGCACATCTGTCACCGGTAATGCAAAGTGTTATTGCACATGCCAAAAGCGGTGGTTTTGTAATGGGTATTTGCAATGGTTTTCAAATTCTCTGCGAATCAGGACTTTTACCCGGCGCATTGCTGAGAAACAGCAATATGAAGTTCTCCTGTAAAAACGTGTTTTTAACCCCATCTAATTCAAAAACGGCCATTACCCGGGGTATGGACCACTCCGATGTTTTAGAAGTCCCGATAGCACATGGAGAAGGTCGTTTTTATTGTGATTCCGAAACACTTCAAAAAATAGAAACCAATGGTCAGGTTGTTTTCCGCTATTGCGATTTTGAGGGAAATATTACCTTAGAAAGCAACCCTAATGGTTCATTGGATAATATTGCAGGCATTTCAAATGAAACTTTTAATGTTTTTGGAATGATGCCCCACCCGGAACGGTGTTCCAGCAATTTTCTTTTTAATACAGACGGAAGGGCCATCTTCGAGTCCCTGATGGGGCTGAACGCTCCCGCCTGATTTGCGGTTTCGTCAAATATTTGTCAAAGTGATACACACTTTTGCAACGCTTTGGGGGTTGCCTTCGTCTAATATGTAAAATAATTGGAACACAATTTGAGTTCTATTAATCAAAAGGAGGATATAATGAAAACACTGGTAAGCAATCCTAAAACACAGTCTAAAAGCACCACCGTGGCTCCTCGGCAGAGGAAAGACAATGGCCCGGCGCAAAATGCAGCTGGAGTGTAGGATTAAATTTCCCGGTTCTCACCGGATCTGAGCCGTTCGGCATTTTCAGCAACCTGTAATGCCTTAATGATTTCTTCAATTTCACCATTCATTACTTCTGGCAAATTATAAAGGGTTAGCCCAATGCGGTGATCTGTAACTCTGCTTTGCGGAAAATTATAGGTTCTGATTTTGGCACTTCTATCCCCCGTACTTACCAAGGTCTTCCTTTTCAGCGCTATTTCATCCATATGCCGGGCATACTCCCTTTCATACAAAATCGTACGCAGCATTTTCATGGCCTTTTCGCGGTTACCAAGTTGGGTTCGTTCTGTTTGACATACCACAACCGTTCCGCTAGGTATATGGGTTAACATTACCTTGGTTTCCACTTTATTTACGTTTTGCCCGCCCGCGCCTCCACTTCTTGCTGTTTCCATTTTTACATCCGCATCCCGCACTTCCACATCCACCTCTTCAGCCTCAGGCATCACCACCACACTGGCTGCGGATGTATGTATTCTTCCCTGGCTCTCCGTTGCCGGCACCCTTTGCACCCGGTGTACCCCACTTTCATATTTCAGAATTCCATAACTGCCCTCTTTCTGTATTTCCAATATTACTTTGGAATACCCGCCTTTTGAGCTTTCAACTTCATCAATAACGTCTGCTTTCCATCCCATCTTGTCGCAAAATCTGGTATACATTCGAAACAAATCTCCAACAAAAATAGAGGCCTCATCTCCACCTGTTCCAGAGCGAATTTCTATTACCGCAGGCTTGTCGTCTTCCGGGTCTTTTGGAAGCAGCAATAAGCGGATTTCTTCTTCCATAACAGGTTTTTGTGTTTCGAGTTCCTGCAGTTCAGATTTTATAAAATCGCGAATTTCCTTATCCTTTTCATCCCGCATCATTTCCCTTGCATCGTCTATTCCGTTTACCAGTTTTTTATATGCATGGTACTTTAATTCGAGAGATTCCAACCCCCGGTATTCTTTATTCAGTTGGGTAAACCGCCTGGTATCTGCCAAAACCTCCGAACTGGAAATTAATAGTTCCAGCTCCTTAAATCTCGCATGTATGGCTTCCAGTTTTTCGAGCACAATTTGTATTTATTTGCTTTGCAAAATTACACCGCTACGGCTCCGCATCAGTACAAATCCGGAATTCACCGCTAACATTTGTGTACTGTCTTTCGTTAAAAAAATGGTGTCTTTTGTTTCATGAAGTATCCCTTCATGCCTCACATCCGTAAGAAAATTTCCATCCATCAGGTACAATTTTTCCGCCCCTATTCCCACCAATTCTTCCCGGCCTTTTCTCCTTGTTTTTAAATTCAAATTTTGATCGAAAACAAACACATGTTCCCGGCCATCTGCAAAAACAACCTGTTGTCCATTGTCGTAAACCCTATTGGTTTTGCCACCCCATTGGTAGTCACTAAGCCATACGCTTTCCTGAAGAACTCCTCCGTTCTTTCCGATTTTTTTTAGACTTTTCGTGTTATAATCCACTACCCAAACATTGCCGTCGTTGGATCTTCCAAAGCCGGAAATTTGTGTAATTCCTGCTTTAATGATATCCAATTCATTTTGTGTATTCAATTGGTTATCCATCCACACCGCTTTTCCGGTAACGGGGAAAAAAACAACGGGCTCCAGTGGGTTGCTGGCATCAATCAATGGGTCAGAGCCATAGTTGGTTACGGAAATTTTTTTGAGGGTATCGCCTTTTTGAGAAAATAAAAGCAAATTATTGGCCTCATCAATCACGTACAATTGTCCCTGAACATTCATTTCTGCCGCAGAATATTTCCCTACCAATTCCAAAGTTTTAGGGTCACCGGCACCCAGGGTAAAAAACAAAGAGAACAGGATGCTTATACCCCTGAATTTCATGGCTGCCATTTTAACAAATGCAAATTTTCTCCATCAAATTTTGCATAAGAAGAACCATGAACCCATTCGCCGGTATTGATATATTTGGCATTTCCGGGTAACAATATTTCCAAAGAAAGATGTCTGTGTCCGAAAATAAAATAATCAATCTTTTCCGTTTTTAATTTTTCTATGCAAAACTGAGTAAGTATTTCTTTATCATCTCCCAAATAGTTTTCGTACCTGTTTTTTTGCGAAATCCTGCTTTTTCTGCTTAAATATAGCGCAAGTCCTATGCCGAAGTTAGGGTGTAGTCTTGCAAACAACCATTGACACAATCGGCTCCTAAAAACACTCCGTAACAATCGATAACCCGGCTCTCCCTTTCCCAAACCATCACCATGGTGTAAAAAGAATTTTTTATTATTTCTGGTAATTTCCAGGGAGTCTGAAATGATATGCAATCCTGTCTCTTCCGGCAAATAACCAAACATCCACATATCGTGGTTCCCTTTAAAAGTGGAAATTTTAATTCCTTTGTCTGTTAAAAATGCCAATGTGCCGAGCAACCGAACATATCCTTTGGGCACTGCCTGTTTGTATTCAAACCAGAAATCAAAAATATCTCCCATCAAATATATTTCGCTGGCGTCGGCAGATATAAAATTCAGCCAGTCACAAATTTGTTTTTCTCTTTCCCGGCTTTTATTTCCGTCGGGTACGCCCAAATGAAAATCGCCGGCAAAATAGATCACTTTTGTATTCCTTTAAATTGAGATAACATACGAATATCATTTAAAAATAAATCTCGTATATCGGTAAAACCATACTTCAACATGGTAATTCTGTCTATTCCCATTCCAAATGCAAACCCGGTATATTTCTCGGGGTCAATATCACAATTCTTTAACACATTTGGGTGCACCATTCCACATCCCAATACTTCTAACCATCCGGTTCCTTTGGTTAATCTCCTGTTGTCCTCTGTGTCTGTCCCGGCCCATATATCCATTTCGGCGCTGGGTTCTGTGAATGGAAAATAACTGGCACGGAATCGCACTTTGGTGCCTTCTCCAAAAAACTCCTGCACAAAGTAGTAAAGGGTTTGTTTGAGGTCCGCAAAAGTTACTCCTTCGTCTACATACAAACCTTCAATTTGGTGAAAAAAACAATTGCTGCGTGAACTGATTGCCTCATTTCTATAAACCCTACCCGGCATTATTAATCGCAATGGAGGTTGTTTTTTCTCCATTTCCCTGATTTGAACCGAACTGGTATGGGTTCTCAGAACCAAATCACCGGTAAAAAAAGTATCCTGCATATCTCGTGCGGGGTGATCTTCTGCAAAATTCAACGCGCTGAAATTATGCCAGTCATCTTCGACTTCAGGTCCTTCGGCTATATCAAAACCCAGACGATAGAAAATATCACACAATTCATTTTTAACCAGTGAAATCGGGTGTCTCGATCCAACTCTATATGCATTTACAGGTAAAGAATCATCTACTTTTTTCGCTTCATCCTCACTTTGTAAATAAAGGGCGTTTCCCTCTTCCAGAATTCGCTCCAAAAAAGCTTTCAGATCGTTCAGTGCTTTGCCAACTTCTTTTTTCTTCTCTCCCGGAAGATCCCTGAATCCGGCTATTAAATGATTCACCAGACCTTTTTTGGAAAGGTATTTCAGCCGGAACTTCTCCAGTTCCTCTGAAGACTGAATTTTTATTCTTTCAGCTTCTTCTCTGATATTTCGGATACTCTCCAGCATTGCTCACAAAATTAATCCAATTTTTTTCATCCTCGGCTTCCTTTATCCCCAGCCCTAATAATAAAATAATATATCATTTAATTGTATTTATATTATATAATACAGCTGTGTGGAAATGTGGGTTAATTACATAAAATAAAATGGCATTTATCCAATACACAGCTTTTTCAACATGAATAATTATAAAATTCCCTTTAATACCCGCACTTGTGAAGGTTTTAAACAAAGGACTGGCGGATGTAGAATAAAGTTCATTTGAATGAAACTTATCCCAATTACCTGTGCAGTTTGATGTAGATGGTATGGTGTTTTTTTCACAGCTATTCACAGCAGTTTTTGAATTAAAATACTATCGACATTATTTTGGAAATAAATCAGAGAAAATAACATGTTGTATACATTAATTAACAATGATTTCGTTCTCTAAACCCTTTTGGGCCTGAATATTTGATTTGATATTCCATGTTTCGCCATACTTGTACTTTCCTTGAATTTGAAGGGGTGGCGTTAGTACATTGTTCCCGTCTGAATCTTCAAAATAGAACAAATCGTATGTTCCTTGTGGAACAATTTGTTTTTTGGCTGTCCCTGGTTCTATATACAAATAATAGATGTTTTTGTTGTTTTTTAGTTCGCAAAGAATAGGGTCTTTTCTGGTATTGCGGATATATATTTCCGCGGATTGGATTTTGTTAATTTGAAACGTAATACTATCCGTATTTCTGCTCCCATCCTGAAAGAACACAGATCCTGGTATAAGCTTGTATGTATCAGAGCTGTCGTATGGCAGATAAAGAATATTAGCTTCAAAAATCCCGGACCTAAAAGTATCTTTTATTTTAGAATAAAAAACATTTGATTCTATATGGGTAATGGATTTGTTAAAGTGAATTTCCAATAGATTCTTTTCCAAATTCTGCACCGAATAATATTCTAAAACATTGCTTCCTTCTTCTATTATTTCTGATACAATAAAATAATCTTTATCAAATTGTGATTTTAATATGGATATCGCAATGCTGTCGCCAAAAATTGTATCTTGAAATGAATAAATATTTTCATCCTTTTTTAAACGAATAGTGGACAATTTTGGTATACCAAAAATATAAAATATGGAACCGGTTTTTCTGGTAGAAATAGTATGTTTTTTTCGACTGTACAAATTTATGGAAACACTGTCTGGGCTTGGTGTAACATCATTTAGAATGCCGATATCCTCATGTTGTTCAACAATTGAATTGTTGTTTTCATCATTAAAAATCACGATATCTTTTTGAGAAGAATTTAAACCGTGAATTTCAAAAGAATTCTTTTGAATTTTAGACGTAAAAACATTGCCACTTAAATTATCAGTGCAAAATATTTTGAGGTTGATTTTTTTTGGTGGAACTGCATATTGGGCACTTCCTGAAATGGTTAAGGTGTCCAGCTGGTCACCGGTGCTGAAATAGTAATAATAGTTTTTTAAGGCATTCCCTTCGTTGAGGTCGCTGATGGTTTCATTGAAGGCAATACTATAGGTGGTATTTGCTTTTAAACTATCGGTATTTAGTTTAATGGTAAAGGATTTGTTGGTTTTCTCGTAAATGGGCTTAGTTCCCGGGTTTGGGGAAATAACCATATTCGCTTCAGGTAATTTTACCTGAATGTTTTCATTAAAATGGAATACGATTTTAGAGGGGCGGATATTTCTACTGGAATCCGCGGGAAAGGAATTTAGAATCTTAGGAGCTTCAGCATCTCTTTCTCCACCCGTGGGAGAAACCGGCTGAGCGCAGGAAAAAAGAAGTATAAGGAGTGATCCGGAGAAAAACCGGGTTATAGTTGGGTGCATGAATTAGCGTCCAAAATAAACGAGTAAAACGGATATATCAGAGGGTGTTACTCCGCTAATTCTGGAAGCCTGGGCAATTGTGGCCGGTTTTACATTGGTTAACTTCTCTCTCGCTTCTTTACTTAGTGATTGAAGTTTATGGAAATCAAAGTCCGGTCTTATTTTAATTTGTTCTAATCTCTTCAACTTTAATGCGTTTTCCTTTTCCTTTTCGAGATAGGTAGCATATTTCATACCGATTTCTGCATCTTCAATTGCCTCCGGGTCATAGGCGCTTAATTGATCCCGAATAGCGGGGATTTGTTGTAAGGCTTCAAAATCCAATTCGGGACGCAGAATGATCCGGGATACTTTTTGTTTTTCTGTTATTTCTGATGCCCCTAGTTGCTGTAATATGGGGTTTAAATCCTGAGGAGTTACTTGTGCCTGGTTGGCCCAATCAAAAACCTGACGACTTTGGCTTCTTTTATGTTCCAGCGCACGCATCCTTTCTAATGAGGCCAACCCCATGGCATAACCAATTTCGGTGAGTCTTTCGTCTGCGTTATCTTGTCTTAGGGAAATACGGTATTCTGCCCTGGAGGTAAACATGCGGTAGGGTTCATCGGTGCCTTTGTTAACGAGATCGTCAATCAGAACGCCTATATAGGCTTGATTTCGGAGGGGAATAAAGGGCTCCCTGCCCTGAAGTTTTTGGTGGGCATTTATACCCGCCACCAAGCCCTGGCATGCGGCTTCTTCATAACCGGTAGTTCCATTAATCTGACCTGCGAAATACAGATTTTCTATTCCGCGGGTTTCCAGGGTTAAGTTTAATTGGGTAGGCGGAAAGTAATCATATTCAATGGCATAGCCGGGGCGAAATATTTTAGCTTTCTCAAAACCCGGAATTTCATGAAGCGCTTTCAATTGAACATCCTCAGGCAACGAAGTAGAAAATCCATTTACATAGACTTCTATGGTATTCCATCCCTCGGGCTCTACAAAGATTTGGTGCCTTTCCCTTTCCGCAAAACGGTTGATTTTATCTTCTATGCTTGGACAATATCTGGGGCCCAACCCTTGGATACTGCCGTTGTACATGGGACTGTCTTCGAAACCGGTTCGCAAAATGTCGTGCACATTGGAATTGGTGTATGTAATATGGCAACTTTTTTGATGCTGAATCGGTTGAGTTTCACTTGAATAGGAGAACTTGGAGGGATTCAAATCCCCTGGCTGTTCTTCCATAATGGAGTAGTTGATACTTCGACCGTCTACTCTTGGGGGTGTCCCCGTTTTCATTCTTCCGGATGTAAAACCGAGAGATTCCAATTGGGCGGTTATGCCCGTGGAAGCTTTTTCTCCCATTCTTCCACCACCAAAATTCTTACGCCCAACATGGATTAGGCCGTTAAGAAAAGTACCATTCGTAAGCACTACGGCTTTACAGGGTATTTCGATTCCCATGGCAGTTTTAACACCAGAGATTTTACCACTGTCCAAGGTGACTTCTGTCACGGAATCCTGAAAGAAATCAACGTTGGGGTTTTGTTCCAAAGCCAGCCGCCAGTATTCGCTGAACAACCAGCGATCGTTTTGGCTTCTGGGGCTCCACATGGCAACCCCTTTACTGCGATTGAGCATTCGAAATTGAATGGTACTCTTGTCTGAAATAATACCAGAAAGGCCACCCAGTGCGTCTATTTCACGCACGATTTGTCCCTTGGCCACACCGCCCATGGCGGGGTTGCAGCTCATTCGGGCAATTGCTTCCATATTCATGGTTACAAGCATCACTTTGCTCCCCATTTGCGCTGCTGCGTGCGCTGCTTCACAACCGGCATGACCAGCTCCTACCACTACGATATCGTATTTCTCAAATAGCATTTAGTTTCACGTGGAACAGGAGCTTATTGTCCTGCCAAACGATGGTACAAATTTAGGCAATGTGCCTCCTGTTCTCGCATTGCTTTTTTTTCGGGTTCGCTATGGTCGTTAAAGCCACACAAATGGAGTACGCCATGAAACATTACCCTGAGCATTTCTGTGCCTTCGGATCCGAGAATTTTGGCATTCTCTTTCACCCGATCTGAAGAAATATAGATTTCTGCATCAATTGAATTTGGCGTGTCTGATAGGTCAAAGGTAATGATGTCGGTATAATAGTCGTGTTCTAAATGGGTTTGGTTTATTTCCAGCAATTTTTCATCACTCACTATCACATAAGAAATGCGGTGAAGCGTTTTGTGGTGTTCCTGACAAATCTTAATTATTGCACTTAAGAATTGGTCTTTTTGAAGAAAAGCGATGGGATTCCTTTTCCCGAAATAAACAATTTGAGACATATTATCGAAGCATCATAATAGTTCCCTTGAAGGTTTCAATCTTTTCGGGAGTTCTAATTTCAATGAGATAAACATAAATACCCGCCATAAAGAAGGCGCCATCTTTTGCCTTTCCATCCCATCCTGTTAAGGCGTCCCCTTCGAAAATTCTTTCTCCCCACCGGTTATATATTTTCATAACGGCTTGTCCGGGAAGCAAGTTGGGGTTATATATTTTGAAAATCGGGTTCTTGCCTTCAGGGCTAAAAGCCCCTGGGACCAGGGTGGTGTCAATTGCTCGCAGGCAAATCACATTGGAATAGGCCGTATCTATAGGTTTGTTGTTCACGCCCAATTTAAAGGAGGCTACCTTAAAGCAATTGGCCTGTAGCGTGTCAATCACAACAAATTCACTATCCCCAAGCGTTAATTCGGGGTTCCACGTGGAACTCTGTTTTGGTTTTTCATAAAGATCCGTTTCATACAATCCTGTGAACCAGGCCCAATAGTCATTCCAATAAAAGGTCTTCAAGGTTCTTCGCAAAAGCAGGGAGGTATGAATTAAAGAGCTGTCGAAAGGGCTGTTACATGAATTGTGAAACAGGAGACGGTATTGGTATTTGGTTTGAGAAGTATTTCTTCCACCATGGATATATCTGCCAATCTTTCCCGCAGCACCGGGATAGGTGGCAATTGTAGTCCAGGCGCTGCTGCCATAAACCCTAAATTGTAGTAAAGTGTTTTGAATGGAAGTGGTTGTCTCCCAGGTGCCGGTTATTTCAATGTTTCCATCTGCAATCACAGAAACATGCCCCAATTGTTTGTAGGCGGGGTAGCTAAAGTCCTTCGCGTCAAAAACGATAAGGTTTGAGGAAGATGTGATGGTGGATGCCGATTTGTGCGCGCGCACATAGAAACTGTATTGATGGCCCAATGCAGGGATATCAAAGATGTAATTCAATTGTGACCCGGGTACAGTATATACCAAAGTCCAGGCGCCACTGATATTGTCAAATACCATAATATCATAAGCATCTACAGACCATCCAACATAAGCATTCCATTGTATATAAATCTTCTTAGTGCATTGATAATCAATGTTTTGGCCGCTGTTGAAGCCCAAATAAACCGGACTGTGATAATTGCTAATTACCCCACCATTCTTGCAAGAATCATAAACGGCAAGTGAAAATCTGTTCCACGTGGAGTTGGGGTCAAAATCGGTTAGGGGGAACGAATAGAAAACCACATTCTTTTCATCCACCAATATGTTATTTCCCGTATTCTGGTCCGTTTTAAATAGGCTGTATCCCATAACATCGGATTCAGGCGCCTTGGGCCAACCGGCAATCACCCTTTGGGTAGTTAAATCTACACTTACGCTGTCTGGATCCAACAAGGCCGGCGGGGTGTCGTCCATGAATATCGTATCAGAAAACACCGTGTCACTTCCATTACAGGCAAAAAGGCCTATCACATAAAACTCCCATTTTTTCTTGTTTGGAAGCGCCGCTGCAATTTGGCTGATATTGTAAGTAGAAGAGCTGGTTAACTTACTAAAATTATTGATGGAATTGTCTCGTCCCCAGAGCTCATAAGATGAAAACGAACCACAGGGATCTGCCGGCGTGTTAAAGTAAACCGTAATGTTGCCACTCAGATCCAGACAGGCACGCATAAGTTTGATTGGCCCATCCAGTGCAAACATGGAAGATGGACAAAGAAACAAACCCAACAAAACCCCATATGTAGTCGTTATTTTTCTCAATAATTTCAGGATATATCTCCGGCTAACACCTTATGGAACGATTCACCATTCAAATAATTGTCGGCAATCTGGCATAATTCCTCTGTAGTAATAGACCATATTCTGTCCATTGCCGTTGTATAATGGCGTAAAGTATATCCTCGGCTGAACAAGCCACGCATTTTACCCGCCATTGCAAAAGGTCCGTCAAAGCTGGTTCTCAGCTGGCCGGCAAAATACCGCTTTGCACGCTCCAACTCTGTTCCACGTGGTGGATCCAAAACCATACTGCGCAATATTTCCAGGGTTGCATCCAAGGCCGCTTCAGCATTTTGGGAATTCATTTCCCCGGAAATAACCCATAAATTTCCATCCGTGGTTTGTTGGATATAAGAACCGATTCCATACGTCAATCCACGCTTTTCGCGGATTTCCTGCATCAACCGGCTACCGAAAAAGCCGCCCATTAGCAGATTCAACATAGCAAAATCATGGTATTCCGTTTCCCCAATTGCAGGTAACTTTCTGGCCAACTGCATACTTACCTGGCTCGTGTTTTCCAATTGTTTCCTGTTCAAGCCAGCCGCTTGCCCGGAATGGACTGTTTCCAAAGGAATTTCTTTTGAATTTGGCACTTTGGTTAATGAGGCAATAGCATTGACCGTAAATTCTTGTATATGCGCATCCACATCTCCTGCTAAAAGCCATTTTGCATTTCTCGGATTTAAAAAGCTTTGATGGTAGTCTCTCGCCATCCCGCTGTTCATTGCCATAATATGCTCCGGATCGGCAAACCTGGTGTTTACATCGTCTTCCCCATAAATGGTTTCCATACACAAACGATTGGCCCAATATCTCGGAGTGGTTTTCTTGCGCATCAGAGATGCCGTTTCCATCTGCTTGAAGTTTTCGGTCTCCAAATCCGGAAACACCGCTTCCACGTGGCTCTTCAACAACCATTGCAGAGATTCTCCAAAAAATTCCTTGGTGCATCGCAATACAAGTTCATTGTAAAACAAACTGGTATCCGAATCTACGGTGCTTCCCCAAAAATCAAATTGTTCTTGTATTTGTTCAGCTGAATGTTGGTCTGTGCCATTTAAACATAAACTTAAAGCAGTTCTGGCCTGATATCGGTGTTGCTGAATTCTGCTCCCACCCGGCCAATAGAGGTGCAATTTAATAACCTCATTTTCACGAGGGGAGGTACAATAAAGCTCGGTTTCCCCTGTCTTGGTAAGAGTTGCGGCTTCAAAATCCAGGTTATTTATTGCTCCGCTTTCAGGAGCTGTTTTTCTAAAATCAATCATTGGGCTCATAATAAATTACTGATGCATTTTCCTTGCGGAATAAAGCTCTTGCCGTTTCCAGTGTATTCTCATAATTCATTTTTTGGTAGGTTTCATTTTCTGTATGAATCATTTGAACATCGCCAAGCAACTCAAAGTAGCATAATTTTTGGGCTATAGTCATTAGACTGGTCTTTTCAAACAGCAACTGAGAGCGCAGTTTGTTTTTTGCCGCCTGAAAAAGCTTTTCTTCCATGTGCTTTCCCATCAGCGTTTCCTGGAGCAAATTACCCAGTGCGGCTTCTCCCTCTTCCAATCCAAGACCTTCGTTCAAAAGTCCGTAAACCATAAAAATGGAATCATCCAGACTCCGCATACAAAAACTTTCCGCGGCATTCATCAGCCCGCTTCGCTTTACCAATTCCAAATACAGAGGGGAGGTCTCGGACCCGCCGAGTACATCACCGAACAACTCCAATCCTGCACTTTTCAAATCCATATATCCCGGACCCCTCCAACACATAAAAACACCCGGGCTTGGGCTAAGGTCCTTTGTTTTTAGAAAACGCCTTTCCCTTTGCTCTGTTTCTGCGGGATACAGATTTTTATTTACCGTTCCTTTTCGATCAATTCCCGCAAACCATTTTTCACAAAGGCGTTTGGTTTCCTCCAGAGAAATATTTCCCGCAACACAAAGAATGGCATTTGCAGGATGGTAGTGTTTGTAATAAAATGCTTCCACATCCCCCAAGGTGGCCTGTTCTATATGCGCCAGCTCCAGCCCGATTGTCGGCCAGCGGTAAGGATGGGATTTATACAACAGAGACCGGCTGTGGTGCCAAAGTTTTCCGAACGGCGCATTGAAACAGCGCTGTCTGAACTCTTCCAATACCACTCCTTTTTGAACGTCGAGCGAATTTTGTGAAAATGCCAACTGCAGCATTCGGTCGCTTTCCAGCCAAAATGCGGTTTCCACGTTTTCCAGGGGTACTGTGATGTAATAATTGGTATAATCGTTATTGGTAAATGCGTTGTTTGAGCCACCGGCCTGTTCCACGTGTTTGTCGTAGTCCGGTATGTTGATGCTTCCGCCAAACATCAGATGTTCAAACAGATGGGCAAATCCTGTCTTGTCCTCCTGCTCATCTCTGGCGCCAACGTTGTACAAGATATTTAAGACAACCACAGTGCTTTTGGGGTCCGGATGGTGTATTACCCTTAAGCCATTGTCAAGTGTAAAACCTGAAAATTCAATCACAGCGCAAATCTACGCGCTTTAAACGGATTCCCGAGGCCCCGGGTAACGGAGTATCCTTCAACCATGTCAATGCCCTGATTATTGGAATTGCCCTGAAAATGGAGGTTTCTAAGCAAGGTTTTGAAATCTTTTAAAATGAAAGTGGAAATAGAAATAAATGCCGTTATTGAATCTGTTAGTTGATGTAATTTTAAGATACTTTTCTGCGAATTAATACCAAAGCTGTTAACAATGCACCCACTGCTCCGTAAAGCAATGCTACTGTTGCCCCAAATTTCCACCAAAGTAGGCCGGTAACCCAACTGGCAATAAGCAAACAAATACTTTGAAAAGAAAGAAAAGAACCAAGCGCTGTTGCGGTTTTCCCTTTATCGCAAACCTCGGACAACCATGCTTTTACCTGCCCTTCCGTGCAGGCTGCAAACAAGCCATAAGCCAGCATGCAGGCCGCAATTGCCGGAAAACTGCTGAAAACGCCCAAACCGGCATAAGCCAAAATGAAAAAGAACAACCCGGCCATAATGAGTCTTTTGGGCGAAATGCGATCCGCCATTTTTCCCAATGGATATGCCGCGAGTGCGTAAATCAAATTGTAGAATATATAAAACCCAATTACCACGTGATCTGCAAATCCGGCATCTTTCATTTTCAACAGGAGAAATACATCCGAGGAATTAAAAATGGCGAAAAAAAGCAAGGTTCCCGCCACTCTTTTAAATTCCGGATTTGAATTCCGGAAGAAAGAGACAAAAGAAAAAAATGAAGCCCGTTTCACGCTTTTTACACGTGGAACCTCTTTTAGCGTCCACAACAAACCAACCGAAATGATGCCGGGAATAAATGCGAGCAAAAACAACCAGAGATAATCACCCGGGAAAAACCAAAGCCATATCAATGCAGAAACAGGCCCTAATATGGCGCCGATAGTATCCATTGCCCGGTGAAATCCAAAAACCGTGGCTTTTTTTCCTGCAGCTGATGCGTCCGAAAGCATGGCATCACGCGGAGCAGTGCGCATTCCTTTTCCAAGTCGGTCCAGGGTTCGCACCCCGAGCACCCAGGAAGCCTGCTGAAATAAAACCATGAGTGGCTTGGTAACCGCACTGAGAAAATAACCCAACTTCACAAACGGCAATCGTTTGCCCCATAAATCGCTCAGGTTGCCAAAATAACCCTTACTTAAGCCTGCAGTTGCTTCGGCAATTCCCTCCAAAATCCCGATAAAAAAAACCGAAAACCCAATATGCCGAAGGTAAACCGGCATTACCGGATACAACATTTCGCTAGCCATATCGGTTCCCAGGCTTACAAAGGACAAAATCACTATGGTTCGGTTCAGTACCTTCAATTGCTATTTTTTGCTAAGATATTTTTGAAATGGGCAGTTCCAAGCATTTGGGCAAAAAATGAGGGGAAAACCGTAAATTTGCAGATTCTAATCCCGCTGGGAAGCGGTATCCAAACATATGGCAAATAAAAAAGACAACTCAGGAGGCAAAAAATTTCAAAACCGACTGTCCTCCGAAAAAAGAGTAAGGGTAACTAAAAATACCAAAAACAAAAGCGAATCGTCAGACAGAAAACGCGACTTCGGCAACAAACCAGGGGGCTTTAAATCAGGCTTTAAAAAAGATGGAGATTTTTCCGGGAAACCCGGACCGAAATCATTTTCCGACAGAAAATACGTTAAAAAAGACCGCGGCGATTCAGGGGAAACCGGAGAATTTAAAAAACGCACCGGAGGATACAATTCACCGTATAAGAAAGACACGGGATTTGGAAGCAAGCCGGGATCCAGATCATTTTCCGATAATAAATATAAGAAAAAAGATTCCGGCGAAAGCGGGGATTTTAAGAAGCGCACCGGAGGATATAATTCCCCGTACAAAAAAGATTCAGGGTATGCAGGCAAACCCGGACCTAAATCTTTTTCAGATAGAAAATACGGCAAAAAAGACGCAGGTACAGACAATACAGATTTCAGAAAAAAATCCGATCGTTTTTCACGCGAAGATTCGAAGGATAAAAGAAGCAATTATGCTGGTCCGAAATCTCGTTTTGATGCAAACAAAAAACGCACTTTTGGTCCTCAGGAAAATGACAGCCAAAGAGGGAAATGGGAGAGGAAAGGCAAACCGAATAACTTCAAGGGGTCAGGTAAAAAATTGCATAAAACTTCCGAATCTCTTTTGGATTCCCAGGAGAACGAAAATGCAGAAATCAGAATCAATCGTTACATAGCAAACAGTGGTCTTTGCAGCAGGAGAGAAGCGGATGTTATGATTTCTCAGGGCCTTGTTTCGATTAACGGACAAGTGGTAAGCGAACTTGGAACTAAAGTAAAAAAATCCGATGATGTTCGTGTCGATGGCAAGCGTATTAATCCGGAAAAACCGGTTTATATTTTGCTTAATAAACCTAAAGGTTACATAACCACAACAGCAGATCCTTCGGAGCGTGCAACAGTTATGGATTTAATTGATTTGCCGGGCAAGGAAAGGATTTATCCTGTAGGTCGATTGGATAGAAATACTACAGGGGTATTGTTGCTAACCAACGATGGAGAACTCGCTCAAAAACTGATGCATCCCAGTTTTGAAATCAAAAAAATTTACAAAGCAGGATTGGATAGAAAACCTTCAAAAGACCATATGCTTGCATGGGTGAATGGGGTGGAACTGGAAGATGGGTTTATGAATTTTGAACAGGTTGGATTTGTAGATGAGGAACATGATACCGTTTTGGGTCTTGAAGTTCACAGTGGAAGAAACCGCATTGTTCGCCGCATGTTTGAGCATTATGGATATGAAGTGAAATCGCTAGACAGGGTGATGCTCGGAGATTTCGATCACGTGAAACTCGGTCGTGGGAAATGGCGTTTTTTAAATGACAGAGAAATTCGCTATGTAGAAAAACTCAAAAGAATGCGCGGAAAAAAACCTTCCAAATTCGAAGATTAATAACCGAATATATCTTCCAAATTTAACGTAGTTACCTTGCCTAGTTTTTGTAAGGATGCATTGCTTATTTTTTCTTTATTTCCCAATACTCCGTAACTGAAAACCCGCCCTGCCATCCGGGATTTGTGAAATGCCGCAACCGCCGCCAGATCAATTCCCGGGAGTTCGCGATAAATAATTTCATTGATATCCGAATCCAAACCCAGGTTTTTCATTTGAAAATAATAAGCAGTTAACTCTTCATCTAAAACGCGCTTGGTTTCCAATTGGTTTTTTAAACTTTCAAGCGATAGCACAAATACATTTGAATCCTCCGGTAGCTGTTGCATGAGTTCATTCATTGCCGCAACGGCATCAGAAAATTTATCTGCCTGTGTACCAATAAATGCGATAATGGAATTTGGCTTATCCGCGTATCTGGCCTGATTGTAATAAGCATATGTGCTGTATGCAAGCGCTTTGGATTCGCGTATATTTTGAAAAACCACACTGCTCATATCTCCGCCAAAATATTGATTGAACGCCATAATTTTTGCTGATTCCCGAATATCAAAATTGTTGCTTTTTCCTGTCCAAAAAATGTTCGCCTGAACCATGTCATAGTTTACAAAATAAACCTCATTTTGATCCGTAGTTCTGGGAATAAATTCAACAGCAACAGGGCTTTTTAAAGTTCGGCTGAAAAGGTGTTGCTCGTTTATTGATCGCTCCAAAAATGCAAATGCCCTTTGACCATAATAATTCACACTGTGCTTTATTCCGGATAATGAAGTAATAATTTTAATCAACTCTTCTGCGGAAAGTTTCTTTAATTCCTCAGAATTTAAAATCCATTTTGATGGATTTGCAGTCCCGTACAACGCATACTGAGAAAGACGCGAAGCAATAATCCGGTTGTTGAGTTTGGCATCATTGCGACTCTTTATCTCATTTTCAATCAGATTTTTAAATGCAACTTCATCTGACTTTGGATGGTTGATTAAGGATTCGAATATTTGGAGCGCTTTCTCAAAATTTTCCTCAGGTCCACTTAGGGTGAGATAAGAATTTTTATCACCACAGTATGCATTAAAGCTGCAACCCAACGCATACATTTTTTTGCTGATGTCAGCCGCTGTCCATTCAGAGGTTCCGATCAAATTGATATATGCCATCGCCAATGGCAGACTTTTGTTGTGAAAACGGCCATACTCATAGCGGTATTCCAATTGAAACAATCTGTTTTCTTTGTTTTTTACATAATGGATTTGCAACCCATCAAAGTCTTTATTCTGAATTTTATTTTTAAAATCCGCGAATACAGGTTGAATCGGAGTGGCCTCTTCTTCAAGCCATTCCGTTACAAATTCACTTTGTTTGTCTCTGTTTAATTCAACCGGATGAATCAAAGGCTTCTCTATTTTTTGAATACCGCTGTCTTTGCCTTCTCTTTTGTAGACTTCCACTCTGTCCTGATTCAAAAACTCCTTTGCCAACTCCATAATTTCCTCTTTGCGAATTTTTTGCATTTCGAATAATTCGTTGTAATGTTTTTGATATCCGGCACCATTTACATAGGATTCCAGCAAAAATCCGCACCTGGTTTCATTGCTTTTGAATTCCCGAATTTTTGAAATCTCTTCGTTTAATAAAATACTCTTAATGAGGTCGTCATCAAATTTACCCTCCATTACCAACTTCATTTGATCGGTGAGCAATTCGCGCACCTCTTCCAGGGTTTGCCCTTCTCTGGGCTTTCCGGTAAGCACGAATGCGCTGTAATCGTTTAAAATATCCAGATATACATTTGCCGATAGTACTTTTTGTTCTTGTACCAGATTGATATCTATCAAACCCGCTGAAGAATTATTCAAAATCAGTTGGATGAGTTTGGCAATAAGCGCCTCCCTGGAATTTGCGCCGGGAAGCCTGTATCCTACGGTTACAAATGCAGCATCAGGTCCGTAAATATCCAATTTCCTCGGATTTGCATGTGGCTGTTCCGGTTCAAAAGTATATGAGTCTATTGCCTTAGTACCCATATACTTAAAATGTTCCGCAACTCCGTCTGCTGCGGCATCCGGATCAAAATCCCCACTGAGGATAATTGCCATATTATTTGGCACATAATATTTGTTATAATATTCCCGGATAGCGAGTAATGATGGATTTTTTAAATGCTCTACGGTGCCAATTGTAGTTTGTTTTCCATAGTTGTGGTTCTCAAACAATTTGGCATACAAAGCTTCCCAAACTTTGTTGTTGTCATTGTCCATGCCAATGTTTTTTTCTTCATAAACTGCCTCCAATTCTGTGTGAAACAACCTTAAAATGGGATTGCGATATCGCTCTGCTTCCAGCTCCAGCCATTTGTGCAGCATGTTGGAAGGCACATCGTTGATATAAACGGTTTGTTCATTGCTGGTGAAAGCATTGGTGCCGCTCGCACCCATTGCCTGGCACATTTTGTCATATTCATTTGCAATAGAAAATTTTGCAGCCAGCTGGCTAACAGAATCTATTTGCCTGTAAAGTTCTTTGCGTCTGGTATCATCAGTAGTTTTATTGTAGATTTCATACAGTGCGTCAATTTTGGATAATTGTTCTTTCTCTTTTTCCCAATCCAATGTGCCGTATTTATCGGTTCCTTTAAAGAGCATATGTTCCAGGTAATGCGCAAGTCCGGTATTGGTGGAAGGGTCATTTTTTGAACCGGTTTTTACGGCTACCATCGAATAAATTCTGGGTTCCGCTTTATTGACAGAAGTAATTACCTGCATCCCGTTATTCAGGGTATATTCCCTTACCGCCAGCGGATCATTATCATAAATTCGCACTGTCCATTTCTCAGTTTTTTCAATGTGGTAAGTGGAAATCCTTTGTTGGGCACTTGCATTAAACGCAAGAGTGCAAATCAGAAAATTAAAGATATACCTTTTCATTTTTAGGGTTACAAAAGTAGATTAGGAATGGCAAAATATATACCTGAATGCTATGGCACCATTTGGTTATGAAACATCTGTTGTTATTTCGCGGGGCTTAAAAATGACAAATCAGGCATTTCTGTGTACCGGCAGTAATATGGAAAATCCGCAACATCAAATGGAGATTGCGGAGACACAAATCGCTCTCGAACTGGGAAAAATAATCGGTAAATCAAAGATTTATTCGTCGGAACCATGGGGCAACCCAGACCAGGAGACCTTTTTAAATCAGGTAATTCAAATTGAAACCAAATTATCTCCCCAAATGCTGCTGAAAAAAATTCTGGATATAGAAATAAAAATGGGAAGGTCGCGAATTCAAAAATGGGGGCCGAGAATTATTGACATTGATATTCTTTTTTATGGTGACCACATCATACATATGGAAGGCTTGCAGATTCCGCATCCTCAGATGCAAAACCGACGCTTTGTACTCATGCCTTTATGTGAAATAGCTCCCGATTTTATCCATCCCGAATTGCTGGTAAGCGTAAAACAACTCCTCGAAAAATGTGAGGATTCGTTAAGTGTTTCTGTATTTTGATTCAGGAAGCATCCATATTTCCAACGGTTGCATGGTTTTTAAGAGCAGCAGGAAAACCGGAAATTACTGTGGCAATGGGAAATATGTTTCAAAAACAATCATCGCACAGCAGATATTTTATTGGTGGACCTAACAAAACCCAATGCCTTACTGTGCCCGTAAAGCACACCGGAAGTAAAAAGACAATTTTAAATACAGAAGTTTCATACCAGGAAAAATGGCAACGGGAACATATCCATGCAATCAAAAGTGCATATGGAAAAGCGCCATTCTTTGAATTTTATGATTATAGAATTTTTCCTGTTCTGGAAGATGCTCCGATTCTATTAGAAACGCTTATCAGAAATTCTATTTTGAAACTTGCCGCAGAACTGTTGCCGGATACCTTAATCGTATTTGAAAACCTGACCTCCGATAAAATAGAATATTCCAAATTGCCAGGATATTCGCAGGTTTTTGAAGATAAATTTGGTTTCCGGGATGATTTATCTGCGTTGGATTTATTGTTTAACCTGGGCCCGGATGCGGCATATTATTTGGAAGAAAATATCGGGCTTTGAATAGCTCCTTGCGACACTTAACAAGCAGCAGGTTCTACAAAAAACTCTTCCAGTAATTCTATGGTTAATGGTTTGCTGATGTACCCCGAAGTGATAGAATAATCCAATGAACGTATCATATCTCTGGGCTCAATCGATGAAGATAACATGTAAATGTAAATTTTATTCATCATCGCCGGAGATTGATCCATCATGCTGTTGAGCACCGCAAAACCATCGGAACCATGCATGTGAATGTCCAAAAACAAAACGATTTGCCTGTCTGAATAATTTTCAGGTGCCATTCCGCCAATGAAATCAAGGCCCTCAGTGGGATTCTGAAAGGTGAGTATTTCCGCATCCCTGAATACTTTTTTGATAATAATCCTGCAAACCTCATTGTATCCCGGATCATCATCTATCACCAGAAATACCGGATTTCTGGAGGAGATTCTTTGACTGAGTTTTAACTGCAGCATGGAGGTATTCAATTGGAGGGAGGAATAAGAGGGTTTCATGCGAATATATATATGGATGATATATCGCAATGGCAAAAAGTAATTCACCAATTGTGTAGGAACTAATTGCAATAACGCAATTTTAATTGTTCCAACTCCTGGCCGAATTGCGCGGTAAATCCGCGTTCCAGACCCAAGTGTATATATTTACAGGCAGTTTCGTTTTGTTGTTCTTCCAGCATCACCAAAGCATAGTTTCTATATGCAAAAGAATTGGATGGAAACAGGCGAATGGATTCCAAAATATACCTTTTTCCCCTTTCAGAATCCCCTTTTTTAAACAAAACATATCCAAAATTATTCAATAGGAATGGATCATTTCCCTTCATCACCAGCAATCTTTCAAATAAAACAGCGGATGAATCCCACATGTTTTTTTGCGAAAATAAAAATGCGGTGTTCATCATAGCCAGAGTGTCTTCCGGAGCTATTTTCAATATGTGCAGGTTATCCCGCAGGGCTGAATCAAATAGTCCCATGTAGTTATATAATTCAGCCCTACGCGACAATAAAAATAAATTCTGGCTGTCGTTTTCCAAACAGGTATTATAATCCCGCAAAGCCATTTCAAACAAATGCATTTTAAAATAAACAGATGCGCGATTTTTATAAGTGGAATAATTATGTGGATTAATAGAAATAGCATGGTTGTAATCCCGCAATGCAGAATCGAATTTGCCCATTATGGCATACGCGTTTCCACGGTTGGCCAATGCACCGTAGTGGCCCGGATTCAACTGAAGTATGGCAGTATAATTTGCCGATGCTTTTACAGGATCTTTTCTTAATACATAAACTTGCGCCCTTTGAAAATATGCAGGTATGTTTTTCCTGTTTTTTTTGATGGATTTATCGTAACATTTCAAGGCACTTTCCATATTACCGGAATAAAAGTAATCATCGCCTTTCTTTAGCCATTTATTGCTGCTTTTTTGTGCATGCAGCTGGGAGCACAGAAGCATCAGAAAAATAGAAATAAATAGTTTCATTCGCAGATTCAAAATTAAGTAATAAACCAAACCATCAATAAAGGCAGTAAAACCCTTGCCGGATTTTTACATTTTACAGCAATGCATGTGCGTTGTAACTTTGAGGCCTCATTATTCGTAATTCAAAAAGTGTTTTTAACCGCAGACATCGGCAATACCCGCATCAAATATGCCCTTTGGAACGAGGATAGAATTATTGTGGAAACCGGCCAACCGGCAGATTTCGAAGAGTTGTATCACAGAGTTTTAGATGTGGACGCCTTTGCCTGGTGCAGCACCATTGGAGATTTGCCGGAAAAATTCCACCAACTGGAAATAAAAAGCCTGGAGCTGACACCCAAAATCCGATTGCCTTTTGTAAATGAGTACAAAACACCTTCTACTTTAGGCAGGGATAGAATGGCCACAGCTGCCGGAGCAATGCACAGACACCCAGGTAAAACGGTGGCAGTGATGGATGCCGGAACCTGCATTACAACCGATGTGGTTACGGCAGATGGTGTTTATAAAGGTGGATCCATATCTCCCGGATTGGAAATGCGATACAAAGCATTGAACACCTTTACGGAAAAATTGCCTCTGATTCGCCATCGTGCGGATGCGCCACTGATCGGTCAAAATACAGAAGAATCCATTTTATCCGGGGTTTCACTCGGTATTATTGGAGAATTAAATCATCGAATGGAACTGTTGCACACCGAATATCCGGATATTGCTTTTATAGGTACGGGTGGTGATGGACCTTTCTTTGCCGATAAGCTCAAATTCAGCATCTTTGCAGAACCATTCATAATTCATTACGGATTACTATCCTGCTTTATTTTAAATGAAACTTAGAAAAACCATTTCCCTCTTCGGCATGCTCCTGCCGGCATTCGCGGTTTTGTCGCAATCCAGCGGACAGAATTTTACCATTAGCCCTTACAGCAATTTTGGGCTTGGCGAAGTTACCAATGCTAATATTTCAGAGGCCGGATATAACCATCATACTTACAGCGGTTCGTACAGCCATAGCTTTATGAATCCCGCTACCTTGTGCAATTTGCAATACACTACTTTTGATTTTGGACTAAATCTGAAACAGGGATTAATACAATCTCAGGACGCCAAAAGGTCTTTTTATGGCGGTGGATTGAGTTATTTAAATCTGGCATTCAGAACAGTAAATAAATCCATTCCGGTTTATACCGATTCGGCAGGTGTAAAAAAGAAGAAAAAGAACATTCCCATTCATTGGAATAGCAGCCTTGGCATTTATCCTGTTACTACCATTGGCTATAATTATACCGCTGAAGATACCACACCATTTCTTACCCGGGCGTTGCATTCCGGTAAAGGTGGAATCAACTCGTTGCAATTTGGCAATGGTATTGGTATTGGAAAAAATATCGCCATTGGCTATTCTGCCTCTTACCTGTTTGGACAGATTTCGGATCGTTCCGTATTCACTGCTCCGGATTCGGCTGACCTCATGTTGGTGGATGATGAGAAAAGTGTTTATATACACGGCCTGCAAAATCAACTAGGAATTTTGTACCAGTTTCAATTGGATAGTACTTACCACAAATTCGGGGCTTCCTTAAAATGGTTTAGCGCCATGGCTGCATCCAGACAGCGTTTTACCCAGGTTTTCGGATACTCCGGTGGTTCTGTTTCCAGTGTGGATACGGTTTTGGATAACTCCACTCCTTACGAACATTTTTCAGTTCCATCTGCATATGGATTTGGGTATAATTTCCAATGGCGCAAAAAATGGAGCATAGGCCTGGATTATTACCACCAGCGTTGGGGCAATTACAATGCGTTTTTTCAGCAAAATCAAAAACTCGCAAACCGCACCGATTATGGTATTACATTTATCTTAAATCCGGTGGATGAAAAGCTCGCTGGAACGAAAAGAATGGCAATCCCATTCCGCATGGGGGCCCGTTTTAGCAATACCCAAAATGTTTTTACCAATGCGGGTGTAGAGACAAACATTCAGGAACAATCGGTATTTGTGGGATTTGGTATTCCTTTTGTTCGTAGATATTACAACAATGAGGTATTGCGAAGCATGATAAATTTCAGAGTGGATTATACCACAAGAGGGACCTTGAATAATGGCCTGGTTAAAGAGCAATATCTCGTAGGTACAATTACTTTCAATCTGGGAGATATTTGGTTTCAGCGCAGAAAATTTGATTGATATGCGACTGATTTTAATACTGATTTTACCAGTTTTAATAATTTCTTGTAGCAACAGGGATACTGAAAAATACAGATCAAAAAAACTCGATGCAGCCGCCTCGCGTGAAGTGGCGGATAATGTTACTATCGAATATACGGACAGCGGATTTCTAAAGGCAAAAGTGAAATCTCCGCAAATGGTTGCGGTGAAACAGGTGAAAAATCCCTTTGTAGAAATGACAAAAGGGGTGAGGGTGGATTTTTTTCGCGAAGACGGAATGATTGAAAGTTATCTCACTGCAGAATATGCGATTAGCTATACCGAAAAAAAGAAAATTATTGTTCGTCAAAATGTGGAAGTACTCAATGTAAAAGGGGATACCATGACCACAGAAGAATTGGTTTGGAATCAGGCAACCCAGCGCATTACTACCGATAAATTTGTTACCATTCGCACCAAAACCCAAACCATCTTTGGCTATGGAATGGAAAGCGACCAATCCTTTAATGATTGGGAAATAGGAAATGTAAAAGGCACCATTAATAAATCAAATTCAGGAAATGATTAAATACCATGTTGTAGGATTGCTTTGTTTGGCCATTAGTGCTATCGCCGGAATTGAAGCCGCATTCCAGTTTTATGTGGCCGAATTGCGCGGACAGGGATGGTTTACCAGCGTAAAAGGCTGGCTCATGGTGGCTTTGGTAATTGGCGCAGTTCTGGTCTATTTCCGGGCCAGAAAGCTCCGCAAAGTGGAGGTTTTTAACAGAAAACCATAAAACACCTTCCTGAAAATCCGGTTTTTTTAATTAAGTTTGTTATTCATGCCCGACCCGCTGCCTGCGAGTAACCCTATTTTGTCTCAACATGTTCCGGAAGCAATCCTGTCTTCAGATTGGGTAGTTGTTACGTTTTGTCTTTTAGCCTGTGCTTTTTTTTCCGGCCTTGAAATTGCTTTCCTGAGCGCCAATAAACTCCGCATCGAATTGCAAAGCAAACAAGGAAATTATACTGCAAAAATTCTTGCCCGTTATGTAAAAAACCCTTCAGACTTTATCAGTACCGTGTTGGTTGCAAACAACCTGGCACTTGTTATTTATGGAATTTATATGGGTAGAATTTTAGATGTGGGAATTGGAGATTTGATTCATTCCACGATATTAAAATTCTCTTTGGTTACTGTAATCAGCACATTTATTGTACTAATTACCGCAGAATTTTTGCCGAAAAGTATTTTTAGAATCAACCCTGACGTGCTTCTCAGCGCACTGATTCTGCCTTTCAGGTTGATACACGTGCTTTTATTTCCTCTCATTTATTTTGTTAAAAAAGTAAGTTCTTTTTTACTGAAAGTATTTACCAAAACAACTATTACCGATTCTACTCCCGTGTTTAGCAAAGTAGATCTGGACAATTATATCGCAAGCCTGGAGAATACAGGGCAGGCGGAAAATCAGGAAGTAGATACGGAGGTTTTTAGAAATGCACTGGAATTCAGCGACTTGAAAGTTCGCGACTTTATGATTCCCCGAACGGAATTAATTGCACTGGATATCAATGAATCGGTGGAGGTTCTCAAGAAATTATTTATTGAAACCCGCTTAAGTAAAATTCTTATTTATAGGGAAAATATAGACCACATTATTGGCTTTGTACACCAAAGCGAAATTTTAGACGATCCCGATACCATTCTCCGGGCATTAAAACCCGTACTTATTGTAAATGAAAGTATGCAGGCGCACAGTCTTTTGCGCGATTTTATTCAAAAAAGGCGCAGTATTTCCGTAGTTGTAGATGAGTTTGGAGGCACTGCCGGAATTGCGACATTGGAAGATGTAATTGAGGAAATTTTCGGAGAAATAGAAGATGAATTTGACGTGGAGGAGCTTACAGAAAAACAAATTTCCGAATATCATTTTTTATTCAACGCGCGGCTGGAAATTGACTACCTCAATGAAAAATATGATTTGGGAATTCCGGAAGGAGATTATTCTACCTTGGGAGGCTTTGTCATTTTTATTTGTGGTAAAATACCCAGAGTTCGCGAAACCATTCGCCAGGGGAAATTCGAATTTTTGGTTACACGCAGCAAAGGGGCAAAACTTGAAGAAGTGGAATTGCAGGTGCACCATGAAGAAGATTAAACTACTTTTAATTTCTCTGCTGTTTTCCGGAGGCTTATTTTCACAAACTCCGGCTATCATTCATAAGGCAGAATTGAAAAAGATATTTGAACCGGATTCCTCCATTCTGGTAATAAATTTCTGGTCAACCTGGTGCAAACCCTGCCTGCAGGAAATGCCGGTTTTTAAAAAAGCAGATTCTGTATATGGACAAAAAGTGAAATTCATTTTTGTCTCTTTTGATATGCTTGAAGACTCACTAAAAGTGCATTCCGCCATTAAAAAGCTGGAAATCCCGGGAACTGTTTTGTTGATTGACGAGACAGATATGAACGATCTGATTCAACAAATAGATTCCGGCTGGAGTGGCGCACTGCCGGCTACCTGGTTTATTGGACCGCTTTACAGAAAGCCCTGGTTTCAGAATTTTGAACAATCCCATGACTTGTTTCACGAAATTGATTTGTTAATTGCAACCCATGAATCGGAATAGATTTGGCTTCGCTACCCTTGTTGTAGTTTTTCTTTTATTAGGTTTTAGACCAGTTGCGTATGTTCCGGGTGATGTTGCAACAGACTTTAATCTTCCCGGTGTTGACGGCAAAAATTACAGCCTGTCTTCTTTCAAAGATGCCAAAGGGTTTATTATCGTTTTTACATGTAACCATTGCCCTTATGCAAAAGCCTATGAACAACGCATCATTGATCTCGACAAAAAATATAAATCCAAAGGATATCCGGTAATTGCAATAAACCCAAATGATACTGCGCAATACCGTGAAGACGCTCTGGATTCCATGAAAATTCGAGCTGAATCCAGAGGCTTTACTTTCCCATATTTATGGGACGAAAGCCAAAGCATTGCAAAGATTTATGGAGCGGAAAAAACGCCACATATTTATATCTTGCAGAAAATGGCAGCAAGCTGGATGGTAAAATACGTTGGCGCCATTGATAACAATTATAAAGACCCTGCTCTGGTTACAGAAAAATATGCCGAAAATGCACTGGACAATTTAATAGCAGGAAAAGAAGTAGCTATAAAATCTACCAAAGCAATAGGCTGCTCTATCAAGTGGAAACATTAAAAAATGACCCGTTATATTTTATTATTATGCAGTTTATTCTGTTTTCGTTTCACTTCGTTTTCTCAAATCCAGCCTGCTGAAAGCCAAAAAATACGCCGCTTTGAATTTGCGTTAAATATTACGAACAGCATTAGCAGATTTGCAGGGAATGGCGCAAAAAATGTCACAGAAGATCCTTACATTATTGCTGTAAAATGGACCAATAAAAAACAGAATTTAGCGTTACGCCTGGGTTTCAATCAATTCTACAATACACAAACCACAGATTTGTTTGGAGGCTCCAGAACGTCGAGAGAATGGTATTTTTCACCCTTAATTGGCATCGAAAAAAGGGTACAACTCGATAAACATTTTATGTTTTATTTTGGATTGGACGGCAGAACAGGAACCAAAAAAAATACTACAGTTTCTTTTTTTAACAATTTTGGCAGGCAGGAAATAATAGAAGATGAAACATCTTATGGTGCCGGTCCTTTCTGCGGATTCGCATGGAAAATCAATCCAAGAGTGATGCTGTATACCGAGGCCAATTTTTATATAAATTATAAATTGGTAAAACGGCAATACGATGACGGAATGACCAAAACCATTCTGGAAAATTCCAAAAAAATCACCCTGAATCCGGTGATTCCTACTTCCTTATTTTTAGCCGTTAATTTTTAACAGATGAAAAAAATCCTTATTTTATTTTCTCTGTTTTTTTGCTTGTTCCCGCATCAGTCAAAGGCACAGGACAGCACCTCACAAAAATATCTGGGCTTTGATGCAAATCCGATGTTATCCCAATTTTTGCCATTTAACAGAGTGGTGGTAAGCAGCAATACTTTTGCAGTTACTACCAGACGTTATTGGGGAAGGCATGGTTTACGGGCATCCTATGGAGTGGGACTCGGAGATGCCCTGGATGTCAATTTTTTGCAATTTATGTTGGGGTATGATTACCGTGTTCCATTAAATAAACACTGGTACTACTTCAATGGAGTGGACTTACTATTGCGCTTCTCTGAAGACCTGAGTTCCAATTTTCCGGTTGCAACGGGAGATGCTCAGGGTATAGGAATTGGAGGACATTGGGGTGTGGAATATGCGTTTAACAAAGTTATCTCCGTTAGCTCAGAAGCGTCCCTCCGCATGATGGTGGACCCGGGAAACGATGATGCGTCTTTCATTCTTGTGCCACCTATCAATTTGACTGTTCACTTTAATATTTCAAAAAAATAGCTATATTCGTAATACATACTTATTGAATTTTTAATTTTATGACAAACAAACTCGGCGGCGTTTCCATTTTTTTATTCGCAGCAATTGCAATCGGATATACCTCCTGCAAAAAATTTCAGCTAACTGAAGTTGCAGATCAGGGAACTCCTGTATTACCTGCAACTCCATTGGAATACATGAAAGTTCAAACCCCTGATGGTGAGGTAGATTTGAGAACACTTTCCAATAATTTTAATGTTTTTTCAGGAACTTTTTTTAACTCAAACCCGGGCTTGGATGGGCTTTCTAACCATTCAATTACCTTGGGAAGGGTTTTGTTTTACGACAAAAAACTGAGCATCAATAATACCATTGCCTGCGCTTCCTGCCATGAACAAAACAAAGCATTTTCAGATGGAAAAGCAGCTTCAGGTGGATTTGGAGATAAGTTTACCGGAAGAAACAGTATGTCAATTATCAATCCCATTACACAAAATAATTTGTTTTGGGATTCACGCGCCAGTTCTGCGTTTGACCTCTCCTTAAGGCCTGTATTTAACCATATAGAAATGGGTATGGAAAGTGATGAAATGCTGCTAAAGAAGATTAATAATGCATCTTATTATGCATCCTTATTTCAAAATGCATTTGGTTCCAATAAAATCACCAAAGAGAAAATAAGTCAGGCGATTTCGCATTTTTTAAATTCACTGGTTACATTAAATTCCAAATTTGATATTGCTTCTGGTAACAACTTCGAGGATTTTACTCCAATGGAAAAAGCAGGTAAAGATTTATTCTTTTCAGGCAGATTGAATTGTACTGCCTGCCATGCGGGAAGAAATTTCAGTGCAGGGGAGATACCGGGAAGCGGTTATTCATCACCAATTATTAAAGGCACCGCCAATATTGGTCTGGATTTAAATTATAAAGACAACGGTAAGGAAAACGGAAAATTCAGAATACCGGGCTTAAGAAATATTGAACTTACGGCTCCATATATGCACGATGGCCGCTTTGCAACATTGGAAGACGTAATTGAACATTATAATTCCGGCGTTAAAAACCATCCAAATCTGGATGATAATTTGCGCAAAGATGGCTTACCCAAAAGGCTCAATCTAACACAATTGGAAAAAGAAGCAGTGGTTGCTTTTCTCAAAACACTTACGGATAAAAGTTATACCAGTGATACGAAGTATAGCAATCCATTTCCAAAAAATTAAAATCCGTCTCCGTCCATCAGATTGCCAAGGCCTCCTAAAATAGAGCCTTCTTCCTTGCGTCCAAATCCGCGTCCATAAGACAAAATTCTGCTTGCAAGTCTGCTCACAGGTAGGGTTTGCAACCAAACTTTTCCAGGTCCCTGAAGCCTTGCAAAAAACAATCCTTCACCTCCAAATATGGCGTTCTTCACCCCTCGCACAAATTCTATATCAAAATCTACTTCGCTGGTATATGCAACAATACACCCGGTATCTACTTTTAATACTTCGCCCGGCGCTAAAATGCGCTCCATAATATGTCCGCCTGCATGTACAAATGCCAAACCGTCACCTTCCAGTTTTTGCATAATAAAGCCTTCACCTCCAAATAATCCGGTTCCAAGTCTGCGCTGAAATTGAATACCAACACTAACTCCTTTTGCCGCACACAAAAAAGCATCTTTTTGACAAATAATTTTACCCTGAAGTTCCATTAAATCGAGAGGTATAATTTTACCGGCATAAGGCGCCGCAAATGCAACTTGTTTTTTTCCGCTTCCCAAATTTGTAAATGCAGTCATAAACAAACTTTCACCGGTCAGCAATCGCTTTCCGGCGCCAAGTATTTTGTCCATAAAACTATTGCCACCGCTGCGACTTCCATCGCCAAATATGGTTTCCATACCGATGTCGCTATCCATATACATAAAACTGCCGCTCTCTGCAATTACCGTTTCCTGCGGATCCAGTTCTATTTCCACACATTGCATTTCTTCGCCAAAAAGGCGATAATCTATTTCATGATTGGTTCTCATTACATTTCAAATTAAATACATATTGGAACATGGATTTCATATTGCGTTAAACGCAATTCTGAAATCGATAAACTCAAAATGAAAGGGTGAATAATAATTTTTCAGAACAAAACCCCGTTACTTGGAGTTTTCGCAGTGGGAATTTCAGTTTCTCCTATAATCTCCAGCAAATCAATCTCAATCGTTCTGGATAGCGCCGTTACAGGGATGTCGTTAAAGCTTCCTTCAAACGGATTTTCGCTATAATCTCCAATCATTTCCATGGTATAAAAAACCCAGGAAACCAAAACACAAAACGGGATATTTAACCAAACAAAATGTTCACCAAGTTTGATAAATTCTCCAATCATTCCAAATGGCAACAGAATAATAAATATCCAAACGTAATAAAAATTGAGAGAGGCATATTGTCGCGGAAACGGGAAATTTTTTATCCGTTCTGCTTTGCCCTGATTATCGAATAAACCGCGAATAACATTGCCAATTTCCATCTGCCTGAAAGTGTCTAAAAATCCTTTTTCACTGGCACTTGCCAGATCCTGCATTTGGAGGTGCAACAATTGGGTTGCACGGTTCTTTTTATCCCAAATGTCCTTTAAATCTGCATCCGTTACATAGGGTTTTATACACTCCAAAAGTTCTTTGTCAAATTCTTCAATCTTCATTCCTTTTCGATATGCTTCGTCATCGCGTAGGTTGTTGTGCTCCCAGGATCTTCTTTCGCGCAATTGGAATCTTAAGGCAGTTAACCAGGCGATATGACGCACTACCAATTGTCTTTTGATTTCCTTAATTTCAGCTTCAGGTTTTCCGGTAATATAAGTGGAAACCATTACCGCAAAACTTCTGCTCTCGTTTACAACACCACCCCATATTTTCCGGGCTTCCCACAACCTGTCGTAACTGGCATTGGTTTTAAATCCCAGATAAAATGCCAAAGCGGTACCTATTAAAGCAATGGGCAACCATGGAATAATAATCCGGTCAACTTCAAAAATAATATGGAGAAACACAGGAATGGCGCTGATTAAAGCAAAAACCAAAATGAATTTTGCCGTCCATCCCAGCGTGAGCTTGATCGGGTAACTTCTAAATGTATACAATGAATTAGGGTATTGGGAAGAATAGCGAATATATGAAGTTCCGGGAATTCATAAAACCCGTGGAATTTATTTGTTTGAATTCAACCTCAGAAAATCAACCCGCTTGCAGGGCTTTTTTCTTCAAAGCAAGGATGCTGAAATCGCTTTTTTCTTTGCGAATGGTATTTTTCAATTTACCCAATCCCTCTATTTCCATTTCTACAACATCGCCATCCTGTAACCATTGTTCCCGGTAATTTGGATCGTTTAATTTGCCTGTTCCGTTTAATTCCAGAAAACAACCGGTTCCAACGGTTCCGCTGCCAATGACATCACCGGCATATACATCTACACCGTATGCGCATCTTTCAATTATTTCTGCAAATGTCCAATCCATATCTCCCATATTCCCTTCGCTCACCTGAATTCCATTTACCTTACATGTCATTTTAAGGTTGTAGTTGTTACCCACATGGCCGGATTTTGCGGTTATCAGGTTGTTTTTTAATTCATCCGGTGTTACCAAATATGGCCCGATTACGGTACTGAAATCTTTGCCCTTAGCAGGCCCCAGATTTAACATCATCTCCTCCATTTGCAGTCTTCTCGCGCTCATGTCGTTCATAATCATATATCCTGCGATATAAGCATCCGCATGTTCTGCACGAATATTCCTTCCTGTTTTACCCAATACAACGGAGGCTTCCAGTTCAAAATCCAGTTTTTCGAAATGATCCGGCATACAGAATATTTCACCCGGTCCTTGTATCGCATTGTGGTTGGTGAAATACATGATCGGATACATATCAAACTCTTCAATCATAGAAACCCCCCTGTTTCTGCGCGCAGCAGCTACATGCTGTCTGAAGGCATAACCATCTCTGCAGCTGGTTGGATGTGGAACTGGCGCCATTAAGACATCTTCCTGAAAAGGAGTAGCAAATTCACCATATTTACCTGCAGCTATTTCAGATTCAATTTTTCTGGCATGATCGCTGTTTCTATCCCAATTTTTTAAAAAAAGCGCCATGGAATCCGGTAGCGTATTGTCTATGCGGTTAAGAGAATATATGTGATTATTCAGAACCAGACCAATTTCTGATCCATGATGGTTCTTAAATGTTACAAGTTTCATACAGTGCAAAATTACAATGCTGTAATCATTTTGCACAAACTATCGGGTTAATACAATATAATCATTGACCAATTGTTGGAGAAACCCGCGATTATCCGCAGGCTGGATATCCAGATTCAGCAATTCTGTCATTTTCCCGGCACATTCCTGAAGTGCCATTTCCTGGGTTTGTCTGTTGTATCCGGCTTGATTATACAGGAGATTTTTAATCAGCAACATATCGGATTCCTTCACATATTTAACACCGGGATATTTCACATCTTCAGTATGCGTTTTTTCATGAAATGAAATAATATCTCTAAGGCTGAAATGCATGCTGTGTCGCTTGTGAACTATTACAGTACCTGCCAGCATATCGCCAAGTCTTTGTCTTTTTTCAGAACCGAGCATCAGAAAAATTCCCAATGCACCAAAAGACAATGTGATGTCTAATGGCCGGGTTACCCATCGCAAAAACAAATCCGAAAATTCCACATTTCCTCCACCGGGTTTCATTGGTTTTAATCCGGTTGCACGCATTCCTGCAGTAATTCCCCTGAAAAAAATTGCAACTATCAAATGGTATAACCACACAAAACCAATACTGCTCAGCATATAATAACCGGGGTTGGAATAACCGTCTCCAAACTGAGCCACTAAAAAATTGATTACATATACCAGAATCGTATCCAGAAGATTACTTACCATTCGGTTTGCCACCGTAGCGAGTTCATAGGTGATCACCACGTTTTGCGAAGTGATAATATCAATATTTCTGGATGCCAAGTTCTCAAACCTAATAATTTTTGTGCATTTACAAATAGAAACCTTTAAAGATTTATCTATCCTGCTGATTTGTAATAGGATAATTATAGTGGGATTGCGTCGGATACAATTTTGAAAGGAATCAAAAATTTTCTATCAAATGATGTATTCTTGCATATAGGGATGCGCGAGAGCAAATTCATAAAAGTTAACGCTGAAAAATGGCGTAGGTATGAGGATGGGATAAAGCAGGGTTCATTGCCTCCGGAAGACATGGAAAGCGCATTTGTGGAGCTGAATGATGATCTTGCTTATGCCCGTACTTTTTATAAAAATCGCGCGGTAAGATTGTTTTTGAATAACCTCCTTACGCCGGTTTATTCTGCAATTTATAAAGGTAAAAAATGGAATTGGAAAAAGGCGGTTAATTTCTTTGCAGTGGAAGCACCGGCAATTAATTATTCTGCCCGATACATGTTGTTGGTTTCTTTTGTCGCTGTATTTATTGGAGTGTGTATTGGTTTTTTTTCAACCAGTGTAGACAGGGAATTTGCATCCTCCATTTTAGGGTCCGAATACGTTCGAATTACCGAAGATAACATCAATCGTGGAGACCCATTGGCAATTTACAAACACGAGGATGCCGGGGATATGTTTCGATATATCGCACTGAATAATTTATATGTAGCTGCGTTGTTTCTTTTTTTTGGCGCTTTGTTCTGTGTCGGAACATTATATTTATTGATGTATAACGGAATCGTTTTGGGCGCCTTTACCTGGCTGTTTACCAGCAGAGGCCTTACTACGGAGTATCTGCTTACGGTTTACCAACACGGCACTTTGGAAATATTGGGAATGGTAGTAGAAGGTGCGGCCGGACTCATGATTGGTTCCGGAATTCTGTTTCCCGGCACATTAACCAGAGCCCGCTCCATGCAGGTCGCAGCTAAAAAGGCAGTTACTATTTTTTTGGTATGCGTGCCGGTAATTATTCTTGCCGCATTCATAGAAAGTTTTCTCACCCGCTTCACAGAAATACATTTCGCTCTACGAATTTCGATTATCTTATTATCCTTGTTAATTATGCTGTACTATTTCGTAATATTCCCGCTTTGGAAATTTCGAAATGCCAAACAGGTAACAGGAAATTACGACCTTTTGGAAGCCGAACAGGACAACAAAATGGAACCTGGAGAAATCTACAAAAACAATACAATTTTATTGCTTGTGTTCGATTTTTTAAAACAACATGGCTCGCGCATTCTTTTGTTTTCCATAAGTTCTGTTTTAGTTCTGTTGTTGATAAACCAGGTGAGTGGAAATGCAATTGTTTCAGATCTGGAGGCACATTTAAACGAATGGAATCGCGGCGGCGTATACAGGTATATGGATGATACCAGAAATACAGCGATGCAGGGGTTTCAGTGGTTCTCTTTTAATATTTATGCAGCGCGATATTTTTTTTCTGCAGAAATATCAAACTGGATATTCATATTTAATTGGATTGCTATTGCTGGAATTGTATACTTTGTTTTAAGGGCTTGTGAAAACTATTTAAATGAAACAGCCGGAGTTAAAAACAATAGAAATAAAGCCATTCTTGCAGCAATTTTATGTGCAACTTCTCAGGTCTTTATTAATTATCTTTTTGAATCCTGGTGGCCCCTTGCGATGTTTTTCATTTTCCCCTTTAACCTGCTGATTTGTGTACAATATAATCTGAATCTGTCGTCCAATCCCATTCAATCTGCTGTAAAGTCAATTGGAATCGGGTTGAATGCCTTGGGCAAAATGCTCGGTGCAATATTCATAATCGCAGTCTTATATTTTGTAATCATGTTTGGCATTAATTATCTTACCGTTCAATTGGTTGTAATTACACGAAGCTTTCATGGTGGCCAATGGATAAGTGCGGGTATTATGAAATTTCACGTGGTAATGAATTACTTTTTATTGCCATTTTTTCTGGTGATGGTAACTTACTTTTTTACATTAGTTGCTACTTCTTTATTTGAAGCCCGGTTTGGAATTGGTTTGTTAAAAAAAGTGCGGTCATTTTCTTATAAAAAAGATGTGTATGGGGTGGAAACAGAATAGCGCATTTCTTGTTTGGATATTTCTGGTATCATCCGTCTTTATTCCATTAAATGGACAGATAAGTCCGGGAGAATACCCGGAGCAGGATCTAGAATTACCTTCAGATGAAGGATCTCCTTCCTATGAGCCGGAGCCGTCCGAAACGGAAAACTATTATTCCACAGAGCCCGATGGTATAGATCCGGATCAAAAGTACCTGCAGGAAGAAGCCGATCATCTGGATTACAGCGAAACTGTGGTAAAACCTAAAGAAAAGAAAAAGGAAAAACCGAAGGAAAACAACACCGAAAAACCATTAGAAGAAGTGCAGGAAAAGAAGGAAACAGGAAGTAGTTTCTGGCGCGGAGACATGGGCAAAGCAGTTTCATTTACCCTGGCGTTTGTCCTATTGGTTGCATTGGTTGTTTTTATTATGTTGAAACTGAATAAATCCGATGTGGAGGTGCAAAAGAACATGAGTTTCAATGGCGCACTTCCTCCGGAATTGGAAGGGCTGGACTTGCATGTTACAGAAGTGGAGGATTTGCTTGGAAATGCAATAAAAAGAGGGGATTTTCGGATGGCCCTCCGTCTTTTATATATTAAAAATTTACAGATTTTAATTCAAAAAGGACATGTAAAACTCGGACTACAAAAGACCAATGGTGAGTATGTGCGCGAATTGCGCAATGAGGAAATCAGGCAAAATTGGAGAGGACTTACCCGTGATTTTGAATGGTTTTGGTATGGAGAATTACAGCCGGATAAAACGCACTTCAGCGAATTAAGAAAGGTAAATGAGGACTTTTATAATAAAGTGAGACTGGAGTCATGAACACCAGAGCCTGGTTGATATTGTTGTTGTTGGCCGTTGGTATTGCCACCGGTTTTTATTTTCTGACTCGTGAGGACAAAAAAACCACACACAACTGGAGCAGAACATTGCACACCAAAAACAAGGAACCTTATGATATTTCGCTTTTTCTTGCCGCATTGAGAAAAAGCCTGGGATCTGATTTTCACACCATTCAAAACAATTCCGGACTTAAAAATGCATGGCATTCCCTGCAAGACGGAGAAACCAAAGGCACCTATTTTTTTATTGGAGATGAATTGTATTTGACCGATGAAGAAATGGACCTTTTGGTGATGCATGTAAAATCCGGGGGTACCGCTTTTATTTCTGCTTCTTCCATTCCACAAGAGCTGTTTGAAAAATTCCCGGGTCTGGAAACACGATATTTAACTACGATTTATTCTGATTCAATCGAATTGAAATTTAGCCATGCCACACTTAAAAAGGATACTTTTTTATTTGAAAATAAAGTGAAGGATAAAACCCAAAACACTTATTGGCAATACATTGGTGATAGAATGGAATCAGAAAACCAGGGACAAATATTTAATGGAGATGACAAAACTTTGGTGCATATTTCAACCATTCAAAATGTATTTACGGATTTTGTGTATTTGAAATTTGGTCAGGGTAGGTTTTATATACATTCAAATCCTGTTTTTTTGGCAAATTATTATTTAAAACGCCAGGAAGGCAGAAAATACGCATCCTACTTTTTGAAGCATATTCCCAGCCAGCCATTGTGGTTGGATATGTCTGCCTCCTTTCCAAAACCGGATGCAAAAAAAGGCTATACGGAAAAATCTGTATTTGATTTTCTGGATCAGAACAAACCTTTAAAATATGCCTGGTGGATTCTTGTCGCTTCTGTTTTATTGTTTTTGTTTACAGGTGGAAGGCGCAAGCAACGCAGCATTCCAATTATTCAGACTCCGTCCAATAATTCCTTAACACTGGTAGAATCACTGGGATATTTTTATTTTACTCAAAATAAGAACGCATTGGTTTTTAAAAGAGAATGGAACCAGTTTTTGAATTTCATTCGCTTTCATTTGCGAATTAATACAGATATGGTAAATGAGGATACCATGCAGCGTATCAGCCACAAGTCAGGTGTAGCTTTAAACACCATACAGGACATATTTCATATGTACGAAAAATACAAAATATTTTCGGAATTATCCGGGAATGAAATGATTCAAATCAATAAAACAATTTCAAAATTTTATCTGGAATATTACAACAAAAATGGAAAATAACGAATTGGAACCTACCGCAGAACAGGCGCCAACCCTGGATCTTGCACCGCTGAGCATGAAAGTGGCAGAGCTGAAAGCCATGATGCAGCGCTTTTTGGTTGGACAGGAACAAATGGTAGAACTCATGCTTGCCGCGCTTCTTTGTAACGGACATATTTTAATAGAAGGTGTACCGGGAATAGGAAAAACAATGGCAGCTAAATTGATGGCAGCTGCGCTGGATTTAAAATTTGGCAGGATACAATTTACACCGGATCTGATGCCTGCAGATGTTACCGGAACCAGTGTATTTAACCAAAAAAATATGGAGTTCAATTTCAAAAAAGGACCCATTTTTGCCAATTTGGTTTTGATTGACGAAATCAACAGATCCCCGGCCAAAACGCAATCTGCACTGTTTGAGGTAATGGAAGAAAAACAAATTACGGTAGATGGTATTACGCATAAAATGGATGAACCTTTTATGGTAATGGCTACACAAAATCCAATTGAACAAGAAGGCACCTACAAATTACCTGAAGCCCAGCAGGATCGTTTTATGATGAAAATCATTGTTTCGTATCCAAATGCGGAAGAGGAATTTGAGATTTTGAAACGTTTTTATTTCAATGATGTAATGGACCAAATGCAACATTTAAAACCAATTTTGGTGGCTTCTGAAATCAAAAAACTTGCGGCACTTGTTGACAAAGTGCACATACAGGATGCATTGTTGCAATATATTTCCAGGGTAATTTTTGCTACCAGAAACCATAAGGATTTGTACCTGGGGGCATCGCCGAGGGCTTCACTGGCGGTGATGAGAGCCTCCAAAGCAGTAGCTGCAATGCAGGGACGACCCTTTGTTACTCCGGATGATATTCGTTATGTAACTTACCCCGTTCTAAACCACCGCTTAATACTTACACCTGAAAGTGAAATGGACGGAATACAGATTCAGGATGTGGTAAATGAAATATTAAAAACAGTGGAAGTTCCACGCTGATGCGCAATTTTTTTGCAAGATTTGATTTGTATATAAACTCCAGAACCTATTGGCTTTTGGTACTGGTGTTTTTATTGTTTGTGGCTGCATATATCTGGCCGGTTTTATTTTCCTTTTCTAAAATAACAGCCCTGGTTCTGGCTTTTTTGGCATGTGCGGATGTATTGATTTTAATGGCATTTACCAATCCAATAACCGCATCCAGAACGAGTAATGAAAAATGGTCTCTGGGAGATGAAAATAAGGTTGGAATATCTTTAAAAAACAATACCTATTTTGCCTGGTTTATTCGTGTTCTGGATGAATTGCCCATTGAATTACAAGTAAGAAATTTTAAGCTGGATCTGATATTAGGATCTGCGGAATATCGCGAATTGGATTATCAGGTAAGGCCTTTGCGCAGAGGGGCCTTGCAATTTGGTAAAATTCGGGTTTTTATCAAAACACCTTTGGCATTTTTCTCTCGCCGCTGCAGTTTTGACCAACCCACAAAAGTGGCGGTTTATCCAAGCATTTTGCAAATGAAAAAGTATTCTCTTTTTACGGTAAATAAACTAGCGGTTTATTATGGCTTGAAAAAGATGCGAAGACTTGGACATAGTTATGAATTTGAACAAATAAAGGATTATGTACAGGGCGATGACCTGAGACACATAAACTGGCGCGCTACAGGAAGAACACAAAACCTGAAAACCAATCATTTTATGGAAGAAAGAGCCCAGCCGGTTTATTGCGTTTTGGATAAAAGCCGGAATATGAATCAGGCTTTCTCGGGTATGTCTGTGCTGGATTTTGCTATCAATACCAGTTTGGTAATCAGCAACAATGTTTTGTTGAAAGGCGACAAAGCTGGATTGATTACTTTTAGCAATAAAGTGGGAACAGCCATCAGAGCCGATTCGGGAAGCGGAGTGCTCCAAAAAATAATGGACAATTTGTATTATCAGAAATATCGCCAGTCTGAACCGGATTTTGAATTTCTGTTTAATGCGATTAATCGCATTATTAATAACCGGAGTCTGTTGTTTTTGTTTACTAATTTTGACAGCCTTAACGCGCTGGACAGGGTTTTACCCATCCTAAGGAAAATCAATCAAAATCATTTATTGGTTGTAATTTTGTTTCAAAATGACGAAATTGAAAAGTATGCATATGAGGCATCTTCCAATTTGCGTGAAATTTATAATAGAATGATTGCCAGACAAATGTTGGATGATAAACGGCAGATGGTTGCCAGATTGCAAACACACGGCATACAGTGTATAGCTACTACTCCTGGTGACCTGACCATAAACACCCTGAATAAGTATGTGGAATTAAAGGCCAAAGGACTTATTTAAATTTTTTTATTATATGCAAAAGAAACGAATTTTAATTACAGGCAGCAATGGGTTGTTGGGCCAAAAGCTCACGGATTTATACAGGTCTTTGGAGAATGCAGATGTTCTGTTAACCGGAATTGGGGAAAACAGATATCCGGATAATTCTGTATTTTCTTATACTCAAATGGACATTACCAATCACGATGAAACTGCGAAAATTCTTCGGCAGTTTTCGCCGGATACTATTATAAATACTGCGGCCATGACCAATGTGGATGCTTGTGAAACGGCAAGAGAATTATGTATGGAAATTAATGTTCATGCGGTGGAGAATCTGGCTAAATTGGCTTCAGAAATGCATTCGCATTTCATTCATCTGTCTACGGATTTTATTTTTCCGGGAACTAAGGCCATGTATAAAGAAGAGGATATTGCAGAACCTTTAAGTTATTATGGGAAAAGCAAATGGGAAGGTGAAAAAAAGGTGATGGAATTTGCAGAAAAATGGTCCATATTAAGAACAGCAATAGTATTTGGCGTGGCAAATAATTTGAGCCGCGGAAATACAATTCAATGGGCTTATGACACATTAAAAGCGGGTAAAGCGGCAAATGTGGTAGATGACCAGTTTCGTACTCCGACATTGGCCGAGGATCTGGCAATGGGTTGCAGGTTGGTGGAATCCAAAGAGGTAGCCGGTATATTTAATATTTGCGGAATGGATTTTATGAGTATTCTGGAAATGGTGGAACGTATAGGAAAATATTTTGATTTTCCGCTCGACAAAATATCCATAGTTTCAAGCGAAAGTCTGAATCAACCCGCAAAACGGCCGCCTATTACAGGATTGGACATTTCAAAAGCGCGCAAAATTCTCGGATATGAACCCCATAGCTTTGAAGAAAGTCTTGCAATTTTTGCCAGTCAGTTAAATTAAAATTATTTGATGATTCCAATGGATGAATCATAAATTCCATCCATCCATTTCTTAAAGCGGTTCGCATTTTCCTGACTCACAAAAATCTCCCCTTCTGCAGTTGGTTCTAAACTAACTACCAACCTTCCCTTGTTAAATGTTCTAAAAGACTTTATAGCCGGAATCCGGCAAATATACTGACGATTGATTCGGAAGAATTGTTGTGCATCCAATTCGTTTTCCAAATCTGTGAGTGTTTGATCGCAGAGATATTTTACACCTTGCATATCGCGCAGAAAAGTGAGTTTGTTTTCTGAATAAAAATAAGCCACATCTTGCAGAGGAATTGAAGTATAGGTCACCCCTCGTCTTACTAAAATCCTGTGTCTTTTCATGTGATATTTAATAATTATATTCTTGGTTTTACCCTTTTGATGGGTGTTTTTAATTTTATCTTATTTCGGTTTCAACAAACAATTATTTCATTTCATATTCAAAATCTCACCGTTGATCAATTCTGTTTTTTTATTCCCATAACGTACATGCAAATTTGTGCCTGTAACCATTGGTTGCAGGCTGTACAATGGATAGATACTTCATAGGCGAAAACGAAGATTTTGGAATTGTGCAGCCTTTTTTGATTTTACGAAGCTAAATTTCCCATTATCATCCTTTTGTCTGAATCGATTAAATGGAACCGGAGTAATTCATTTTTCGAAGAACATTTAATTTTTCCCGACGAATATTTTAATTTCTGTCTGCCATGATTATAGTATTATTGAAGCATCATGGATTTAAATGGAAAGGTGGCTATTGTTACAGGTGCCAATAAGGGAATAGGTTTGGCATGCTCCAGGCTGCTATTGCAAAACGGAGCCATAGTTTATGGAATTTGCCGGTCCGAATTCCATTCAGACCACGCTGATTTCAGAATAAAACACGCTGATGTTGGGGATATTGGAGCAGTAAATGAAGTGGTAAAAGAAATTCTAAAGAACCATTCCACAGTGGATATTTTGATTAACAATGCGGGTTTGGGATATTTCGGTTTTTGTGATGAACTGGAACCGGAAAAATGGCAGGAAATGTTCGCAACCAATATCCATGCAATCTTCTATTTCAGCCGGCTGGTTTTACCCGGGATGAAACAAAAAAGCACGGGGCATATAATTAATATTGCCAGTACTGCCGGGCTGGAAGGCTACGTTCAAACTTCGGGCTATTGCGCAACAAAATTTGCCGTTAGAGGCTTTAGCGATGCGTTGTACAAGGAAGTTAGGGATTATGGAGTAAAAGTTACCTGTGTGTATCCTGGAAGCGTAAAAACAGATTTTTTCCGGCACCATTCCGGTATCTCACCTCATGACTATATGCTAAAGGCAGAAGATGTGGCGCAGCATATTTTGTATGCCCTTCAAAGCCCTCCCAATTTTCATACGGTAAATCTGGAAATTCGCCCATTACAACCCAAAGGTCCCAGAAATAAAGATTAGCTTTTTTTCTGTGGGATGTACTTGAGAATCACCGGAATTAATATCGCCAAAGCAATGGTAAGCGGAAAAATTTCTACCATGGTAAAAATAAAAAACCAGAATGGATTGTGGTAATGATCGGCCATCCATTGCGCCATTTCAAAATCTTCTTTAGACATTTTTCCTGCCTGATATTTTTTCTGGTATAAGGCCATAAATTGATCCATAAACTCGGGAACAATAAAATGGTGCGTAAAAGCCCAGCCGATTACATAAAGGACGGATGCCAAAAAACCAACCCCAATACAGAGCAATATGGATTTTCCCAGGCCGGCAGGCATTTCCCTTTTATAGGCTTTCACCGCCAACACCATAGTAGGTGCAACAGCAAGAATCATCATGGTGAAACCAAAAATCTGGCTTCCTTCCATATTCTCACTGCAATCCATAATAGAAAATGTTATGGCCACATAAAGCGCCAAAATCGCACCGGAAATAATTCCGTATCGAAGTATTTGTTTCAGCATAAGGTGCAAATATGGCAGGCAATCTCAAATTTTCTCTCATCTTTTGGGATGATTCTTCATGTATTTGCTAATGATTTGGGGGGATTATGTTAGAATGTGCTCTTTCTGACTTTTTTTGGTAAAGCAAATAAACGGACATGCATAAATTGGGAATTGCGCATGTTTATGCACCCCTTTTGCGATTTTAATTTATGTCGTAAGTATTAAGAAGGTCGAACCCGCACTGCAAAAATTAGCATTCACCCATTGAGGTTTTAAAAAAGATATGGCACCAAGCCTCACCCTGGAGGTTGGTTCTCATGAATTTTATAAAGTGCCTGCAAACGGTTTTTTACTCCTAGCTTGGAGTAAATATTCGAAATATGTGTTTTTATGGTATTAATGGAAACATGCCGGGTATTTGCAATTTGAGAATTGCTTTGTCCGTTCGCCAGCATTTCCAATACTTCCGTTTCTGATTTACTTAAGCCAAATCTGTCTTTAATCAATTGGCTGTTAAAGCCCGGTCCGAAAATAGCCTGTCTGCGTTTTTGTAACTTATACCATTCTCTGGCAACCCATATCCCGGCGCCGATAAAAACGACTCCTGTAAACAGGATGAACCATTCCGGCCTATAACTTTCTACCATCAAGAAATAAAAAATAAGCCGACAACCAATAATTCCCGTAACACATACAATTACCAGATACAGTATGTAGTTTCTTACATATCTCATATAATATTAAATATTTGGGCTACTTATTTAAAGAAACACTTTCATTTGACCGGCCATTTTTTCCGCTTCCCTGGAAGCTGCTATCGCATAATCTTCACCACCTGAGGCATAGAGTATGGAACGGGAAGCATTGACAAGCAAACCTACTTCTGAATTGATTCCGGCTTTACACACAGAATCCAGATCCCCACCCTGTGCTCCAACTCCCGGAACCAAAAGAAAATGATCCGGAATTAATTTCCGGATTACGGAAATATCTTCACTTCTGGTGGCTCCAACTACAAACATCAATTGGTCCGGATTTCCCCATTTACAAACCGTTTCAATCACGCGCTCATAAAGCGCTTTTCCCTCTATTTGCAGCTTTTGAAAATCTTTATGCCCCGGATTGCTGGTTAATGCCAGACATATTACCCATTTATTAGGAAACTCCAGAAACGGCCTGAGACTATCTTCTCCCATATAGGGAGCAACCGTAATCGCATCAAAATCCAAAGTTTCAAAAAATGCTTTGGCATACATGGAACTGGTATTGCCAATATCGCCTCTTTTGGCATCAGCTATCCTGAAACAATTGCCGGGAATTTGAGCCAGGGTTTCTTCCATCCAGCTCCAACCTTCTTTTCCATATTGCTCATAAAAGGCAGTGTTGATTTTATATGCTGCAGAAAAGTCACTGGTTGCTTCAATAATTCCCTTATTAAACTGTATCAGTCCTTCTCCGTTTTTTTGAATATGCCTCGGCAGCTTGGCCATTTCCGTGTCCAACCCGGTACATAAAAAGCTCTGTTTATTTCGAATGGTATGAGACAACTGCAATCTGTCCATAGTGCAAAATTAAACCCTTAGCCCACTTTCCGGCCTTCCAATTTTCACGATACTGCAATTATTGTCAACCATGTATCAAATTCATAGTTGCAGATTGTAAGCATCAGAGCGATTCGGTATCTTTGTTAGATGCGGAAATGGTGCCTATTTTTTATTCTTTTTTCATTGTGCAGGTTTACTCTCTTTTCTCAATATCTTAAAATAGGGGAGAGCAATTATCTTGGATCGGGCGGCGGACCTATGGTAAACTCAAACAACCTCGCGAATTATAACAGCAGGTTTGCTTATATTTTTCCTGCTTCTGTATTGGGAAATATGCAACACGGAGACACCATCAACAGCATTGAATTTACCCGCGAAGCAGGGCTTACCGTAAACAACAATTGCAACTTAAAAATCTACCTGCGAAATACTACGCTCACAGATTACGGATCTTCTAATTTGCTATTTTCTTCCAGAACTGGCACAGCAACTTTGGTGTATGATCAAAACCCCGCAGCCGAAATCACCACATCAGAAGGATTCCAAAAAATTCCTTTTTACAACAATTTATTTTTTTTCGATACAACAAAAGGCAAAAATCTGGAACTTCTGGTGGAGTACAGCCAAACTGCAGTTCAACCGGCACGTATATATTGGTACTATGAAAATTCCACAACAGTTTCAGGTTATGCAATGTATCAAACCAAATATTATTTGGGAACTGCTTTAAACGATACATTAAAAACTTCTTCCGATAACCATCCCACAATTATTTTTAATTTTCCCAGATATGACCATGACATTGCACTGCTTAAATTATATACGCTTGGGAAATTGCCTATCCCTTTAGGGAACCCGGATAGCGTAAAGGCAATGGTGCGAAATGTGGGTAAAAAACAACAATCGGCTGTAAAGGTAAAAACCTGGTCCAAAGGTTTTAATTCACAAGTGGATAGCAGTACTTTTTCTATTGGAACAGGGCAACAAATTTTCATCAATCTGCCGTCATTAAATCCACAGAAAAAAGGGCTCGACACCGTTTATGCATGTATTTATGCAGACAATAATACCATTAACGATACGAGCATTTCCTACCGGCTTGGGAACGAAAATATTTATTCTTATAAAGATGTTACTCAGCCCGCGGCACCCGGTGGCATTGGTTTTAATGGACAAACCGGTGATTTTGTAGGGAGATTTTTTAGCAACAAATCCAAATCTATCAATCAGGTAACTGTGGAATTTGCAATTTCCGGCAGATCATTTAAAGTGGGAATTTGGGAGAGTAAAAGCTATGGAGAAGGCCCCGGAAATTTAATTTATATAAGCGATTCTCTGGTTACAACTGCAGGCAAATATATTTTAAATCTCAAAAAACCTGTAAGTGTAAATGGTGCATTTTTCGTTGGGGTAAGACAACTCAATGGAAACAATGTTGCTTTTGGATATCAGATTGAAGATATCGTTCGACCGAATACGTTTTACTATACTTCCCCGGCCGGAGATACCAATTGGGTGGATTTTCATCCGGATATTCCTTTTCGCTTTCTTATGGAACCAAGATTACAGGGAGATACAGATTTGACAGCGGTTTCGGCAGATTACCCCAAGGATACGCTTGACAAATATTCCATTTCATTGTTGGCACCACAGGGAACTATTTCCAATTTGGGAACAAAAGATTTATTGGATTCTTTTCCAGTCACCTGTGAAATTTTGTTTTCAGGAAAATCGGTTTATAAATTTACTTATCGGGATACCATGTCATCGGGCGTTAAAAGAACCTACACCTTTCCGAAAACTTTTGATCCCAAGAATTTTGGAGAACATGAATTGTTAATTTATACGAGCCTTACTTCAGATCAAATTCGCGATAACGATACGGCAAGGAGAAAATTTTATGTAGGTGTTAAAAATGATGCGATGGTGGCAACCGTTTACGAACCTGCAAATAATGCCATATTGGAATGTTTTGTGGACACCATACAGCCGGTTGCAACCATTCAGAATCCATCCTATAACGATATAAATACTGTAGTTGCCCGTTGTAAAATTGTGAAGGGGAATACCATTTTATACAACAGAACGCAAACCATTAATTTGCCCAAATTCAATAGCAGAATATTGGTATGGCCCACGTATAAATGCAACGATACCGGTAAATTACGGGTAATATATACCACAGAATATTCTTTGGATGTATTTAAAGCAAATGATACACAAATACGGAATGTAACTGTAGTTAAATCCTACGATGCAGGGGTGGATTCCATTGCATTGCCGGATAAAAATAAATTTTATGTTGCCGGAGTCGCATTTAAACCGTCCATCAGAACGTATAATGACGGGATTTTAGACGCAGCAAATACCCAGGCTATTATTAATATTTTCAGTAATTATACAACCTATACTTACGCGGATACAGTTTCATTTACCATCGACGCAAAAACGCAGTATTTTGCACAGTTTAAAAAGTTCTTTAAACCGGATAAAAATGGGATTTATACATTGGTTGTAAAACTGTTTCATCCATCGGATAATGTACATTGGAACGACAGTTTGAGAATTAAATTCAATGTTGGATATCCATACGATTATTTATCCAAACAAATTGTTTATCCTGTTTCAAGCGACACACTGAGCGTGGGCGGCGGTCCTTACCAGGTTAAAACAAAAATCAAAAACAATGGATTTATTCGCAATTCTGATCTGGTTCCTGTAATATGTCAAATTTGGAGAAATAACATTCGCATTTACCAGGATATTAAAACATTAAATCTGGATACAGGTATTCAATTTGATTTGGATTTTTCCAATAATTTTAATCCCTTGAATTCGGGCAAACACAAGGTGGTAATGTTTACCAATTATGTGTCGGATGTCAATCGCAAAAACGATACATTGACTTCTGAATTTTGGGTCAAGGTTGGAAGAGATGCCTATGCTTCCGATATTGATACACCTGTAGCCAATTGGCTTTACGAAGCCCGGACTTCCGTCATTCCTTTCAAAGCGGAAATCACCAATGCCGGTAATTTAAAAATGGCCCAGATTAGGGTATATGTCGATGTTTTTTATAAAGGTAAACTGGTTTTTACTGATAAAAAAGACGACTCTTTAAATGCATTTCAAGTCAAAAATATTTTGTTTGGAAAGACATTTATTCCTCAGGACACTGGCAAATACCAGTTATTGGTCTATACCTATGCAGCCGATGATCAGAATATTTATAACGACACATTTTTTGGCGAATTTCAGGTTGTAAAAAAATACGATGCTGCAGCATTTTTATGGCAAAAACCCACCTCAGGCAGTACATTTATAGAGGGAACTGCCTGGTTAAAACCGACAATTGCAGTTTTAAATGCAGGTATGGATACAGCAACTCATGTGAGTGGTACCGTATATTTTACCATAGAAAAAACAACAGGAGGATTGGTTTTTAGTGATTCTGGTTCGTTTTCGAATATTAAATATGCAGATACTACTTCGGTTTCTACATCGGATAGCTGGCAAATGAATATAGTAGGTATATACAAGGCCAGAGTAATTGTAAAAGCGAATGATGCTTTCCCTGAAAATGATACACTTTGGACAGTATTTGAAATACAGACAAATAGCGTTACAGACGTGCACTCAAAGTATTTTAAAATTCAGCCAAACCCAGTTTCCGATTTAATGACAATAATTCTCCATGACAATTTGGAAATCAAAGAATATCATTTGTTGGATCAGACCGGCAAGCAAATGACCATGAATTGGAAATCGGAAAATGTTGCCGATTTATCAAATCTGGCTCCCGGGATTTATACCATACAACTGGTTACCAATTTGGGAATATTCAGTGAACGAATTGTGCATCCTTAAGTTATAATTGTATTATCTGGTAATCCGATGAATTGAAAATACAAGTATTTTCGCGATACTTCTCAATAATTATTTGGAATATTAATTTAGCATTTGATTGAATATGAACAACTTAATGCCTTATTTAGACCCTTTTTTCTATAGTATTCGAAACAAGGCACATTTATTTTTAATTCTCTGGCTGATTCATGTGTTACCTCAAAGGCTTGGGGCACAGCAAATCACCGGACTTTCTGCAAATTATGCAGGTGTTGGAGACACCATTCGAATTAAAGGTCATAATTTTAGCAAATCTGTAAACTATTACGTTTTACTGGGTACTGCCAAACAGAATGTAATAAAAACGGATACCAATTACCTTGAAATCCGGATACAATCCGGATTTGCCTATTCACCGGTTTCAGTGGTGGATAGCTCCAATAAAAAGAGCTTGCACTGTGGTTTATTTCTTGTTCCAAAATCTCGGGTACCGTATGATACTGCATTTACCGGGCGGTCATTTACAAATCCCAGAACGGCATTTTACATGTCGAGTTTCACAAGAGCTGCTGAGTTGAATAATGATGGATTGATGGACATGATTTCGGGATCAGGTAGCGATTTGAATATTTGGTTTAATACAGGAAATCCGGATAGTGCATTCGATATCAATCAATTTAACAGAATTTCCATAAATAAAAAGAAATCAATTCTCGATCTGTTCGTGTACGACTTTGATTTGGATGGACGGAGTGATTTGTTCATAGAAGTGGATTCATTCATCTATGTTTATAAGGGGATAAAAAATGGAATATTTACAAAGTATCAGGTTCAGGATACCATTAGATATCGTTCAGCGGGTGCAAGCAGGTTTAATCTGTCAGATCCGAACAATGATGGCAAACCGGATATATTTTTATCCAATATTGCAACAGACGGAATCCAGTATTTTCAAAATATTTCCAACACATCCAGAATTAATTTTAGCGATCCAACAGAAATAAAACTAAGAGCAAAGCGAAAATACTATGCCGGTCAGATGTTGGATCTCAATTCAGATGGCCTTTTGGATGTTGTTGTGCGATATGGCAACGATAGTTTGTATTGGTATAATGGCAAATACAGTTCAGGAAGTTACAGCTTTACTGCAAGGGATTCTGCATATATTCCTGGAGTTGGATTACAGTTTTTAATGGATATGGACCGGGACGGGAATCCTGATTTTGTGTATTCAAAAGCAGGATCTATGAATCAGGATTCTATAGCTGTGATATTTGATTTAACCGGACCCGCATCGCGATTTTCTTCCCGAAAAACGCAGGTTTCTTATTTGGGAACCATTCTTCCGCATTATGGCATAGGAGATATCTGTAATAGCGGCAAACCTGCATTTTCTGGCGGTGGCACAAAGGAAATGGTGTATTCGGATACCGGGAAATCGCTGAAATACTTTTCTAAAAATCTGGGTATTTTGCCTTCGGGATATTATTTGTCTGATCAGTATTTGATAGATTATAATAATGATGGACTGCTGGACATGCTCTATTACCAGGGAGGATATGGAATATTTAGAAAAGGAATTCGACAGATTCCAAATGTGTATCCAAACAAAATATTATTAATTTCGGATAGTTCTCAAAACCAAATTTACGATACTGTTCGCATAACCAATAAAAGTGATCTGAATTTGCAAATTGATTCCATTTATAATCCTTCATCGGTTTTTCTTACCCGTTTCGATGGATCCAAACTCAAAACCCCGTTTTCATTATCTAAAGACAGCAATTTGTTGGTGAGAGTGGTTTATAATACCATGAATCCCGATGTTAAGGGAGATATATCTTTCAAAATAAATGGATATGGTCCGTACAAACTGCTACAAATTGCCACCAGTCATATCTCCAAAAGAATGATAATAAACTCCGCAAATAAATACTACTGCAACAGAGGAGATACGATCATTATCCGTGGTGCAAATTTTAGAAATGGGGGAAAGAATTGTGTAGTGAAATGGAATGAGATTGTAACATTTCCATTTAGCGGCAGTGATTCTGTTTTATATGTGAAAGTCCCCGGTACATTTGGCCAGTGTAATGTAACGATTACAGACACCTTGCGCAATATTATGTGCAGTGCTCCTTTTACTGTTTATTTGGGATTTTCCGGAAAAAAAACCCAATGGTATAATGGTAATGAATTTAAATTGGCAAAAATGCGCGGAGGGAATACTATTCCGAATAAAACGTATTTTTTAAAATCCCCGGAATTTGGCACTCCCGATTTTTTGTTTGTACACCAAATGTCAATGGATACTGTTGCTGCAGTGCATGTTCGCAATGGTCTTTTGGGCGATACAGGTGAATTGTATGTGGAGTATGTGAAAAATAAATTTGGTGCTAAATACCAAAAGTTTCAGGGAATGGATATGAATTATGACGGCAGAATGGACCTTGTTTATGGCGATTTTATGGCTTCCCTGAACAGAAGCAAAACATACAATAGATTTTTGACAGGAGCCAACGATACTTTTAAATATGCCAAATACCCGGGCAGTGACTTTGTAGCAGCAGATCTGGACGGAGATGGATTTCCTGAATTTGCTTCGCACAGTGAAAACCTTCCTGCATTGGTTATATTTCATACAGGAGATCCCATGAAACCGGGCTTAAATAATTTTCATTATGAAGTGGCCAGCGATAGTATAAATTACACCAAACCCGCTTTTGTATTTGTAAACATTTTAGGGGATGCCAAACCTGAATTAATTTGTATTGCCAATGATAAATTAAAGGTATTTCCAAATAATAGCCGATTGGGAAAGGTGATGTTTGGCGCACCAACTTCTTTTAAAAAATCCGTCGGCGGCTTTAAGCTGGGCGATTATAATGCCGATGGCCGTATGGATATATATTTTATTAACCAGGATTCTTTCATCCATATTTGGGTGAATAATTCAACAGGAACACCTTCTTTTAATCAGAAAAAGATAAAATTAAATACCATTTTTCATTATGCCGAAATGGGCGATTTTAATGGGGATGGGCGAATGGATTTTGATGCCAATTCCAATTATGGCAGTCAGGGCTATATGTTGATTCAGTCTGCATCATCAGCAGATTCATTTTATTACATCAAACACAATTTAAATGGTTGGCCCAGTGGAATTACAGATATCAATGACGACGGTTATCCTGATTTATACCGCGCTGGTACAAACTTTTATACCAACAATTGTTGCAGGGTATATCTGGGTAACAAATGGCCGCAACTCTTATATGCAGATTCTCTCGGGAAAATAATCTCAGATACTTTTTCAATTGTTAATAAAGGAAATTTTGAAACCGAGATCGATACCATAAGAGTGCCAAATTGGTTAAGTCTGAAAAGTTTTTCAGGCCAAAATGTAAGTTTCCCTTTCATATTGAAAAAAGACTCTGTGCGGGTATTTCGAATCTCGCATACTTTAAATCAGATTTACAGATCCGGAAACGTGGAGATTTCTGTTAAAACCTGCAATTATGTTCGCAAGCTTCTGGTGGAAGCCATGTATAAAAAGAACATCACATTGGATTCCTTATCTGTAAACCGGGTGAGGCCCGGAGACACAGTTTCGCTTTACGGACGCAACATTGATACAGGGAGAAACCATTTGGTATTGATGAACGGGTTTTATTGTAAAGTTGTATTTAGGGCTCAGAATCACCTCAAATTTGTAGTCCCATTTGGAGCCATTACCGATTATGTGGAAGTAATGGATACTTTAACAAAAACAGTGGCATTTGGGCCGAATTTGTTAAATGTAATCGCGATAAATAACACCGGAACCTTAAAAAGAGAATTTTTTGGTGCTGAGTATAAATTAAAAGACCCTAGTCCATATAAATTATTTTTAGGAACCATAGATCTGAATAATGATGGAAATCCGGATTTGAGGGGCATAGCCTCAGGAACAACCTATACAAATTCATCTGTATTATCTAAAAATATAAAACCCGGAATAAATCCGGTTTTTGAAACCAGAGGGGGTGGAGAATTTTGGGGTAATGCAGGAACTCAGGATATGCCCCACCAATTCAGAGATCTCAATGCAGATGGATATATTGATGCTTCGTTTTATGTAAATCCATTTCATGGTTCATATCCAAAACCAATTGCATATATCCGGACAGAATTGGGGCCGCCATATTCTCCCTCATCCAGCTTTTTTGGAAGCGGGCATCAGGGAGAGGTAAATAACAATGTACAAAGTATCACTGTACAGGATTTGAATAAAGATGGTCTGGCGGATATGCTTTGGGGGAAACCCACGGATAGCATGCTTGCATCTACCTATTCACCTTTTTATTTTGGAAACAGAAAAACAAGTAAATATGGTGAGGCATTTAAATTCTACGGAAACAAAGTTGGAACTGTGAGCAATATGGCTTACAGGTTTGCTGATTTTAATGGAGACGGAAGAGTGGATATTGTAGCAGTACGTAAAATGATTGTTCCTAAAGAAAGGCGGTATACCTTCTTTAGAAATAACGCTTCCCCTGCAAAATTTCAATTTGATTCGGCATTTGCAATATCATGCAATGACTCTCTGGAAATGTTTCCCATTGTGAATGATTTTAATGATGATGGGAAACAGGATATTATGTTCTTGTCTGGACGTTATAAACAAGGGGTGGTTTACATTAATAATTCATCTGGAGATACATTCCGATTTCAGAAAAAAACCGTAAAAATCAATCGCAATATTTCCTTGCAATATGGATTTGTTATTGCCGATATTAATGGAGACAGAAAATTGGATCTTGCATGTATTAAAACCAATCTGATCAATAAAATTAAAGATACCATTATGATATTCGAAAACACATCGGATACCGGGTATTCCTTTAATAATTTAATTGAAATGGAGATGAGCAAAACCCCACGGGCAATAGGTTATGGTGATGTAGATGCAGATGGAACTCCCGACTTGTTTGTCACTTTCACCAATGGAGATTATTCCATATTCCGTGGCTCCAAAATGCAGTTTTATTCAAACCCGGATTCAATCGTTCTCAATAATATCCGATCTTACGTTTATTACACCAAAACAGTAAACCTTATATCCAATGGGTTGGATTCCCTGGTGCTGGATTCCATGAAAATTCCTTATGAATTGAAATGTTATAATCTCACCGCGTTTAAAAAGGGAGCGCCGGATTCCTTGTTGCATTTTCCAATAAAAATGAAACCAAAGGATACCATACAAATTCGCGTGGCATATCAGACAATCAGAAATGTAAATGTGGATTCTGCGATTTATGTGCATATCCATAACATGAGCCAGCCATATAGGATTCCTTTTATAACAAACGGGAAACTGATGTACAAACTCACCTGGAATCCGGATAAATTTGAATTTAAAAATACCGGTTTAAATTCCGAAGTAACTGCCAAATGGAAAATTTGGAACAAAGGAGTTGCAAATGCAATAGTCTCTAAAGTGGTGTATACGGGAAATACACAATTTAAAGTGGATACGGTGTTGAACAGAACACTCAAACCGGGGGACAGTATTTCCCTGAATGTAAAATATAAAACAACCACTACAGATAGCCATAGCGGGTATTTTGTGGTAACTATTAAAGATACCAGTCTTTTGGTTAAAATACCACTCAAAGGGAATGGAGTTGGAGGTGCTATCAAATACAGAGATACACTGGACTTTAAAAACAAAACCATTGGATTCACGTATTACGACAGCTTGTATCTTTGGAACAAAGGGAATGATACATTGAGATTTTCTTCCTGGAGATACACCGGAAGTCCGTATTATGTAGTGCAGGATTCGGCGGTGTTAAAAAATCTGAAACTGCCACCCGGGCAAAAACAAAAATTGAGATTTGCATTTAAACCACTTGCATTGGCTGATCAATGGTCCTATGTAATTCTGAAGCATAACGGATACCCTGATTCCACTATCATTTGGCTAAAGGGAAAAGGAATGGCAAAATATATGGCTTCTGATACTTTCCTTAATTTGGGGAATGTTCTTTATAACACCCTCGGTTCTAAAAAGCTAAGAATCTATAATAAAGGGAATGATACATTGAAAATCACATCCCTTGCACTAAAAAATTCCATTGGATTTAATTTACCTGCCTTAAGTTTTCCGGTTCAAATAAAAGGAAATGATTCGCTGGTATTGAATGTTACTTATTCGCCAAAAGGTACAGAGAAAGTTTGGGACTCTATAGAAATTAAAAGCAATGCGATGAACCTCACCGGAGGATATCAAATGGTTAGAGTTACTTGTCAGGGAATGGCTCCCGGAATTTCGGATACATTTAAATTGGATATAAAAAACAAACCAAATGTATTATTATTGGATACCATCTGGATCAAAAATACCGGAAATTACAATCTGAATTTCCAATCCATTAAATGGATGCAGAGATCCAAATATATACTTTGGAGAGATTCATTGGCAAACATGAAGAATCCGCTTACTCCAGGGGATTCCATGCGCGTGGTATTCAGATATTTTACCGATACCATCGGTCTTCATCCTGCATATATCCAAATAAAATCCAACGCACCTGTAAATTATTCCTATTTGATATTGAATGCGGTTTCAAAAGCGGGATTATACACAGGTCCAATTTTATTTAAATTTCCTACCATTAAAGTTGGGGATACAGCCGCTACTTTCCTTAAATGGAATAATATTGGTAACGATACACTGGTACTGGATTCAGTGAGATTAAATACAAGAATTCATTTTGTAAATGTGCTTCCGGTAAATGGGATAAAAATCCCGCCTTTTTCACAATATTCCCATCAATGTAAGTTTGTTCCGAAAAATGCGGGATTGCTTTTTGATGCGATTAGAATTTATGGAAACAGTTACAAACCTGCAAAAAATGTGAGTCTGAGCGGATCAGCGATACAAGGTAAATTGACCGATTCCTTAACCCTTCAATACCAAAGCCAAAAGCCCGGGAATTCGGTTATTGACAGCATTTTGTTAAGCAATTCCGGCTCTGCAGGAGTAACCATCAACGCGTTTCATTCCCTTTCTGCCAGTGTAAATATTAAAACAAACCTCCCATTAAATCTGGCATCCGGGAAATCTGCATATATCACATTCGAATATGTGAATGTTCAATACGGAAATCAATCGTCGCTGGGTTATTTGCTTCACAATGGAAGCGGGGATTCGACCAAAATAAGATTTTTGGTCAAAGGTATTTCAGGTATAATTTCCCCAAAAGATACAGCTGTTAATTTGGTATCGTTGGTTGGGAAAACTTTGACTGCGGATATTCCGTTCAAAAATATTGGTAATGGAGATTTGGTATTGGATAGTTTGGTGTTGGAAGAAAAGAAAATAGAGTTCGATATTTCTTTAAATTCAACACCGAAAACCATTATTCCGGGTGGTATATTTTATGTCAATATTCAATTTAAACCTACAATTGCAAAAGATTATACGGATACCGTTGCTTTATTTAGTGATGGTTTGATATTAAAAGCCCGGCTCGCTATTTCCGGCAAAGGTATTATGGGTGTTCTGGAATTGGATACCATACTTGATTTTGGAAAATTAAAGAGATATGCAACCAGACAAAAAACACTGGTATTAAAAAATACGGGGAATGCCGATGTAATGATAGATTCTGTGCAGTTGAAAACACCTTCTAATTATACTGTGGAATCCAAATTCTGGCCACAAATCATTGCAGCAGGGAATAATATAGACTTGGCAATTACATTAATAGCAGGCAACAGTTTAACCCATATTCCAAACACTGATCTGTTTGTTTACGAACATGGAAAACCAAGCCCGCACAAGGTAAAACTTACATCGGAATTGATTTATCCAATCGGGCATTTCACCAGAAATTTGAAGTTTGGTAAAGTATTAACCGGAGACAGCGCAGCTGCCAACGCTACCATTCGAAATTCAGGTTCCGATACTTTGTTGGGCTCCGCTCCATTTTTTGCTGGAAGTTCCGGAGCTTTTCATTGGAAAACCAAAACAATGAATTATGTAATTTTACCAAATGATTCCTTGAATTTCCAGATAGTATTTCAACCTGTGGATACTTTAACATATTGGGATTCCGTGCTCACTTACTGGAACGCTGACGACAGCTTTTCCTGGTTGTACGTTGAAGGTTTAGGATATAAGAAACTCCTCAGCGTAGCATCCAATAAAAAAGGATCTTCATTGTTGTTGTTTCCAAATTCAACTTCCGGATTGGTTTATCTGAAGAGCGATAAGCCGATATTGGATTTGTGGATTTTTGACAATTCAGGACGCATGATATTTCATACTTCAGAAGTAGATAATTCCCTCGATTTTACATCTTATCCTCCTGGAATTTATTACGTAAATGTGAAAACTTCTGAAGGTTCATATCATGTAAAAGTCTTGAGGGAATAAACAGTTTTTGTCTATTTTTCGTCATACAACGATTACTGACATTTACCTGATTCACGTTTTGGCGTATAAACGTTCTATATAAGAAAGGCAGCTTTGGGCTGCGATGTAAAACGTTTAAAATTAAATACCATGTACGCAATTGTTTTCTTCATTGTTTATCTCATCACCTGTACTTTAGGTGCCATTGTAACACAGTTTACCGGCGATTCCGGCAGAAGTTTCCGGGAAGCCATTTTAGTTTGGTGGTTTTTCCCTTTGGTGTTTTTCTATTTTTTCTCCGCACTTATTTTTGAAGGACCGAAAGAATTGGTTCACAGCATGCGCGAATTCAGGAATGAAATGTTGAATACCTGATATGGAAAACAGGTTTGTAAAATTGAACCTTATTCAGTTATTGGGTTCGTAGACCATATAATTTTTCTTTGATTGAGGTTGTACACCGCCATCTCCGGGCCATTATATAAAAATACGAGTTCATCGGATAACTCATAGTTTTTCCAATCTCCGGGAATAGGACTTCCATCTCCAAAGTAAAATTTCAGATTTTCGGATTGCTCAATGCTGAATAAATCAAAGGGCAGCTTCTGAACCGAGGAATAAACCGGTGGGAGCATCCACATGCCTTTTTTGGAGATAATCCCGGATTTGCCCTTTAAATTGCGAACAAGGATATATTCACTATCCGCATAAGTTATAGTTTGCAATATTGGTAATGCAGATTTGCTGCCATCCATAAAATTCAGGCTGAATGCATCCCCGGATTTTACAGGTACAAAACCCATCTGGTGCAAGCTTAAATGTTCTTTTCTGCTCACTTCACCACCCTTCCATAATACTGGTTGTATATCAGTTTCTGAATGGGATATTTCTTTCTGTATGGCAGAGAATGCCAAACGGTTAGAATGCAGTTCCCGGGCCATATATTTGTGTTCCTTTATGTCGCGGATATCCGTTGTAGATTCCAATTTTGTCAGCCGCCCATTTCTCAAATCCATCATCACAGATTCGCCCTTCATTTTTAAAACTGCATATGGAAATATTTTTTCAGGTTGTTCCTGCAAATAAGAAATTACGGTTTTCCCACTTCTGTCGGCAATGAAATAATCTTTCATTTTTTGATATAAAAAATACCCGGGTGACAATTCTTCAATTGCAAAAAACTTGTCTCCCGGTAACGGAATTTTTACTCCGTCCAATCCAATAAATACTGCATGTTCATTCTGCTGCTGAATAAAGGAAGAGTAGAAAACAGGCCCGCAATTTCCACCTAAAGTTGGGGCTTTTATCCAGGAAATGGAGGTGTCAATTATTCCCCATTTTCCATTTGCTTTGGCGATAGTTCTGGTAGAATTAAATGGGAAGACCGATTCGAATTTTTTATCTGCAACAGGTAATAAATTGCCGTCCGTTGGAATCCAGAATTTCTTTTCTTTAATAAAAGTTCTGTTGAAATGTATAGGTAAAACCCTTCCATGTATGATTACTGCATCGTCAGGTCTGGGGGATTGCAACAAATACATTTTATTATTCGCCTGAATTTGAATGTGATCTCCAAATTTTCGCGCTGTTTCGCACCTGGCTGTTTTATTTAAACTTGCATCGGGATGGAAAAGAAAAGTTCCGGTGGTTTTGTTCAAACATAAATATAATGGGGTATTGCCCGTTGTGGTAATTTGTTGAATACTTTGGAAATTTCCGGGGAATACCATTTTACCCAAAGTATCTGTAACAAAGGCCCAAACCCCGGATCCTACGCTTTGTCCCAAATAGAATTCCGAAAGATAGGATGCACCTTTTCCGTCCAGTCCTTCTATGGGCATTACATTGCCTGACGCATTCAAAATATACCACGCACCACTGATGCTCCCACGGTATTTGTTAGAAATACCTTCAAATAGATTATAATCTTCGCGGTTGTTGGACCAGTTTCCCAAAACAGCCCGCCTGGCACCGGATTTAAATGCTGTGATATAGTCGAATTCCTCCGTTAGTCTGAAGCTGTCTCTCTGAACCAGACAGTATTTTCCATTGGATTTAATCACCCGGATAGTAGCGAAATTATTGCGTAAATCATTCCCCGAAATATAATCCAATGCACTGTCCAAAACAGAATAATCGCTATGCCTGAGCAGGTAAAATTGTTGTATTTCCCTGTATGAAATCTTTCCCGATTTATTTGGTTTCAGCGGAATTAAGGTTTTTTTCATCACCGCAGAAAAACTGGATGTGGTAATAGCGACGCTGTCAAAATAGGCAGGAACCATGGTGTCTTGAACAAATCCCAGACTATCCAGAGAAAGCAACATCACTTTTTTTCCTTGTTTATTTTCAGTATACCTCCATTGTAAAGATCCGGCTCTGATGTTTCTCCTGTTCGTTGTATTTCTTACAGAAGTTGCATCCCAGGGGTTGTTACGCTGGCTTACTGCTTTAGAAACCACACCGGAAAAAGACATTTTATTCACCAAAGAATTATTTTCAATATCATAAACATCCAGGGTATTTCCGTTGTAAGCTTTTAAATAATCTGCACCCATAATAAAATGGGTATATTGAAAAGGAGTTTCTATTTGGTTGTAAGTCAGGTTGTACACTCCGAAAAGGGCAGCTGGCTTTTTCAGTTGTAAAAAACGCTCTTCCAGTAAAGAAATCGACTCATATTCCATGGGTATTTTCAACTGCATACTACTGTCGAGATATCCGTATCGCCCTTCCATATTTTGAACCACCATTCCATTTCCGATACCATTTACAGATTTGTATTTAGGCATATTTACGGAATCCATATTTCTGGAATATAAAATGGAATATTTTTCATAATCAAAAATTAAATATTCCGGATTCGGGGATTCCCGCACAAAATTGGGTGTCATGGCGAGGAAGTTATTCTGTTGTAAATCGTAAATGCGATCTTTTCCTTTTCCAAAAACGTACAAAAAATTTTCTCCCAACATCCGGAATTGATACCCTTTTGGAAATTTAAAGTAGGTGTTACCGGTTGAATCCATCATGCGCCCGACACCACTTTTGTAATACCCGATGAAGTTGGAAGATCCAAAACCAGCGGGACTTACAGATACAAATGAATCAGATGCAATTGGGTTGCCGAATCGGTTATAAATTTGAATACCGGATTTGTTTCTGGTATAGAAATATTGAGAATTACAATAGAAAACAGGTACCAATTTTAGACGAATGATACTGTTTCCATCTCTGTTCATCAAACCATTTTCACCATTAACATTGAATTCAAAAATATTGGGGATTTGTGATTTTCTGATATAATCAAAGGCCCTATTGGTAATGGTTTTTCCTGCCGGGTCAGAAAGAAAAAATTTGCCATTCTTAATCATGGCATAGCGGTCATCATTGAGTTTTTTAAATTCTGTAACCCCATCAGGCCAGATGGCTTTTTTTTCATTTTCCCGATAAAAAGTAATGCGATTTCCATCCCATAATTTAATACAAGTGGCATAATTCTCATCATAACCCTTGGAGAATTGCAGATACTTGCATGGCTCTATTTGTTTGCCATTTTCATCAATCAAACCCCATAAACTTTCCTTGCGAACCGGATATAAATTTTTGGCATTGGTCTGGCCGCTTAGCATTTCGCATAAAAGAAAAACAAATAAAAAAGCAAAACTCCTGACCATCATTTGAAATAAAAGGCTGACAGCTGGTTATAATTTTCCCAATTCGGAATCGAGATTGCCACTTATTTTTTGGAAAATCAATTTTATTTTTCCGCCTTTACTTTGCCTCATCTCTTTTATGGATTCAGCGCTGGCCTTTGCCAGGACTCCACTTGCAGTTACAGTAATAATTCCATCAATAATGGCAGGTTTAATTTTCATATTCTGCAAATTGGTGTATTGCATCACATTTTTTTTCTTTTCTGTTACCACATACAAGCTTTGGTTTTGACCCAACGGTTTGTGTTCCAGCATGGCTTGTGGAATAAAATCTTTGGCAGATGGATCTCCGTAAAACCTGTCGCAATTGTAAATTCCCATTTTGGTAACCGAAAATTTATTGTAGAGTTTTTCGCTCTCCTTTTCTGCAGCTGCTACTTCTTCCTTGTTTTTTCTACGGGCTTCCACCTTGGAAATCATCTTTTGAAATTTTGCACGTGCATTTTTTAAATCATTACCGGATAATGCAGGTGTAACAACGGTGGTAAATGTTCCTCCTGCAGTTTGAATCTCCAGATCGTAATTAAAATTGGTACCACTTGATTTTTTCAATTTCGTATTGGTCCATTCCTGATCGAACACCCATTTGTTTTTTTCCGGATCCTGAGAGGGATTGCTGCCAGCAAATTGCCACATAATGCTGTTATAATCTGTAAGCTCCGGATATTCAATGGCGTCAAATTCCAGATCTAAAACCATTTTTTGAGGATTATACGCAACCGGCACAGCAATTTTATTGGAATTCGAGTTGGAATTACCATCCCGGAGGTTCATCGATTCGGCTTTTTCCCCGATATTCTCTGCTGTTGCCAATGTATCCCGTTGCGCTATAGATTCCCATTGACCTTTTGTTTCATTAAAGAACCAGAGTTGAAAAGATTTATCGGCATCACTGCTCGGTTGATACACTTCAATACTTTTTCCACTCACAGGTTGTAATACATTGGCGCCATCGCTTGCCTGTATCTGAAACATACCATCACTTATAAATTGTCCCGTTTCTCCCTGATTATTCGCCTGCATGGGAATTCCACTTGCAATAATTTCCCTGGATCCGCGATAGGTTGTAAAATGCAATTTTGCATTTACGCTTTCTCCTTTGTTGTTTACAAATGCACCTTCGGGCACCAAAATTTTACTTCCATCTTTACTGGTAAAAATGCCTCCCTTGCTGCTTACTTCAAATTCTTCAGATTTTGGCGCCTGTGCCGCCAGACGTTTATCGATTTGATATTTGGCAATTCCTTTGTTTTCTGCTTTTTCGGCAGAGTTACAGGCGATAAAACAACAAGTTGTTAAAAATAATATGTATGTGTATTTCATGGCTTTGGATATCAAACGTATGAGTTCCCAAAAAATTACAGGGAACAAAAAAAAGCCCGGAAATTTCCGGGCTTTTTTTTGTTAATTTCAATTATTTGATCAAACCTGCGAAGTGTTTGACAGTTCTCACCAGTTGGCTCACGTAACTCATTTCATTGTCGTACCAGCTCACAACCTTTACCAGTTGAGTATCTCCCGCAGTTACTACTTTGGTTTGTGTGGCATCAAACAAAGATCCGAAATGCATACCGATAATGTCTGAGCTCACAATTTCATCTTCTGTATAGCCAAAACTTTCATTGGTTGCTGCCTTCATGGCTGCGTTGATTTCTTCAGTAGTGGTTTTCTTTCCCAGAACTACGGTGAGTTCAGTTAAAGAACCGGTGATAGTTGGAACACGTTGTGCGCCTCCATCCAATTTGCCTTTCAATTCAGGCAATACCAAACCAATTGCTTTGGCAGCACCGGTGCTGTTTGGAATAATATTTTGCGCCGCAGCTCTTGCTCTTCTCAAATCACCCTTTGGGTGTGGAGCATCAAGCGTGTTCTGATCATTGGTATACGCGTGAATGGTGGTCATGCTTCCCGCCAGAATTCCATATGTATCCTGCAGCACTTTTGCCATAGGAGCGAGGCAGTTTGTAGTGCAGCTTGCGCAACTGATAATGGTTTCACTGCCATCCAAAATTTGATGGTTCACATTGAAAACCACTGTTTTTAAATCTCCGGTAGCTGGGGCGGATATTACCACACGTTTTGCTCCGGCGGTAATGTGGGCCGCTGCCTTGTCCTTATCAGTGAAAAATCCGGTGCTCTCTATTACCACATCTACGTCGTGGCTTCCCCAGGGAATTTGGGCAGGGTCTTTCTGCGCATAAATTTTAACTTCTCGTCCGTTTACTATTATAGAATTCTCGGTCGCTGTAACTTCAGCATGAAACCTGCCCTGAGCGCTGTCGTATTTTAATAAATGGGCAAGAACTGCCGGGCTCGTTAAGTCGTTTATCGCGACAACATCGATACCTTCCATGTGGTGGATCTGGCGGAAAACCAGACGGCCAATTCGGCCAAATCCGTTAATTGCTACTTTCATTGTTGATGTTTAAGAGGTTCTTAAATTGGCCGCAAAAGTACAAAATTTGTTGGGGGTGTACAACCCAACCTCCCTTAAATAAACCAGACGCCCTGAAGTTGAAAACTCCTTGGAGGGCGCAGGTCTGCCGGCCGATTCATATAAAGTGAATTGAACAGATTCAGGATCTGGAAATTCATCTTCCAGTTTTTATTGAAATTCCAACCCATGCGTATATCTGTTACCAATACGTGATCCAGCGTTTTAAATGCCCGCTCAATATCCGGAATAACAGTATTCAGCGGAAATGCAATAAACGCCTTGTCATAATTTAACAATGCAGAATTATACCGCACACTCCATCCAAATTCCAAATGCTTGTAATTGCATTGCAAATCCCAGCGGAACAAATGCTTATAGCGGTATTTGAGATAGTTGTTATTCTGTGCCCGTGTATTTTCAAAACTCAACTTATTCCCGGTGCTATCTGTAGCAAAAACAACAGCTACTGCTGTATTTATCGGGGAAGTATAGGTATACCCGGTTAATAGCACCAACCTGGTAATCCCGATTTTTCCCTCGGCCGTAATTTCGGCTTCAATTCCACGTATTCTGGCCTTGGGCGTATTTACACTTTTAAATCCTGCTCCAAACAATGGAGGAGCAATTGGCCCCCATTGGGCAAATGTAAATTCCATCAGATTTTTATAATCCATCTGGAAGGCGGCTAAATCTGCAAAACCTTTAAACCTGCCTATCCGAATGCCTTGTTTGATGCCAATTTCCGCATTGCTGCCTGTTTCAGGCAATAAATTTGGATTGGGGTAAATACTTACACTTCCTGCGGTAGTGCTTATAAATGCTTCTGCCATGCTCGGAAATCGGTATCCTTGTCCCCAGCTTGCTCTTAACATGGTGTATTTCGCCAGTGTATATCCCGCACCGGCTCTGAAAACCGGTCTGGTTTGCTCAAATTGATTCAGTTTATAATTCTCCAATCTGGCGCCTGCCTGAGCATGTAATCGATTTCTTTTGAAATCCAATTGCAGGTAAGCCGCCAGATTGCGACTTTTTTGTTTTCCATTGAACAATGGACTGTGCGTTTCTCCTTGCATCCAAATGCCACCGGTATAGAATTTTACCTGATGCCGGAATAAATCTGTGCTTGCTTTATATTCCGTATAATACAAACTGCTGCCGTTGCTTTGGTTATTGCTGGTGTCCCCGTTGTCAATCCGGTTGTCTAAATATAATGCGCGATGCAACAATTGTTGCTTCCATTTTACGCCTTTGTATTCCAGAAATGGGTCTATGGCCAATTTACCCGATTTGGAATAATTATGTCCGCTGTCCAAAGGTTTATAACCCCGGCTAAAACTCTCCCAAAGCAAAAAAGAACCGCTTTCTCCTTTTTGACCACTTGCGGATAACCCGTAACACAGTCCCTTTAAATGTTTGTCAAAATGCTTCCATTTCAAGGTCATCCGCGCCCGGTTGTCAAATTCATTCATCCTGTAACCTTCATTCTTTAAACAGTTTGCGGAAGCAGTAAATGCATTATTCCCAATTTTCTGAGACCAATATCCATTCAAACCATATGCTTTTTGTTGGCTGGTATTCCAATGCAGGCTGTCGTTGGCCGGATGATCAAAAAAACCCGCAAAAGCCGAAACTTTGGCGCTGACCTTTTCTGTTGGTTCCGCACTACGGATATTTACGATGCCATTAAGGGCAGATGATCCATACAATACCGAACCGGCAGATTTTACAATTTCCACACTCCCCACATTTTCTACGGGCATAAAACTGAATTGTGCAGTTTGGGCATCCGCACTTAACATGGGTAAATCATCCACCAATACCATTACCCGACTGCCCGCACCATAACTCCATCCATTGCCATTTCGAATGTTGATCTGGTTATCTGCAATGCTCACACCCGGCACTTGTTCCAATGCATGGCTGATATCAGTTGTAATCTTATTCTCAATTAAGTAAGGTTTTAATATACTGATACTTACAAGGCTCTCTTTAAGTTTTGCTGCATATTTGGAGGTGCTAATTACAATCTGCTCCAATATTTTGTCATTCACTTTTACAATGAATACCAACCCAGAACCTACCGGAATTTCCGGTTTTAAAATACTATCCAGAGTAAAATAATTTTCACCTTCTACACGTATGCGATTTACGGGTTTATCCAATAAAAAAACATGAGTGCTGCTGTCTCTGGTTACCAGTACTTCCAGCCCAAATGGAGTCCAGGCCCTGAGTTTGATATCTTTTACCACAAAGTGGTCTTCTGTTTCTATGCGGATTTTGGTTTGGCCGTACACCTCACCTGAGAGTATAAAAAAAATCGCAGCAAAACCTTTAACCAATTGCATTTGCTTGTAATTTTGTTGGTTTAAAATGAATCGCAAGATAATTACATTGTTTGTTTTAACTGCGGCAATATCTGCAGTAAAACTAAATGCCCAATGCACTCCGGATACGAACCTGACCAAACCGGGATATTCGCCGGATACATTGCAGCATGTTACCGCAAATGTGGCTTATAGCCAATCTATCAGTGTATTAACCCCACATGATACAACGGTAAATTTTAACGGCAATTTGGTGTCTGCAAGAGTGGATTCCATTAAAGCCACAGATGTGAAAGGATTGCCTTCAGGTATCATTTATACCTGCCAACATCCGCGCTGTGTTTTTTTATGGGATACAGTACGATGCGTGGAACTTCATGGCACAACTTCGCAGGGTGGTGTATTTCCACTGAGAATTATGGTAACCTATTACGCCTTACTTGCCGGTACCTTTAAAGTTGCTCAAAAAGATTCTATCACGCGTTTTACGCTTATTGTAGACGGAGGCGTTAATTCATTGTTGGACCACACAAAACCCGGAGTCCATTTATATCCAAACCCCGCATCCGGAAAGGTTTATATTGCCAGCGGGTCACAATTAAATCCTGCTCTTATTAAAGTGTTTTCAATAAATGGGGTGGAACAATTTGTAAGCATAAAACAAGAAGGAAATTTGATGGTTTTGGATTTAAAAAACCTGGCTGAAGGAATTTATTTGGTGCAGACAGAACTTGGGGTGCAGCGTTTGGTTTTAGGAAAAAATGACTGAAGTCTATATTAAAATTCCAAAAAGGAAAGCGGAATTACCTGCCATCATTGTAACATTCATTTTATGTTTTGTTGGTTGGGCATTTCATTTTGGATTCTTTTCCTGGAAAGGTGGATTTATATGGATGCTTGCTACAATTCCCGCATTGGTTTTTGTTTATTTTAAACGAAGAGGAAATTATTTTGTTCAGGTTAACAAAGAGGGAATTTCATGGAGGCAAAGTATATTATCCAGATATATTTTTATACCTTGGAATTATATTCAGCGAGTAGATTATCTCGTGTTCGAAATCAATTTTATGATTCGGGAAACGGGTCAGGTAGTTTCTTTTCCAACCAGTGGAATTGATGAAGCGGAGGCCGAAAAAATCAAACAGGCAATTTCAGATGTTCTCGGGGAACAGGCTCGCAGTGTGTAAATGCACGAACATTTTGCCGGGCGCCTTGCTTTGAACTAATTTTGCCGTTTTATGGCTTTTCAACCTGAATTTAATTATATCGAAGAACTCAAGTGGCGTGGGTTGTTGCATGACATGATGCCCGGTACCGAAGAACTGTTGCAATCGCAAATGGTAACCGGTTATGCGGGTTTTGATCCAACCGCAGATTCTCTTCATATTGGCAATATGGTGCCCATAATGTTGCTATTGCATTTGCAGCGTGCCGGACACAGACCCATTGCTTTGGTTGGTGGAGCTACAGGCATGGTTGGTGATCCCAGTGGAAAATCCGATGAAAGAAAATTTCTGGACCTGGATATTTTAAATCACAATTTGGAATGCCAGAAACAACAGTTGATGCGTTTTCTGAATTTTGAATCCGGAGAAAACAAAGCAATTATGGTCAATAATTACGATTGGTTTTCGAAATTCGGTTTTCTAGAATTTATCCGTGACGTTGGTAAGCATATCACCGTGAGCTATATGATGAGCAAAGATTCTGTGAAAAACAGGCTGGAATCAGGCGGTTTGTCATTTACCGAATTCACTTATCAGCTGGTTCAGGGCTATGATTTTCTGCATCTCTTTGAAAATTTTGGATGTAAAGTTCAGGTTGGTGGGAGCGATCAGTGGGGAAACATTACCACCGGAACAGAATTAATTCGACGTAAAGTGGGGGGAGAAGCCTTTGCCATTACTGCCCCGCTTATTACTAAATCTGATGGTACCAAATTCGGAAAGAGCGAAGGTGGAAATATCTGGCTGGATGGAAATAAGACAAATCCTTATAAATTTTATCAGTTTTGGTTAAATATTAATGATGCAGATATTGTAAAATTTATCAAAATTTTCAGTCTGAAAAATCGCGAAGAATTGGACACATTAATCGCACAACATACAGGCAATGAACACATGCGTTTGTTGCAAAAAAGCCTGGCAGAAGAGTTCACCACCAGGTTGCATGGAGAAAATGCCTTACAGCAGGCAATTAAAGCAACAAATGTGTTTTTCGGAAATGGAAATAGCGATGATTTAAAATCATTACAAGGGTCAACGCTCATGGATGCCATGGAGGGAATGGACAAATTTGAAATGGATTCCAATAAATTGAATGAGGGGATTTCATTGTTAGACCTTTTGGCAGGTGAAACCTCAGTGTTTTCAAGCAAAGGTGAAGCCAGAAAAATGATACAGGCCAATGGTTTTAGCCTCAACAAACAAAAAATAAACGACCCGGCTACAGTAATTAATCCGGATTATTTATTGCAGGAAAAATATCTGATTGCGCAAAAAGGGAAAACCAATTTTATGGTGATTGAAATTGTGTAATTAAAACAGGAATATTGGTTGGTTTTTGATTTAATAACCCAAACAAATACAGGTTATTTTATTACAACTTCTGAATATAATTTTTCATATTCTCCATCACCTTCTTCGCCATTATTCATAGTGAGATTGATGTCGTAATTGTTGTATAATTCCAAACTGTTACGTTCGGTAAAAATGGCTTCCTGGTATTTTTTAAAAGTGTCATGGTAGAGTTTTTCAGGTTCTTCTTCAAAAACTGCACGTGACAGATTTACCAGTTTTTCTTCCCACTCCCTGTGCAATTTGTGTTTTTCCGGTTTGGTTTTCATTGCCTTTTCAAATTGCTTCAGAGCCTGAATAAACAGTTCTTCTGTTCTTGCATTTTGCAAAGTCTCCGCTTCATTCCTCAACGTAATTCCCCAATGATAATATGCTTCAAACAAACCGGGTTTAATAGCAAGTGCATTTTTAAAACATTCCCCTGCCTGAAAATACAGATCTTTGGTTTTAGACATTTCTGCCATATACGCCACCTTGCCCATGCAAATCCCTTTATTGGTATAAACCTCGGCACTGTTAGGATCCAGGCTTAATGCATGATCAAATTTTTCGAAAGACTGCTTATAAATTTGCTGGGATTCTTTTCCTGATTTCAGATTTCCCAGATTCCAAAGCGCAATACCCCAGTTGTTATAAATTTCGTAGTTCTGCGGGTAGGTGTATGCAATGGTTTCGTATTTCTCACAGGCGCTTTTCAACAATCTCTGTGCTTCCTCAATACCCTTTAACATGGCAAGATTGCATAAATCCTGCGTCCAGTTCATTGCAGCATCAAAAGAAGTGGGATTTAATTCCTGTGCCAATGCATATTTGCTGCAAGCTTCTTCATAAAGCGCAAGCGCTTCTGCGGATCTTTTGATTCTTGCCAATTGTCTTAAACCAATCCCCCATCGAATATATGCTTCCTGATTTTCTGAATCTCTTTTAACAGCTGCGGCAAACTTGGCGAATGCTTCATCCAGATAAAGTTCCGCTTCTTCATCCCGCTTCATTGCAGCGAGATTACACAATCCCGTTCCCCAATGGATATATATGTCTGTAAGCTCCGGATTGATTTTTAAAATAGCTTTATATTTATCAAAGGCCTGGAAATAAAGCCTTTGGGCTTCAACCTCATTTTTTGTTTCGGCGAGCCGTATTAAACCTTGCGCCCAGGCATGCAGGGTTTCAAAATCTTTTGGATCTCCGGCCATGGCATCTTCAAATCTCTGAAATGCCTCTTCATATAGGTTTTCAGCATCATCTGAGTCCAACAACGCCGCCAATTGAAGCAGACAGGTGCCAAGTTTAAAATTGACCTCACTTACCTCTTCACTTGCTTCTAATGCCTGGCGATATCGATTTGCGGCATCATTGAGTAAATTTTTGGCTTCGCCGGAAGCAGCACCTTCAGCACTTTTCTGTATGGCTTCTCCCCAGTGAAACAGAAAATATGCAAAATATTTTTTGGCTTCAGGTTCTTCTGAATTTTCTAAAGCTGCTTTTAGAGCTTCATAATGAGACCAGTTTTTTGAAGTCCAGGATTCTCGGGCAGATTCTATAAAGGAACTTTTTGCCCCCAGCGGAGATTCAGATTTTACTTTGGTTTTTTTTTCTGGTATCTCTAACTCCGGTTTCTTTACTGGCACCGGTTTCCCCGATTCTTCCGGAACAGCTGGTTTTATTTCAGGTATTTGAACCTTTGGAATGACAGGTGCACTGATCTGAATCTCTCTTGGTGTGGATGAAATATCTCCAAGTACTTCTGCAACCAAATCCAATGGATTGTTCAGTATTCTCGGAACAGGCAATTGCAATTCATCACTTAGCGCCATGAAAAACTGATCAGCATCATAACCTTTTATGAAACAGCTATGTTTGCTCGGCTTATTCAACACTCCATGCAATACATGCTCTTCGGGCTCATCATCGCCGTTACCAATCCAATACAACCGGTTTTCAAAACTTCGTATATCCGCAAGGAAGCCTAAAACAGGATCTTCTGCGCCACTATAGCCAACAACGATTACAGTGTGTTTTTCAAACATTTCCTGAAAACAGGTTTTTAGTTTCTCCTGCTGTGCAAAATATCCGTTTTCACCGTTATACCTTAAAATCCCATCGGTTCTGCCATGCAGGTGCACTACAGACGGGCTTTCCAATTCACGCACCATTTCTACATTCATGGTTTGGAAATCGTAAATAGTGGGAAAAACATTTTCCAGGGCCAGAGCTCTTGGAATTAAAGTGTCGAAATTGGTGGTGAAAATGGTTCTGGTATATTCGGCTTTTACTAATGTTGCCAAATACAAATGTGCTGAATTCACCCGCGATTCCTGCACATAAGTCTTGATCAATTCCTGCCTTTGGCTGGGAGTTAAAACTTCCAAATGATCCTCATAAGTAACCGGATGCATCCTGGCGCAAAGGCTGGAAAAATCTTGACGAATTCTGGAAATAATGCCTTCCGAATCAGGGATACCACCACTTACAGATACGCCTGATCCCAAAAGAAAAATGGTGGAATGGCTGTGTTGCCTGTTCCAGAGCAGTTGTTCTTTTACTTCCCTTATGTCTGTTTCACTATATTTCAAATCAAAATCCTCCCTTTTTCCAAAAAGAAATCACACACACAGATTTGGTGTTTAAGCGGCATATTTGAAATTAGAAATTTCACGATGGAGGAATCGTGTGAATTTGTTTCAATTTTAAAACCAACCTCAGGAATAACCTAAAAAATTGAATTCCTTGTGGACAATTTCCTTTCCTGAACCAAATTAAAAATACCTGTTTTAAACGCTTATGTAGCATTGAAATTCCTGAAAATAATCTTGCCTTGTAACAGAATATGCCGTGCAATAAAATCTCCAAGTAATTGAATTATAGCCAATTATAAATTCTTTTTGCCTTTGTAATCCAATTGCCATACCCCTTTTTAATAATATTTAACCGCACGGCAAATGCAGGTTTTTGCTGGAATTTTGAACAATAAAGAAATATCTGAGTGTATAGTATTTTGTTCAATTTTTTAAGGTCCTTAGAATTTAATCCCTGACCAATTATGGCAATATGTTCTATTAATTCTGAAAGGGTAGGTCCTTTTGACAATTCACTAAATGCGTGATGTAAGGCAATTGCTTCGTCACCCGCTTCGGGAATGAACTCATTCAATATCTGTTCCCTGATTTTTCTTGCAAGGTTCTTTTGTTTCTCAATCGCCTTTTCATCTTTTAGTGCTATGTGGTAATGCACCAGCTTTGGTTTACAGTTTCGGAATTTCCAGTGATATCGCATACGCGCATACAAATCATAATCTTCTGCAGTGTCCATTTCAGAGCGATATAAATTGCTGTTGCGTATTGCAGATTTCCGAATCATAACAGCACTGTGAACCATTGGATTATTCAGCAAAAGCTGGTATCTGATGGATGCGTCATCTTTAAATAATTCCCAGGTTTTGAAACCTGGATCTACTGTAAAATGGGAACCTAAAATATCGAGGTCTGCAGTATTTTGAAATATTTTTACCTGGGTTGAAATCCTTTTCGGATAAGCAAAGTCATCGGCATCCGCAATCGCGATATAAACACCGCTGGAATGAGAAATTCCGAAATTTCTTGCCGCAGATTGGCCTTGACAATCCTCAAAATGATAAATCTGTATTTTTTCGTTGTCAATAAATCCCTCAAGTATGTCATGGGTTTCTTTGCCCGACCCATCATTTACTACAATAATTTCAATGTTGGAATAATCCTGAACCAAATAACTGTTCAGGCATCTTTGAAGAAGGGTTGTTTCATCCTTAACAGCAATGATTACAGATACCAGTGGCATAGCCATCAGTTCTGATGCAATTTTTCAAATTCCTTTTTCTGTGTTTTCAGGATGTCCAATCCTAAAATTACGCCAGCAACAGCGGCAAATCCCAAAACCAATGAAACAATAGAAAACGTTATAGACTTGTTTAATGGATTCGGCCAAACCGCATCCAATGGCAATCTGATGTCATCTACAATAGAAATAAAAGGCTTTTTCCTTTCCATATCCAGCGTTGCAGCATTTAATGCAGCAACACTTTCCGCATATTGCTGATTTACGATGTTCAGGTCTCGGGTGAGTTGCATTTCCGGCACATGGGATCTGCGCATCACAGACCCAAAACTGTTATCCTGCAAATTGGCCAGCCCGTATGCTTTGCCGGTAAGTATGGAAAGCAGGGAATCTCTTTTTCTTTTAGCGAGCGTAACCAGGGTTATGCTTCGTTCTACTTTTTTGTTGATGTAAAATTCACTGATAGTGGTCAGGTGATTTTCAACGAAAGATTTGGTGAAATTTTCATCGCTGCTGGAAAATGTCATCACAATTAGCCCTGATTCCATAACGGAAGGTTTCAAATTTGCTTTGATCTGGGTGCTAAAATTTCGCAACCAAAAATCCTTTTCTTTATTCGTTCCGATTTTATAGGTATCCGAGTAGGACAATTCAGACAAAGCTTGGTTACCACTGTTCTTCCAGCTTTTGGTATATCCCATTTTGTCCATATAATAATTTACAAGAATTACAGATTTACCATCAATTTTGGTTTGGCGCAAAAGAGTTTCTTCCACCAGTTTATTGGAAACTCCCAGATCTACCATGATGGCTTTGTTGCTTTGGGGAGCCTGCCCGCTTAAAGCCATCAGCAATTGATTGCTTGCACCTAGTTTTTGGGGCTCATTCAAAATATCGTCTTCCAGCATAAATGTAATTTTTGCTGAAAAAACCGGTTGTTTTTTCGATTCTTTAAAATAGGAATATCCAAACAAAAGAAGCGCAATTAAAATAGGAATATAAAAGAATTTGCGAACTCTTTTGAGAATAGGAATCACTTTTGATTCCCAAATTTCAAAAATATTTACAGACTTTTTTTGTTCCATTATTTGCTGATTGCAACCTTGTACAAACCAATGATGGAGAGCATGGCAGTTGCCCTGGTTAAAAATTTAGTGAGAAATATGTCAAAATCGAATCGGTTTCCGTCTCTGTTTTTTGAAGGTTTGGTAACAACTTCAATTCTCGATCCGGCTTTGACTTTCGGATACACCCTGAACAGAATATAATGATGGGTTGCCACTCTTGCACCATTTGCATGAACTACGACTACATGTCGTCTGTCGCTGGTTCTGGTGAAGCCACCACCGAAATTTCGAATATAATATTTGGCGCGTTTTCCATGAATAAAATATGCTCCAATTTCTTTCCCGCTGTTGTTCATATCCCCGGCAATGGTTACTACATTTTCTGCATAAGGAACCACAATTCTGTCGCCTCCCTTTACAATCATGTTGTAATGCGAACGCCTGCGGTGAATGGCCTTTCTCGAATTCACCACCAGTGTAATACTGTCGCCTGTGGAACGTTTTCTGCTGATGCGGATTCCGTTTATCATGGCATCCGTTCTAAATCCACCTGCACGTGAAAAAATGGAATTTAATTTTTCATTCTCGCCTTTGAGGGCATAATATCCGGGATACATTACAGCACCATCAATATACACCATTTTGGATGCAATAAAATTGGGATTTCTGCGAATAAATACCTTGTCGAATGGCTGTAAAATAAAATCTGAAAGTCCTGAATCCAGTGTTAAATTATCTGATATTCTGCTAACAATAATCTGTGGTTTCAGAAATACATAATTTCCATTTTCTACAAAGAGATTCCTAACAATTTCCACCTCTGTTCCGGCAGCAACAAACGCAACGCCACCAGCCACATCAACCAGATTTTGCAAAGTCATATTGTCACTGTAAGGGAACTCTCCGCCATTTCTCACTTCACCAAAAATAGCCACAGAAAAATCACTTTTTAACTGGGAAAGATCAAACACCATCACTATATCATTTTTATCCAAAACTAAATTGGCATCAGATTCCGGATTTGCCATTGCAATCTCCAAATCTACTGTTCTGGAGGATCGCAAACCAGTTTTAATATCGGTATGGGTAACAAGCGCGCGTCTTTTAAAAGCGCTTTCTTCCAATCCACCTGCCATGGAAATCAAATCACTCACACGGGTGTTTTCACTAAATGCAAGCGATTGCGGTTTTTTAACCGCGCCATGAATAGACAATTGATATTTGCGCAGGAATTCTGTTTTGGAATAAATAATTACTTCATCTTTTGGCAATAATTCCAAATCCAATCCATCTGTTTTATTCATCACTTTTACAGGTGAAAATGGAATTAATCGCTTTTCAAAATCCGCATTGGTGCGTATTACAAACCCTCTGTCCTCATCGGCTTCTTCAGTCAGTCCACCCGACATAAAAAGGAGTTCACTCAATTGCAATCCGGCAATATAATTTGTAGTGAATGGTTTATATACAGCACCTGAAATCTGCACCGTGTAAAATTTCTGTATATCATGTCTTTTGAAGATGTAGATACTATCCCTGTCTTCAACCAACAAATCTACCTCTGTCCCCTTTTTTGCGAGGGCTTCTTTAGGGCTGAATGTGATGTATTTTTTAGAATAATCTTTATTGGTTCTCACCAGATACCCCTTATCCAAATAGGCATCGCTGGTAAGTCCGTTTGCATTTTTAATCAGGCTGCTGATCCGTAAGCCCTGTTTCACCCGGTAAGTACCCGGCACACTAACAGCACCATGGATCAACACAGCAAACTGATTGTCTGAAGAAATGGATTTAAAATTAACACTTTGCACTCCCGCCATTTTAAAATCCTTTTTATTCCTGCGCAAACTGTCCAGGTTAACACTGATTACTTCATATTGGCTGTTGTAAATTCTGGTAATGATTACATCTTTTAGATAGGTATTGCTAAATGCGCCTCCGGCAAATTCAAGCACTTCAGAGAGGGTTTCGCTATTTTTTACTTCATATGTTCCCGGTCTGCGAACATGGCCGCTAACCTGCACCACATTTCCGGCTGGCATCACGATTACATAATCGTTGTTCTGCAAATAAATATCCCTTTGGTGCGCAATATCCTTGAAATATTCATATACGTCAAAACTATCCCGGATTACCCCATCGCGTTTGATATAAATATTTCTCACCGAGCCAATATTGCTGGGACCTCCCATGGACACCAGCGCATTAAATGCGGAATTGGTAGCGGGTAGGGTGTAAGTTCCGGGTCTGAATACTTCGCCCAGAATATTAATACTTACCATTCTTGGACGTGTAACCGTAACAGAAAAGGAACTCTCATTACCCGTTAATCCCAATCGGGAAGCAATGATATTTCTCGCCTGACGCAAGGATAATCCTTTTAAAAATATTTTTTGATAACCTGCAATATCAATGGAACCCGATTCTGAAATTACATAGGATTTACTCCAGTACCTGTAGCCCCAAACTTCCAGCTGGATGGCATCTCCGCTGCCTAGAACATATCCTTCTGTTGCCACAATTTCATCGGTTTTATCATAAAATTTAAAAGTCCCATCTCTAAAGAATTGCTGACCATAAATTACCGCCTCAGGATATTTTTTAGATCCTGCCTCTTTTTTTGTTTGGGCAAATTCTTCTTCCAGTAAAATTCTCTCTTTTAATGCTACAATGCGCAAATTGTCTGTTTTAATCCGGAGCAATTCTTTTTCTTCCGGACTGAGTTCGGTTTTTTGCTTTAAATCATTGATTTCTTTTTCCAGTTTTAATCGCTGTGCCTGCACTTCCAGCTTTTTTATCTCAGCTTCATTTACAATCACTTCGCTGTCTTTTGAAACCTGTTTTTGTTGTGGAATTTCCTGAATTTGTTTTTTTATCTGAGGGGTATCCAGGGCAAATGGATTCATGCTTTGCGAGGAAGAATCCGTCAATCCTGGAAATATGAATTGTGATTTTAATCCTTGAAAAACCAGGCAGATGGCGAATACTGCGATTAATTTTTTCATTTTTGGAGTAGTTTTTTTAGGTAAATGCCATATCCGCTTTTTTCTAATGGAGCGGCTAATCTTATCAATTGTTCTGAAGAAATAAATCCATTTCTCCATGCAATTTCTTCCAGGCATCCAATTTTCAGACCCTGTCTTTCTTCAATTACCTGAACAAATTGCCCTGCCTGCATCAGAGAAGAAAATGTTCCAGTATCCAGCCAGGCTGTTCCGCGGCTCATGATGCGAACCTGTAATTTATTTTTTTGAAGATAAATTTTGTTTACATCTGTAATTTCCAACTCTCCACGCTCGGACGGTTTGAGATCTTTGGATATTTGTACAACATCATTATCATAAAAATATAAACCTGGAATTGCGTAATTCGATTTCGGATTCGTTGGCTTTTCTTCGATACTTAGTACCTGTAAATTGCTATCGAATTCTACAACACCATATCGCTCCGGATCGCTTACGTGGTAGGCAAAAACAATACCTCCTTCAGGGTCTGCACTTTGGTAGAGAATCTCCTGTAAATTGGCTCCAAAAAAGATATTATCTCCAAGAATTAATGCAACTTTATCAGTACCTATAAAATCGGCACCCAAAACAAATGCCTGTGCAAGTCCTTCGGGTTTTGGTTGTTCACAATATTCAAATCGGCAACCAAACTGGCTTCCGTCACCTAAAAGTTTTTTGAAATGTGGCAGATCATGAGGGGTGCTAATGATTAAAATTTCTCTGATTTGTGCCATCATTAAAACCGACAATGGATAATAAACCATTGGCTTATCATACACCGGCATCAACTGTTTGCTCATCGCAAGAGTAAGCGGATGTAACCTGGTACCTGACCCTCCGGCCAATACAATTCCTTTCATGAAAATCGTGCAAAGATATGCCGCGCCCTTGCCTCAGTTCTACGCGCATCCACGAATTGTTGTAATTATTGGACGTATGCGGGTTTTGGTGTTCTATTGTCGACTACATCGCGCTGTTCGTCCAATTTGCACATTCGAGCAGAAGATTTATTTTTTTTGATACACGCGAATCCAGTCCACTTCAAAATCACAAGGCAGCATTTCTGGTTTCAAACACTGCAAATAGCGGTGATCGACAGCATTATTGAGTAGAATATACATGGGCTCTTTAAAAAATTGTTCCATCCATGCATTCAATCGAATTTCTTTTAATAAAACCCCATCAGTAAAAAAAATGATTCGCCCCGGCTCCCACAAACAACTGTAAATATGAAAGCTTGTATCTGTATTTGATGGAAGTTGTACGCTTTTAGAGAGCAATGATTTTGTTCTGTTTTCTATCTTTCCGTAATGCAGGGTCATGGTTTGTTCGTGTACGTTTTTACCATCGCATTTGCCATACATTTCAAAAATATCAATTTCCGGTGGCCAGTTGTACCTACCCGTAAGCCAGAACGCAGGCCAGGTTGCGGGGCCGGAAGGGTTTTTGCTTCTGATAGAAAAATAACCATAAGTAAAATTTTTGCTGTAAAAGGTTTGAACCAGACCGGTTCCATAAGGGATAAGTAAATTACTGTCAGCATGCCGAAATGTTTTAGGTGCATATCGATTTTGTAAATGCAACATTCCGTTTTTTACAAATACTTCTGAATCGCCATAATACTGATGAGGAAACTGTGCATGAAAACGACCCCAGGGTTGTCCAATTCCCCAAATATTGGAGTTCAGACTGTCAAATGGATCTTCAAATACCAAATGATATCCTTCAGAATCAAACGGGAATGCGAGTTTTTCTGTCGATTTTTCTTCTCTGCGATACCTGCGTTCACTGCCACTGTTGCGAATGGATAAATGCTTTTTAAAAAAAATACCTGCTTTCCCCCGTTGCTTTCTTTTTAACGTCGAGTCTGCACTTTGCGCGCCTGCGCTGTACCAAATTGTACAGATAAAAATAAGTAGTATCGACAATTTTCCCATGCAGCGTCTGCAAAATTAGGGCAATTTAGAGGCCAATGCCCTTGGTACATATTAACTTTGCAGAATTGAACAATGAATTTAAAAGCGGGTTTGTGAGCATCATTGGCATGCCAAATGCCGGTAAAAGCACGCTTTATAATGCACTAATGGGAGATAATCTGGCCATTGTAAACCCAAAGGCACAAACAACCAGACATCGTATTTTAGGCATTAAAACAACCAATGATTACCAGATCATATTTTCAGATACTCCCGGAATATTGAAAAACCTTTCATACAAAATGCATGAAACAATGATGCGGATTGTAAATGAAAGTTTGGAAGACAGTGATGTGCTTATTTTGATGTGCGATGTTTCAAGGCCGGAAATTCCCGAGGATATTCAAAATAGATTTAATCAATTTTCCGGAAAGAAAATTTTTTGTCTGAATAAAATAGATATTTCCGATCAGCAAAAAGTGGAAGAGGCCATGTTGTTGTGGAAACAAAAAATAGCTGCGGATTTATATTTTGCGATTTCTGCTTCCAATAAATTTAATTTGGAAATTCTGGAAAGATCTGTAATTGAATTTCTTCCAGAACACTCGCCATACTTTGATTCAGAGGATATTACTGACCGAAGTGAACGATTTTTTGTGAATGAAATGGTGCGCAATAATATTTTAAATTTATACAGCGAAGAAATTCCATATTCCTGTGAAGTGGTAACTATGTCGTTTAAAGAAGCGGAAAAAATAATTCGGATATCCTGTGAAATTATTGTGGAACGCGAATCACAAAAAAAGATAGTTATTGGAACCAAAGGTGCAGCAATCAAACAATTGGGCATTTCTTCCAGAAAACAGCTGGAAGAATTTTTTCAAAAACAGGTTTATCTGGAGTTGTTTGTTAAAATCCGTGAAAACTGGCGCAACAATCCCAATATGCTCAGGCAATTTGGATATGATGAGTAGGCTCTTGTCAAAAAGCATGCCAAAAATATCAATATTTCACCTAAGTCACATTTGAATTTACCATTGTGAAAAAATAGTTTACAAATACTTGTTTTTTCAAAAATTCTTTTTACTTTCGTATTCCCGAAACCAAAAAGAATTGTATGGCAGTACATTCATTGAAGTTCCAAAAGCGCAGTATTACTGCGGTTTTACCCTCCAACAGATCCCTGAGAATCGATCGTCTGTCCAATACAGGCTCCAATGCCTTATTGAAAACGACTGGCACAGTTCAGGAAATCCACAGGAGGACTTTGGAAAAAATCTATTTTGATTGCATTCTGCAATCCCCAATAGGGATTCCTCTGATGGATTATGACTTTTACTGCCAAAAATTCGGTTCTCCTTCCCAAATTCAGGTTGGAGTTCAACGGACTCCGGTAGTAACACCATAATCCAAAAAACATGAAACAAAATTACCCTAAGGCAATTTTACTTACGCTTGCGATCATTGCTTCTCAGCTGGCGGATACGGGTAAACTGAGTGCACAATGCTCAGGATCTGTTCCTTCCTTTGCTGTAGATCTCACTGGCAGACCAGACAGTATGTGGATTAGTCCTTCCGTTTTGCGCGCAGGACTTTGCTGCGGAGCGACCAGTCCGGATGTGTGTATTGAATTCATCATTACTCTGGATACCGGGTCCACGGGATTTATTTTGGATATTTACAGCGGTGCCGCCCCGGGTGGCTCGCTCTATTATAGTATTGGTTGTGTTGGCACCTATCCGGTAGGACAACCTATTTGCCTGTCAGGAGTTGGCCCGCATAAGGTAACATTTTGCAAACCTGGTAATAATTATAACCAATATTATATAAGGTCCACTCCCAAACCATCCATTTCCCCTGATGTTGTTGCATCTCAAACCTGCAAACAAACGCTTTTTGTAAAAGGATTGGAGCCGGATAGTGTAACCTGGACTTCTGTTCCCAGTAATTCTACATATAACAGTTATCTGAGCTGTACCAGCGGATGTGATACGGTTGACGTTTTGCCATATGGCAGTTTTCCATCCTCCGTATTGTATCGCGGATGTGGTACCGTGTTGGGCGGATGCATCTCCAATAAATTTTGTGATACTGTGAGAGTGAAATTTGTGGATTCACTTCGTGTAAATATAGCTCCCAAGAATAAGTACATATGTTTTGGCGATACATCGGCCATCCTTACAGCAACACCATCCGGAGGCTTACCTCCTTATAAATATTTATGGTCAAATGGTAAGACCACTGCGTCAATAACAGTTGGTGCGGGTACTTACCATGTCTCTTTAACAGACTCCATGAATTGCTCCATTGCTATGGATACCTCCATTGTAAATGCTTATACTATGGCAATTCTGGCATTACCCGGCAATGATACTTCGGTTTGTTCAGATCAGGGGACCTTGTTTTTAAATGGGGTAATACAATCAGCGGGTGGTGGGAAATGGTCTGGATCCGGAACTTTTTCTCCATCAGATACCAATTTAAATACACTATATACCTTTACCAATGCGGAAAAAGCTGCGGGATTTGCAAAAATCTCGCTTGCAACTACTTATAATAATGGTTGTCCCCCAGACACCGCAGACAGAACAATTGTATTTGATCCAACTCCGGCGCCTGTAATCAGCGGCCCCGATAGTGTTTGTTCCAATAGAACTACCACATTTTCGGTAACTGCTATTGCCGGTTCTTCCTATGTTTGGGGTGTAACCGGGGGAACAATAACAAGCGGTACCGGAACAAATTCCATTCAGATACTTTGGGGCGCAGCAGGAACAGGAACCGTCGGCATTACACAAACAAGCAATCTCGGCTGCGACAGCTTTGTTTCTAAATCCATTGTCATTACTCCTACACCGGCTCCTGTAATTGCAGGTCCGGACAGCGTTTGTGCAGACAAACCATATACCTATTCGGTTGCATTTAACAACACCTGGAAATATAAATGGGTAGTTACCGGCGGTACCATTTTGGGAGCCGATAACGCAAATACCATGCAGGTTCGTTGGGCAGGCCCTGGTTCTGGTAGCGTAAAAGTTACTGTTACCAGTGCTTTTGGATGTGATTCTTCCATAACCAAATCCACAGTTATTATGCCTACTCCAATTCCGGTAATTGCAGGTCCTGCAACTACTTGTTCCAATAAAATATACTCCTACTCTGTATCGGCAATTGCCGGCAGCACTTACCAATGGAGTGTAAGTGGAGGGGCTATACTTGGGTCAAACAATGCCAGCTCTGTATCCATAAGATGGGGAGCATCAGGAACAGGCACATTGAACATCATTCAAACCAGTGCTTTCGGCTGCGATTCCCCTGCTACCATTTCTGTGAACATTCAACCAAGTCCGGATCCTATATTGGTTGGCCCGGGAGTTACCTGCTCCAATAAAATATATACCTATTCTGTTACCGCGGTGAGCGGTCATACATACAACTGGAGTGTAACTGGTGGTGCCATCCTTAAAGGACAAAGCACAAATATCATAGATGTGCAGTGGGGTGCTACCGGTTCCGGTACTGTTACCATTACCCAAACCAGCGACAAAGGTTGCGATTCCACTTTGAGTAGGACTATCAATATTCAGCCTACCCCGGCTCCGGTTGTTTCCGGTCCGGACAGCACCTGCTCGAACCGCATTTATACATATAGTGTTACTGCAATCCCGGGAAGCACATATGACTGGATAATCACCAGGGGAAGTATTGTTGGAAGCGCAACAGGTAATTCTATACGCATACTTTGGGGTGCAGACGGTCAGGGTTTGGTGTCTGTAAAGCAAACCAGTGCAGCTGGTTGTGACAGTTTGGTAAGTTTGGATGTGGTAATTATGCCAACACCAAATCCAAGTATTGCAGGAACTGATAATACCTGCTCGAATCGCGTTTATACTTATTCAGTACTAAATATAGCGGGAAGCAAGTATTCCTGGCAGGTTAACGGTGGAACCATCATGGGTCCTTCTGACCAGAATGAGGTAAAGGTTCAATGGGGAGCCTCAGGAAGCGGTCAGGTGTCCATAACCCAAACCAGTAATTTTGGTTGCGACAGCACCATTTCAAAAACGATAAATATCATGCCAACTCCGGCACCTGTAATTTCCGGAAACGGCAATGTTTGCTCAAACAGGAGCAATATGTATTCTGTTTCTCCAATACCGGGCTGTACTTATTTCTGGTCGGTGATTGGCGGTAAAATACAAGGATCGAATACCAATAATACCCTTAATGTGCTTTGGGGTGCCAGTGGTGGTGGACAGGTTCAGGTGAAACAAACCAGTGCACAGGGTTGCGACAGTACCATATCCATTTCGATTAATATTCAGCCAACACCAGAGCCCGAAATACAGGGTCCTGACAATGTTTGCTCAAACAGGGTGGCATCGTATTCCGCAAACTTTTCTCCGGGGTATAATTACATTTGGACAGTTACAGGAGGAGCAATTCAGGGTGTTTCTAATACCTATAACGTAAACGTTCTTTGGGATGCAGCAGGAACAGGGATTATTCGTGTTCTGGAGAGCAGCCCGGAGGGTTGCGACTCTTTATTACAAATGCCTGTAAATATCTTGCCTACTCCTGACCCGGTTATAACCGGAAATGCCAGCCCATGTCAAAACAAACCCTATATGTATTCGGTTCCAGTTGTCGCCGGCCATTTATACAACTGGCAGGTGACCTATGGCAGAATTATAGGTTCAGTAACAGGAAATACAGTTGAGGTAGTTTGGGATTTAACCGGAAATGGAAGTATAAGTGTTACCCAAACCAGCCCCATGGGTTGTGACTCCACTATAAAAAAGACGATTCAGATATTACCAACTCCGGCGCCGGTAATCTTCGGGCTTGCCAATACTTGTCAGGATAAAACCTACAAATATGCAGTAAGCGATATACCGGGTCATACCTATCTCTGGAGCGTAAGCGGAGGAAACATCGTTGGGACAAATACGCTTTCCTATGTTTTTGTAAAATGGGGTAATGCCGGCGTAGGGGTACTTACTATCAGACAGGTCAGCAATTTCGGTTGCGATTCGGTTGTATCCAGAAAAATTGCTATTACAACTACCCCGGCACCTGTTATCAATGGCCCGGGTATTTCTTGCCAAAATTATGTTGCAGAATATACGAGCGGCACTTCCTTGAATGGCATAGGTCACTTCTGGAGAGTAAGTGGCGGCAGAATTGTAGGATTTATGAACCGCGATACCGTTAGAGTCGCCTGGGATTCATCCGGAATACAATGGATTCAGCTCACGTTAACCAGTCCTTTAGGTTGCGATAGTACTGTTACCCGAAATATCCAGGTAAATGCCAATCCTAAATTAAACATCACCGGACCAAATGTGGTATGCGAAAACCATACTTACCTGTATCAATCCACTTATGTTGCCGATATGGCATATATATGGACCTTAAACGGAGGTGGAAGGTTTAGCGGTAATACAAGCCCCAGCAATATTTATGTAGACATGTTTGCCGCCGGTAAATATGAACTCAATTTGAAATACCGCAACAGCAATGGCTGTGAAGGGAGTGCAAAATTCCCAATTCAGGTAGTGGATTTCCCCATACCTCAAATTGACGGTCCTGCATTAGGTTGTGCAAATACCAAAGGCAACACCTACTCCGGGAATACCTATTCTCTGGTGAATAAAAAGGGAAGTCCTTTGAAATATGAATGGATGGTATTCCCGGCAGTAAACTTCAGTGTGATGGATGAAACAACCATTTCTGTGGATTGGGGAGCACCGGGAGTTTATACGGTTGCTCTGCGACAGATTAATACCATAACCGGTTGTGACGATACTGCTAAATTCTATGTAGAGGTAGATAGTATTGTGAAACCTCAAATTAACAGCGGTGATTTCAGCGGTTGTCAGCCACTTGCAGTGACTCTGGTTGAATCCACAGGTACTCCGGAATTGAATTATACCTGGTATCTGGAAAATGGAATCGTGCATGATCAGGCGACGATTCAAAATACATTTACCAAAGTGGGTCTGAATCCGGTAAAACTAGTGGTGACCAACAAGTATGGCTGTAAAGACAGTGTGAAAATCAATGTGGAACTGTTTCCCAAGCCTGTAGCTGCTTTTGATATTACAAGTCCGGCACCATATTATTCGGACGACACGATCAATTTTAAGAACAAATCTATTGGCGCTGAGTATTACTTGTGGGATTTTGCCGATCAGGAAATTTCCTACCTTAAAGATCCCAGACATCGCTTTGGAGAGGCTATAGAACATACCGTTTGGCTTTATGCGGAAAGTTTGCAGGGTTGTCGCGATAGTGTGAGCAAAACACTCCGCATTATGCTGAAGCCACAAATCTTTGTTCCAAATGCATTTACTCCCGGAATTGATAAACTGAACGATAAATTTACCATCTCCACAAGAAATATTGCGAGATTTAATATCCTGATATACAACCGCTGGGGGCAAATTATTTTCCAATCCAATCAGGCAGATTTTGAATGGGATGGAACTTATCAAAGCCTTCCTGTAATGGACGGTGTATATCCATACCTGATCAACGCAAATGGACATCAGGGGGAACGATTTGTGCTCACGGGAGAGATAAATGTAATTCGCTAAAAACATCCAATTACTATAACGTTTCGAATTCAAAAGGCCATTGGGAGACTGGTGGCCTTTTATTTTTATTTAAAACCGCAATTCTCTTCTTCAAAATATTTCTGATACGCCATTTAATTTCGATTTATAGAACCGCAATTATTATGGTTTAAATCGTGTGAATTTTATGTTGGTGTATTTAATGCGGAAATTATCTGAATTAATACGTTCACGGTTTCATTTGCAAATGTTGCATACCATTGGATGGCGGTTTTTGTAAGCCTCCATTTATTGCATATTTTTGCCTCTTGCCCATTCAACTTCCTCCAAATTTTGAACAAATTTTAGCAAAGGCCTTGCCTGAAAATGAAATTGCTCCTTTGTTGGATAGTTTGAATTGGACACCACATTCCAGTGTTCGTATCAACAAGGCAAAAAGCACGGAAATAAATCCGGAATTCATACTCACCACTATGGAGTATGCCAATGATGTTTTCATTTTAAAATCCAGACCTGAATTTGTTGCAGACCCTGCTTTTCATGCCGGAAAATACTATGTGCAGGAAGCTTCCAGTGCCATTATTGGGGCGGTATTGGAAATATGTATCAAAGACAAGAAAAACAATATTCAGGTACTTGATTTGTGTGCTGCGCCAGGGGGTAAAAGCACCCATATAGCTTCAGTATTGCGGTACAACGATATATTAGTGGCAAATGAAGTAATTCATTCCCGAACTGGAATTCTTGCAGAAAATCTGGTGAAATGGGGTAAGGCAAATCATCTGATTACCAGATCGGATGCGTCCAGAATTGGGAATTCCGGCGCCACCTTTGATGTTATCGTTGCCGACCTGCCTTGTAGCGGCGAAGGCTTGTTTCGGAAAGATCCCGAAAGCATTTCATATTGGTCGGAAGAAAACGTAATTCATTGTAGTTTGCGTCAAAAACGTATTGCACATGATATATGGCCTGCTCTGAAACCTGGTGGCATTTTCATTTACAGCACCTGTACATTAAATCGCAGGGAAAATGAAGACAATATTCTGGAATTGAAGAAAGAATTAAATGCTGAAATTCTCGAATTGGAATTTCCGCAAAATTGGAATTTGTTTTCACTGGAATCCGGATGCTACAGGTTATTGCCACACCGCAGTATTGGAGAAGGATTCTTCTTTGCCATTCTGCGCAAACCGGAAGAAAATTTCAAACCTAAAAAAGGAATTGCAGGGTTTAAAAAATCTGTTAAAAAATATACCGCGCAATTGCCTTTACCGGAAAAATATTTAAACTATCTTGTCGAAGATAAAGTCTGTTCATTCCAAACGGAAGACCAGGATTTTTTATTTGAATACCTACATTTGCTTCCGGACATTTATTCATTCGGAACTCAGATTGGAAGGGTGTTGGAAAAAAGGGGGAAGACTCTATTTAAACCGGATCATGAGCTTGCGTTAATAGCCGACCTGCATCGCGGATATTATCCGGAATTGGATTTGGAAGAAAATGCAATAAAATATTTGCGCCGCGATTCAATTCCAAATTCTGCAAAAAAGGAAGGTATGCATCTGGCGGTTTGGAAAAATATACCTCTTGGATTTGCGAATGGAATTCAATTCCAATGGAATAATTTGTGGCCGATGGATTGGAGAATCCGAAAAAATATTACGGAAATGAAAACCATTGTTTTGCGTTAATGTGCCTCTAACCAGCTGGCTCCAACTCCTGCTTCCACCAAAACAGGAACTTCCAATTGCATGGCATTGGCCATAAGTTTTATAATTTCAGGTTTCACTTTTTCAACTTCATTTTTTGGTACATCAAAAAGCAATTCATCATGCACCTGCAATATCATTTTGGTTTGGAAATCGGAGTTCTTTAACCAATGGTGAATATCAATCATAGCCATTTTTATCATATCTGCAGCACTTCCCTGTATAGGCGCATTAATTGCATTGCGCTCTGCAAAGCCACGCACTGTGGCATTCTTGCTATTGATATCCCGAATGTACCTTCTGCGGCCCATGATAGTTTCTACATAACCGTGTTTTCTGGCAAATTCCTGCGTGGTATCCATGTAATCTTTAATACCCGGAAATTTTGCAAAATAATTGTCAATTATCTCTCTTGCTTCACCTCTTGGAATCCCTATTCTCTGGCTTAATCCAAATGCAGAAATGCCATAAATAATTCCAAAATTTACGGTCTTTGCCCTTCTGCGCATTTCTTTGTCAACCTCATTCAATGGCAAGCTCCAAACTCTGGCCGCAGTAGCAGTGTGAATATCCAAATTCTCCCGGAAAGCCTCCATCATCCCTTCGTCTTTGCTCACATGTGCAATAATTCTCAATTCTATTTGGGAATAATCTGCACTCAGCAACAGATGTTGGTTATCTCTGGGTACAAATGCCCGGCGCACTTCTTGTCCCCGTTCCGTGCGTATGGGAATATTCTGTAAATTGGGATTGTTGCTGCTTAATCTTCCTGTTGCAGCAACTGCCTGATTGAAACTGGTATGCACCCTGCCTGTATTCGGATTTACCAATTGTGGTAATGCATCCACATAAGTGCCTATCAATTTCTGTATTTGGCGATAATCCAAAATGCGCCGCACAATTTCATGCTCTGCTGCCAATTCCGTGAGTGTATCTTCGTCGGTTTGATATTGACCAGTCTTTGTTTTTTTCGGTTTTTCTATGAGTTTTAAATGGTCGAATAATATTTTTCCCACTTGCTGTGGCGAAGAAATATTGAATTCACCACCAGCCATTTTAAAAATTTCCTTTTGAATTTCTTCGCTTTGACCGGATAAATCTTCACTGTATTTTCCCAGAAAATCTATGTCAATTTTTACGCCTTCCTTTTCCATTTCACAGAGTACTGGAACAAGGGGGATCTCAATGTCTTCAAAAACTTTTTGCACATTTCTGTTTTGCAGTTCGGCGTCCATTTTTTGTTTTAACTGATAGGTGATATCCGCATCTTCTGCAGCGTATTCCTTGATTTGTTCCAGCGGAACATCTGCCATACTTCCCTGGTTTTTGCCTTTTTTGCCAATAAGTTCTTCAATACTCACAGGCTGGTAATTCAGGTATGCCTCACTCAATACGTCCATGTTATGGCGCATATCCGGTTCTACCAGATAATGGGCGAGCATGGTGTCGAAATAAGGCGGAGAAACTTCCTGGCCATAACGACCCAAAACCTGTAAATCATATTTCAGATTTTGTGCAATTTTTAATTTATCCGAAGTAAAAATATCTTTAAATCTTTCTATTAATTTTTTACTGCTTTGATAATCAGAAGGGCATGGAACATAATATGCTTCTCCGGCTTTTACGGAAAATGACATGCCCACAATATCTGCATCAAACGCAACAAGGCCCGTTGTTTCTGTATCAAAGCAAAATTCTTTTGCTTCATTCAGGCGCTTTAATAAAGATTGAATTTCCTCTTCACTTTGAACAGCAAAATATTCGTGTTTGGTATTGGAAATGGTTTTGTATTCGCGATGGGTAGGCTCTGAATCGGATGCATTGGAAAATGTGGCAGTTGCCGGTGCGTCAAATAATGAAGCTTGTACGGGCTGGGTTTCCGGTTCACCAAATACACGTTTGGAAATGGTTCTGAATTCCAATTCTTTAAAAACCTCATTCAGTTTTTCAGGATCTTTTTCTTTCACGATAAGGTCCTCGGGATGCAGTTCCACGGGCACGTCAATCAAAATGGTGGCGAGCTTCTTACTCATCAATGCCTGCTCAGAATTTTGTTCAAACTTTTCCTTCATTTTACCCTGCAAGCTGTCTGTATTTTGAAGGATATTTTCTATGCTGCCAAATTCTGCAATTAATTTTTTTGCTGTTTTTTCGCCCACCCCCGGTACCCCGGGAATGTTGTCCACCGCATCTCCCCACAATCCGAGTATATCAATTACCTGATGCACATTTTCTACTTCCCATTTTTGCAGTATTTCTTTTTCACCCAGAATTTCATCGGGATTGCCAAGTCTTCCTGGTTTGTAGATGTACACATTTTTGCGGACCAATTGCCCGTAATCTTTATCAGGAGTCATCATGTATACTTCGAATCCCAACTCTCCCGCCTGCAGTGCAAGGGTTCCAATAATGTCATCTGCTTCAAAGCCATCTTTGGTAATTACTGGTATGTTGAATCCTTCAATAATTCGATTGATATAAGGTAAACTCCGCTTGAGGTCTTCCGGCATTTCTTCCCTGTGTGCCTTATAAGCTTCGTAATCTATATGCCTTTGCGTTGGGGCCGATGTATCAAAAACCACGGCTATATGCGTTGGTTTTTGTTTGTTCAGCACATCCAGAAGTGTATTTGTAAAGCCGAACATAGCACTTGCATTCAGACCAAAAGAGGTGATGCGGGGATTTTGCTGAAAGGCGAAATAAGCGCGATAAACCAGCGCCATTCCATCGAGGAGAAAGAGTTTTTTTTCTGACATGAAAAATGAGCTTGTAAAGGTAAAAAAGGAAACGGGCTTTTAAGCAAAATGCTGCAAAAAGGGCAAGTCAGCCACGCGGGGTTAGGAATTTCTAAAATTATCTATATGTTTGAATAGAAACAAAAACAGGCATGGCCATACAAGCAGCATATATCGGAGTAGAAGAGAAGTCATACAAGCAGGTAAATGATTTGATAAAAAAACAATTTCGTGAAATTCTGTTGGTTGCGCACATGGACAATCCGGATGAAAACCTGGAGCTCATCTATCACCTGAACCTGGATCTGGTAATTATGGATATTGATTTACCAAAAGGGGAAGACCGGGATATTGTCCATTTAATTCCGGAGAAGTATGCAGACAAGACAATTGTAATCAGCCGCGACCCACTGAAAGCCGTTGCCTGCATGCATAAAGGCATTTTGGATTTTATTGAAAAGCCAATTACCGCAGAACATTTTAAACAAATACTCATGCACTACAAGCACCATTTAGAACATGAGCACGCATTGAACAGCATTGTACATTTCGATCGAATTATTGTAAACAGGCATGATAAGGCATATTTGCTTGAGCTGGAAAACATCCTGTATTTTGAGGCAGACGGTCCATATACCAATATTAAAATAACCGGCGATAAGAAGATTGGCAGCAGCAAACCATTGGGCTATTACCGCGATTTATTGGAAACCAAAAAGAACTTTGTAGCAGTGAACAGAAGCACCTTAATCAATATCCAGAATATCCGTGAAATTGTGAAAGAAGAAGGGGAGGGCACAGTTATACTTAAAGACTCATCCAGGCTGGAAGTTAGCAGGGCAAGTAAAAACCGGCTGATGCAGGTCTTATATGATCTTCAGGACAACAGCCTTTAAAGTGGTTTAATAACATTTCGTCGCTTTCATATAATATACATCCGTTCCATAAGTTTCTTGGGATCGGAGAATTCCAAAGTACCTAGTTTCGATCTCACAATGCACAGTAAATAATTAAAGCGTGGATCTACCCCCCACGCTTTAAAAATGGGCGGTTCTGCCGCCCATTTTTTTGGCTTTTACCGGAGAAAAATGGCAAAAAATGAAATGTATCTTTAAGAATAACAATGTTTTAAGGACTAAATCATTGCAGAATCCGGCTCTGGGCTTGGATATTTACAGTTTATTGTTTAGTTTTGCTATAATCTATAGTGGCAGATATGGATATTCTTAATAACATCCCAGGTTTCCTTATTGTACTCCCTATGGGCTTTGCGATCGGAATTTTGCTTGTTCTCACCGTTGGCGAGAAAAAGTAATTCGAATCGTTAAGTCTCTCAGGCATGTGCAATAGAGGGCTAAGGCTCTCGCGGAAAATCTTTTGCAAAAAATTCTTAACCGGATAACTCCGGTTCTCCATTTATTTTGGTTAAAAAACAAACGCAATTTATTTGCATTTATTTCTGTATTTACTATCCTGAAACCCTTTACTGCAGGCATTCTTGCGCAAAATAAAAAAATAAAAATTTGCATAAATAATTTGGTATTTTAATTGGATAATATTAGATTTACCAAAATTCTATATTGGCAGATATGGACTCATTTAATAACATCCCCGGATTTCTGATCGTTTTTCCAATGGGCTTTGCCTTTGGTATTTTGCTGATTCTCACGGTACGTGAGAAGAAGTAATATCTGAATCAGAAACAGTAAGATTCTTGATGTATCAGCATTCCCGGAATGCTGCTGTCTGTTTATTTTAAAATTAAAAGTACTTTCCAATTTGACCGGAAAGGAAGTACCGGATTTTATTATCTATTTTTTCTGAGTTTATAAGCTCGTTTTATCTGATCTGATAAATAAATTCTCTTTCGGACAATTCAAAATATCCAGCGGCGGAAAGTTTCCTGAATCCATCAATTTATACGCTGGTATTTTTATTAAAATTGGACATAAATATTTCAAAAGCTATTAAAAAGTAATTGAATCTGTTCAGATGTGATGGGTTTTTCCAGTATCCCGGAAACATGTTTATCCTTTAGAATAAAGGGGAGTTTATGTTGATCAATTACTTCTGTACAAAGATAAATTTGTGAGTTTGTATTTATCGCTTTTTGGGTTTGTATTTCATAGAAGATCTGAATCAAATCTACACCATGACAATCTAAATCCAACAAAATAAGATACTTGGACATGGCATTCACCCAGGCATGATTGGTGGTGAAAATTTCAGTGATGTTGTTCTTTACGCGTATATCACAAATTTTGAAATTATCGCGAAAAATTCTTTCTAAAGCTTTAACTTCATCCTTTTCCGGACCAATCGGATTTGTAATAAATACAATCCCAATATGTGATTTTAATGCAGAGTGAAAAAGTCTCCAATTTAGAAATTGAGATAAAGACCTGGAATTCTCGTTTGTATGATAAATCCCTCTCGCCATGGTGAAGCAAAAATGAATATAGATTTACTACCCTCAGAAGAGGCTACGCAAATACCATGCAATTTTTAAGTTCTTAAAATGAAATTTTATCCCATTGTAATACAATGAGTTAAAAAATAAAATATTACATTTAATTTCTAAATCTTGTCATATTGAAAATCTCATTTTCATTTTGATTGTTGACAAAATTAATCAATAAATAAAAATTAAAATAACCCTTGAAATTTAAATTTTTATTTGCTAGAATTGTATTGCACCAAAGCAAACAATCGTTTAGGAATTGGAGGAATTTCTGAATGTAACAGTTTTAAAATGAGGGCTTCTGACATTTCTTTATATGAAAATAAATTTCATCGGTTTGGAATTGATGCCTTAGGAAAGAAATTTATACTTAAAAATTTCGAGGTGATTGTACCCGATATGCCAAATTTGCCGGTGACTCTATGCCGAAGAGAAAATAAGGATCAAAGTTATTTTGTAAAAAGCATCAGTACCAAAACGAAAATTGTATTGCATTTTACTGCAGGTTACCTTGGAGGGGATATCGCAACGCTGACCCAACCCGGTAATTTGGTTTCAGTGCCTTTTGTTATCGCGAGATCCGGACATATTTATAATCTTTGGCCGTCTAATTTCTGGTCTTATCATTTGGGACCCGGTGCTTCAGGAGGTAATACCCTCATGAGCAAAACAAGCATAGCAATTGAAATTTCCAACATAGGTCCACTTATTAAAAAGGGAGATAAGATGGTGACATCATATAGCACTTTTGATATTTATTGCAATTATTCTGAAAATGAATATTTTGAAAAAATAAATAATTACAGGGGCTTTAGCCATTTCGCGAAATTCTCACCAGAGCAATATTTGGCACTCCGATCTTTATTAAAATACCTCACCTGGAAATATAAAATTCCTTATACAATCCTTCCTAAAGAAAAGCGGTATGATGTTTTTACAGATAGTGAAGCTCTGGAATTCACGGGTATTTGCACCCATGTAAACTTTCGGAGCGACAAATATGATATCGGTCCTGCATTCGACTGGAATAAAATACAATAAAATTCCGGTATGCCCGTCTCTTCTCCTATTACAGACATTCACGCACATCCAACATTAAAGCCTTTCGGGAATACCTCTTATTCCAATTTAAATGCAAAACTCTACGGTGACCCGGCATGCATATGGACGAAAGACAGAATCAGTGAAACAGATAAGTTTCTGGAAAGCATTGCTGGTTTTTCGAGGTATAGGCAAAGTGATTTCTCTTCCCTTGTGAATGGTCAGGTAAAAACTATTATTCCGGCATTATATCCTATTGAACGTGGATTTTTTTTGTTACCGGAGAGAATCCTCTTGAAAGAATTAACTGAAACATATCTGGGTCAATTTGCCAGCATGCTCAGTAAGGCAAAGATTCGGCATATCAGAAGCGATAAATACAATTATTATGAAGATCTTATCCATGAATTTGAATTCCTGGAAAGCCTTAATGAAAGGGCTGCTAATGGATGCAGTTTTTCATATAAAATAGTCGAAAATCCGGAAGATTTATATTTAAACAAAGACTTTAATATTTATGTAATTCCATCCATTGAAGGGGGGCATGCGCTGTGCAATGGAAATAATGTTTTGCTTTCAGAAAATTGGTTTGGAGTTGAAGCGCGTATACAGCATATAAAAAACCTGATATCCAGACCCATTTTTATCACCCTGGCGCATCACTTTTTTAATGGATTGTGCACGCATGCTCGCAGTCTTACCGGGGTAGCTTCACGGTTTCTCGATCAGAGTTATGGAATGAGAGATTACCGTATACAAAGTTCAGATGCCATAGTTCCAATAACAACAACGGGGAAAAGAGTAATTCGAGAATTGCTTTCCAATTCAAATGGCAAAAGAATTCTGATAGATGTAAAACATATGTCAAAAGAAGCTCGTATGGAATATTACCAAATGATATTATTGGAATATCCGGATACAACAATACCGGTAATATGCAGTCATGGAGCACTTACGGATTTTTATCCGCATCAGATCAACATGGAAAAGCAATTGGATATTTTGAAGATTTACGAAACAAATGGACTTTTTGGAATTGAATTGGATCAACGAATTCTTGGATTAAAACAACATCGTTTTATTGAAAAATATTTGCGAATGGCCAGGCGAAAATTTGCTTCTTTTGAAAAAAGGTGTGCAACGGATGCTTACTTAGTTTGGCGACAGATTATTACTACCGCGGAGTTTGCCTATTCAAACGGATTCCGCGATGATCCATGGAAATGTATTTGTCTTGGGAGTGATTACGATGGTATTATTGATCCACCCGATCAATTCAGAACGGCCGAAAGGCTTCCTCTTCTCTATGAATTCCTGATTCGTCATTTGGATCAATATTGGAAGTCTGGCCATTGCATGGTTCCCAAAAACCACAATGGTTGGAAAAAAGAAGATGTTATCTACAGGATTATGCATAAAAATGCACTGGATTTTATAGATAAGAATTATTGAATTTGTATGAAAGTCTTAAATAAAATATACCCGTAATTGAAAGACAATACTATTTATATTGGCCTTTGCCTTGCAGGTGCTGTGTCCGCAGGAGCGTACACGGCAGGAGTAATTGACTTTTTATTGGAGACTTTGGATGAATGGGAAATACAAAAAGAGAAAAACGATCCGGAAGTTCCTGCACACCAGATCAAGATTGCTGTTATCGGTGGGGCTTCCGCAGGTGGAATGACTGGAATTCTTTTATCAGTAAAAAAAGATCAGGCCTTTAAACCGGTTAGGATGGCACCCTCCAATATCCATAGCAGTATTCCGGGCAATCCATTCTACAATGCCTGGGTAGATCTTACAGAAAATGATCTATGGCCCTTGTTACTGGCATGTAATGATTTGAAAGGAGATGCGCCTATTTATAGTATTCTCAATTCTTCTTTTATAGATAAGATGGTGAATGCTTCGTTGAGATCGATGCCACTGGAGAAAAAAGCTCGACCCTATTTTTCTGAACCATTAAAAACATTTGTAACGCTATGCAATCTGGAAGGTTTCAGATACAATATATCCATGAACGCCAATGACCCGGAAAGGTATAAATATGTGATGGGAAAACATGCAGATCTGGCATGTTTTCATATTTCTGAAAACAAAGAATATCTGGATGATGGATGGATACCGGTTAATCCTGAAACGGGGTTCAATACAGATATTATGGAGCAGGCTGCCAGAGCAACCGGGGCTTTTCCACTTGTACTTAAAGCGCGGTTTGTGAGCAGACCGGGCAAAGTAATCAACGACCTGCAATGGAACAGGGATATTACCAAACATTTTCCGGTAAGTGATGAAATTTATGAAGCATTATGTGTAGATGGTGGAATAATAAATAATGAACCATTTGAATATGTGCGACAATTGCTGAACCAGATTACCGGGGAATCTGTGGATGTTGGTGATTACAATTCCTTTGATACATTCAAAAGCACAGTTTTATTGGTAGATCCGTTTCCCAGTGAACCTGAATTATTTAATTGCACCGAAAGATGGAATTATGTAGCTGCAAATACCCTACAGGCAATGCTGGATCAAATGAGGATGAAGCCATTTGAAATGATGAAGCCGTTTAACCAGAATTTATCCGGACAGTTTATGATTTCGCCAATGAAGCAATTGGAGGTGGATGGTATCCCGTCGCAGCGATGCGGTTCTTCCGCAATAGCCTGCGGCGGTATTTGGGGATTTGCAGGTTTCTTTTCTAAGGAATTTCGCGTTCACGATTATTTTTTAGGTCGGGCAAATTGTGAAAAATTTTTACGGGAAAAATTTACGGTACCGCTTCATTCTTCCAATCCAATCATAAAATTCGGCTATAAAAAAGTGAAGAATAAGCAAAAATATCTATCGGCGAACGGTGGACTTCAAATAATTCCCGTATTCCGGGAATCCGCCTCCAATTCATATATGCCTTCCTTTTACAATGGAGAACAATGGCCCACTATTGCTGAAAAAGACATTTACAAAATGCGTCCATTGATGAAAAAAAGAATAGAAGTTATTTTAAGAAAGTTGGGTGATTATTCTACTCAGGAAAAGATTTTGTTATGGATTGGATCTAAAGTGCTGCTGAGCGGAAAAATATCTGATATAGTTATTTCTCAGATTATTCGCGGATTAAAATCGCATCAACTTATTAAATAATGAAGTAAAAAACTTCATTTGGGTTTTAGCCGGCTCTTATCTCCTTGTCTCCCAGAAAATTCTTATTTGTGGTTAAGTTTTGTTTCCATTTTGGGAAGAAGACTTTTGAAAATTCAATTCGCAAATGCGGAATTTAATGGTGTAATCTATTGATTATATGTTATTTCTGAATCCATTTCTCCCGCCACAGATTTTAATCGAGGGGCAATTAAAAATCCAAATATTCACATAAAGCTAAATTTATTTCAATTCTAAAGTAAATGGATTTTATTATATTTTTCTTGTATAAATCTCAGTTAAATTGAAAAAAACAGGAGCAACATTAATATGAGGATAGGAGTTAATAAGGCGAATATGGCCATGGCAACGCCACGCTGTCTAAGGTGGTTTTTGTCCAATTCTACCAAAGCCTTAATAGCATTTTCGAAACCGGAGAATAACAGTATCGCAGTGGTTAATATTACAATAATAAAAGCAAACAAACCTATAGTGGTTTCAACAAATGGGACAAAAATCAAAAGCCCGAAAAAGAGAACGCCAATGCCACTTCCAACCTGTCTTATACCTTTTTTTGCATGTTTATTTAATGGAAGTTTTTTCGAAACCATTTGGCTATCTCCGGGAAGATTGTTTTTGATTTGCATTTTGTAATGCCGACTTTCCTGGATCAGACCTGATGCATTTTTTGCAGACAGGGAAACCGGTTTAAGTAATTGTGATTTCGGGTTTTCCTGAATTGGAAGTTTCTTTTTCAGGAATGTATTTGTCTCGAATCTGCCTCCATACGCAGGGCTTTTCTGCCTGATCATTTTACTGCATGAGGTAAATAAACAAAATAAAATAAAAATATATAAACAGCGAACCATAGCGCAATTTATGAATATGGAAAATAGAAATTGTAAATTTTTTGACAATAGAAGCCATCTCCCAATTACTTATAGTTCATTTTCAATTTTCGCAAAAAACAACATATTGCATTTTGCCAATAATTCTTACATTTGAATACCTCCTATGAAAACAATCAGAACGCTTTTGTGCTGCATGGCCATTATGGCAGCACGAGGGGTAATTGCCGGGGACAGCGCATCCAGAGTAAGTTTTCAGATGGAGGGGCAATTTTCAATTACCGCCAATCAGTATGCCGCTTTTTTATCTATTGGTGGTGCAACTTTAAAAATGAATTTTGATCACTTCACCCTTTCATTGATAACCATGCCCATTATCAAATTCAGTGAAGATCCAATAAGACCTTTTATTTCACCTGGATTTGGTGCCGGAATGCAGTTGTATTTTCTCAAGGATAAAAGATTTATTATCAGTGCTCCTTTTTACTACAACAATGCCATAAACAAATGGCAGTTTACCGCTGGCGTTGGTTATGTGCTTACCAAACCCAAAAAATCCTGAAACGCTATAGGTTTATATCCATTTTTTTTGTTTGTAGTATTTTTTTTAGCTGCAGGCAAACTCCTGTAAATACGAAATATTATTGGACCGCGCCGGATACCTTGGAAATCCCAAACTCTGCATTGGGTAAGGAAATCCGATACGGCCGTGAACTGGTAGTAAATACGTCCAGATATTTTGGACCTGATGGCAGCATTTCAATATATTCCGGTGGTATGAATTGCCAGAATTGTCATTTGGAAGCAGGTACCAAATTTTGGGGAAATAATTTTAGTGCAGCATTTTCCACTTATCCGAAATACAAAGACAGGCGAGGAGAATATGAAAGTGTAACCCAAAAAGTAATGGATTGTTTTGAACGCAGTTTGAATGTTTTACTCTCAACAGACCACAAACAAAGTGCTCCGGATTCTAACAGCAGGGAAATAAAAGCCATTGTTGCTTATATAAGCTGGTTGGGGAAAAATGTGCCTAGGGGAGTTAAACCTGAGGGAGCGCAAACCCGCGACCTGCCGCTGTTGGATCACAGAGCAGATACAGCATATGGGCGGCAAATATTTTATTTAAAATGCATCAGTTGCCACCAAAAAAATGGTTTGGGCGTAAAGAATCCGGATAAGCCGGGATATCAATATCCGCCTCTTTGGGGGAAGCAATCTTACAATACCGGTGCAAGTATGTATCGTCTTTCCAGGCTTGCCGCTTTCATTCAGGACAATATGCCTTTTGGTGCCACCTATGAGCAACCTCAACTAAACAATGAAGAGGCCTGGGACATTGCAGCATTCATTTGTTCACAGCCCAGAGAAATAATGGACTGCAGCAAAGATTGGCCAGACCCGGGAACCAAATTTGCAGATATTGCTTTTGGCCCATATGCAGATACATTCAGCTATGGCCAGCACAAATACGGCCCTTTCGGGCCGATAGAATTGTGGAGGAAAAATTACAAGAAAAATTCTCAGCCTGCGAAGCAATAACTGCAATCGTATTCTTGCGCGCGGCCTACCGCCCAAACACCGGAAGGAACGATTTGAATTCCCGGAAGAACCGCAGCTTCCCATTCTTTCTTCACGGTTGCTGCATCCATTTTCATCATGTCAGCGGCTACAGCTGAGAAAACAGTCATTGCTGCATCGCAAACGCAAAACAACACACCGCTTTCCTGCAATTCATTGATACCAATAGGCACCGCACCAATTCCGGGAATATTGAATGCTCCTTTAGCTGGTTGCCAAAATGGATTTTTAGTTGCAAATTCTTTATGCTCAGGGGGACTCATGGCTTTAAACATTTGTCCAAAATTGTATTTGGCCCAAAGTTCATGTCCAAATGCGTAACAGATGGCATTGTGTCGTAATACTACCATCGCTGTATTTTCTTTTTCCGGAGTGCCGGTGGCACCATTGGTCATTAGAAAAACTTTAGGCCATGCGAATGGAAGTACATCGTGAGGTTGGGTGACATCGAAAACCATTCGGTGTTTCCCTTTAATACTGGTTTTCATCCACTGATCTGCGATATGCATTTTAGCATCAGGCATATTGGCTTCTACCGCTTGTTGCGCTGATTTGACATAAGAAGTAATGCCCAGGGTTGCGGCAGTGCCGGCCAGAATTTTTAGAAATCCACGGCGGTTTGCCTGGTTTTCGTTCAAGTTCGTTTTCATTTTTTTAGGGATTAGGGGTTGAAATTTGTTATAGCAAGGTATTAGATTTCATGGAGAAATCCAAATGAGATTCAGCTTGCTAAGGGGTTTCAAATTTTAGAAATCAGAATAAAAAATCAACGTGTTGTGCTTTGAAATAATATTCGCCACCTTTGGCATTGCCCAAAGGTGCAACCAAAGGCTAGGCCCGCAGAATAATTGCTTGAAAACTACGATTGGCATTTTTACAACGCGCCTAAGGTTTTTGCGAAGAGCTTAAACACGGTATAGGCTCATTTAACGGCAAAAACTGCAGGCGCTATGCACTCACTATTTATTTGTACCGGACGCAAATGCCATCTTGTTTTCATACGCAATTCTTCTAAAGGGCCAAAACCGGGTCGCAAGGCTTTTATAGAAAATTAGAAATGATTACAACTTTTAACTTCGAATTGTAAAAGTTAAAATCCGTATCAATAATAAAGTTTTAAAAAAGTGTTGCAACCCGGTTTTAGCTGGCAACAGCCCTCCCGACCAAGTCATTCGGGCGGGGCTCCACCTTTTTCGGTAAAAAGGTGGATTAAAAATAAAATCTCATTTTCTTAGAATACTGTAATTTATTTGAGATAACGCAGCACTTAAAAAATCAATGAATGGATTTGGCCAGTTCCATTAATTTGGCGCTGCAGGTTTCAGCCTGATTCCAATCCCATTCCATGGAATTATTTACCTGCGTTTTATCTTTTCTACCATGCAAATAGGTGCCGTCGTAATATTCCATTAAAATACCTGCCCAGGCAGATATGTTGCCCGATTCCAATGCTTCCAGTGCGTTTTTTAAATTTAGTCCGCCCAGTCTTTTTTTCAATTTCACCGTGCATGCCGCGAGATCTTCTTTAGGAAAGGCACCATACTCTTTTAATATTCTTTGCAAGCGAATGGGTTTATTCAGAATAATATCCGTTAACGGAGAATTTTCCATTTGTAGCCAAACGGATTCCGGCAAAATATTGGAACCAATTTTCCGGCTTTCATTTTCCAAAAAAACCAGGTCACTTGCATTCATGTTTTTCCAGAGTTCATACAACATATTTTCAAACATTTCATTGGAAAATTGAGCTGGCATTCCAAGACCACCTAAGGCGCTTCCCTTATGGTTGGCAAGGTTCTCCAGATCTATCACCTGGGCACCTTTTAGTTTCAGTAATTTCAGAATCTCTGTTTTCCCAACTCCGGTATACCCACTTAAAACATGCAAATTTAATTTGCGTTGCAATCCCTTTAAAACATTGCGGCGGTATGCTTTATATCCACCTGAAATTACCTTACATGGCAATCCGCCCCATTCATAAATGGTTGCAGAAATTGCGCTGCGCAACCCCCCTCTCCAGCAATAAAAAACGGGAGTTTTATCGCCGGATTTTTCGCGTAATTCGCGAAAGAAATTCGCAAAATTTGGCCCCACCAGTTCAAAACCTTTTGCTACTGCGGCTTCACGGCCCAGTTGTTTATAAGTAGTACCAATAATTTTTCGGTTTTCGTCATTCAATAAAGGAATATTGATTGCACCCGGAACATGCGCATGTGCAAATTCGCCTTCGCTTCTTACGTCAATCGTGAATTGTTTTTCCAGGTTTTCCGGTGAAATTTTTTCAGGCATTTCAGCGGCCTGTAATTTCTTCCAGAAGTGTGCGGAAGGCTAGTACGGAATCCCCATATCTGGCCAATGTTTTTGCCTGCAAAGCAGGTGCAAACTGGTCTCTGTATTTTTCATAATCCTGCATTTCGCGTGCGGAATATTGTATGGCATAATTCACACCATTATCATCAAGGGCACTGGTCAGCAATTTCAATATTTTATAACTTTCAAAACAATTGGATTGCATCACTTCCGGAATATGTACCTCCATCATCCATTGCAGCCATTCATCTGCAATAGCTGCATCCATGCTGCAGGTTACATTATACAGGATCATAGCTGTGGCAGCGAAATCCGGATATGGTAGGATTCCATAATCAGATTCGCCAGTAATTTTTTACAGGCAACTTCTGCAGTTTCCTCAGCCTGCTGGTGGTCATTGGCTTCTATTTCCATGGTAATAAATTTGCCAACTCTAACATCATGCACATTTTGTAGCCCTATGGAAGGCATGCTGTGCGACACCGCTTTGCCCTGAGGATCCAACAATCCTTTAAGTGGCAATATTTCAATTTCAGCGAGAAATTTCACGCTGCGAAATTAGGAAATTTCTACTAGAACAAAACTGAAGATGTGGTTGGTTTCACTCCGCTTCGCTGCGAAAAGACCAACCACGGGAAGAAATTCACATCAAGCTCATTGAATTCATGAGAAAGAGGCTGGTCTCACTCCGCTTCGCTGTGTAAAGACCAACCACGAGAAAAACGTTGAAAATGAGGATTATTTTTGCGAAGTGAAACATCTGGTGGTTCTCAGCGGTGCAGGTATCAGTGCGGAAAGCGGCCTTAAAACCTTTCGCGATGCCGGTGGTTTGTGGGAGGGGCACAGGATTGAAGATGTGGCTAGTCCGGAAGGGTTTGCCTCAAACCCTGCATTGGTTTTGGATTTTTACAACCAACGCAGAAGACAGCTGGATGAGGTTATGCCCAATGAAGCGCATTTGCTGCTGGCAAAACTCGAATCACATTACCGCGTTACCATTGTTACCCAGAATGTAGACGATCTGCATGAAAGGGCAGGCAGTAATGAAATTATCCATCTGCATGGCGAATTGCGCTTTGCCTGCAGTAGCAAAGACAGAAGTATACGTGAATTTCTGGGTAACCGGGATATCAAGCCGGGAGATAGAAGCAGCGATGGTTCACCATTAAGGCCGGATATTGTGTGGTTTGGAGAGGCAGTTCCCAAAATGGAAGAAGCTATTTATGCCACCTTGCAGGCAGATGTTTTTCTGGTAATAGGCACATCGCTGGAAGTATATCCCGCTGCAGGATTGTTGCATTATGTGCGCGATGGGAAACCGGTTTATATACTGGATCCAAACCGGCATGAAAACAGGGCAGAAAGGCATATTCATGTCATTTCAAAAAAAGCCACCGAAGGAATGCGGGAATTGTATGCTAATTTAGTCGCCGATGTTTCGATATAAAATTTCGCATTTTTGCATTGCATTGGTGCTTTTCGGATGCCAGTCTTCTACTCAGGAAAATAAAAAAGACAGCACGGAAGCTGCGCCGGTAAAGACAGAGGCTCCTGCAGAAACCAGAGAGGCAGTGGCAGAAACGGAAAATAGTCTGATTACAGAATCACACAGAAAAAAGACAATATTATTTGGAAAGTATGTGGAAGTTTCGGTAGCAGATTTTCACCCTGTAGTATCCGAAACGGTTATTCACATGAACTTGCTGATGAGCAATGGTAAGGTGGTAGCAATAGGCCCGCTTACCTTTGCCTATCCTGCTTTTCCGGCTTCAGGAAAACAGAAAATATTTATTGGACAACCGGTGGCAAAGGTGTTCGCAGTGGAAGAAGGATTTGGGTTTATAGAATTGCCCGAAACCGATTATTATAAATATCAGTGCAATGCAGAAACCGGAAATACTTTTACCCACCATCAAAAAGCGAGAGAAATTCTGAACGAAAAAAAACTTGCAATTAAATTACCGGTACTCGAAATTTTTTCAGAAACAAGGAATAACGAAATGACAGTAGTTTCCAAAGCCACATTGCTCTATCCAAAAAAATAGTAAATTGAAAAAATACCTCGCACTTTCAGATTTTATGGAAGCTATCGGCGATGCGATTTATGCCGATTTTGGGGGGAAATATTATCGCATTATTGCAGAACTAACAGATGTAAAAATTTATTACCAGAGAAGTTATGCATTTATGACTTTGGTAGAAAAAAAAGATGGAGAAATCAGCGCATCTGCAGGTGGTGTAATCTGGCGCGACCATTTTGACATTATAAAATCTTTTGAAAAAGCGACCGGTGTTTCTATCAATCAAAATCTGGAACTGGCCATGGAAGTGGAAGTACAGTTTCATCCGAGGTATGGATTGCGGTTGAGTATCGTTTCCATAGATGAAAAATATACACTCGGAAAATTAGAACAGGACAAGCAAAAAACGCTGGACAAACTGGTAAAGGAAAATCCAAAAATCATTTGGCTTCGCGATGGGGAATACCGTTCCAATAACCAATTTATAAAATTGCAAATGGTGATGCAAAAAATTGCTTTAATTTCCGCAGCGGGTTCCGATGGAAGAAGGGATTTTTTACACGAACTGGAAAATAATGCATACGGATTGGATTATTCCCTGGCAGAATTTCCGGCACAGGTTCAGGGAGAATATGCAGCCAAACAAATTGCAGAAAGATTGGGTCAAATTCAGCAATGGGAGTCGAAATTTGATTTGATTGCACTAGTGCGCGGTGGTGGTGGCAGCACGGATTTTAGTGCATTTGATTCCTACGAAGTGGGTCTTGGAATTGCCTCTTCCAAAATTCCGGTTTTTACGGGTATAGGACATGAAAGAAATGTGAGTATTGCAGATATGGTGGCGCATACTGCACAAAAAACACCTACAAAATGTGCGGCAGCAGTAACGGAACACAATCTGGAATTTTTGGCATTTGTACAAAATGTCGGTTCAGAAATTGGTAAGCATGCACATAGAATGACAGAACAGTTCCGTCAAAAAACAAAAACATTGGAAAATGATATTTTAAAATCCTTTCACTGGAAAATTACCGGCGAAAAACAATGGATGGAAAATAGCCTGGAGCGCTTGTCTATGGCTGATCCAAACAATACCCTGAAAAGAGGATTTACTTTGGTTTATCAAAATCAGAAGCATATTTCAAAAGGAGAAAATTTAAGAACAGGGGATAAAATTGAGGTGCGTTTTTCAGATAAAATAATAGAAGCAAGAGTAGAATAATGGCAAAGAAACAGGAATTTACTTACGAAGTTGCACGCAAAAGACTGGAACAAATTTTGCGCGAAATTGATTCAGGAAAAATAGGGATTGATGATCTTGAAAAAACGCTGGAAGAGGCTAAAGAACTGATAGATCAAAGTTTGAAAAAACTGGAACAGGCAGAAAAAATTATTTTGAAATGGGAGAAATAAAATTCCAGACATTAAAACCCGGTAGTGTAATTTCACTGATTGCTCCTGCACGTGCAGTGAGCGAAGAAGAAATTGAACCATTTGAAAAATGGGTGCAGAAATGCGGGTGGAAATTGAAAATAGAAAAACATGTTTTTGGTCGTGAAAATCAATTTTCAGGCAGCGATGCAGAACGTGCAGCGGATTTTATTTCCGCATGGACGGACCATGAAGTGTCGGCAGTAATTACTGCGCGGGGTGGTTATGGTTGTATGCGCTGGTTGGACATGGTGCCGAAGGGGGTCTGGTTGCAGGGTGCGGGAAAAGCATTGATAGGTTTTAGCGATATCTGCACCTTGCATTTTCATCTAAACCAATTGGGATTTGAAACCATTCATGGTCCTATGGCATTCAACACCTTCCACAGAAATGATTTTACCCATAAAAATTTTGATGCCTTGCGGCATTTGCTGGAAGGAAATTCAGCAATGTGGAATCTGAGCGAAAATGAAATTCATAAACCTGCGGATTTTGAGGGAGTAATAACCGGGGGAAATTTATCCATGATTTATGCTGCACTAGGAACACCGGAACAGCCGGATACCAATGGGAAAATATTATTTCTGGAAGATTTGGATGAATATCTGTACCATATCGATCGCATGCTGGTTTCCATGGACAGAGCGGGGTTGCTTAAAAACCTGAAAGCCTTGCTGGTAGGACAGATGTTGGATATGAAAGACAATGCCATACCCTTTGGGAAAAATACCCGGGAAATTATTTTAGAAAGAACACAGAAATACGATTATCCGGTTATTTTTGATTTTCCCGCGGGGCATGGGGAAGAAAATGCTTGTTTCAAACTGAATGCTTATACTAAATTTGACGGTTTTATTTTATACCAACCCCATTGATTAACAGAGACACGTACATTGAACTCACCAAATTCGGAATTGTGGGCAGCATCTGCTTCGGACTGGATCTGGCGCTGTATTATTTTTTAACAGAATTTTTTGGTGCACCCACTTTTGTTGGAAAATCGGTGAGTGTGGTTTCAGCAACTTTTTTGAATTATTACCTCAATAAAACCTGGACATGGGGGCACGATGACCACAGCCGTTTCGGTAAATATCTGGCCTTGTACGTGGTGAGCGGATTGTTAAATGTACTCAGCAATGAGTTGTTTTTGTATACCCTGCCCAACACAGAGTTTCAAATGTTTATTGCCGAAAAAGGCAAGGCTTTGATGGAACCTTTTTTATCCATCAAGCTCGATAAATTTCTGGCGGTTATTGGTGCCACCTTGGTAGGAATGGTGGTTAATTTTATTGGCCAAAAACTCTGGGTATTTAAAATTAGCGGCGAACAAGGGTAGTTTCGCAAAGCGGTGCACAACCGATTGATACCGAATTTGCCTATTTTTGCCACTTGCCGGTAACGGCAAAACAAAAAAAATTATTGACAAATGGCTTGTTCATCATGTGGAACGAAAACCGATGGTTTGGCGCCTACCGGATGCGGTAGTAACGGAACTTGCGGAACAAGCGGTTGCAATGCTCTGAATGTTTACGATTGGTTCAAAGACATGGATTATCCCGATGAATTTGAACAGTTTAATATAGTGGAAGTCAGGTATAAAGGCAGTCGCAAGGAATATTATAGAAATGCAAACAAACTGGAATTGTACACCGGCGATTATGTAATTACCGAAAGTGCTTTTGGTTATGATGTGGGAACCGTTTCTGCCAGCGGCGAAATTGTGCGTCTGCAGCTGAAAAAAAATCGCATTCGCGAGGATTCCGAAGAAATCAGAACCATTATGCGCAAAGCCGGTGAAAAGGAACTGGAAAAATACGAGGAATACAAAGCCAAGGAAAACCAAACTCTGGAGCGCGCCCGTACCATTGCATTCAGTTTGAACCTTGCCATGAAGCTCAGCGATATTGAATTTCAGGGTGATGGCAGAAAGGTCACTTTTTTCTATACCGCTGAAAGTCGTGTGGATTTTAGAGAACTGATTCGCAAGTATGCCGATGAGTTCCGGGTAAAAATTGAAATGCGCCACATCAGCTATCGCGAAGAGGCTTCCAGGCTTGGAGGCATTGGCGATTGCGGAAGACAATTGTGTTGCAGCACCTGGCTTACAGATTACAAACAGGTAAATACCGGTGCAGCCAGAGTTCAAAATTTGAGCATCAATATGGAAAAACTGGCGGGCCAATGCGGCCGCCTGAAATGCTGCCTGAATTATGAGCTGGATACCTATCTGGAAGCAGTAGATGAATTTCCGAAATTAAAAATTGTTAAGCTGGAAACCCTGGGTGGCACAGCGTACAGTCGGAAAAGCGATATATTAAAACGTATTATGTGGTTTTCCTATGAGGGAAGCCAGAGCTGGATTCCACTTACCGTGGTACAGGTAAACGAAATACTGGAACAGAACAAAAACGGTCAACAATCCGCTTCTTTGAGTGATCTGGCGCCAGCTGCCAAAGTAATGGAACAAATTGCCGGCAGTGCCGATTCAGAAATTATAAGCAACGATCAGTTGTTGCAGGAGGATAAGGAGTTTGAGGAAGAAATGCGCAGGCAGCGCGAAAAGCGCAACGAGAGTGGTAACAACCGCAACCGCAATCAGAATCAGCAGCGTTATCAGGGACCCAGAAATGACCGAAATTCCAAACCCGGCGGACCTGGACCAGGTGCACAGGGCGGACCCAAAAATCCTGCAAACAGAAACCAATCGAATCAACCTCCGAGAAATCCAAATCAACCACCAAGAAACCCCAACAATCCCAACCAGGGGCCCAAGCCTGGAAATCAGGAGCGCAGGAATTTTGGTCCTAAAGGCGGAAATCCGAATAAAGGTCCGAATCCCAATCCAAACCAAAAGCCCAAAAACCATCCAAGGGAGAATAAGGGGCCGGATAAACCGAATTGATTCTATTTTTTGTCCTGTAGGGGTCCAAATCTGATAGGCCCGTGGTTTTAACCCGGGCCTATCAGATTTCAAGAATTCGTTTGGCGTCAATTTTTGCGCTGTAGGTATGGCAAAAATGACGATAAAGAGGCATGCAAAAATTCCGCAGATCCGAAAGAAATTCATTGATGTAAATGGAATTTATTTACCACCTTTGGCATTGCCCAAAGGTGGAGCCAAAGGCTAGCGGCTGCAATGGCCTTAGTCTTCACGCTTGAAACCATCCGAATGTCATCGGTGATCTTCTCCCATTCGGTCGAAGCTTCCTCGACATTTCGCGGATGCTTTCATCGCTTTGAAGCCACGCCCATTGAGGCCGCGTCCAGGGCCGCAGGGATTGTTTCGCGAGTTTTATTGGTAACAGTTGTCGTATTTGTATGCTTCGATTGAAACGCCAATTTTCAATGTAACCGCTGACCCCGTAGGGGTCAAATATTATTAGCCGGGGTTTCAACCCCGGGAATAATGATATTTTATGAAATTGTTTGGCATCCATTTTTGCGCCGAAGGCTTGGCAAAAATGATGACAAACAATGGAAATATTGTTTCAAAATGAATGGCATGTTTTCAAAACATTCTCAAAAAGAAAATGCGACCCTGAATGGGTCGCATCTCATTTATTTTTTAGATTTTTTTCGTCGCGAAAATGCGCGAAAAAATAACCAACCGAATGGCTTAGGAATGATTCAAGGCAGGTGCATTGCCCCGGATCCGGGCCTGTTTGCTCATAGTTTTACCGGTGCCTTTGTTTTCTTCCTTATCCTTTTCTTTTTTGTCCTTTTTCTTATCATCCCCTTTTTTGTCGTCACCTTCAGGATGATTGTCTTTGACTTTTACTTTATCCGCAGATTTAACTTTTTTCTTACTCTTTTTCTCACTCTTTACTTTTTTATCCTTGGCTTCACCACCTTTATTTTTATTGTGTTCATTAAAGGTATCGCGGTAATTTTGATGCTCTTTATCTTCTTTTTCAACTTTGCTTACTTTCGTTTTACGGGCGGTATCCGAAGGGGTTTGTCCGGTACCAGGCTGCACCTGAGCTTTTAATAGCGCAAAAGGGGAAAACGCAACGAGCGCCAGCATGGCAATTTTTTCAGTACTTATTTTCATATTTCTGGATTTAGTTCCGAATATTGAAATGCAAAGCATATACCAAAATGTCGGCACTTATAGAATTTTCTGAAACCGGTCATCAGATCCGTGCAGACATTTCCTTTCAGGAAGCCTGGAGTACCAATGGTTTATCCGGTTTAAAATGGATCAATATTTCCGGTACTTCCGGTGAAGATTTTGATAATCTGGTACAAACACTGGATCTGCATCCCTTGTTGGTGGAAGATTTAAAAAACAAAAGCCAGTTGCCAAAATTCGAATCCTTCGATAATGTCTCATTCATGAGTCTTCAAATGCTGCGCCGGCACCGCATTACCAAATCCACCTTTTCCGAACATGTGAGTATACTCATTCGCGGCAATTCCCTTATTACCGTGCAGGAAGATGTGGAAGGTGATGTTTTTGATCATGTGAGACAAAAAATCCAGGTGAATTTCAAGCGCCTTGCAAAAAACGGTATCGATTACTTGTTTTTATCGGTGGTAGACGCGGTGGTAGATGAATACTTATCCGTAATGGATTCCTTTCGAATACCCATGGAAGATTTGGAAATGGTAATGGTAAAAAGACCCGTTGCTAATGTGATGAAAACCATCATGGAGTTAAAAACGGAGATGAATCGCATGCGCAGAATCAGTGCCCCATTGCGGGAGGAAATGCAACGCATTCGCACGGAAAATCCCGAATTAATAAAAAAACAAAATCAGGTATTGTTCCGGGATATCATTGACCATTTGAATACCATGATTTACAATTTTGACAACTTCCGGGAAATCCTGCGCGACCTTACCGATCTGCACCAAAGCAACCAAAATTTGATGCTGAACAATACCATGAAAACCCTCACGGTAATCAGCGCCATTTTTATTCCCTTAACGTTTGTAGTGGGTGTATATGGAATGAATTTCGATTTTATGCCCGAGTTGCACTGGAAATACGGATATGCTGTCATATGGCTTGCTATGCTTACAATTACCGGAGGATTGATCTGGTATATGCGCAAAAAAAGATGGTTTTAAGATGGGAACATGATTATAACTGCATGCGCCAAAATCATAGCCATTTTTAAATTGGAAAATATGCAGACAATTGATTGATCTGCAAATTATCCAAACAGCATTGCAATTATTTTTTTACTCCCCTTGCGCTTTTTTGCATAAACCAAAGCAAGGGAATTAAACCACCAAGCGTAAAAACAGAACCGCCTATCATTCGCATCCACGTAAGGGTTTGAAATCCGTTGCTCTCGATAAATGCGCTGCTTCTTGCTTGCCATAACCCTTCAGAAGTTACCATTTTAAATTGCCATAAACCGGCAGGTAACAAATCGAGAAAGACCATCAATAGCAATCCGATATTGATGGACCAAAAAACAGTTTTTAACAATTTTGCATTCCAGAATTCGGGTTTTATCAGCAATTTACAACAGAATAAAACTGCTGCTAAGGCCAGGTTTCCATATACACCCATCAATGCGGCATGGCCGTGGTTGACAGTTAAATAGGTACCGTGTTCGTAGTAATTGGCAATGGGTAAATTGATAATAAAACCCAAAACACCGGCGCCAAAAAAATTCCAAAAATTCACAGCTACCAGAAATAAAAATACCTCGGAGAAACCGAATTTATTTGCAAGATTATTTTTATTCCCATTTTGATTTTCTAACACCGCCGGCAATTTGCTAAATCGCCAGGATTCTATGGTGAGCAATACGAGCGGTATTACCTGCAAAGTAGAAAAAACAGAACCCAACGCCATGGTTCCCACAGGTTTTGCATTCCAATAGAAATTGTGTGAAATTCCAAGCAATCCGGAGCCCAAAAAAAGCAGAGTAGCCAAATAAATGACCCTGATAGCTGCCTGCTTACTCACCAATCCCATCATCACCATAAAATAGCCAATTAATACCGTGGTAAATACTTCAAAAAACGCTTCTGCCCACATGTGTACCACCATCCACCTCCAAAAATCTGCAATTACAAAATTGGTTTTGGGAGTGGCAATAAATCCGGATACCAGCAATAAAATAATACTAAATGTGGCGTATACCAGCCAATTGGGCAATGCCCAGGGTTGTTTCAGTTTCATTACCGGTTTTATACCCCTGTAAATAGCAATGGCCCATAGAATAAAAATGAATGCCAAAATGGATTGCCAGAATTTTCCGGGTTCCATGTATTCCCATCCCTGATGGCCAAAGAGGTACCAATTCTTTCCCAATAGATTCATGGGTCCCAGAAAAATTCCCAAAATGGAACCAGCAACCAAAATCACAATAAGCCAAAAAATAATTTGAATGAAATTCTTTTGCTTTTTGGCAGCATTTGGAGATACCAAAGACATCATAAAAAAGGAGGCCCCAATCCAACAGGCTGAGATCCAAAGAATGGACAATTGCACATGCCAGCTGCGGTTAACCGTAATGGGCAAAATTTTGGAAATATCGAAACCAAAATAATGCACAAAACCCACAAAATCATGTACGGTTAAAATGCCGGCCAGTATTTGAACTGCAAATAAAATAATGGCAGTATAAAAATATTTATGCGTGGCCTTTTGTATCCCATCCGGTTTAAATTCCTGCACTGCATTTAATGTCATATATGGCAGTGCTTTGCTGGTGTAAGATTTGTCTTCCAGCTTCTCCATTTTGCCGTAGTAATACATCACAATTCCCAGGCCCAGCAACAAACCCAGAGAACCTATAATACTCCAGATCATGATGGCAGAACTTGGAGTATTTCCGGCTTGCGGATCAAATGGCCAGTTATGCGTATAACTGTAAGATTCACCGGGTCTTTCTACTCCGCAAACCCAGGCACCCCAGAAAAAAAACGCAGTTAAATCATGCAATTCTTTTTCATTTTTAATGTAATTCTGAGGACGGAAAGCACCGGGCGCAGCGGCATTGGTAAATTTTTCCCTGTAGAATTTCACCAGCTCATTTGCTGCAAAAACTTGAGAATTGGTGAGCAATACTTCATTATTTTTCTTTTGAAAACGATTGGTTTTAATATCCGCTTTTACCTGTTCCTGCCAGCCTTTTTGCAACAATGTGGCATTTGAATTTTGAGGCATGGATGCATAACCAAACTGCTTCATGGATACACTGATGCGGTTCAAAGCTTCTGCGGTAAAATCCGGACCACGGTTGGCGCCATCGCCAAACATGCTGCCGTATTCCATCAGCGCATATTTCTGAAATACCGCTTGTCCGTTTAATATTTCCTCATTGGAGAATACAGGCTGCTTTTGTTCATTTACAAAATTGGGTATAGGTGGAGCTTCGGAATAGGTATGGTAACCAATGATAAAAACTCCGGTGCCGCTAACCAGAAAAATTAGAAGCAGGGGTAGCCACCAGTTTTTGGGAGTGAGCAGGTAATGGATGAAATTCCCTTTTGCCATTCCATTCAAAGAAAACAAGTGCTTATGAAATGGTTTGTGACCTGGGTCAATTTTGAGAAGATAGCGGGAATATTTATTCTGTTAAAAAAAGACAAACTGGTGGATGGTGTTTCACTTTATAAAGGCGACAATAAAAATCTAAATGATGTTTCTGTCTTAATTACCCTACATTTTTTTGCTAAATTATCCTTTAAAATTTATAGACAATTTTATTTAATTTTAAGGATTTAGGCTCTACCAAAGTTTTATGCAGTTACTGCCAATTTACTTCGTCTTCTGAATAGTGCCTGAACCATAAAGGAAAGTCAAAACATTGGATACTATTTCTGTTCAAAAATTTCAAATTTATCATTCGCACATCTTCCTAAAAAAACTTACCCGCTACGGCGTAACCCAACATGGCGGTTTGGTGAAAAACAGAAGCAGTGCCTGCTGTTTGCGAAGTATTTCGCATTTGCATGGTGTAGGAAAATGTCAATTTTTGTTCTTTGCTGATGGCATAACTCCACTGGTTCCGAAGGTTCCATTGTGCCTGGAAGTATTTAAAATCCGCACTAACTGCTGCGCACAATATTCCCAAACTCAATTGTATTTTTTTATTTGGAAAACGATAGCCGTATTGCAGCAATGGAGAGAGATTCCACATGGCGCTAAGACCGTTGGAGCTTCTGGAAATAGCAGCCGTGAGTTGTATGGAATTCCCTTTTTTTATTTGCTGCCTGTTGTATCCGATCATACCATTAAAAAATTGAGAGGAATGCAAATTGCCAATATTTCCCGTTTCCGCGGATTGCTGCAGGTTGGCATTGCACATTAGGCCGCTACGCAACTGGCTGTCACTGCGCAATTGAAGGTTTAAACCCAGTGTAATGTTTTTGGAAATTTGCCTGAATGCGGTGGTATCCATAATCGAATTGGTATTCCAAAAATTCCAACTTTCTTGTATAGTTCTGCTGTTTGTAAATGACAAAAAATTAGACCAGCCCAATTGCATCTGGCATTTTTGGGAAACATGCACCTGCATTTGCAGGTTGCAAACATTGCGGGTCATGCGGCCGCTTTCTGCACTTATTTTGTCGCGCTGCCTCCCCACAGTTCCCTGAAACCGAATCCGATTTTTTAAAAAAGCCCTGCCAATTCCAAGTGTAATATTTTCCAAATCGTTGTTGAAATAATAGGCACCGAGGCTTCTGTAATCCGGATCCACCCGTTCATATCCAAATTGGTATTTCCCTTTTTTGCCGGAATATTCCAGATGGCTTTTCCATGCATTTCGTTGGATGGTGTTGGAGTTGATCTGCGGTATAAATACAAATTCTCTTCGGGATGGAATTTCAGATAACAATTGGGTTTCTGTTAACCAGGATTTTCCCACTTCTATTTTCCATTGCAATTTTTTACTCAAACGCATTTCTGTTTTTATGGAAAATGCCAGGTTGGATATAGCCGGGGTTGTTAAAATTTGAAGTTCATTTGCAAAATCTCTTGCTGCAAATCCGCTGAAACCCAACATTCCCAATTTGGATATTTTGTGTTGCACCTGGAGTCCATATCCTTTTCTGTCATATCCCGCAGTTCCATGATTGCCCGAATTTGCATTTAAAGCCGTTTGAGAGAGAAATTTTCCGTAAGCCAGGGAAATGCGCCAGTTACTCGGTTTGATGTCCACAGCGGCCCCTTGAAACAAATGTCCGTTTAAAGTATACGGCGACCAGGTGCAGGATATTTTTCCAAAATGGGTTTCCACCCATTTGTATTTGGGATGAAAGGAAGTTTGGTTAAAGGTGGGTTGGGTAAAGGCATTGCCGGTATTGGAGAAATAAAATAAAAAAGGCGCATCAATAACACCCAAAATTTTGAAATTCAGATTACCCTGAAACTGATAACTGTACGGTTTTCTCTGCCGGCTTTCGGCATTGCTCCCGTAAAATATCTGGTTGCATTGCAGTCCACCTCCGGCTTGCAGCAGCGGCGATTTAACCAGGGTTTCCAAATCCTGTGCACCTGCAATGGATACCTGCAAGAAAATGAAAACGAAGAAACCGAAATGACAAATGAACTTCAAAATACAGGGCACATCAATTGGTAAAGGTGACTATTTTCAATGTTTTAATTTCTTTATTCACCTGTAGTCGGAGATAATAAATCCCACCATTTTCGGAATTTAAATCAAACCAGCTGCCTTCTGCCTGTTGCAGGTTTGTAAATTCCTTTAAAGCAATTTCCTTTCCGGTTATCGGATTCAGACAGGAAATCTGAAAATCCGATTTTTGGTTGAGTTGGACTAGAATCCGAAAATCCTTTCCGTTATTCGGATTTGGAAACACAGAAAATATCCGGATATTTTTGGGAAATACATATTGCTTTTTTGCAGTATCATTTGGAGCAATAATTTGAACAGACTTGCTTTTTTTAAAGCCACATTCCCCATATTTACCAAATAATTCCAATGTAACAATACCTGTATCGGCGCAAATAAATTCAGTATTCCAGGCATCATTTACAAAGGCTGAAACCGGAGGGTCTGATTTCCAGATCCATGAATCCGGCTTCGGATTAGAGACCACAACTGCAACAATGGTATCTCCGGAAAAAGCAACTGCGGGAACCAGAAAATCGTGCCTGATGTTTTTGTTTATTTTAGAAATTCGAAAAGAATCGGAAGCAATACAACCATTTTTATCTTCCCAAATCAGGGTATAAATACCGCTGTCATTCAGATGCATCCAACTATCATCAGAGATTTCCTTCCCATTTCGAAAAAATTGGTATTCCGTTGCCAACGGATGTGCCATACAAACCTCCATACTTTGTCCGTTGCAAAGTGTGGTATCCTGTGGTGCAGAAACAAAAAACTTCGGAGGTTGGGAAATGGTGATTTTTCCTTTGAAAGTGCAGCCATCCGCTCTTTGCATGAAATAAGAGAATTTTCCAGCCGGCAGTCCTGAAAAAATATGATTGCTGTCGTAATAATTTAGTCCATCCAAAGAATAGCGAAATATTGCGCTGTCAGAGCTCTCTGAAAATGGCTGCAATTCCGCGTCTGAAAATTGGAAACAACTTACTGGTTTTGTCAAACGCAAGCCGCCTGTAAAATATCCGGAATCATCGTCATTCGCAAAAATGGTATCCCTGGATGTATTGTGAGTATCGCTTGTCCATGGCGTAAAATTGCATTCCACAATATACCTCCCTTTGCGATATGGAATTTGGGCGGGGATTCCTAAAGTTGTCGCGGTCAATCCAATTATATCGGTTGCGGCATCATATAAAGCCTCAATCTGGTATTGCGTTTCCGAAAGGGATTCACTGTCGAGAAATTCCAACCTTGCCGCAGGGAATGCCGAGTCATTTTTATATTTTTCTTTATTCCAATAAAATACCAATTGGTTTTTCTCATGGCATTTTTTATTGGGATACAAACGCAAACTGTCACTGTGTGCGCGAAGCCAAAAAGTTACCGGTCCGTATATTTCGCTGGTATAATTGAAAACATTTTTCACAAAATTCTTTTTCACAATCGCTTTATAAAAACGTTTTTCTCCAAACATCTCTGGCGACAAGGAAGCACTTTTAGAAGGATAAAAAATACCGCCACTGTCGATAAGAGTCCAGTTATGGATGCCATCTGCACTTTGCCACCATTGAATTTGATTTGCATTTTGTAAATAATGAAAATCGCAGGAAGTGCGGAGTTGCAAAGCCTGATTTTTATTTAAAGAGTCCAATTCGCAATAAATATGTTGTTTCTCCGGACCATAAAAATTGGAATAAATGCTGTCGGTTTCATTCCCGGTAAATTGAAATTGCAGAGAACCGCAAAGGGCTCCCAATCCAACATCTGAAAAATCCGCGCATTGGCTTCCGGAGAAGGGATTGGAGATGTTATAGCCTTCACAGCGATAGCTGTCAAAACCGCTTCCGGGTTCAAAATACCGCAGTAAATTTCCCTTACGGTCATATACCTTGAAATACAAATCGTGAAACCGGAAGTTGTCATTCCACACATAATTTCTCTCCACAATTTGATTTCCGGAGATTTCAATGGTATCTCTTTTTTCACCGGTTTTGTTGTAATATACCATTTCAAAGCGGTAAAAACTGTCCTGGTTAACGCTGCGGGTTTGTGAAATTTCGAAGCGTAAATAGTACCAGGTCTTAGCAGAAATTGTTTCTGCTGTTATGAAAATAAAACAGAAATAGAATATATTTTTCAAAGTGAGGATCTCCTTCCATCTTTGTAATAAGCAATAATGGTAAACTGCGAAATGTTACAATTTCCACTGCATAAAATGGTAGCATTTCTTTCGTGGCTCTGATAATTGGCAATGGTTTTGAATTTCCCGTTTTCATTCCACAACAATCGAAAATGACTGATTTCAGTATCCTGAATTTCCCAGCTCAGATATACTTTTTGTGCGGAGGAATCCATAAAGAAATCGCTAAAACGGATTTTGGAAGCGCATGCTTTCTCTGATATTTCAATGGTAATAGCAGGGGACATCAGGGATTTTTTTCCATAGTAATTTTCGCTTTGTATGCTGTATGAATAGCGGTTTCCCGCTTTCACATCTGCATCTTCCAGCCATATTCCGGTATCCGTAATAGTCTGCATACGATGAAGCAGAATGGGCGGTTCCTCATTCGTACTTCGAAACACATAATGGTATTTTACTTTGGTACCGGTAGATGGGTAGAGATACATTTGAACCTTTCCGGAGATCGATTTCAAATCCTGAATTAGAGGAGTGGAGGGAATTAAATTCAGAGGAATTTCCAATGCAATTATTTCAGAAAATGAAGATTCACTAAAACGATGGTCTGCGGCGACAATTTTATAAAATACGGAATCCCGATTCCAGCCCATATCCAGTGTATCAAAGAAAATAGTGTCTAAAATCCATCGCGGTGTGACATTGTTGAATTCTGTATTTCTTTGGTACGAACGATATACCTGATAGCCATGAAAGTCTTTTTCTTTATTCGATTTCCATAGGAGTGAGAGGTAGCCGCAGGTATCCAAAAAACCTGCAGCGTTCACAGGTGCTTCTGGGGCAATGCTGTCCGGGACATCCAGAAATACAGGCAATCCCGGATTCAGGCTGCTGTCTTTATGCACCGCAGCAATGGTGTAATAACCGCTTTGGAATTCAGGAGAAATGGAGAGATTTCGGTTGTTGGCCGGAATATATTTTTGGTGAAGCAGGTTTGGATTCCCATCTATGGAATCTGAAAATAATAGTGCGAAACCCAAAATATATTTTTCTTCTTCTGCAGGAAAAACCCACTGAAATTCTTTCGAATACAATTGTTCTTCCATATGAAAATATCTAGGGAGGCTAACTGATTTTATGTGGGTATATGTTACTGCAGAATTGCTATATCCGCCAATGTTTCCAAACGCATCGATGGCTTGCAGGCGGTAATAAGCGGTGTCTCCGTAAAGGCTGTCATACATGGTAAAACTTTGATTTTCTCCAATATGGAATCCGCTAAAAAAGGGTTCCGGGTGAATGGATAAAAACGATTTATTGTCTAAACTTTTTTGAATGTAAAACATAGGAAAAGATTCCATTATTGTCTTGGTTTCCACGTCTAGTTTTATCATTCCGTTTTCATGGCTTAGGCCGGGTGGGGCAAAATGAATATTATTTGGTTCCTGAGGCCTGACAACCAAAAACAGAGTGTCAGTAAATCCGGGTTTTAGAAGATAAATTTTATAGAAATATATTTCTGCGGAATCGATTTGTGAATCGGTAAACCCCAATGCGTATTTTTTTGCAAGCGGATAGCTTTTTTGACAGAGCAACATCGCGAATAGGAAATTATTTTGCTGGTTTATTTGAGCTTCCTGAAAATGGGAAATATCATTCAGGTTTATTTCAGTGGCATTTAATATGGAATCCAGCAATGCAAATGCGGCAGTAGTATCAGCATCCGGTTTCAACGATTTTTGTACCTGATAAACACTAACAGGATTTGAAGTTTCATGTAGTAATGTGCGCCTCTGAATCCCAATCCCGTATTGGCAGATGTCTTTCCATTGGGTCAGGTTTTGGGGGTACCAGCGAAGACAAATGCTGTCCCCATAATTTTTGTGAATCACCTGTATTTTTTGGGCATTGAGGCTACCTGAAATAAGGAAATAGAATGATATAATAAAAAGATATTTCATGGCTTTTGAATAGTTTTGAATGCAACCATTTTTAAATTGTTTTGAAACGGATTTCCCAAAAGAATTGCTACTTGCCTATCCAATGATTTGGGGGGAATTGGCATTTTTAATGCTGCAATAGTGCTATTACTTATAGAACCGGAAATAGAATTTACATTCAGAGTTTTGTATGAATTTCCCAAAGTTTTAGACGATGTGGAAGAATTTCCCTGCATTGCCGTATTCCCTGTCTGTGCTGAGGAATTGGCCTGCATGCTGCTTACGTAACGGTTGATAATCATTTGTTTTTCCGGACCCACTCGCCCATTCATTCGCAACAAATAATTTTGGATATCTAAAAAATCCGATTGCAAAACAGGATGCAAATTGCAGCGGATGGTAAAAGAATTGCATCCAAATTCAGCCTTTTTATTTTTATCTGCAAACATGGTCCGAGTATTCATTTTCTGAATATTTTCCTGTGTCAATTCCATGGTTTGTACCGGTGGAAAACCATATTGTGAAATATCTCTGGCAATAATATCAGAGGATCGAAAAGTTTGGAAAATGGAATACATTTTAGATGCGATCTCCTGTTGGTACCAGGTGTTGGAGATTAAATAGTTTTGAATCCGGAGGCTGGGATTTTCTGTTTGCAATTCTTCGGGAGACCAGTATTCTCCTTTGGAACTGGATAAGGTATATTCTACAATTCCATTGGTTTTTTGGGTTGCAGTAAGGACTTGCATGTCCTTCATTTTATCTGCCAAACTTGCGTAGCAACTGGTACGGAAATGGTATTCCAAAAGCAGAACAGCAGTGGGGCTATTTGGTTTTTTGTCCAAACCCATACTACCTGAAGATGCCGTCCCCGATGTGTTTTGGGTACTTCCGGAATTTAATACATAGTTGGATGACACCCGCAGCAATCGCAACAGGTATTTGGTATTGGAGTTCAGGTTCATGCATTGGAATTGAAATAATCCGGATTTATGTGTTACCGGGAATTCCAAGGTTTGAGAACCATCCAATGCCGTTATTCTTACAATGGGTTTATTTCCGAAAATATCCACCAATTCATTTTGCGCTATTTTTAATTGAATGAATGTATTTTTCTGATCGTTTAAATAGTAATTCCATTGCTCACGCATGGGAAGAGATGCGAGTATATTGCTGGTGGGAATGGACTTTTCTGCGCCCCCTGTGTAGAAAATATATTGGCGGTATTCACCCATGGTATTTCCTTGTGCATTTCTCACCACTTCGCCGTTTTTATGCATATCGGTGAGTTCTATGTCACACCATATCCGATATTCGGATAACGGCAATAGGGAGGCCGTTGGAGTGAAAATACAGATGGTTTTTTCCGCATTCCACCTCCATAAACCGGGCACAGTTTTGTCCTTGCATTGGAGAGACAATTGTGAAGTCCAAAACTGATAGGAATGGCCATCGGCAAGCTGAAACGCGCTGTTCATGGCTACAGCAAATTCCAATTTTATTTCAGAAACAGTGCTTACCTTATTTTCTGAATTCCCTGGTGAAATAGAAATAATTAAAGAGGAATCCGGCATAACATTTTGTTGTATTTCACAAGGTTCTCCCAGTTCAAATTGAATGTTGCCCCTGAATTTTAGAAATGAACTGATTTGCAATTCCATCATGGCAGAACCTCTGGCATAAAAGGGGTTTGGTGCGGCGAGCTGCAATGCCATTGCACCGGTGAGAGTCATAATATCTACTTTTACATTGCCAACACCAGCGCCAATTTTTCCCTGTAAAAAAGTATAAATATTTCCATTGGAATACCAGCCGTGCATGCCAAGGGGTTTATCTCTTCCGGAACAATAAATATTTCCGTAATACATCAGATTTACATCCATGGCAGCAATTGCGTGAAGCGAGGCATATACCGATATTTTTTTATCACCACCACCTGCTTTGGCGAACATTTCCAAAGTGGCGCCATAGGCAAAACCTTTTCCGGAAGAAAATGCCTCCAGATTTCTCATGCCGTCTAATTGCGCTGCATTGCCCAATGCCTGGGTAATTGCTGCAGGTGGAGGTCCTGGAGGAAGAATATCATGCCCTGCCATAAAATATGCTTTGGCCAAAATCTGCGTATTGTTTCCGGTTGTCATATGTAAAGCGAGCGGAACTTTGGGCGTTCCCAGTCTGAGGTACCATTTGTTTTTGCCAAAAAATGCCTGAAATTCCCCGGCTTTGTTGTTTTTATAAATGCCGTTTAATGTATTTCCTGCGGCGTTTTTGACAAAGATTGCGGCATTTGCAGCATAGCAATGGTTGGAGAAATCGAAAACCATCATAAAGGGTCCGCAGAGCTGTGCTTGAGGGTTGTACGATTTGCAGTAATTGTCCCATAAATTTCCTGAAACAGGAATATTTTTTACGATTTTAGAAGGTTCATTTTCGGATGTGTTTTCAGGCATAATTTCCACATCACCATAAAATAGAATTTTGGAAATGGAGGTGGATGCGTTGAATTGAATTTCGAAAACCAAATTTGCCTGATAACTTTTTTCATTGGCTCCACCAACGACAATTCCGGCTTTTAAACCAAGTCCGGAATTGGGATCCGGAATGTAAACCGCGCCGGAACCGGTTAGTCCATATTCGGGATGTTCCAGTTTGGTTTTGCCATCCCATGTTTTTAAACGATGCCAGGCACCACCCGAGAATCCTTTTGCGAGCATTCCCGGAAGCACAGGAAGACCCGGACTTCCCCATTGGAGACCTGCGTCAAAATACCAATATCGAAATTCATTGACTTTGCCAAAAATGGCCCTTGCGTTGCCTTCTATATCGGGCTTGTTTAAACCGAAATGAATGGTTCCACCGAAACCATTTCCATAAACCGGATCCTCTCGAAATAATTGAATTTCTCCTTGTAAATAAATTCCTGATTTTTCGAAAGCAACAGATACCGATGAAACTGTGAATTGGTAAAATTTTAATTTGTCTTTTCCATTTTCACTTTCCAGTTTGCAGGCAATTTGCATGGAGGCGCTGGCGCTTGCATATTCGGTAATGCGCAAGGCGAATTGGGTTTGCAGGTAACCTTTTTCTTTTTGTTTGGTATACGCAAGTTTTTCAAGCTGTAATGGAAAACGATTGAAGTTGAAAGAATCCGGTTTGCGAGAAATTCCAAGATATGCGATGTCGAATTTATCGCCGTAATTTCTAAGATGCATGCCGGTAAATTCTATTTCCGGTAATTGAAATTTACCGGATTCTGCATTTTTATTTTTCTCCGAAATGCACATGCTTCCATTAAAATCTGCATCTATTTTTACATTGCCTTTTTGAATGGAAACGGCGATATAACTGTTGCGGTTTAAACGCACCTCTGCCGCTTTCAGAGCAGGAATGGTAAAGGTTCCGGCAGTCTGCACGGTGAAAAGATAAGCTCCGTTTCTGTCTGCAGAAGCTGCATAAATTAATCGGGAAGTATCTGGCATTGCCGGTGTTCCAAGTTCACCTTTGAACGTGGCTTGATGCAGATGGTTCAGCAAGATTTGAATTCGGATTTCTGTTAACGAAAAATTCCATGAACCCAAATTTCCTTTATCGAATGGAATCACATTTTTGGAATAAATATCTCCGGTGAAACCAAATTCATCCATCATAATATGGTGCACTCCAAAAGCGAGTTTTTCTTTTTCAGCATGTTTCATCCAATGTGGCATCCGCATTTCTGCATCGCGAATAAAAATGCCTTCCCATAAGGTTTCCGTGCTATTTGGAAAGTAGTTTTTATATGCATCCGGCATGCGCATATTATCCGGATTGTACGTTTCTGAAATATCCACCCAGGCTTGTTCTACGGAAAAAATGTAATCGGGTAATTTGTGAAAACGGAATGGGGGAATGCGAATTTCTGTGATCATCTGATCCCAGTTTTTGGCTTTGCCTGATATAGCTGCAACGACTTCCGGTATTGGGAGAACCGCCCCTGTGTCATCCACAGCCTCAATCATTTCTGTTTGAAAAACAGCGTTGCCTTGAATGGCAATTTCCTGCAATCCGGAACAATCAAAAATGGCGTAAGTATTTTCATTTCCGGGAATTTGAATATGCAGGAATTTTCCCATTTTTATGGAAATACTATCGAGCAATTCCATTTTTACGGGTCCGGTAATTCCACCAGCATAACTGAATGCCACATTTTTTGCTGCAAAGGCAATTCTTTTATTGCTTGCAGGATCCCTAAATGCCATACCGGCGCTGAATATGGCCTTTTCAGGGAGTATATTTATTTCATAAATAATGATGGCATATTTGAGATTTTTATCGGCGGATAAAAGCAGAAATTCACCGCTGGGTTTATTGCGGAATTGTTGTCCCAAATCATCGGAAAACGCATTGCGATTCTTTGCATTTTCTATTTTATTTTCCAGCGTATCTGCCAATACCTGCGCGCTTAGAGGCTTACTCCAAAGGCATACGAAAAACCATAAGCAAAATGCAGCGAACCAATTGTACAAAACCCTCCAGTGTTGCATTTAATTGATTGAATACAATGTTATTTTATCAAAAATGAAAATCAAAATTTGAGCTTGATAATAATCGATTAAGATTTTTAATTATGGGGTTTATGCACAGTTAGTGCTTAGGGGTGCAAGCGAGAGGATCGTTTGATGTATTTGATTGGAGCAGGAAGATACTATGCCATGGAGATTTCCTTAGTAGAAAGGTGGTGGTCGGTGGTTTCATCGCTGCGCGGATGAAACATGAACACCGACCACGGGAGGAGATATTTGATAGCGGGGTTAATGCATAGTAAGTGCTTAGATATGGGCGGGAGGTCTGATTTTTTGATGGGAGCAGGATGATACTATGAAATGGAGAAATCCTAAATAGAAAGTAGGTGGTCGGTGGTTTCATCGCTGCACGGATGAAACATGAACACCGACCACAGGATGGGTGTGGGATGAAATAAAAAACCCCTCGGTTGAGGGGTCTTTTTTAGTAGCGGGAATAGGACTCGAACCTATGACCTTCGGGTTATGAGCCCGACGAGCTACCACTGCTCCATCCCGCGATATATTTTGTAGCCCGTAGGGGAATCGAACCCCTCTTTGTTCCGTGAAAGGGAACCGTCCTAGCCGATAGACGAACGGGCCGTGAATCGGGGGTGCAAAGGTAAAGATATTTTTTAAAAAAATGATATTTAGTTGGAGGAATTGTAGTTTTTAATCACGGCATCGCCCCAAAGCTCTTCCAGTCCATAAAAACTCCGTTTTTCTTTCTGAAAAATATGCACTACCACATTTACATAATCCAGCAATATCCACTCTGCCTGCTCGCTTCCTTCCCTGTGCAGGGGCTTCTCTCCTGTAGCTTTGCGTATTTCTTCCTCCACCCCGTCGGCAATGGCTTCCACCTGCCTGTCCGAGTTGCCATGGCAGATTACAAACATATCCGCAAAAGCAGATTTTAATTTCCGCAAATCCATGGTAATAATTTCTATTCCTTTCTTCTCCTGCATGCCAAATACCGCTATTTCTGCTAATGCCTCCGAGGGAGTGCCTCCTTGTTTCGCCATTTTCCTGTTTTTTTGCTGCAAAGAACGCCATTTTGGAAGAATTCTATTTTAAAGAAACTATTGGGAGGTTTCAAATCTTCTACAGCCCGGATTGTAAATCCACCAATTCCCTGCTGCGTTCCATGATTCCTGCCTACGGAAATCTTGGGCCCATGGCGCTTTACACCTTTTGCCAAACAAAGGGCCGCGGACAGGGAACCAATACATGGCTCAGCAATCCGGGAGAGAATTTGGCAATTACGATTGCATTAAAGCCAGAGGATTTTGGAAATGATCCGGTAACCCTTAACAAGGCTGTAACCCTGGCTGCTGCGAAGGCAATTGAAAAAGTCGCGGAAACCGAAGCAGCCATTAAATGGCCCAATGACATTCTAATCGAAAATAAAAAATGCTGCGGCTTACTCATGGAAACGGCTAAAATTGGAAAAGACAATTATTTATTTGCCGGAATCGGTATCAACGTGAATCAAAGCAAGTGGCCGGCAAACCTTAAAGCCATCAGCCTGAAGAATACCGCTAAAAAAGAACTTAATCTGGATAAAGTAATGCGGGAGTTGATGCTGGCTATATGTATTTATACCAATGATATAGTTAATGAGCATTCCTTAATTTCCAAGGAATTTAATGAAAACCTCTGGATGCGAAAAATGCGGGTGATTTTGGAAACTCCTGAAGGAGAAATGGAGGCAGAAATGGAGGAAGTGGATGAAAAAGGGAAGTTGGTTTTCCGGAATTCGGAAGGCAAAGTGTACAGTTTACACCACGGTCAGGTGCGGATCTCGAAAAAAAATCCGGGATTTTTATAAATTCCATCCAACCATTGTGGAACTTGCAAGTCTAAAGGAAAACCATTGCAATGGACAGAAGGGAATTTATTTCGATGAAGCCGACGGCAGCGGCCTCACCGACGGGGATTAAAGTGGCCAATCGCCGAACATCCACAGGTCTTGCCAAATACAGCGGAAGCTGGACCCAGGCAGAAGCCAAACACTTGCTTTCCAGAACGCTTTTCGGATTCAAAACTTCGGAACTCGCTTCTTTCACTTCCAAGGGATTGGACACCGCAGTTGCAGACATTCTGAATGTGAGCAGCACTGCACCCAACCCGCCGCTAAACAACTACAGCAGCGCGGACCCCAATGTGCCACTTGGCAGTACCTGGGTAAATGCCAATCAGGATCCTACTTATAACCCACAACGTCGTACCAGTTTTAAAACCTGGTGGACCAGTTTGCTGATTCAGCAAGACGCAACCATTTTGGAAAAAATGGTGTTGTTTCTGCACAACCATTTTGCCACGCAAACCGAGACGATAGATGATCCGCGCATGATTTATAACCATAACGCCATGTTGAGGGCCAATGCGCTTGGTAATTTTAAATCTCTGGTGAAATTGGTAACCAAGGATGCCGGAATGCTGATTTACCTCAATGGTGCGTTGAATACCAAAGCTGCTCCCGATGAGAATTATGCACGTGAACTTCAGGAATTGTTTTGCGTGGGCAAAGGTCCGGATTCAAAATACACGGAAGACGATGTGAAAGCCGCGGCAAGGGTGCTTACAGGCTGGCGCGTAACACGAGGCGCAAATCCGGTTATCGTAAGCTTTGACAGCACCAAACATGATGCTACGGATAAAGTTTTTTCATCCTTTTACAGCAATGCCACTGTTACCGGGGAAACCGGCAGCACAGCGGGGGATCTTGAATTGGATGACCTTTTGAACATGATATTCTCTGTGGATGAAGTAGCCAAATTCATCTGCCGAAAGCTATACCGCTTTTTCGTATATTATGAAATAGATGCGGATACTGAAACCAATGTAATCATACCCTTGGCGAACCATTTCCGCACCAACAATTATGATTTAAAACCCGTGTTGGAAAAGCTCCTTTTAAGTGAGCATTTTTATGACATGGCAAACCGTGGCTGTTACATCAAAACGCCAATGGACCACGTGGTTGGATTTGCAAGGCAGACCGAAATGGCATTTCCGGATACTTCGAAAGGGGTTATGGTGCAATACGACCATTGGGCGCTATGGTATTACTATTCGGCTATAATAGGTCTGGATATAGGAGATCCGCCGAATGTGGCGGGCTGGCAGGCTTATTATCAGGAGCCGCAGTATTATGAAATGTGGATCAACAGCGACAGCTTACCCAAGCGGAATCAATTCACAGACTATTTACTTTTTGCCGGATATAGCAAGAGCGGGTATACTACCAAAGCCAGTGTACTGGACATGGCAGACCGCACTTCCGATCCGCAAACTGCAGATACTCTGGTTGCGGATAGTCTTGCCCTGTTGCTCCCCATGGATGCCAGCAGTTCGTTGAAGGCAAGTGTCAAATCTGCACTGTTACCTGGCGGAATTCCAGATTATAACTGGAAAGATGCCTGGAATACCTATAAATCAAATCCTGGGAACACCACCAATACCAAGAACGTGGAGAATCTCCTCATTCTGATGTATAAATCGATTATGAACCTTTCTGAATACCAGCTCATCTAATTACAGCCAAAATGAAAAGAAGAAATTTTCTCAAAGCATCCGGCGCAGCAAGCCTCACCCTTGGTGGATTCGGAATAAAAACCTATGCAAAGTCACCCCTGCTGCAAATGCTTGCCGGCAGGGCTGCAAGCAACGATAAAGTGTTCGTATTGATTAATCTGGGTGGTGGCAATGACGGCCTGAACACCCTGATTCCCCTTGATCAATACAGCAATCTTTCCAAAGCCAGGAGCAATGTGTTAATACCCGATACCAAAGTCCTCAGCCTCAGCGGTAAAACCGGAACAGGGTTCCATCCCTCCATGACAGGACTGCAGGGATTGTATAATGATGGTTTGGTGAATGCAGTTCAGGCAGTAGGTTACCCATCTCCCAACTTTTCGCACTTTCGGTCCACCGATATCTGGATGACAGGTTCAGACACGAATGAAAATTGGAATACAGGGTGGATGGGGCGCTATTTGGATGGGGAATTTCCTGGATTTCCGACAGGTTATCCAAGCACTGCCATGCCGGATCCGCTCGCCATACAAATAGGTTCTGTAGTGAGCTTGGCCTTTATGGGACCTACAACTACCATGGGGATGGCCATTACGGATCCAACCAGTTTTTATAATCTGGTGGATGGAAAGGTAGACAGTGCTCCAAACAGCAAATACGGCAAGGAACTCACTTATATACGCCTGATTGCGCAGCAGACGAATGAATACAGCACTGTTATTAAAGCTGCTGCAAACAATGGTGCCAATCAGAGTACGAAATATGCGACAAACAACAATTTGGCGCAGCAGCTCAAGATAGTGGCAAAACTCATCAAAGGTGGATTGAAAACACCTGTTTATATGGTGAATCTTGGTGGATTTGACACCCATAGTGCACAAGTAGACGCCGCAGATACCACCAAAGGGGCGCATGCCACCTTGCTAGGACAATTGAGTGACGCAATTGCTGCATTTCAGGACGATTTAACCCTGATGGGAATTCAGGATCGTGTTGCTGGAATGACATTTAGCGAATTTGGACGAAGGATACAGAGCAATTTCAGCATAGGAACCGACCACGGTGCCGCAGCGCCATTATTTGTTTTTGGAACCGGGGTTCAAAGCGGAATCATTGGTGCCAACCCTACCATTCCCGGTACAACTACGGTTAACGATAATGTTCCCATGCAATACGATTTCAGGCAGGTATATGCCAGCGTATTCAAAGACTGGTTTGGACTTGCAGATGCAGAAGTAAAAGCGGCAATGGGAGGAAAAGATTTTACCATTTTGCCAATTTTCAAGGGAAGCAGCAGTGGATTGGAAGATTGGGCAGACCAGATGAGCAGAATTTATCTGGAGGATGCCTGGCCAAATCCGGCGCAGGGCGACGTAAATTTCCGTTTCTACACCGATGGTGGAAATGCGGAACTGGTGCTTTTTGATGCTCTGGGCAACAAAATACGTACTATCGCTTCCGGCAAGAACCCGTTGGGAGACCATACCGTAAGCACCAATGTCACCGGCCTGAAACCGGGCAATTATTTCTACCAGTTGTCACAGGGAAATAAAAAAGTGACCAAAGTGCTGGTGGTGAAATAAAAATTGCCTTGATGCGTTTTAACTTGCGTCCATAGGGTCGCCATGAAATCTATTTTCTCTGTATTTATTTTCAGTTTGGTCTCTATTAGTTGTATGGCTCAATACGGTTATTATCCCGATTTGCTGTCATGGAGCTATTCCACACTAAGTCGTAATTCACGCATGTGGCGCACTTTTGAACCCGATTCTCAGATGAAGCAAATGAAAATCGTATCCTTACAGGTGGTGCATTTTGAAAAGAAATTCAAAGGGAAATCCAAAAAGAATTCAAAATACGTAGCCTTTCTCGATAGCAATGGAATTCCGGTGAGGGAGGTGTTTTACAAAAATGGACGCATTTCGGAAGAGTTGGAGCGCACTGTAAGGCCTGACGGAAAAGTAGAACACCTGGTTTATCATATCAGCCAGGTAAAAGCATTCGAATATTTTCAGGAATTTAACGATTCTGGTAAACGCACTTCTTATAGATATTATAGAAAAGGGAAATTGCTGCGTGCTACAAAAACATTTTATAATGAAAAAAGCAATGTCATAAAAAGTTTGGATTATGAGCAAGACACCATTCAATATCAATCAGAAACCGATTATTATTATGAAAATGATACCGGTCGATTAATGTATGCAGAAATGCTGAACTCAAAAGGGAAACGCGAATACCGTTGGGATTATACTTGTACAGACATGGGTGCAGCGACCCGAATAAAAATGAGAAAAGAAGCCAGATTTTGTGAATCCAAAAGCAATTTGGCAAATGGGCACCGGCAGGAGGTTTGGACTTCGCGGTATCAAGGGAAAATCAGACGTTGGGTTACAGAATTTGACAGTATAAATCGGGTTGTTTCGGAATATTTTTATGCCGGGAAATCCGGAGAACTTTTAGAAACAGTTACTACCTGGGAATACAGCGAATTCGGTATATCTAAAATACGTTTGTATTATGAGGGTAAAAAAAAGCGGTACATTTCTTCGAATTATAGTCAGTATTTTGATTCTAACTGGAAAGAGCAGAAAAGTATCAGCACTACATATCGCAAAAATGGGAAGCTGCTGCAGGCTTATCAAACCACATATACCTATAGAAATGAATTGCTGGTATTGGCCACCGGAGAGAATTTGAAACGACCCCAAAAGCGGCAGTGGATTTCAGAGCTGGAATATTTAACAGCGCCGTTGCCTTGATTTTACCAGTAAACAGGTTGAAATTTTCATATTACTGTTTTATCTTTGCACCCCCGTTTGAAAAAGAATGGGTGTTTTACTCCGGTAAAACAAAGATTGTCCGATGGTGTAACTGGCAACACGTCTGATTTTGGTTCAGAAGAGTCTAGGTTCGAGCCCTAGTCGGACAACAAACAAGCAGGTTTCATGATAATTCCGCAATACCGCGGGGTGAAAGTAGAACAAAACGCAATGTCATCATTAATAAATCAGGTCAAGATCTTTTCCGGAGGAGCGTCTCAAGCTCTTACACGCGGAATCTGTGAATTTTATGGTATTGAACAGGGCAACCTTACGGTGAGCAAGTTCAGCGACGGAGAGTTTCAGCCCGTTTACAATGAAAGTGTGCGCGGTTGCGACATTTTTATTGTACAGAGCACCAATCCGCCAGCAGAAAATTTGTTAGAGCTGCTGATGATGATAGATGCCGGAAAGCGGGCCTCTGCTAATTCCATTACCTGCATTATTCCCTATTACGGTTTTGCCCGTCAGGACAGGAAAGACAAACCCAGAGTTTCCATTGCCTCTAAAATGGTAGCGGATATTTTGAGTACCGCAGGCGCGGATCGGGTAATCACCATGGAACTTCACGCACCGCAAATACAGGGATTTTTTAATATCCCCGTGGACCACCTGGAGGGCTCCATCATTTTTGTTCCTTACATACGCACCCTGAACCAGGACAATCTGGTAATTGCGGCGCCGGATGTGGGAGCCAGCAATCGTATTCGCGAAGTGGCCAAAGCTTTGAATTTGCCTATGGTTATTTGCGACAAAGAGAGAAAGCGTGCCAATGAGATTGCCAACATGACTGTGATTGGAGATGTGCAGGGCAAAGAAGTGGTAATCATCGACGATATTATTGATACCGGCGGAACCTTGTGTAAAGCCGCAGCCATGTTGAAGGAAAAAGGAGCCATAAGCGTTCGTGCTATGTGCTGCCATCCTGTATTGTCTGGTAAAGCATATGAGAATATCGACAATTCGGTAATTACCGAATTGGTAGTAACCGATACAATTCCGTTGAAGAGCCATTCCGAAAAGATAAAAATACTATCCGTGGCACCATTGCTGGCCAGAGCCATTCGCAATGTGCATGAAAACGGAAGTGTGAGCTCACTTTTCAAACAGATTTACAATCCGGGTTCACAAACGAATCTGGAATTAAAAAGCAACTAAAAATAAAAACAATATGAAAACCATTCTTTTAAAAGGAGAATTGCGCAACGGATTGGGCAGTAGCTCATCCAAAGCACTGCGCAGCGAAGGGAAAGTGCCATGTGTGATGTATGGTGCCGGCGAGAACTTGAATTTTGCCATTTATCAGGCCGATTTTAAAAACCTGATCTATACTCCCAATGTATTTAAAGTTAAAATTGAAGTAGGAGGAAAAACCTATAATGGTATTTTGCAGGACGTTCAGTACCATCCTGTATCCGAAGCTATTTTGCACGTAGATTTTATGGAAGTAAAAGAAGGAAGTGCTGTAATTATGGAAATTCCAATTCGTGTGGTTGGAAACTCTCCGGGAGTTCGTGCAGGTGGTAAGCTGGTGAAGAAATTCAACAAGCTCCGCGTTAGGGGTGCAATTGGTAATCTTCCGGATTATATTGATGTAAATATTGATACATTGGAAATTGGACAGAGTGTAAAAGTGAAAGAAATATCCGTTACCGGATTTGATATTTTGGATGCAAAAGAAAATGCAATTGTGAGTTGCAAAACCACAAGGGCATTGATGCAGGCCGAAGCAGGTGCACCATCGAAATAAATTATTTATTATTAAAAAAAGCCCGGAATTTCCGGGCTTTTTTTATGTATGGAACCATAACATTTTCCATCGCGGAATGGAAATTATGGATTTTATTCTTCCATTGTTTGTCATCCTTTTTGCTTTGCCTGCGGCGCAAAAATGGACGCCCAACAATTTCATAAAATATTATTAATCCCGGGGTTGAAACCCCGGCTAATCATATTTGACCCCTACGGGGTCAGGCGTTACACCGAAAATTTGGTGTTTCAATCGGTGCATTAAAATGTTACATTTGTTTCTATTATAAACTCGAGAAAAAAACTTTGCGACCCGGGATGGCCCATTAGAGAAAGTACTATTACATATTCAAAAAAATTCGCAATTAAATGGGAAATAAAAAAGAATATTATTATTAAACATTCGAATTATTTACCCATGGAATTCAATATTATGTTCTTAATTTTTAATGAATTTCTGATGAAATAAATTTCCATTTTGTTGCAATAGTAACAAATAGGTACCCTCTGGTAACATGCTGATATCCAAACTTTCCACTGCAATATTCGGTTCTAATAACTTCTTTCCATGGATATCCAAAACAGAAATCAAACAAGGTGTAGAAAATTGCAAAAAATGATGTACTGGATTTGGTTTTATTTGAACAATATATTTTTCTAAAATACCTTGAGTAGATGCATTTGGAATATCATATACATAAAGTTCCTTACCCGAGGTTCCATTTGTAGCATTCATCCAAACCTTTCCACCGCCAACAAATAGCCAGTTCATATCTGAAGAGGCAGTTCCCGACGCAATTTGATTGAGCATGGTTGTACCTCCAGCTGTTCCATCGCTTCTCCACAATTCAACACCATTGGTTCCATCAGTGCCAACATAATAATAATATCCGTTAAATATATATTCACTTCGAATGGTGCGATATAAAGATTCAGTCAATATCTCACCGTTTGTATGTACCACATTCAAACCTGAACCACCATTTGCATCTACAATCATAGCTGTTCCTGCAGTACTTCCATCAGAGGCCCACAATTCGTAACCGGAGGCAGAAACCTGTGCAGCAAATAATAATTTTCCTTTAAGCTCTCCTAATAAATTCATGGTGGTATTTCCATTGCCGGCGGATATGTTTTTTACAATAGCAGTGCCGCTTTGTGTGCCATCCGTTTTCCATAATTCAATACCATTAATTCCATCATTGGCATTAAAAAACAAATAACCTCCGGCGACAATAAAATCTGCAGGATAACTGCCAACATTGGTAGTTGTATTGATATTGGCAAGCATTTCCACAGTGGTACCATCTGTGCGACATAATTCCACCCCTTCTGCAGTACTTTTTATTCCTGAAAAATATAACCAGCCTTTGTATTCGGTCATGGCATGCTGGTTGCTCACGGTTCCGGAGCCATTTCCGGGCAGAAAGTCTGTTAGAATTTTTGTTCCGCTCAAAGTACCATCGGTATACCACCATTCCGTGCCATTGGTAACATCATTGGCCCGGAAATACAATCTATTGCCTGAGACATATAAATTTTCAGGGTTGGAATTAATGGTTCCCGATGCGATATTTTTAACAATTTGTGTTCCCGAAGTGCTTCCATCTGTCACCCACAATTCATTGCCTACCACACCATCATTTGCAGGAAAATACAGTTTGCCATTAAATATCTGAAACATGATTTGACCAGTTCCAAGTCCTGATGTTGAATTAGCACCGATATTCTTCACCATTTTGGTACCGGCACTGCTACCATCTGTTTTCCAAAGTTCTATACCATTAGTTCCATCATCCGCAATAAAATATACTTCGCCGTTATACTGGGCTGCAACACGATCGTAAAACGAGGATCCACCAGTGTGGATGTCCATAAGCATTTTGGTGCCGGAACTGGTTCCATCAGAAATCCAGGGTTCTCTTCCATTGATGCCATCGTTTGCAAAGAAAAATGCGCGTTTGTCCGGCAATACGGCGAGAATTTCAGGATCACTTCCACCGGCTCCGCTTGCTATGTCCTTAACCAACGTTTGTGCGTATGAAGCTGAAGTCAGGAAGAACAAAAAAGCGGTAAGAGTATTCAGTATTTTCATATCTAGGGTTTATCAAATTTATAAAAACCATATTGCAAAAAAAAATCCCGGAACTAATCCGGGATTTTTTAAAATTTCGTTTCATCAGGCACTTTGTCCGGTTTTCAGAGCATTTGCATATAACTCTGAAACCTTGGCCCAGTTTACCACATTCCAAAAGGCTGCAATATAATCCGGCCTTCTGTTTTGGTAATTCAGGTAATAGGCATGTTCCCAAACATCCAGCGCCAAAATTGGCGTGCCTTTTACTTCGGCAATATCCATCAGTGGGTTGTCCTGATTTGGGGTGCTGCTAATCACCAGAGCTCCGTTTTGTACTACCAACCAAGCCCAACCAGATCCAAAACGGGTGGTACCCGCGGCTGCAAATTTCTCTTTAAAAGCATCCAGATTGCCGAATGTGCTGTTGATAGCCTCAGATAGCGGTCCTGTTGGTCCATTTCCGCCATTTGGCGAAAGAAGTAGCCAGAACAGGCTGTGATTCCAGTGCCCACCACCATTGTTGCGCACAGCCATGCTGTATTTACTGATATTGGCAATGATCTTTTCTATACTTTCATTGGCGGCATCTGTGTCTTTAATGGCGTTGTTTAAATTGGTAACATAGGCCTGATGGTGTTTGCCATAGTGTATTTCCATGGTACGCGCATCAATATGCGGTTCCAGTGCATCGAAATTGTAGGGGAGTGAAGGTAGTTCAAACATGATAGTAGTATTAAATGTAACTGTATTAGAGAAACAAATTTAGCAGCATATCGTTTGGATTGCCAAATCCATTTTACAAACCTCTAATTTTGAGGCCTTGGCTTCCATTTATTCCTTCTTATCTACTTCAGCGCTCGAATTTTGGGCCGCTTTAACTGCATTGGTATGTGTTTGGCTGGCTGCAAGGAAAAATGTATGGAACTGGCCGGTAAGTATTGCCTCTACCATTCTCTATTCCATAGTCTTTTACGATTCTCAACTCTATTCCGATTCTCTTTTGCAATTGGTATTTATAGGATTTCAGATTTATGGTTGGGCCCAATGGACAAAAAAGTTATCCGGTAAAAATCAAAATTTGGAAAAGGAATCCGCATGGCATAATCCTATACATTTTTTGAGCAAACCCCTTCGGTTGACTTATGCTTTCAGCATGATTTTCTCTACTGTGATTTGGTATTTTATTTTAACCAGATTAAAACCAAATGCGAGTTTACCGGAATTTGATTCAGTGATATTTGTAATAAGCATATATGCCATTTTTCTTCAGGCAAAAAAGGCCATGGAAAATTGGGGCTTGTGGATTTTTGTGAATGTCATTTCGGTACCTGTATACATTTATAAAGAATTGTATTTTACATCCGCGGTATATTTTGTTTTTATAGGATTGGCGGTTTATGGAATTCGGGAATGGAGGAAAAGTGTCAGAGTGAATAAGTAACCGAGTTACCGAGTGGCCGAGAAATAAGTGTAAAAGTGATAAGAATATAAGTGTTTAATAGTAACCGAGTGGCCGAGTGAAAAAGTAACCCAGTAGCCCAGTTAATAGGTACATTACCAAGTAGCGACAAGTCATGACTTGTCGCAATCATTAACCCACCAACGAATAAAACTCTTCTTTTTCCGTAGTATGGCTGCGGACCATATCAATGGCCATGAAGTTTACAAATATTTTGGAGGCCCTTCTTTTGCCGATATTGAAGCGGTTGCATACCTGATTTAAGGTAGTTTTCTCTTGTGTTGCCATAAATTCCAATATGGATTTTTCCAATTTTCCCATTTGAATTACAGTATTGTCTTCGCTGTATTTTCTTTTCAAAAAATCTACTGTCGTTTTGCTCGCCAGCAAACTTTTATCTGCAGTTCTTACATATACCCACCAACGGTTTTCTTCATCCTTTGCAAAATATGGCTTGTCTTTTCCTTCTTCAATAATTGCCTCCAATACCATTTTGCCTTCCACTACATGTTCTCTGATTTTTGGAATAATTTCAGGTTTGCAATAAAAACTTCCTGCCATTTCCAGCATGTATTTTTCTTCTTCACTTTCCACACCGGAAATACTGCGGTTATCCCTCACTCCGATTAGCAGAACGCCACCGCGTGTATTTGCAAAACTCACCATGGTTTTGGCAATTTTTGATGCACTGGATACGGTTTGTTTGAAGTCCAGATTTACGCCTTCTCCGGCTTGTATGTATTTGGCAATTTGCCGGTTCACTCAGGTAAATACGTTAAATAAGAAAATTGCATGGGATTAAAAATTTCATTGGCAACTTCCAGAATATTTTCGGCACTTATTTTCTCAATTTCCTTCAATACTTCTTCCAGAGAAATAGCTTTGCCATGGGTGAGAATTCCCTTGCCAATATGCACCATCAGGCCGCTTCGGTTTTCATCTGACATCACCATCTGTCCGGAAAACTGGCTTTTGAATTTGCCCAATTGCAATTTTCCGAGTTTGTTTTCCCGCAGTTTTTTTAATTCTTTTAGTACCAGTTCCACTGAACGATGAATGTATTTTTTTTCTGAACTCAGATAACAATGAAAAATTCCGGCATCGCTATAAGATTGGTAGCCACTTTCCACATGATAGGTAAATCCGTATTTCTCGCGAATCGCGAGATTTAACCGGGAATTCAATCCGGGGCCACCCAATAAATTATTGAGCAATAACAGGGTCCATTTTTTGGGGTGATCAAAGGAATATGCGGGCATCCCTAGAATGGTATAACCCTGAATAAAATCAGTTTCACGGGTAATGGCCTGAGGTTGGTATTGAAAGGTATTGTCCTTTCTTTTTCCATTATTTAATGCCTTTGGCATGGATGACGAATATTTTTCCATGGCCTGCAAAACGCGGTTTAAAGAGATATTTCCAACCACTGCAAAAACCATATTCCCCGGATGGTAGTGTTTTCCGGTAAAGTTGAGTATGTCTTTTCTGTTAATGGATTCAAGCGATTCAGTGTTTCCAAGGATGTTGTGACCCAAAGGGTGTGCGCCAAAGACCATTTCGTGAAATTCGTCGTAAATATTTTCTTCCGGTGTATCCAGATACATATGAATCTCATCAGAAATTACTTTTTTCTCTTTTAAAAGTTCCGTTTCGGGTATTACGGAATTGATCACTACATCGCTCAGAATATCTGCAGCACGGCTGAAATGGGTATTTTGAACACTGGCATAAATAGCAGTAATTTCTTTGGTGGTGAACGCATTCATTTCACCACCGACAACTTCAAGGTGGTTCAGCACATGTATGGTTTTTCTGCGCTTGGTACCCTTAAAAACCATATGTTCGAGACAATGGGCCAACCCTGGCAGTTCACCGTCGTTCCTGCTTCCTGCATGAATAATATACCCGCAATGAACCAACCTGGTTCCGGTAACTTTTTTGTAAGCAATGCGCAAGCCGTTGCTGAGGGTATGAAGGCTGTAATCCATGTGATCCAGGCAAAAATAAACAAATAGAACTCTGTAATGTTGTCGGCATGTATGGGTTATATTTTGCATATGCCCACAAGCTCGATTGGCGCCATACCTTTATCTGCATTAACTTTGCAACCATTCATGCGCGCAGATACCATTGCCCCGGTTGCGGAAGGCCTTAAAACCGGAACATATAAAAACATAGTTATTACCACCCACCACAAGCCCGATGGAGATGCAATGGGTTCATCTCTGGGCCTGTATTTATTTTTAAAACGATATGCGCACGTACAAGTAATCACCCCCACCGATTATGCTGATTTTTTAAATTGGCTACCAGGTAATGACGATGTGCTCATTTATGAAGGAAATGAAACAAGAGCAGAGGAAGTTACCCGAAATGCCGATCTGATTTTTTGCCTGGATTTTAACCGCCTTTCCAGAATCAATGAATTCGGTGAGGTTGTGCGCCAAAGTGAAGGGGAAAAAGTTCTTATTGACCACCACCTGGAACCTGAGAATTTTGAAGATTACACATTTTGGGACAATCATTCCTCCAGCACTGCAGAATTGATTTATCATTTTATACGGGAGTATTTTGGCATGGAATATTTTACAAAAGATATAGCCACCAATTTGTATTGCGGTTTAATGACAGATACCGGTAATTTTCAGCACAACAATACCAACGCAACAACGCATCGGGTGGCTGCAGATCTGATTGATTGCGGAATCCATCCAACCGATATTCATGAGAAAGTTTTCGATGTTTTTTCGGAAAACCGCAGCAGATTATTCGGTTATTGCATGTATGAAAAGTTGCAAATTATTCCTGAATTACGCACAGCGCTGATTTATTTAACCAGAGAGGAACTGGAGCGTTTTCAGGTAGTAACCGGCGATACGGAAGGCTTGGTAAATCTGGGCCTGGGAATAAAAAATATTGTGCTTTCCGTTTTAATTATCGACCGAACCAAATTAATTAAAATGAGTTTTAGAAGTAAAGGCACATTTGCGGTAAATGAATACGCCGAAAAATATTTCCATGGAGGAGGGCACAAAAACGCTTCGGGTGGCCAAAGTGAAGATACTCTGGAAAATACAGTGAATAAATTTAAGGAAACCATAGCATTGTATAGAGAGGAATTACAAAAAATATGAAGCTTTTGAAAAACAAGTGGTTTTGGATTTCGCTTGCAGTTTTGCTCGCCACCCTGGGTGTTTTATTTGGAAAGAATATTTCGATTTTATTTGGCGGATATCAAAAGTCGGAATTGGGGTATTCTTATCGATTTTTAAAAGGTGGAAAGTCGGATTCTATCCGGGGAACCGGCTATTATTGTGTGTATGAATATGCCTGGCTGGCTGCAAATGGCGATACCATTGAAAATGGAATGAAAACCGGCGTTCAGCAAGTACGCCCTTACCCTCAAAAAGTAAATAGCTTTATTGATGAAGCAATGAGAACTGCCGGGCCGGAATCGGTAATGGAAGTGCTTGTTCCGGTAGATAGCCTTTTACTTCATGATCCTGACAATTTAAAATTAACCAAATTGAAAAGTGGAACCAATACAAAGTTCTACTTACATACTTTTAAAATTTTAAATTCCCAACAATATGAAAAATACCATAATGAAAGGTATATTGAAAGGGTAGTAAAAGAAAACAATCAGATCGATGCATTTGCTGCTAAAAAAACCGATGTAAAATGGTATCTGGACTCTGTAAAGTGGTTTAAATATTATATCATTAATGCAAACAATAAACCGCGGTTTGATGTTGGTGACCCGGTAGAATTCCACTACGAAATTTATAAATTAAATGGTGAAATAATTCAGAGCAGTCTGGGAGGAAGAAAAATGAAAATTACAGTAGCGAAAGACGATGATAATTTCCCTGCATTTGACTTTATTGTGCGTTATTTGGGTGAAGGAGAATCCGGTTTTTTTCTGGTAACTTCTGATTATGGATATGGTGAAAATGGCTTTTTGGATATAGTAAAACCTTATACGCCTCTGGCCGTTAAATTAACAGATGTAAAAATGGCAAAGCCCTAAATGAAAAACATAATTATTACCGGCGGTGCCGGATTCATTGGATCACATACTGTAAGGCTGTTTGTGAACAAATACCCCGATTATCAGATTATCAATCTGGATGCACTTACATATGCAGGCAATCTGGAAAATTTAAGGGATATTGATAAAAAGGGAAACTATATTTTTCACAAAGCCGATATCCGAAATGAAGCCGAAATAAATAGCATATTTGAACAATACAAACCATTCGGAGTTATACATCTGGCGGCAGAAAGCCATGTGGATCGCAGCATTGTAAGTCCCATGGATTTTGTAATGACGAATGTGGTTGGTACTGTACATTTGTTAAACGCATTCCGCAAATTCGGAGATATGGAAAATGGACGTTTTTACCACGTTTCCACCGATGAGGTTTATGGAACATTGGGAGATACCGGTAAGTTCACAGAGGAAACTCCTTATGACCCTAACAGTCCTTATAGCGCAAGTAAGGCAGCGAGTGACCATTTTGTTCGGAGTTATCATGAAACCTACAAATTGCCTGCAGTTATCAGCAATTGCAGCAACAATTACGGAAGCCATCATTTTCCGGAAAAATTAATTCCGTTGATGATTCACAACATCAAAAACAACCAACCACTTCCGGTTTATGGCAAAGGTGAAAACATACGCGACTGGTTGTATGTGGAGGATCATGCGCGTGCTATTGATGACATTTTTCACCGAGGCAAAAATGGGGAAACTTATAATATCGGTGGTAATAATGAATGGAAAAATATAGATCTGGTAAAAAAACTATGTGAAATTATGGACCAAAAACTGGGCCGTGAAACTGGTGAAAGTGAAAAGCTTATCAGCTATGTTACGGATCGCGCCGGACATGATTTTCGCTATGCCATAGACGCTTCCAAACTCATGAGCGAATTGGGTTGGCAACCATCCGTAAATTTTGCAGAAGGTTTTGAAAAAACCATAGATTGGTATCTGAATAACGAAGATTGGCTGAACCATGTAACCAGCGGTGCATACCAGAGTTATTATCAGAGCATGTATGCAGGCAGGTAGACAAATGGTTTGGTATATGCGCGGCTTTGGAATTGTATTTGTCTTGCTATTTTCAAATTTATTATGTGCTCAACATTTTGAATTAAAGCACATAAATAACGGGCCAATTGTAAAGGTGGGCGAGGTTTATATCGAAAAAATTACAATTGAACCAAAATTACCAGGATGTGAACTACGCGTTATGGCTAACGGGGTTTGGGTTGAGGTAATTGCTGATACGGCATATTACAGAGTGAATTTTATGGATGCCGGCTATTACGTTTTTAAGATTGCAGCATTCTATTACAATGATAATCAATTATTGTTTCAAGATAGTTTTTTAGAACATTGCGAAGCGATAAGATCACCCGCGATTTTAGATGTTCAAAAAAATATTATTTATCGAAATGTGGATAATGTAGTTTATGTGTCCCCAATAAACGTAAACCCTGATAGTTTAGATGTAGAAATGGTAGATATATTTAGTACTGAAATAATTCCATTACACAATCAAAAAGATGGGAAATATATAATCCGACCAGATTCTAATTGTGGTTTTTTGGAATTACGCATTTTTGAAATCAAAAATGGCAGAAGAGAACTGTTAGGGATTAAAAATTTCATAACTATCGATCCTGTTTGCAGTGGACTCCGGTTGATTAAGGATACTGCAGATTCCGGTGTATTGGGAATCCGAATAATTCCTGAAAATTATTTGGATTTGATGTGTCAGGGATGGGAAATCAAAATAATGGAGTTTGACTGTCAGATTCTGAATTCCAGGCATAAAAAAAACTTTCATGGGAATAGTGAATGGATTGAAAACGAATTATATTTGGTATTGAACAACATGAAATCAGGAGAGAAGGCAATTTTTGAAAATATAAAAGTTTCGATTTATCGTGGAGAGGATAAATTTAATTCGGTACACAGTTTTGTTTATAAAAAATAATTTTACATTTCACCAGACAATATTCGACCCCTTCAGGGTCGGACCATCGCCCCTTCGGGGCTATTGAGGTTGAATCCCTTCGGGATTCGGAGGAACGTTCATTTGTAAAAAGGGAATCCGGAAGGGACTCAACATCCATAGAAAATGTAAATTAATTCAACCAACCCTGAAGGAGTTGAATATGGATTTTTGAATTTGAGTTATTACGGAAAAGCGAAAATTATTGTTAATTTTATTTATCATAAAAACAGTGAATTTATTCAACCCCTTCAGGGTTGGTTTAACCACTTGTCTGTTTTTTAAGGACATGTAATCCCTTCGGGATTAAGAAATTAGATTTACCTGATTGTTTCGGGAACATTGAATATTAACCCAATTGCGATTCCTTAAAAGGGAATAAAGCTTGTGCTATTTGAAAAGTAACATAACGAATCCGAAGGATTCGAATGTACTTAAAACCTCACACAGATGGAAGATTCGACCCCGAAGGGGTCGCACAATGCTGGAACAGCATTGCTCCGGTATTCCGACCCTGTAGGGGTCGCACAGCCACCACAAAGGCAAAGCAAGTTCAACAATCCCTCTTGGTTAGCATCCCCTGAAACCCATAAATTTGCAGTTTTATGTCTGACCTGCATCTGTACAATACTTACACCCGAAACATCGAAAAATTCGAGAGCATTCAACCGAATTATGTGGGCATGTACGTTTGCGGACCTACCGTTTATGGTCCCCCGCATATAGGGCATGTTCGCGGTCCCATCGTATTTGATGTATTGCGCAGGTATATGATGCACCTCGGTTATCGGGTTCGTTATGTGCGAAACATAACAGATGTGGGGCACCTGGTTGGAGATGTGGATGAGGGAGAAGATAAACTCGCTGTTCAGGCGCGCAAGGAGCAGGTGGAGCCAATGGAAATTGCTCAGTCATACACATTGGCTTATAATGATGCCATGCGTTTTATGAATGTAATTCCCCCTGCTATTGAACCACGGGCAAGCGGACATATCATTGAACAAATTGAAATGATTTCGGAAATCATTCAAAATGGCTTTGCCTATGAAGTAAATGGTTCGGTTTATTTTGATGTGTTGCATTTCAATAAATCATACGATTATGGAAAACTGAGCGGCAGAATATTGGAAGACCTGATGGCTGGTGCGGGGAATGAAAGTCGGGAACTGGAAGGACAGGAAGAAAAGAGAAATGCGAACGACTTTGCACTTTGGAAAAAAGCATCACCCGAGCATTTAATGCAATGGTCCAGCCCATGGGGAAAGGGATATCCTGGTTGGCATATCGAATGCTCTGCAATGAGCAAAAAATATCTGGGTGAAGTTTTTGATATTCATGGTGGGGGAATGGATCTTTTATTTCCGCATCACACCGGTGAAATTGCACAAAGTACAGCATGTAGTGGAAACAACCCTGCGAAATATTGGGTGCACCACAACATGATTACCATCAATGGTCAGAAAATGGCAAAAAGCCTGAACAATGGCATTAAAGTACTGGAATTATTTTCCGGGGAACATCCCCTGCTGGAGCAGGCATACAGCCCTATGACATTGAGGTTTTTTATTTTACAGGCGCATTATCGCGGTACACTGGATTTTAGCAATGAAGCGCTAAAAGCTTCTGAAAAGGGATTACAGCGTTTGTTTAATGCGGCTAAACTCGTACATCAATTAGCTGTTTCAGATAAAAATGATTTTGATATTGCGGAAATCGAAAATGAAATTTACAACAGCCTGAATGATGATTTGAATACACCACAGGCCATTGCGCAATTGTTTGAAGCCGCGAGAATTGTAAATATTATTCACGATAAAAAGGGAACAATTAATGCAGAGAATCTGGCAAAATTACAGCAAATATTTCAGGTGGTTTTTAGTGAAATTTTGGGAATTTTGGAAGAATCATCAGAAAGCCACGATGCCTGGAATGGTGTAATGAAGCTGGTTTTGGATATTCGGCAGCAGGCAAAAACAGATAAAAATTTCGCACTAAGTGATTCCATTCGAAAAAATCTGGAAGCGCTGGGTTTTGAAATAAAAGATGGAAAAGAAGGAAGTATCTGGAATAAAAATTAACGCTTAATATTCCAGCGCAAATACATTCCTCCATTGAGAAAACTGCTGCTGGAATTATTGTTTTCCATCCAAACAGTAGCTGCTACAATGCGATAAGAACCATAAATTCCCAATTGCAAATTCCCAACAATATTTCTTTCAACAGAAAGTTGTAATGGAACCTGAAAATGCCGTCCCTCATAGGTTTCCGTAACATATTTCGGATCTGGTGTAGATTGAATTTTGTATTCTTTTTCTGATTCCACCACAATAAAACCAATTCCTGCAGAAAAAATTGCGGCAAAGTGTTTAGAATTTTGCATGAGATTATAACCCGCCATGGCATCAAAAAATCTGCAGCTGATAGTACCAAAAGTGTAGCCATTAGGTTGGCTTCCTTTATAGCCATAATAATGTGCCAAATCTGCGTGAAAATCGAATAAAACCGGTAATCCTTTTTCGCTGTATCTGGCCGAAAATCCCAATTCGTATGGCAATGGACGGTCATATACACCTTTGCTTTCTGTCCAACCCAGATATCGCCCAACACCAAAATTGGCTGCCACACTCCAATGCCCTTTTGGTTCTAATGGGGTTTCCTGGGAAAATGCAAAATTGAAATTGCACACCAAATAAATAATGGCAACGTATATTTTATTTTTCATTTCGTTACAACAAATAAGCAAACCGGAAATTAAATTGTAGCAAGGAATCAAACCACTTGTTGGTCCAAATAGCGGAATTTAAGACATCAATATCATCGGTATGTTCATAGAAATATTTGGCCTGAATTCCTATAACAGCACGTTGATTCATTTGCAAATTATATTGTAAACCAACAGGAATAATCATATGAATTCCTTCATAAGTTTCTTCAACGGTTGAGCCATGTGCCGGATTAGAAATGCGTTGGTTACTCATCCAATCATAAAGCGAATCGCGACCATCGAGGAAAAGTGCTTTGGAGTGAAAATCAGCAATCCCAATTCCGGCGAGCAGGTACAATTGGGTATGTTTTTTTTGAATTCCGGAAAGCAAATTCCAACCCAAAGTAAAGTCCATTTGAAGGGATTTGGAAGTAAAGGTAAAATTCTCTTTTTTTAAAAAAGCATTAGAAAAAGCATCAAATTCCAATTGGTTTTCATATTTACTTCCTGCATATTGCAGGTAATCGAAACTCAGGCAACCACTAAACTTATTCCCAAATTGTGCCTGAAAAAATGCACCTCCACCGGGAGCGAATTTTGGTATTTTCGTTTCACCCAGGATAAATCCGGAATTGGTTTGTACCCCGCACATCCATGTGGTTTTATGTGGCTGAGATAAAAGATAAAATGGAGTACATATAAAAATGAATAGAAATCTAAATTTCATGGTATTCAAATATAATTTTTCAATGCATTATTTGCATGTTGAATTTTCAACCTTGCTAAAAACAGATTTTTAGATGACAATTCTTGACGAGAGCTAAGAATGTGATTATTTCGCATCTTTATGCAACTTTCCATAGAACTCAAATGTAAATCACCGGAAGCCTGGCTGAATTGCGTGATGGAAAACTTCGATGATTTTTTGCTGGATCATGCCGATTGTGAGCGCAAAGCCAGCAGTATGGCTATGAGTTTTGTGGCCAAATACCCCGATAGAACCGACATTATTCCGGAATTAATAGAAACGGCATTAGAAGAGTTGGAGCATTTCAGAGATGTGTATGCACTCATCCTAAAACGAGGAGGAAAACTAAAGGCTGAAATGGATGAAGATCCCTATATCAAACAAATGCTCGCCTTCTGTCGTACCGGCAGAAATGAACGTTTTCTGGACCGAATGTTACTGGCAAGTTTGTTTGAAACACGCGGTGCAGAGCGTTTTAAATTGATATGGGAACGCTTGCCCGAAGATTCAGATGAGAAGAAATTCTTCCATCGCTTATGGGCTTCAGAGGCCAAACATGCACATCTCTTCGTAAAAATGGCTTTGGGCTATTTTACCGAAAAAGAAGTTTATGAAAGGTTGGACGCATTCGCTACTGAAGAGTCGAGAATCATAGAAAACCTGCCCATCAGGGCAGCACTTCACTGAGACTCTTTCACCTGCGTTTTTTTATCCCGAAATTTCAAACCATGCCAGCAAATCTCAAATATTTGAGAAAGCTCCTCAACAGGAAACTTAGTTTCAAAAATGATTTCGTATTTAATGACAGAAAAAATATTCTGATAAATAATCTGCAACATCAGTTTGGGATCCAGGTTTCGCAATGTTCCTTTTTCGATTCCCTGATTGAGAAAATGAAAAACTTCATTGTAAAAGACCCTGCTCTCACGAATACTGTTGTTGGTTACAGAATATCCTGCTTCGGATTCCTGAATAAAGTACATCTCTGTGTACTGTTTGGTGAAATGCTCGTACCAGGCGGTTACAAGCGCTACAAATCGGTTTTTGAACAGATCGTCACCCTTAATCGCTTTTGCTCCCACTTGCGCTGCGCGCTTGTGGCAATACAGGAAGGTCTCCTGCAGCATCATGTCTTTGGAGGTGAAATAATGATAAAAAGTGCCTGCAGCTATACCAGAATCTTTGGATAGCTGACCCATGGCAAGGCTGTGTACGCCTGTCTTTCGGATCATGTTCAATGCGGCTTTGAAAATTTTCTCTTTCTTTTCTGTTTTCATATTGTCATGGAACTGTCACAAATCTATGGTTTGTGTATACACCAACCAAGCGATTTCGTGCAAAGTTCAATCCAATTTGCATCATAATGCAAATCATAGTTTTGCAGGATTCTGAATGAATCGTGTTAAATAATTGAATATTAAATATTTAATGTCTTCAAAAGTGCTTAAATGTCCACTTTTGAATACCCGGGGAAATTATCAACGATGTGTTATTTAGGCGAAATTTCTCTTCAAATTTGAAACCTGTGCCCGGGAATTTCACTTTTTACACCCACCAATGCAATGGCCAAATTGCGCACTTTGATGAAAATGAAAGACGACATGCAATTGTGAGTTTGCGATATCAATCCGGCGATAGCATACATTTTACAGACGGCCTTGGAACCTTATTTGAAGGGATATTGGAGGAAGTGAGTAAGACTGCATTCACAGCCAAAATTGTACATGCGAAAACAACATCTGTAAGGTCCCAACTTTTAATGGTTTGCGGCATCATAAAATCCGGAGACAGGTTGGAATGGATGGTAGAAAAATGCACTGAACTTGGGGTTTCCGGAATTTACCTTGTTCCCACGACCAATTCTGAAAGGGTAAAAATCAATTTGGATCGCATGCAGAGAACTGCAATTGCAGCATTGAAACAATCTCACGGTGCCTGGTTGCCCGAAATCCGACAAATAAGTTGGAAGGAAGTGTTAGACTTAAAAGGTGAAAAATGGATTGCTGCAATTGCAGAAAATGCACAGCCGATTTCCAATTTAACTGCGCCTGAGGTTTGCCTGATTGGACCCGAAGGCGATTTTACGCAAACAGAAATTCAGGAGGCCATCCATGCCGGATATAAACCTGTAACACTTGGCAAAACCGTTTTGCGCACTGAAACAGCAGTGATTGCATTGGCAGCAAGTATTCAGCTGCGAACAGTTTCGGGATAAAATTTAATACTGTCTGTCATTCGCAGAATTACATTTGCAGTGTGAAAGTTCTATTGCTTGGTTCCGGTGGAAGAGAACATGCATTTGCCCAAAAACTTGCCCAATCTCCAAAGGTTGAAAAACTCTGGATAGCTCCGGGAAATGCCGGTACTGCGGCTTGCGGCGAAAATGTAAATATGGGTGTTTTGGAATTCGAAAAAATTTATGCATTTGCAAGGGAAAATCAAATTGATGTATTGATACCTGCATCTGAAGATCCTTTGGTGTTGGGAATTACGGATTTTATTCAGGCCAAAAACAAAGAAAACAATACAGCAATAAAAGTGGCCGGCCCATCAAAATGGGCAGCTCAGTTGGAAGGGAGCAAAGATTTTTCAAAGAATTTCATGAAAAAAAATGGAATTCCAACAGCTGCATATTTAACTGTAAATCAGGAAAATTTGGAAGCAGGAATTCAATTTCTGCATAGCCTCAAAGCCCCGTATGTGTTGAAGGCAGATGGTTTGGCTGCAGGAAAAGGTGTTATTATTACCAATGACCTTCAGGATGCTGAAAATCAATTACGGGAAATGATTTTGCAAAAAAAATTCGGAGAAGCATCCAGCAATGTGGTAATTGAAGAGTTTTTACACGGTATTGAGATTTCCGTATTTGCAATCAGCGATGGAAAGAGTTGGAAATTTTTTGGTTCTGCCAAAGATTATAAAAGAATTGGAGAAGGGGATACAGGGCTAAATACAGGTGGAATGGGTGCTATTAGTCCTGTACCATTTGCAGATGAAAAATTTATGCAAAAAGTGGAAGAAAAAATTGTAACACCCACTTTTAACGGATTGCAAAAAGAAGGTCATTCTTTTAACGGATTTTTATTTATCGGTTTGATGAATTGCGATGGAGAACCTTACGTTGTTGAATACAATGTTCGAATGGGAGACCCTGAGACAGAGGCCATTCTTCCCAGATTGCAAACAGACATGGGAGATTTATTCGAAGCCATGGTTCATTCAGATTTAGAGACGTTAAATTTGGTTTTTGATAACAGAACCGCAGTTGCAATATTCCTGGTTTCCGGCGGATATCCCGAAAATTTTGAAAAGGGAATTCGAATGGAAATCCCGGAATTTTCTGACAAAAATGTGCATGTATTTCATGCCGGGACAAAAAATGAAGGCGGGCAAATTCTGACCAATGGTGGCAGGGTAATAGCCTTGACCAACCTGGGAGAAGATTTGGAATCGGCCTTGCAAAACAGTTTGCAAATGGCAGAAAAAATAAAATTTGATGGCAGATATTTCCGGAGAGATATTGGCAGGGATTTAATACAATTTCAAAAGAAATATGCAAAACCAAACGGATAAAACAGAAACCAGTCCTGCGAAAAGCACCTGGCAATTGTTGCTGAGTTATTTTTTACGCGGATTAATTGTATTGCTTCCAATTGCACTTACTGTGGGCATTATAGCCTGGATTGGAAACGCAATTGGTTCCCTTTTGCATGTGGATACCGTGGGTTATAAACATCTCGCATTTTATATTATTTTTACTGTCATTGGAATTCTTTTGGTTGGTTTTATTACCAAAGGGGTAATTGCGCATCAGGTATTGGATTTTTTAAACGGAATTATTGAAAAAGCTCCCGGTTTAAAATTTATTTTTGGCACCACCCGCGATGTTACTGAAGCATTTGTGGGAGAAAAAAAGAAATTTACCGAGCCTGTTTTAGTGACTTTTTCTGATGGAATTTACAAGATGGGATTTGTTACCCAGAGAAACATGGATTCCATGGAAATGCCGGAGCATATTACGGTCTATTTGCCATTTTGTTATTCCATTGCCGGCGAAATGCTGGTAGTGCACAAATCTAAGATAACACCTGTAAAGCATGACAGCAGTCATGTGATGAAATTTGTAATTTCAGGTGGTGTAGTGGGCTTAGAAAAGGGCACACGGTAGGAAATGGGGAAAAATATTATCCCCCGCATTGCGTTATAGAGGGATAAATAGGTTTTTTTCGCAGTTCAGATATGCAATTACTCAGTCTTATTTTACAAACTACCACCACAGTGGTTGATAGTGCCGCAAAGACCGGTGCCGATACCACAGCAACCGAGCACGCCTCTCCGGATATTTTGTTTTTGATGTCCCAGGGTGGAGTAGTAATGATTTTTTTGGCCTTATGCCTGGTGATCAGCATTTACTTCATCATTGAGCGTTTTATTTATATCAATGGCAGAAGTAAAATTGATTACAACCTGATGAATGTGGTAAGAGACAATCTGAAGGATAATAAATTGGAATCTGCGCTCACCTATTGTGAAAGAACACATACGGCGCAAAGTCAGGTAATTGCCACGGGGTTGCGTTTTATTGGAAGCAATGTGCGTGAAATTGAAAGCGCTATGGAAGTAAAAGCCAATGTGGAACTGAGTGCCATGGAAAGCAACCTGAACTTTTTAAGTCTGATTTCCAGAATTGCACCTATGCTGGGGTTTGTGGGAACCATTTGGGGTGTAATTAATATTTTTTATTCCATTTCGGTAGATAACAATTTGAGTATTGGGGCAATCTCAGGTGGACTGTATGTGAAAATGGTTACCAGTTTTGCCGGTCTTCTGGTTGGAATTCTCTCTTATATTCCACACCAGTTATACCTCCGGAAAATTGACCGTTTTGACGAGAGATTGCAGGAACAAAAACTGAATTATCTGGAATTGTTAATTAAATCGAATATTTAAATTCAATCATTTCAATGAGGCACAGACGCAGACGGCGGGATGAAGCAGATGTAGAGACCAGTTCTCTGAACGACATTATGTTCTTTTTGCTGCTGTTTTTTTTGATTGCAAGCACATTGGCAAATCCAAATGTGATTCAGATCATGTTGCCAAAAGCCAAGGCTACCCAGCAGGTTACACCAAAAAATGTAACACTTACGGTAACCAAAGACCTGGAAGTTTATATCGATCAGGATAAGGTTTTATATGAAGACCTTTCTGCAAAATTGACCTCCCTGCGCGACCAATACAACGATCCCAAAAATAAAGATGCCGGTTTGGTAATTGTACTTCGATTGGATAAAGATCTAAAGGTACAGGACATGGTGGATGTGATGCAGGTCGGCGCTAACCTCGGTATTAAAATGGTGTTGGCAACAGACAAAAAAACCACCCAATAAGCGGTTGTATGAAAAGGGCCATTTTCTGGCTTTTCCAATTTTGTTTCATTTTTTTATGTTCCGCTCAGGCATCCTGGGAAACAAAGGTTTTACCCGGATTTCTGGTTCCGCATAACCCGGCCATGCAAAACCAAATGCGACATGTATTTGGTGTGGAAATCGGCAGGCAATGGCGAATAGATTCCGGCGGCAATATCGATCGAAGGCAACACCATCCGGTAGCCGGAACCGGATTGGTTTTCTTCAATTTGGGCAGTTCTGTAAATGGCCATGGTTATGCATGGAACGGTTTTTATGAAGCAGGAATTCCTTTGGGATCCAAAACATCCTTACGTTTTCGCCTTTCTGTTGGAATCGGTTATTTGGACAAACAATTTGAGTTGAATAACAATCGTTGGAACCGTGCAATCGGCAGCCATGTAAATGGTTTTATGCAGGCATTGGGTTATTTCGAAAGTCCTTTGGGAAAACGAGTAGATATGCAATTGGGGCTGGGCTTGTCCCATTATTCCAATGGAAATTGGGGCCAGCCCAATCTCGGAATTAATCTGCCTGGTCTGGTTTTGGGGCTTAAATACAAAGACAAGGGAACCCGTTATACCCCGACCAGGGCGCCTTTAGAGAACAAAATGGCCTGGGAATTTTCTTTCAGAGCAGGTAAACGTCAAATGAGTATTGACGATCCCAGAAATATTGTGAATTACCTGGTGGATGCGGTATGGAGCTATCCCCACAATGAAATACGCAGATGGCGCGGGGGAATTAATGTGTTTTACGATCGGACCTATCTTTTCGAAAAGTTTCAACCCATGCCGAAAGCAACACTGGGCAGGGTTACTGAAATTGCCATTACCGGCGGACATGAATACAAATTCAATAAACTTGGTCTGGTAACCGATCTTGGAGTATATATATACCGGCCCGACAGCAGGAAAAGGATGTATTACGAAGCAATTGGTCTCAGATATTATGCAACCAAAAACTTAATCTTCTTTAACAGACTTAAAGCACATCTTACCAGTGCAGATTATTTTGAATGGGGAATTACCTGGCAGATTCATGGGAAGAATGAAACCAAGCCGGGTTTTGTAAATGCTTTCCGCAGCTTTGTTTCTTTTTTTCAGCCTGTGGAGTAATTCAGAATTTCAACCATTTGGGAATGCGAAAGCCATGCCTGATGGTGTATCTGAAATACAGGGATTGAGAAAACTCCAGCTTTTTTACCTCCATATCATAATAAGGTTCCAGCCTGAAGTCGAGGTTTATTCCGGAATTTCCCAGTGGTTTTGTATAGACATACCGCAACATGATTAGCCTTCTGGTGCTGGCGTTGGCGTACGGATTTTCTGTGTTGAAATTGTTAAATACCGCATTTCCCAGGGGGGAATAAAATTCACGCGCATACCACCAACTGGCCACCACCTGGTGCCTGTGCAACATAAATCCGATATTGGACATACTTGCCCAGCCATTCTTAAATGGTTGTGACAAAGCAGGAGAATTGTCCAGGGAACCCAATGCAAAACCTTCCATAAACATTCCGGTTCCACTATCCCTGAACTTCATTCCCAAATGTAAACCTGCGGCCAAATTCACAACCGTCCTCAGGTGTGTGTTTAGGTTTAACGATTGTCCACCCTGATGGTATACAATAGCTTGAACAGGATTACTGAAAGTAATTCTTTTGGTAATTGCACGATAGGTATAGAAACTCTGACCAAAAACAATTTGTTCCTGCCTGCCCGGATCTTTTTGTGCGTTTTGTTTCCAGTTTAACCAAACATCATAAAAGGAACCACAAACCCTTCTGGTGGCCTGAAATCCATATTCAACGGGCTGCCGGATAATATTTTCGTAATTGAGCATGGGTTCAATAAGCTCATGGTTTACGTGGGGTTGAATATTTCCCAAATGGAAAGCCCATACATTTTTTTGGATATAAAAATGAAGCAGTGGATAGGCATGACTAATAAATTTTGGATCTCCGTAATCCTTTTGCAGTAGGAGTCCGCCACTTAACAGGAATTTGTCATTCAGGCGGTAATGCAATTGTGCTTTGCCCTGAAAGCCAAACAGGGTTTCACCCGGATTGATGTTGTTAAAATATTCGTTGTTTTTGAGGTATTGTAAAGCTTCTAAAGAGATCCCCACTTTAGCGGATTGCATATAACGCTTGTCCAGGAATGTGCGGTTATACAGCTGAGCATGCACAGTGGAAATTGTAAAAAAGAAAAGAATGGAGATTCTGAATCGCACAAATGCGAAAATAAGCAAAAGCCTGAAGCTTAAATATTATCTCCGCGCAGACTGCGGTAATGTTTGCGAGCCTCAGGTTGTAACAGGCTTCCGGGAAAATCAAGAACAATTTTGCTGAAAGCTTTCATGGCTTTATCCTTATCGTTTAATTGGTTTTCGTAAAGCATTCCCATTTGAAACCAGGCATTGTCTGCCAGTAAATCATGGGAAAATGCAATTGCCAGAGTTTCATATAAATCAGCGGCATCCTGATATCTTCCCTGTTTTTCACGAATACCTGCACGCACAAATAAAATATCATCGCTCAGGGTATGCCCGGGATATAAACTGGGGATGGAGTCCAAAGTTATTTCAGCTTCCTCCAGCTTGTTTTGCATTAACAACAACTCTGAGCGCGCGAATAATTCCAGCGCATGGTAATTGCTGTCTATGCCCAAATTCTCGCTGATTTTCAAAGCCAGTTCTATGGCGTTGTTGGCGATCAATTGTGTAGTTGCGCCTTTCAACACATCCAATTGAATTTTAGACCAGTTAAAATCTCCGCGGAAATAACTCAAACGCGCACGGCGGTATTTGGCTTCCTGCCCGAGTGGATCTTCCGCAAAATCCATTTCCACCTGGGCGTATAAAAGCTCGCTGCTCCAAACATCTTCTGAAATTACATAGGCATCACCCAATTCCAATTTTGCAGCGGCCAGAGTTTTTATGCGAATTCCCGGACTCGCAATAAATGCCTCCAGTAGATCAATGGCTTTTTCAGGTGTATGTAAATATCCGGTATATAAAGTAGCCAGGCGGTGTACACTTCGCCATGAATAATCTGAGTATCCGCGCTCCGCGAGATAATTCAAAAAATCCTTTTCCAGCAAATGCATTTGTATGGTATCTGTAACTGCATTGGTAACCTGAATGTATCTGGTTTCCAACAAGCCACCTACAGCTGCATGGTAATTTTCTCCACTTTTACCAAGGTCCCGAACGTATTCAAAACATTTTATAGCAACATCCCAGGCATCGTTATTTACGCACATTTCACCCAGTTCTATCACCCTGCTGCCGCCCTCTTTCAATCTTTTGTCTAAAGCCTTTGTTTGAATAAATGCTCCATTCCAGTCTTTTTGTTTGATGAATGTCCATTTCAACAAATCGGTTAAGGCATAGTTATCGGGCATTTTCTGAATATTTCTCAAAAGCACTGTGCGGAGAATAATAAAATCCATGCTGTCGGTAATATTCATTTCAAACATCATTTTGGATTGCTCGTATGGCAAGCCTGAATTCAACACCAGATTCACGTATTTTTCTATACCCCTGGTTCTGTTCCCTGTTTGCATATACAATTGCGCCAATTGGCTGCTAAAATCCGTTAATCCTTCAAATGTGGTTTCTCCTTTTTCATACACTTTTATAGCATAATCAAATTTGAGTCTCCTTTGAAAAGCCGCTGCCGTATTGGGGTATTCGTTGTAATCATTCCCCAAATCTCCAATAATATTCAAATACGTTTTTTCAGCTTCTTTAGATTTGCCTTCTCTTTCCAAAACATATCCTTCATCCACTTTAAACTGGGAAATTCTCGGGATTTTTTTAGCTCTTTTTTTGGTTAGTTTTAAAGCTTTATCATAATATTTTAATTCCAGCATGCAATCCAGATAACGTTCGTAGAGAGCCAGATTGTCTATTTGTTTTTCGCTGAGGTCTTCATAAAGGGGTAAAGCGAATTCGTATTTTTCTTCCAGAAAATACTGGTTCGCAAGTTTTTCATCCTGCGACTGTGCCTGAAGATTCGCTGTAAAAAGAATCCATGACAGAAAAAGAAAAAAGTATTTCACCGGGTTCAAAACATCAAATATAACGCCACAAACTTTGCAATGTTCTGTTAAAATACAATTTTGACGGAAGAAGTAAACGGATTGGATCGAATTTTAGAACAAATTCACATAGTTCTCCGGCCTGGAAGACTGATGCCAGTGGTGGTACAATCCTTTGCAACGACTTCTGAAAGGGAAAATTCCGTATTTGTAAAAACGGAAAAACAAATCCCAGTCTTCCTTGCCCCAGCTCTGAATTTGCTCATCGTATAAACCGGTTTTATCCAAATTGTTTTTGTAGGTCGAAAACAATCCTGTTCCTGCCGACAACCATTTCCATTCGGGTTTTGTATCTTCCAGCTGCCATTGGCATATGGGGAACCAGGCCGTTTTTTTGGTGGTATTTCTGCGAATGGTTTGTACAATATTTTGTGGAAGGGTAATATCTGCATCGCATACAAAAACCAGATTTCCTTTGCTGTTTTTTATTGCCCTATTAAATGTTTTTGCTCTCGTAAAGGCGGAATTTTCAGAATGAAATATCAATTCTCCTTTCCAAATTTCGCGAATTTTATTTTCAAGATCCGGAATATCGTGGGAATTGCAATCTGCTATACTCAATGCGAGTTGATCCGCCTGTTCTGCTTTGTTCATGCTGGTTACCAGATAATCCAAAAGATATTGACCTCGATTTTTAACACCCACACAAATCCATATTTTTTCATTTTTTATTGGAAATATTCTGTGAAAAAATAAAATGAAAATTCCTGAAATATCCGTAAAAATAGTAGACCAGCCCACCCATTTTCTTTGTGGGGATTTCAATAGGAACCAGGCAAGTCTTTTCAGCATCAGCGCCTGAAAACAATGTAATTGGTATCGGGTGGATCGATTTGATTTTCTCTCAGAATTCGCGCAATTTGGCCCCTGTGATAATGGTTGTGTGTAAGCACATGAAAGAAGATGTCTTCTGCAGTATTGATATAAGCATCGCCGATGGTATTTACATATGAAATTTCCTTAAATAGGTCCATATTTTCCAATATATGGATGCTGGTGTCGAAATTGTTTTTAATTACTTTTTCCATATCAGAAACAGGTATGCGTTCCCAAACTCCATACATTCTTTCTTCTCCGGTAATTCTGATGTTCCAGATATGATGTGCGGCGATAATATGGCTGAAAAGTTTTAGAACATCGTCGGGTATATGGCCCAAATTATTTTCAATTACAGACAATACTTTTTTGTTGGAATTGAGGTCATATTCTAACCAGAGTTTGAGGGAGGAAGACAGATCAGCCATGATGCAAATTAATCACATTTCCGGTATCTCTACGCTTTTATGTGCCATCCTTTTCAATGGACGAATGCAAGCAATGGTAGCCAGTAGTATGAGAAATGCTCCCAGCAACATTGGTGCCCCGGGCAAAATTACCGTCGTTTTGGAAGAAGTAAAAAATGCAAACAGACTGTTCATAATTAAGGGTCCCAGAATGGATGTAATGGCAATTAAGGATGTTGTTCCACCGTTCAGTTCTCCTTGCTGGTTTTGTGGAACCTGAGCTGCCATTATTCCCTGCAAGGCGGGCCCTGATATTCCACCAAGGGTATATACTGCAATAAATGACATCATCATTGCCGTATTGGTTGCAAGTGCGAATAATAACATCCCTACAAAATATAGAAAAAAGCCAACGATAATAGAGCGCACTTCTCCCAGTTTCGGTACAATTAACCGTATCAAAAGCCCTTGCACTACTGCTATCATTACACCAACCACAGCGAGTGAAATACCAATCATAGCCTCGGACCATTTGAATTTATACGTCGTATAAAAGGACCAGTTACTCTGCACTGCGTGAGATGCCAGATACAATAAAAACATCGGAATCATCAAAGAAAGAACGGTTGAAAATTTCGACATTTGCATCAGGGAACCTACAGGATTGGCGCGTTTGAGCTGGAATTTTCTGCGGTGTTCATGATCCAGACTTTCCGGAAGTAAAAAGAAACAAAGTGCTGCATTCACGAGTGAAAATCCCGCAGCAATCCAGAATGGAATTCTTGCGCCAAACATTCCTGCAACACCGCCTATAATGGGACCTAAAATAAATCCAATTCCGAAAGCCATAAAAATTAAACCAAAATTCTGAGAACGATTTTCATCGGTGCTGATATCCGCGATATAAGCGCTGGCGGTGGTAAAACTGGCTCCACAAATTCCTGCGAATATTCTGCCGATAAATAGCAATTCAATGGTTGGTGCTACAGCATGAAATACATAGTCTACACCGAGTCCGATGAGTGAAATAATCAACACGGGTCTGCGACCGAATTGATCGCTGAGTCCGCCCATAATTGGTGCAAATACAAACTGAGCTGCAGCGTATGCAAAAATTAAAAAACCGCCCCATTGTGCAGCTTCGCTTATTCCCATATGACCAACCTGGCCAATGAGTTTGGGAAGTATTGGAATGATAATTCCTATACCGATGGAATCGATGAGAAGGGTAATAAAGATGAGTGTAAGACTTCGACGTTGCATATTGCAATAATAAAAAGGGGATCTCTATTTTGGCGCAAAAAATAAAAATAATTCTGTTAAATAATTTATCAAATTCAGGTACAATAAGTGAAAGAATGCATGAATAATTTTTTCAAATGAGATTGTTTGAATTGTTTGAATCGGCTTTTTGGGAGAAATGTATTTGTTTGTCATCATTTTTGCTTTGCCTTCGGCGCAAAAATAGACGCCAAACAAATACAAAAAATTTTATTAGCCCCGGGGTTGAAACCCCGGGCTAATAAAATTTGACCCCTACGGGGTCAGGCATCTATTGAAAATTGGCGTTTTAATCGAAGCATACAAATGTGACAATGGTTACCAATAATACCTGGGAAATAATCCCTGCGGCCCGGGATGGCCCATTAGAGAAATTGCGTATGAAAACAAGATGGCCATTTAAGGCCCATGCCAACTGGCATGGGCGAGCGGTAATCCGCAAATAGTGAGTGCAAGGCGTCTGCAGTTTTTGCCATAGCAAAGAGACTATACCGCGTTGCGGCCCTTCGCAAAAACCTTTGACGCCTCCGAAAATGGCCATTGTAGTTTTCAAGCAATTTGTCTGAAGGGCCTAGCCTTTGGTTACACCTTTGGGCAACCTGTCCGAACCGGAACGGGCGGATGCCAAAGGTGTTGAAATAATATTTAACTCCTTCGAGTTCTTGCGTCTCAAAGAAAATTGATGTTTCAACCGGAGAATTAAAAAAGCATCAACTGTTTCTATTTTAATTGGAGAAAATATCCCTGCTGCCCTTGGCCTTTGATTGTACGGACATATGCCAAAGGTGGAAAAAATTCAATTTGCAATAACAAAATTTTTAAAATAAACACCCTTTAATTTCTAATCCTGATTTTCGCTTTCGCGAATAATCCTCGCAATCCGCTCTGCGGTTTGCTCATTGGTGAGCTGCTCCCGCAGCCGGTCTACCATAATTGGAAAGGCAAGAGGAGTGGGCTTTTCAGGATGTGTAATAACCAATTCCATCCCTGCTATTTTTTCCAGCGCTTTGCGCAATCGCTGCTCTTCCAACTGATAATAAAGCGCTTCTTCTTCGGCTTGTTTTAACAACAAATTATTGGGATCATGATCGCGAAAAACTTCATAAAAAAGTCTGGAATTTGCCTGCAAATGTTTGCTTCTGACCTGCTTGCCAGGAAAGCCTTTAAATACCAATCCGCTAATGGTTGAAATTTCACTGAAACGCCTGCGAACCATTTCACTGTAATTGGTGCTGTTTAATAAATCTGCAATCAGATTTCTGGTGCTGAAAATATCTTCTTCCAATCCTTCTTCAAATGGTATTTCGGTTGCGCTCAACAATTCAAATCCATAATCATTCATGGCAATGCTGAATGTGTTTCTGGAAATATTGCTTAACCGGTAAGCGAGAAGCATTGCCAAACCTTCATTTACCATTCTTCCTTCAAATGGAAAAATAAAAATATGATGCCCTTCTTCTGTTAAATGGCTCTCAATTAATAACTCATTTTGACGCGGAATTCTGCTTCTTTCTTCCTGCAATTCAAATAATGGTTGCAGTACTTTTAATTCCTTATCATCCAGTGTTTGATAATGGTGAATTTTATACCTTAATATTTCAGACAATTCCGAGGAAAGACTCATTCTTCCTCCCTGCCAGCTGGGTACAATGCCTTTCTTTTTTGTCACTTTCCGTACCATGGCAACAGGTCCGTCGGTACGCACCAGTTCCAATACTTTTCCCGCGAAAACAAAACAATCTCCGGGATTTAATCTGCTGATAAAATATTCTTCAATGGTTCCCAATTTTTGTCCGTTTAACAATTGCACAAACATGCTTTGTTCATGTGCAATGGTGCCAATACCAAGCCGGTGTTGCATGGCGAGTTTTCTATTGGTAACGCGATATTTTCCATCGATCCATTCTAACCGGTGGTATTCGTCATAAGAAGAAAGTGAATCTCCACCGGTATGCATAAAATGTAAAATCCATTTCCATTCTTCTTTGGTAATGGTTTGAAAACAATGGGTTTGTTTGATTTCCAAAAATGTAATTTCCGGATTAAATCCATCGCTTACTGCAAGTGTCATTAAATATTGTATCAGTACATCAAAAGCGCGCATTACCGGAATGCGGCTCTCTACTTTTTTTTCTGCAACTGCAGTTTTTAAAGCGGCTGCTTCAATCAATTCCAAACTATGTGTGGGCACGAACCAAATTTTACTGGTTTCTCCGGGTTGGTGGCCACTTCGTCCGGCCCTTTGCGCAAATCGAGCAACGCCCTTTGGACTGCCAATTTGAATGACGGAATCCACAGGTCTGAAATCCACACCCAGATCCAAACTGGATGTACAAACTACTGCTTTTAATTCACCAGCGTGCAACATTTCCTCTACCCATTTTCGTACTTCTGTTGTGAGGGAACCGTGGTGAATGGCCATTCTTCCGGCCAATGAGGGTTGTGCGTCCAATAGTCTTTGGTACCAAATTTCGCTCTGACTTCTGGTATTGGTAAAAATTAAAGTGGTATTGCTTTTTTCAATTACGGGGAGAATTTTAGGAAGTAGTGTAATTCCCAAATGTCCCGCCCATGGCAGTGTTTCAATAGAGTCGGGATAAACCGTTGTAATTTTTGTTTTCTTTTGAAAATTGGAAATTACCGTACAAATTTTTTCGGCTTCAGGTATTAAAATATCCCTGGCTTCATCCAGGTTTCCAATAGTGGCGCTAATGCCCCAACTGCGCATTTTCGGACAAATACTGCGCAACCTGCTCAGTCCCAGTTCTACCTGTACACCGCGTTTGCTGCCAATCAGTTCATGCCATTCATCCACTACTACACAGCCCAGATTTTTAAAGAAATTTTCATATCCTTTCGTGGCCAACAAAAGGTGTAAGCTTTCCGGCGTGGTAACCAGGCATTGTGGTTTTTCCGTTTGTTGTTTTTTGCGCTCTTTCAGATCGGTATCTCCGTTTCGCAGGGCCACATACCAATTGGCATCCAGGGAATCCGAAGCACTTTGAATGGCATCCCGGATATCGGCACTCAACGCTTTCAGCGGGGTAATCCACAAAAGAAACAAGCCTTTTTGACCATCCAAACGCATTTTGTGATCCAGAATTGCAGGCAAAGCAAGTGCAAAAGTTTTTCCGCTGCCGGTAGGTGCATTTAACAATCCATGAAAACCTTCAAAGTATTTTTCTGCACATTCTTTTTGAAAGGCATGCGCTTTCCAGCCCCTTTGGTGGAACCAGCGGGTATAATCGGATTGCCAATGCGTTTTGGTTTTCAAAATATCAATAACAGAAATTCAAATAAACCGGAAAACAGAGATATTTTGTACGGGATTTAAGAATAGTTTATGGGGTAGAATATTTTTGGGGAAAAGAGGGGAATTGAAATAACTAGAATATGTTGTTTCTAACCTGTTGTGCTATCTAAATACAATTACTGAATTTCAAAAATACATTTTTTTAATCCACCCTTTTGCCGAAAAGGGTGGAGCCCAAACTCTTAGCTGGCAAAGGCGCCATTTCGGTTTGAATTCAGCTCAGGTCGCTCTCAAGCTTGCGCCCTTACTCCGCTTCGCTCCGCACGGGTGACGCGACCTTTCGCGCGCTGCTGCCAGCTAAAGCCGAGCAGCAACATTTTATTGAAAATTTTATAATAGAAACAGCTTTTAACATTTAAATATACTATGATAAAATGCGTTCTTAATTTCATTTTATTAATATACGTTGCAACTCGGTTTCGGCCCTCCTGGAGAAAAAGAGTAGAAAAACAAGATGGAGGATTTGCCCTTCCGCACCGGAACGGTGTGCCTATGGCGCCACCCTTTGGGCGATGCCAAAGGTGGCAAATATAATTTGATAGCACAACACGTTGTTTCTATTTAAAAACAACATTATTGGTTTTATGCACGAATAAGATTAGTTGCGAACAATGAAAATCTATTATTTAGGCCGTATTAACACTAGTCAAAGTCTGAATTACTAAGGTTCTCTAATGCTTTTTGTGCGAGAAATCTAATATGATTCCATTCCGTTCTTTTCAAATCTTCTGGTTCCCAAAATGATTCGTCATCATTTGTCGTCATAAAAGTAAAATACTGGTTTATTATTTTAACAATTTCATAAACATTCCTTATATTTTTATTTTTTGGTGAATTCTCGATCAAATTATGACAAAACGGTTCAATATCTTCTGCAATCAAAGCAATCTCATCTATGGGCAGAGCATTTAGTAACTTGAGTTGTACAGGAGGTTTTTCAGCTAACAATGTTAAAGACTGAGTCAAGTAATCCTTTAATTCACTGTTTTTCATTTTATTGTCTTCAAGAATTTGAATGTTTTATGTCAAAAGCGCTTATAATTGGTTTCATTTATTCTGATTTAATTTTATTTGTTAGTGATGGCTCACAGGGAATATAGTTCATTTGTAATTTTAGCTTTTTGAATATTTCCAGGATTGTTTTATTGAAAATAATAACCCTATCACCTCCAAAAAAAGTTTCCTTTGTTTTCCAAATTGGGAATTTTGGAAGAATTTCGGGCAATGGCATATAATCAAGCTGTATATTGTCATAAATTTTGTTGCCACATTGTTCGCATTTTGCAAAAGTCATTTTATGGTTTTCAATTTCATGATCTAAAATTGGAATATCTAGTTGTACGATCTTAGGATTTGGAGATTTGGGTCTGAGCCTCATCACAGGGATATAATTGAGCCCAAGTGGTTTAAAATATTCAGTGTATATTTCTGTTTTCATAAATATATCGTCAAAAATCCAATTGCTCTCAAATATTCTCAGTTTATCCAGATGATTTATTTGAGAAAGAATAAAAGGATTTCGTTGAATTTTACCTGCCCAACACATTCTATTTTGGCAACTTAATTCATAATTATCAGAACCACTTTCTAAAAATTCATGTTCGGGCTGGGGATAGCCTGAAGCAGGCACTCCAATTAGCCGAAAATAATCTGCGTTCGCATAATCTTGTTTTTCGAAATGTGGACCTCTACCACAAATAATTCCATGCAAATCACAAAATTCTTCAAACTTATTCTCAATTGCATAGTTAAGTTCAAAATGCAATTCTAATAAAGTACTCGTTCTTTTCTTAGAAACAGTTTTAGTTAAATCAAATTGATCAAATAGGAATTTATCAGTGGATACATCTTTCAATTCCCTAATTTCCAAGACTTTAATCATCTTTCATTCCAATTTTAATGATTTTAATTATTTATGGTTTTTGCAGTATCGATTTTGATAATTGTTTAAAATCCTTGCTCCTGTAACGTATGTTGCGTGTAGTGGGATATTCATTTGGTACGACCCTGGTATGACAAAAATAGGATCTTTCTGCCTGAGTTTATTCCTGATGCCATGATTGGAAGTGCATGGCAGTCCCCCTTATAGCGTGGTGGTCCCGACAGGAATCGAACCTGTATCTAATGCTCCGGAGGCATTCGTAGTATCCATTCTACTACGGGACCATAATGGTATGTGTTTTTCCCCAAAGAAATACCTTTATCGGGGTGCGCAAAGGTAATACCGAATTTTACTCTGCCATAACCGCCCTTTACACTAAATTTGTCATCCCCTTATGGAAGTTAGATTCAGGATCAACAAATCCCTGCTGATGGCCGTGCTGGCATTTTTTCTCACCACAGGCTTCAGGGTTTACGATGAATTGTTTGAGTATTCCAAAAACCTTGAAATATTCTCTGCCGCCTACAAGGAAGTGGGCAAAAACTTTGTAGATGAAGTAAATGCCGGCGACCTCATGCGCAAAGGCCTGGATGCCATGCTGGCAACCCTCGATCCCTACACCAATTATTTCAGCGAAAGTCAGGCAGAAGAAGCATTGCTGGACAGGCAGGGAGAATACAGCGGCGTGGGCTGCAGGGTAATTATCCGCGAGAAATATCCGGTAGTTTCTGAAGTTTTTGGAGGTTATGCCTTTTCCAAGGCAGACATTCGGCCGGGTGACATACTCAAAACCATTGCCGGTCAAAGTATGAAAGGAAAATCCATTGGCGATGTGAGCGTTTATCTGCGCGGAGCGCCTGAATCCGCCATTGATTTGGAACTGGAGCGCGAAGGGGTTACCATCAAAAAAAGTGTTACCAGAGTTTCTGTAGTGGGTAAAAATGTGCCCTATTACGGCATGGTGGATGAAAATACGGGTTATGTAAAGCTCGAACAATTTGGCCAGAAAGCGGCTTCTGAAATTCAAAATGCGCTCACCGATCTGAACAAAGGCGGCAAGCTGAAATATGTTATTCTGGATCTGCGGGATAATGGCGGCGGACTTTTGAATGAAGCGGTAAATATTGTTGGTCTATTTACCGGACCGGGCAGGCTGGTAGTAAAAATGAAAGGAAGAACTCCCGAGAGCAACAGGGACTGGACCACCAGCAGCACCAGCGCCTTTGTAAATATGCCTCTGGTTGTATTGGTCAACTCCCATTCCGCTTCGGCGTCGGAAGTGGTAAGTGGTAGTTTGCAGGATATGGACCGCGCCGTAATTGTGGGTAGAAACAGCTATGGAAAAGGGCTGGTTCAGAACTATTTTAACCTTCCTTATCGCACCCAAATGAAAATTACAACAGCGAGGTATTATACACCTAGCGGACGTTGCATACAATTGTTGGATTACCGACACCGAAATGTAGATGGAAGTGCAGGTAAAATGCCCGATAGCCTGCGCAAAAAGTTTACTACTAATGCAGGAAGAACAGTATTAGACGGCGGAGGAATACGCCCGGATATGGAAGTGGATGAGTTCGCAGGTCAACCCCTTTTGAAATATGTGATGGATGAACGTTTGTTATTTGACTTTGCAAACCATTATCGAAATACCCATGAAAACATTGGTGCTGCCAGAGAGTTTAAGTTGAGCGATTCAGATTACGAAACGTTTAGCGACGAAGTTTCTAAAAAATTATCCGATTTGCTGGAAGATAAAATTCGGGAGAGCATTAAAAAACAAATTGCGGATGGCGATCTGGCTGATCTGATTTTGGACAACGGCAAATTTGCTGAGACTTTGGAAAGCCAGGTGAAAATAAAATTGCGCGCTTTTGAGGAACCCTTGCGGTACCAGTTAACGCGGGAAATTTTGAAGCGATATTATTACGACAGTGCTTTGTACGAAAGTAGTTTTGACGGCGATCCGGATTTGGGAGCTGCATTAAACGTACTGCACAATGAAGCCGATTACAGAAGGAGATTGCTGCCCTGATGGATTGGGTGGAATGGATTGTTCTGCCACTGGTTGGCGCTGTCGGCGGCTTTTTAGCCGGTATGTTGGGAGTGGGAGGCGGAATTATTTTCGTTCCACTGCTTACCTGGTTGTTTAACCGCATGGGTTTGAGTAATGCCGAGGTGGTAAAATATACCCTGGCCAATTCCATTTTTCTGGTATTTATTTCCGGTGTTTCAGGAATATTAAAACAGCGCAAAATTGGAACCCTGAATTGGCAAAAAGCCTTATGGATCGGAATACCGGGGGCCATTGTTTCATTAATCTGGAGTTATTTTATTCAACAGGGAAACTGGTATAAAAAAGAGAGTTTTCAATTGGTATTTTTATCTTTTTTGGTAATATCCATTGCCAATATGCTAATGGGAAATAAGAAAAATGCCACAGAAGAAAAAGAAGTTTCGATACCGGGATTTCGCCCATTAGAGCTGGTTGTTTCAATGTTGGCGGGATCTGTGGTTGCTCTTAGCGGGCTTGGTGGGGGTGTGATTATGGTACCTATGTTTCGCATGTTTTTAAAAATGCCCATGCGCTCTGCTACTGCACTTTCTTTAAGCATTATCCCAATTTTGAGTATTGCGCCTTTGGCGAATTACCTCAGTACAGTACCGCACGAAACGGCAAAAGTTGCGCATACCGGGTATATCAGCTGGCCTTACGCACTACCCATTGCTATTGGTGTCGCTATTTTTGCAGGAATAGGATTAAAAACTGCTAAAAAAATCCCTGTATTTTATTTGAGAATTATCTTTGCCGCCCTTTCAACATCCATACTAATCAAAACCGTATACGATATATTTCATCCATGAGACTTAGTTTTTCATTCCTTACCATCATTTCCTTATGCACCACATTGCGTGCACAGGAATCTTTTGAAGCCGCAAAAAACCATTTCAAAAGCGATATAGTTTACCTTTCTTCCGATGCGCTGGAAGGCCGCCTGGCCGGATCCAACGGCGATAAATTATCTGCCGCATATATTTCTGAAGAATTTAAAAAAGCAGGATTACAAACCTGGAACGGAAGTTACTTTCAAACTTTTGATATTGTCAAATTGCGCCTGGCTACCGGGAAGTGCAAATTTGAAATGTCCATGAACGATCCGAATGCAAGTTTTCATCAGCAATTTGTATTGTTCGAAGAATTTTTTCCAATAAGCGAAAGCAAGAATATGGATAGTGTGGTAGCACCCCTCATGCATTGTGGATATGGAATTGAAGCAGATACCTATGGTTGGAACGATTATAAAAATTTAACCGATTTGGAAGGGAAAATATTTATCATCCAAATGGGTTTTCCGGGAGATGATACTGCCAGACATTCGCCACTTTCTGCATATGCAGAAATTTCTCAGAAATTGAAAGCGGCACAGGCTCATGGCGCAAAAGGCGTAATATTTATACCGGGTTCCAGGGCGGCAGAAGTGCCCAAGGGGGAGTTGCAGAGAAACGCAAGTACCATGGATTTTCCGGTAATTTATTTCAAAAAACTGTTGCCTTCCCAACTGGAATTGCGAGCCAAAATTATTGTCAATATTGCGGCACCAGCAGCACCTGCTTACAATGTAATCGGGTATAAAAATAACCATAAAAAACGAACCGTAATTATTTGTGCCCACCACGACCATCTGGGATATAATGAATTTGGAAATAGCCTTTACACCGGCCCGATTTCCATACATAACGGGGCAGATGACAATGCCAGTGGGGTAGCCGCAATGCTGGAACTTGCGCGCACCATGAAAGGAAGAAAATTCAAAAAAAATAATTATTTATTTATTGCATTCAGCGGTGAAGAACTGGGATTACTTGGTTCAAAATATTTTATTAAAAACGGCGGTATAAAACCGGAACAAATCAATTATGTGGTGAATATGGATATGGTTGGAAGAATGGATTCTGTTTCACATACCCTTATGGTAAACGGAGTTGGAACATCGCCTGTGTGGAATGAAAATTTGAAGAAATTAAAAATAGATACCACCGGGCTGCACATTGTAACTTCTGAAAGTGGCCTGGGCCCGAGCGACCATGCATCCTTTTATCTGGAGGGAATTCCGGTATTGCATTTTTTTACAGGACAACACTCCGACTACCACAAGCCGGACGATGATGAATCCAAAATCAATTATAACGGTATGTACAAGACCTATGCATATATTTATGATGTGGTAAAAGTGACGAATAAAAGCGGAAAGCTCCCATTTACCAAAACCAAAGATGTACAGGCCGGAAGACGCGCTTTTAAAGTTACCATGGGAGTAATGCCCGATTATACTTTCACCGGAAGCGGCATGCGCATTGATGGGGTAAGTGATGGAAAACCGGCACAAAAAGCAGGTTTGCAAAAGGGAGATATTATTACCAAACTCGGAGACTTTTCCATTTCAAATGTGCAGGATTACATGAAAGCCCTGGGAAATTTTGAAAAAGGCATGAAAACCAATGTGGAAGTGTTTCGTGGGATTGAGAAAAAAACTTTTGAAATTGAATTTCAATGAAAATAACAGAACATATAAAGAGCGCAAATAAAACACTATTTTCATTTGAAATATTGCCACCTTTAAAAGGGGTGGAAATTGATGAATTGTGGTTTGGTATAGACCCCTTAATTGAATTTAAACCATCTTTTATTGATGTTACTTACCATCGCGAGGATTTCGTTTTGAAGAAGCGGCCGGATGGCAGTTATGATAAAGTAAGCACCCGCAAAAGACCCGGAACTGTGGCTATTTGTGCGGCATTGCAACATAAATATAAAATTGATGCAGTTCCGCATTTGATATGTGGTGGTTTTGATAAGGAAGATACCGAAAATGCACTTATTGATTTACACTTTTTGGGAATTGATAATGTACTCGCATTGCGTGGAGATGCCCGTAAGGCAGATGCGGGATTTATTCCCGAACCCAATGGAAATAAAAATGCACTGGATTTGATTCACCAGATCAAAAACATGAATGCAGGTATTTATCTGGATGAGGAATTAACCAATGCGCATATCACCAAATTTTGCGCCGGTGCAGCCTGTTATCCCGAAAAACATGCAGATGCACCGAATTTGGAAAGTGATTTAAAATTTTTGAAAAGAAAAGTAGAAGCGGGTGCAGAATTTTTAATAACCCAAATGTTTTTTGACAACCAGATGTATTTTGATTTTGTAAAAAAATGCAGGGAGATAGGAATAAATGTTCCCATTATTCCGGGCATTAAACCAATGACCACGGCGAAACAAGTATATACCTTACCTAAAATTTTTAATATTCAAATTCCGGTAGCACTTACCAACGAATTGGAAAAATGTAAAAATGATAATGAAGTAAAGCAGGTAGGAACTGAATGGGCAATTGAGCAGTGTAAGGAATTGATGAAAAATGGTGCGCCTGTGTTGCATTTTTATACCATGGGTAAGAGCGCCCAGACGAAAGCCATTTGCGAAAAAATATTCTGATGTTATGCGTGTAATTCCCAATACGATTTTGTTTTTTCACTCCAGTTAACAAAAATGGAATTAACCGGTACTGTTATAAAATCCACAGGAAGCTGGTACCAGATTTTAGGTGCTGATGACAAGGTTATTCAAGGCCGGATTCGAGGGAAATTGCGATTGGAAGATTCCGATATGAGCAATCCTGTTGCAGTTGGGGATAAAGTTGTTTACGAATTGGATTTAAATTATGCCGATACTGCATCCATCGTTACGGTGCTGCCAAGGAAAAATCATATCATTCGCAAGAGCAATAAATTGAGTTCCAAAAGGCAGGTCATTGCTGCAAATCTGGATTTGGCGGTTATGGTTGCCAGCCTTGTATCTCCGAGAACTTCGCTTGGATTTATAGACCGATTTCTGGTATGTTGCGAAGCCTTTCATATACCCGCATTATTGTATTTTAACAAAACAGATTTGCTGAACGAAAATGGGATGGAGGTGTTGGCCGAAATACGCGGTATTTATGAAAAAGCGGGCTATGATTGCATGGCAGGATCAGCACTGGACAGTGGTTCTGTTGCAGAATTGCGCAGTCGTTTTGAAGGAAAAACAATTATGGAAACCGGACATTCCGGAGCAGGGAAATCTACTTTATTGAATAATTTATTTCCAGGTGCCAATGCCCGGGTGATGGCAATTTCGGAACATCACGAAAAAGGGAAACACACCACCACATTTGCAGAAATGCATTTGTTGCCCAACAATACCAGAATTATTGACACACCCGGAATACGCGATTTTGGTGTGGTGGATGTGCCGGAAAATGAAATTGGTCAGTATTTTCCTGAATTCAGAAAAGTATCATTATCCTGCAAATTCAACGATTGTCAACACACAAACGAACCTGGATGTGCGGTAAAAGAGGCCGTGGAAAACGGAGAAATTTCTGAAGAGCGTTATTACAGTTATCTGAGCATACTTCGCGGAGAAGATGTGTTTCAATAATGGTATAAATGTAATTTTAGTTTGTTCCTGTTTCCTATAAACCGGAAAAAGCCCTGAAATTTTTAAAATAAAAAAGGCGGTATCGCGCCGCTACAACCCGCTGCCCTTGCTACCTTCCGGTCCTGGGGGAGTTCACGGGGAGCTGACCGTACCGCCGGTGCAAAGATAACGCATTATCGGTTTGCCGTACAAGTTTAAAATGTGGGAGAATATATTTCCTGTTTTTTACCGAATTTCGCATTTCATGACCACCGATATTGCGTTTAATAAAAACGAAGACCTGAACAAGCAACTCTGGGATTCTGTGCGGACGAAACTGAATAAAATCAGTGAGGGCGGAGGAGCAAAAGCGGCAGCGAAACAAAAAGAAAAAAATAAAATGCTGTGCAGGGAACGTGTGGATTTTTTACGCGATAAAAATAGTGCATGGATAGAAATAGGTGCATTTGCCGGATATGAAATGTACGAAGAGCAGGGTGGTTGTCCTGCAGGTGGTGTAGTTGCCGGTATTGGGTATGTGAGTGGCAGGCAGTGTGTGATTGTGGCCAATGATGCTACTGTAAAGGCAGGCGCCTGGTTCCCGATTTCAGGTAAAAAAAATCTGCGTGCGCAGGAAATTGCCATGGAAAACCGATTGCCAATTATTTACCTGGTAGATAGCGCAGGGGTGTATTTGCCCATGCAAGATGAAATATTTCCGGATAAGGAACATTTTGGCAGAATATTTAGAAATAATGCGAAAATGAGCAGCATGGGAATTACACAAATTGCAGCTGTAATGGGTAGCTGTGTTGCAGGCGGGGCCTACCTTCCCATAATGAGTGACGAGGCATTGATTGTTGAAAAAACCGGGAGTATTTTTCTCGCAGGAAGCTATTTGGTAAAAGCGGCAATTGGAGAAGATGTAGACAATGAAACCCTTGGTGGAGCTGAAACACAAAGCGAAATTAGCGGTGTAATTGATGATAAATTCCCGGATGATAAATCTTGTTTAAATCGCATCAAATTTATCATGGATAAATTGGGAAAATTTGAAGAAGCAGGATTTGACAGGGTGAAGGCAATGAAACCGGTGAAAGATGAAAAAGAAATTTTTGGATTGTTGCCGGCAGACCGGTCGAAGCCTTATAAATCCATTGAAATAATTGAGCGTTTGGTAGATAAAAGTGAATTTGAGCAATACAAAGAAGGTTATGGGAAAAGCATTATTTGCGGCTATGGACGCATTGATGGCTGGGCAGTTGGCATTGTTGCGAACAACAGGGAACTGGTAAAAACAAAAAGAGGAGAGATGCAGTTTGGCGGAGTTATTTACAGCGATAGTGCGGATAAAGCTGCCCGATTTATTATGAATTGCAACCAGAAAAAAATTCCATTGGTTTTTTTACAGGATGTTACCGGATTCATGGTTGGAAGCAGAAGTGAGCAGGGTGGTATCATTAAAGATGGTGCAAAAATGGTAAATGCAATGAGCAATAGCACCGTACCAAAATTCACGATTATTATGGGCAACAGTTATGGGGCAGGGAATTATGCCATGTGCGGAAAAGCGTATGATCCCAGACTGATTGTTGCGTGGCCTTCGGCAAAAATTGCCGTTATGGGTGGTGAACAGGCGGCAAAAGTTCTCTTGCAAATTGAAGAAATGAGTTTGAAATCACGGGGTGAAACCATTACCCCTGAGCGTGAAAAAGAATTGTTGGATCATATTATTCAGCGTTATGAAAATCAAACTACGCCTTATTATGCAGCAGCGAGATTATGGGTAGATGCTATTATTAGCCCTTTGGATACACGGCAGTGGATAAGCATGGGGATTGAGGCCGCAAACCATGCGCCTGTGGAGAAATACAATGTAGGTGTGCTGCAAACCTGATTTGGAATTTTATTATTAAAAGTCATCGGTTTTTTCATGTGATTTCATTCGTACTTCTGTAAAACCGGGTAATTTTTTGCAATTTCTTAAATGCATATTTTATTAAATATTGCGGATAAGTTAGTTATGGCTGCATCCATAAATTTTCAAAAAATGGATTCGGAACAAAATATTATGTTGGTGTAGTAAACCTTAGTGTAAAACCAGGTTGGGATCCTTCCAATAGAAAAATAATGATTTTAATCAATTCTTTCTTCAAAATATGGCATATTTACATATCTATTTAAATCGATTTTTGAAGTTTGGCAACATATATTAAAACTGGGTTATCAGAAAAAGAAGCAGCCGAGAAAATAAGGCAATCGGGGTTCAATGAATTGCCTGCGGCAAAATCAAAGAATATTACCGGAATTGCCCTGGAAGTAATACAGGAGCCTATGTTTTTGCTGCTGATCAGTTGCGGTATTTTGTATATTATTTTAGGAGATTATAGAGAAGGAATAGTTCTCCTTTGCACCATATTTATTATCATTTTTATTACTTTTTATCAATATCAAAAAACAGAAAAAGCGATAGATGCATTGCGACAATTGTCTTCACCAAGGGCATTGGTCATTCGCGATGGAAAGGAAGTGCGCATCCCTGGCCGCGAAGTGGTAACAGAGGATATAATTTTGCTGCACGAAGGTGACAGGATACCTGCTGATGCAGTGCTGCTGGAAGGCTGGAACCTTACTGTGGATGAATCTCTGCTCACCGGTGAATCTGTGGCCGTACAAAAAAATAATTTCATGACAGACGAAAAAAATCATCTTCTATTTTCAGGAACCCTTGTGGTACAAGGAAAAGGAATTGCAAAAGTATTGGCAACCGGACAACAAACGCGTTTTGGAAAAATAGGAAGTTCATTAGAGAGTATTGATGCAGATGAAACCCGATTGCAAAAAGAGATGAAAGTCCTCATTCGCAATTTGTTCATTGCCGGCGGTATTCTGAGTGTTTGCGTAGTTCTGGCCTTTTATTTTACCCGCGGAAACTGGATACAATCCGTGCTCAACGGATTGGCTGCAGCCATGGCAATTTTGCCGGAAGAATTTCCTGTGGTTCTCACCGTTTTTCTTGCATTGGGGGCCTGGCGATTGGCGAGAAAAAAAGTACTCACACGCAGACCATCTGCCATTGAAACCCTGGGCTCGGCTACCGTTTTGTGCAGCGATAAAACCGGAACCATTACCCAAAATAGAATGGAAATTGCGGCGTTGTATGCAAAGGATACCGAAATTATCTGGTCCGGTTTTGAGGAGAAAAAAGAATTAATTTCAGAATTGGTTTTTGGAGGATTTTTGGCTTCTCATGAAAGTTCCATAGATCCAATGGAGAAAGCTATTGCAGCCCTTCACAGTGATTTCGGGAATTTATCCAATACCGGAAGATGTATACAGGAATTTCCATTAAGTACCGCATTTTTTGCAATGACCAGAGTATATGAAAATGCGGGTTCTGGTGGTTATGATATTTTTGCAAAAGGCGCACCGGAAGCAATATTTGAATTGTGTGGATTGAGAGAAAAAGAAATAGCAGAACTAACTATACCATTGAATTTAATGGCGGAAAAGGGAAATCGAATTTTAGCTGTGTGTAAAGCGAATTGGATGCAATCTGTTTTGCCTGAAAACCAACAGGATTTTAATTTCCGGTTTTTGGGATTTATTGGGTTTGAAGATCCAATGAGGCCGGAAGTGCCGCAGGCAATTAAAGAGTGCAGAGAGGCTGGAATCAGGGTAATTATGATTACCGGAGATTACCCGGCAACGGCCATTCGCATAGCAGAACAAATAGGTTTGGAAACGAATGGAGAAGTGCTTACCGGAAACGAACTGGAAATTTTAAGTGAGATAGAATTGCAGGAAAAAATTAAAAGTATTCATGTATTTGCGCGAATTATTCCGGAACAAAAATTGCAAATTATCCGCGCATTAAAAGCAAATGGGGAAATTGTTGCTATGACCGGAGACGGTGTAAATGATGCCCCGGCTTTGAAGGCAGCAGACATAGGAGTGGCCATGGGGGCCAAGGGGACAGATGTTGCAAGGGAAGCCTCTTCTTTGGTTTTATTGGATGATAATTTCGCCTCCATAGTTTCCGCAATAAGGTTGGGTAGAAAAATATTTGATAATTTACAAAAGGCCATGTCTTATATCATAGCCATTCATATACCGATTATCGGGTTGACTTTAATACCGGCATTATTTTCTGCATTGCCATTGATTTTAATGCCTCTGCATATTGTTTTTATGGAATTAATTATTGATCCTGTAAGTTCAGTTGCATTTGAATCGGAAAAGGAAGAAGCAAACATTATGAAACGCCCACCCCGCAATCCAAATGAATTGTTTTTTGGCTGGAAAAAAATATTGTTGGGTGTTTCCCGCGGTGTTTTATTGTTTTTTATGGTGGCCGGAATTTATTTTTTATCCGTGCAGGAAGGGCACAGCGAAGGAGAAGTCAGAGCCATTGCCTTTTCCTCTTTGATAATAGGAAACCTGTTTCTGATTCTCACTTCCTTATCCAAAACCAGGAGTTTTATTTCGGTACTTTTTGAAAAAAACTTTGCATTGCTGGCAATCATTGGATTCGCAATGCTGATGCTTTTATTGTCTATTTCACTTCCCGCATTGCAAAAATTATTCAGCTTTGAATTTCCGGGTTATTCGCATTTTATTTCCTCTTTTTCGGGGGCATTAATTTTGCTTTTGATTTTTGAATCTGTGAAATATTTTCGGGTCCGAGGTAAAAATAAGGCCGGTATATAAACCTTTAAATTATAGCTGGTCCATGCAAATTCAGAGGCTGTTGGTTCATTCAAATTGAAATTTTAAAGGGAGCACCATTGATTTTTAAGATTTTCTTATCTTCGCCGCATGGGTAAACACGCGTACGTATTCCCCGGACAGGGAAGCCAGTTTGTAGGGATGGGGAAAGACCTCTATGAATCTTTTACCGCAGCCAAAGAATGGTTTGAGCAAGCTAATGAAATCTTGGGATTCCGAATTACCGATATGATGTTTTCCGGAACCGATGAGGATCTGAGACAAACCAGTGTTACCCAGCCTGCAATTTTTTTACATTCTGTTATTCGCGCAAGATTACTGGAAGGATTTAAGCCGGATATGGTTGCAGGGCATTCATTGGGTGAATTTAGCGCCCTGGTAGCCAACCAGACACTTTCTTTTGAGGATGGTTTGCGCTTGGTAAGCCAGCGCGCCCGTGCCATGCAGGAAGCCTGTGAAATGCAACCTGGAACCATGGCTGCAGTTTTGGCTTTGGATGATGCAATTGTGGAAGAAATATGCGCTTCCATTTCGGGAATTGTTGTTCCGGCCAATTACAATTGTCCTGGTCAATTGGTTATCAGCGGTTCCGTGGAAGCTATAAATATAGCCTGTGAAAAAATGAAAGAAGCAGGTGCAAAAAGAGCGCTGGTTTTGCCAGTAGGGGGCGCATTTCATTCCCCTTTAATGGAGCCGGCACGCGAAAAACTGGCTGCAGCAATTGAGAATACAAACTTTAACCAACCGAATTGTCCGGTGTATCAGAATGTTACTGCAAGTGCGATTTCCGATAAAGATGAAATTCGAAAAAATCTGGTAGCGCAACTGACAGCACCAGTTCGATGGACCCAAAGCATACAGGCAATGTGGGCGGATGGAGCAACAAAATTCACCGAGGTTGGTCCCGGTAAAGTTCTACAGGGATTGGTTAAAAAAATTGCGTCGGAAGCAGAAGCAGAAAGTATTGCTTAAAAAATATTACACCCATTATTTTCAATAAATTAAAACTTTATACTCATGAAAAAACTATTTTTAATTCATTTATTGCTATTTGCATTTGTACATTTTGTAAGCGCTCAGGCCACTGTGGTTGCAAGTCGCGAATTTGACGCGGACGATTTCTTAAAAGGCAGCCTCAATATGAATGAAGCCGGAATTATGATGTACGGCTGGGAAGAAAAAGGCACATTTGCCTGTAAAGCACTGGATAAAAATCTGGATAATTATGCTTCCTGGACCATCAGTACGGAAAAGCGCGCAACCCTTGCCGACATTACCTACTCGCAAAAAACAGGGCAGGCAATTGCACTCATTCAAACAGGAAAATCTACCTATTTATTTGTGGCGATGGATGTGAAAACCAAGAAAAAGAAAACTACGGAATTGCTTGTTCCAAAAGGCACTGGTTTGCGTGAAATATTATACGCGGTTGGAGATCAGATTTGGTTTGTCGGCTACAATAAAAAGTCGTTTTTTTTGTATACTTGCGACATCGCGTCTCCAAAACTCGTGCCTTTGGATCCTGGTATTTCAGGAGAAAAATTCAATATTTTGAATCTCGATATTATGGACAATGATGAAGTAGCGGTGGTGTATTCTTTTGGACCAAAAAAATTGCGTGAACTGGATGTATTGGTATTGGATGCAGAAGGCAAAACATTAGTTCCGAGGTTGATGGAATCTGCAAGTATAGAAGAGCGAAATCTGGCTATTAATGCCAGTGTAACCAGGTTGGGCAAAGGCGATTATGCGCTTACAGGCAATTACAATAAAAAAGGGAAAAGCGATGCAAATGGGGTTTATTTTGCCCGATACAGCGATGGGAAAATCGGATATTTAAGCAATTTTGACTATTCCGATTTTGATCATTTTTACGACCATTTAAGTGCAAAGGAACGCGAAAAAAGAGAAGCAAAAATTGAAAAGAAAAAGAGCAAAGGAAAGGATGTAACTCTTACCGCACTTTCCATCATGCATAAAACTATTTCCACTAAAACCGGATTGGTTTTTATTGCAGAATATTATTACCCAACATATTATACCGTTACTACCACTTCCTACTCAGGTGGTAAGGCTACAACTACTACCCGTACTGAGTTTGACGGATACCAGTATACCCATGCGTTAATAGTTGGAATAGACAAAAACGGGAAAAAAGTTTACGATTTAAATTTTCCCATTCGCCCGCAATACAAGCCATTTGTTCCGGTAAGATTTTTGCGCACTTATTCCGATTCTGATATTGTGCATATGGTTTATACTTCGGGTAGAAGAATTTATTCAGCCCGTGTCGAAGACAATAAACTCGAGAATAAATATTTCGATATGTTGAATAAACTCGGCCAGAATGAGAAAGACAAAGGTTCAGCTTCCAGCAGTATTTACTGGTACGACAATTATTTCTTTATTCTGGAAATTGAAAAAACCAAGGAAAAAGGATTGGGCGGAAAACGTACAACCAAACGATTTGCCTTTAAGGTAGAAGTGCAGGAGTAATTATCTAATCAGCGTTACCGACCCGCTGATATATTTGTCTTTTTTCTCGCCGTCTTTCGATTTAATATGGATTTGATAGAAATATACTCCTTCGGGAAGATCCACGCCAATGTTCTCTACTTTGCCATTCCAGCATTGGGTTAAATCATCGGAATAGTAAATTCTCTCGCCCCAGCGGTTGAATATTTTTAATGTGGATTCATCGCATTCCTTGGACAAACCATATACGCGATAGCAATCGTTTTTTGTATCCCCATCGGGTGTAAATACATTTGCCAGATAGATTTCATTGCTGCTATCCTTATTAATTAAAAATGGTTTTTCAATGGAATCTTTGCAACCGCTAACAGGATGTGTTGCAATTACTTTTACCGAATAATTTCCGGGAAAATAGGAATGACGAACCTTTGTTCCGCTTGTTTTTGTTCCATCCCCTAAATCCCATTCGGGATTGCCCATATTTTCTCCTGTTACCTCAAAATCGACGTAAGAAGAACAATGATCCAGTTTCATTTGCAATTCAATTTGAGGAGAAGTTAAAACCTCCACTTCCAAATCAAAAGTATCGGTAACATTGCAACTACCGGAATCGGTTACCACCAGCCTTACTGTGTATTTCCCATCTTCTGCATAGATATGATATGGATTGACTTGATTGCTGCTGTCCCCATCCCCAAATGTCCATTTAAATGTTTTTCCAAAAGTATTGGATTGGTAAAAAAATATGGTATCCGGATAACAAACTTTTTGGGGTTCTGCAATAAATTTTGCTTCTACTGCGTAGGTGATATTAAAATCAAATTTAAAACTAGCATTGCTGCATCGGTAACTCACATTCACCGGGAAAGCGGCACCTGGAGTGGTTGGAAAATCATTTAATCCGGGAGGAGCAGGAGGGCAACTGCTGCAAACAGATTGATAAATTACACCTCTTTTATCAAATCTGGATGTACCACCATCCACGTGATCTTCGCTGCTGTCGCCACCAAAATACGTTGCATAAATCAGGGATTTTGCATCTTTACCAAGTACCAATAAATAGAAATCATTGTCATCGGTAGTTTTTTGAAATGCATTGCTGCTCACTTCCAGATTGGCAGAAGTTCCGGCATTGCCAACCCCAACACTGGAGCCCCATCCACTGAAATAAATATTGTAGCATTTGTCTACCAGAAATGCACAGGGACTTAATTCCGGAGCTCCACTTCTGTAACCAAAAGTGGTAACAAATTCTTCTGAATCCAGGGCATTATTTAATCTGCCTATAAATTGGGTGGTGTTGTTTTTGCCATATGTGCCGGCAGTTCTGTTAACCTGGCCTTCGGTTTGTCCGGTAACATAAATCTGATTTTTTATGTCATAATCCACAAAATAAATTTGATCATAAGCATTGGTACCATAAAAAGTAGATGATTTTAATTTACCACTGTCGTTGCTCAATTTTGTTACCCAACCATCGGAATTTCCTCCGAGGTAAGTGTTGTTCAAACCATTGCCTGCCATGGGGAAATTTGAGCTGGAAGTACCTCCGCCAACAAATAAATTCAAAGAGTCATCCAGCTTTAAACTATACGCTGCGTCATCGTTTGAACCACCTAAAAAAGTGGACCAAATAATTTGAGATAAATCTTTATTTAAGCATATTGCAACTCCATCCAATCCCCCGGCAAATACCGGCTGCATTCCATTTACAGAAGGAAACGCCGGTGAACGTGTACATGTGGCAACATAAATATTTCCATTCCCATCCGAAATAATATCTCCTCTAAAATCATCTGCATAATTAAAGTGCAATGTGCCATTGTTTATCCCATCATTTTGGGTACCTCCCAAATAAGTCCCCGCCAACATACTTGTACCATTTGCGCTTAATTTTACAACATAAATATCATGGCCGCCATTCCATCCGGAATCCACAGCAGTATTTTTGGGTATTGGAAAATTGTTAGAAAGGGTGGTGCCAAATACCAATAAATTGTTTTTTTCATCCAGCCCCAAACTATGCGGATATTCATTGGATTTTCCTCCTAAATAAGTGGCATAAATCAAAGCGGAACCATCCGGCTTGTATTTGCTGATGGAAACATCACACGGAAGAAAAACGGGCGCGGCAGCCGGCCCACGGCCCCCATAAATAGTTTGAAATGCCCCGGGGGTTACCGGATAGGTTCCTTGTGCAATATCTACAATGCCTCCTGCATACAAACATCCTGCAGTATCATAGGTTGCAGTAAATCCAAAATTATCGCCCCGTGAACCGCTATAAGTGCTGAATACCAACACCGGATCAATGGTTAATGGAATTGATTTATCCCATACTTTTTCAGTATTGGTAAAATGAAAACCAATTTGGTTTCCAACCTTTAAAAATTCACATGGAAATTCTTCGGAAAATTGTTTTGCAATAGGTTTTTTAATGGTGAAAATACCTACGGATGAAATTGCCTGAATATTTCCTTGATTTTGAACCAGAGAATCCTGTCCTGTAAATTGCATCCGGATATCTTCCGGATTGCCACCGGGCTGTACTACCCAATCAAATTCAACTTCTTCGCCTTTGGTATAAATGATGAAATCTATATGCGGATATATATTTCTTAACCGAATTTTCTTAACCGGATATATTTCGGATTTCCAGCGTTTTGGATCATCCCCTAAAAAATAATTTTCATACCATTGGGCTTCCTCTTCAAAAGCAACAGAAATTTGATTGTCTGCATCCGAATTTTGAAATGCAACGTCAATAGTATGGCCATGTATAACGAATGCCGTATCTATTCCGCGATAATGGAAAGCCTTGTGGATATTCGGCAGATCGGCAGATTCCAGCATCTTGATTCTAAAGCCGTTTTTGCGAATGAAAATGGCACCACCCTTAAAAATGGATTTTGCTACTATGGGCTCATCCCACTGTCCCGCATTTGGAGAAAAGTATAGCTGTTGCTGGGCTTTTAACGCAAAACCAGAATGCAATATCAACCATATAAGAATAATCCTCCTCAAGCTATACAAAGATAATTCATGGATGTTCCAAAGCCTTGAATCGGGCTGGAAATGCTTATGTGGATATTGTAAAATTTTTGGCAAATCAGGGAAGGTATTTCCCTGTAAAATTTACTTTACGGTCAATTCCAAACCAAGTGCTTCACTCATGGTTTGTGCTATCTGCTCCGCAGTTGCATTGGCTTCAAATTTACCTGTGAAGGTTCTGGTTGCCTCTGATTCTTTATAAACCAGAGTTTTACCGAATCTGTGATTCAGCAATTCACCAATTTGCCGGAGATTGGCCTTTTTGAAAACCAACAATTCAGAATCCCATTGAATGGAATTGGTATCACCGGACACAGCTGTTAGTTTTTCGGATTCAACTTCAAAAACAGCAGCTTTTCCTTTGGTCAAAATTAACTCTTGCCCTTTTGCGGAAAACGAAACCTTGCCATGGCGCACCACTATGGAAATGTTTTCACCAGGGTAGGCTTGAATATCAAAGCCGGTTCCCAATACTTCAGTGTGAGAGGTTCCTGCATTTACCTGAAATGGAATTTCTTCATTTCTGGCAACTTCGAATTTTGCTTCACCGGTAAGGCTAATACTTCTATTGTTTTGGTTAAATCCTTCTCCAACTATTACTTTAGAATTTCCATTTAAAGTAATTGTTGAACCATCTGAAAGGGTTATTTTTTTGGTAACCGAAGCAGTTGTGGAATAAACCATTTGGGGATGCAGTGCATTTCGTTTCCATTGGAACCAAATTCCCGCACCTGCCATTAAAATCACGGCAAATGACGCGGCAACAGCATAACTGTGGCGGCGCATCCAGGAAACCTTCATTGGTGCCTGAACTCCGATTCTGTTTTTAAGGTCCTGCCAACCGGCTTCCACGGATGTGGTAGAATCGTAGGAATAAGATCCTGCAGCATTCCAGATATCCTGTAATTCTTTATCATTCCCGGCTTCCGGCTGGGAAGATTCACCGGCGAATAGCCGGCCCAATTCTTCGTACTTTTTGTTTTCTTCGTTATTCATATCTCTCTCACCACCTGTTCTGAGCCAAATTGCCCACCATTGCATCCACCCTTTGTTTAATTACCGCCAATGTCATGCGGTATTGGGGGTTCTTTCTCAACCAGTCTTCCAAATTGCGCAATTCCTCGCTGGTCATCAGTCCGGCTGCGTATTTGGTGAGAAGGTTAGATTCCAATTGTTCTCTCATAAACGTAATGCGTCCACTACATTACCATATAAAGCCCCTATACCCCCAAAAGTTTTATTAAAAAAATTATCTGGTTTGCAAAACTCCTTCCAGGGCGCCGGATTTCGACTTTAAAAATGGGTTTTGCTTATAGATGTTTTCAATAATCTCGACCACTTTAAGGCCTTCCATGGCGTTGGTTGTTGGCATTCCCCCCTGGGTAATGGCATCTACCACATTATCGAAAATATAATTGTGGTTGGCTGCACTGCCTTTATAGGGTCCGTAGTCATTGGCCGGATTTGCAGGAGGCAGTTGGGGCATCGTATAATTCTTTATATGGCAATATTCCACCTCATTCATATACTGTCCGCCAATCTTTATAGTACCATTTTCTGCAATTACAGTAAGGCTGCTTTCGAAATTGGTATCCCAAACTCCTGTGGAATAATTGATACAACCCAAACCTCCGTTGACAAATCTGAAATTCACGGTACCGCTGTCTTCAAATTCTGTTAAACCGGAGTGATTGAAATCCGCAAATGTTGCTTTGATATCGCTCACATCTCCGAATAGCCAGTACATGATATCAATAAAGTGGCTGAATTGTGTGAACAGGGTTCCTCCATCCAGTTTTTGAGAGCCTTTCCAACCTCCTTTTTTGTAATAGCGATCGTCGCGGTTCCAATAACAATTCACCTGCACCATAAAAATCTTACCTAAAATACCCTGATCTATGATTGATTTAATCCATTCACTAGGCGGTGAATATCTGTTTTGCATGACACAAAAAACCATTTTGTGTACCGTCATGGCTTTGTGAATGACATTTTCACATTCCGCCCGCGATAAACCCATGGGTTTTTCAATTACCACATGTTTTTTGGCTTCCAATCCTGCAAGTGCATGGCTGGCATGGAGTCCGTTAGGCGTTGCCACACAAAGCACATCAAATTCGGGTCCGGCAAGTAAAGACTCCAGATTGGAATAAAATGGTACCTGGTATTTTTCAATATCCAACAACTCCTTTGCGCGAGAATCTGCAATGCCCACCAATTGCGCATCGGCATTTCTCTCAATCATTTCCGCATGCCTTTTACCAATGTGGCCTGCGCCTATAACTCCAAATCGAACCATATTTATGCTTGTAATGTCAGTGTTTTATTTTCCAGTTTGTAAACCGAGGTGCAAATTTCGAATATTCTTTCTCTATGAGCAATGATTACCAGCGTTTTCCCTGATTTTTTCAAAATCTCCAGGGTTTCCATCACTTCTTTTTCTGCAATTGCATCCAAAGCGCTGGTTGGTTCATCCATCAAAATTACAGAAGCATTGCGGTACAATTCACGTGCGAGAACCAGCCTTTGTTTTTGTCCTTCACTCAACAGAGCACCGCTTTCTCCAACCTTTAGCTGTAAAATATCTTTGATTCCCGTTACCTGAAAAGCAGCCTGTTGCAGGCAATCTATCACCTTCTTTTTATCAACTTCGTCCGCTGAAATACCTAATGCCACATTTTCTAAAACGGTTGCATTGAGTAAAAAAGGTTCCTGACCCATGTATGAAAATAATTGATTCACATTTAGAGATTCATCCAATTGTACACCATCAATTAATATTTCACCCTTATTTGCCTGAAAAAACCCCAATAATAATTTTGCGAGTGTGGTTTTGCCAGACCCTGACGGGCCGCTGATTCCAATGCAATCACCCTTGAGAATAGTGAGATTTAAATTTTGAAATACTTCCTGATTTGTATTGTACGAAAAATCTAAATTTTGAATTTCTATTTTATCAGAAAAATTTTGAATGGATTTTGTTTTGCCATTTTTGTTTTTTGCAATCGGTATTAATTTCTGAATGGTATAACCATTTAGTTTTAAATGCATCATCGACTGCAGCAATCTATTGGCTGCCGGGATTAAACGAAAAATGGCAATGGCAAATAATGCCGCAATTACACGTACATTTCCCAGATTATCTCCTGAAAAAAAGTAACCATAAATCACCAGAAAAATAATTCCCAATAAGGCTACTATTTCATTTATTCTTGCCGGAACCAATTGGTAACTTAGAGATTTAATACCACTTACCACATATCCTGAATAGTGTTTTAAAAAGCGTTTTTTGAAAAATTCTTCCACGCCATGGGCGCGAATATCCGTAAATCCGGAAATTCCCAGATTGAGATCATTCAACGCTGTTTCGCGGTGTTTGCTACCTTCTTCTCCCAAACGTGTAATTTTATTTCTGGTATATCTGTTTACCAAAAAAAATGCAGTACCTAACAGGCCAACAATTAAAAAAAACAGAGCGGGTTTATAAACGGTGAAAACAAGTACTAACATCACCACAACTGCAGTTTCACTCACCAGATTGATAAAAGGAATATACACTCCGGATACAAAATAATAAGGGGTAAACATCACGGTGTCGTTAAAGCCCAAACCGTCTGATGCAACTTTTCCATAACTGTTATGTTTGAATGCGTAATCAAAACTGGAAGAAGAAAGATGCTGCGTAATTTGGATGGCGGTTCTGCGTATATAGCGGTATAGCCATATTGCGGCAATGCTTTTTATGAGAAAAAATACCAGAATAAATGCAATGAGAATTTTTAAAAAAAATGCCTCTGTCTGAAAATGAAAATAATGAAAAATAGCTTGCAATTTCCTGCTTTTTTCTAAAAAGCTGTGATCAATTGCCAGCATTAATACTGGAATCATGGATCCCAATCCAATGATGTCTGCAAATGCTACCAGGGTGGAGTAAAAATAAATAAGCCAGGTTTTGACCTTTTGTCCCGGGGTAAGCAGGATTCCAAAACTTCTGAAAGCTTGTTGTATAATTACGCGGGAGTACAAGGAGGGCAAATTTAAGCGGAACGGCTTGGCAAATATAGATGAAATGGATTTTGATAATTGGTGCTGAAAACAAACCTTTGCATCCCGAATGAATGGTGAAAATATTCTGGTTATAGGCGCCTGCGGACAGTTGGGTACCGAATTGGTGGAAGCATTAAGAGCAATATATGGGGATTCACATGTGATAGCCTCCGATCTTAAAAAAAGCGATAATCCTGTTTTTGAGGCCGGTCCTTTTGAAGTGATGGACATCCTGGATAAGTCGCGTCTGGAAGAATTGCTCCAACAATACAAACCGGCACAGGTTTATCACCTGGCAGCATTGTTAAGTGCAACTGCAGAGAAGGTTCCGGATTTTGCCTGGAAACTGAATATGGAAGGATTGTTTCATTTGCTGGATGCAGCCCGGGATATGGGGATAGTGAAAAAGGTTTATTGGCCAAGCAGCATAGCTGCTTTTGGACCAAACACTCCAAGAATAAATACGCCACAATATGGGGCTATGGATCCAACCACGGTATATGGAATTAGCAAACTCGCCGGGGAATTGTACGCCCAGTACTATTTTAACCGTTGGGGCGTAGATACAAGAAGTTTGAGGTATCCGGGATTAATTGGTTATAAAAGTGCACCTGGTGGAGGGACTACGGATTATGCAGTTGCGATTTACCACGATGCATTGGAAACCGGACATCACCATTGTTTTTTGAAGGAAGGTACGGTTCTGCCAATGTTATATATGCCGGATGCTTTGAAAGCCACTTTGGATATTATGCATGCCCCGGCGGAAAAAGTCAAAATACGCACCAGTTATAATTTGGCCGGAATGAGTTTTGGACCGGAAGAGATTACGGCAGCCATTCAGAAATATATACCGCATTTCACATCATCCTATGAGCCGGATTATCGCCAGGCGATTGCGGATTCATGGCCTGCTGTTATCGATGATTCCCGCGCCCGCGAAGACTGGGGCTGGAAACCGGATTTTGATCTGGATAAAATGACAGTGGATATGCTGGACAATTTGAAAAAAATGAAAGGGCAGACCAAGTAACACTGTCTAAGGCTTCCATATGGAAGCCATTATTAAAGTTGAATTTTAACGAGGCATCGAGTCGGGTTGCTTCTGAAAATACTCTTAGATGCTTAAGAGACTATCTTGATTTTTTGCGCAATTTCTCTTCATAAACCATTGGATTTTTCTGGATATAATTTCGGATTCTCTTTAATTCTGCAAAATTCCGAATGACATAATCGTAATAATCCGGATGCCATATTTTGTTTCCGGGAGATTCCGCAATTTCATTTATCCTTCTTGTTACCGAAGCTTTAAATTGCCCTATAGCATTGCCTAAAGTTTTGCTTTGTCCTGCAAAAGGACTGAAATGATTCAGATCTTTAGTGAACTTAAAAGTTCTTTTGCTTCCAAGTTCATCATGAAGAATTACTATGGCATGAAAGTGCTCTGGCATTATCTGAAAAACATCAAGCTCTATGTAAGGTCGCATGGATGCTGTTTTAAGCCATTCAGATTCTACAATTTCACCGAAAACACTTTTGTAAAAAACCTTGTCCTTTACTTCTCCAAAAATGCAACGTCTTCTGTATGTGTTGATGGTAATGAAAAAAGCCCCTTGTGTATATGCAAAGCCTTTAAGTCTCAAACTGCCATTGTGAAACATGCTGCAATATAAGCCATGCATGCGCTTCCTGCAGGAAGCGCCCTCACTTTTTAGCACTTTTGTGCTAAGTAAAGTAAGTTGGTCCGGACTGAAAAGAGCTTCCTGCAGGAAGCTCTTACATGGTGCGTAACTGTTTTAAAGACTGGCTAGGCCCAATGGCTTGCCTTTAACTGTAGTTGTGCTTGCACTTTCTACGAGTACCCGCACCAGATCTCCTTCATGGTAGTTTTCTTTTGGGAAAACACAAACTGTATTTTCATCGGTGCGTCCTTTCCATTCCATAGCGCTGCGCTTGCTTTCACATTCTACAAGAACCACTACTTCGGCGCCGATAAGTCTTTCGTTTTTCTCTTTACTTATTCGATTTTGTAATGCAATAATTTCTGCCAAACGACGACCTTTTATACTTTCTTCCACATCGTCGGATAGCTTTTTGGCAGCGGGAGTTCCCGGTCTTTCGCTGTATTTGTACATATACGAAAATTCAAAATCCGACCATTCCATCAAGCTCAGGGTTTGCTGGTGGTCTTCTTCGGTTTCCGTGCAAAATCCGCTTATAATGTCGCAGCTGATACCGCAATTTGGGATGATATTGCGGATCATCTTGATTTTATCCATGTACCATTCCCGGGAATAATTCCGGTTCATCAGATACAGAATTCTGGTGCTGCCACTTTGGGCAGGCAGATGGATATAATTGCAAATATTTTTATACTTCGCCATGGTTTGAACCACGCGTTCATCAATATCTTTGGGATGACTGGTACTGTAGCGAATACGCATTCCGGGGACTGCAAGGGCGGTCATTTCCAAAAGATCTGCAAAATGCACAGCATTTTCAATTTCGGATTCAGTTAAACTCTTAAAATCTTTTTTTGCCCCTCCGCCAAACCACAAATAACTATCTACATTTTGGCCTAAAAGCGTAATTTCTTTATAACCTGCATTTGCCAAATCTTTTGCTTCGCGAATGATACTCTGGGGATCCCGGCTTCTTTCCCTGCCCCTTGTAAATGGTACAACACAAAAACTGCACATATTATCACAACCGCGCATGATGCTGATAAATGCAGTAATCCCATTCGAGTTTAATCGCACAGGACTTAAATCTCCATAAGTTTCTTCCCTGCTCAACAGCACATTAATTGCCCTGCCACCATCATCTACTTCAGCCACCAGCTTGGGTAATTCGCGATAACTATCCGGTCCTGCAACTACATCTACCAGTTTTTCTTCCTCCAGCAATTTATCTTTGAGTCTTTCGGCCATACAGCCCAAAACCCCAATGATGAGGTCGCGGTTTTTCTTTTTATTGCTGCGTAAATGTTTGAGACGTTCGCGAATGCGCTGTTCTGCATTGTCGCGAATGGCGCAGGTGTTGAGGAAAATTACATCTGCATCAAACTCATCACTGGTGCTGGTGAAACCATGTTCGCTCATAATAGAAGCGATGATTTCACTGTCAGAAAAATTCATGGCGCAACCATAACTTTCTATGTAAAGTTTGCGTCCGGTTTGAACTTCCTGTGCAATTTCCAGTTCAGAATTTTCCATGAATTTGGGCTGCAAATATAACCCAATAAAGGCTTATGAGGGGTACATCAGGCCAATCCCTGTATGGCGTACCATTTTTAATTTGTAACATTGCAACCGTATCATGAAATACAGGATTCTGATTATCGCCCTCCTGATTGCAATCCCTGCCCTTGCTCAAAATTCAGAGGATAAAGGACAATTCAGTGGCAACCTTCTGCTCACGTATCAAAAATACCTGCGCGATGAAAAAATTGGTGCCATTACCAAAGTGTACAATGAAAACAGCTCCAGTGTGGATGCCTGGCTTTTTATGAATTATCGCATAAAAGGTTATGATTTTACAGTGCGATATGACGGATTTTTTAATTCACCACTGTTAAATCCCCAGGGTAGTTATACCGATCATGGAATTGGATATTGGCAGGCCCATAAAAAATTGGATAATTTGGATATCACGGTGGGTTCATTTTATGACCAGTTAGGAAGCGGAATTTTATTTCGCGCCTATGAACAAAGACAAATCGGAATTGATTACGCTTTGCAAGGGGTGAGATTGATTTACAACCTTACTCCAAACATTCGACTTAAGGCATTTGGCGGCAATCAAAAAGGAAGTTTGGAAAATCGTTTTGGTTATTCGAAACAAGTAATTACCGGTGGAAATGCAGATGGAATTTTTGATTTAGGTGAAAATGGGAAATTTGGAAATATCAATGTAGGGGGCAGTGTTTTAAATCGCTCGATAGACAAGGCAACCATGGATATTATGGTAGCCGAAATCAACAGTTATCCGGTTGCAGATCGTTTTGAACCATATTACAATACCTACGGATTTAACGGATATTTTACTTATACCATTGGCAATCTGGCCTGGAATGCGGAATACAATTACAAAACAAAAGAAGCAATTAAAGGATTAAATAACCGCCTGCAACTGCACGACGGAAAGGTAATTTATTCTTCTTTAAGCTGGGGAAAAAGCGGAATAAATCTCGGAAAACAAAAAGCATCCATTGGCTTAAATGTGCAGGCAAGACATATAGAGAATTTTCAATTAAAAGTAACTCCAAATGAAACTTTATTAAGTGGTTTGCTCAGCTATATGCCTTCGTTAACGCGCCAAAATTCTTATCGCCTGATGGCCAGATATAATGCGCCGGCGCAAGATTTGGGTGAAGACGGTATACAGGGAGAAATGGATTTGAAGCCTAGAAAAGGAACCCAAATCACCTTAAATGCGAGTTATGTACGCTCTTTGAAATCCAATGGCATTAACAATAAAGCGCAATTGTTATTTCGCGAATTTTATGGTGAAGTCATTCAAAATATCGGTAAAAAAGCCAAATTAAAATTGGGAATGCAAAGCATCATTTACAACCAGCGGGTATATGAACAAGAACCCGAATATGAGGATGTTCACACGCTCACTCCATTTGGAGAAATTCTCATCAAACTGCCCAAACACCGCAGTTTTCGCTGGGAAGTGCAATACCTGCATACCGATAAAGACCAGGGTTCTTTTGCAAATACCATGATAGAAATTTACCTCACTCCAAAATTTAATATTTCTGTGGGAGACATGGTAAATATTCAACCACACCGCTATGAGAATATGGTAATTGCCGATCAGATTTTGCATTATCCAACTTTTTTTACCAGCTATTTGGCCGGAAATTCTATGTTCACTCTGGCATATGTAAAACAACAACAAGGTGTGAATTGCAGTGGCGGTATTTGCCGCGTAGAGCCGGCGTTTTCAGGAGTTAGGTTTACTTGTAGTTCTAATTTCTGAACGGTTGATTTCAGAGAAATTTGAAGGGCTAGCTTGAAGCTAAAGTCCACGACTAAAGTGGTGGGTAATGAATAGCAAACTCAGGATGTTTTAAACTCTATTTTCTTATAATGATACCTTCGAAAACGTTTAATAATTTGCCTTCTGAAACGGCTGTTTTAGTGCTAGCTCGATAGCATTTACAATGCAATTCCCGTATGCGTTTCCCTTTAAGCGCGAAATTGCTAAATTCTCTGCTATACCGGTACTTTTCAGATACAACTCTAATTTTCTGCATTCGATCAGGAAAAAGAACGGACATTTCAGAAAATGAATCCAAAGGATCCATCCATATCAAACTTATGGTGTTTAAATTAATTGAATCTGTATTTGTTTTGAACCCGTAAATGGTAAAGTACTTATCGAATACGTCATTTGCCACCAATGTGGAATCGAAGGATTTGTAATCAATTTTTATTTCAACACTGTGTTCATTTTCGTCAAAACACTCACAAATCCAAAGTATGTGACAAGATGAAAATATTGATGTAAGAAGAACAATTAAAATGATGGCTTTTATGGGAAAAACCATTTTAAAGTTCATACAGGAAATGTCGGAAATTTATAAATCCCAAACGCTGGTTCGTTTTTCCACCATATATTTTTTCATATTGAGCCAAAAGGCCACTATCAAATAAAACAATACCGGTGAACCCAGAGTCAGGCAGGATGTATAGATGAAATACGTGCGAATGCGTCGGGTAGAAATCCCCATTTTATCTCCCAAATAGCTGCACACACCAAAGGCGGATTTTTCTATGGTATATTTTATCCAGGACATTTCACGAAATTATTTAAAAACAGTGCAATATGCAAGTATCAGATATGCAGATAAAAATCGTGAAGCAATTTTTGGGCTGCAGGGCTCAGGAATCCCTGTGATTCGTAGGTAACGAACTCCTCTTTAGCCTCTGTTTTTTGCTCTCTGCCTACTTTTAGTGCCACCAGATGTTCCGGTTTCTTATCCGATGGATGGATACGGATGGAACGTTCCACATGCAAACCATAATCCCTCAGGTTATCCCGAAACATATTTTCATGGATTACAGGCATTAAAATCCAAGCTATTCCAATTGGTGTAAGATGTTTATCGAGCAATCGCGGCAGGGATTGGTAATTCAACTCAGCCGTATGTCTTGCAGTATTGTTTTTTTCATTTTCTGATGGCAGCTGGTCCTGAAAAAAAGGCGGATTGCAGATAATGCCGTCAAATGGTTCCACGAATTCGATATCCAATGCATCATCGTGTTTTAGATTTAATCTGTCCAGCCATGGACTTAAAGAAAAATTCTTTTGCGCATCATAAAAACTCCCTTTGTCTTTTTCAACACCGGTAATTTTCATTGTTGGGTAACGTTGCGCGAGCATCAGGCTGAGCAAACCCGTGCCTGCGCCTATATCCAAAACGGTTGTGCATCCGGAGAAATCGGCAAGGGATCCAAAAAGACAGGCATCTGTAGTAACGGGCATTGCAGCGCGACCCTGATGCACCATAAATTGTTTGAATTGAAAGAATTTGTGCATGCTTTAGTTTTCCAAAAATAGGGATTCGGGTTCAATGCTGCCTATCCAATTTTTATCATCTGAATATTGCCAATTTCCATTGGATTTTAACAAGATCAACGCATCGCATACTCCCAGTGAAATATCCAGATCGTGGCTGGAAAACAGAATGGTCTTTTGATATTCTTCACAAAGTTTTTTCAATTGCTGCAGCATTTCCAATCTGGAGGGATAGTCCAAAAATGCCAAAGGCTCATCCAACAACATCATTGGAGATTCCTGTGCCAGACTTCTTGCCAACATTACTTTTTGTTTTTCACCATCGCTCAATGAAGAAAAGCGTCTATCGGCCATTTCCCCAACTCCACAAACAGCAAGCAATTTTCGTATTTTTTCCGTTTCCCCGGTAAAATCGGATTGAAACCAACGAAAATTACGCTGCATGCTTGTCAATACCACTTCAATTACTGAAGAATCCGGCATTTCCGGAGGAGTAGAAAATAAAATGGAAATCCATTCCGAAACTTCCTGGGGTTCAGCCTGATAAATATTTCGGTCCCTAAAAAATATGCTGCCCACCAAAGGTTCCTGCAATCCGGCTATGCAACGCAACAGAGAAGATTTACCACTTCCGTTTCTTCCGGCCAGCATATAAAGTTTCCCTGGAACCAGAGTCAGACTAAGGTCCGCACAAACCACTTTGGCTTGGCCACTGGCTGGCTGATAGGAGATACCCACATTTTGAAGCTGCAGCATGAAATTTTGCTACAAAAATGGGAATTTTGAAGGGTGAATGTGAAATTAATTCCAGTAGATCAAAATGGGCTTGTTGAATTGCAACAACTGGCAATCAAAATTTGGAACCAACATTATCCTGAAATTATCAGTCAGGAACAGATTGATTTTATGCTTCAAAAAAATTATAATCCCGAAGCGCTATTGCAGCAAATGCAGGAAGGACAACAATTCTTTTTTATTGTTTCCGAAAATCAAAAAATTGGTTTTTTCTCAATGAGCATCAAAGAGGACGGAAGTTATTTTATTCATAAATTCTATATTGATAAAACGCAGCACAGACAAGGCATTGGAAGCCTTGCATTTGCGCGGGCTTTGGAGATTTTCCCCGATGCAAGAATCATACGCTTGCAGGTAAACCGTATGAATTACAAACCCATCAATTTTTATTTTAAACTCGGTTTTCGTATTGAATACGCCGCCGATTTTGATATCGGAGATGGATATTTTATGAATGATTTTGTAATGGTAAGGGGATAAATAATGTAATAAACGGAATGAAATTTTCCGATTATTGAATCACCTTTAACAACTCCGGCATTACTGCCACACGCAGTTCCTGTGCTACATACATATCCCCGTCGGCTTCGAATTTTTGGGGATAAGGCAATGTGATTTTACATTCCTTGATTTGTCTGTATTCTATAATTCTTAAATTCAGGTGTTTCCCAAAATTTACCAGCCACACGTACCGCAATTTTTGAAAAATACCGGGAGGTTTGATCAGTAAAATATCCATCAAACCATCGCGTATATTGGCTTTTGGGAATAACTTGAATCCACCGCCCGCACGCTTTCCGTTGCCCATGGAAAGCATGAAAGCTTTTCCGTTGTATTGGAAATCAGTCGAATAAAATTCAATGGTAATGGGTTTAAATGAAAATAGATTCCTAACCACGGGAATAATATATTTCAGTGCAGGAATTCCATAATTTTTTTCGTGCGCTTTTTGTGCAATTAATGCCTCAAATCCAATTCCGGCAATATTATGTACATATACTCCATTGCAATTGATGACATCCACTTTTTGTTCCAGATTTTGCATAATGCGCAAAGCGAGTACTTCCAAACCCCTCCTGGGAAAACCGGTTATAAAATCATTTCCGCTTCCCAGTGCAATACAGGAAAAAGTATTGCTTTCCAGATCTGCATGATTGATTGCAATATGGAAAGTGCCATCACCACCTACAGAAAGAATATGTGCATTTCTGATTTTTTTCAAGTATTCCGGATTGGAAATCAAAATACAGTTTCCAAATTCCCCTGAAAAAAAATTATAAATTCTTTCGAGTTTTCGGCTGTTGAATCTCCCGCTTTTGGGGTTATAAAATAATATGAGTGGCTTGGAGTACAGAAAACAAAAATAGGAAAGAAACAGCCTTGTTTTATCCCTGGTTTTCGATCATTCCGTCCTTCATGCGTATGACTTTTTTCGCATGTCTGGCAATATCTTCTTCATGTGTAACGAGAATTATGGTATTGCCATTTTTATGAATTTGATCGAACAACAACATGATTTCATTGGAAGTAGCGGAATCCAAATTTCCGGTGGGTTCATCTGCGAGCAAAATACTTGGATTATTGACCAAAGCTCTGGCTACTGCCACGCGCTGTCTCTGCCCGCCACTCAGTTCATTTGGTTTGTGATGCATCCTATCTCCCAATCCAACATCGTGTAGTGCTTTTTCGGATTTTTCAATTCGTTCTTTTTTGGAAATTCCGGCATACACCAAGGGCAATGCTACATTTTCAATGGCGTTGAGTCTGGGAAGCAAATTAAAAGTCTGAAAAATAAATCCTATTTCCTGATTTCGAATATTGCTCAATTCATCGTCCTTCATTCGGCTTACTTCCTTGCCATTTAAAAAATAAGATCCGGAAGTTGGGGAATCCAAACACCCAATGAGATTCATCAATGTACTTTTACCAGAGCCACTTGGCCCCATTAAGGCCAGGTACTCTCCGCGCTGAATTTGCAGGTTAATGGATCTTAATGCATGCACGGTTTGTGCACCTAAAATATAGGTTCTCTGAATGTCTACTAAGCGAATTAATGCCTGATCTTCAGTCATTTTGCTGACCAATCACTTTGGGAACCCGGAAAAAATCACTGTCCTTTTTGGGAGCATTTTTTAATGCCTCTTCATGGGTGATTTCCTGTTTCACTTCGTCATTTCTCAGCACATTCACATTATCTGTCATATAGATAAGAGGTTCAACACCGTTGGTGTCTACTTCATTCAACTTCTCACACATTTCCAGAATATTCTCCAAATCATTGCGAATGGCTTCTTTTTCCTCTCCTTCAAAAGAAAGCCTTGCAAGTTTTGCGAGTTGGTCTACTTTTTCGCCTGTGATTTTCATAATTATATGTCTATTCCGTAAGCTTTTAATTTCTTTTCAATGATATGAAAAACCTGATCTTTTAGTTCATCTGCATCCTCAGGTTTTAGTTTTTTGGTATCAATTGGTCGATGAATATGCATTCGCATTCTTCCGGGTTGTGCAATCCATTTATGCACGTCGAGTCTTTTATGATTATCGGGTATGGTGACAGGGATTACGAGTGCCCCTTTTTCAATGGCGAGTTTGAAAGCCCCATTCTTTAACGGATGTAGTCTCGGGGTGTAACTCGGAATTTTACCTTCTGGAAAAATAATCATGTCAATTCCGGTATCGAACTTTTCCCCGGCATCGTAAAAAGCTCTGTGTGAACTTCTTAAACTTTCTCGTTTCACAGGAACATCCAGTGTTCTGAACCAAATTTTAAACAAGGGAACGCTTGCCAGTTCCATTTTTGCCATAAAGAAATTAAAACCGGGTAAAAAAGTTCCACAGGTTAGAATATCCAGATAGGAAGAGTGATTCACGCAGTAAATTACACGGCGATTTTTTGGAATTCTAGCTTCTTTGGTGACCCAGGGAATAAAAAGTGACGGAATGCAGGCCAGAACACCCCAGATCCTGCGCTGAAAATGCGCAACCCGATACAATACCGGATGGCTGAGCCAGATCAGGAATAAAGGATACATGGCCAAAAAAATTGCGGCAAACCAGAATCCGCCCCAGAGCAACCAAATTCTTCCGAGTAGCCGCTTCATTTATTTGTTTCGGTTGTTCCACATAAAGGTGAGCAAGGCCACCACCATTCCAGTTGAAAGACACATCATAAATTGGGTTCTACCCCAGCTGCCCGTAGAAATGTTTTCTTCAAAATTCTCTTTTGCAGCTTCAATTTTCTCGGTTTTTTCTTCCTCAGCAATGGTGGTGTCCTTGGTATAATAATTTTCAATACTGCGATAATTAACAGCGCGATAATCGCGGATCACATCCTTTCTGTTGAACATGAGGTGGTTATAAACTGCAATGTTGCATGCTGCCACCAAAACACATACCAGCAATGAACCGAACAATGCCTTTCCCAGGTTGATGGGCTTGGTGGTTTTCATTCGGCTGATACTCTTGATAAACAGAAAAACACCAATTGCAGGTAATACAATATTGGCGATTACCGGTAAGGCAGTTATAAAAGATCGTTCGAGTTTATATAGACCATTGACATACTGGATAAAGACCATGGCTGCGGATGCAGAACCAAAGGCAATACCGTATAATGCCACTTTTTTAAACATGGTGCAAAAGTAACCCTAATGCGGGTTATTATGGAATGGATTGTCCGATAATCAGTTGGAACCGTCTGAAGACTCATCCCTGCGGGCATACTCATCAAAGTCGTATTCCGGAAGCAGGTTACTTTTTACGTGGCTGATGGTTTCATTCAATGCATCAGAGAACTTATTGAAATCCTCTTTGTACAAATGGATTTTGGTTTTGATAAAGTTACCATCATCAAATTTGCTGCGTTTGCTTTCAGTGATAATTACATAATAATCGCTGTTTCGGGTAGCTTTTACGTCAAAAAAATAAGTTCGTTTCCCGGCTCTGATTCTCTTTGAGAAGATCTCTTCCTGCCCGTTGTGCATTTCCTCTGTCATGTTACTCGTTGTTTTAATAGCGATACAAAACTATATGTAGGGAGCAAATATCCAAAAAAATATAGATGCTATTCAAAAATTAGTTGCAAAGTCTGTTTCCGTTGCTAAAGTTTAGGGCTACAACAGGTTATATGAGACGGATAACACGGGCGGTTTGAATAATCAATCTACGGGGTTGCTTTCCATTGCCTGTTTTTTGTAAATGGATGCAAATTCTCCACCTTGTGCTATGAGGGATTCTCTGGTGCCGGATTCAATAATTCGTCCTTTGTTGAACACCAAAATTCGGTCTGTTACAGCGAGTGGGGCAACGCGATGGGAGACAATTATGGCCGTTTTGCCTTTTAGAGCCTCAGCAAATGCGCGAATAATCATCATTTCAGTTGCTGCGTCAACGGCACTCAAACAATCATCCAGCACGTATAATTCCGCGTCTCGTACCAATGCTCTTGCAATACTGAGTCTTTGTTTTTGTCCACCGCTCAGAGTAACACCCCTTTCCCCAAGCAAAGTTTCAAATCCATTGGGGAAATCGGCAATATCCTTTACCAATCCTGCTCTGGAGGCCGCAAGTTCTATTTCAAAATCATTCACTTTTCCATCCGGATCCCCAAATACAATATTTTCTGCAATGCTCTCGCTAAACAGAAATACATCCTGCGGTACGTAGGCTGTTTTATGGCGAAAGGACTCCAGGTTGAAATCTCTCCAGGATTTGCCGTCTACTCTGATTTCGCCACTTTGGGGATCATAAAGTCGCATCAGCAATTGCACCAAAGTGCTTTTGCCGGAGCCTGTTCTACCCGTTATCCCAAGAATTTCACCTTTTTTCAAAGTGAAATTTACCTCTTCCAGAGCAGGCACTTTGGATTTTGCATAGCTGAATGTCACATTTTCAAATGAAATGCTATCCTCTAACTCAAAATCCGGGGAGTCTTTTTGTGCAGCCTGCGGCTCAGTATGCAGGAATTCGTTAATCCTTTTTTGACTGGCAGCGGCTTTTTGCACCAAAGCAGTGGTCCAACCCAAACTTGCCACAGGCCAGATGAGCATATTTAGATACAATACGAATTCTGCAATGTTTCCCGGCGTAAAAGTTCCTTTGGCAGCTTCCAGTCCTCCCAGGTATAAAACAATAAGGTTACTTAGTCCAATCAGGACAAACATTAAAGGGAAGAAAAGAGAGTTGACAAATGCCAGCTGCAGGTTCTTTTTTCGGTAGTCTTTGCCCTCATGATCAAAAGAATGTTCAAAGTTCTTTTCAGCACCAAAGGATTTGATTACGCGAATACCGGCAAATGTTTCCTGCGCAAAGGTGGTGAGTTTGCTGAGCTGCGTTTGTATAATGGCCGTCCTGCTGTTAATCATGGTGCTCACTTTATATATGGAAAGGCTCAGAAATGGGAGTGGAAGCAGTACGTACCATGTCATATGCGGATTCACTGTGAACATTTGGTAAATGACAACTGCAAAAGTGAAGATGATGTTGGTGAAGTACATCACAGCAGGCCCAATGTACATGCGCACGTTTCCTACATCTTCACCTATCCGGGCCATCATATCCCCTGTAAAATTGCGCCTGTAAAAGCTAAGATCCAGTTTTTGGTAGTGGTCGTATATGTCATTTTTCAAATCATATTCCACATGCCTTGAAACCACTATGATGAATTGCCTCATGAGATACATAAAGGCTCCTTTCAATGCCGATGCCAATAAAATGAGAATGCCAAAACCAAGAGCGGCCAATACAGCAGGGTGGCTGAGCCAAAAGGAATCATGACTGTTGCTGATTCTGCTTTGAAACAGTGCTTCATCCAGCCCATCCCGCACCAACGCCGGAACAAAAACACCTACTATATTGGATATGATCACACATAAAATCCCCAGCACCATAGAGTGTGAATATCTTTTAAAGTAAACGTTGAGTGCCAGCAATTCCTTCATCGTCGGCTGCAAATGTAGAATTTATGGCCATACACAAATTCGGGTATGGGGCTAAAATTTTATTCAGAATTTAATAAGACAATGGAAATAATAAAATTATTATCTAATTTTGCCACGGGTAGATTTAAGTTTTCATAGCCAGCAGGGCCAGGGATTTTTCCTTGGCCTTGTTGATTTTATAGGGGTTGCCATTTTACTTACCCTTCGATTATTCTGATACAGCATCCATTGAAACCCGTATTTGCCGAATATCTTCTCACAATAACTGTATTCCTCATTTGGATATTGGAAATCTGTTTCTTTCCTCCTGAGACTTTGAGTTATAACGAAATTATTCTCTCTCTGGTTTTCTTTTTGTTCTTTGGCCTTGTGGCAGTATTTCTGAAATTTCTCACTTTACCCGCAGCCTGTATTGCAGTTGTTATTGGAACCCAGGTCCAGGCAATCAATGATTTATCTGTGCTGCCTTTAATTGTATTTTTTATATCCGGTTCCATTTTATCCCGCTTGCCAGGTACAAAGATTTTGAATGCACAATACGGTGCCGGTAGAAACAGCTGGCAGGTATTGGCAAATGGGGGAGTGGTATTTGTTTTAGGTGTCTTCGGACATGTATTTGGTATCCGGATCGAACTGTTTTATTTGGTTTCAGTAGCTGCAGCAACCGCAGATACCTGGAGCAGTGAAATCGGGGTGAGATTAGGTAAGAATCCGGTGGATATCCTTGGTTTTAAAAAACTGCCCCGGGGTTTATCAGGCGGGGTTTCCTTGGTGGGTTTCCTTGCAGGAGCGGCTGGTGGTACATGCATTGCTCTATTTTCCGAAACAGAACATGAATTTTTATTGGTTGCCACCGGTGGATTTTTGGGAACCTTAGTGGATAGTATTCTGGGAAGTCGATTTCAGGCATCCTATGTTCAACAGGATAATTCTTTATCTGAAATCCCAAATCAAAATTTATACAAAGGCTTACCCTGGTTCAACAACAACCTGGTAAACATTTTATCGAATATTCTGGCAATTGGATTGACAGCCTTATTTGCCATTTTCAAATAAAAAAACCCCTTTCGGGGTTTCTGAATTTTATTTTTTTATCTGCCTAAGGTAGCCTGCCCGGGTACCCAATTACAGGGAACGCGCTCTCCTGTGAGCAGTCCGCTAAGTACGCGCAATACTTCATCCACATTTCTTCCAACATCCAAATCGTTGATGTTCACCCAACGGATAATGCCATTTGGGTCTACAATATAGGTTGCACGGTATGCTACTTTCTCATCTTCACTTAAAATACCCAATTCCTCTGCCAGACTTTTATTGGTGTCCGCAACCATTGGGAATTGCAAATTTCTCAGGTTTGGATCCTGGTTTCTCCATGCCAAATGAACATATTCTGTATCGGTACTCGCACCTATCAAAATGGAATTTTTGGATTGAAAGTCTTCTGTTTTTTCATTGAACGCAGCAATTTCTGTAGGACAGATAAAGGTAAAATCCTTTGGCCACCAAAACATCACCATCCATTTGCCCGATTTTTTATGATCTTCGGAGCTGATAAATCCAAATTCTTTTCCCGGTTCAATACTTACGCATGCTTTTTTGTTAAATTGGGGAAAGCTCGCACCCACACTCAAACTTCTTACTTCTGGCATATTTTAAATTTGCTGCAAAATTCACCTTTTTTATTTGAATTTCATATGCGAATTCGCAAATTAATTGGTGGAATTTATCATGAATATTCAAACCAATACAAAATGTTTTTGGTACATGATTTTCGCAAGTTCATCGATATTACAATTTCCTGACTTTGTGCAACTTGCAGTAATTCAATAATTTAATTTGTTTGAACAATTCAGCACTAAAAAATATCGGATTTTAATACAACGTTTTTATGTTTCAAGCGTTCTTTACTTGGGGTAGATTTAAGTTTTCATAGCCAGCAGGGCCGGAACTTTGTTCCGGCTTTGTTGTTTTAATTTCTCCTGTTTTTTGAAACAACATTCCGCAACCCATATAAGAATTCAGGGTTTTTGGTCGCAATACATTTTTGCGATTCTTTTTATCTGTACCAACAAGTCATGGCTCTAATTTGGACCGACAAGTCATGACTTGTCGCTTCTTATAATAAATTGAATCAATTCACATCCCACTTCATACATCCCACATCTAACATTCTCATTCCCCGCCTGTCCTCTTCTTCATACCATTTAAACCTTGTTTAAAACTAACACTTTGGGTGTTACAGGCACTGAAAAGCGAAACTTATATTTGTAAGGATCATATCTATGAAAAAACTTTACATCGCAGTTTTAGCATTCTGCAGTTTCAACGCAAATGCTCAGGTTAACGGGGAATTTGAGAGCTGGACCACAGTTTCTTCCTATGAAGATCCAACCGGATGGACTACATTCAATTTGTTTTCCACTTTTGGAGACAGCCTCAGTTGCTTAAAATATACCCCGGCCTATAGTGGAAAATACAGCGTTCTCCTTCGGCCGTTCGTTTCATTTATTGGAGACACAGCTCCTTCCATTATGTTTCAATCCATTGCATACACCTCCAAACCCAATTCTTTTCGTTTTGCCTATCAACAAAACGGTAGCGGAACGAATGATTCCGGTATTGCAAGTGTTGAATTTTATAAAGGCAGTACTTCCGATCCCCAAAATATGATAGGCTATGCAGAAGTGTTGCTTGGCAACAATCTGGGCTGGAGAAAAATGGAAGAAGATATCACCTGGACCGATCTTCAAACACCGGATTCCATAGTAATTTATTTGATATCTCCTTTTCAAATGGGAGCAAAACTTTTACTGGATGATGTCTCTCTCTCTATTTATAATTCCGGAACAACTGCGGTTAATTCCAATGGACAAAGGGTATTTGTGGGAAGAAACGGGAAAGTGGCTGTGATTCAAAATGACGAAGCACCATTCGATGATTTGAATATTTATGACGCGGCCGGGAAAATGGTACAACACATTGCATTGCAGGTGGGAACCACAGTTGCGGAGGAATCTCTTCCAACCGGAATTTATTTCTATACCCTTTCATCTGCAGGTAAATCCGACAATATTGTCAAAGGGAAATTATACCATCCCTAAAATAAAAGTTTCAAATTTATCCGCAGATTACTGCCACATTGAAATTCCAAATATCCACGTATTTTAAAAACGATAAAAGCAACTATTTATGGTTGCTTTTTGGTTTGCTGGCCTGCATTTTGGCAGCAAGAAATTACCTGCTTCCTGCCAAGGAATTCATGACGCATTATAACAATTATCTGATTTTCAAGCAGAGTTTTTTTCATTTGTTGGAGGGAAAAAATTTATACGCGCCTTACCCTGAAGAACATTACGATTTTTTTAAATATGCACCTGCATTTTCTTTGTTTTTTGGCCTGTTTGCATGGCTCCCGGATTGGCTGGGCCTGGCACTTTGGAATCTAACCAATGTGGGTGTTTTGGTTTTAGCGATTAAAAAATTACCCAATCTTTCCAATAATCATAAATTAATATTTGGAATTTTGGTTTTGCAGGAGGCTATAACCACTACCATGAACAGCCAGAGCAATGCCTTGATAGCAGGACTCCTGATTCTGTCATGGATCGCTTTGGAAAAGGGGAAATTTACCAAAGCTGGGTTATTTATTGCCCTTACTGCATTTATCAAAATATTCGGAATTTTATTTCTGTTTCTATTTTTATTTTATCCGAAATGGTACAAATCTGTTTTGCCCGTTGCAGGCATTTTTGTATTGTTATTCCTTTTGCCAATAACGATTCTCGGTTATCAGGGATTGTTGGATTCTTATCAATCCTTTGGGAATTTACTTGCAGCAGATCATGGAAATTTTGTAAAATATTCCGTGATGGGTTGGTTACAAAACTGGTTTGGCATTGTCCCGGCTAAAAATACTGTTGTACTTTTAGGGTTTGTTTTACAATTCATTCCGGCCCCCATCTGGATTTTAAAAACCCGAAATGCAGATTCCAGATTCCGATTTATGGCCTTGCTGGCGGCATCTCTGCTAATCTGGATGGTGATTTTTAATCATATGGCAGAGAGTGCAACCTATATCATTGCGGTAATGGGTGTAATGATGTGGTTCTTTTATTCCGGCTGGGACAAAAAATGGCGCATTATTTTATTGATTCCGGTGATGGCATTCACATGTTTTGGCCCTTCGGATATTTACCCACCTGAATTGCGGGAAAATATAGTGGTGCATTGGCAACTAAAAGTATTCCCATGTATCTTAATTTGGTTCATTTGCCTGGTTCAAATGGGGCAAATCGCACTTGCAAAAAGAATCACGGAGTAGCACCGGAATAATATTTTTTCTTCATCCAAAATGCTGCGCGTACCATTAAAATGAGTACGGGAACTTCCACCAGAGGTCCAATTACTCCGGCAAATGCCTGACCGCTGTTTAATCCGAATACGCCAATGGCAACCGCAATAGCCAGTTCAAAATTGTTTCCCGAAGCGGTAAAAGAAATGGCTGTATTGGTGGCGTAATCTGCTTTGCTTTTTCGCATCAAATAAAATGTAAGAAAAAACATGAGAACAAAATATATACTTAATGGAATAGCCACACGAATCACGTCCATGGGAATTTCAACAATCATTTTCCCTTTAAAGGAAAACATGATTACAATGGTGAGCAAAAGCGCAATTAAAGTAATCGGAGATATCAAAGGAATGAATTTGCGCTGATACCATTCCTTACCTTTAAGGGCAATCAGGGAATAACGACTAACAATACCTGCTAAAAAGGGAATTCCCAGATAAATGCCAACGGTTTTGGCTATTTGCAAAATGGTAATGTTCAATTCTACAGAATTTACTCCAAAAAAATCAGGTACAATTTTTAAATAAAACCAGGCATAGGCACTAAAGAAAAATACCTGCAACAAACTGTTAATTCCCACCAGCGCAGCCACATATTCCCTGTTTCCACCTGCGAGTTCATTCCAAACAATTACCATAGCTATACAAGGGGCAATGCCTATAAGAATCAGACCCTGCATATATTCGGGGCTGTCTTTCAAAAAAAAGTAGCCCAATAAAAACATTAAAAAAGGTCCCAAAATCCAGGTAATGGCAAATGACATCCCAAACAACTTCCAGTTGCGGAATAATGCAGGAATCTTTCCGTAATCTACTTTTGCAAGTGGTGGAAACATCATTAAAATAAGACCAATTGCCAATGGAATGTTGGTAGTTCCGGTTCCCATTTTTTCCAGCGTTCCGGAAACTTCTGGTACAAAATAACCAATGCCAATTCCTACAGCCATGGCCAGAAATATCCATAATGTTAAAAACCTGTCCAGAAATCCCAATCTTTTATTGCCCGGCATTTTCTCTGAATTTATTGGTGAATTCTCTGCAATATGTTTTAATTTCCTCACGGACATTTCTGAAGGCTTCCATTACCTGTTCTTCGGTTCCGGAGGCTTTTGCGGGATCCGGAAAATTGTGGTGCAACATTGCAGCTTTTGCCGGGAACCAGGGACAAACTTCTTTTGCATGATCGCAAACTGTTATGACATAATCAAAAGGTTCTCCTTCGTAATCGGATATCAAATTGGAAGTATGGTTGGAAATATCGATGCCATCTTCCAGCATGGTTTGGATTGCCCTTGGATTTACGCCATGGGCTTCAATTCCGGCAGATCGTACTTCAAATAAATCGGTTCCAAAATTTTCCAGATAACCGTGGGCAATCTGACTTCGGCAAGAGTTGCCGGTACAAAGGACAAGAATTCTTTTTTTCTCCATAAGGGATGATTTAATTCTTTTTACAACCACATCCAGGTTCGCAACATTCCCCCTGCTTTTCTCCATAAACGGTTATGCTGAATATGCCTTTTTTGCTGGCTCGGAACGATTCAATTTCTGCTTCACTTAAATATTGGGATAAAATATCATCCGGAAGAATAATTTCTTTTTCTTTTTGAATTTGTACTTTTTGAAATCCGGTTTGGAAAATGATATTCAAATAACTGTCTTTCTGCATGGCGCCTGAAACACAGCCCGCATACATTTCTGCAGCATCTGCAATTTTACCCGGGAGTTCACCAACCAAAACCACATCAGAAATGCTGAAATGTCCGCCGGGTTTTAATACGCGAAATATTTCTGAAAAGGCCTGTTTTTTGTCCGGTACCAAATTCAATACACAATTGCTAACTACCACGTCTACCTGGTTTCCGCCAATGGGTAAGTTTTCGATATCCCCTTGTCTGAATTCTACATTGTTTAATTGCATACGCTCGGCATTTTCACGCGCTTTGGCAATCATTTCAGGAGTAAAATCTACTCCAATTACTTTTCCTTCACTGCCTGTTTCATGGCGTGCAATAAAACAATCGTTGCCTGCACCACTGCCCAGATCCAGAACGAAATCTCCTTTTTTAATTCCTGCAAATGCAGTTGGCAATCCGCATCCCAATGCAAGATCTGCATCCGGATTATAGCCTTCCAGTTTGGAGTAATCATCGGTCATGATGTTATACACTTCCGTGCTGCATCCTCCGGCACCACAGCAACTCGCTGCGTTATTTTCCTTCGATTGCAATGCGATTTCGGCGTATTTCTGTTGGATGTATTCTTTTATGTTTTCCATGTTATTTATTTGTTTTGGCGAGAGGGCGTGCCTAGTCTTTACGGGCAGCATTTTTCTTTGGGGTCCTGATATAATTCAAAAAAATCGGAAAGGTTTTTTTGCATGCTTTTCCATGCACCGGGTTCTATACAATAGCAAATTCTGGGGCCATCAATTTCGCCCTGAATGATGCCTGCTGCTTTCAATTCTTTCAGGTGTTGGCTAACGGTACTTTGCGATAAAGGCAATTCTTCTACTATATCCCCACAGACACAGGATTGCCGGTTTATCAGGATTCGCAAAATGGCAATTCTCGCAGGATGTGCAAAGGCCTTGGCTATTTCTGCCAGCCTGTTGTCGCGAACGCTAAACTCTTCAGATTTGGATATTCCCATAAAAACCTATCGCAATATTACGATAAGACTTTGGAATGTGCAAGAATAACTCTTAAATTTTTATCCAGCGGGCAATAAATTCCCCATTCATAAATATAAGGTATACCCCGGATTTGGTATTTTCAGGGATATTCAATTCTATTTCTCCGTTATTTTTTGAAATGGAATGTATTGGAATTTCGGCACCCGAAATGGTTTTCATGGAAAAATGAAACGATTCCAATTTGCCAGAATTGCGAATGGAAATATTACCGGTGCCTGGATTTGGAAAAACAACCAAATTCTTTTCGTTTTTCAAAATGGCATTTGTCCCAAGAGTCCCAACTGCAGCAAGGATGATTGCTTCATTCGTTTTTATTGGTGTATTGTAATCAAAATAAATGGATGCAGTATTGGTGATTTTTTCTTTTGCGCCATTGCCATTGTTTTTACGCATCATTACAGCAAAACGGACAAAACCCTGGCTTCCATTAAAATCTTCCCCACTGTCGGGTAAGAAAATGGGGTCAAATAGAAACTCAACGACACCTTCCCTGCTTAACATCCGGCATTTGTGGCTGGAGGCCAATATGCCCAAAGATGCTGGATCTGCCTGATTGGGTAAGGTATCCCGAATCAGCACTTTTTTTGCAGGACCTGTGCCTGTGTTTTGAAAATGTATGACGTATTCAATGGGTTGATTGGAGTTATCCGGGTATTTTCCAAAAACCTGTTTTTCGTTTGGATCGAAAGAGCCATTTAAAGCAATTTTAATTTCCTGAAAATTATCCAAAGAATCTGTTTCTTTAGATCCGGGAATACAATTTACTTTTATAATTACGGCATCCTTAATTGTATAGGAATATTGGGATGGTAAAAAGTACAAATTTGCATTTTGTATCTCCCATGACGTCAATGTCATTTTCCATTCCGCTGATCCGGATTTGGATTTTATTGGTGATGGATCGGCGTCTAATAAAAATACAGAATCCGGGAAAGTTATGATAAAACTGTCTGTTGCCGAGGTGAGTCCCATGTTCTGAAATTGCACACCCAACGTTGAAGTATCACCAGGTCTCCAGGCGCTATTTTGAAATATTGTTATACCAAAATGTTTGCCAGTAGTATCGATTTTAGCCGGAATGAATTGTACAATATTCTCTGAATTGCTATCGCTTTTAATGTAAGCTGAAGTGCACATTAAAACGGCATCCTGATGGAGCAGGTTTATGTTATATACACCCGAATCCATATATAGGATAGTGGAATCGCTCAACCATCCATCTGTGCAATAGCTGATATTTTTGTTACTGAGTTTTACCGGTAACCGGATTGTATTTTCCGTACTTTCTTTTTTACAATTCGAATTTTTATCGTCGTAAATAACTATGGTATTCTTGTAATTCTTGTTATAAACAGATAATGAATCGGCCCAAAGAACTTTGCATACTTTTAAATTCATCCCTGCAGAATCTGATACTACCCAGGCATACATGCAGATTCGAAGTTCCTGGTTCATGTAAGAGTTCATGTTAAAAGATAAATAAGGCGATTGCATAGAAGCTAAAAAACTGTCATTGCGATTATATATGTGCCATTCATATGTCACACCGGGCTGAAATCCGGGAACTCCATTTTTATCTATTGGCTCACAAAACAATTCTAAATACCCAGACTTATTTTTCAGCGCCAAACTGAAATCTCTTGTTTCAATCTGAGCACCTAAATTTCCAAGATTAAATAATATAAAACAGAGAATTAAATATCGGAACATATTCGAATATAAAAAGAAATGCCCGCAATTGCGGGCATTTCTTTTTATCATTTCACACTACAAATTAGTGTCTTGGGCCTCTGTCGCGGTCTCTTCCTCCGCCACCGCGATTGCGGTCATTGCGGTCCCCGCCCTCGCGCTTTTCGCGTGGCTCGCGCTCTACAAAACCTTCTGGTTTTGGCAACAGTGCTTTTCTGCTCAATCTGTATTTGCCGGTTTTCTTGTCTACTTCAATCAGTTTTACCTCAAAAGTATCGCCTTCCTTAAATACACCTTCCATGGTTGGAACCCGTTCCCATGAGATTTCGCTGATGTGCAGCAAACCGTCTTTTCCGGGAAGGAATTCAACGAATGCGCCAAAGTCCATGATGTTTTTCACTTTACCTTGGTAAACAGTACCTTCTTCCGGAACCATAATTATGCCTTTTACAATCGCAAGAGCCTGGTTCATTCCATCCCCATCGGCACTCAAAATTTCAACATAACCTTTGCCATCTCTTTCTTCAATGCTGATGGTTGTTCCGGTGCGTGCCTGAATGTCCTGAATGATTTTGCCACCCGGGCCAATCACCGCTCCGATAAATTCTTTATCGATAATCAACATTTCAATTCTCGGAGTATGTGGTTTCATTTCCGCAGCAGGTGAAGTAATGGCTTTGTCCATTTCTCCCAAAATATGCAAACGGCCGGCTTTTGCCTGGTTAAGGGCTTTTTCCACCATTTCCCATTTCAATCCGTTGATTTTGATGTCCATTTGGCAAGCAGTGATACCATCTTTGGTACCAACAACTTTAAAGTCCATATCGCCCAAATGGTCTTCATCGCCCAATATGTCAGATAACACCGCGTATTTGCCACTGTTTTCATCGGTAATCAATCCCATGGCAATGCCACCAACGGGCTTGCGAAGCTGGATACCTGAATCCATTAAAGCCATAGAACCCGCACAAACTGTAGCCATACTCGAGGAACCATTGGATTCCAGAATATCACTTACAATACGGATAACATAAGGTACATCTTTTGGCAACATGGCTTTCAAACCGCGCAATGCCAGATTTCCGTGTCCGATTTCACGGCGTCCCGGACCTCTGTTTGGTCTGGATTCACCTGTTGAAAATGCTGGAAAATTATAGTGAAGCATCAATCTGCTTGTCCCATGCAACATTGGAGCATCCAACAATTGTTCATCGAGTTTGCCACCTAAAGTAACCGTAGTCAGCGATTGTGTTTCACCACGTGTAAATACCGCTGAACCATGTGCCGCAGGCAAATAATCCACGTCGCAATTGATTTGGCGAACCTGTGTGGTTTCGCGACCATCCAAACGCTGTCCGTTTTCCAGTATCATTGCACGCATTTGGTTGTATTCCGCTTCGTGGTAATATTTTTTAGCCAATGCAGTCAGTCTCGCCTGGTCTTCATTTCCTTCGAATTGCTTTACCCATTCGTTAATAATGTTTTTAAACGCTTCAGTTCTTTCCCCTTTGCTGCTTCTGCTTTCGCAAACTTTGCGAATGTCTGCCGAGGTTTCCGCAATTACACGTTTTTTCAAATCCTCATCATTATCCTCATGGCTGTATTCTCTTACCGGTTTGCGACCACCCATCATTTCCAGCAATTTGTGCTGTTCGGCACATTGCATTTTTATGGCATCATGTCCGAATTTCAGTGCTTCCAAAAATTCAGTTTCACTAATTTCAGCCATTTCGCCTTCCACCATGTTCAAATCGTGCGCAGTTCCACCTACCAACATATCAATATCGGCTTTTGCCAGCTGATCCTTTGTTGGATTTACCACGAATTTGCCATCAATTCTGGCAACGCGAACTTCGCTAATTGGCCCCTGAAAAGGGATATCGCTCAACATCAGCGCAGTGGAAGCCGCCAATCCAACATAGGAATCCGGCAGAATATTCTCATCGCTGCTGATCAGGGTTATCATAACCTGTGTGTCAGCATGGTAATCTTCAGGGAAGAGTGGACGGAGGCAGCGGTCTACCAATCGGCTAATCAAAATTTCATAATCTGAAAGTCTTGCTTCGCGGCGCAAAAAGCTACCCGGGATGCGGCCTACAGCTGCAAATTTTTCCTGATAATCTACGCTAAGAGGAAGAAAATCGATTCCCTCTCTTGCTTCATAATTACTTACAACGGTTGCAAGTAACATGGTTTTGCCAACTTTTACCACGCAACTTCCGTGGGCTTGTCTGGCGAGTTTACCGGTTTCAATCTCTATGAGTTGACCATTTCCGGTATCAAAACTTGTTTTAAATATTTGTGTCATTTTACGTTTTTTTCAAATCAAAAAGCCCCATTCCACCCCGATTTTCATCGGGACGAACGGGGCTTTTCTTATTAATATCTTGTTAAGGTATCCGGTGGAATTACTTCCTCAGGCCGAGTTCCTTAATCAGGGCGCGGTATTTGAAAATATCCTGGTGTGCAAGATAATTCAAAAGGCTGCGGCGTTTTCCTACCAGTTTGATCAGGGAAAGTTCTGCACTCTTGTCTTTGCGCTGGCCTTTCAAATGGTCGCTGATATGGTTGATTCGCTCAGTAAACATTGCTACCTGAGCCTCAGTGCTTCCTGTATTCGTTTCGGCTCCACCGAATTTCTTAAATATTTGCTTCTTACTTTCTGCAGTTAGTTGCATGGTTCTTTCAAATGGGCTGCAAATATAGCACTTAAAAACTACAATTTAAAAGGGGTAATAAAGATTTTGTTTAGCGGGTGAGAATGGGCAAATATTCCAGCCATGGACCCACTTCTGATTTCCATTGTTTGGCCATTACGCGATGGATCTGGGCAATATGTCCCAAATCATGTACTACCCAGGTAGATAATAAATTACGCATCGTAACTTCACCTAATGCTGGATGTATTCCCTTGCGGTCCAGGTCTTCATTTTTAATGTTCAATGTATCCAGTTTTTGAAGGTTTGCCGCTCTTAATTTGTCAAACAAATCCAGCAATTCCGGTAGTTTTTTGTCTTTATTCTCTTCAAACTGCGCGAACCGATCAAATGGGGTGAAGGTTTTGTTTCCGGATTCTGCCAAAATAATTTGGAGCCTTTCCATCCAGTCGGTTTTTTCACCATGGATCAAGTGCCCCAAAATATCAAACGGGCTCCAGGTGCCTTCTCCTTCATTGCTATAAATCCAGACACTGTCCAGATTTTGAAGTTGGGAGCGAATCACCACAGGAGTATGATGGAGGATTTGCCTGGCATGATTTAAATCAAAATTCATATATCAAATTTAGAGTTTTGCAGTTTTTTAATTTGCATCCTTAAAAATCTGTTGTCCATAGGTTGAATGCTTCCAAAATAATTGTATTAATTTGCCTTTGATGCAATTCAAATTATTTTTATCTATTTTCATATTATCCGTTGCGCTTTTTTCATGCAAAGCCTTTCATCCCAAACCATCTCAAAGTGCATATGGTGGAAGTTTTGGTCGGGTGGACATAACCCATACAGATTCAGCCGAAAATCCGGTGTCAAATTCTACCAATTATTTAGAAGGGGGTATTTCAGATGTCCAAAGCCTGAGTATCTCTAGCGTTGCAGGAAATTATCCGAATCGGATTGTCCGGCATTGGAAGCGCCTGTCCCCGGTTCTGGATTCCATTAAGAAAAGACCTCCACCGGCTAAAAATTTACCTATTGAACCAAATGCCAACATAGGCTTTCTGCTTTCTGTAATTGGCGGGGCCTTAAATTTCATTTTGCCATTTCTTAATTTATTCATTGATGCTTCTGTTTCTTTTGAATCCCTGTATATATTGTTTTTTATGTTAAATGTATTGGCATTTATAGCAATGATAGCGGGATTTATTCTTGGAATTACAGGCCTTAAAATGATAAAAAGATACCCGGAAAAATATAGCGGTTATGGCAGGGCAGTTGCCGCAATAGTAATACCTTCGGTAATTGTAGGACTTTTCTTGTTATTGGTGATATTTTATATTTTAATTATCATCTTGTTGTTGCAAGGTTTTTGATAAAGTATGGCGAATTTTCACCCGATAAAAATATTGATTTCAGGTGAAAAGAATTTCCTGCTGGGGTTTTGCATTTTATTAGTGATTTTGACTTTGGGTTCCTGTCAGGTCTACAAAAACAAGGGCGTTACAACAAAATCATTTGGCGGAAATTGGAATAATTCATTGAATATTTCGCAAACGAACAAGTCTAATAGGGATTCACTTTTAACTGTAAAAAACAAAATACAATTTTCTGAATTTAAGTTCTTAAGTAACCCCTTATCAGGTTCCAAAAACACTTTACATACGGCAGGCAAAACAAAATTAAATTTCATTCATTATCCGATTAGGAAGGAATTCCATATTGCCAATTTCATAAATTCCGACAGCAACTTTGTTGAACCACCCAATAAAAAATGGGAGCCTTTGACGATTATTGGCCTTGGTCTATTATGCGCCTCTTTAACAGTTATGTTGGCTACAGATTTAGCAGCTTTAGGCCTTCTACTTTTGATTGGCGCAATGGTACTGGGTTTAATTGGTAAACACAAAATTGAAAAATATCCCGAAAAATATAAAGGTCGAGGTTTGGCTATTGCCGTGGCCGTGATACCAATGGTACTTCTCATGCTGGCATTGTTGATTGCTTTATTGATTATATCTATATTTCTGGCACTTTGATTTTTATTTGCTCCCGAAAATATTGATTTATCTTCGCGGTCTATGTACGGAAGTTTTCAGAATCACCTGCAGGCAGAATTAAAAGCCATTGAAGAAGCAGGGTTGTATAAGCGCGAGAGGATTATTACCACCCCTCAGGATGCGGTAATTAAGCTCAGTGATGGCAGCGAAGTAATAAATTTTTGCGCCAATAATTATTTGGGACTCAGCAGCCATCCCAGAGTGGTTGAAGCTGCAAAACGCGCCATTGATACCCATGGTTTTGGAATGAGTTCGGTTCGTTTTATTTGTGGAACCCAGGATATTCATAAAGAACTGGAACAAAAAATTGCGGAGTTTTACGGAACAGAAGATACCATACTGTATGCCGCTGCATTTGATGCCAATGGTGGTGTTTTTGAACCGCTTTTTGGAGAAAATGATGCCATCATCAGCGACAGCTTAAACCATGCAAGTATTATAGATGGCGTGCGTTTGTGTAAAGCCATGCGTTACCGTTATGCGAATAATGATATGGACGATTTGGAAGTCCAATTAAAGCAGGCACAAACTGACGGTGCGCGATTTAAAATCATTGTAACCGATGGCGTTTTTAGTATGGATGGTTATGTAGCACAATTGGATAAAATTTGTGACCTTGCCGATAAATACGGAGCGCTTGTAATGACAGATGAATGCCATGCGGCAGGTTTTATAGGAAAAACCGGGAGAGGGGTTCCAGAGTATTGCGGAGTAATGGGTCGGGTGGATATTATTACAGGTACCTTAGGAAAAGCACTTGGTGGCGCCATGGGTGGTTATACCACCGGCAGAAAAGAAATTATTGATTTGCTCAGACAAAGAAGCAGACCTTATCTGTTTTCAAATTCATTGGCGCCGAGTATAGTAGGTGCCAGTTTAGAAGTATTTCAAATGCTTACCGAAACCACCGCATTGAGAGATAAGCTGGAGGCAAATGTGAAACGTTTTAAATCAGGTGTTAAGGAATTGGGCCTGGATTACAGAGATGGTGACAGCGCTATTGTTCCCATCATGCTTTATGATGCAAAACGGAGCCAGTTAATGGCAGAAGAATTGTTGAAAGAAGGTATTTATGTAATAGGATTTTATTATCCCGTGGTTCCAAAAGATCAGGCTAGAATTCGCGTACAACTTTCTGCTGCGCATGAATTTGAGCATATAGACAAAGCAGTGGCTGCCTTTGGAAAAGTTGCCAGAAAAATGAATATCATTTCATAAAATGAAGTGGCGGGAATTGTGGATGAGGGCCATTCCCGTGGTGATTCTTTTGGCAATCACATGGCTGAAAGCTGCATTTGAATTCAAACAAATTACGGATTCAGATCCGGGTTTGTTTGAAGCATTTGGCTACCACATTTTGCAGGGCAAAATCCTTTATGCAGACTTTTGGGACCACAAACCACCGCTGGTATTTTTTCTGAATTTTTTATTTCTCAAGATTTTCGGAATTTCTGAAGATGCCATCAGCCTTGGATCTATGCTGTTATGCATGACTCAGACGCTGGTATTTTATGCCATTTTACTGCGTATTTTTCGCAATAAATGGATTTCTGTGCTTGCGTGTACATTATTTATTATTACTTTTTTTAATGGTGCCGTTTTTGGATCCGGGAATTATACCGAGCAGTATGGTGTATTGTGTACCACCGCCGGATTTTATTATTTACTCGGTTTTATAGAAAATAAAAATATCAGATATCTGTGGATTTCGGGTGTGTTATATGGCCTTTCCTGCTGGTTTAAAGAACCTTTTTTATTTTCCGCAATTCCCATTTTTATTTATTTGTTCATTCGCGGAGTAGCAATAAAATACAACTTTCATTATTTTATTAAATTTGGACTCGCATTTTTAATTCCTGCACTGCTCATCAGTAATTTTCTCGCTCTTACAGGTTCCTGGGACGGATTTAAGGAGCATTTGGTACACAGTTCCAATTATTTGATTTACCAGCAAAAAACAGGATGGTATTTTCGGATGCGATTTAATATCGATGGATTTATTGGTATGTTGCCTTTTTCAAGATATGTATTTATTCCTGTTTATTTATGTGGAATAACCTTGCTTATCATGAAAGAAAAAACAAGAATTCCGGGAATTCTTATTTTGGGAACCCAGATTGCGGATTATGTGGCAACCGGAATGTCTGGGAATCAATTTTTTCATTATTATCTGCAGTCGCTGCCGCTCACATGCATCGTGCTTTTAGCCGCACCTGTATTTTTAGGCGAATTGCTTTTTAAAGAAAAAAAATGGGTGAAATTCATTCCAATGGGAATTGCATTTGTTTTGGTTTCACTTTCAGAAAAACCATGGAATAAAATGACATTTGATTTCACGAAAAAGGCAAATGATCCAATTGTGGAATTTCTAAAAAATAATGAATATTACAGACCCAGATCCATTGTATTGGGAAGCAAGGAAATAGGATTTTATCTGCTTCGTGCGGAAGGGATTTCGAATCAAAGATATATTGTTCCATATCCCTATCATTGGACTCCAATGAAGGGGAAACCAAGGTATTACCGGATGTCGAAAGACAGTGCCAATTTTATGGATGATTTGCCGGAATATGTAATCCATTCAGACAAATGGGCGGAAATGTTCCGGGATTGTGGTTTGGATTCTCTGGTAAGATTGCATTATAACGAAGTGGCGTCTGCAGAAATAAAACCCGGTGTAACGTCACATTTGTTAAAGAAAAAAATACCGGTGGAATAGATAATTCCCTGTGTTATTGGTGTTACAATGACAGGTTGTCAACAAGGCATCGGACCTGTTGTATTTTGAATTCGAAGAAAAATGGTGCATTTTGCACATTCGCATGAGTTTATTTCAACGAAAACCTATGGATGAACTTCTTCGGGAATCAGGTGAAGAAGGAAACCAGTTAAAAAGAACCCTTGGGCCATATGGCCTTATTGCTTTAGGTATTGGCGCTATTATTGGTGCAGGTTTATTTTCCATAACCGGAGTAGCAGCCGGTGAAAATGCCGGACCCGCGATAACCATATCCTTTATCATCGCAGCAGTTGGTTGTGGCTTTGCCGGCCTGTGTTATGCAGAATTTTCCTCCATGATACCGGTTGCAGGCAGCGCCTACACGTACAGTTATGCCACCATGGGCAGGTTTATTGCCTGGATTATTGGTTGGGATCTGGTACTGGAATATGCAGTTGGTGCCGCAACAGTAGCGAGTAGCTGGTCGGGGTATTTTTATAAGTTTTTACACAATATGGGAATAGAATTTCCCAGACAACTCACCATGACGCCATGGGATCACATTCATGTTGCCAATGGTAAGGTAATTCCGGAAATGATAAATGGAGTTGCAAACCCCGCTTTGGCCAACTCTGTGGAAGTTTCAGGAATTATGAATTTACCCGCAGTATTTGTGGTGGTATTGCTTTCGCTTGTGTTGATTCGTGGCACCAAAGAATCCTCCCTGGTAAACGGAATTATTGTATCTCTGAAACTAATGGTTGTTGCGGTATTTATTGCTTTGGGCTGGGCATATATCAATATGGAAAATTACACCCCATATATTCCGCAGAATACAGGTGAATTTGGCCATTACGGATGGAGTGGAATTATTCGGGCTGCAGGCATTGTATTTTTTGCATACATCGGTTTTGATGCCGTTTCTACCGCTGCCCAGGAAGCGAAAAATCCCAAGCGGGATATGCCAATTGGGATTTTAGTATCGCTCGCTATATGTACGGTTTTATATATTTTATTTGCGCATGTACTCACCGGTTTGGCGCATTATACCGAATTCAAAGCCGATCCTACAGATAAATTGGCACCGGTTGCCACCGCATTAAAACATACGCCGTTTATTTGGTTAAATCAGAGTATTATTCTCGCGATTCTCGCAGGTTATATGAGTGTGATTCTGGTAATGCTCATGGGACAATCCAGGGTGTTTTATTCCATGAGTAAAGATGGATTATTGCCATCATTTTTCTCTAATATTCATCCCAAATTTAAAACTCCCTGGCACAGCAATCTGTTGTTCATGGGTTTTGTAAGTCTGTTCGCTGCATTTGTACCAGGCTCGGTAGTAGGGGAAATGACCAGTATCGGAACCTTACTCGCCTTTATTTTGGTATGTGCCGGAGTGTTATTTCTGCGGTATAAAATGCCAAATGCACCCCGCGGATTCAGAACACCGCTGGTACCTTTTGTGCCCATTATGGGCATTCTTACCTGCCTTGGAATGATGGTATTTCTTCCGTTGGATACCTGGATAAGGCTGGTGGTATGGATGGCCATCGGAATTGTAATATTCTTTGTGTATTCCAACAAAAACGCTGATAAACTCAAAGGGTGAGTTTGCCGGGTAAAAAACTCTCCCTTTTGGATGCCACTTTGCTGGTATCCGGAAGTATGATTGGCAGCGGTATTTTTATTGTTACCGCGGAAATGTCGCGAACACTGGGCAGCTCAGGCTGGGTGCTGTTTGCATGGGTTTTAACTGGTGTTCTCACCATATTTGCTGCGCTTAGTTACGGAGAACTGGCAGGCATGATGCCTAAGGTTGGTGGCCAATATATTTACATTCAAAGGGCTTTTGGAAAACTCAGCGCATTTGTATATGGCTGGAGTGTATTTACGGTAATACAGACCGGTGTTATTGCCGCAGTGGCTATGGCATTTGCCAATTATCTGGGCGTATTTGTGGAAGAACTTGGCAATGGAGAAAAAGGCATTTTATTTACCGTTGGAACTTATGAAGTTACCGGCGGAAAAATAGTAGCGGCATCTATGATATTGTTACTTACATGGTTGAATAGTCAGGGTGTTCGCGAAGGGAAATGGGTACAGAGAATATTTACTTTTACCAAAGTTTTTGCATTGTTTGGATTGATTTTGGCGGGACTTTATTTCGCCAATAAATACGATTTTTTTACCGATAATATTTCCAAAGCCTGGGATGCAGGCAAATATGTTACGGATGAAAGTGGGATGCAAGGCGGTTGGGTCAGTATCTCCGGATGGGCCATTGCCACGGGTCTTGGCGTTGCCATGGTTGGTTCTATATTTAGTTCGGATGCATGGAATAATGTTACTTATATCGCCGGTGAAATTGAAAATCCCGCGCGAAATATTCCGCGTAGTTTGTTATTCGGAACTGTAATTGTTACCGTAATTTATGTACTGGCAAATGTGGCATATATCAGCTTGCTTCCTTTGCGCGGTGGGAATTATCCGGATTTGGTTGCACAGGGAATTTCGCACGCATCCAATAATCGTGTAGGTGCGGCAGCTGCAAATGTAGTGATGGGAAGAGGAGGAGAATTTCTGATGGCTGCATTAATTATGGTTTCTACTTTTGGTTGCAATAATGGTTTGATATTATCGGGAAGCAGGTTATACAAAGCCATGGCCGACGATGGATATTTTTTCAAAAAAGCGGCAATATTAAACAAACACAATGTACCCGGAAACGCACTTTGGATACAGGCCTTCTGGGCTTCCATGCTCTGCTTTTCAGGCAGCTATGGGCAGCTTTTGGACTATTGCACTTTTGCCAATTTGTTGTTTTATATTTTAACCATTGCAGGCATTTTTGTGTTGCGAAAAAAAGAACCAAATACACCTCGCCCATATAAAACTTTTGGTTATCCGGTAGTGCCAATTTTATACATTATTCTTGCTGGATTTATTGCCGTGGATATATTCTGGTTCAAATATGTGCCCGCATTACTGGGTATAGGAATTGTACTTTTGGGTATTCCGGTTTATTATTTAATTTCGAAAAACAATTCTGAAAATAACCCGGAAATTCTTGAAAAATAAAAGTTTTGTGGTATACTTTAAACCGGGTTGCAGCAAGTGCAATACCCTGTTGAAAGAAATGGATTCCGGCAATCAAAAATGTGATCTGGTAGATTATTTAAATGATTTTCCGAGCAGGGAAATGCTGGAAGAAATCATAAAAAAATCCGGTCGTCCGGTGCGCGATTTTATTCGCACTTCAGAACCTGTTTACAGCACAAAATATGCGGGTAAAAAATTCAGCGATAAAAAATGGGTGGATGTGTTGATGAAGAACCATATTCTCCTTCAAAGGCCCATTGTAGTTAAGGGAGATAAGGTTTGGATAGCGCGGGATGCGGAGACGATTGGGGAGATTTTGGGGTAGAAATTTAAAATATAAGCCTGCCAAATTATACCCAACTTTCCTTTCCGCTGATTTTGTTTTATCTTGCATTATCAGTAGTCTTAATAATATTCTATTTCAGTACAAGACAAATAGCTTAGTATCCGAAAAGAGTTGGTTTTTATGGTCCACTATCAAATGAAGTTCTAAAGGTATCTGAGAATGGGAAGTTACACTAAACAAAATAGAAACTATACGATTGTTTTTGTCATTGCCTTTATTATTATTTGTTCGTCAAATTGTTCGAAACCAAAGAGCAATATTGTTATAACAGGCACATACGGTAAAAATAAAATTCAGTCTCTTAGGTTATATTCCGGCAACCCTGATACATCAAGATATTTTGATGCATATGCATTTTATCGTGATGGTAGAATTAAAGGTTGGCAACAATTTAGTATTAATAGTGGTCTGGGAATAGCAGTTAAATATGATTCTTTAGGATTTATGCAATTTGTTGGAACTGTGGATGAGGATTTGGTGCGAAATGGACTTGCCATGTTTTATTATCCGCGCTGTAACATAGTACATTCGGTTGAATTTGTTCAAGATGATATGGGTGATAGTGTTTCTTATGAGTTTTATAGAAATAAATTAATTAAGAGACTTAGTTATGTTGCAAAAAACGTGGAATATATATTGGCATCTGTTGATTCTATTAGTCATCAAATACAATATGTTGAAACTAACAAATATTTATTAAAAAAAGAATGGTTGAATTTTAATTATGATTCAGTAACAAGAATTGAGAATAGACTTCACATATATAAAAATTCTGTGAGAAGTATTGGAGATATAGAACTTAATATTTCTTTGGATAACAGCGCGAATCATTGATTATCCTATTATTTCAAACTGTTGGAGTGATATTAAATAGCCAAAGTCTATTGCAGGATTACAGCGGTTGGTGGTTTCATGGCTTCGCCTTATGAAACATGAACACCAACCGCGGGAACGTCTTCGCTTGAGAAATAGTGACGGGTTGCGCTTTGTATGTGCTTACGGGTGCAAGCACCAAAGCTAACATAAATGCATAGGGATGCGGTTGGTGATTTCATGGCTTCGCCCAATGAAACATGAACACCCGCCGCTGATGGAAGGCCCATTGTAGTTCAGGGAGATAAGGTTTGGATTGCACGGGATGCGGAGACGATAGGGGAGATTTTGGGGTAGAATTTCAGCTACAACCGAATCACAATTTCATCCAACTTTGTGTTTGGCAATATTTATTCATTATGGTTTTAACATAATATAAACCAGCTGGAAGTTTTCGGATATCTATAGCTAAATTCATTTTATTAATAATACTTCCGGGAATCACCGGAAGATCCATAACATTTTTTCCCATTCGGTCATAGATTTGAATATTCAAACTTTCAATAGGTTTTACAAATCCAAAATGAAGATTAATCGTTTCGTAAGCTGGATTTGGATATATGTTAAGTTCAAATGGAAGTCCTGAAATTTCTAATATACCATTTGTTTTGGGTGTATTAAGGATGCGAGCCACCAAAAAATCAGTACCATTATTACCTGATGCCCACCCTGAAATTACAGGTTTTTGGTCCCCTTGTATTGCTATAGAGTTTACTCTGTCATTTCCTGCGCTCAAGGATTTAGAAAATACCCCATTCTGCCCAAACGTTGAATCCGGATCTCCATTTGAATTGAATTTGGCTGCAATAATGTCTTCGCTCCCGGAGATTACTTTATATCCGGCACAAATGATTTTCCCATCAGAGAATACTTCTGTACAAGTGAATTCATCATCACTGGAACTGTAAGAATATATCCTGGAACCACTGGCCCCAAATGTATTATCAATGGACCCATTTGAATTAAATCGCGCCATTAAGGCATCAATATACCCTCCTGTGCGGACATTCCCTGCCACTATTATTTTATCGTCAGGTAGAACTTTTATGTCCTTGGCTATAGTTACTTTAGTTCCATTTTTATATGCGGTGGTTCCGGCTATTCCAAATGAATTATCAGGTATTCCATTTGAATCAAGACGGACAAGAATAGCGGAATTTGAACCCAAACCGGCACCAATTATCTTTCCGTCTGATTGCTGTTCAACTGAGAGCATTTGGGTCCCTAAATGTGCGACGGGGAATGCATATTTGCCATCTTGATTAAATGTGTTATCGAGTGAACCATTTGAATTAAATCGGGCGAATGCAAATCGACTTTTTGTTGAATCAATATAGCCTCCAAGTAATATTTTACCGTTACTTTGAATTTTCATACTCATTGTCCAAGCGCTGCTATTGGTCCCAAAATCGGCATATGAAATACCATTCATTCCAAAACTGCTGTCCAATCTGCCATTTGATTTTAATCGAAATACCATGAAATCATATTTATGGGTTGATGAACCGGATTCCGCATGGCCCGCAATTACTATTTTTCCATCCTTTTGTACTTGAACAGATCCGGAATAAGAATTTCCAGCTCGCGGTTGGAGCATAAACTTGCCGTTGGTCCCGAATGAACTGTCAAGCGAGCCATTTGAATGGTATCTCGCTGAAGCAATGCGCAATTCTATACCATTCATGGTGTAACCGGTAACAATTATTTTGTTATCGGCAGGTTGCATTGTAATTCCAAAAGCATCATCAGTTGAGTTAAAGAATTCGAGTGTTGCATATCCAATTTTGGAGAAAGTACTGTCAAGCACACCTGCTTGTTGGGCAGAAATATTGGATACGTAAAAAAGGATGAATAGAGTAAATATGTGAATTTTTTTCATAACGTTTAATTAAAAGTAAAATCAATGTTAATGAATTTAATTGAAATTTCAAAGTCTGGACAACAGGTATAAAATGATAATTTCCCGCCTTTTTTTTATCTTGCATTTTGTATTAGCGTTGTGGTGGGCTATTTCAGAGCTGTACAATTAGGGAAGAAATTGGTATTGAATTTAGTTAGGGGCATCATTTATTTCGAAAAAGGCCCTACTGAGTTAACGAGTGTATGAGTTGAAGAATATCGAAAATATTGACTATGCCTCTGGATGATTTATTGAAGAAATTTATTCTATTGGAAGGAGATTATTTGTTATATTCCACTTATTATGTGAATCTGTTAAATCAAAATTAAATGATGTGAATTCGCACGGTATAGAAAATATATAACGTAGATTATTATTAATAAAAATATTTCAAACAACCAATTCCATAGGTGTTTTCGATTAGAAGTCTTAAACAATAATGTTGAAATGATATAGTAAATATTATTAAAGAAATAATACAAGAAAATCAAGGATATAATGATCATTGGGACATAAAATATGCCACTGAACATTTCCATTTCAATATTATCTATAAGGATGATTTTGACTATATAAAAGCAAAGTATTACAATTGGAAGTGCCAGCAAAAACCAAATTGCGGCGATCGCAATCAATAAATAATTTAAACTATTTTTCATGTCATGCTAAACCTTGAAGTAAAATTAATAATGGTGTAAATTTAATGCGGTTGGTGGTTTCAGGGCTTCGCCTAATGAAACATGAACACCAACCGCGGGAACGTCTTCGCTTGGGAAATAGTGACAAGTTAAGCTTTGTATGTGCTTGCGGCTGCAAGCACAAAAGCTAACCCACAGACACCCAGATGTTGTTGGTGGTTTCATGGCTTCGCCTAATGAAACATGAACACCAACCGCGGGAACGTCTTTGATTTAGGGATAGTGACAGGTTACACTTTGTATGTGCTTGCGGCCGCAAGCACCAAAGCTAACCCATAGACACCCACGTGGTGTTGGTGGTTTCAGGGCTTCGCCTAATGAAACATGAACACCAACCGCGGGAACGTCTTCGCTTGGGAAATAGTGACAAGTTAAGCTTTGTATGTGCTTGCGGCTGCAAGCACAAAAGCTAACCCACA